>BNJV01000198.1_pt1 | contig 447977 bp, 518 predicted proteins | sample 8540591 | NCBI WGS metagenome assembly BNJV01 (sample SAMD00202457, study PRJDB9452) | human saliva metagenome | host: Homo sapiens
CTCATCAGCCCATGAATTTTACCACAGCCTTGGTTGCAGTGAAAAAGCAGACCAGAAACGATTTTTATTGGGGATTTTAGAGAAAGGAGGAGTAGATGATGATTGAACCGCTAACCCAGCAGCATGCTTTGGAAATTGCTAAGGACTGGCATTATGAGGCGCCTTATGACTTTTATGATATGAAAAATGACCTGGAAGATTATGAAGAAATGGTTTCTCCTGAAGCGCGCGGAGACCGTTATTATCAAGTACTGAGTGAAGGGGAACTCTATGGATTTTTTTCTGCTTGGAGCAGAAAGGAGAGCGCATTTTGGAACTTGGTTTGGGGATGAAGCCGGAGCACTGCGGAAAAGGTCAAGGCGCGGCATTTTTGCAGGAAATTCTGGACTTTATCAAGAAAAAATTTACGCCCCAAGTCCTAAGGCTATCCGTGGCAGACTTCAATCACCGAGCCCAGCAGCTTTATCTCAACATGGGCTTTGAAGTGGTGAGGCGCATCCCGCAGGAAAGCAATGGTGATATTCATCTCTTTGTGGAGATGGAGAAAAAAACACCTAATTTTTAGACTTTGTTGCAAAGCAACAGAAAAAAACTTGTTGACAGTCAAGAAAAAGTTGTTCAACATACTTATGACTACTGGCGGCTAGTAGGGAATTTGTTAAAGATTACCAATAAACAAAAGGAGAAAACCATGACATTTGAAGAAATTTTACCAGGCCTTAAGGCCAAGAAAAAATATGTACGTACAGGCTGGAGTGGAGCGGAAAACTACGTCCAGCTCTTTGACACGATTGAGCAGAATGGGGTGGCTCTCGAGGTGACACCTTATTTCCTCATCAATGTTTCTGGTGAGGGGGAGGGCTTCTCCATGTGGAGTCCGACTCCTTGCGATGTGCTCGCGACAGATTGGGTGGAAGTAGATGACTAAGACAATACTGGTGACGGGAGCTAGCTCAGGCATCGGCCGAGCTCAGGCTCTGACCTTTTTGGAAAATGGCTACCGGGTTTATGGGGTGGACAAGGATGAAAATCCTGGCTTTCTTAATGAACTTCGTTTTGTCAAGATGGATTTGACAGGGGATTTGACACCGCTCTTCACTAGCTTGCCTGAGGTGGACATTCTCTGTAATACAGCAGGTATCTTGGACGATTATCGTCCCCTGCACGAGACCAGCGATGAGGACTGGGAGCAGATTTTTGCGCTTAATCTGACCGCTACTATGAAAATCACCCGCTTTTACCTACAGAAAATGCTGGAGAAAAAGTCCGGTATCATCATTAATATGTGTTCGATTGCTAGCTTTCTGGCTGGCGGTGGCGGTGCTGCCTATACAGCCTCTAAGCATGCTCTGGCTGGCCTGACCAAGCAGATAGCCTTAGACTATGCGGATAAAAATATCCAAGTGTTTGGATTGGCACCAGGCGCTGTTAAGACAGCCATGACTGCCGCAGACTTTGAACTAGGAGGACTAGCTGACTGGGTTGTTGAGGAAACGCCTATCAAGCGTTGGTTAGTTCCTCAAGAAATAGCTGATGTTAGTCTCTTTCTGGCTAGTGGCAAGGCTTCTGCTATGCAGGGCGAGATTATCAAAATTGACGGCGGCTGGAGTTTGAAGTAAGTGAATGAAGGATACGAACAATGAAAAAAACCTAAGAACCTTTTTCCAAACCTGGACAAAAAACATGGTTCACTATGGCTTATCTGCTGGTCTAGGGCAGTTCTTTATGAACGCGCCTGAGACATCCTGCCTTTACCAACTAGGAAATTTCCTCTTTCCGGCTGGTCAGGTGGATCCGAATTTGTGGCAGGAATTTAGTAAAAAATATAGTTTAGCTGACAAGGTCATTATCTCCGAGGAGCCTAGCTGGCGAGAATTTTTTGATAGTCAGAGTGAGTTGCAGCAGTTTACTCGCTACGCTTTTTCGGACAGGGCTGATTTTGATACAGAGGCTTTGGAGAAATGGAAGAGCAGGCTACCAGCAAATTACTACCTTAGTCCGATTGATAAGGAGAGTTATGAGTGTTTGGCTAGGGAAGCCTGGTCTCAGGATTTGCAGGGTGATTTTTCTGATTTTGATCATTTTCAAGCGGAGGGTGGCTTTGGCTTTTTGCTCTATTTAGGAGAGGAAATCATCGCTGGCGTATCGACAGGATTGGTCTATCATGGGGCCCTTGAGATTGAAATTGCTACCAAGCCGGCCTACCAAAGGCAGGGCTTGGCCAAAATCCTAGGTGCCAAGATGATTTTAGAAGCCCAAAAACGCTCACTCTTTCCTCTATGGGATGCGCACAATGAAGCTTCCAAGAAGATCGCAGAAAGCTTGGGCTATCAGTGTCTAGGCGCTTATCTGGCTTATGAATGGAAAGGGACTTTTGACCAATGAAGAAAAACCAAACCTACTTCTTAAAAGACATCATGGAGGCTGTAATATCGGAAGAGCTAGATGATGATTTCTGTTTGTATGCTAAGGAAAATGCAGAACTGAATTTTCAGGACAGCTACTTGCTTGCTGATTATCCTCAAGTGGTGGATAATAGGGATGTTTATCCAGATCAAGTAAGAGAGCTGGAGCTGGTTTATTATGGTGAAGATTTTGTAGATGTTCTCTTATCAGTCATGGAGCAGAAAGCAGAAGCGACTGATCAAGAGTGTTTAAAGGCTCTACTTTACTATTATGAGTATGATGACTTTATGGATTTTGAATGAGGAGTCATTGAAATTGATAAATCTTTACAAGCTTTCTTGCTGAAAAAGGTCTGATTTGACGAAATAGGCTAGCTTTTTAGGCGAAAATTTTGTAAAATAGAATAGATAAACGGGGGTTTCCTCGGAAAATAAAAGGAGAATCCATCTAATGGTAAAATTAGTTTTTGCTCGCCACGGTGAGTCTGAATGGAACAAAGCGAACCTTTTCACTGGTTGGGCTGATGTTGACTTGTCTGAAAAAGGTACTCAGCAAGCAATCGACGCTGGTAAACTGATTAAAGAAGCTGGTATCGAGTTTGACCAAGCTTACACTTCAGTATTGAAGCGTGCGATTAAGACAACTAACCTTGCTTTGGAAGCGTCTGATCAGCTTTGGGTACCAGTTGAAAAATCATGGCGTTTGAACGAGCGTCACTATGGCGGTCTGACTGGTAAAAATAAGGCAGAAGCAGCTGAGCAATTTGGTGATGAGCAAGTGCATATCTGGCGCCGTTCATACGATGTATTGCCTCCAAACATGGATCGCGATGATGAGCACTCAGCACACACTGACCGTCGTTATGCTTCACTTGACGACTCAGTAATTCCAGATGCTGAAAACTTGAAAGTGACACTTGAGCGTGCCCTTCCATTCTGGGAAGACAAGATTGCTCCAGCTTTGAAAGATGGCAAAAATGTCTTTGTAGGTGCACACGGTAACTCTATCCGTGCCCTTGTGAAGCACATCAAACAACTGTCTGACGATGAAATCATGGATGTGGAAATTCCAAACTTCCCACCATTGGTATTCGAATTTGACGAAAAATTGAACGTAGTAAAAGAATACTACCTTGGAAAATAAGCTTAAAGGAATCTGAGATTATTCTCAGGTTCTTTGCTTTTTCCAGAGAGGAAGGACGAGGATTGCTGGAAGTCTTGTCAGCAAGTCTTTTTCTGTTCCGAGGTTTAGCGGATTTCCTCTTAACTCGTCCACATTTTTCAGATTTTTCTATCAGTTTTGAAACATTCATCGAGCTGGATTTATGGTAAAATAAAGGTCAGAACTTTTACTAGAATGAGAGAGAAGATGGCAAGGAAGAAGAGAAAATTTGACAGTCATTCCATCACCAGAAGGCTTTATCTGCTGTTTGGAATTGTGATGCTTTTGTTTTTAGCCTTGATTGCCCGTCTAGGCTATATGCAGGTGGTCAATCAGGACTTTTATACGGATAAGTTAGCCAAGGCCAGCAAGACCAAGATTACCACTAGCTCAGTGCGTGGGCAGATTTATGATGCTACTGGCAAGCCCTTGGTGGAAAATACGACCAAGCAGGTGGTGACCTATACGCGGGATAATCGGCTGACGGCTGGGGAGATTCGGGCGACAGCTCAAAAGCTCCTGACCTATGTCAGTGTCAGCGATACAGAGGTGACAGACCGCCAAGAGGTGGATTATTATTTGGCGGACAGTGCAGTCTATCAGGAAGTAGTAGAAAAGCTGCCCAAGGACAAGAAATTTGATACAGATGGCAACCGCCTGCCTGAGTCCAAAATCTATAAGGCGGCAGCTGAGAGCATTGACCCTAAGCAGCTGGGCTATACGGATGAGGAAAAGAAGGCCATCGTTCTCTTTAGTCAGATGAATGCGATTTCCAACTTTGCGACGGGGACCATCCAGACAGATGCACTGACAACAGAGCAGGTGGCTGTACTGGCTTCCAGCAGCAAGGAGCTGCCAGGTATCAGTGTCTCAACAGGCTGGGACCGCAAGGTCTTGGATACCTCACTGGCTTCTATCGTGGGTAATATCTCGACAGAAAAGACTGGACTTCCGGCTGAAGAAGTGGATGATTACCTGAAAAAAGGCTACTCCCTCAATGACCGGGTGGGGACCTCCTATCTGGAAAAGCAGTATGAGTCAGTCCTGCAAGGCAAGCGAGCTGAGAAGGAGATTCATCTGGACAAAAATGGTAATATGGAGAGTGTGGAAAATATCTCTGATGGCAGTAAGGGAGACAATCTCAAGCTGACGGTGGACTTAAGCTTCCAGCAGGGAGTGGAGGACATTCTCAAAAATGCCTTTAATGCAGAGTTGGCTAGTGGCAATGCGACCTACTCTGAGGGTGTCTATGCCGTAGCTATGGATCCCAATACTGGCGCTGTCTTGGCTATGGCAGGCATACGTCACAATCTGGAAACTGGAGAAAACTCTGTCGATGCTCTGGAACCATGACCAATGTCTTTGTTCCGGGATCTGTGGTCAAGGCTGCAACATTGACCTCGGGCTGGGAGAATAACGCCATTAGCGGCAACCAAGTCCTGACAGACCAACCGATTAGCTTTGGCGGTACGGACAGTATCACTTCTTGGTTTACCCAGTATGGTTCGCGTGCTATCACAGCCCAAGAGGCCTTGGAATACTCTTCCAATACCTATATGGTGCAGGTGGCGCTGAAGATGATGGGAACGCCTTACTCAGCGGATATGAAGCTGGATTTTGATGAGCTGGATCCGTCCATGAAAAAGCTGCGGTCGACTTTTGCGGAGTATGGTCTGGGCACTTCGACAGGGATTGATTTGCCAAATGAGTCCACAGGCTATCTTCCAGACAAGTTTACCTTTGCTAACTATCTGACCAATTCTTTTGGCCAGTTTGACAAATTATACGACGCTTCAGCTGGCTCAGTATGCCTCAACAGTAGCTAATAATGGCAAGCGTGTGGCTCCGCATATCGTTGAAGGCATTTACGGCAACAGTGACCAAGGAGGACTAGGTGATTTGGTGCAGAAAATTGATACCAAGGAGCTGAACCAGGTCAATATCTCTGACGAGGATATGAGCATTATCAAGCAAGGCTTCTATCAAGTGGTTCATGGCAGCAGTGGCTTTACGACTGGTCGAACCATTTCCCAGGGAGAGAGCGTGCCAATCAGTGCCAAGACTGGTACGGCTGAGACCTTTGTGGACAAGGGCAAGAAAGAAGCCATCAATACCAATGTCGTGTCCTATGCACCGAGTGAGAAGCCGCAGATTGCGGTGGCGGTGGTGTTCCCTCACAATACGAACCTATCTTCTACTGTCAGCCACAGTATCACTCGCGATATTATCAATCTTTACAACCAACAACACCCTATGAATTAGTGCTTAATGAAAATCATCAGCAAACGGAGAAAGCTAAGAGCTGTCAGTGCTCAAGTAGAGTAATCTGGTTTGAGGAGATTTTTTGAGAATAGAGAAAGGATTTTATGCTTTACCCAACTCCTATTGCCAAGCTGATTGACAGTTTTTCAAAGCTGCCCGGCATTGGCGTCAAAACAGCCACTCGACTGGCTTTTTACACCATTGGCATGAGCGATGACGATGTCAATGAATTTGCCAAGAATCTACTGGCTGCTAAGCGTGAGCTGAGCTACTGCTCTGTCTGTGGCAACCTGACGGACGAAGACCCTTGTGCCATCTGCCAAGACCAGTCGCGCGATCAATCGACTATTTTGATCGTTGAGGACAGCCGGGATGTGTCAGCCATGGAAAATATTCAGGAATACCACGGACTTTATCATGTCTTGCATGGTTTGATTTCGCCTATGAACGGCGTTGGACCGGACGATATCAATCTCAAAAGTCTAATCACTCGTCTGATGGATAGTGAGGTAACGGAAGTCATCGTCGCGACCAATGCGACTGCGGATGGCGAAGCGACTTCCATGTATATCTCACGGGTCTTGAAACCGGCTGGGATTAAGGTGACTCGCCTAGCGCGTGGTTTAGCAGTTGGCTCCGACATTGAGTATGCGGATGAGGTTACGCTGATTCGCGCTATCGAAAATCGGACGGAATTGTAAACATCAAGGATTTTTCTGGCTCTAGCTGGTTGGAAGAGTCCTTTTTTCTGTTCAAAAATGCTGGGAATTGTGATATACTAAAACGGACTGATACAGAAGCTCCTGCTTAGAAGAATCGACTAGCTAGGTAGATGCAAAAACCAAGCTTTTTTTAGGTTGTTTTTATTTCGAGCTGGCAGCTTTTGTAAATTGTACTATTTTTAGAAAATGATAGGAAAAATCATGGCAAAACAAAGATTGATTTTATTGTATGGCGGACGCAGTGCAGAGCGGGAAGTTTCGGTTTTATCAGCTGAGAGCGTCATGCGGGCTGTCAATTATGATAGATTCTCGGTGAAGACTTACTTCATCACCAAGGATGGAGATTTTATCCAAACACAGGAATTTGAAGCAAAGCCAGCGGCTGATGAGAAGTTGATGACCAATGCCACAGTTGATATATCTCAGAAGATCAAGCCCAGCGATATTTACGAAGATGGAGCAGTGGTCTTTCCGGTCCTGCATGGTCCCATGGGCGAAGATGGTTCTATTCAAGGCTTCCTAGAAGTGCTCAAAATGCCTTATGTCGGCTGTAATATTTTATCTTCTGGCCTGGCTATGGATAAAATTACGACCAAGCGAGTGCTGGAATCGGCAGGCATTGCCCAAGTGCCTTATGTGGCGCTGGTCGATGGCGAGAATCTAGAGCAAAAAATCCAGGAAATCGAGGAGAAATTGACCTATCCAGTCTTCACCAAACCTTCCAATATGGGCTCCAGTGTAGGCATTTCTAAATCGGAGAACCAAGCAGAACTGCGTGCTTCTCTGGACCTGGCTTTCAAATACGACAGCCGGGTACTGGTCGAGCAAGGAGTGACGGCTCGCGAGATTGAGGTTGGGCTTCTGGGCAATGTTGATGTCAAGAGTACCCTGCCTGGAGAAGTGGTCAAGGATGTAGCATTCTATGACTACGAAGCCAAATACATTGATAATAAAATTACTATGGATATTCCGGCCAAGATTCCAGACGAAGTGGTGAGTCTGATGCGTCAAAATGCAGAAGCAGCTTTCCGAGCTCTGGGCGGTCTAGGACTGTCCCGCTGTGATTTCTTCTATGTAGAAGATGGTCAGGTCTTCCTTAATGAGCTCAATACCATGCCAGGTTTTACCCAGTGGTCTATGTATCCATTGCTCTGGGAAAATATGGGGCTGGCCTATCCTGACTTGATTGAGAAACTAGTTGGCCTAGCTGAAGAGGCATTTGCTAAGAGAGAGGCGCATCTTCTCTAAAATATGATATAATAGAGGGGCTGAAAATTTTCGGTCCTTTCTTTTTGCGAGCAAACCGAAAAACGAGGAAGAAGTATGAAATTATATTTATATGAAATCGCAGAAGTCCTATCTGCGAAAAATGATGTGACTCAGTTTGAAAACGTCCCTCTTAGAAATGCTGAGTTTGACAGCCGCTTGATTGAGCCGGGTGGCCTTTTTGTGCCGCTTAAGGGAGCGCGTGATGGCCATGACTTTATTGCGACAGCCTTTACTCAGGGAGCTGCTGCCACCCTATCTGAGCGTCCAGTGGCAGAGGGGGCTTATATCTTGGTCGATGATGTGCTGACGGCCTTCCAGCGCTTGGCCCAGTATTATCTGGAAAAGATGCAGGTGGATGTGCTGGCGGTGACAGGTTCCAATGGTAAAACGACGACCAAGGATATGCTGGCTCAGCTACTAGCAACCACTTACAAGACCTATAAGACCCAGGGCAATTACAACAATGAAATCGGCCTGCCTTACACGGTTCTTCACATGCCTGAGGATACAGAGAAACTTGTCTTAGAAATGGGACAGGACCACTTGGGCGATATCCATCTCCTGTCTGAACTTGCCAAACCTAAGACGGGCATTGTAACTCTGGTCGGAGAAGCCCATCTGGAATTTTTCGGCAGCCGAACTGAAATTGCCCAAGGCAAGATGCAGATTGCAGACGGTTTGAGAAAAGATGGTCTTTTGATCGTTCCGGCGGATAAGATTGTCAATGAATTTCTGCCAGCAGACTGCAAACTGGTTCGCTTTGGTCCTGATGCGGATATCTTCCTGACGCGTCTGGAAGAGCGCAAGAACAGCTTGAGCTTTGAATGCAACTTTTTAGAGCAGAGGATTGACCTGCCTGTGACCGGTAAGTATAATGCAACCAACGCCATGATTGCAGCCTATGCAGCTCTGCAGGAGGGGGTATCTGAGGTGGCTATTGCTCAAGCCTTTTCTGAGCTGGAGCTGACCCGAAATCGAACAGAGTGGAAGAAAGCTGGTAATGGCGCAGATATCCTATCGGATGTCTATAATGCCAATCCAACAGCCATGCGCTTGATTCTTGAGACCTTCTCGACCATTCCGGCTAATCCAGGCGGACGAAAATTGGCAGTGCTGGCGGATATGAAAGAGCTGGGAGCGGACTCTAAGTCCATGCATGGCTCGATGATTACCAGTCTCAATCCAGAAATTGTGACCGACCTTTTCCTCTATGGACAGGATATGGAAGCCCTCTATGACTATGCCAAGGAGATTTACCCGCCAGGCAAGGTGCAATACTTTATCAAAAATGACGAGAAAGACCAGTTTGAACAGCTGAAACAAGCTGTCAGAGAGAAGCTGACTCCTGCCGACCAAATTCTTCTCAAAGGCAGCAATTCTATGAATCTGGCGAAGCTGGTAGAGGACTTGGAAGATGGAAACTAAAGAAGCTGCAAAAACCATTCAACGTCTCCTTTCTATTACAGAGACAGGTCTAGCATTTAGTCGTGATGAATTTGATCGAGAACGTTACTTAGAACTCCGTCAGCTTTTGGGACACCTCCTGGCTGATTGGTCAGATTTGGATGGGAAAGAATTGGCAGAGCTGTTGCGCCCAACGGATTTTTATGCCACTCCCTTGATTGATGTCCGCGCCTTACTGGTTCGAGACGGAAAAGTCTGTTTAGTCAAGGGTAAAAATGAGAAAACTTGGGCTTTACCTGGCGGCTTTTGTGAAGTCGGACTATCTCCTAAGGAAAATATCGTCAAGGAAGTCCAAGAAGAAACGGGATTTAATGTTTCAGTTTCTCGTCTGCTTGCAATTTTTGATACTAATAAATTTCAATTTCAGAGTAAGCAATATGCTAAACTGGTCTTCGAGTGTCAGATAGAGGATGGAGATTTTCAGCCTAATACAGAAATAGAAGAGTTAGCTTTCTTTGATATCCAATCTTTACCAGAATTATCTTCTAAGCGGACGACAAAAGAACAGTTGGAAATCCTTTGGGAGATTTATCAAGGAGATAGAGGACAATATTTGGATTAGTTAAGTAAGTTTCTGGGATACTTTTTGTCTGAAAAAGCTAGAAATTATTGCAACAACAGGCAAACTCAGCCTTGTTCAAACCTTATATTAGAATGGGAGCCTAGGAGATGGGAAAAAGAGATATGTTTACAACCTATAAAACCGAACCGCCTCAACTGGGACTTTGGTATTTTGTTCTTTTGGGGCTGGTCTTTGCGATTATCTGGCTTTCCTATCGCTACTACAATCGGAAGCCTTACCAGCAGCTATTTGTCGGGATGCAAGCTTGTCAGCTGATAAGCCTCTATTCTTGGTATATGCTGACTGCTGCCCCACTGTCTGAGAGTCTGCCCTTTTATCATTGCAGAATGGCTATGTTTGCTTTGATGTTTCTGCCTAATCGCTCAGTTTATAAATTCTATTTTGCTCTTTTGGGGACTTTTGGCTCGATTGTAGCTTTCATTTATCCGATTTTTGATTCTTACCCTTTTCCCCATATCACTATTTTGTCCTTTATCGTTGGCCATCTAGCGCTCTTGGGAAATTGTTTGATTTATCTTTTCAGATATTATCATACTTTCTCTATGAGCTGGCAGCGAGTGGTGTGGACGACCTTTATGATGAATGCTTTTTTGCTTGTTATCAATATGTTGACAAAGGGTTCTTATGGATTTCTCACAGATCCGCCGCTTGTTGGCAATCACGGACTCCTGCTCAATTATCTGCTTGTCTCAATCGTCTTAAGTGCAGCAATCTGTTTGGTTTCTGACATTTTTAAGCGCGTGGAGCAGACCAAGACAGTCACTCTAACCTAATCATCTCATGGAGGATTTATGAAAGATTTTTTAACTACGACAAAAACGGTGGCACCGCCCATCTCGATTTTATGGTATGCTGTGATGATTGCTCTGGTCTTGCTGTCTATTTGGAGTTCGCTCAAATACCATGATAATCCGCGTTTTGTCAAGGCTTTTAAGTGGATTCAGATTGCTCAACTGCTGATGCTTTATAGCTGGTATTTTGGTTTTAGGATTCCCTTTTCCAATAGTCTACCTTTTTATCATTGCCGCCTGGCTATGTTTGCGGTGGTCTTTTTGCCAGACAAATGGCGCAGCAAGCAGTATTTTGCTCTTTTAGGAGCTAGCGGAGCGGTCTTTGCCTTGGGCTATCCAGTTTTTGACCCCTATGATTTCCCGCACATTACCAGCTTTTCTTTCCTAATTGGCCACTATGCCCTCTTGGTTAATTCCTTGATTTATCTGATGAATCACTATGACAAGACCCTGCTCAAGAAATACATGATTGTAGCCTACACCTTTGGGCTCAATCTTTTCCTAGTCGGCGTTAATCAAGTGACCGGAGGTAATTACGGTCTGCTAAAAAGCCCGCCTTTTATCCCTAACGCACCCCTATGGATAAAGTATCTTCTTGTGTCGGTCATCCTTTCTCTGGCTCTGGTTCTCTTTGACATATTGTTTAAGATACGGTGGAAAAAGCAGTTAAGTCTGGTCCGCAGTTAATTCAATTCAAATTCATAGCTCCTGTCAAGTTAATGTGGCAGGAGTTTTCTTAAATTAGAAAGTTTAATTATGACTTGCCTTGTTTGCAGTAACAAATGGACTGTTTGTCTATCAACACTTTAAGTTGGTCGAGCTAGACGCTTTGTTCGTGAAATGAAACGCTTCAAATTTTGGGATTTCTTAAAGCTAACGGACAAAGGGGAGAAGGCTTGATCATTTATCTCTTGAAACAGAACAAGGTCATTTTTTCCATGACAGCTGAAGAGAAAGAAGAACTGGAAACCAGAAAAAAACGCCTGCTCTATTTACTGATTTTAATCTTTCATCTTTACAATTTTCCTCCTTTAACAGTGCCATTGTTAGATTTTTAAGGGAAATTTTATTGACATAGGGAGAATAGAATCGCTCGGAAGGGCGATTTTTATCTTCTTTAGATAATTGAAAAAAAGCGCTAAATCCGCTATAATAGGTAGGTTGAAAAGGATTGAAATACTCCGATGTAAAATAAAAAAACAAATACTAAGATTCACCATTATCCTAAATGAAAGAAAGAGAAGAAGATGACTTTACAAGAAGAAATTAAGAAAGCGCCGGACCTTTTGCCATTATCTCCCACCCGGACGCGGGGAAGACGACCATCACGGAGCAGTTGCTCTACTTCGGAGGCGAGATTCGTGAGGCTGGGACAGTCAAGGGGAAAAAAAGACGGGTAATTTTGCCAAGTCTGACTGGATGGATATTGAGAAGCAGCGGGGGATTTCAGTGACTTCCTCTGTCATGCAGTTTGACTACGATGGTAAGCGGGTCAATATCCTGGATACGCCAGGACACGAGGACTTCTCAGAAGATACTTATCGGACTTTGATGGCGGTGGATGCTGCGGTCATGGTTATTGACTCGGCCAAGGGGATTGAGGCTCAGACCAAGAAGCTCTTTGAGGTTGTCAAGCATCGGAATATTCCGGTCTTCACTTTTATGAACAAGCTGGATCGTGACGGTCGCGAGCCCTTGGACTTGTTGGAAGAACTGGAAGAGATTTTGGGCATTGCCAGCTATCCGATGAATTGGCCGATTGGCATGGGGAAGAGCTTTGAAGGTCTTTATGATCTCTACAATGAGCGGCTGGAGCTTTATAAGGGTGAGGAGCGCTTTGCAACTCTGGCAGAAGGCGATCAACTGTTTGCTTCTAACCCTTTCTATGAGCAAGTTAAGGAAGACATTGAGCTCTTGAGCGAAGCTGGGAATGAATTCTCAGAAGAAGCGATTTTGGAGGGCAAACTGACACCTGTTTTCTTCGGCTCAGCCCTGACCAACTTTGGCGTCCAGACTTTCCTGGAAACCTTTCTCAAGTTTGCTCCGGAACCGCATGGCCACAAGAAGACAGATGGCGAGGTAGTCGAGCCGCTCAGTCCAGACTTTTCAGGTTTTGTCTTTAAAATTCAGGCCAATATGGACCCGCGCCACCGCGACCGTATCGCCTTTGTCCGTATCGTTTCTGGCGAGTTTGAGCGCGGTATGAGTGTCAATTTGCCTCGCACTGGCAAGTCCGCCAAACTGTCTAATGTTACCCAGTTTATGGCCGAGAGTCGGGAAAATGTGACCAATGCCGTAGCTGGTGATATTATCGGGGTTTATGATACGGGGACTTATCAGGTCGGTGACACCCTGACTGTAGGTAAGAATAAGTTTGAATTTGAACCTCTGCCAACCTTTACTCCAGAGATCTTTATGAAGGTTTCAGCTAAGAATGTCATGAAGCAAAAATCCTTCCATAAGGGGATTGAGCAGCTGGTGCAAGAGGGAGCCATCCAGCTTTATACCAACTACCAGACGGGCGAGTACATGCTAGGCGCTGTCGGTCAGCTTCAGTTTGAAGTCTTCAAGCACCGCATGGAAAATGAATACAATGCTGAAGTAGTTATGAATCCTATGGGTAAAAAGACTGTCCGTTGGATTTCACCAGATGACTTGGACGAGCGCATGTCTTCTAGCCGTAACATTCTAGCCAAAGACCGCTTTGATCAGCCAGTCTTCCTCTTTGAAAACGACTTTGCCCTGCGCTGGTTCGCGGACAAGTATCCAGATGTTAAACTGGAAGAGAAGATGTGATTCGGTACAAATAACTGAAACTAAAGTTCCTACTTGTTGGACGCTAGCCACTTGACTAATCTCGTCAGGCGAGGCAGTTGATTTGATTGGTTTTGTGCTTCGACATTGCATATTTGCTTGCAAGAACAGTTTAGGAAGTTGGGCGCTAGTTTATTAGAGAATCATTCTACCTCATAGAAAGGAGCTCCATGTTTCTGGAAAGAAAATTAAAAGACCAGTCTGTCTGGATTAACATTGACTCAGATAGTTTCAAAAAGAACGCCCGAATTTATCAGGATTATGAAATTGACAAAGAGACCATCGAGTATGCGCTGGATAAGAACGAGCGGGCTCACATGGACTACAATCGTGAGAATGGAACGGTTGTCTTTATCTACAATGTCCTTAATCTAGCGACAGACAAGGAACATTATGAGACAATTCCTATGACCTTTGTGGCGCAGCAGGGGCGTCTCATCACCATTAGTAATCAAGACAATGCCTATGTTGTGGATATGATGAAAGCCTATACTGAGCATCATGAGCCAGTATCGGTCTATAAGTTTCTCTTCGCTAGTCTGGAGTTGGTCTCCAATTCTTACTATCCAGTCGTTGAGCGGATGGACAAGCGCAAGGATGAGATTAATGCTCTCCTGCGTCAGACAACTACCAAAAAGCATCTTTTTGCTCTATCCGACTTGGAAACATCTATGGTCTATCTGCTTGCTGCAGCCAAGCAGAATCACATGCTCCTAGAGCATATCAAAAGCCATGGCATTTACCGCCGTTTTGATGAATTAGAAACCGAGCAGTTTGAGGATGCCATGATTGAGGCTCGTCAGCTCGTCTCCATGACTGATTTGATTGCTCAAGTTCTCAGCCAGCTTTCTGGCTCCTACAATAACATCCTGAACAACAATCTGAATGACAATTTGACGGTTTTGACCATCATTTCGGTCCTTCTGGCAGTACTCGCAGTTATCACTGGTTTCTTTGGTATGAATGTTCCTCTGCCTTTGTCAAATGATAAAAACGCCTGGATCTATATTGTTGTCATTAGTCTAATCATCTGGGGATTTCTGACCAAGCTTCTTAAATGGTTAGCCAATAAGAAGTGAACATTTGAGATTATTTTCCCTATAACAAGCACCGAGAATGGTGCTTGTTTTTTCGTGCTTGGGAAAAATAATTATTAGTACAGTTTGCCTGTATTTAAAAAACTGTTATTCTATGTTATAAAATATAACATATAAGTTTATGAATCTTTTATTGCATAAAAATTTCATAATAAAGTATAATATAAAAACAATTTAAAATAAGCGAGGGGTAGAAATATGGCAGAATACCTAAAGCGATTTAAATTACAAAGGTAATGTATACCGATATAATAGATCTTGAGAAAGCCTCAGCTCTACTAGGAGGAGATATAGAAGACTTCCTTATTCTATACGAATATTATTAGAAAGTGTTCTTCGTAAAGGAAGATGGTATTGATGTAACTAAAAGATAACATTTGATTCTTTGATGCATTATCAAGCTAAATCACCAAGCGGAGAAGTTCCTTTTAAGCCTAGTCGAGTTATTCTCCAGGATTTTTACAGGGTGTTCCTGTCGTAGTAGATTTGGCTAGTATGCGCGATGCGATTGTTGGGCAGGGAGGTCAGGCCGATCAGATCAATCCAGAAATTCCGGTTGATTTAGTCATTGACCACAGTGTTCAGGTGGACTTTTTATGGCTGTGACACTGCTCTAGAGGCCAATATGACCCAGGAATTTGTCCGCAACAATGAGCGCTACGAATTTCTCAAATGGGCAGAAAAATCTTTTGATAATTATCGGGCAGTTCCTCCTGCTACAGGAATTATCCATCAGGTCAATATCGAATTTCTCAGTGATGTCATCATTGAAAAAGGATGGTCAACTCTATCCGGACAGCATGTTTGGAACGGACAGTCATACGACCATGATTAATGGGATCGGTGTTCTGGGCTGGGGAGTCGGTGGAATTGAGGCCGAGGCTGCCATGTTAGGTGAGGCTTCTTATTTCCCAGTTCCTGAGGTGATTGGTGTTCGTCTCTTGGGCAGCTGCCTAAGATTGCGACAGCGACGGATTTGGCTTTAAAGGTCACGCAAATCTTGCGGCAGGAAAATGTTGTTGGCAAATTTGTCGAGTTCTTTGGGCCTGGTTTGTCTAACCTAAGTCTGGCTGACCGGGCAACGGTGGCCAATATGGCGCCAGAATACGGAGCTACCTGTGGTTATTTTCCGATAGATGAGGAAACGCTCAATTACATGCGCCTGACCAATCGGTCAGAAGATCATATCGAGCTGACCCGTCTCTATGCTCAAAAAAATCACCTTTTCTATGACGAAAAGGTTGAGCCGAACTATAGCAAGGTAGTCAAAATTGATTTGTCCAGCATTGTGCCGAGCATCTCAGGACCCAAGCGACCCCAGGATTTGATTGAATTAACAGCTGCTAAAGAGGAGTTTCAAGCTAGTCTAGTGAGAGAAGCGGGGGTCCGAGGCTTTGGATTAGATGAGAACGAGTTAGAAAAGTCAGCGGTAGTTCAGTTTTATGATCATGAGGAGACGATTAAGACCGGTCATGTGGCTATCGCTGCCATTACTAGCTGTACCAATACATCTAATCCCTATGTCCTGATGGCGGCAGGACTTTTAGCCAAGAAAGCAGTAGAAAAAGGCTTACGCGTTTCAAAGACTGTCAAGACTTCTTTAGCTCCCGGCAGCAAGGTGGTCACAGGCTATCTCAAGAAGAGTGGTCTTCAGACCTATCTGGATCAGCTTGGTTTCAATCTTGTCGGCTATGGCTGCACCACTTGTATTGGAAATTCAGGCGATCTCCGACCGGAAGTGGCTCAGGCGATTACGGATACTGACTTGCTGGCTAGTGCTGTTCTTTCAGGCAATCGCAATTTTGAAGGACGAATCAATCCACTGGTCAAGGCCAATTTCCTAGCTAGTCCGCCCTTGGTAGTTGCCTATGCTCTGGCTGGAAATACCAATATTGATCTGACCAGTGAGCCACTAGGTTATGATCAAAAGGGGCAGCCTGTTTATTTGATGGATTTGATGCCAGAGCACGATTTGGTTGCTGACTATGTTCAAAAATATGTGACGCGCCAGCTTTTTGAAAAAGAATATGCTCATGTGTTTGACGATAATGAAAAATGGAATCAGATTCCGACAGCCTCTTCTCAAAATTATCAGTGGAATCAGGCTTCGACCTATATTCAAAATCCACCTTACTTTGATGGCTTAGCTGATGATTTAGCCATTCAGCCACTGAAAAATCTTGCTGTGTTGGCAAAATTTGGGGATACGGTGACGACAGACCATATCTCCCCAGCAGGAAATATTGCCAGAAACAGCCCAGCAGCTTCCTATTTAATGGAGCACGGAGTGGATTACCAAGAGTTTAATTCTTATGGCAGCCGTCGGGGCAATCATGAGGTCATGATGCGAGGGACTTTGCCAATATTCGAATAAAAAACGAACTGGCGGATGGGAAAATTGGTGGTTACACAGATTATAAAGGAGAGTTGCTATCCATTTATGAGGCAGCCATGCGTTACAAAGAGGAGCAAATTGGCACTATTGTCTTAGCTGGCAAAGACTACGGTATGGGGTCCAGCCGTGATTGGGCAGCTAAGGGGGCTAATCTTTTGGGTGTCAAGGTGGTGCTGGCAGAGAGTTTTGAGCGTATCCACCGGTCAAATCTGGTCATGATGGGGATTCTTCCTCTGCAGTATCTAGAGGGCGAAAATGCGGCTAGTCTAGGCTTAACAGGCAAGGAGATTTTTGACATCAATCTGCCGCAGGATCCGCAAGTTGGCCAGCTAGTTGATGTGGTAGCTCGGAAGGGTGCTGAAGAAATAGCTTTTCAAGCTCGGCTGCGCTTTGATGCTGAGGCGGATATCCGTTACTATGAAAATGGGGGGGATTTTACCCATGGTCGTTAGAAAGAAATTAGAGGAGGTGTGAGCATGAGTCAGACGGACGGTTTGAAAGATACCATTGCCTGTGATACCAGGATTAGCCAGATTGTGAATGATTCTTTGTCTTATGCAGGCTACAATATTTCTGAATTGGTAGAGCACCATGCGAGTTTTGAAGAGGTGATTTATCTGCTGTGGCATTTGCATTTGCCGACTCAAATTGAGCTTAAGCATTTTGAGGAAGATCTGCGAGCTAATTATGCCATCAGCGATGCGGTGGAGCAGTGCATCCTTATCCAGTCCCGCAAGCACCTTCATCCCATGAGTGTCTTGCGCTCAACGGTCAGTCTTTTGGGCGTTTATAATGTCCATGCTGAGGAAGCGTCTCTAGAAGCGACCTATGAGCAGAGTATCCAGCTTATGGCAAAGATGCCGACTATTATTGCGGCTTTTGCCAGACTGAGGTTGGGTCAGACTCCGATAGAGCCGCGGGAGGATTTAGCTTTGCGGCTAATTTCCTCTATATGCTCAAGGGAGAAGAGGCTAGTGAGCTTGAAGTCAAAGCCTTCAACTGCGCCTTGGTGCTCCATGCAGACCATGAACTCAATGCTTCAACTTTTGCAGCTCGAGTCTGCGCCTCAACCTTGACCGATATTTATTCCTGCGTGACAGCAGCTGTTGGAGCGCTCAAGGGCTCGCTTCATGGCGGCGCTAATGAATGTGTCTTTGATATGCTGAAAGAGATCAGAGAGGAAGGGGATTGCCAGGCCTACCTAGACCGCAAGCTGGCCTCTCACGAGAAGATTATGGGCTTTGGTCACCGGGTTTACAAGACCCAAGATCCGCGTGAAAAATACCTGCGTCAAATGGCCAAGGGCTTGACACAGGGAACCAAGGACGAGGTCTGGTATCAGCTTTCAGAGGAAATTGAAGCCTATATGAAGCATACCAAGCACCTGATACCGAATGTCGATTTTTATTCGGCTACGGTTTACCATGTACTGGGCATTGACAGCAGTATCTACACCCTGATTTTTGCTATGAGCCGGGTGGCTGGCTGGATTGCCCATATTCAGGAACAGCGCAAGAACAATAAGCTGATTCGGCCACGTTCTAACTATATTGGTGCTCAAGGTTTGGAGTATCTTCCAATTGGAAGGAGATAAAATGGCAGATAAGATTTTATTTGAGAAAGGGCGGTTGCTGGTACCGGATGCTCCTATTATTCCTTACATCCAAGGTGACGGGATTGGGGTTGATATCTGGGAAAATGCCCAGCTGGTCTTTGATAAGGCAGTGGAAAAGGCTTATGGCGGCCAGAAAAAGGTTGTTTGGAAGGAAGTTTTGGCTGGGAAAAAAGCAGCAGACCAGACAGGTGACTGGCTACCGGATGAAACGCTGGCAACGATTAAGAGCCATCTAGTGGCTATTAAGGGCCCGCTAGAAACCCCAGTCGGAGAAGGGATTCGTTCGCTGAATGTGGCCTTGAGACAAGAATTAGACCTTTATGCCTGCCTGCGGCCGGTTCGTTATTTCAAGGGAGTTCCCAGTCCGCTCAAGCACCCTGAGAAGACTGATATCACGATTTTTCGGGAAAATACAGAAGACATCTACGCAGGGATCGAGTGGGAGAGTGGAACGACTGCAGTCAAAAAAGTTATCGCTTTCCTGCAGAAGGATATGCAGGTTGACAAGATTCGCTTCCCAGAAAGCTCTGCTATTGGGATTAAGCCTATCTCTAAGCAGGGCAGTGAGCGGCTGATACGGGCGGCTATTGACTATGCACTAGCCAAAGGACTAAGGCGGGTCACTCTGGTCCACAAGGGCAATATCCAGAAATTTACAGAGGGCGGTTTTCGAAAATGGGGCTATGAACTAGCTCAAAGAGAGTATGCGGACGAGCTGGCTTCTGGAAAACTAATCATCCAGGATGTTATTGCTGATAATTTTTTGCAGCAGATTCTGCTCTATCCAGAGAAATTTGATGTTGTCGCCTTGACCAATCTAAATGGTGATTATGCCAGCGATGCCTTGGCTGCTCAGGTGGGCGGGATTGGTATTGCGCCAGGGGCCAATATCAATTACGAGACTGGTCATGCTATTTTTGAAGCAACTCATGGGACGGCGCCAGATATAGCAGGTCAAAACAGGGCTAATCCTTGTTCTCTTCTCTTATCGGGGGCCATGCTTTTTGATTACATTGGTTGGCCGGAGGTCTCTCATCTCCTGACTAAGGCTATTGAGAAGGCTCTCTTTGAGCAAAAAGTGACAGGGGATTTTGCCAGTCAGCTGGAAGGAGTAACAGCTTTGACAACTAGCCAATTTGCTGAGGAGCTGCTGACTAATATAGAAAAGTGTCCATAATGAATAAAAAAGTGATGAAGAAGTTGCCTATCTAGACAGTCTCTTCATCACTTTTTTGTCTTTTTCGATATTCCATTCCCCAGCCGATGATCCAGCAGAAGACTAGCAGATAATTTTCAATCCAGCCCAGTAGGTTGGCTTGATTGGCCTTTTCCAGATAGCCCAGCAGATGGTTGGTGCCAAAGCCCAGCCCACCCAGAATCAGTGCTAGCAAGGTCATACGCAAATAGAACCAATCATACTTCATGTTGGCGGCAATGACTAAAGGCAGAATAGCCAGATTCCAGAAACCAATTTCCCGCTGCCAGTAGGGAGCTAGACCATAGATGGACTCATTGCCCAAGAGCTGGGGCTGGAAAATCTGGATCATAGCCGCGCCCAGCATAGCTAAGATTAGTAAAATGAAAGCCACTCGTAAAAATTTATTCATACCTGTCTCCTTTCTTCTTTGTAGATTATAATGTTTTTGAAAGTGATTTTCAAGTTTTCATTTTTTACAAAAAGAAAGCTCTAATAAAATATTTTACAGGCAAGTCCTATCTTTTTAGGTACTTTTGTGGTATACTAGATTAGTTGCAGAAATACAGTTTTTCTATTCAGTGGGAACTAGCGACCGAGTCGGCGCTTTTTTAGTGCCTAGACTTGAGAGACCATATTTATGAAGAGAAGAGCGAATACTCTCAGAAAATCGAGATTTATCAGGTAGAAAACGCTTGGCATATTTCGATGGTTGAGTATCAAAAGCCTTATAAGGTGGCTTCGCACCGCCTTTAGAAAGAAGAAGAACATTGAAATTTAATGAATTACATTTATCTGCTGAATTACTAGCAGAGATTGAAAAAGCTGGCTTTGTAGAAGCAAGCCCTATTCAAGAGCAGACGATTCCACTTGCTATGGCAGGTAAGGATGTCATTGGTCAGGCCCAGACAGGGACAGGAAAGACAGCAGCCTTTGGCTTCCCAACTTTGGAGAAGATTGATACGGATAATCCTGCTGTGCAGGCATTGATTATCGCTCCGACCCGTGAATTAGCTGTGCAGAGTCAGGAAGAGCTTTTCCGTTTTGGCCGCAGCAAGGGTGTCAAGGTGCGTTCTGTCTACGGTGGCTCCAGCATCGAAAAGCAAATCAAGGCCCTCAAGTCTGGTGCTCATATCGTCGTAGGAACACCTGGCCGTCTCTTGGATTTAATCAAACGCAAGGCGCTTAAGCTGAATCAGATTGAAACCTTAATCTTGGACGAAGCGGATGAAATGCTTAACATGGGCTTTTTGGAAGACATTGAGTCGATCATTTCCCGTGTGCCAGAAGAGCGTCAGACCTTGCTCTTTTCAGCGACCATGCCAGATGCTATCAAGCGTATCGGTGTCAAGTTCATGAAGGAGCCTGAGCATGTCAAGATTGCTGCTAAAGAGCTGACGACGGAGCTGGTAGATCAGTATTATATCCGTGTCAAAGAAAATGAAAAATTTGATACCATGACCCGCCTGATGGATGTGGAGCAGCCAGAGCTGTCTATCGTCTTTGGCCGGACCAAGCGCCGAGTGGATGAGCTGACTCGTGGCCTGAAAATACGCGGTTTCCGAGCAGAGGGTATCCATGGTGATTTGGACCAAGGCAAGCGTCTCCGCGTTCTGCGCGACTTTAAAAACGGCAATTTGGATGTCTTGGTGGCGACAGATGTAGCTGCGCGTGGTTTGGACATTTCTGGTGTGACCCATGTTTACAACTATGATATTCCGCAGGATCCAGAAAGCTATGTTCACCGGATTGGTCGGACTGGTCGTGCGGGTAAGTCAGGTCAGTCTATCACTTTCGTAGCGCCAAATGAAATGGGCTATCTGCAGATTATCGAAAATCTGACCAAAAAGCGCATGAAAGGCCTCAAGCCAGCGACTGCGGAGGAAGCTTTCCAAGCTAAGAAAAAGGTTGCTCTTAAGAAGATTGAGCGCGATTTTGCGGATGAAAACATCCGTTCTAACTTTGAGAAATTTGGCAAGGATGCCCGCAAGCTGGCAGCAGAATTCAGCCCAGAAGAGCTGGCTATGTATATCCTCAGCTTGACGGTGCAGGATCCAGATGCCCTTCCTGAAGTAGAAATTGCCCGTGAAAAACCATTGCCATTTAAACCGTCTGGCGGAGGCTTTGGCGGAAAAAGCAAGGGAAGTCGTGGCGGAAATAATAACCGTCGCAGCAATGACAATCGCCGTGACCGAGGTGGCCGTCGCGATCAATTTAAGAAAGGTCGCAAAGACGAGCGTTTTGACAAAGAAAATCGCTACCGCAAGGACCACAAGAAGCCACGCAATACTTCTAGCGAAAAGAAAACCGGTTTTGTTATCCGTAACAAGGGTGATAAATAAAGCGAGGTGTTAACTAGAGTTGGCGACAATTTTAGCGTCGAGAGAGAATGCAAGTTCTCTCCTTTTTATTTGTTTGATGGCTCCCCTTATCGTCAGTCCTGCAGAAATATATGTATGAGCCAATGTAGTTTCCTTAATCATGCTGATTGAAGCAGCCCTGTTTTTCAAAATGAATTATAGTCCACTTATTTCTGCTGTGAACAGTTCTTGTTCTTCTTGCTATAGAACAGGATTCGAAGTATTTCAACTAATTTCGACATCAAAATTCAACATATCGGCCATTTAAAATAAAAAATTTCACAAATCTTTGTTTATATGCTGGAACTGTTGTATAATAAGGTGAAGGTGAGTCTGTAAGAAATTCAGGAGCAAAAGGAGAATGTAAAATGAAAGAAAGTAGACATAGAATCATTCTGCAAGAACTGGATCAAACAGGTGTGGTTGCTGTTAAAAACCTCAAAGAAATGCTGGGCGTTACGGATATGACCATCCGTCGGGATTTGATTGATTTGGAGAAGCAGGGCATGCTGACCCGCGTTCATGGCGGAGCCCATAAGAAGGTCAAGAATGCTCTCAACGAGATTTCCCACTCAGAAAAGCAAATGCTGAATGTTGAGGAGAAAAAGCAGATTGCCCGTAAATGTGCAGATTTGATTGCTGACGGGGATACGGTTTTTATTGGGTCAGGTACCACAACGGATTTTATCGGAGACTATTTGGATGGCAAAAATATCAGCATTGTTACCAATTCGCTGCCAATTTTTGAAAAGTTAAAGGAAAGAGCCAATTTAGATTTAATTCTGATTGGCGGCCGTTATCGGGCTAAGACTCAAACCTTTGTCGGTCAGTTTGCCAATAATCTTTTGAAAGAAATCAAGGTTTCTAAGGCCTTTATTGGGGCGAATGGCATTGACGGTCATAATGTTACCACCAGCAATGAAGAGGAAGGCAATGGAGATGCGATTATCCTTAACAATGCCATTAGCAAATACATTGTAGCCGATAACAGTAAGTTTGACAGCTATTCTTTCTACTCTTTTTACCGGCTGGACAACCTCAGTGCAGTTGTGACGGACGACAATATCGCTCCGAAAGTCAAGGAAAAATACAGCACCTATGTTGAAATTTTGTGATGTCTGACCGGTGAGAGAAACCTGGTTCAAATGAATAATTTATAGAGGCTGTGACTGGGATTTTGTTTAGAAATTCTAGTCGCAGCTTTTTTATATCTTGGTCGATTTTGTAAACAACAGTCTTGACTTTGCTGCGGAATTCCTTATATAATAAAATGTATTATTAAATTTTAGGAGGTCTTATGACAATCAATATAGTGATTTTTGTGGCTGTGTCGCTTTTTCGTTTGGTGTTTTTGAGAAAATCCTCTCAGAATGAGCAGGATATTCTGGCTAAGGGTGGCATGGAGTACGGGGTAAAAAACTCAACTATCATGAAGTACCTGCACATGCTTTTTTATGCGGTTTGCTTTCTGGAATTGCTCCTGAAAAAGCCAGCTTTTGACTTTGTAAGCCTATTGGGAGCTGTGTTGTTGCTCTTTTCTATGTTCATGCTCTACCTTGTTGCCAAGCTCTTGGGACCAGTTTGGACCATCAAGCTCATGCTGGTTAAGGATCATAAGTTTGTCGACCACTGGCTCTTTCGCAATGTCAAACATCCTAATTATTTCCTGAATGTTGTACCAGAATTGGTGGGCTTGGCACTGCTCAGTCATGCTTACTTTGCTCTTTTCATTCTCTTCCCGCTCTACTGTATCACCCTCTATGTCCGTATCAAGGAAGAAGAGCAGCTGCTCAAGGAAGTCATCATTCCGAATGGAATTGCTGGTGAATAAAGTTAATAAAATGCATATCGACTGCAAAATAAAGGCTAGGACGTTTATGTCCTAGCCTTTTCTTGCATTAATTTTCGTATTTCATCAGCCATTTGCTGGGGTTGGTTCGCTTCAAAAAGTAAAGTATTTTCTTCAGGCTGGTGGGCAGTTTGGCTGAAAGCCAAAACTGGCTTCCCCTTGCTGATAGCCCTTTGGACAATCTGGTCGACTTCTCCCCAGTGATTGATATCCAAGTAAATATCCGCCCTATCAAGCAAATCCTCAATAAAGTCATCCTGGTGGATATTGGTGTAGAGGTTGATATTAGGATAGTCCTTAAAGCTGGCCAAGTAAGGAGAAATATTGGTCTTAGCAGCAATGTGAAATTCCAAGTCTGGCAGATTTTCTGCTAAATAGGCCAATTGTTCCAAGGTATCAGAAGCTGTCAACGTGAAGGCATGGAAATTGCCCTGCGGCCGCTCCTTGATGATAAGCTCTTCCTTGCTCATAGCGATAGAGTTACTGGGAATATCCTGGAAAATCAAGCTGTTGGCTCCAATGATGACATTATCACCAATGGTCACACCTTTGAGAATCACAGTATTAGCCCCAATCCAGCAGTTTGCTCCAATCTTAACCGGCGCAACAGTAAAATCAATCTTCTCAATATGGTAATTAGAATACTGATGATTATGGTCAAAAATGCGAACCCCATCGCCAAACATAGTGTCTTTCCCGATTTCGACAGAGTGCTGACAGCGGACAGAGCAATGATCGTTAAAGAAAACCCGGTTTCCCTAGCTTGAGTTGTGCGCCACTGGCTACACTGAGGCTGGTAAAAGATTGGAAGACGACATCTTGACCGATATCAAGCTGGCTGTCTGGGGAAATTTCGATATGATGAAAGTAGCCTTTAAACTGGATTTCAGGCATTTTGAGTCCTTTCTTTGATGTAAGCCAGTTTGGCTTGTCTAGTTTTCTTTTTAAAGAATGCTTCAGCCGACATGGCGGCTGGTTTATTAGGGTGTTCTTCTTGGTAAAGTAAGGTAACTGGCAGCCGAGCGCGGGTGTATTTGGCTCCTTTGCCAGCTTGATGTTTTTTGAGTCGGGCTTGAACATCCGTTGTGTAGCCCGTGTAAAGGGAACCGTCCCCACATTCAAGCACGTACATATAGGCTTTATTTTCCATAGTAAATCTCGTGAATCTCTGAAGTGTAGCTGCCGTCCTGATTGTGAATAAAGAGAGGGGGCAGGATTTTTAGACCGTCGCGGGAACCATCTTTAATAGCTTCAATAAGCAGCATATTGGCCTCTTTACCCAACTTTGGATAGACAAACTGGATGCGCTTGGGAGCTAGGTTGTGGGCTTGCATGGTGTCTAAAATATCTAAAAAGCGTTCTGGTCGATGAACCATAGCCAGGCGACCATTGGATTTGAGGATTCGCTGGGCGATCTTGCAAATCTCTTCCAGATTGGTTGAAATTTCATGGCGGGCTAAAAGGTAGTGCTGGCTTTCATTGAGATTGGATTTCTTGTCAACCTTGAAATATGGCGGATTGCAGAGAATCATATCAACCTTGCTGCCAGTGATATAGCGTCCTAGGTTTTTCAAATCGTCCTGAATGACCTGCATTTGCTGAGTCAAATCATTGAGCTCAATGGAGCGCTCGGCCATGTCTGCCAGGCGTTCCTGGATCTCGACTGCTAGAATCTTGGCCTTGGTCCGAGTGCTGGCAAAAAGTCCAACGGCGCCATTTCCAGCACAGAGATCAACGATTAGACCCCGCTGGGGCAGCTTGGGAAAGCGGGAAAGCAGCACGCTGTCTACCGAATAGCTGAAGACCTCACTATTTTGAATAATCTTGACATCCGTCGAAAAGAGCTGGTTGACGCGTTCTCCGTCTTTTAGTTTTGCTTCGTTCATAAGTCAATTATAGCATGATTTAGCAAGGATTCCAAAGGGATATGGGAAGTTTTTGCACAATCAAAAAAACATGCGAGGGTTCTCGCATGTTTCCATGAGCTTAAATGCTAATTCTATTTTTAGCTAGCCCTTAATCAAATCTGTATTTCTGCTTGATGGTGCAGGCAACAAAGACAAGCCCGAAAACGACCATGAGAATCAGATAGACTGGCAAAGTTGCGGCTGTCAGCGTTGCAATTTCCAAAAGGTGCTGCAGGACAAAGGCTGATAGATAGAAGCCAAAGACAGAGAAGATAATGAGCAGGCTGCGCCAGAGGTTGAGTGGCAGACAGGCCCGAATGACGGACAGGAAGCTGATGCTGCCTAGCAAGTAATAGGTCAGGGTTGCCATTTCTATATCTCTCCAGCCATGACTGCTGCCCCAGATGCGGACAAATAGCACGCTGAAGACAATCATGAGGGAGCTTGGCAGAGCCAGCTGCAGGGAGCGTTTGAGGAAGTGCTTTTCAACCGGCTTAATATTGCGCTCAAAGGTGAGGACAAAGGGTGGGAAACCTTCGACAAACTGGTCAATCAAGGTGATCTGAATTGGGATGAATGGGAAAATCAAGAGGTATTCAGGTTTTCCGAGCAGGATACTGGCGATACAGATGATAGCTAGGATAAAGGAATAGATGGTCTTGATGAAGAAAATCGGAGCAATCCGGCCGATATTGTTAACGACTCGGCGACCTTCAAAAAGAATCTCAGGGACATCGTTAAAGTCGGAGTTAAGAAGAACCAAGTTGGCAATTTGTCGAGTTGCGGGGTCTCCCTCGGCCATGACGATGGAACAGTCTGCTTCACGCAAGGCTAAAATATCATTAACACCATCTCCCGTCATGGCTGTTGTCCGACCGGCGGCCTTAAGAGTCTGGATCAGCAACTTCTTCTGATGAGGAGAAACGCGGCCGAAGATGGCTGTTTCTTCGGCCTGCTCAACCAGTTCTTGATCACTAATTTTAGAGCAGTCGATGTAGCTGTCGTAGTTGGCAAATCCAGCCTGGCTTGCGATATGAGAAACGGTCACAGGATTGTCACCAGAGATGATTTTCAGATCAACATCCTGAGAGCGCAGGTAGTCCAGTGTCTCAGCAGCTCCCTCCCGAATAGGGTCGGTGATTTCCAGAACAGCCAGAGCAATCATATCTTCAGGCAGTTGGATACTGTGTTTGTCTAGCACTTGGTCGCTGTGAGCCAGTACCAAAACCCGCGATCCGCGTTTTTGGGCCTCTCCAACCGCTGCAGGATTGCTGTCCAGCAGCATTTCGGGTGCTCCCAGAAAAATGGTTCCAACACTTGATAAATGCATTGCGCCCCATTTTCGGTCACTAGAAAATGGGATGACATTGTCGCTAGTATAGGTATGATCCAGATGGCCATAGCCCTTGCGGATAGCCTGGGCAGTTGGGTTATTATCCTCGCTGGTTTGGATGTAGGCTGCTAAGATTTGACCGACGGTCTCATCAGAAAACTTATCTGACAAACTATGCAAGGCTTCAACATTCATCTTACCTTGGGTAATTGTCCCGGTCTTGTCCAGACAGAGAGTATCCACCCGAGCCAAGGTCTCAACAGAATACATTTCCTGAACAAGAACCTTGCGCATACCTAGCTTGATGACAGCTGTCAGGAGTGACGTGACTGTCAGCAGGGCAATTCCCTTAGGCAGCATACCCAAAAGAGCTGTCGAGCTAGTAATGACAGAGTTCTTGACAGGCAGTCCCTTTATCATCAGTGCTTCAAAGAAGAGAGCCAATCCGAAAGGAATGATAATTTCCGGTAAAGCGGGAAATTTTCCCAAGATTGTAAAGAATGCGCGAGTTGATAGGCTTGAGGGTTTTAGCCTCAGTCATAAGCTTGTTGGCATAGTTGTCTGCACCGACATGATGCACCTCAGCATAGATCTGCCCACTAGCCAGAAAGCTACCAGACAGCAGCTCAGCGCCTTCTTCCTTGAGAACCAAGTCACTCTCCCCTGTTAGCATGGCTTCATTGGCTTCGGCAACACCCTCTATCACACGGGCATCACTGGGAATTTGCTCGCCGGCTGACAGCTTGATCAGATCGCCCAGTACAATTTCTTCTGGCTGAATTTTAACTTCCTGGCCGTCGCGGATGACTGTGACCAGCTCTCGGCTGACCAGATTGAGCTTGTCAATCATGTGTTTGGCTCGCAGTTCTGTGATAATACCAGTGACAGCATTGAAGCTAATGACTGCGAAAAAGACCAGATTGCTCCAGGCTTGGACAGAGACCAAGGCTAGAGCAATAACAAAGTTAAGGGCATTAAAAAGGGTGAAAACATTCCGCTTAACGATTTGCCAGTTACTGGTGCTGGTGTCACTTGTAAAATCGTTGGTCAAGCCCTGCGAAATCTTTTCATCTACTTGGGTTTGGTTTAAACCGATTAATTCTTTCTTGTTCATAAGATTAATGATACCATTTTTTTATGGAAATGGCTATCCGAATCAGCTGTTACAGCTAAAGTTTGGAAAAATATTGCAGACTATAAGGGTATAGGGTATAATGGGAAAGGATGTAATAAATTTCAAGTACAATCACAGTTTGAAATAAGGAGAGTTTATGTTTTATACCTATTTGCGAGGTTTAGTGATTTTTATCCTGTGGACCTTGAACGGCAATGCGCATTACCACAATAAAGAAAAGATTCCTTCAAAAGATGAAAATTATATCTTGGTTGCCCCTCACCGAACATGGTGGGATCCAGTTTACATGGCTTTTGCGACCAAGCCCAAGCAGTTCATTTTCATGGCCAAGAAACAGCTCTTTGAAAATCGGGTGTTCGGCTGGTGGATTCGCATGTGTGGTGCCTTTCCAATTGACCGGGAAAATCCTGGCCCGTCAGCTATCAAGTACCCTGTCAATATGCTGAAAAAGAGCAATCGTTCCCTGATTATGTTCCCAAGCGGCAGCCGGCATTCTACGGATGTCAAGGGAGGAGTGGCAGTGATTGCTAAGATGGCTAAGGTCCGTATCATGCCAGTAGTCTATGCTGGTCCCATGAGCCTCAAAGGTTTGGCAGCTGGGGAGCGCGTGGACATGAATTTTGGTAATCCAATTGATATTTCAGACATTAAGAAGATGAATGATGAGGGGGTTGAGGAAGTGGCTCGCCGTGTTCATGCTGAGTTTGACCGTCTGGATGCTGAAGTAGCCCCTTACCAGACACATAAGAAAGGCAATATCTTCTTGCGGATTTTACGTGCCTTTGTCTTTATTCCTGCTATTTTGATTGGAATTTTGACCATCATTTTTAGCTTTTTTGCCAGCTTTGTATGGGATCCGGATAAGCATAGAAAATAAGATACTAATCAGCTTGCTGAGCAATTTTGCTTGGGAGCTGATTTTTGTATGCAAGTGAGTTATAATGTTGGTATGTTTCATAAGGAGGATGCCATGTCTCTTGTATTTTTATCTTTTGTAACCTTATCACTATTTATGCTACACGAGTTTGATGAGATTATCCTGATTCGGCCTTGGATTTCTCAGAATCAAGACCATCAAGACTATCAAAAGGAGATGTTCATTGCTAGGAGAGGAAGTTATCTTTCTGCTGAAAGTATTGCTCTGATGATTGCAGAGGAATTTCTGCTGGCTTTTATCCTTTTGCTGCTTGCCATTCTATTTCGTATTCCCGAGCTAGCTTTGGCTATTGGCTTCTGTCATACCCTCCATTTGCTGGGCCATATCATGCAAGTGTTTCGCTTTCGTCGCTGGGTACCGGGTGGCTTCACAGCTTTGACAACTTTTCCTATACTCATCTTAGTCTTTGCCCTTTATCTATGTCAGCAGTCAGTTTCTTGGCCGCTGCTTCTGATTCTAAGCGTGCTTGTGATGGCTTTTCTTTTGGCAAATCTGGCTTTTTTACATAGCAGAGCTCAAAAGATAGAAGCTTGGATATACAGGATAAGCAAAGCAAATTGATATTACAGCTCCTATTTTCATCAATGCCCCTTCTGTCTATACGACTTCTTGCAAAATAAAGATTTTAAAAAATGACAAGCTGAAAATATTCTCAGTTTGTTTTATTTTTTTGAATGTTTTACGAATAAAAAGACAAAGGAGAAAAATATGCTTGAAGAAATCATTGAAAAGCTGAAAGAATACAAGCTCTTTGTTGGTCTAGCAGTAGTTGGCGCTGTGCTAGGTGGCTTTTTCCTCATCAAAGGAAATCATCAGCCGCAAAATCAGGTAGCCGCCTTGAGTCAAGAAATAACTTCCTCATCCAGCTCAGCTGATGAAGAGAGTGAAAAGGTCGTCTCTAAGGACAAGGCGGACGAAGAGGAGAGTGAGCAAGTCACTGTGGATATTAAAGGCGCAGTTAAGAATCCTGGTGTCTATGAGTTGAGAGCAGGAGCGAGAGTCCATGAAGCCATCCAAAAAGCTGGCGGATTGACAGCAGACGCCGAGGCTAAGTCCATCAATCAGGCGCAAATTAATGGATGAAGCAGTAATCTATGTGGCAAAGATTGGTGAAGAAGGAGCCGATGTCACACAGACTGGACAGCATCAAGCAGGAGTTTCTGATTCTGCGGGTGCCAGTGGTGGAAAGTCAGACAAGGTCAATCTAAATACGGCGACAGAGGCTGAACTGCAGACTATTTCAGGCATCGGACAGAAGCGAGCTTCTGACATCATCGCCTACCGCGAAAGCAATGGAAGTTTCAAGTCAGTAGATGATTTGAAAAAGGTATCAGGAATTGGGGATAAGACCTTAGAAAAGCTGAAAGAATATGTTACAGTGGATTAAAAAGTTACCCCTCGCCCCTATCTACTTGGCTTTCATCCTTGTCTGGGCCTATTTTGCAGTCTATTCTGGCAGTTCCTTGGCTTATTTTGGGCTGGGTGTCCTTCTGCTTCGTCTCTTTTTCAGCTATCCTCTCAAAAAAAGTCTAGCTGCCTTGGCATTTCTGTCCCTTTTTGTCCTCTTTTTCTTGCTTCGTCGGGAAATGGCAGAGCAGGCCATTAGGCGGGAACCTCCTTCAGCTAGCTCGGTTCAGGTCTTGCCGGATACGATCAAAGTCAATGGAGATTCCCTATCCTTTCGAGGGCGAACGGACGGTCGGCTTTATCAAGTCTTCTACAAGATTAAATCAGCCAGTGAAAAGGAAGCTTTTCAGCAACTGACAGATTTGGTCGTCCTTGATATTGAAGCAGAGTTTGAACAGGCCCAGCAGCAACGAAATTTTTCGGGCTTTGACTATCAGGCTTATTTAAAGAGTCAGGGGATTTACCGTACCTTAAAAATCAATAAGATTCAGTCACTAAGACCAATTTCCAGCCTTAATCCACTTGATTTGTTGTCTGTCTGGCGCAGAAAAGCGCTGGTTTACATTAGAAATAATTTTCCTAGCCCAATGAGCCATTACATGACTGGACTCTTATTTGGTGACTTGGATACGGAGTTTGCGGAAATGAGTGACCTCTATTCTAGCTTGGGTATCATCCATTTGTTTGCCTTGTCTGGTATGCAGGTCGGTTTCTTTTTGGATGGTTTTCGCAGAATTCTTCTACGTTTAGGGATGAAGAGGGAGACAGTAAACGCCTTGCAGCTGCCTTTTTCATTTATCTATGCTGGACTGACGGGCTTTTCTGTTTCTGTCGTCAGAAGTTTGGTTCAAAAGTTACTAGCTCAGCAGGGACTGACAAGGCTAGACAATTTTGCTCTGACACTGATGCTTCTCTTTATCATCATGCCCAATTTTCTTCTGACGGCTGGCGGTGTCTTATCCTGTGCCTATGCTTTTTTGATTTCTATGATGGATTTTGAAAAGTTGCCGCCGTTTCGGAAGCTTTTATCGGAAAGTCTGACTATTTCATTGGGAATTTTGCCTATACTAATCTACTATTTTTCTGAATTTCAGCCCTGGTCCGTACTTCTGACTTTTCTATTTTCACTACTCTTTGATCTGCTGATGCTGCCAGGCTTAACCCTCATTTTTATTTTGTCGCCACTTTTAAAAATCACTCAAGTCAATTTTTTCTTTGAGTTACTAGAAGATGTGATTCGTTGGGTAGCTGACTTTGCTCCGCGCCCTTTGATTTTTGGGAAGCCCAACCTCTGGTTACTGGCCACTCTGCTTTTGGTTTTGGCTTTAATCTATGACTTTCGGAGAAAGAAAAGCTGGCTTTTATCTTTTAGTTTGCTTACTCTTCTCTTATTTTTTCTAACAAAGCATCCGCTGCAAAATGAGGTTACAGTAGTGGATATTGGTCAAGGTGATAGCATTTTTCTCAGGGACTGGCAGGGCAGGACGATTTTGATTGACGTAGGAGGACGAGTCGAGATAGGAAAGAAGGAGGCTTGGCAGGAGCGACAGACTTCATCCAATGCAGAAAAGACCTTGATTCCCTATCTCAAAAGTCGTGGTGTTGGTAGTCTGGATGTATTGGTCCTGACTCATACCGATACCGACCACATGGGCGATATGCTGGAGGTAGCCCAACATTTTTCCATCAAGGAAATCTATGTTTCTAAAGGAAGTCTGACTCAGCCTGATTTTGTTCAAAAGCTGGAGCAGATAGAAACTTCTGTCCATGTCGTAGAAGTAGGCGATGAGATTCCGGTATTTGACTCAGCTTTGCAGGTTCTCTATCCTAGTGGAACAGGCGACGGTGGAAATGATGATTCGATTGTACTCTACGGGGAGTTCTTTCAGACAAAATTTTTGTTTACAGGTGATTTGGAAAAGCAAGGAGAAACTGAACTGCTGCAGCGATTTCCTCAGCTGAAAGCAGATGTCTTAAAAGCAGGGCATCATGGCTCCAAAGGCTCTTCCAGTCCAGAGTTTTTAGAGCAAATTCAGCCGAAACTGGCCTTGATATCAGCCGGTCAGAATAATCGTTATCAACATCCGCATCAGGAAACTTTGCAAAGATTTGAGAAGTTTAATACAGCCATCTATCGAACTGACCAGCAGGGGGCCATTCGGTTGACTGGTTGGAATTCCTGGAGGATTGAAACGGTTCGCTGATATCTAGATTGAAGATGCCAACTGATACTTTTTTCTCATGTCCATTTAGCTTCAGTCAGGAAGTCATATTGATTTATTTATGCATTTGTGATAAGATAATGGGTATAAAAAATTATAGAGGAGAATTTTATGTTTGCTGCATATAAAAAAATTCTGGACACACTATGCTGATTTTTTTCAGGCCGTTCAAGTCGGTCAGACTATTGGTGGGCGTTTTTTTGTGTAACATGATTATCATCGTACCATTGTTTATCATTATTTGGGTTTCTGCATTAGGAAGTATTTTTTCTGTAGCTCAGGACGCAGCTTATGGATATGAACCAGATCCATCAGCATTCTTGGCTGGGGCAGGATTTGCTGTTATTTTTTGGTTTATCCTACTGATTTATTATTTAGCTATCTTAGTTCCTAGTATGGCAATTATAGTTCGCCGTTTGCGGGATGCTGGTTATCATTGGGCTTTCCTATTTTTGGCTATTGGTCCGTCTATTGCGATCCTTATTCCTGTTCTAAATATTATTGCAGTTCTTGTAGCTCTTCCATGTTTTATTGCTTTGATTGTTTTGCTTTGTCAAGGATCTAAGCCTGAAATGGTTGGAAATTCATACGGTCAGCAATATGGCCAGCAAAACTTCCAAGGTCAACAGTTTGGCCAACAGCCTTACAATCAAGGTTTGAACTATGAAAAACAACCACAACAAGGTGGTTTCCAAGGTCAGCAGTTTGGTCAACAGCCACAGCAAGGTGGTTTCCAAGGACAACAGTTTGGTCAATCACAACAACCAGTTCAAAATCAACAGTTTGGCCAACAGCCACAGCAACCTGTCCAAAACCAATCATTTGGTCAACAACCACAGCAACCTGTCCAAAACCAATCATTTGGTCAACAACCACAGCAACCTGTCCAAAATCAACCATTTGGCCAACAGCCGCAACAAGGTGGTTTCCAAGGCCAGCAGTTTGGTCAACAGCCGCAGCAAGGTGGCTTCCAAGGCCAGCAGTTTGGTCAACAGCCACAACAACCTGTTTCTGATCAAAATCAAGCGGTGGAGCAAGCAGAACCAGTTCAAAATCCATTTACTGCTGAAACACCTGAGCAGTCAACACCTCAGGATTTTGGAACTCAAGCACCTGTTCAAGATAATCCTTTTGTTTCATCAGTTCAAGAGGAGCAGGCTTCTACTCCAGCTGAAAACAGTGTAGATGATGCAACTGAAAATCAAGAATAAACAAAGAAAGAGTTGGAATTTTTTTCCAGCTCTTTTTTTGCTATGTCGCTCGCAGAAAAGTTTTTAACAGAACGAGGCATTGATTGCTTTTTCATAACAAAGAAAAAAATGAAGCCATTGATAGTTCATATTTATATAGCAGATATACTCAAAAATTAGATTTTGTTTGCAAAGAAAATAGCAGACTTTCCGACTCTTTTTTGTTACAATCAATACATGAAAAAAATTGACAAGAAATATAAAGCAGAGGAGACTTTCGGTGTTAGCTATTGAGGAAATTAAAAAAATCACGCCAAGCAATCTTCCTGCTTTGACCATTTTGACTGGGGATGACTTGGGGCAGTTTGAGTTGTTGAAGGAGCAGTTTCTCCGCCAGATTCAGTTTCAACCGGGTAATTTGAACACTGCTATTTTCGATATGAAAGAAGCAAACTATCAGGATGTGGAATTGGACTTGGTCAGTCTGCCTTTTTTTGCAGATGAAAAAATCGTAATTTTGGACCATTTTGCTGATTTGACAACAGCCAAGAAGCGCTATCTGACTGATGAAGAACTCAAATCTTTCGAAAAGTTATCTGGAAAAATCCAGCGGATACAACTCGTCTGGTTATCTTCGCAGAGGGCAAATTGGATAGCAAGCGCCGTTTGGTCAAACTGCTGAAACGGGACGGGAAAATTTTTGAGGTTGCAGAACTCAAGGAAGCAGATCTACGGGCTTATTTCAGCAAGGAAGCGCAGGCAGAAGGATTACAATTTGCTCCGACAGCTTTCGATCAGTTGCTGCTGAAATCAGGTTTTCAGTTCAGTGAAGTTAGTAAAAATTTAGCCTTTCTGAAAGGATATAAAGAGTCTGGTCAGATTGGTTTTAGAAGACATTGCCGAGGCCATTCCCAAGACTCTTCAGGACAATATTTTTGACCTGACCCAGCTTATTTTGCAGCAGAAGATTGATGAGGCCAGAAGCTTGGTCCGAGATTTGACTCTTCAAGGTGAGGATGAAATCAAGCTTATTGCCATTATGCTGGGGCAGTTTCGTATCTTTACGCAGGTTAAGGTTTTAGCGGAAAATGGCAGAGCTGAGAGTCAGATTGTGTCTGATTTGTCCGACTATCTAGGCCGCAAGGTCAATCCTTATCAAGTCAAGTTTGCCTTAAAGGATGCTCGCTCACTGAGTTTAGCCTTTCTTAAAAAGACTATGGCCTGTCTAATCGAAACAGATTATCAGATTAAGTCGGGGCTGTATGATAAAGATTACCTGTTTGATTTGGCTCTGCTCAAGATTGCGACGGGTGAGCTACAAGCAAAATAGTTGAAAAATTCTAATGATTGCGTTATCATTTTTATAATCATATAGAAAAAGAGGTCTATCAAATGGCAATTATCTTACCTGATCTTCCTTACGCTTACGATGCTTTGGAGCCTTACATTGATGAAGAAACAATGCACTTGCATCATGACAAGCACCACAATACCTATGTAACGAATGTTAATGCTGCGCTTGAAAAGCATCCTGAAATCGGTGAAGACTTGGAAAAATTATTGGCTGATGTGGAGTCTATTCCTGCTGATATCCGTCAGGCAGTCATCAATAACGGTGGTGGTCATCTTAACCACGCTCTTTTCTGGGAATTGATGACACCAGCAGAAACATCACCATCTGCAGAGTTGGCAGCAGATATCGAAGCTACTTTTGGATCATTTGAAGACTTCAAAGCAGCTTTTACTGCAGCGGCTACAACTCGTTTTGGTTCTGGCTGGGCTTGGTTGGTTGTCAATAAAGAAGGCAAGTTGGAAGTGACCTCAACAGCAAATCAGGATACTCCTATTTCAGAAGGTAAAACTCCAATCTTAGGACTGGATGTTTGGGAACATGCTTACTATGTGAAATACCGCAATCTTCGTCCGAATTACATTCAAGCTTTCTTCTCAGTTATTAACTGGAAAAAGGTTGACCAACTTTACGCAGCTGCGAAATAAACAGGCAGTTTCAATATATAAAAAGGTGAATCAATTAAAGATTTACCTTTTTTGATGCTTAAAATACCTTTTTTCTGGATTTCACTTGTTATTTTCCTCATAATTTTTTATAATACAAATGCTAGGAGAAATGTTTTGAGTAAAAAAATTGTAACGATTATCGTAGCTATAGTTTCTTGTTTTTGTCTGCTGGGCTTCATTTTCCTTTTTATAACCCAACGAAATAAGGCCATTGAAAAGAAAGCACAAGAGGCTGCCCAACTTGCAACATCTGGCGAGCAAGAACAGGAGGAGGAGAAAGTCAAGCCTGATTCCAAACCAGTTGAAGAAAAGCCCAAGCCTGTTGAAAAAAGTCCAGAGGAGAAGCAGAAGGTCATGGAGGCGGATGGGCCGACTATGGATGCCTTGGGGCTGCGATTTGACTATGCAAATTTGGATTTGACTCAGGTCATTCAGACTTATATGACTGAAATGGGGATTGAACCCTCCCAGGTTGCATTTTCCTATAAGGATTTGACGACTGGTAAGACCTTTGCAATGAATGATACCCAGCCTATGACTGCGGGATCGACCTACAAGCTCCCTCTCAATATGCTGGTAGTAGATGAGGTTGCTGCTGGCAAACTTTCTATGGACGAGCGGTTTGATATTACCAATACAAACTATGAATATAGGGGCGAACATGATAACTATGTCGGTGCTTTCAACGGTGCTATGAGAATATCAGATATGCAGGAATATTCCTTGGTTTATTCTGAAAATACGCCAGCCTACGCTTTAGCAGAGCGTCTAGGCGGAATGGAAAAGGCCTATGACATGTTTAGTCGCTACGGCCAGTCCAAGGCTGATATTAAGACGATCAGCCGGGAGAATAATAAGACCACGACGGACTACTATATTCAGGTCCTTGAGTATTTGTCTAAAAATCAGGAAAAGTACAAGGATATCCTTTATTATATAGGCGAATCCTTCCCAGGTGAATACTATAAGCGCTATCTGCGTGACATTACCATCTATCAAAAGCCTGGATATGTTCGTGAGGCGCTCAATGTGGATGCTCTAGTCATGGAAGAGAAGCCCTATATTATAGCTCTCTATACGGCTTATTTAGGTGGTAGCACCGAGGCCAGTGATGAGATCAGTGGTGTCGGAATTGAGCAAGTTGGTCAGTTAGCCTACGTCATCAATGAATGGCATCGGGTTAATATGAACTAAGAGCAATCTAGTCTAGACAGGCTAGATTTTTTGATAGCTATTTAGAAAAAAACCAAAATACCTCTTGCTTTTTTGAAAGAGAAGTGTTACAATCTATTTAGAAGATGTTCTAATTACTTCATTCTGCTCTGTTTAATTAGTCACTGAGCAATTTTTTATAAAAGCTATTTAGAAAAAATTCTAAATTTCTCTACTCAAAAAGGAGGAAAAATGAAGAAAGCAAGAAACTCAATCCTACTAACCGTAGTAGGTCTAGTGACGGGTCTATCCATTTGGCTGGCTGTTTTTTCCTGGGTGCTCTATAAAAATAAGGACGACCTGCAAAAAATATCCAATCAAAAACATTTTTAAATACAAAATAGGCAATCTAGTTTTTTTCTAGACTAGATTTTTTTAATCCAGAGTATTTAGAAACAAATCGAAATACCTAAGAAGGATTAGATTGCTTTGTTTCGTACTCTTTATTTAGAAAATTTTCTAAATAGATAGATAAAGGAGAAAAGATGAAAAGAGGATTACTTTTATTGCTTATAGGCTTGCTCACAGTTTTATCCGTCTGCTGGGCAATCCCGTCTTGGATCGTTTTCAAAAATAGACGAAAATTGGAAGGAAAAATTAAATGTTGAAAGAAATTTTACGGAAATACCGCGCTTCTTATCTGGGTGCGACTATCTTTAGCATTGGAGCAACGATTTTTATCACTTTGTTTTCTTTGCAGCTGGGAGTTGTTGTGGACAGTGCGCAGAAGGCTCATTCTAACTTGCTTGGACAATTCTTTATCTGCCTTTTTTGCACTTGTGCTTGGTCTCTTTGCAGCTTGCTGGCTATTTGGTTCAAGAACAATCATAATAAGCAAGTCTTGGAAGAAGTCAAAACGAGGCTTTTCCATTCTTTTTATGACAAGAATTTGCATGACAAGGCTTCCGAGCAGGAAAATAGCTATCTCAACACAACGACCAAGAATATGGATATTTACCAAGAGAATTACTTGACCCCGCGCTGTGATATTGTGGCTGCCTTTTCTTCAGTTTTTATCAGTACACTGGCTATTTTTTGGATTGAATGGCGCATGGCTCTGGGCTTTATTCTCATTTCTTTTTTGACCATGGCTGCGTCACAAATTCCAGGGATATTGATGCGCAAGGCGACAGCGAATTTCACTCAGAAAAGCAATTACTTTTTGAAGCAAGTCACCAATTTTTTGGAAGGCTTTGAGCAAATCAAACTTTTGCAAATCCAAAAAAGGGTGGTTGAGCACCTGTCTAGCAGCAACAGCGACTTTGAGCAAGCCAGAAAAAGCTATAATGCGGCTAAGGAGGGCGCTGTGACTCTGATGATGTTCTTTAGCTTTCTGTCTCAGATATTTTGTATGTCTCTGGGGCTTTGGTTTGTCAGCCAAGGGTCTCTGACCATTGGGGCTTTGATTGCCAGTGTTCAGCTTTTGAACTTTGTCTTCACTCCTTTGCAGCTTTTTATCAATAACAAAAATCTCATGAGCACGGTCAAGGATATTGAGAATGATTTTGATGCTAAGTTGGCTAAGAAAGAAGCGGAGCCCGCTCAAAATCTGACCGAAACGATTGATCGGATTGATTTTGAACATCTCGGTCTGGAGTTGGGCGACAAGGCTCTCTTTCAGGATTTTTCTTATCAGTTTGCCAAGGACAAGCACTATGCTATTATCGGCGAGTCTGGTCGGGGCAAGTCGACCTTGATGAAGCTCTTGCTCAATTATTTTGATAGCAAGGACTACGCTGGTCAAATCATGGTCAATGGTCAAGCGGTCAGCCAGCTAGCAAGCGACAGTCTCTATCAGAAAATCGCCTTTATCCAAAAGAATGACTTTTTTATCGAGGGAAGTGTGGCGGACAATATCGCGCTATACAGAGATATAAATGCACCTGACCAAACTTTCTTGTACCAAAGTCTGCATTTTAATGAGGCTTTCTTGAGCAAGAAGCTGGATTTGGAGCGGCAGGAAGTTTCCTATGGTGAAAAGCAGCGGATTGATTTGGCGCGTTTCTTGGTTAAGGATTATGATGTGCTGATTTTTGATGAGCCGACCAGTAATCTTGACCCGAGCTTGGCGGCGGAAGTCATGGACTATATCTTGTCCATCAAGGACCGCATTGTTATCGTTATTACTCATAATCAAGGTAGGGCACTCTTAGACCGCTTTGATGACTGTCTGGAATTATAAAAGGAGGAAAGAAAATGAAATTAAAATGGAAAGAATTAGTGGCAAGCCTAATCGTTATTTGGCTACCGCTTATCTACGCTTTGTCAATCTATGCAGACCTACCTCAGCTAATCAGAGGGCATTTGCCCTATAGCGGTCTAGGCATGCCCAAGCAAGTCTTTATCTGGTTTCTGCCAGTTCTCTTGAGTGTAATTCAACTGATTGTTTGCTACACGACGACTATTAAAGAGATTATCGACAAGCAATTTGTCCATTTCCTTTACTGGCTGGTTCCCTTTATCAATGCCGTAGTTTATATCAGCGTTCTTCTTTATGCGCTCAATCCGGCTTTTCCGATATTTAAGGTCAATGGGATTATGGTGGCAATCAGCCTTAATGCTGTCAGCTACTTTCTCACGAGAAAAATAGTGGCAGACCAAGAGCCGGCTCCACGCGTTTTAGCTTATATCTTCAGTGGCATCAGCTCAATCCTTTTTCTGGTCAGCCTCTTCCTCTTTTAAAAATGTCTGATACGAAAGGAGAAAATCATGTTTTATATTTTCGTTTTTGTTAAAATCCTGTTATTCTTTATCTTTGGCTGGTTGTGGCTGCTTTTCAGCCTGCTCGGTTTGCTCTCTTTCTTTCCTTTTTGAGTGAGCGAACTCTAGTAAATGATGATTGGAGGCAAACATGAAAACATCATTTTTGAAAAGCGCTGTGGCGCTGGTGACGTGTGGCTTGCTCGTTCTAGGAGCAGCCCACGCTTACGCCGACCAGCAAAAATTGCCGTCAGGCACGCCTTACGACCAAATCGGTCAGAAGATTGAAAATTACTACCAAGAACACGAAAAAACCAGCGCAGGACTGGCAACAACGGTCTTTGACAAAGACGGCAATACTCTCTATCAAAAGAACTTCGGCTATATGGACAAGGAAAAGAAGCTAGCGGTGGATGACAAGTCGGTCTTCGAGTGGGGTTCAACGACCAAAATCACCGTCTGGGTCAGCGTCATGCAGCTTTGGGAAGAGGGAAAGATTGACCTGAAAACGGACATCAGGGAGTATCTGCCCCAAATCTCCTAAAAGATCTCAAGTACGACAAGCCCATTACCATGCTGGACCTCATGAACCACCAAGCGGGTTTTGAAGACTACCCTTTATATATAGGTTCTGACAAGGATTTAGGAGCATTGATGAAAAAAACTCCGTCTCAGATTTATGAGCCGGGAACGGTGACCTCCTATTCTAATTATGGGACAGCGCTGGCAGGCTATATCGTGGAGCGGGTGAGCGGGCAATCCTTTGCCGACTATGTCCACGAGCATATTTTCCAGCCGCTGGGTATGGAGCACACCGCTCTCAAGCCTGATTTGTCGGATAATCGCTATGTACAAAAGCAGCGGGAGAAGGAGAAAACCTACGATACAGAAGGTAACTTGCTAAAAGGTGATGTGCCATTTGTCCTCGGAGAATATCCAGCGGGGCGAGCGACAGGCACTTTTTTCGATTTGAAACGCTTTGCCCAAGCTCTCTTGCAAAAGAAAACGCTCTTTAAGCGAGCAGAGACTTGGGAGAATTTTTACAGCGCTAGCCATACTTATCCGGGTACGGACGTTCCTGTCAATGCTCATGGACTGTGGGCAACAGAATTTGAAAACACCAGAACGCTTGGGCACGGTGGAAATTCGCCGGGTTTTACGACCAGCCTCTTGCTTGATTTGAAGTCAGGGATTGGCTCAGTCGTTACAGTCAATCAGAGAAATGAGTTCCATTTTGCTATCGCCATGCCTGACCTCATTTATGGTAGGAAAAAAGAAGCCTCAAAGGCGTCACAAAGAGATTTTCAAGCTGGTTTTTATCGCGAAGCGCGCATTTTTAGCAAAGGTCCTCTGTCCATATTTAGAGTTTTCAAATCGACCAGCTATCTGGACAATCCCTCTGAAAATGCGGCTATCAAAGACTATTTTGGTTTTTGGACGGCAGGAGAAAAAGGAGGGAGCTATCGTTTGAATTTGCCCATTTCAGATAGAATGAAGCTGTCCTTGCTTGATGTCATCAAAGACTATGGCAGTTTAGTGCTTGCTGGGCTAGCCTTACTTTATGTTGCCCTTTGCTATCTTTGTGGTATTTTGGCAAAATTGTATCGTTTGCTCCTTAGGAAAAATAAGGGAAGCAACTCAGCTGTTTGGTCAATCTGGCATTATCTGACGGGCTTCATTATTCTTTGGGTGTTTCGCAATTTATTCTCATTTTTTTCTCTATTATTCTTGCGAAAAAAATTCTTTCGACCTAGCTGGTCTGACGGGGTATTTTCAACTCTTTGCCTTGCTTGCTCTAGTCTTGCTGATTAGTGCTTTTTCTGCCCCTATCTGCCTTTTTTTCAAAGAGAGATTGAAGCAAGGAAATAAATACCTCACGCTAGCGACCAGCTCCGCCGCTTTTATCATCGCTTTTAATATTTTCTACTGGTCGCTGTACCAGTGGTGGGCACTTTAATAGAAAGGTGAATATCATGAAATCATCATTTTTGAAAAGCGCTGTGGAGCTAGTAACTTGTGGGCTGGTCGTTTTTGGAGCGGGTCACGCTTACGCCGACCAGCAGAAATTGCCGTCGGGCACGCCTTATGACCAAATCGGTCAGAAAATTGAGGACTACTACAAGGAACACGAAAAAACTAGCGCCGGGCTGGCAACATCCGTCTTTGACAAAGACGGCAATACTCTCTATCAAAACAACTTTGGCTATATGGACAAGGAGAAAAAGCTAGCTGTAGACGATAGCTCGGTTTTCGAGTGGGGGTCAACGACCAAAATCATGGTCTGGGTCAGCGTTATGCAGCTCTGGGAAGAGAGAAAACTTGACCTCAATGCCGACATTAAAGAATATCTGCCCAAGGATTTCTTGACAAACCTCAAATACGATAAGCCAATAACCATGCTTGACCTCATGAACCACCAAGAAAGTTTCGACGAAACACCCCTTTACATGGGTAGTGACAAGAGCTTGGAGGAGCTGCTCAAAGAAAGTCAACCGCCGCAATCCTATAAGCCCGGTGAGCTGACGGCTTACTCTAACTATGGGACAGCGCTGGCAGGCTATATTGTAGAGCGGATAAGTGGACAATCTTTTGCCGACTATGTTCACGAGCATATCTTCCAGCCTTTAGGCATGAAGCATACTGCCCTCAAGCCTGATTTGTCGGACAATTCCTATGTACAAAAGCAGTGGGAGAAGGAGAAAACCTATGATACAGAAGGCAACTTGCTGAAAGGTGACCAGCCGTTTATTCTTGGAGAATATCCAGCAGGGCGGGCAACGGGAACCTTTTCAGATTTGAAACGCTTTGCCCAAGTTCTCTTGCAAAAGAAAGCGCTTTTTAAGCGAGCGGAAACGTGGGAGACCTTTTACAGTCCTACGAATACATTTCCTCATACGGATATTCCAATCAATTCCCACGGACTTTGGTCAATAGAGTATGAAAATACCAGAACGCTTGGGCATGGGGGGAATTCGCCGGGCTTTACGACTAGTCTTTTGCTTGATTTTTAAAACGGGTGTCGGCTCTGTCATTATGGTTAATCAAGGGCTGGAGACTAATTTTACTTCTAAAAATACCCGAGCTTATCTACGGTCAGAAAAAAATCGACTTCGCAAGAACAAGTGAAAAAAACTTCCAGCCCGGCTTTTTACCGTATGGCTCGCACTTTCAATCAAGGTCCGTTATCCCTGATGAAAATGATGCTCAACTATACAACTTATATCAAAAAAATCCTAATGATAATCCAAATATTCAATCGCGTGGTTTCTGGATAGCAGGTGAAAAGCATGGACGTTATGTGATTAGTTTACCGATTTCCGACTGGGTCAAGATGTCTATATTTGATGTGGTAAAGGACTATGGTGTTTTGATTTTGGCAGCTGTAGCAGTGGTTTATGCGCTACTAGCTTACATTGGTGGTTTTCTTGTTAAAATGCATCGCTTGATTTTCCGCAAGCCAAATCAGCAGCCTGCTAATCTAGTCTGGAACATCTGGCACTATGTGACTGCAGGGTTTGTGCTCTTTGTACCAGTCAACTTTATGACGGCTTTATCTTCTATCCAAGCAACAACTTCAACGGCTGGTAGCCGCTTGCAATTCATGCTCTTTGCCATGGTAGGACTGGTCTTGGTTGTTAGCACCCTTTTACCAGTCATTTGGCGCTCTGCCTTCAAATCAGCTAGTAAGGCGCGGATAGCTCTCACGCTAGCGACCAGCTCCGCTGCCTTTATCATGGCTTTTAATATTTTCTATTGGTCGCTATACCAGTGGTGGGCACTTTAATAGAAAGGTGAATATCATGAAAACATCATTTTTGAAAAGCGCTGTGGCGCTGGTAACGTGTGGCTTGCTCGCTTTTAGGAGCGGGTCACGCTTACGCTGACCAGCAAAAAGTTGCCGTCGGGCACACCTTATGACCAAATCGGTCAGAAAAATTGAAAAATTTCTACAAGGAACACGAAAAAAACCAGCGCAGGACTGGCGGCAGCAGTCTTTGATAAGGACGGACAAATCATTTACCAAAAATAATTTCGGCTATATGGACAAGGAAAAGAAGCTGGCTGTGGACGACAACTCGGTTTTTTTGAATGGGGCTCTGCCACCAAATTGACCGTCTGGCTCAGCGTCATGCAGCTCTGGGAAGAAGGAAAAAAATTGACCTAAAAACAGATATAAAAGAGTATCTGCCCAAGGATTTCCTGAAACACCTCAAATACGACAAGCCCATTACCATGCTGGATCTGATGAACCACCAAGCGGGTTTTGATGAAACGCCGCTAAACACAGGAACAGGCAAGAGCTTGGAAGAATTACTAAAAAGCCAGCCCGCTCAAACTTATGAGCCAGGGACGGTGACATCTTATTCCAATTACAGTACAGCTCTAGCAGGCTATATCGTGGAGCGCATCAGCGGACAGAACTTTGCGGCTTATGTCCACGAGCATATTTTTTTCAGCCCTTGGGTATGGAACACACCGCTCTCTTACCTGATTTGTCGGACAATACCTATGCCCGAGACAAGCGGCAGGGCGAGAAAACCCTATGATACAAACGGAAACTTATATCTAGATAAATTGCTTCCCGCAGATATTTATCCAGCGGGACAGGCGACAGGGACTTTTGCCGATTTCAAACAGTTCGCGCAGGCTCTTTTGAGAAAAGAAAAGCTCTTTAAACGCCCAGAAACCTGGAAAGAGCTGTATCAGACAACTTCTACATTCTCAGATAAAGCAGTCGCTAAGAACGCTCACGGCTTTTTGGGTGACAGAGTATGAGACAGGGGCGATTTTTAGGACACGGCGGCCATTCTTTTGCCGGTTTTTTTCCACCCTGATTTCGCTGGATTTCAAATCGGGTATCGGCATGGTTACCATGGTAAATCAGAGAGAAGAAGCCACCTATTCTTCTGGTCTACCCGATTTGGTCTTTGGTAAGAAAAAGCAAGCCCCTAGCCAGTCTCAAAAAGACTTTCAAGAGGGCATGTATCGAACTTCTCGCTCCATTCAGCAAGGCCCGACCTCTATTTCGCGCCTTGCCCCCGCTTATACCTTTTATGTGAAAGATGTGATAAAAGACGGTCATTTATTAGTCAGCAACTATTGGCTTTTGCAACAGCGCCAAGGCCGAACAGAAGTTGAAACAACCTATAATAATTTAGAAAAGCTCTCGCTTTGGGAGGTGATAAAGGATTATGGCTCTGTCGCTCTGCTGGGACTGGCATCGGTTTATGCCGTACTTGTTCTTCTGTTAGCTGCTTTGAGCAAGATATATCGCTCACTTTTTGGAAAAGAAAGCAAAAGACCGACTCCAAGAAGTTGGAAAATTTGGCATTATGGCACTTGCGGGCTGATTCTGGTCAGCTTGGTCAATCTAGCAGGTCTCGTCATAGTTGCCGTTTCGGGGAAGTACATGCCCGATTATCGTTGGCAAGTTATTCTCTTTGCCCTGCTTGCACTGATTTTCTTGGTTAATGCTGGGTTGCCAATCTTTCTGCGTTCAAAATTCCAAGTCAGCAAGGGTCGAAAAATCTTGACCTACTTGACCAGCAGCGCTTCACTTATCGTCGTTCTCAATATCCTTTATTGGAGCCTTTACCAGTGGTGGACTTTATAAATAACAGAAAGGAGCATTTCACATGCAGACTTCCATTTCAACTTCAACTATTAAAAAATTTCTCATCTGGGCTTATGGCATAGGTTGGTTTCTTATGATCTTCTTATGTTATTTCTCTCAGCAAAAACAAAACGTCATAGCCTCGGTCTTCTCTATTTCCGCTATGTTTGCGCCGAGTATCGCGGCTCTTATTTCCAAAGCTCCCATTAAAGAGGCCGGTTGGCGACCTAATCTGAGCAAAAAGTGGAAGTCCTATGCTGCAGTCTGGCTCTGGATTGCCTTTTATGCTATCTTTGGTGCGGTAGTTTATTTTAGCATTTTTCCCCAGCACTTTTCACTAGCCTTTAGCCTGCTTGCTAAAAGCATTGGAACTAGCAATCCAGCTCTAGTTCAATCCACGGTTTGGCAGTATGTCTTTAATTTTCTAACGTGGATAAATTTACTTTGTATCATTCCAGCTTTAGGTGAAGAGTTAGGCTGGCGGGGTGTGCTTTATCCTTATCTTAAGGAGCGCTACGGTCGGACGAAGGGTCGCTTTATCGGTGGTCTGATTTGGGCTTCGTGGCATTTACCTATGTTATTGTTTGCGGACAAATTATCACTAGACACCATTCTCTATATCTTTCCTTACTATATTATGGCGATTACTATGGGCTTCTTGTTAGATATTTATTATGTAAAAAGCAAAACCATTTGGTTGCCTGCTTTTGGTCACTCCACTATTGATACACTTGGCCCCCTGACTTCTTTGTTGGTCGCAGGAAATGTCAAACCTCTTGCCTATCTCGGGCCTGGAGCCAATGGGCTATTTGTAGGCTTACTAGCCATTGTAGTGGTTACTTGGCTAACCAAGCGGGAGGCGAAAGAAAACTAGAATTGAAAAAAGAAAGGAGCATTTTATATGCAAAACACAATTTCAACTTCAACCATTAAAAGGTTTCTAGCATGGGCGTTTGGGCTCGCTTGGCCAGGTATGCTAGCCATAGCTTACTTTTATGCGAACAATCAGAAACTTGTCGGTAACATTTTATCCGCAAGTGTGGTAATGTTCGCCCCTATGGTGGCTGCTTTTTTGGCCAAAGCTCCTGTCAAGTCTATCGGCTGGAAATTGAAGCTCGCCAGTAAATGGCGCGATTACCTAGCCTGCTGGTTAGCCATTTGTAGCATTATACTTGGCGGCGCACTTGTCTATTTTGCTGTCTTTCCGCAGCATTTGGCTTTTGCCCTGAACCCACAAGTCGCCCTTCAAATTTTAATGATTCTTACGGTCTTAACTCTAGTCATCAGTCTTTCTGGCTTGGGCGAGGAAGTCGGCTGGCGGGGTATTCTCTATCCTTATTTGAAAGAGCGCTACGGACGGACTAAGGGACGCATCATTGGTGGTCTCATCTGGGCTATTTGGCATTTTCCTGTCAATATGATTGGAGCAGGGACGCTGGGTGAGCGTTTCTTAAATTTAATTCCCTATTATATCATGGCTATTTCTTTTGGGATTATCCTTGATATTTACTATGTACGTAGCAAAACCATTTGGCTGCCAGCCTTTGGACATGGGGGTCATTGATGCCGTTGCCATGATAACTACCGTTTTCACTGTTAGTGGGGTAGAAACGTTTAAATTCCTTGGTCCTAGTCCAACTGGACTTTTTAGCGCTCTCATTGCTCTTGTCATTGCCGTTTGGCTGACCAAGCGCGAAGAGAGAGAAAGTCAGCAGGGGATTTCTTAATCTTTTTTAGGTGATTTTTCTACCACTTACTAGCGCAATCTAACCACTTACCAAAGAGAGCTTGATTTGGTGTACTTCTTTTGTTAGGATAAGGGTGTAGGGGAAAATACACCTTAAGGAGGTCACACATGACACATACTTATCAAAAGACAGCCCATCGCTCTAGTCTGGAAATCTTGCAAGAAGAAGCAGGGGCAAAAAATTGGTGGCTGAGCCTGCCGCTGGCTTTTCTTGCGATTGCTGCGGGAAGCCTCATCAGCGGAGCTTTGTCCCAATGGCTCTTGCTGCCGAGCATGACGGACGCCAATCGCTTACTGATAGGCATCGTTTCTTTATCCGTCTTTTTAGGTAGCAGTTTACTCATCATTCTCTTCGTCGCTAAATTTTGGGAGCGGCGCAGCCTTGCCAGTTTTGGACTTTGGAAGGAAAAATTAGGGTTCAATCTGCTGCTTGGTACAGCACTGGGTTTCTTCTTAGTCCTTCTGGCTGTGGGCTTCAATCTGCTCGGCGGACAGCTCCACATTCAAGTCGAAAAGCAGTTCAATCTAGGAATTTGGCTCTTTTTCCTGGTCAATTTCTTCTTTCAGGCGCTGGCTGAAGAGATGATTTACCGCGGCTTTGTCATGAACAAACTCCGCACCAAGCTGGACTTGCTACCGGCTGTCCTGCTCAACTCCCTACTCTTTGCGGTTATCCACATTTTTAAAGGTGGAACGCCCGTCCTTTATATCCTCAATGTCTTTCTGACCGGGATTTTCCTTTCCCTCCTTTTTGCACTGACGGACAATCTCTGGCTGGTCATAGCGCTGCATGCGGCTAATAACATGATTTATCTAGGTGTCTTTGGAGTGATTGGGACGGGCAACAATCTCCAGCACGGTAGTTTCTTACAGACGACTTTGACCAGTCAAGCCAACAGTTTCTTAGCAGGAACGCCAAGCGAACCTCTATCAGGCGGGCTGATAGCAGTCATCGTTATGGCGCTGGCTGCTCTTCTCACCGCCTATCTAGCCAAGAAAAAAAGCAAGTGTTTAGCTAAGCCCTCCTTGTCTTTTATCCTCAAAAACAGTATAATGGAGAAAAGAATTTGAAAGTTTTCTAAATAGTTTTAGGAGGATTGCTGGCAGAAAATCTTGTCCGTTTGAGTAGCGCCTTGCTTACATTTGTAGGAGCCATGACTTATCTAGAGCTAGTTGCTTTGTTTGTCCTTAGCTAGAAATCAATTTTAAGAGGTATCAAAATTGGGAATTAGTGAAACCATGAAAGCCCTAGCTGATCCAGTTCGGCGGGAAATATTAGAAATATTAAAAAAAGGTCCTAAGTCGGCTGGTGAAATCGCTCAAGTCTTCGATTTGACGGGAGCGACGGTATCCTACCATTTGTCCCAGTTGAAAAAAGCGGGGCTCATCTATGAAGAACGGCAGAAAAAAATTACATTTACTACCATTTAGATGCTACGGTTTTTGAGGAAATTTTGGTCTGGATTGCCGCGCTAGGAGGGAAAAAAATAATGAAAACGAAACTGAGAAATAACCTTAGGGAATTGCTGCTGACTTTCTTGGTTATTTGGCTGCCACTTGCTTATGCCTTATGGATTTATCCTAGTTTGCCAGAGAATATTAGGATCAATTTCGTGTCGCTGATTAGCCCGACATTTGAGTATGCACCCAAATTTCTCTTTATCTGGGGTCTGCCAATCTTTATGACTTTGATACAGCTGATTGTTTATGGGGCAACGGCTTACCGAGAAATCACCAAGCCCGCTTTGCCCGCTTCGTCCTTTGGATTGTTCCTTTGAACCATATTGCTGTCTATCTTTCCATTCTGTTCTATGCTCTTGATTCCCACTTCAACATTAATAAAATTGCAGCGATTTTTTCGGGGGTAATGTTTCTAATTTCTGGAAATTATATGCCTAAGAAAATGGTGGTGGAAGAAAAACCAGCGCCGCGTTGGCTAGCCTACCTCGTTATCCTGGTCGGATTGACAGCCGTACTAGTGGGACTCTTTCTTTTGTAAATTAAGTGAAAACAAAGTGCACAGATTGTGCGCTTTTGTTTAGTCTCATTCTGACTCTTTGTCAACTGTAGTGGGTTGATGAGAAGTTATAATCTGGAGAGGACTAAATCAGTCCTCTCCTTTTTGATGTTCAAAGCGATGATTTCTTTATGAGTTCCAGCATCTAGAACATCCAAGATTATGATGTTAGGGTCTTTTATTCCCAGTAAGTTTGTGATAAAATTGAACTGTTCCATAAGAGTCTTTCTAATGATGGTTTTGTCGCTTTTCATTATAGGTCTTATGGGACTTTTTTTCTACAACAAATAGGCTCCATCATTCCTACAGTGGTTTTACCCACTACAGAAATTATAGAGCCGTTTTTTATTGCAGTAGAGCTTGATGATTTTTAGATTGAAGTTATTTAGAAAAAATTCGAAATAGATTTGACAGAAAGAAAGGAAAGATGTATAATCTATTTAGAAAAAAACCAAAACAGTTTAGGAGAAAAAACGATGATTTCCATTCATATCTTGATTGCTATGCTGCTGATTTTAGGGACAGTCCTTGTTCCTTTGGTTTATTTTAAAAAGACCAAGCACATTTCTCTATTAGTCTTTCTTTTAGGGGGAGTCGGTTTTTATTTATCGAGTCAAGTTCTGGAAAATATTTTGCATCGTATCGTTTTACAGCCTCAGGCTGATGGAACTATCGCTTTGCAGACGGAAAAACCTTGGCTATATGTTCTTTATGCTATTGCTGCGGCAGCTATTTTTGAAGAAACAGCCCGCTGGGTCATCTTTTACTGGCTGCAGAAGAAGCGCCCACTGACCTTTAGAGATGGTGTGGCCTATGGCTTGGGTCACGGTGGTATTGAGGCTTTGTTTGTTGGTATTGTCAGTCTCTTAAACTTTTGGGTTATAGCTCAAGTAGTAACTCAGGGGAATGCTCAGACGCTGGCTCAAATTCCTCAAGCAATTATTGACAATGTCCGTTCCATGAGCGCTGGCAGCATCTATCTTTTGGCTTTTGAGCGGATCTTGGCTATTCTTATCCAAATCTTGCTGACCTTCTGGGTTTGGAAGGCGGTCAAGGAGAAGGCTCCAGTGTATTTTTTAGCTGCGCTGGGACTTCACGCCCTGATTGACTTAGCGCCTGCTCTGGCTCAGGTAGGCTTTCTTCCGCCGCTTGCAGTTGAAGCTTTGCTCTTACTAGAAGTAGTGGCACTAGTCTTTCTGACCAAGAAAATTTTGAAAGTTTACCTGAAAGAAAGGTTCAATCATGGGGATCAGTCAAACGCTTAAAGCCCTAGCTGACCCAGTTCGGAGGGGAATCCTGGAAATGCTCAAGCATGGTCCGAAGTCTGCAGGAGAAATTGCTCAAGCTTTTGAGCTGACTCCTGCGACTGTATCCTACCACCTCTCTCAGCTAAAGAAAGCCGGTCTGCTCATAGAAGAAAAGCAGAAGAACTTTATTTATTACAGCTTAGATATCACTGTTTTTTTGAAGAAATTCTTGTCTGGTTTCAATCTCTTGGAGGAGGAAACGAAAATGAAAAAAAAATAGTTTTCAAGAATTAGGCTGGGCGCTTGGACTCATGCTCCTGCCAGTTTTCTATGCCATCTGGAACTATCAAAAATTACCAGATAGCCTAGCGATTCACTTTGATTTATCTGGGGAAGGTGCCAGCTTTTTACCTAAGTTTCTAATAGTATCTGCTTTTCCAATTGTCATGATGCTGCTAGAAGTTATGATCTATTGGACAACCATTGCCAAAGATATCTTGAATATAACCTTTAAACACCTTATTCGCTGGATATTTCCTCTTACCTTTGTTTCGCTGTATCTAGCTACCATTTATCGGGGCTTACATGCGGATTTTGATATGCGTAAAATGGCAACTATGCTAGTTGCTTTGGTTTTCATAATTGTAGGCAATTACTTGCCCAAAAAAGTACAAGCTGACAGAAATTCCATGAATAGAAAATGGGCACACCTCTTTGTTTTGTTAGGATTTCTTACTTTTATAGTCAGCATTTTCTATTTGTAAGCGGATTTATGCTATAATGGTATCAAGTATCAAATAAAAAGGGTTATCATGATTACCAAGGAGCATTATCAATATATCCGGCAGCACCCTGCCTTTGTCAATCTGCCAGTGGAGCTTTTTCGATAAATTAGCAGTGGAGATTCAGTATCGCAAGATTCCAAAAGGGCAAATTATCTTTTTTTGCAGGAGACCGACGAGAGCGCCTTTTTTTCTCTTGTCTCAAGGCTATGTTCGGATTGAGCAGTATGATTCGACAGACACATTTTTCTTATATGGATTATGTCAAGAAAGACAGTGTTTTTCCCCTATGGAGGTATGTTTTTTTGATGAACGCTATCATTACACTGCCAGCGCTGTCACCAATGTCGAATATTTCTCCATTCCTATCGATCTGTTTGAAGACTATTCAAAGAAGAGTGTGGATCAACTTTTTGTTTATTACCAAGCGGCTATCGCAAATCTTGGAATTTCAGGAATTGAGATTGCGCAATGTCGTAGCGGCCAGCGCCAGTGAGCGTGTTATCCAGTCTCTATCGCTGCTCTGCATGGATTTGTGCAAGGAGGGGATAGCCTGCCCTTTCCTATCAGTATGAAAGAGTTGGCAAAACTAGGAGCCACAACTCGGGAAACGGTCAATCAAGTTCTGAAAAAGCTCTTAGATGAAGATCGGATTGAATATCAACATAAAAAAATTAACTTTTTAAAGAGAAAGAGTATTTTATGAAATACCTTGCTGGAAGCTAATAGGTTCTGATTAGCTTCTTTTTTTGTTAAACAAATTCAAAATATTCTAATATTAACCATGTACTGATTTTTATTTTTAAAAAAAATAAATATTCACAAAAATAATATAATGCATAAAATATTCAAAGAAAACGCTTTAAAGAAGAATATTATAAAAAAATAAAAAAATAGAAAAAAAGCAAAGGATTTGGCATTTGCAATGTAGGCTTTTTTTCTTGAAAGCGGTAACACTTAATGCTAGAATAGTACATGTAAACGGGCTTAGGAAAAACCTAAACCGCAAAGAAAAAAGGAGGATAGTAGATGTCTACACATCCAATTCATGTTTTTCTCAGAAATTGGAAAAACTGAAAAAAAGTTATGTTGCACCGTCCTGGCAAGGAGTTAGAAAACTTGCAGCCGGACTACTTTAGAACGTCTTCTTTTTGACGATATTCCTTTCTTAGAAGATGCACAAAAAGAACATGACAACTTTGCTCAAGCGCTTCGTAATGAAGGAGTTGAGGTGCTCTATCTTGAGCAGCTGGCTGCTGAGTCACTGACTTCCCCAGAAATCCGCGAGCAATTCATCGAAGAATATCTGGAAGAAGCCAATATTCGCGGCCGTGAAACCAAGAAGGCTATTCGTGAACTGCTCCGTGGTATCAAAGATAACCGAGAGTTGGTTGAAAAAACGATGGCAGGGGTTCAAAAAGTTGAATTGCCAGAAATTCCTGAAGAAGCAAAAGGCTTGACGGACTTGGTAGAATCTGATTATCCATTCGCTATTGATCCGATGCCAAACCTTTACTTCACACGTGACCCATTTGCTACGATTGGTAATGCTGTATCGCTTAACCACATGTATGCGGATACTCGTAATCGTGAAACTCTCTACGGTAAATACATCTTCAAATACCACCCAGTATATGGTGGAAAAGTAGATTTGGTATACAATCGTGAAGAAGATACACGTATCGAAGGTGGGGACGAACTGGTTCTTTCAAAAGATGTGCTGGCGGTTGGTATTTCACAACGTACAGACGCAGCTTCTATCGAAAAACTCTTGGTCAATATCTTCAAGAAAAATGTTGGCTTCAAGAAAGTTTTGGCCTTTGAATTTGCCAACAACCGTAAGTTCATGCACTTAGACACTGTCTTCACTATGGTTGACTATGACAAGTTCACGATTCACCCAGAAATCGAAGGTGATCTTCGCGTTTACTCTGTGACTTATGTTGATGACAAACTTAAGATTGTTGAAGAAAAAGGTGATTTAGCAGAAATCTTGGCAGAAAACCTTGGTGTGGAAAAAGTTCACCTGATTCGCTGTGGTGGTGGCAATATCGTAGCTGCTGCACGTGAGCAGTGGAACGATGGTTCTAACACCTTGACCATCGCACCTGGTGTGGTAGTGGTGTATGACCGTAATACAGTTACTAACAAGATTTTGGAAGAATACGGCTTGCGTTTGATTAAGATCCGCGGAAGTGAATTGGTTCGCGGTCGTGGTGGACCACGCTGTATGTCTATGCCATTTGAACGTGAAGAAATTTAGGAATCCAGTATTTTACTGATACTCAAAGAATAGAAAGAGGAAATAATAGAATGACACATTCAGTATTCCAAGGACGTAGCTTCTTAGCAGAAAAAGACTTTAGCCGTGCTGAGTTAGAATACCTTATCGGTCTTTCAGCTCACTTGAAAGATTTGAAAAAACGCAATATTCAACACCACTATCTTGCTGGCAAGAATATCGCTCTCTTGTTTGAAAAAACATCTACTCGTACTCGTGCAGCTTTTACAACAGCAGCCATTGACCTGGGAGCACATCCAGAATACCTTGGTGCAAATGATATCCAGCTTGGTAAGAAAGAATCTACAGAAGATACTGCTAAAGTTTTGGGCCGTATGTTTGACGGGATTGAATTCCGTGGCTTCAGCCAACGCATGGTAGAAGAATTAGCAGAATTCTCAGGTGTTCCAGTTTGGAATGGTCTGACTGACGAATGGCATCCAACTCAAATGTTGGCTGACTACTTGACAGTTCAAGAAAACTTTGGCCGCCTGGAAGGTTTGACATTGGTATACTGTGGTGATGGACGTAACAATGTTGCCAACAGCTTGCTGGTAACGGGAGCTATCCTTGGCGTCAACGTTCACATCTTCTCTCCAAAAGAACTCTTCCCAGAAAAAGAAATCGTTGAATTGGCAGAAGGCTTTGCTAAAGAAAGCGGCGCACGTATCCTCATCACAGAAGATGCTGACGAAGCAGTTAAAGGTGCAGACGTACTTTACACAGACGTTTGGGTATCTATGGGTGAAGAAGACAAGTTTGCAGAACGCGTTGCCCTCCTCAAACCTTACCAAGTAAACATGGATTTGGTGAAGAAGGCTGATAACGAAAACTTGATTTTCTTGCACTGCTTACCAGCATTCCACGATACAAATACTGTTTACGGTAAAGATGTCGCTGAAAAATTCGGCGTAGAGGAAATGGAAGTAACAGACGAAGTCTTCCGCAGTAAATATGCTCGTCATTTCGACCAAGCAGAAAACCGTATGCATACAATCAAAGCGGTTATGGCTGCAACTCTTGGAAACCTCTACATTCCAAAAGTATAATCTTACCTAAGAAACCGTCTACCAACAGCTATGAGGGCTGCGACTAATAGCTTTAGTCCGGCCCTCTTTTATATGATAAGAAATGTTCATTTTCTTATTGAAAATTTGAAAATCTACTAAAATAAATTGGAAGCGCATTCATTAGGGCGCAATTAAGGAGAATTTAATGGCAAATCGTAAAATCGTTGTAGCCTTGGGAGGCAACGCCATCCTTTCATCTGACCCCTCAGCGAAAGCACAGCAGGAAGCCTTGGTGGAAACTGCTAAGCACTTGGTGAAATTGATTAAAAACGGGGATGACCTTATCATTACCCATGGAAATGGTCCACAGGTAGGGAACTTGCTGCTGCAACACTTGGCAGCGAACTCTGAGAAGAATCCTGCTTTCCCACTAGACTCTCTTGTGGCTATGACAGAAGGCAGCATCGGCTTCTGGCTGCAAAATGCTCTGCAAAATGCTCTCTTGGATGAAGGTATTGAAAAGAATGTCGCTTCTGTTGTGACGCAAGTAGTAGTTGATAAGAACGATCCAGCCTTTGTCAACCTCAGCAAGCCAATCGGTCCTTTCTACTCAGAAGAAGAAGCAAAAGCGGAAGCTGAAAAGAGCGGAGCGACTTTCAAAGAAGATGCTGGCCGCGGTTGGCGTAAGGTTGTTGCTTCACCAAAACCAGTGGATATCAAGGAAATTGAAACGATCCGTACACTTTTGAATCAAGGTCAAGTAGTGGTAGCTGCAGGTGGTGGCGGGATTCCTGTCGTTAAAGAAGACAATGGCCATCTTACTGGTGTTGAAGCCGTTATTGACAAGGACTTTGCTTCTCAGCGCTTGGCTGAGTTGGTTGATGCGGACCTCTTCATCGTCTTGACTGGTGTGGACTATGTCTTTGTTAACTACAACAAACCAGACCAAGCAAAACTGGAACATGTGAATGTTGCTCAATTGGAAGAGTACATCAAGCAAGAACAATTTGCACCAGGCAGCATGCTTCCAAAAGTAGAAGCAGCTATCGCCTTTGTCAATGGCAGTCCAGAAGGTAAAGCAGTTATTACCTCTCTGGAAAATCTGGGAGCTCTGATTGAGTCTGAGAGCGGCACGATTATTGAAAAAGGCTAGGCATAGAATTGACTGAAAAGCGATAGTAAGTAATCTCTATTGCCGATGGAAATCTTTTCTTGAAAATCATTTATAATTTTCAAAAATACTGGCTTTTTCAATGTTAATATGGTAAAATAAAAACAAAGTAAGCGTTTTCTTGTTTACTCATGCAGGGAAATGCAGGTTCGTAACCTCGTAAAAAACGTTTAGGAGGAAAAACAAATGAGTGAAAAAACAAAAAAAGGGTTTAAGATGCCTTCATCTTACACCGTATTGTTGATAATCATTGCCATTATGGCAGTGCTTACTTGGATTATCCCAGCCGGGGCTTTTGTAAAAGGTGTTTATCAGCCTCAGCCACAAAATCCACAAGGAATTTGGGATGTCCTGATGGCACCGATTCGTGCTATGCTGGGCACGCATCCTGAGGAAGGATCCTTGATTAAGGAGACAAGCGCAGCCATTGATGTTGCCTTCTTCATCCTCATGGTGGGTGGTTTCCTTGGTGTTGTTAACGAAACTGGTGCTTTGGATGTGGGAATTGCCTCTATCGTTAAGAAGTATAAGGGCCGCGAAAAGATGCTGATTGTTGTCTTGATGCCTCTCTTTGCCCTTGGTGGTACTACCTATGGTATGGGTGAGGAAACCATGGCCTTCTATCCGCTTTTGGTACCAGTGATGATGGCGGTTGGTTTTGACAGTCTGACTGGGGTGGCTATCATATTGCTTGGTTCGCAAATCGGATGTTTGGCTTCTACGCTAAATCCATTTGCAACTGTTATCGCTTCAGAGACTGCTGGTGTTGGAACTGGTGAAGGGATTGTCCTTCGTCTCATCTTCTTGGTTATTCTGACTGCTCTCAGCACTTGGTTTGTTTACCGCTATGCAGATAAGATTCAAAAGGATCCGACCAAGTCATTGGTTTACAGCACTCGCGAAGAAGATTTGAAAACACTTTAACGTTGAAACTTCTTCATCTGTTGAGTCAACTCTGAGCAAAAAAACAAAAGAACAGTTCTATTCCTGTTCATCATGACATTTGTCATTATGGTATTGAGTTTCATTCCTTGGACAGATCTCGGTATTACTATCTTTAAGGATGTCAATACCTGGCTGACAGGTCTTCCAGTACTCGGTAAGATTATTGGTTCATCTACTTCTGCACTGGGTACTTGGTACTTCCCAGAAGGAGCGATGCTCTTTGCCTTCATGGGAATCTTGATTGGTGTTGTGTACGGTCTCAAGGAAGACAAGATTATCTCTGCCTTTATGAACGGTGCAGCTGATCTGCTTAGCGTAGCCCTGATCGTAGCAATCGCCCGTGGTATCCAAGTTATCATGAATGATGGTATGATTACAGACACTATCCTCAATTGGGGTAAACAAGGACTCAGCGGTCTATCATCACAAGTATTTATCGTCTTGACTTACATTTTTCTACCTGCCGATGTCCTTCCTTATCCCATCATCATCAGGTCTGGCCAGTGCGACTATGGGAATCATGGCTCCTTTGGGAGAATTTGTCAATGTCAAGGCTAGCTTGATCATCACAGCTTATCAGTCTGCTTCAGGTGTGCTGAACCTGGTTGCTCCAACTTCTGGTATCGTTATGGGAGCCTTGGCACTCGGACGTATCAATATCGGAACTTGGTGGAAATTTATCGGCAAGCTGATTGTAGCTATCATTGCTATCAGTATTGCTCTCTTACTCCTAGGAACTTTCTTACCGTTCCTATAAGCTAGAAGCTGAGGTGATTCCATGAAAAAAATTTTTATAACGGAAGAGGTTAAAGAAGATTTTTCTTGAATCTTTGAAAAACAATCGTTTCTTATCCTTCAGTACTGAATGAAGGTCAAAATGGAACACCTTTTGGACAAGCTATCCAAGATGTCCTAGAAAAAACTTTAGAAATCTGTCGAGGGCTAGGTTTTACAACCTACCTTGACCCTAAAGGTTATTATGGATATGCAGAAATCGGTCATGGAGCTCAGCTCCTGGCCGTTCTCTGTCATTTGGATGTTGTTCCATCAGGTGATGAGTCGGGCTGGCAGACACCGCCCTTTGAAGCTACTGTCAAGGATGGCTGGATTTTCGGCCGTGGGGTTCAGGACGACAAGGGACCTTCCATGGCTGCTCTTTATGCTGTAAAAGCATTGCTGGATAGCGGAGTGGAATTTAAAAAGCGAGTTCGCTTTATCTTTGGTACAGATGAGGAGACGCTTTGGCGCTGTATGGGTAGGTATACCCAACTAGAAGAGCAGGCTACACTTGGCTTTGCGCCGGACTCTTCCTTCCCTTTGACCTATGCTGAGAAGGGGCTTCTGCAGCTCAAGCTGGAAGGGCCAGGCTCTGATACTTTAGAGCTCGAAGCTGGGCAAGCTTTTAATGTTGTTCCTGCCAAGGCTTCCTATTCAGGCAGCCTACTAGAGTCAGTCGTTGCTGGCTTGGAAGATTTAGGCTATGAATATGAGCGAACGGCAGAAGAAGTAACAGTTATCGGCTTGCCCAAGCACGCCAAGGATGCCGCCCAAGGAATCAATGCCATTATTCGCCCTAGCCAAGGTCTTGCAGCCCTTTGGATTCGCATCCGGCTCTTGCCTTTCTGGCTCAGGCGGTTGGTGAAGATGCGACAGGCAGCCATCTCTTCGGGCCTGTGTCTGATGAACCGACAGGCTTTCTTTCCTTTAATGTTGCCGGTCTGACTTTAACCTCCGACCGCTCTGAGATTCGGATTAACATGCGGATTCCGGTCTTGGCAGACAAGGAAAAGCTAGTTGAAAAGCTGGCAGAGATAGCCAGTCAATACGAGCTGACTTATCAGGAGTTTGACTACTTGGCTCCGCTATACGTACCTTTGGACAGCGAGTTGGTCAGCACTCTGATGGAAATTTATCAGGAGAAAACAGGAGACGACAGCCCAGCCATGTCTTCGGGTGGAGCGACCTTTGCTCGTACTATGCCTAACTGTGTTGCCTTCGGCGCCCTCTTTCCGGGAGCTGACCAGACGGAGCATCAGGTCAATGAACGATTCCGCCTAGCTGATCTGTATCGGGCCATGGATATTTACGCAGAAGCTATTTACCGCTTTGACTACAACACCTTAAATGCTGACTTTTTTTAAAACCATCTTCAAATCATATTTGTGCTGCCTTGCTCTGGTCAAGTATGGCTTGCTGGTTTTCCTAATGGGTTTTCATTGAGGCAAAAAAATCGTAAATAGAAAAAAAGCTGAGGCAATGTTGTCTCAGCTTTTTATTTACTAAAGAAAAATGGTGGAGTGAATTCTTTGAGCTTCTCAAAGCAGTCAAGGGCACCTTGGTTATCCTCGCAGATAATCAGACAGACGTCATCACCGCAGACAGTAGCAACAATCTGTGGCAGCTCTAAGGCGTCTAAGATTGCACCGAAAGACTGGGCCAGACCAGGCAGGGTTTTCATGACGACTTGGTTTTGAACTGGCCGCAGCATGACCAAAGCATCCTCCATATAGAAACGAAGGCGTTTTTCCCAACGGGATGGTGCAATACTGTTGATGATATAGTAGGAAGTATCGTTCTCACTGACCTTGACCAGATTGAGTGCTTTCATATCTCGTGAAAGAGTGGATTGGGTCACGACGACACCGTTAGCTTCCAAATGCTCCTGAAGTTCTTGCTGGGTATGGATTTTTTTCTCCATGATTAAGGAGCGGATGAGACGGTGTCTGCTTTCAATTTTATTCATAAATTTTCACCTATAGTTATTTGATAAACATAGCATCACCAAAGCTGAAGAAGCGATAGCGCTCAGTAATGGCATGCTCATAAGCTTCAAGCGTTAAGGAACGTCCGGCAAAGGCAGAGACTAACATGACCAGAGTTGACTTGGGCAGGTGGAAGTTGGTTGAAAAAAAGCATCAACGATCTTCCAATCGTATCCCGGCTTGATAAAAATATTTGTCCAGCCAGAGTCAGCCTGAATCTGACCCTGAAATTTACTGCCAATTGTCTCCAAGGTGCGGATAGATGTCGTTCCGACTGCAATGACACGGCCGCCCTTAGCTTTGACCTGACGGAGTATCTGGGCAGCTTCTTCGGACAGACTGTAAAATTCGGAGTGCATCTCGTGATCATCTAAGCTGTCCACAGAAACTGGTCGGAAAGTTCCCAGTCCGACATGAAGGGTCAGATAGACCAGTTTGACTCCCTTGGCAGCAATCTGCTCCAGTAGCTCTTCTGTGAAATGAAGTCCAGCAGTTGGCGCAGCGGCAGAGCCGTTTTTCCTTTAGCATAGACAGTCTGGTAGCGTTCGCGGTCTGACAGTTTTTCGTGGATATAGGGCGGAAGCGGCATTTCTCCCAAACTTTCCAAGACTTCTAGGAAAATCCCTTCATAGTCAAAGCGCACGATTCGGCCACCGTGATCAAGCTCATCTACCACAGTGGCAGTTAAGCGTCCATCTCCAAAGGAAATTTGAGCACCTACTCTGAGGCGCTTGGCTGGCTTGGCTAGCACTTCCCAGTCATCTCCCTGAGTATTTTTCAGCAGCAGCAGCTCGACATGGCCTCCTGTCTCAGGCTTGATACCATAAAGGCGGGCAGGCAGGACACGTGTATTATTCATAACTAGGGCATCGCCGGGCTGGAGCTGATCAATAATCTGGTCAAAGTGCTGGTCGGAGAAAGCTCCCGTTTCTTTATCGACCACTAGCAAGCGGGAAGCATCCCTTTTCTCTAAAGGGGTCTGAGCAATCAGCTCTTCGGGCAAGTCAAAATCAAAATCAGCGGTATTCATCGTATCTCCTTATATTGTTTTCATCAGCCAGAGTAGGTAGGCGGCTAGTAGGAAGGGACTGGCTGTAAGTAAGCCTCCCAAAATCAAACTTAGCATCTGCCAGCCTGGTTGTTTTTTCATGAGGGAAACTCAGGCTGCAGAGTAAGACTCCGACTAAAAATAAAATCAATAAAACAATCAGTAAAAACATGTCTCTATTATAACACGATTTGCTGCAAAAGGAAGCGAGCACGACTAGAAAGTATGTCTATTTTGCAGACTTTTTCTTGACAAAAATTGGTCTATACCATATAATGAAATTAAGAAAAGAAGTGGAGGTAGAAAATGAAAATTATTCAAGTGGAAAACCAAGTAGAAGGTGGTAAAGTGGCTCTCGAGCTGCTCAAAGAAAAGCTGGCTCAGGGGGGCAAAAACGTTGGGATTAGCTACAGGCAGCAGCCCAGAAGAATTTTACAAGCAGATCGTTGAGAGTGACCTTGATTTTTCAGAGATGTTCAGTGTTAATCTGGATGAATATGTTGGTTTGCAGGAGGACGATCCTCAGTCTTATCGCTATTTCATGAATCAGCACCTCTTTAACCAAAAACCTTTTAAAGAAAGCTTCCTGCCTAATGGCGCAGCGGAAGATTTAGAAGCAGAAGTGGCACGGTACAATCAGCTTCTTGCAGAGCATCCTGCTGATTTGCAGATTTTGGGAATTGGTACGAATGGTCATATCGGCTTTAATGAGCCGGGGACTAGTTTTGAAAGCCAGACTCACTTAGTGGATTTGACACCGTCCACCATTCAGTCCAATGCTCGATTCTTCGACAAGATGGAAGATGTTCCGACTCAGGCTATTTCCATGGGAATTGGTAATATCCTAAATGCTAAGTCCATCATCCTCTTTGCTTACGGTTCAGCTAAGGCCAAGGCTATAGCAGGGACTGTTGAGGGTGAGGTGACAGAGGAGCTGCCAGGCAGTGCTCTCCAGAAGCATCCAGATGTTGTGATTATCGCTGATAAGGAAGCGCTTAGCTTTGTTAAAACACTAAGATTTTTGACGTTGTTGCTATAAAACTGGCTTTTCCAGATAAAAAGTCTCTTAATTTCCTATCTATTTTTTTAGGTAGGATTTTTTTAGATTTATGGTTGACTTTGCGTAAAAATATGATATACTAGATAGGTATAATTGTTCTTTGGAGGATCCTGTGAAGAAAAAGCTTTTGTTATTGGGAATTGTGTTCCTGACCTCGTTAGCGCCGTTAGCTGCTAGGGCTGATGAATTGGTGGATATGGCTAAAAAGATGTATCCGCATGATAATGTTCAGGCGATTAATCGTCCCAAGTCTTCTCTCGTTATTGACGGCAGTACAGGTGATGTTGTCTGGGAGGATAATGTCGATGAGGTGCGTGATCCCGCTAGTATGAGTAAGCTCATGACGCTTTACTTGGTCTTTGAAGCGATTAAAGAAGGAAAAATCAGCGAAAAGACGGTCATTACAGCTACACCTCAGGATCAGGCCACCGCTAATATTTATGAAATTTCTAATAATAAAATTGTTGCTGGTGTGGACTATACCGTATCTGAGCTGATTACCATGACAATCGTGCCTTCATCCAATGCGACAACCGTCATGCTGGCCAATTATTTATCGGATAATGATCCAGATGCTTTCTTGGATCGGATGAATGCCAAGGCTCAAGAGCTGGGCATGACGAATACCAAGTGGTTCAATGCCAGCGGTGCAGCAGCGGTTTCTTTTAAGGGCTATTATAACCCTCAAAACTACGATAATTATGCCAGCAATCAGACAACAGCCCGTGATTTGGCGATTCTGGCTTACAATTTTGTCAATCACCATCCTGAGATTCTAAACTACACTAATAAAGCCAAGGTTACGGTTAAAGCTGGAACTCCTTACGAGGAAACCTTTGAAACTTATAATTACTCCCTGCCGGGTGCTAAATACGCACTCAAGGGCGTAGATGGTATGAAGACGGGCTCTAGTCCTAACGGTGCTTTCAACTATATCGCGACCATTAAGCGTGGAGATCAGCGCATGATTGCTGTGATTATGGGAGTCGGTGACTGGTCTGACCAAGACGGTGAGTATTACCGCCATCCTTTTGGTAATGCTTTGATTGAGAAGGCTTATGCGGACTACGAGTACAAAAAACTCTTATCCAAGGGTGAGCAGGAGATTGATGGACAGAAGTATAAGCTGCCTGAGGATTTCTATGCTACTGTTAAAAAGGGAACCAAGCCTAAAGTCAAGGTTGAAAACAATGTTCTCAAGGCTGAAAATGGCTTGAAGACCTTGTCTAGCAAAATCTCTGATGAAATGAAAGTCGAGAAAGTTGAGAATCCAGTTGCTCAGGCCATTGAAAATGTGACTGGCAGCAAGTCGGAAAGCAAGCCTTGGTATGGTGTGTTCTTCAGCGATAAGATATTGATTCTGCTGCCTGTTGGTATCCTGCTAATCATTCTGTACTTTGAATACCGCAGTCGTCAAAAACGCAAGGCCGCAAAGCAGGAACGTCGTAGAAATACGGATGTTGAATAAAGGGAATGTCCTCTGTCATATACGAACGGAATGACTTTCCAAGCTAAAACTCAGTTCTTTTGCTGAGTTTTCTTTCTGTTTTAAGGAGATTTTCATGCGAAAAAAGTTTCACAACAGCTATCTAGCTCATTTTTTACTCTTTAATTTTTTCTTTCTAGCCTATTCTCTTTTTTCGACTCTGATATCAGTCTATATGCAGGACTTAGGCTATTCTAATGCTCAAGTATCGATGGTAGTGTCAGCTTCTTTCTTTGCTTCCATGTTGGCTCAGCCAATTTTTGGAGTTCTCAGCGATGCTTTGGGAATTAAAAAGGTCTTCCTTTTTAGCTTTCTAGCTATGATGGTTGGGGCTGTATTCTTCATGAAGGCGACTCAGCTTTGGCAGCTACTGGTCTGGTATAGTCTGGTCCTCATGCTGGTTAACGGGGTCAATCCAGTCATGGATGTTCTTGCGGCTCAAAGTCCTTATACTTATGGTAAGATTCGGATTTGGGGAACCATTGGTTATGCACTAGGCTCTCAGCTAGCAGGACTAATCTATCAAAGAGTCGCACCGCAGGCTATTTTCCCAGTCTTTATTGGCATGATGCTTATCAGCAGCATAGGACTTTTGGGAATCCAGCCCAAGCACGACCGAGCAGCCCTAGAAAGCAGGAATACCCGCAAGCAGACAGGTCTGGGGAAGCTCTTGACCAACAAAACCTATCTCTTTTACCTGCTTTTGGTCGCCCTTTACTCTGGAGTGGGGAATAGTGGTCATACCTATATCCCTGCCATGCTACAGCATAGTGGCTTAGAGGTGGATATGGCTTCGACTGTTGTTGCCCTATCAGTTCTGGTTGAAGCGCCTTTTATCTTTTATTCCTATCTCTTTATGGACAAGATTTCGATGAAGAAGCTTCTTTATATCTGTTTGGGAATCATCTTTCTCCAGTACAGCGTTTATGCCTTGGATCTAGGTTTGATTTCGAAAAATGGGATGACTCTTTTTTCCAAGCACGTGACGGGCATGGTTTTGATTATGGTGACCCTAAAAATCATAGCTAGCTTGGTCGATGAAAAATACCTAGTTACAGCCATTGCTTTGGTCCAGACAGCCCGCAGTCTAGGAACCATTCTCATTCAAAATCTTGCGGGTCACTTTTTGGACAGTTGGGGCTACGAAGGAATGAACCTCTTTCTAGCAGCTATTATCTGCTTAGTCTGTCTCCTGGCCCTTCTTTCTGAAATTGCCAGAACGAAAAGGAAATCAATTATTTGGATAATAGAAAACGAGTCGGAGAGATGTTCTCTCGACTCGTTTTTTGATGATGTAGATCTTTTCTCTTTTCTTTTGCGAATATTTTAGTAAATGAGATAAATTTTAGAGGGGACTGGGATATGTTTGTGGCGAGAAATCATAAGGGGCTTTTGTGTAATGCTCTGGAGGAGAAGATTGAGAAGGGGGCTGATTTCGTCTGCCCGGCTTGTTCAGGGGCAGTCCGTTTTAAAAAAGGGAAAGTTATGCAGCCGCATTTTGCGCATGTTTCGTTAGAGCAGTGCCACTTTTTACAGGGAAAATGAGAGCGCTGAGCACCTGAACCTTAAGGCGGAGCTTTTTCGCTGGGCTGTCCAGATAGAAGAAGTTGAGGTGGAGGCTTTTTTGCCTGCTCTGCAGCAGATTGCTGATCTACTGGTTGATGAAAAACTGGCGCTTGAAGTCCAGTGCAGTCCCCTAAGTATAGAACGGTTGCAGGAACGGACGCTTTCTTACCGCCAGCATGGCTATCAGGTTCTCTGGCTTTTGGGTCGAAAACTTTGGCTCAAAGATTCCTTAACTCGCCTACAGAAGGATTTTTCTCTATTTTTAGTAAAAAAATATGGGCTTTCATCTTTGGGAGCTGGATCAAGAAAAGCAAGTTCTGCGTCTCAAATACCTGATTCACGAAGATCTGCATGGAAAAAGTCCAGCACAAGACCAAGAACTTTCCCTTTGGTCACGGCCAGCTTTTGGGCATTTTGCGTTTGCCCTTTCAAAAGCAGGAGATGAACAGCTTTCTGGCCCAGCAAGATCTGCAGATCTGCAATTATATCCGTCGTCAGCTTTATTACCAGCAGCCTAGATGGATGCAGCTGCAGGCCAAGCTCTATCAAGCTGGAGATAATCTTCTGACTAAGTCAGTAGAGGATTTCTATCCGCAGGTTCGGCCGATACAGGCTGCCTTCTTCTGTCAGATAACTACTGACCTGACTGGCTATTACCAGCAGTTTGAGACCTATTATGCCAATCTCCAGCAAAAAAATCTGCAAATTGTTTATCCACCGGCTTTTTATGAGATGATAGAAAAATGCTAAGTATCGTTAGTTTCCCATTGATGAAGCCATAAACTTTTAGCTATCCTTTCAGTTTTAGAATATTTAAGAATCCTGTATAATATAATAAAGTAATAAGTTAGATAGTTAAAAATTCTAAATCGTGCTAATTCAGCTAGCTTTTAGAAAATATGAGAAGTGAAAGGTGCTATCATGAAGAAAAATTTTTTTGTCATTTTTTTCTGACTATCATCACACTCAGTTCAGCTATGTTTCTAGGAGGGTGCAGTATTGTAAAAAGTCAATCAGAAAAAAAGAAGAAATGATTCAGATTGCGGAGAGTAAAAAAAGATGAAGAGTGTAATTGAAATTTTTTTAAAAAAATTAGATCCCAAAGCTTTGACACCAGAAGGAAAGATTAAATCCTATGAAATTCAAAAAGTATAAGTTAGAATATAATCCAATGGGAGGGATAATGATTCAAATGTTTATTAACGGAGATAAGAATTTAAGTTTAAGTGTAACAGTAGTGGAAGATTCAACAACTGGTAATTATGAAATTGCTACAAATTCAAGAAGTCGGAAACTTAGTGACCTATTAGCGAAATAGAATACATAGGCTCCGTTTCCCAAATTTACGACAATATTAAGGGTGAGAGAGAATGAGTTTTTTTGTTTTTACAACTCTTTATACGTAGCGTAGTCCTTGAAACTTTTAAAAAAATAGTATAACAATGATAATATAAAACATTGATTCAAATCCAGTTTCCCATTTCGTTAAGGCATCAGCGTTAGTAAAAATAACAAGTTAAAGGAGCCACCATGAAGAAAATTTTTGTCATTTTTCTGAGTATCATCACGGTCAGTTCATGCATTATTTTAGGAGGCTGCAGTATGCCAAGCAGTCGGTCAGAAAAAGAAGAAATGATCCAGATTGCGGAAAGTACAAAAATGAAGAAGGCGATTGAGAAAGAGTTGAGAGAACTGGATCCTAAAGCTCTGACAGCAGAAGGGAAGATTAAAACGTATAAAATTGAAAAGAATAAATTAGATTTCAATCCGATGGGAGGATTAGACATCTATTTAATAATTAATGATAATAAGAAGTTTGAATTAGACATGACTTTTCAAGAAAAATTCAACTACTGGCGAATACGAGACGGGTGGTTATGGCATGTCTCCGGAATTTAACGAGCTAATTAGAGGAGAAAAAGTAATACGCCCTCATTATAAAAAAACTATTGATGGTAGCGAATATACAGATAAACAACTTGTTGAAACTTATTTATATGAGTATAAGGGTGTGCATGTTGGTAAAGAATATGATGTAAAAGGGAGGATTATTTAGGCACCGTCTCCCAAATTTATAAAAATATCAAGCGTGATGGAGAATGAGTTTTTGTCTTTACAACTCTTTATACGTAGCGTAGTCCTTAAAACTTTAAAAAAATAGCATAAAAATGATAAAATCAAACTTTAATCTAAATCCAGTTTCCCATTTCGTTAAGGCATCAGCTTTAGTCAAAATAACAAGTTAAAGGAGCCACCATGAAGAAAAATTTTTTTGTCATCTTTCTGACTATCATCACGATTAGTTCAGCTATGCTTCTAGGAAGCTGCAGTATGCTAAACAGTCGGTCAGAAAAAGAAGAAATAATTCAGATTGCGGAGAGTAAAAAGATGAAGAGAGCCTTGGAAGATTTTCTTAAGGAATTAGAACCCAAAGCTTTGACGCCAGAAGGAAAGATTCAATCCTATGAAATTCAAAAGGATAAGATAGATTATAATCCCATGGGTGGACTAAATGTTTACATAATTATTAATGGGAATGAAGTTTTGAATATTGATATGACTGTTCAAGAAGGAGCAGGTAATTATGAAGTAGTCAGTTATGGCGTTTCCCAGGAATTAAGTCTGTTAATTTGAGAATAATATGGCTAATAATAAAAACTACACAGACTAACAAATATAGAGGCAGGTCTGGTGGAATATAGATCTTTGAAAGTGGGAGAAAACAACTCAATTAAAGGTGAAAATGGTTATATCGGCACTATCTCTAAACTTTACGACAATGTAAATGGAAATGAAGAATAAGGTTTTTCTAGATAACTTCCTAACAATGATTGCGCTATCATGTTCTTTTGAAAAATAGTACAATAATTAATATAAGACGTTAATCTAAATCTAGTTTCCCATTTTTGCTAAGGCTCCAGCTTTAGCAAGGATGAGAAACGAAAGGAGCTGTCATGAAGAAAATTTATGTAATCTTTCTGAGTATTCTAACGCTCAGTTCTGGCATGATTCTAGGAGGCTGCAGTATGCTAAATAGTCGGTCAGAAAAAGAAGAAATGATTCAGATTGTGGAGAGTACAAAAATGAAGAAGGCGATTGAGAAAGAGTTGAGAGAACTGGATCCTAAAGCTCTGACAGCAGAAGGAAAGATTAAATCTTATGAAATTCAAAAGGATAAGTTGGAGTATAATCCTATGGGAGGAATGTTGGTTTATGTGGTTCTCAATAATGACCATGAGTTAAATATGAGTATGACGGTATTAGAAGAAAAGACGGGTGAATATAGAATAGCGAGTTATTTTGCATCTGATAAACTTGACAAACTTGTTGGAGGTGTATAAATGGATGGCTGCTTAAATCCTATTGATAGTACGGGATATAAGGATCGACAGCATGTCAATATTTCATTTTTTGAATTTGATGGGAACATGCATATTGGAGGGCTGGAATAGTTGAAGATGTTGCTTACATCGGCACTATCTCCCAAGTTTACGAAACGTACACGTCAATGAAGAATAAGGTTTTTCTTTCACAACTTTCTAACAATAATTGTGCTATCATTTTCTTCTGAAAAAACAATGATAATATAAAACATGAATCCAAATCCATTTTCCCATTTTTGATAAAGCATCAGATTTAGCAAAGATGAGGAACGAAAGGAGCTGTCATGAAGAAATTTTTTGTCATTTTTCTGAGTATCATCACGATTAGTTCATCTATGCTTCTAGGAAGCTGCAGCTTGCTAAATAATCGGTCAGAAAAAGAAGAAATGATTCAGATTGCGGAGGGGAAGAAAGCGCAGAAAGCAATAGAAGAATTACTAAGACAGGAAGATTCTAAAGCATTGACTGAGGAGGGGATTATAAAAGAATATTCAATTAACAAAGATAAATTAGAGTATAATCCTATGGGGGGGGGGTAATCGTTGAACTTATAATCAATGGTGATCCAGAATTAACTATTAAAAACAACATTGATGGAAGAATCTGAAGGGAAATTAGAGCATACAGGTTATGTAATATCTGGTGAGCTTGCAAAGAAGTTGAGGGGAGAATGACATGACATATGATAGAGCATTTTATATTTATGAATCTCCGATGATTCCGCTTTCATATTCTCGATAAAAATAGTATAATAATCAATATAAAACATTAATCTAAATCTAGTTTCCCATTTTTTTGCTAAGGCTCCAGCTTTAGCAAAGATGAGAAGTGAAAAGGAGCTATCATGAAGAAAAATAGTTATTATTTTTTTCTGAGTATTGTAACACTCAGTTCAGGCATGATTCTAGGAGGTTGTGGTATGTTAAACAGTCGGTCAGAAAAAGAAGAAATTCTTCAGATTTCAGAAAGTAAAAAGATGAAGAAAGCCTTGAAAATTCTTCTTAGGGAATTGGATCCCAAAGCTTTGACACCAGAAGGAAAGATTAAAACCTATGAAATTAAAAAAAGGAAATGTTAGAATATAATCCTATGGGAGGATTAAATGTATACATAACAATTAACGGGGACGAAAAACTATATATTAACATGACTGTTCAGGAAGAAGAAGCAGGTAATTATGAAGTAGTCAGTTATGGCGTTTCCCAGGAATTAAGTCAGTTAATTGGAGAATAATATGGCTAATAATAAGAACTACACAGATCAACAAAATGTTGAGGCTGCTATGGTGGAATATAGACCTTTAAAAGTAGGAGAAAACCACTCAATTAAAGGCGAAAATGGATATATCGGTAATGTCTCCCAAATTTACGACAATGTAAACGGCCATGAAGAACAAGTATTTGTATTTACAAATAATGGTAAAGGCCCTAAGCAATCTCCAGTTCCCTACTCAGCTTCGGATGCTGAGCGTGCTCAGGTGCAGGATGTGACAGTCATGATGCAGGGCTCTCAGACCAAGACTCACACTCCTAAGTTGATCCACGATACTGTTACGGATTGGCTGCCTACAGACTTTGTGACGGCGTCTCACCGTCTGGGACCTGTAGGTGCAGTAGAATATGCTACCCCTTTCGTTTATCGTCATTCAAAAAATATTATTACTCAAAAAAGCCGAGAAGAACTAGATAAGGCAGATCGAGACGTAAGTAATAAGATAGGAAATGTAGTCGGAATCTTTAATAAAGATGCTGGTCAAGCAGTGAAGCAGAGCCTTAATTCTTTCAATAAAAATCCCTTTAATGAGCTGAGGAAGAATGTTATATCAAATCTTGCAGGTGTTTCTGGCGGAACTTTAACGACAGGAATTGCTGCACCGAATATTATGGTAGCTGCTAGTTATCTCAAACAGACACAAGAGTTTCCTCCTGCTCAGTTTAAGGATGCGGCTAAGCATCTTAAGGAAACCATTCGTAAGTATCCGAATGCCAAGATTGATCTTTACGGACACTCTTTGGGTTCCATGGATATCCAGTATGCTCTATCCACCCTGACAGAGGAGGAAATGCGCCATATTGGCACAGTCCATATCTACAATGGCCCTAATATCTATCCTCTCTTGCCCAAGGAACAGCAGGCTCGACTGGATAGCGCTAAGTATAAGATCTTTAATCATATTGACCATAAGGATATCGTCAGCTTAGGCTACAGCTTATCTGGCAGTGAAAATGCTGCTGGTATTGTACATCATATTGCGACGGTCGAAAAAGAAATTGGCGCTCAGCATATGATGGAGGGCTATATCTACGATAAAAATAAAAATTTTGTGCTTATGGATGGGACAGGAAAGACGACTATCAAGGATACCATCAAAGCAAATATGATTCCTTACCAGAATATGAAGAAGTATCTGTCTAAGGGGGGATTTAGCAGTAATGAAAAGATTTATCTAGACAGTGTTCAAGCCCAGGCAACTGTTCAAAATTTAGTAAATGTAACTAAACTAGGCTATGACACGTTGCAGCAGGCTAGAGATCAGGTTGTTAGCGAAGCGGAAAAGCTAGCAGAGCAGTTGGGAAAGGTTCCTCAGGGCTTCAGTCTTAGTCCAGATGAGGTGACTGCAGCCTATCAGGCTGGAGGTGCAGATTATCAATCATTGGTCGGATCTTTACAAGAGCACTTTGAAAGTCGATTGTCTAAATTTCAGATGCTTCTAACTATCTTTGAAGTTTTGCAAGGTCAGATTGAAGCTGGAATTGAGCAGCTGCTGGCTAAAGATCAGACATTAGCAGGAGATTTTGAGCAATGGAACCAAATCAATCAATGAAGCAGGATATAGCTAAAAAAGAAAAAGAGATGGAGGAACTATACTCAGAACTTCAGCGGGAACGTTTGAAGATTGATAAAGAACGAGATGTCATCCTATCTAAGAAAAAAGCTTTTTCCGACATGCTACAAGAAGAGTATGAAATGGCGACTGCTATTTTGCGGAAACAAGAAAGGGACACTAGTATCGAATGGCAGGCTTTAAATCAGTATATAGAAACCTATGATATATTGGCAGAAGAGGCTAGCAGCGAGGAATTGAAAAATCTTGATCTAAAAGATGAGAAAGTTTTGGAAACATTCTCTAAGCAGAGACGCCGTTTAGAATGGGAAATTGAAGATAGCTATTGTCGTCTTCGTGATTCTAAATAAATCTGCTGTTTAGAGTAGAGGAAAGGAAAAAGCCTATGTTTATATCAGAAATAGCTTCAGAACCAGTAAAAAGTTACTTTTCACCATCTAAAAAAGCTGAATTGGCAGAAATTAGGAAAGCAATAGAAAAGCAAATTATAACGAATGTTTCAGCTCCTCTTTTGTTAGCTCAAAAAAGCAGTCTTCAAAGCAATTATGATACTCTTTTTACCGATGTCGCAAAGACTGTTCAGGAGAGCGTGAAAGTAGCTGCGGATCAGATAGATAGCTCTATGAAAGGGCAATTTTCTAAAAAAGTTGTAAGCGTTATAGACAACAGCAGTACGAAATTTGAAGAAATTTAGCAACGAACTCTTTGGAATCTAATTTTTGTTTGGTCAGGAATTAGGTTCAAAGAGTTTTTTTATAAATTAAGTCTGTCTGCCTAGCTACTATGTGATTTTGGTACTTGAGTTTTATAAAAACTGGAATTTTGTGATAGAATAGGGGAGTCGGAGGATTTTTTTATGGCAAAACAAAGAAATGAAATTGAAGAAAAATATACTTGGGATTTAAGCACCATTTTCCCAACAGATGAAGCCTTTGAAGCGGAGTTGGCGCAGGTTTCAGAAGAAGTGAAGAAAGCAGCAGGTCTGGCTGGGCATTTGCTGGATTCAGCGGATAGTCTCTTAACAACGACTGAAATCCAGTTGGACTTGATGCGTCGTATTGAAAAGCTTTATTCTTATGCTCACATGAAGAATGACCAGGATACACGTGTGGCTAAGTACCAAGAGTATCAGGCTAAAGGCATGACTCTTTACAGCGACTTTGGTCAAAGCTTTGCTTTCTATGAGCCAGAATTTATGGCGATTACAGAAGAGCGGTACCAAGCTTTCTTGGCTGAGCAGCCAGCCTTGCAGCAGTATCAGCATTATTTTGACAAGCTTTTGAAAAAGAAAGCCCACATCCTAACACAGCGTGAAGAGGAGCTATTGGCTGGTGCTGGTGAAATTTTTGGTGCAGCGGGCGAAACATTTGCTATCTTGGATAATGCAGATATCGTCTTTCCGATGGTGCATGACGAAGATGGAAATGAAGTTCAGCTCAGCCACGGTAACTATATCACCTTGGTCGAGTCTAAGAACCGAGAGGTCCGTAAGGAAGCTTATGAAGCACTTTATAGCGTATACGAGCAGTATCAGCATACCTACGCTAAGACTCTGCAGACCAATGTCAAGGTTCACAATTACAATGCGAAAGTCCGCAAGTTCTCATCTGCCCGTGAAGCGGCTTTGTCAGCTGACTTTATTCCAGAAAGTGTTTATGACAGCTTAGTTTCAGCTGTCAATAAGCATTTGCCTCTCTTGCAGCGATATATCGCTTTACGAGCAAAGATTTAGGCATTTCTGACTTGAAGATGTATGATATGTACACACCTTTGTCAGAGACAGACTACAAGTTCACTTATGAGGAAGCCTTGGCTAAGTCTGAGGAAGTTCTGGCTATTCTGGGTGAGGATTATCTGAGCCGAGTGAAGACAGCTTTCTCAGAGCGTTGGATTGATGTTCATGAAAATCAAGGCAAGCGCTCAGGGGCATATTCTGGCGGTTCTTATGATACTAATGCCTTTATGTTACTCAACTGGCAGGATACGCTGGACAATCTCTTTACCTTGGTGCACGAGACAGGCCACAGTATGCACTCCAGCTATACTCGTGAGACCCAGCCTTATGTTTACGGAGACTATTCTATCTTCCTAGCTGAGATTGCTTCAACGACTAATGAAAATATCCTGACTGAGAAGCTCTTGGAGGAAGTAGAAGACGATGCTACCCGCTTTGCGATTCTCAACCACTTTTTGGACGGCTTTAGAGGTACGGTCTTCCGTCAAACCCAGTTTGCTGAGTTCGAGCACGCTATCCACAAGGCTGACCAAGAAGGTCAAGTTTTGACCAGCGAGTTTCTCAATGAGCTCTATGCTGAATTGAACGAGAAATACTATGGACTGAAAAAAGAAGATAATCCACAGATTCAGTACGAATGGGCTCGGATTCCTCATTTCTACTATGATTATTATGTTTTCCAATATTCGACAGGATTTTCAGCGGCTTCTGCCCTGGCTGAAAAGATTGTCCATGGCAGTCAGGAAGACAAGGACAAGTATCTGGACTATCTGAAAGCTGGGAACTCTGACTATCCACTCAATGTCATCAAAAAAACAGGTGTGGATATGGAGAAAGAAGACTACCTAAATGCTGCTTTTGCTGTCTTTGAGCGTCGTCTGGATGAATTCGAAGCCTTGGTAGAAAAGTTGGGACTGGCATAAGATGGTCGAGACTTATAATCAAAACTCTAATCCCAATATGCGCCGGCCAGTGGTCAAAGAAGAAATCGTTGACTTTATGAGACAGCGTCTCCAGCCGGTCACTGGTGGACTCAAGGAGCTGGAGGATTTCGCCAGAGCTGAAAATGTGCCCGTGATTCCTCATGAGACAGTGGCCTACTTCCGTCTGCTACTCGAAAGCCTCCAGCCTGAGAAGATTTTAGAAATCGGTACGGCTATTGGTTTTTCGGCCCTTTTGATGGCCGAGCATGCTCCTCAGGCTCAGATTACGACTATTGATCGAAATCCAGAGATGATTGAGCTGGCTAAGGTTAATTTTGCTAAGTATGACAGCCGTCAGCAGATCACTCTGCTGGAAGGTGATGCAATGGATTTGCTTGAGACACTGGATGATTCTTACGACCTTGTCTTTATGGACTCTGCCAAGTCCAAGTATGTGGTCTTTCTGCCCCAAATCCTCAAGCGCCTTAATCCTGGTGGCCTGATCCTCATTGATGATGTCTTTCAAGGCGGAGATGTTGCCAAGCCTTTTGAGGACATTAAGCGTGGCCAACGGGCAATTTACCGAGGTCTGCATAGTCTTTTTGACGCAACTCTGGACAGTCCAGATTTGATTGCGAGTCTACTTCCCTTGGGAGATGGGTTGCTTATGATTAGAAAAAAATGAGATCTCTATTTTTTTAACTAATATTTAAAAAGTTTTTTTGCAAAATTTTTAGATATCAAATTAAAAATATGGTACAATAGAGAACGTTAAATTATTTAAGAATAAAGGAGTAAAAAAATCTATAATGAAGAAAAAAATTTTTTTGCAGGAGCTGTAACACTCTTGTCAGTCGCTGTATTAGCAGCATGTTCCAACTCAGAAGGCAAGGACATCGTGACCATGAAAGGAAATACGATTACTGTCAATGAATTCTACGATCAAGTGAAAAAAACAATGGTGCGGCTCAGCAGGTCTTGCTGCAAATGACTATCAAGGAAGTTTTTTTGGTGAAAAAAATACGGAAAGAATGTTACAGATAAAGAGGTTAACGAAGCATTTGATAAGATGAAAACTGCTTACGGTACATCTTTTGCGCAAGTACTTGCTCAAAGTGGACTAACCGAAGAAACATATAAAGACCAAATTCGAACAAATAAACTTGTTGAGTACGCTGTTAAAAAAGCTGCTGAAAAAGAGCTGACTGATGAAAATTACAAGGCTGCCTTTGAAAACTACACTCCGGAGGTAACAGCTCAAATCATTAAGATTGATAGCGAAGACAAGGCAAAAAGAAGTCTTAGAAAAGACCAAGGCGGAGGGTGCAGATTTTTAGTCAAATTGCTAAAGAGAACTCTACCGATACTGCCACTAAGGATAAAGGCGGAGAAATCAAGTTTGATTCTAGTTCAACTGATGTTCCTGATGCAGTTAAAAAAGCTGCCTTTGCTTTGGAAGAAAACAGCGTTTCAGATCTTGTAACTGTCCAGAATTCTCAATATTCAGCAAGTTATTACATTGTTAAGTTGGTTAAGAAGTCAGAAAAATCTTCTAACTGGAAAGATTACAAAGATAATTTAAAAAAGATTATTGTAGCTCAAAAAGAAAATGATACTAGCTTTATTCAGTCTGTCGTAGCTCAGGAACTTAAAGAAGCTAATATCAAAGTTAAAGATGATGCTTTCCAAAGCCTCTTTGCACAGTATATTGAAACAACTGGTTCTTCATCCTCAGCTTCTTCATCGGAAGCTTCATCAAATGCTACCAGTAGTTCAGACTCTGCTGAGTCTAGCTCAGCAGCTGAAAGTAGTTCAACAGAAGCTTCATCCTCAGCCGCAGAATAAGGTTGACGAAAAGAGAATAAGCAAGTATAATAAGACTGGTGAGAATTGATTTTTCAAGTTCTTAGTTCAGAGAATTGGCGGTGCTGCGAGCCATCTGAGACGGGGAATCATGCTACTCATCTTGAAAAATAGAATACGAAATGAGAATGACAAGTTCATTGAATGAAGGTGGTACCGCGGTTTTTCGCCCTTCGGACAAGGAACTTGTCTTTTATGTTGACTATGGAGGTAGCATAATGAAAACCTATCTTGTCAAACAGAAATTTCGCTTAGGCGGCGAACGCTTTGATATCAAGGACGATCGAGGAAATGTGGATTATCAAGTGGAAGGCTCTTTCTTCCAGATTCCTAAGACCTTTACTATCTATGATAGTCAGGGTCAAATCGTCAGTCAGATTACCAAGACCCTTTTAACCCTCCTGCCCCAGTTTGAGATCAAACTCAGCAGTGGGCATAGCTTTATATCCGTAAGAAATTCTCTTTTTTGCGTGATAAATATAAATTTGATAATTTGGGTCTTCGAGTTGAAGGGAATATCTGGGATTTAAACTTTTGTCTGCTGGATGACAGCAATCAAGTCGTTGCAGAGATTACCAAGGAGCTCTTTCATCTAACCTCTACTTATCAGGTGAGTGTCTATGATGTGACTTATTCAGATCTGGTCATTTCCCTCTGTGTCGCTATTGATTATGTCGAAATGCTGGAAAATTCGTCGTCATAATGCAATTATTTTTAGAAAAAAATTAAGGAGAAAAAGAAATGAAACAAATGTCAAGTGCTCAGGTTCGTCAAATGTGGCTGGATTTTTGGGCAACTAAAGGTCATGCAGTAGAACCATCTGTCAGCTTGGTGCCGGTCAACGATCCAACCTTGCTCTGGATTAACTCTGGTGTAGCAACCCTCAAGAAATACTTTGACGGAACCATTATTCCAGAGAATCCTCGGATTACCAATGCTCAAAAGGCCATTCGAACCAACGATATTGAAATGTCGGAAAGACTGCCCGCCACCATACTATGTTTGAAATGCTGGGCAATTTCTCTATCGGTGATTACTTCCGTGATGAAGCGATTGAGTGGGCTTACGAGCTTTTGACTAGCCCTGAGTGGTTTGATTTCCCTAAAGATAAGCTCTACATGACCTACTATCCAGACGACAAGGACTCTTACAACCGCTGGATTGCTATGGGAGTTGAGCCTAGTCATTTGATTCCGATTGAGGATAATTTCTGGGAAATCGGTGCGGGACCTTCTGGGCCGGATACAGAGATTTTCTTTGACCGAGGTGAGGCTTTTGATCCAGAAAATATTGGGGTCCGTCTCTTAGAAGAAGATATTGAAAACGACCGTTATATCGAAATCTGGAATATTGTTTTGTCACAATTCAACGCTGACCCTGCTGTACCGCGTAGCGAGTACAAGGAATTGCCACATAAGAACATTGATACGGGCGCTGGTTTGGAGCGTTTGGTCGCTGTTATCCAAGGGGCTAAGACCAACTTTGAGACTGACCTCTTTATGCCAATCATTCGTGAAGTAGAGAAGCTGTCTGGCAAGGTCTATGACCAAGATGGCGACAATATGAGTTTCAAGGTTATCGCAGACCATATCCGCTCGCTCTCCTTTGCCATTGGTGATGGCGCTCTTCCTGGAAATGAAGGTCGTGGCTATGTCCTTCGTCGTCTACTCCGTCGTGCTTCAATGCATGGTCAAAAGCTGGGGATCAATGAGCCTTTCCTTTACAAACTGGTTCCAACAGTGGGCAAGATTATGGAAAGCTACTATCCAGAAGTTCTTGAAAAGCAAGACTTTATCGAAAAGATTATCAAGAGTGAGGAAGAATCTTTTGCTCGTACTCTGCACTCTGGTCAACACTTTGCAGAAACAATCGTGGCAGATTTGAAAGCTAAGGGACAAACTGTTATTGCTGGTCAAGATGCCTTTAAACTCTACGATACTTACGGTTTCCCGCTGGAGTTGACCGAAGAAATCGCTGAAGAAGCAGGCATGACTGTGGACCGGGCTGGTTTTGAAGCAGCTATGAAAGAGCAGCAGGATCGGGCGCGTGCTTCTGTTGTCAAGGGTGGCTCAATGGGCATGCAAAATGAAACCTTGCAGGCCATCACCGTAGAAAGTGCCTTTAATTACGAAAAAGAAGAGCTGATAGCTGAACTCCTTGCTATCGTGGCGGATGATGCATCAGTAGAGTCTGTTGAGACAGGAACAGCTGCCCTCATCTTTGCAGAAACACCATTCTACGCAGAAATGGGTGGTCAGGTAGCCGACCACGGTCAAATCTTTGATGGAGCAGGCAAGCTGGTAGCGCAAGTTACGGATGTGCAAAAAGCACCAAATGGTCAGCCTTTGCACACTGTAGAAGTCTTAGCTCCTTTGGCTCTGGGTCAAAGCTACAAACTGGAAATTGACCACAGCCGCCGCCACCGTGTGATGAAAAACCACACGGCAACCCACCTCTTGCATGCAGCCCTGCATAATGTTCTTGGTAACCATGCAACCCAGGCAGGTTCTCTGAACGAAGTAGAATTCCTGCGCTTTGACTTTACACATTTCCAAGCGGTAACTGCAGAGGAGTTGCGCGCTATTGAGCAAGAAGTCAATGAGAAAATCTGGGAAGCCCTTGCCATTGAGACAGTAGAGACAGATATTGACACGGCTAAGGAAATGGGTGCCATGGCGCTCTTTGGCGAAAAGTATGGTAAAGAAGTTCGCGTCGTAACCATCGGCGACTACTCTGTTGAGCTTTGCGGAGGAACCCACGTAGGCAATACTTCTGAAATCGGTATTTTCAAGATTGTCAAAGAAGAGGGGATCGGATCCGGAACTCGTCGTATCTTGGCGGTCACCAGCAAGGAAGCTTTTGAAGCCTATCGTGAGGAAGAAGAGGCGCTCAAGGCTATCGCTGCGACTCTCAAGGCACCGCAAATCAAGGAAGTACCTCACAAGGTAGAAGCGCTGCAAGAGCAGCTGCGTCAACTGCAAAAAGAGAATGCAGAGCTCAAGGAAAAGGCAGCAGCAGCGGCCTCTGGTGAAGTCTTCAAGAATGTTCAAGAAGCAAATGGACATAGCTTTATTGCTAGTCAGGTCTCTGTTTCTGATGCAGGTGCCCTGCGTACCTTTGCGGACACTTGGAAGCAGAAGGACTATTCAGATGTTCTCGTACTGGTAGCAGCAATTGGTGACAAGGTCAATGTTCTTGCAGCCAGCAAGACCAAGGACATCCATGCTGGTAATCTGATTAAGGAATTGGCACCGATTGTAGATGGTCGAGGCGGCGGTAAGCCAGATATGGCTATGGCCGGCGGCAGCAAGCAATCAGCTATTCCAGACCTGCTAGCAGCAGTTGCTGAGAAGTTGTAATATTAGATAACAGATAGATGAAAAGGTCTGCTCTTTGGGCAGATCTTTTTTTGTACTCTTAGCTCTCTTACTTCTCTATATGAGAAGCAAATAGGCTGCTTTTCGGCAAGAAATTATGAATTGTTTTAGAATAAATAATGATATTTTTCAAAAAAATATTGCATAAAAATACATAAAATACTTGACAAAGGGAAAATATGCGAGTAAAATAAAACGCATATTTATACGGAGGTGTTTTAAAAAAATATGCGAATTTCTATTGTAGGAATAACTGGTTATTCAGGAATGGAACTCCTCCGTATTTTGTTGCAACATCCGCAGGCAGAAGTCGTTTCCCTTCATGCCAGTCAAGATATGGAGGCTCCTGTGTCAGATCTTTATCCTCATTTGAAGGGGATTTGCAACCTGAAAATAGAAGCTTTTTGACAGTCAGGAAATAATGCGACGAGCAGATATTATTTTTCTTTGCAACGTCAAGTGGAGTGGCTAAAGATTTGTCAAAAGACTTTGTAGAAGCAGGATTTCCAGTCATTGACCTATCTGGTGATCATCGTTTGCCAGAGAATATTTATAAAAAATGGTATCAGAAAGAGCCGGCTGAAGACTATGTTCAAAAAGCGTTTATTTATGGGCTGTCTGAGTTTACAGATATCAGAGGGAAGCGATTTATTGCTAATCCCGGCTGCTATGCGACGGCTACAGAGTTGGCCTTGATTCCCTTGCTGAAGACTCGGGCTATTGAGCTGGACTCCATTATTGTCGATGCCAAGAGCGGCTTGACTGGAGCAGGGAAAAATCCAGCTGCATCCAGCCATTTTGTTCATGTGCATGACAATTATGTGACTTACAAGCTGAATCAGCATCAGCATATTCCGGAGATTGTGCAGCAGTTGCAGCGTTTTGATGAGAAATTGCAGCAGATTCAGTTTTCAACATCCCTCATTCCACTCAATCGTGGTATCGTGGCGACAGTTTATTGCAAGTTGAAAGAACCTTTGACTCGAGAAGAGCTGGCTGCTATTTACCAGGAATGCTATCAGGATAAGCCTTTTGTCCGTATTCAAGCAGCTCTGCCGAATCTGCACCAGGTTGTCGGTACTAATTATACAGATATTGGTTTTGACTATAATCCTGTGACAAACATTTTAACTGTAGTGGCTGTGCTGGATAACCTGATTAAGGGGGCTGCTGGTCAGGCGGTTCAAAATATGAATCTGATGCTGGGTTTCTCTGAAACAGATGGCCTGCTCAGTCAACCGTCCTATGTCTAGATGAGAAAGGGTTAGATATGAAGATCATTGATGGAACGATTGCCAGTCCGCTAGGCTTTTCGGCTGACGGTTTACACGCTGGCTTTAAGAAAAAGAAGTTGGATTTTGGCTGGATTGTCTCAGAAGTACCGGCTAGTGTGGCAGGAGTCTATACGACCAATAAGGTCATTGCTGCTCCGCTTCTAGTGACCAAAGCTTCAATCCAAAAGAGTCAGAAATTGCAGGCAATAGTGGTTAATTCTGGTGTTGCTAATTCCTGTACAGGACAGCAGGGACTGGACGCTGCCTATGAAATGCAGCGATTGACTGCTCAAAAGCTGAAGATTGAGCCCGACTTGGTAGGTCTGGCTTCTACAGGAGTCATCGGCGGGCAGCTTCCAATGAATGCTCTGAAAAATGGTCTGTCACAGATTCTAGTGAGTGGTAAGGCAGAAGATTTTGCTGAGGCTATCTTGACGACGGATACTTGTACCAAGACCTGTGTAGTCACAGAAGAGTTTGGTTCAGACCTAGTGACTATGGCGGGAGTAGCCAAGGGCTCGGGCATGATTCATCCGAATATGGCGACTATGCTGGCCTTTATCACCTGTGACGCTAATATTTCTAGTGCTACTTTGCAAGTGGCTCTCAGCCATCATGTGGAGACGACTTTCAACCAAATCACGGTGGATGGAGATACATCGACCAATGACATGGTGCTAGTCATGGCTAACGGCTGCCGACAAAACGAAGAAATTCTGCCAGATACGGAAGAATTTGAAAAGTTTTTCTAAGATGCTCCGCTATCTTATGGCTGACTTGGCTAAGAAAATTGCTAAGGATGGCGAGGGAGCAACCAAGCTGATTGAAGTCAATGTTCGGCACGCCAAGGATGAACAGAGCGGGCGTATGATTGCCAAGAGTGTCGTTGGCTCTAGCTTGGTCAAAACAGCTATTTTTTTGGTCAAGATCCCAACTGGGGTCGTATCTTAGCAGCTATCGGCTATGCGGGAGCAGATGTCTCAGTAGACAATATTGATATTTGGATTGAGGGGATTCCAGTTATGCAGGCTTCTAGCCCTGTGGCTTTTGACCCTGAGGAGACTAGTGATGCCATGGCAGGGGAGCTGCTGACCTTGACCATTGACCTGCACGATGGGGAAGCTGAAGCTCAGGCCTGGGGCTGCGATCTATCCTATGATTATGTGAAAATCAATGCCCTCTATAGAACCTAAGGAGAAATGCAATGAAAGATGTGATTGTTATAAAAATTGGTGGTGTTGCTGCGCAAAAGCTGTCTGATAAGTTTATCAAGCAGATGCAAGAGTGGATAGCAGCTAGTAAGAAAATCGTGGTCGTTCATGGGGGAGGTCTGGTCATAAATCAACTCATGAAAGAGCGCCAGCTGCCTACTCGCAAGGTTAAGGGGTTGCGGGTGACAGGTAAGTCTGACTTGCCCATCATTGAGCAGGCCTTGCTAGGTCAAGTCGGCCGAACGCTGACACAAGAACTGAACGACTCAGATATTGAAAGCGTTCAGTTGGTTTCTCATTTGGGAAAGACAGTTTCGGCAGATTTTATCAATAAAGACCTCTATGGCTATGTCGGTGATGTGACGGCCATTCAAACTGCTTATCTAGAGCAGCTGCTGGCTGCGGACATAGTCCCGGTGCTGGCTTCGTTAGGAGAAAATGCAGCTGGCGAGCTCTTAAATATCAATGCAGACTATCTAGCAGCGGCAGTTGCCAGCAGCTTGAAGGCAGAGAAACTAATCCTGATGACAGATATAGAAGGGGTTCTAGAGGACAAAAAAGTCCTGCCCCAGCTTCTGACCAGTCAGGTTTCCAAGAAGATTCAGACAGGTGTCATCAAGGGCGGCATGATTCCTAAGATTGAGAGTGCTGTTCAGACTGTGCTTTCCGGTGTTGGGCAGGTTCTGATTGGTGACAATCTTTTGACGGGCACCTTGATAGCAGAGGGATAACGATGACTTATTTATTTGAAAACTACAAGAGGGCACCTATTGAGTTTGTTAAAGCAGAGGGTTCCTATTTGATTGACAGTGAGGGAAAGGCGTATTTGGACTTTTCATCGGGGATTGGTGTAACCAATCTTGGCTTTCACCCGCAGGTCCAGCAGGCTTTGATCCAGCAAGCAGGGCGCATCTGGCACAGTCCCAATCTCTATCTTAGCTCTCTGCAAGAGCAGGTAGCTCAGGAACTGGCAGGTTCTCATGATTATTTGGCATTTCTGCAATAGCGGAGCGGAAGCCAATGAAGCAGCTATTAAGCTAGCCCGCAAAGCTACTGGCAAGCAAGGCATTATCACTTTTCAGCAATCCTTTCACGGTCGGACCTTTGGCGCTATGGCTGCAACAGGACAGGATAAGATTAAGGAAGGATTTGGTGATGGGGTGCCCAATTTCAGCTATGCGGTTTACAATGATCTAGCCAGCGTAGAAAAGTTGGTCAATCAGGATACGGCAGCTGTCATGCTGGAATTGGTCCAAGGAGAATCGGGGGTTCGTCCAGCAGAAGCAGCTTTTGTCAAAAACTTGGCTGATTTTTGCCAACAAGAGGGGATTTTGCTGATTGTTGATGAGGTCCAGACAGGTATGGGGCGTACGAGTCAGCTTTATTCCTTTGAGCACTATGGGATTATACCGGATATTGTGACTCTGGCTAAGGGTCTGGCCAATGGCCTGCCCGCAGGTGCTCTATTAGGAAAATCAAGCTTGGCTCCTGCTTTTGGACCTGGCAGTCATGGTTCTACCTTTGGTGGCAATAAATTAGCCATGGCAGCCGCCTTGGAGACCTTGCATATCATGAAAGAGGCGGGCTTTATGGAAGAAGTCAGGTCTAAGAGTGCCATCTTACTGGAGCAGCTGCAGTTTGCTTTTCAGGACCATCCAAAGATTTCTGCTGTTCGAGGCCTGGGCATGATGATTGGGATTGAAACAAGTGCCAGTCTGTCAAAGATTGTTGAAGCCGCTCGTCAGAAGGGCTTGATTATCCTGACAGCCGGAGAGAATGTTATCCGTCTCCTGCCGCCTTTGACTATCAACAGGGAGGAAATTCAGCAGGGTATTGCTATTTTTAAAAGAAGTATTTTTCAGAAATTGATGAATAAAGGAAAAGGATTCAGTTTAAGCTGGATTCTTTTTTTGTCTATGATAATAGCAAATTTGACAACTATTATTATTTTTTTGACAAATATAATTGTCAAAAAAAGAAAAAAATCTGTTACAATATTTTTTTATCCAAGGGAGAATAATAAATAAGGAGTTTATGATGCAGCTTAGAAATCGACTCAAGGAGTTGAGGGCGCGTGATGGTCTCAACCAGACAGAACTGGCTAGGCTGGCCGGTGTTTCCAGGCAGACGATCAGTCTTTTAGAGAGGGGCGAGTATACCCCCTCAATCGTGATTGCCTTTAAGATTGCCCATATTTTCAACGAAAATGTTGAGAATGTCTTTCGGCTGGTGGAGGAAGCAGAATGAAGAACCAATTAAGATTCATTCCAACAGGAGCTAAAACAGTCCTTCAGCCTCAGCATTCTTGTATCATCTATTGTAAAAAAATAAAGGAGAAGAAGTCGTGAAAGAGCAAAAACGTATATCTAAACAGAAAAGAGTTTTATATAATGTCCTTATATTGCTAGCTGGAGCTTTTATAGGTGGTCTGTCTATTTTGTTTTCTGAAACTGGTCTGCTAAAAAACATAAGTTGGTCGACTATTTTTACTGTTCAACTGCTGCGCCAGTTAGGTCGGGCTAGTCTTATCATCCTCTATCCATTGGTCTTTTTCTTGATTTATCGGACTCGTAAATACAATGAAGCCTATGAAAAAGAAGCAGATGAGGATAAGAATTATGAATGGTACCGGCTAACCTTTAAAAATCTGGAATATGCGGGCATTGTCTTTAATATCAGCAGTGCTATCGTTCTTTTTACGATTTTAGTTGGAGTTGTTTTTATTGGAAATATTACTAATCATAAGAGCCCTCTTCAGTGGAGTTTTATAGATTATGCGATTGCCTTTCTTTATATTATTTTGCAAGTTGTCTTTTTAAAGACAGTTCAGAAGGTGCGGCACTATAAGCTATCAGCCTTTCCGACTACTGAGGAAATAAAAGAATTTGTGCTCTCTTATGATGAGTCAGAGCTGCAAGCCAATTATGAACAGTGCTATCTTATTCTCTTCAATGTAAATCAGAGACTTCTGCCAATCCTCTATATTGTTTTAGGGATAGTGGGAACTTTCACCCCCCTCAATGTCGTTTCCGGTTTTGTCGTCCTAGTGGTGATTCATATCTATATCAATCTTATGTATTATCCAATGGTAAGAAAATATTTCAAATAAGCTTATTTCCCGATGAAAGGCGGAAATTATGAAACTACTGAAAGAACTTGATTTTATCCATAATAAAAAAAGGTCAATCTGGCTCTGAATATAACGGCTGTATTGCTGATCTTCCCTTTTCTAGCCCTCTTTACTTGGATTGCTATTCTGATGTATGGCAAGGGTAGCGAAGTTTTTCATTTTTTTGACTTACTCTACCTCCTTGTTCTAATGGTCATCCATGAGCTGATCCACGGCTTTTTCTTCAAGGTCTTGGGAGATGAAAATACCAAGGTCAAGTTTGGTTTTAAGAGTGGCATGGCCTATGCGACCAGCCCAGGCAGTCGTTACAGTCGGAAAAGGATGTTCGTCATTATCCTGGCACCTTTCTTTCTGATTAGCTTAGCCCTGACCTTAATCTATGGCTTGCATATTTTAACTGCGGCTTCTTATATCGTCCTTGCTAGCTTCCATGCAGCCGGCTGTGCAGGAGATTTTTTCCTGGCTGCCACTATTCTCCGGCAGAAGGGAGATATTGCTGTTGAGGATACGGAAGTCGGTATCAATATTTATCAAAAGGAGAATACAAAATGAACAACTTCAAATCAACTGCTTTAGGACTTGTAAAATGGTTAGGCTTAATTGCTCTTAGCCTCCTTATAAATGTTGCTCCGATGCTATTCTTAAGGCTCGGGAAGAATTTACCGATTTATGCAGAAATCTTATTGGTAGCCTTGTATCTGATTTTAGTTTCTTAATTTTTCGTAGCTTGTGGCGGCGATATCAGAAGCATGTGCCTGAAGAAAAGAAGAAATTCAAACTGTCTGGCAAGGATATCGGTTTTGCTTTTCTATTCTTTTTCCTTGCCAGAGTGGCTGCTATTGTTGGTGTTTATCTTAATCTCATCCTGAGCGGCAATTCCCAGACAAGTAATGACAGCGCCATACAAGGGCTAGGGGGAATGATGTCTTCGCAGCATATCTTCTTTGCCTTGCTCTTTGTTGCAACGATTGCTTTTATCGCTCCTATCATGGAAGAACTAATTTTCCGCGGTTTTGGGACTGCCTTCTTTTTCAAAAATAATCAAAAAGTTTTGGCTGCCATTGTGACTTCTGTGGTCTTCACCCTGCCTCATATCACTCAATTGACAGAGTTCCCAATTTATTTTGCACTTGGACTGGTTCTTTATTTATCCTATGCTCGTCGGGGGAATATAAAAGATTCTATGTTGGTTCATATCCTGAACAATCTTCCTATGGCTATAATACTGCTGCTAGCTATGTTTCAGTAAAGCAAACTATAAGGAGTCACTATGAAATTAAAAACTTTCTTTACTAATTTTGGCCTTTATATACTTGTCCTCTTGGCCTATTTCTATATATTTTCGGCTATAGTTCTCTTCACTATAGGTTCTCTGACAGGAGGAACTTCGCAACTATTGATTTTGCCGATTTTTGTCATACTTGCCAGTCTCTATTCTTTTGCCATGTGGAAATGGTACCAGAACGATTTGAAACTGGAAATTAAAAATACCAAGTTAACCAGTTTTATCTGGCTTCCCAGTGTCCTCTTGCTTGCTTTTATCATTTTCCAGCAGCTCGTTCCTATTGAATCTTCTGCCAATCAGAACACTGCTGTAGAGTTGATTCAGCAGCAGCCAGCCTTTGCCTTCCTATACATGGTAATCTTTGCTCCTATTCTCGAAGAGTTGCTGACACGAGGATTTTTGGCTAAGTTTCTCTTTCCTGACCAAAATAGCTTGGCGAAAATCCTGCTCTATTTAACTGTATCTGCCAGCTTTTTCCTCTCTTCTGCACATGCCGGGCAATCTTGTCCAGTTTCTGGTCTACTTCATCTTGGGAGCAATCTTTGGCTTAGGCTATCTAGCTAAGAAGGACCTGCGTTACTCAATGGGCCTACATCTGGCCAATAACCTAATTGCCTTTGTTCTCATTGTCTTCTTTTAGTAGAAAAAGTTAAATATAAGACAGCACTTCTAAAGTTAGGCAGGAAAATCTAATGGCAGAAGTGTTTTTCTGGTCTTTCGAAAGCTAGCAGTTTCAAATTCTTGTGAAAGTGTTTTCCAGATGGTATAATGAGCTATCAAATGAAAAGAGGTTTCTTTATGTCTAAAGTCCTATTAATTGTCAACCCTAGCTCGGGAGGCGAAAAAGCCAAATCCTACGAAGACTTGGCAAGGGAAAAGCTGGCAGAATGTTTCAATGAGGTAGTGGTCAAGCATACTGAAAAAGGCGGAGACGCAGCAGCTTTTGCTAAGCAAGCCGCAGAAGACCATTATGATAGCGTCTTTGTCATGGGTGGCGATGGAACTGTCAATGAAGGAATCAGCGGTCTGGCTGAACTAGACTATCGTCCGACCTTTGGTTTCTTTCCACTTGGTACGGTCAATGACTTGGCGCGTGCTCTTGGCATTCCCCTAGACGCTGAAGAAGCCATCCAGAATCTGGATATCAATAAAGTCAAGCCACTTGATATCGGTAAGATTAATGACCAGTACTTTATGAATGTGGTTGCCATTGGAACTATTCCAGAGTCGATTAACAACGTAGATTCTGAAGACAAGACCAAGTGGGGTAAGTTTGCCTACTTTATCTCTGGCTTCAAGCAGTTGATGGATACTAGTTTTTACGAATTTCACTTAAAGATTGATGGAGAAGAGCGCACGATAAAGAGCAGCACACTCTTGATTGGCTCTACCAACTCAATCGGAGGTTTCGAGAGCATTCTCCCTGAAGCCACTGTCAATGACGGCTTGCTTCATCTCTTGTATCTTAAGGATAAATCTCTTGGACACCTTGGTTTCTGTGCCGGATTTGATTTCGGGCAATGGAGAAGAAAGTGATAATATCGAGTATCTGACCTTTAAGGAAATCACAGTTGAGTTGGCTGATGATAAGGCAGAGCTCAGCGTCAACGTTGACGGAGATGAGGGCGACCAACTGCCAGTAACGATTCGTGTCTTGCCATCTCACTTGAATGTGTATTACTAATTATTTTGGGAAGTTCAGAAAAGCTAGATGATGTTTGCTTTATCTGTTCTCCTTGCTAGTTTAGATTACAAAACCCCTCTTCCATATTTTGGAAAGAGGGGTTCTTTGTCTTATAAACCGTAATTATAGTCGTCATCCTGCATGGCTTCAACTTCGCCTAGCAGGTAGCCGTTACCTACTTGGGAGAAGAAGTCATGGTTGGAAGTACCGGTTGAGATACCGTTCATGACGATAGGATTGACATCGTCCGCTGAGTCTGGGAAGAGGGGGATCCTGTCCCAGATTCATCAGAGCCTTGTTGGCATTGTAGCGCAGGAAGGTCTTGACCTCTTCGGTCCAGCCGACTGTGTCATACAGGCTTTCAGTGTAGCCTTCTTCATTTTCATAGAGGGTGTAGAGCAGGTCATACATCCATTCTTTGAGTTTTTCTTGCTCGTCTTCTGGCAATTCGTTAAAACCTAGCTGGAACTTATAGCCGATATAGGTTCCATGGACAGACTCGTCACGGATAATCAGCTTGATAATCTCAGCAACGTTAGCCAGCTTGTTATTACCCAGATAGTAGAGCGGAGTGAAGAAACCAGAGTAGAAGAGGAAGGTTTCCAAGAAAACGCTGGCTATTTTCTTTTCCAGAGCTGTACCGTTCAGGTAAATTTCGTTGATAATCTCAGCTTTCTTTTGCAGGTATGGATTGGTGTTGGTCCAAGCAAAGATTTCATCGATTTCTGACTTGGTATTGAGCGTAGAAAAGATAGAAGAGTAAGACTTGGCGTGAACGGACTCCATAAATTGAATGTTGTTGAAGACAGCTTCTTCGTGGGCTGTGCGGACATCCTTACGTAGGGCATCCACACCAGACTCAGACTGGAGAGTATCCAGCAGAGTCAGGCCACCGAAGACCTTGCCGACCAGGTCTTTTTCCTTGTGAGACAGCTTTCTCCAGTCATCCAGGTCATTGGATAGGGGAATCCGCGTATCCAACCAGAATTGCTCAGTCAGTTTTTCCCAGGTGGACTTATCGATCACATCTTCGATAGCGTTCCAGTTAATGGCTTTGTAGTAAGTTTGCATTCTTTCTCCTTTAGTAGATGGTACGACCTAATGGGGTATCAGCTATCACTTCTTGGATACTGTCTCAATACTCCATGATTTTACCTTCCTGACAGTGATGAGGAAGGTAAAATTGTGACATGGTCGAATTTCCTTTTCTTTTTCTAAAATCTCTTGTTAGATGACACAGCTTTCACATTGGTTGGCACCTACTTCGCCGCCATCATCAGTAAAGGTACGGACGTAGTAGATGGACTTGATTCCCTTGTTGAAGGCGTAGTTACGCAGGATAGAAAGGTCGCGGGTCGTCTGCTTGCTTTCTTTTTTCCATTCGTAGAGACCTTTAGGGATATCACTGCGCATAAAGAGAGTCAGGGAAAGACCTTGGTCCACGTGCTCAGTTGCGGCTGCATAGACATCGATAACCTTACGCATGTCCATGTCATAAGCACTGGTGTAGTAAGGGATAGTCTCGGTTGACAGACCAGCAGCAGGATAGTAGATCTTACCGATTTTCTTTTCTTGACGTTCTTCGATCCGTTGAGTAATTGGATGAATTGAAGCAGAAACGTCATTGATGTAACTGATAGAGCCGTTTGGTGCAACAGCTAGGCGGTTTTGGTGGTAGAGACCGTCAGCCTTGATCTTGTCGCGCAACTCTGCCCAATCCTCTGCAGACGGGATAAAGATGCCTGCGAAGAGTTCTTTGACACGGTCAGACTTAGGTACAAATTCACCCGTCAGGTACTTGTCAAAGTAAGTACCGTTAGCATAGTCAGATTTCTTAAAGTTATGGAAAGTCACGCCACGCTCACGAGCGATATTGTTGGACTCAACTAAAGTCCAGTAGTTCATGAGCATAAAGTAGATGCTGGTGAACTCTACAGCTTCCGCTGATCCATAATCGATCAACTGCTGAGCCAAATAGCTGTGCAGTCCCATAGCTCCCAGACCAAAGGTGTGTGCCAGACTGTTACCATTGTCAATAGAAGGCACAGCCGTGATGTGCGAGCTGTCTGTGACAAAGGTCAAAGCGCGTGTCATAGTTCGGATGGATTTTCCAAAGTCAGGCGAAGTCATCATGTTGACAACGTTAGTAGAGCCTAAGTTACATGATACATCTGTTCCTAGGTGAAGATACTCTTGCGCATCATTCAAAAGGCTAGGCTCTTGTACTTGCAGGATTTCAGAGCAAAGGTTACTCATGACGATTTTACCGTCAATTGGATTTGAACGGTTGGCCGTATCAATGTTTACGACATAAGGATAGCCAGATTCTTGTTGGAGTTTAGAAATTTCTGTTTCCAAATCACGAGCCTTGATCTTAGTCTTAGTGATATTTGGATTAGCGACCAACTCATCGTATTTTTCAGTGATGTCGAGGTAGGCAAATGGCACACCGTACTCGCGTTCAACAGAATATGGGCTGAAGAGGTACATTTCTTCATTTTTACGCGCCAATTCGTAGAACTTATCCGGAATGACGACACCGAGTGAAAGGGTTTTAACCCGAACTTTTTCGTCAGCATTTTCTTTCTTGGTAGAAAGGAAAGAGATGATATCTGGGTGGAAGACATTAAGGTAAACAACCCCAGCTCCCTGACGTTGGCCCAGCTGGTTAGAGTAAGAGAAACTGTCCTCGAAGAGTTTCATAACAGGAACAACCCCAGATGCAGCTCCCTCATAGCCCTTGATAGGTGCTCCGGCTTCCCGCAGATTGCTGAGGGAAATACCGACCCCGCCTCCGATACGAGACAATTGCAGGGCAGAGTTGATGGAGCGACCGATTGAGTTCATATCATCTGTTACTTGGATGAGGAAGCAAGAAACCAATTCACCGCGACGAGCCCGACCAGCGTTGAGGAAGCTTGGTGTCGCCGGTTGATAGCGCTGGTGGATAATCTCATTGGCAATATCCTTGGCAATGGCTTCATCTCCGTTGGCAAAGTAGAGGGCGTTGAAGAGTACCCGATCTTCCATGCTTTCCAGATAGTATTCGCCATCATTGGTCTTCAGTGCATACTGGTTGTAGAACTTATAAGCAGCCATGAAAGATTTAAACTTGAAATCTTGAGCATGGATAAAAGCAGTCAGCTCCTCGATGTATTCAGGAGAATAAAGTTCAATAAATTCCTTCTCCAAATAGTTTTTCTTCTATTAAATATTTAATTTTTTTCTGTGATAGAAGAAAATTGCTTGGTGTTTGGCTCAACGTTTTTCTTTTAAAAAAAGCTTTTTAAGGCTTCTTGATCTTTATGAAGCATAATCTGACCATTAACTGGACGATTGATTTCGTTGTTGAGTCGGAAGTATGTCACATCCTCTAAAATGTTTGAGTCCCATGTTTTTTTCCTTTTTCTATATAAATAAGATAATTAGCTAGCGGAAAAAAATATCCGCCTTACAAAAAGAAACGGCCCCTATGAGCATAGGGAGCTGCAGTTTGCCCTGATAATCTGTCTTTTAGTTTATCTCCCAATCAAGGCGCGCTGCCCTCAAAATAAACTACATTAAGACAGTTTTTTTCAATTTACCAGGTTGGAAACCAGAAAATGCCTCAGTTGCTGTCTGAATCACAGGAGCAGCATTGAAACCAAGATCTTTGACATGGTCAATAAATTCTGGCTGTTCGTCCAAGTTGATTTCGCGGTATTCTACATGATTAGTATCTAAGAAGCGCTTGGTCATTTTTGCACTGAACGCAGTTGTTTTTTTGAGTAAATAGTTACCATTAAAAATTCCTCTAAACTTTCGTTTTTTTCTTTTTAAATAATACGAAACTAGTATATCTAAAAGAAAAATAGAATGTCAATAGTTTTTGAACTAAATATTGTGTGATATTTTGTTATAGGATAGATTACAATACAATATATAGTGTTTATATAAGCGGTGAAAAAAAAGTGAAAAAAATTGCAGAAAAGGAGCAAAAATGCTGATGCGGCAATGCTTAAACAAGTCTTAAAATGTTAGAAAAAAATGACTAGTAGCTTTTTCCGCCTAAAAAAACAAAAAAATCCAATATCTTGTGTTACAGAATTTAGGGAATCACTAGGAGGAGTGGAGGGAGGAGTTTATAGTCTTATTTTTATAACGATTAGTTTCTATAAAAATAAGAAATTAACAATTGAAAAATTTGGTGGAAGTTATTTTTTTGAATAAAAGCTTGGGAAATGTGGGATTTAGCTCGAAAATTCTCTCTTCAATATAATAAGAAGAGTTTTCATTTCCTAAGAAATATTTTTGTAAGCGGGCTATAAAATTCTTGAAAAAGATTTCAAAAGGTGATATAATATCAACTTGTAAGGGTTATCACAATAACTCAAAAAGAATTATTTCAAAAGGAGAGTCTAACTATGGCTTCTAAAGATTTCCACATTGTAGCAGAAACAGGTATTCACGCACGTCCAGCAACTTTGTTGGTTCAAACTGCTAGCAAATTTGCTTCAGACATCACGCTTGAATACAAAGGTAAATCAGTAAACTTGAAATCTATCATGGGTGTTATGAGTCTAGGTGTTGGCCAAGGAGCTGATGTTAAGATCTCAGCTGAAGGTGCAGATGCAGACGATGCTATCACTGCAATCTCTGAAACAATGGAAAGAAGGATTGGCTTAATATGACAGAAATGCTTAAAGGAATTGCAGCATCTGACGGTGTTGCCGTTGCTAAGGCATATCTATTAGTTCAACCGGATTTATCATTTGAGACTGTTTCAGTCGAAGATACGAATGCAGAAGAGGCTCGTTTGGATGCAGCTCTTGAAGCTTCACAGAACGAGCTTTCTGTTATCCGTGAGAAAGCAGTAGATAGCCTTGGTGAGGAAGCCGCTCAGGTGTTTGACGCTCACTTAATGGTACTTGCTGACCCTGAAATGGTTGGGCAAATCAAAGAAACAATCCGTGCGAAAAAGACCAATGCAGAAGCTGGTCTGAAAGAAGTAACGGACATGTTTATCACTCTCTTTGAAAACATGGACGACAATCCATATATGCAAGAGCGTGCGGCTGATATCCGCGACGTGACGAAGCGTGTTCTTGCTAACCTTTTGGGCAAGAAATTGCCAAACCCAGCGTCTATCAATGAAGAATCAGTTGTGATTGCTCATGACTTGACTCCTTCTGATACAGCACAGCTGGATAAGAAATTTGTTAAAGCTTTTGTAACCAATATCGGCGGACGGACAAGCCACTCTGCTATCATGGCACGTACGCTTGAAATCGCAGCAGTATTGGGAACTAATAACATTACTGAACTTGTAAAAGACGGCGATGTGATCGCAGCTAACGGTATCACTGGTGAAGTGATTATCAACCCAACTGAAGAACAAATCGCAGCATTTAAAGCAGCTGGTGAGGCTTATGCTAAGCAAAAAGCTGAATGGGAATTGCTTAAGGATGCTCAGACTGTGACTGCAGATGGCAAGCACTTCGAATTGGCAGCCAATATCGGTACGCCAAAAGACGTTGAAGGTGTCAATGCTAACGGTGCAGAAGCAGTTGGTCTTTACCGGACTGAGTTCCTTTATATGGATTCTCAAGACTTCCCGACAGAAGATGAGCAGTATGAAGCATACAAGGCTGTGCTTGAAGGCATGAATGGAAAACCAGTAGTTGTTCGTACAATGGACATTGGTGGAGATAAGGAGCTTCCTTACTTCGATATGCCGCATGAAATGAACCCATTCCTTGGTTTCCGTGCTTTGCGTATCTCTATCTCTGAAACTGGCGATGCTATGTTCCGTACACAAATCCGCGCTCTCTTGCGTGCTTCTGTACATGGACAATTGCGCATCATGTTCCCGATGGTAGCCCTTCTAACAGAATTCCGCAAAGCTAAAGCGGTTTATGACGAAGAAAAAGCTAAGTTGCAAGCTGAAGGCGTTGCAGTAGCAGACAATATCCAAGTAGGTATCATGATTGAAATCCCAGCAGCAGCTATGCTCGCGGATCAATTTGCCAAGGAAGTAGACTTCTTCTCTATCGGTACCAACGACTTGATCCAGTACACTATGGCAGCTGACCGGATGAATGAGCAAGTCTCTTACCTCTATCAACCTTACAACCCATCTATCCTTCGCTTGATTAACAATGTTATCAAAGCAGCTCATGCTGAAGGCAAGTGGGCAGGTATGTGTGGAGAAATGGCCGGCGATCAAACTGCGGTGCCATTGCTCGTAGGTATGGGCTTGGATGAATTCTCTATGAGTGCAACTTCTGTACTTCGGACTCGTAGCCTCATGAAGAAGCTGGATACGAAGAAGATGCAAGAACTGGCTCAGCGTGCACTTACTGAATGTGCAACGATGGAAGAAGTTCTTGAGCTTGAAAAAGAATATCTGGACTTTGATTAATCTGAAAAATTAAGATCAGGAAAAATTTCCTGGTCTTTTTAGTTTTCTTCAGGGGCATAGTGAAGATTGTGCAGAAAGTTGAAATCAAAGAAAACAGAAAATAAGCAGATCTAATATGAACAAAATTAGATAATCTATCTTAATTGTGAAAAAAATTCTTTAAATTTATAACTTTTTGGTTGAAATTTTTCAGAAAATTTGGTAAAATAATATTTAATAACATTTTGGAGGGGACACGTGACACAATATAAAAACTATATAAATGGAGAGTGGAAAGTTTCTGAAAATGAAATTACCATCTCATCTCCTATCAACAATGAGATTTTAGGAACTGTGCCTGCCATGACTCAGGCAGAGGTTGACTATGCGATGGCAAGCGCTCGTGCGGCTTTGCCATCTTGGCGAGCTCTTTCAGCAGTTGAACGTGCAGCTTATTTGCATAAGGTTGCGGATATTTTGGAACGCGATCAGGAGAAGATTGGTGAAATCCTTGCAAAGGAAGTTGCCAAGGGTATCAAAGCGGCAATCGGAGAGGTAGTCCGGACAGCAGACTTGATTCGCTATGCGGCTGAAGAGGGCATTCGTATTCACGGTCAGGTTATGGAAGGTGGTGGCTTTGAAGCTGCCAGCAAGAAAAAATTGGCTGTGGTTCGTCGTGAGCCTGTAGGAGTTGTACTGGCCATTGCGCCATTTAACTACCCAGTCAACCTGTCTGGTTCTAAGATTGCTCCTGCCCTTATCGGCGGAAACGTCGTGATGTTTAAGCCACCTACTCAAGGTTCAATCTCTGGTCTGCTCTTGGCTCAGGCTTTTGCTGAGGCTGGTCTGCCTGCTGGTGTTTTCAATACCATCACAGGACGTGGTTCAGAAATCGGGGATTACATCATTGAGCATAAGGAAGTAAACTACATTAACTTTACTGGCTCCACCCCAATCGGTGAGCGCATCGGTAAGTTAGCTGGTATGCGTCCAATTATGTTAGAATTGGGTGGTAAGGATGCTGCAGTCGTGCTGGAAGATGCTGACTTGGAGCATGCAGCTAAGCAGATTGTTGGCGGGGCATACAGTTATTCCGGCCAGCGCTGTACGGCTATTAAACGTGTCATTGTCATGGAGAGTGTAGCAGATAAATTAGCGGCGCTGATTAAGGCAGAGGTAGAGAAACTGACGGTTGGTGATCCCTTTGATAATGCGGATATCACACCAGTCATTGATAATGCATCAGCAGATTTCATCTGGGGCTTGATTGAAGATGCTCAAGAAAAGGGAGCGTCAGCCTTGACAGAAATCAAACGTGAAGCAAATCTCATCTGGCCTGCCTTGTTTGACCATGTGACACTGGATATGAAATTAGCTTGGGAAGAGCCATTTGGTCCTGTTCTTCCGATTATTCGTGTGACTTCCGTTGAAGAGGCTATCCAGATTTGTAACCAGTCAGAGTTTGGTCTTCAATCTTCAGTCTTTACAAATGATTTCCCTAAAGCATTTGAGATTGCTGAGAAACTGGAAGTGGGTACTGTACACATCAATAATAAGACCCAACGTGGTCCAGATAACTTCCCATTCCTTGGTGTTAAGGGATCTGGAGCAGGAGTCCAAGGGATTCGTTACAGTATCGAAGCGATGACACAAGTGAAATCCATCGTGTTTGATGTGAAATAATGAGAAAGGCGGCTTTGTGCGGCCTTTTTTCTTACATTGATGAACTTGTAAATTTAACAAGATTATCGAACCATTTGAAAAGAATCAAGCATTTATATGTTTAATTGCTTATTATTTTAAAATGTAAATTTACATATTGGTCTATATCTTTATGAAAATTTTTCATCTTTTTTTCTTGTTTTGGATAGCTCCTATATTTAGTGAAAAAAAGGAATTAAAAACATATCGAGAGACACAAAATGCAGTGTTTTTTCTCTCATTTATTACTAATTTCAGCTAATGTTCGGTTTTTAGTAATTTTTCCGTAAGGATATTTGAAATTTACTTGAAAAAGAGATAAAAAAATAATGTAGAATAGTATTATAGAAAACGCTTACAAATAGAAAGGTGATTCCATGGATAAGAACGAAGCATTAAGAACCTTTACAACAGGTGAAAACTTTCATTTGCAGCATTATCTAGGGGCGCATCAGGAAGAAGTGGACGGCAAGTCTGGCTACTCATTCCGTGTTTGGGCGCCTAATGCTCAGAGTGTCCATTTGATTGGAGATTTCACCAATTGGTATGAAGAGCAGATTCCAATGGTCCGAAATGAAGCGGGCGTTTGGGAAGTCTTCACGGAGCTGCCTAAGGAAGGAGATATTTACAAGTACAATATCAAGCGTAGCAGTGGTCAGGAAATTTTGAAAATTGATCCGCTGGCTATCTATCTGGAAGAGCGTCCGGGCACGGGAGCAGTCATTCGCACTATTCCTGAAAAGAAGTGGAAAGACGGTCTTTGGCTGGCACGCCGGAAGCGCTGGGGCTTCTTCTCTCGGCCGGTCAATATCTATGAAGTGCATGCCGGATCTTGGAAACGCAATGAAGACGGCAGTCCTTATAGCTTTGCCCAGTTAAAAGAAGACTTGATTCCTTATCTGGTGGAGATGAACTACACGCATGTGGAATTCATGCCGCTTATGGCTCATCCGCTGGGGCTTAGCTGGGGCTATCAGCTCATGGGCTACTTTGCCTTTGAGCATACTATGGCACGCCTGAGGAATTTCAAGACTTCGTCGAAGAATGTCACTTGAACAATATTGGTGTCATTGTGGACTGGGTACCAGGTCACTTTACTATTAATGATGATGCTCTGGCCTACTATGACGGGACACCGACTTTCGAGTATCAGGATCACGATCGGGCTCATAACTATGGCTGGGGTGCTCTCAACTTTGATTTAGGTAAAAATCAAGTTCAGTCTTTCTTGATTTCCAGCATTAAATTCTGGATTGATTTTTATCATCTGGACGGGATTCGAGTTGATGCTGTCAGCAATATGCTCTATCTGGACTATGATAGCGGTCCTTGGCAGCCAAATAAAGATGGCGGTAATCGCAATTATGAAGGCTATTACTTCCTGCAGCGCCTCAATACGGTTATCAAGTTAGCCCATCCTGATGTCATGATGATTGCAGAGGAAAGCTCCTCAGAGACCAAGATTACTGGCATGAGAGAGCTGGGTGGTCTTGGATTTGACTACAAGTGGAATATGGGCTGGATGAATGATATCCTTCGTTTCTACGAGGAAGATCCGATTTATCGTAAGTACGATTTTAATCTAGTGACCTTTAGCTTTATGTACGCTTTCTCTGAAAACTTCCTTCTGCCATTCTCGCATGATGAAGTGGTTCACGGCAAGAAGAGTCTCATGCACAAGATGTGGGGTGACCGTTACAATCAATTTGCAGGGCTCCGCAACTTGCTGACCTATCAGATCTGCCATCCGGGCAAGAAATTGCTCTTTATGGGTTCAGAGTTTGGTCAGTTCCTAGAATGGAAGTCAGAAGAGCAGCTAGAATGGTCTAATCTTGACGATCAGATGAACAAGAAGATGCAGGGCTTCACTGCTGCACTCAATGCCTTCTATAAAGACAATCGTCCGCTTTGGGAGATTGATCTGAGCTATGATGGTATCGAAATCATAGATGCGGATAACACTGATCAAAGTGTCCTCTCCTTTATCCGTAAGACAGAAAAAAAGGAGATATGTTAGTTTGTGTATTCAATATGGCGCCGGTAGAGCGGAAGAACTTTACCATTGGTGTTCCAGTGGAAGCCATTTATGAAGAAGTATGGAACACTGAATTAGAAGAATGGGGAGGTGTTTGGAAGGAACATAACGAAACAGTTCAGTCTCAAGAAGGACTTTGGAAAGATTATCCACAGACCTTGACCTTTACGTTGCCAGCTCTTGGAGCCAGCATCTGGAAGATCAAGCGTCGGATTGCTCGAAAAAAATGTTAAAAAAAGATTCCACAAAGGAGTAATAGTCTATGAAGAATGAAATGCTAGCTTTTGATTCTTGCCGGTGGGCAAGGAACTCGTCTTGGAAAGCTCACACAGAGTATCGCAAAAACCTGCGGTACAGTTTGGCGGCCGCTATCGTATTATTGACTTCGCCTTGTCTAACTGTGCCAACTCCGGTATTCATAATGTCGGTGTCATTACTCAATACCAACCACTAGCTCTGAACAGTCATATCGGAAATGGTTCTAGCTGGGGGCTCGATGGTATTAACTCAGGGCGTGTCCATTCTTCAGCCTTATTCTGCGAGCGAAGGAAATCGCTGGTTTGAAGGTACCAGCCATGCGATTTATCAAAATATCGACTATATCGACAGCATCAATCCTGAGTATGTCCTGATTTTTGTCTGGGGACCATATCTATAAGATGGATTATGATGACATGCTTCAGTCTCACAAGGACAACAATGCCAGCTTGACAGTAGCCGTTCTGGATGTGCCTCTCAAAGAAGCCAGCCGATTTGGTATTATGAATACAGATGCTAATAATCGGATTGTTGAATTTGAAGAAAAACCAGAACATCCTAAGTCAACCAAGGCTTCTATGGGGATTTATATCTTTGACTGGCAACGTCTGCGTAATATGCTGGTAGCTGCTGAAAAGAGTAATGTGGATATGTCTGACTTTGGTAAGAATGTTATCCCTAACTACCTAGAATCTGGCGAAAGCGTTTATGCTTATGATTTTTGAAGGCTATTGGAAAGACGTTGGTACAGTAGAGTCTCTCTGGGAAGCCAACATGGAATACATCAGCCCAGAAAATGCTCTGGATAGCCGCAATCGTCGCTGGAAAATTTATTCTCGCAACTTGATTTCTCCGCCAAACTTTATCAGTGAAAATTCCCATGTAGAAGATTCGCTGGTCGTTGATGGCTGTTTCGTTGACGGTACAGTAAAACACTCTATTCTTTCTACTGGTGCTCAAGTCAAAAAGGGCGCAGTCATTGAAGACTCTGTCATCATGAGTGGAGCTGTTATTGGCAAAGACGCTAAGATCAAGCGGGCCATTATCGGCGAAGGTGCTATCATCTCTGATGGTGTAGAGATTGATGGTACAGAGGAAGTATATGTTGTCGGATACAACGAGAAAGTGGGGGTACCAAAAGATGAAGATTGATAAATACTCAGCAATTTTAGGAAACACAGTCGGCTTCCATGATATGTCAACTCTGACAAATCATCGTCCAGTAGCCAGCTTGCCATTCGGTGGGAAATACCGCTTGATTGACTTCCCGCTTTCAAGTCTTGCCAATGCTGGTATCCGCAGTGTCTTTGGTATCTTCCAGCAGGACAATATCAGCTCTGTCTTTGACCATATTCGTTCGGGTCGTGAGTGGGGTCTGTCTACCTTGCTTAGCCACTATTACCTGGGAATCTACAATACTCGTGTAGAAAGCTCTACAGTCGGTGAGGAATACTATAAGCAGCTTTTGACCTACCTCAAACGTTCTGGTTCCAACCAAACTGTTGCACTTAACTGTGATATCTTGGTTAATATTGACCTCAATCAAGTTTTCCACTTGCATAATACAACAGAGCAGCCGATTACAGTTGTCTACAAGAAATTGCACAAGGAAAATATCTCGGATGTGAATGCTGTCCTAGATATTGACGAAACAGACCATGTCAGAGGGCATAAACTCTTTGATGGCCGAGGAGATGCTGAGCTCTTCAATATGTCTACAGATATCTTTGTAGTGGATACTCCATGGCTGATTGAAAAGCTGGAAGAAGAAGCTAAGAAAGACCATCCGCAAAAGCTGCGCTATGTCCTGCGTGATTTAGCAACTCAGGAAGGGGCATTTGCCTACGAATATACAGGCTATCTGGCTAATATCTATTCTGTAGAGACCTACTACAGATCCAATATCGATATGCTTGAAAGTAAGAAATTCTACTCTCTCTTCAGTCCGAACCAAAAGATTTACACCAAGGTTAAGAACGAAGAGCCAACTTACTATGCTGAGTCTTCAAAAGTATCTCGCTCCCAGTTTGCGTCAGGAAGCATTGTGGAAGGTGAGGTCATCAATTCTGTAATTTCACGGAATACCAAGATTAAGACTGGAAGCAGTGTCAAACACAGTGTTCTCTTCCCTCGAGTGAAAGTTGGAGAAAATGCAACTGTCGAGTATGCGATTGTGGACAAGGGTGTTGAAATTGGCGAAGGAGTGGTGATTCGCGGAACAGCAGAAGACCCAATCGTAGTCAAGAAGGGCCAAAAAGTTACAGAGGACATAATTCGATGAAGATTTTATTTGCAGCAGCAGAAGGAGCCCCATTTTCTAAGACAGGTGGTTTGGGAGACGTTATAGGCGCTCTCCCCAAATCACTGGTCAAGGCTGACCATGAAGTTGGTGTCATTCTGCCTTACTATGACATGACCCATGCCAAATTTGGCAATCAGGTGGAAGACCTTTTCTATTTTGAAGTCAGCGTTGGTTGGCGTCGCCAATACGTTGGGGTCAAGCGACTGGTCTTGAATGGTGTGTCCTTCTATTTTATTGACAATCAGCATTATTTCTTCCGTGGCCATGTTTATGGAGACTTTGATGATGGTGAGCGCTTTGCTTACTTCCAGTTAGCAGCCGTAGAGCTGATGGAGCGGATTGATTTCATTCCGGATGTTCTGCATGTTCACGATTATCATACAGCTATGATTCCTTTCTTGGTTAAGGAAAAATACCATTGGATTCAAGCATATCAGAATATCAAGACTGTCTTAACCATCCATAATCTGGAGTTCCAAGGTCAATTCCCTGACAGCATGCTTTGGGAACTATTTGGAGTAGGCTATGAGCGCTATGCAGACGGAACCCTGCGTTGGAATGACTGTCTCAACTGGATGAAAGCTGGCATTCTCTATGCAGACCGAGTGACAACTGTATCACCAAGCTATGCAGGTGAAATTCGTACACCAGAATTTGGTTGCAATTTGGATCAAATCCTGCGGATGGAGTCTGGTAAGCTGGTCGGAATTGTCAACGGTATAGATACAGATATCTATAATCCAGAAACGGATCCGCTATTAGCCCATCACTTTGACAAATCTGACTTATCTGGTAAACTAGAAAACAAGCGAGCTTTGCAAGAGCGAGTTGGTCTGCCTGTGCGTGATGATGTGCCGGTTGTTGGGATTGTTTCTCGTCTGACCCGTCAGAAAGGCTTTGATTTGGTAGTGGAAGAGCTGCACAATCTCTTGCAGGAAGATGTGCAGATTATCCTCTTGGGAACAGGCGATCCAGCTTTTGAGCAGGCTTTCGCTTGGTTTGGTCATGCCTATCCTGATAAGCTTTCAGCTAATATTCTCTTTGATGTAACCTTGGCTCAGGAGATCTACGCTGCCAGCGATATTTTCCTCATGCCAAGCCGCTTCGAGCCTTGTGGCCTGTCACAAATGATGGCTATGCGCTACGGAACCTTGCCTTTGGTGCATGAAGTGGGCGGTCTGCGTGATACCGTCGAGCCTTACAATGTCTATACAGGAAAGGGAACTGGCTTAGCTTCAATAACTTTTCTGGCTACTGGCTGACTTGGACCTTCAAGGAAGCACTCAAGCTCTATGCCGATGACAAGGAAGCTTGGAAATCTCTGCAAGAACAGGCGATGGAGAGAGACTTCTCTTGGGATACAGCCAGCAAGGCATACGGTGATTTGTATCAATCACTTTTATAACATTTACTTCGGAATCAGTGTAAACAAATCCTCTCTTGTCCATGGGACAAGGGAGGATTTCCGTGAGAATTACATTTTTATATATTATCATACTGTATTGGAGCCATGTTTTTAGCTTGTGGCTGAAGTGAGCGCTTCCCATCTTGATTGAAAAAAAGTATTTCTACGTTTAAATCTGCTTCCCGCTATTAAGAAAGGGAGATAACCATCCACTATGGAACTGACAAAAGAACGTTTTATTCGAGATTTTAAGGATATTCTACATGAAAGACAGCTGATTAAGGTTGCCGATGCGACTTCAGTGGAGCTTTTTCAGGCTTTAGCCAGCACTGTCCGCAAGTATATCACGCCCCTGTGGCTGGAGCGCCGCAATCAGTTGATTGAGCAGCAGCAAAAGACAGCTTATTACTTTTCTATTGAGTTTCTTCCAGGACGCATGCTGGAAACAAATCTGCTCAACTTAGGTATCCTCGATACGGTCAAGGAAGGCTTTGCTGATTTGGGCGTTGACTTTGAAGATGTCAAGAATGCTGAGTATGATATGGCCTTGGGAAATGGCGGTCTGGGCCGCTTGGCGGCTGCCTTCATGGACTCGCTGGCAACCACTGGCTATCCAGGATTTGGAAATGGGATTCGCTATCGCTATGGACTCTTTAAGCAACGCATCGTTGATGGCTATCAGGTAGAAATTCCTGATGCTTGGTTTGGCAGTCTAGGCAATGTCTGGGAGACCCGTAAGGACCATGATATTGTTGATGTTAAAATCTTCGGAAATGTTTCCCTCCATGCCAATGAAAAGGGCCGGATTGTGCCACTTTATGAGAATTCCAAAATCTTGCGGGCCGTTCCTTACGATGTGCCGCAGATTGGCTTTGGTAATGACAATGTTAACAATCTCCGCCTTTGGGATGTTGAAATTCCAGAAGAGCATGAACTGGACTATCCGACCATTGAAGCTCGTCGCCGGGTGCAAGATATCACTGCCATTCTCTATCCAGACGACTCTAGCTACGAAGGAAAGAGCTGCGCTTGATCCAGGAATACTTCATGACTAGTGCAGGTCTGCAGACCATTATCAAATCCTACCTCAAGCAAGGTCGCACGCTCAAGGATATTCATGAGAAGGTATCTGTCCATATTAACGATACTCACCCAGCGGTTGCACCTGCTGAATTTATGCGTCTCTTGATGGATGAGTATGATCTAGAATGGGCAGATGCTTGGAATGCTACGGTTAAAACCATGAGCTACACCAACCACACCATCTTGTCTGAAGCCTTGGAAAAATGGGATGCAGGACTCTTTAAGAATGTTCTGCCGCGGGTTTATCAGATTATTCTAGAGATCGACAACCGCTATGTAGCTGAAATGGCTGGGCGTGGCCTTGATCCGCAAGTCATCGAAAACACTCGGATTGTCAAGGACAATCAAATCCACATGGCCAACTTGGCTATCATTGGCGGTCATTCAATCAATGGTGTTGCCAAACTCCACACAGAACTGCTCAAAGAAGATACTTTGCGTGATTTCTATAGCATTTACCCAGAGAAGTTTAATAACAAGACCAATGGCATTATCCAGCGCCGCTGGCTGCAAATTGCGGACCAGCCTCTGTCAGCTGAGATTGATAAGCTGATTGGTAAGGGCTGGAGAAGTGATATCCATGAGCTGCGCAAGCTTTTGGAATTCAAGGACAATCAGCAAGTGCTGGGCGATTTCTACCGAGTGAAGCAAGAAGCCAAGGCTCGTCTGGCTGACTTCATCAAGGAATCAACAGGAGTGGAAGTCTCTACAGAAGCCATCTTTGATGTCCAAGTGAAACGCCTCCACGCCTACAAACGTCAGCTGCTTAACCTGCTTCATATCATCAAGCTTTACTGGGATCTCAAGGACAATCCTGATAAGGATATGGTGCCACGCGTCTTTATCTTCGGTGCCAAGGCTGCTCCAGGCTACCACTTTGCCAAGTCGGTCATTAAGCTGATCAATGAAGTAGCCAATCTGGTCAACAAGGATGAAAGCCTGCAAGGCAAACTCAAGGTTGTCTTCCTAGAAAACTACCGTGTCAGCCTAGCTGAGCTCATCATTCCTGCGGCAGATGTATCAGAGCAGATTTCTCTGGCTTCCAAGGAGGCTTCTGGTACTTCCAACATGAAGTTCATGATGACAGGTGCCATTACTCTGGCTACATTGGACGGAGCCAATATCGAAATCAAGGACGAGGTCGGTGACGACAACATTGTTATTTTCGGGATGGACAAGGACCAAGTTTACGAGCACTATGCCCGCCACGATTACTACTCACGCGGTGTCTATGAAAGCAATCCAGATATTCGTCGAGTGGTCGATACCTTTGTCAACGGCACCATTCCAAACGTCCGTGAAGAAGGCTCTGAAATCTACGAAGCCCTCATCACCCACAATGACGAATACTTCCTCTTGGAAGACTTTCATGCCTATATAGAAGCTCAAGAGAAGATTGATGCTCTCTATCGTGACAAAGAAAAATGGGCCCGCATGAGCTTGATTAATATCGCTACATCTGATAAGTTTACCTCAGACGATACCATTGAGCAATATGCCAAGGAAATCTGGAACTTGGAGAAATAATACTCCTGAGAAAACATAAACAATAAGAGATTGGGGCCTGGGTCTCAGTCTCTTTTGCTATCAAACTACCATCTTGTCTAGAAATATGCTATAGTAGAGAAAGTATGAGTGTCCAATTTTTAGAAAAGCAGGGTAAGCAAGCATGAAAGACTACACGATTTTTTATCAACAATTAACGACTCCCTTTCGCAGTCGCCCTCAGTGGCTGAAAGGTCTGGTTTACTTTAATCGGGGAATGACCCTCTTCATACCTATTGTTTATGGCCTCGTTCTAATCAGCGCCTTTCTGACAGAAGGCTGGAAAGGGCTGCTTGCTTTTTTCTTCCTGCCAGCGATTGGATTTGGTCTGTTGTCAGCTATTCGTAAACGGCTGAATCAAGCACGCCCTTACGAGAAATGGGCTATTCAGCCCTTGCTGGCCAAGGATACATCAGGTAAATCCATGCCCAGCCGCCATGTCTTTTCGGCTACAGTGATTTCTATGTGCCTGCTCTACTTTTTCTGGCTGCCGGGGCTTATCTGCCTCTTGCTTTCAGCAGGGCTGGGCGTAGTGCGCGTGATTGGCGGAGTGCACTATCCAAAGGATGTACTGGTCGGCTATCTTTGCGGCATTTGCTGGGGAGCTTTACTTTTTTTATTATAAAGGACCTGTTTTCGGAAGAGAGTAGACAAAGGACCTCCAGCTATATTATAATAGAAGCAGTAACAACCGTTTCGACACCAAGGGTTATTCCTTGCTGGATGTAAAAAATATTTAAGGAGTCTACTATGTCAGAACCATTATTTCTACAGTCTGTGATGCAGGAGAAGATTTGGGGTGGGACCAAGCTGCGCGATGTCTTTGGCTATGAGATTCCCAGCGACCATGTAGGAGAATACTGGGCTATCTCGGCTCATCCTAATGGTGTGTCAACCATCAAGAACGGACGCTTTGCAGGCCAGAAGTTAGATGCGCTTTATGCCGAGCACCGTGAGCTTTTTGGCAATCGTCCGGAACCTGTCTTTCCACTTTTGACGAAGATTTTAGATGCCAATGACTGGCTCAGTGTTCAGGTCCATCCTGATGATGCTTATGGACTAGAGCACGAAGGGGAGCTTGGTAAGACTGAATGCTGGTATGTCATTGCTGCAGACGAAGGAGCAGAGATTATCTATGGTCACAATGCCAGGAGCAAGGAAGAGCTGCGCCAGCAGATTGAGAGCAAGGACTGGGACCATCTCCTGACCAAAATCCCAGTCAAAGCTGGTGACTTCTTCTATGTGCCAAGCGGCACCATGCATGCCATTGGATCGGGGATTCTGATTTTGGAAACTCAGCAGTCCAGTGACACAACCTACCGTGTCTATGACTTTGATCGCAAGGATGATGCTGGCAATCTTCGTGAGCTGCATTTGGAGCAGTCGATTGATGTTTTAACTATCGGTGAGCCTGCCAATAGCCGTCCTGTTACCATTCAGGCAGATAGTTTGACTTCAACTCTTTTGGTGGCCAATGACTTCTTTGCTGTTTACAAGTGGGATATTGCTGGTTCAGTTAATTTTAAAAAGACAGCAGACTATAGCTTGGTCAGTGTCTTGGAAGGTGTCGGTGAGCTAGAAGTTGGTGGGGCAGTTTATCCTCTTGAAAAAGGGGAGCATTTCATCCTGCCAAGCGACGTCACTGAATGGACCTTGTCTGGGGATTTGCAGCTGATTGTCAGCCATCCATAATTATAGAAAAAAATCAAGAGCAAATAATCACTTTGCTCTTTTTTTCTTTTAAAAAAATATATGAAATAAGTGAAATTTTTAATCACTTTCTTCTTATTTATATAGCAGAATAGTTTGTATATCAATAATAATTCAATTGTTTTGACAGGAAAATTTATAAATCAAAAGAATGAAACAAAAAAACGCTTACAATGGTGGCAAAAGATTGACTATTCGATATTTTAGGAGTAAACTAAGGAAGTAATTAAAAAATATTAAGGAGAAGTCATCATGAATTTAACATATTTAGGACTTTGTTTTGCCTGCTTTGGCGTATCAATTGCTGAAGGTTTGATTATGAGTAATTTATTTAAGGCAGCGTCTCGTCAGCCAGAAATGATTGGTCAATTGAGAAGCCTCCTAATCTTGGGAATTGCCTTTGTCGAAGGTACTTTCTTTGTAACGCTGGCTATGGCCTTTGTTATCAAATAAGAAAGAATTCTCTTTAGAAAAGGGGGTGTCATCTGTTGGAAGAAAGTATCAATCCAACTATCAATGTCGGTCCTGTGACCTTTGATTTGACCCTGCTGGCCATGACTCTGCTGACGGTGTTTGTAACTTTTGGACTTGTTTATTGGGCAAGTCGAAAGATGACGATTAAGCCGTCAAGAAAGCAGAATGCTTTGGAATATATCTATGATTTTGTCATTGATTTTACCAAGGGAAACGTTGGCGAGCATTATATGAAGAATTACTCGCTTTTTCTATTCTCCCTCTTTCTTTTCGTGGCTGTGGCGAATAACTTGGGATTGATGGCTAAGGTTCAGACAACCAATGGCTTTAATCTCTGGACATCGCCGACAGCCAATCTCGCTTTTGACCTGGGCTTCTCTCTTTTGGTGACGATTTTCTGTCATGTTGAAGGAGTTCGACGTCAAGGGATAAAAGGATATCTAAAAGGTTTTGTGACTCCGGGTATCATGACACCCATGAATATCTTGGAAGAATTTACCAATTTTGCTTCTCTAGCCTTGCGGATTTATGGAAACATTTTTGCAGGTGAAGTATTGGCTGGTTTGCTCTTGACTTGGGCACATCAAGCGGCGTATTGGTATCCGATTGCCTTTATTATGAACATGGTTTGGACTGGTTTTTCCATCTTTATTTCCTGTATCCAAGCCTATGTTTTTACCATGCTAACATCTATGTATCTTGGTAAAAAAATTAATGGTGAGGTAGAATAAAAAGAAAGGATAGATAAAATGAATATAACCGTAGGTGAAATTATTGGCAACTTTATCTTTATTGCCGGCTCCTTTCTTCTTTTAGTATTTCTCATTAAGAAGTTTGCTTGGGGCAATATTATCGGGATTTTAGATCAGCGTGCTCAAAAGATTTCAGACGATATTGACGGTGCGGAAGCTGCCCGTCAGAAAGCTGAAGCCTTGGCGCAAAAGCGTGAAGAAGCCTTGGCAGGAAGCCGTGAAGAAGCTGCTACTATTGTTGAAACAGCTAAAGAAACAGCTGAGAAAAACAAGGCTGGAATCCTAGCTAATGCAGCAGAAGAAGCAGGGCGCTTGAAGGCTAAAGCCAATCAGGAAATTGCCCAAAATAAGGCAGAGGCTATGAGCAGCATCAAAGGAGAAGTGGCTGACTTGACAGTGGCTCTGGCTAGTAAGATTTTGAGCCAGGAACTGGATAAGGAAGCTCAGAGCGAGCTCATCGACCGCTATATCAAACAGTTAGGAGATGTCTGATGGATAAGAAGCAATATGCAATCATTGAGAAATATGCTTTTGCCTTTTGTTCAGACGGTCTTTGAAAAAGGTCAGCAAGAAGATGTTTTTGAAAAACTGAGTCAGATTAAGGCTGTTTTCGCGGAGACCGGCCTTGCTGACTTTTTGTCACATATCGGCATCAGTGACCACGAGAAAGAAAAGAGTCTGCGGCTCTTTCAAAACTCAGGCTCCCAGCTGCTTGATAATCTGATTGAAATTGTCATTCTCAATCATCGTGAGGACCTCTTTTATGAGATTGTGCTGGAGAGTCAGCACCAGCTTGAAAAGATCAGCAATGAGTTTGAGGTGACGCTACGCTCTGTTCAGCCTTTGACAGCCAGTCAGAAGGAGAAGATTCGGCCGATTATTGAGCAGAAGATGGGTCTAAAAGTCCGTTCGCTCAAGGAAGAATTGGACAGTAGCTTGATTGGCGGCTTTGTCATCTCTGCCAATAACAAAACAATTGATGCAAGCATAAAACGTCAATTGCAAGTCGTAAAAGAAAAATTGAAATAGAAAGTGGTGTGAATTTTGGCGATTAACGCACAAGAAATCAGCGCTTTAATTAAGCAACAAATTGAAAATTTCCAGCCAAATTTTGACGTCACAGAAACAGGGGTCGTCACTTATATTGGTGATGGAATCGCGCGTGCTCATGGTCTGGATAAGGCTATGAGCGGAGAGCTCTTAATCTTTGAAAATGGCTCTTATGGTATGGCGCAAAATCTAGAGTCAACTGATGTTGGGATTATCATCTTGGGAGACTTTACAGACATTCGTGAAGGAGATACCATTCGCCGGACTGGTAAAATCATGGAAGTTCCTGTGGGCGAGGCCTTGATTGGGCGGGTTGTTGATCCGCTGGGTCGTCCTGTTGATGGACTTGGTGACATTATCACGGACAAGACACGTCCGGTTGAAACACCGGCTCCGGGTGTCATGCAGCGTAAGTCAGTATCTGAGCCTTTGCAGACAGGTCTCAAGGCTATTGATGCCTTGGTTCCGATTGGCCGCGGCCAGCGGGAGCTGATTATCGGGGACCGTCAGACTGGGAAGACGACCATTGCCATTGATGCCATCCTGAACCAGAAAGGTCAGGATATGATTTGTATCTATGTGGCGATTGGTCAGAAAGAATCTACAGTCCGTACACAGGTAGAAACGCTGCGTCAGTATGGTGCTTTGGACTATACGATTGTTGTGACAGCCTCTGCTTCACAGCCGTCGCCTTTGCTTTCTTGGCGCCTTATGCTGGTGTAGCGATGGCAGAAGAGTTTATGTACAATGGCAAGCATGTTTTGATTGTCTATGATGACTTGTCCAAGCAGGCTGTGGCCTACCGTGAACTGTCTCTCCTGCTCCGTCGTCCGCCAGGCCGTGAGGCCTTCCCTGGAGATGTTTTCTATCTGCATAGCCGTCTCTTGGAGCGTTCAGCCAAGGTTTCTGATGAGTTGGGCGGTGGTTCGATTACAGCTCTGCCATTTATTGAAACGCAGGCAGGAGACATTTCGGCCTATATCGCGACCAACGTGATTTCAATCACTGATGGACAAATTTTCCTCAGCGACAGCTTGTTCAATGCTGGGGTACGTCCGGCCATTGATGCAGGTTCTTCTGTATCACGGGTTGGGGGCTCTGCCCAAATCAAGGCTATGAAGAAAGTAGCTGGAACCCTGCGTATCGACCTGGCTTCTTATCGGGAGCTGGAGGCCTTTACTAAGTTTGGTAGTGATTTGGATGCGGCAACGCAGGCCAAGCTCAATCGTGGCCGCAGGACTGTTGAAGTCTTGAAGCAGCCGATTCATGAGCCGCTGCCGGTTGAAAAGCAGGTAGTGATTCTCTATGCTTTGACCCATGGTTTCTTAGACAGTGTGCCGGTAGATGATATTTTGCGCTTTGAGTCAGAATTATTTGCCTATTTTGATGCACATCAAGAAAGCATTTATGAAACCATTCGGACAACGAAAGACCTTCCAAGTGAGGAAGTCTTGGATGCTGCCATTACTGAGTTTATAGACCAGTCTAGCTTCAAATAGGAATAGAGGTGTCAGATGGCAGTTTCATTAAATGATATTAAAAATAAAATTGCATCCACGAAAAACACCAGTCAAATCACCAATGCCATGCAGATGGTTTCTGCTGCTAAGTTGGGAAAATCTGAGGAAGCAGCTAAAAACTTTCAGGTCTATGCCCAGAAAGTGCGTAAGTTAGTTACGGATATGTTGCATGGCCACGAGGCAGAAATGCCCGTCATCACTCAATGTTAATCAGTCGGCCGGTTAAGAAATCAGCCTATATTGTCATTACTTCTGACCGCGGTCTGGTAGGTGGCTACAATGCGACTATTCTCAAGGCTTTGATGGAGCTGAAAGCTGAGTACCATCCGACTGGAGAGGACTTTGAAGTCATCTGTATCGGAAGTGTCGGTGCTGATTTCTTCCGAGCTCGGGGCATTCAGCCGGTTTATGAACTGCGTGGTCTAGCAGATCAGCCTAGCTTTGATGAGGTCCGTAAAATCATTAGCAAGACCATTGAGATGTATCAGAATGAGCTCTTTGATGAGCTCTATGTCTGCTATAACCACCATGTCAACAGTCTGACCAGTCAGATGCGGGTGGAGCAGATGCTGCCAATCATTGACTTGGACCCTAATGAAGCTGATGAAGATTATACGCTGAATCTGGAACTGGAGTCCAGTCGGGATTCTATCTTGGACCAACTGCTGCCCCAGTTTGCAGAGAGTATGATTTACGGTGCCATTATTGATGCCAAAACAGCTGAGAACGCTGCCGGTATGACTGCTATGCAGACAGCGACAGACAATGCTAAAAAGGTCATCAGTGATTTGACTATTCAGTACAACCGCGCTCGGCAGGCTGCCATTACGCAGGAAATTACTGAAATCGTGGCGGGTGCAAGTGCCCTAGAATAAGGCCACAAATGAATTAGAAATTAAACGAGGGAAAAAACATGAGCTCAGGCAAAATTGCTCAGGTTATCGGGCCGGTCGTAGACGTTGCGTTTGCTGCCGGAGACAAACTACCTGAGATAAATAATGCACTTGTAGTCTATAAAAATGATGAGAAAAAATCAAAAATCGTCCTTGAAGTAGCTCTTGAGCTTGGTGACGGTGTGGTGCGGACCATTGCCATGGAGTCGACCGATGGTTTGACGCGTGGTTTAGAGGTCTTGGATACTGGTCGTCCTATTTCTGTGCCAGTCGGCAAGGAAACTCTGGGGCGGGTGTTCAATGTTTTAGGGGATACCATTGATTTGGATGCGCCTTTTCCTGCTGATGCAGAGCGCCAGCCGATTCATAAGAAGGCACCGACCTTTGATGAACTATCAACTTCATCAGAAATCCTGGAAACAGGGATCAAGGTTATCGACCTCCTAGCTCCTTATCTGAAAGGTGGGAAAGTTGGTCTCTTTGGTGGTGCCGGAGTTGGGAAGACTGTCCTGATTCAGGAATTGATCCACAATATTGCCCAAGAACACGGGGGGATTTCTGTCTTTACGGGTGTTGGTGAACGGACGCGTGAAGGGAATGACCTCTACTGGGAAATGAAAGAGTCTGGCGTTATCGAAAAGACGGCTATGGTCTTCGGTCAGATGAATGAACCGCCAGGAGCTCGGATGCGGGTTGCTCTTACCGGACTGACTATCGCGGAATATTTCCGTGATGTGGAAGGTCAGGACGTGCTGCTCTTTATTGACAACATCTTCCGCTTTACTCAGGCTGGTTCGGAAGTGTCTGCCCTTTTGGGCCGCATGCCGTCAGCTGTTGGTTACCAACCAACACTTGCAACAGAAATGGGACAGTTACAAGAACGGATTACCTCAACCAAGAAAGGTTCCGTTACTTCTATCCAAGCTATCTATGTGCCAGCCGATGACTATACTGACCCAGCACCAGCGACAGCTTTTGCTCACTTGGACTCTACGACCAACCTAGAACGGAAATTGGTTCAGTTGGGGATATATCCAGCTGTGGATCCATTGGCTTCCAGCTCGCGTGCCCTTTCGCCAGAGATTGTCGGAGAAGAGCACTATGCAGTGGCAGCAGAGGTTAAGCGGGTCTTGCAACGTTATCATGAATTGCAGGATATCATTGCTATCCTTGGTATGGACGAGTTGTCTGATGATGAGAAGACTTTGGTTGCACGTGCGCGGCGGATTCAGTTCTTCCTGTCACAGAACTTCAATGTGGCGGAGCAGTTTACTGGTCAGCCAGGTTCCTATGTGCCAGTAGCTGAAACGGTTCGTGGCTTCAAAGAAATCCTTGAAGGCAAGCACGATAAGCTGCCAGAAGATGCCTTCCGTGGTGTGGGTTCTATTGAGGATGTATTGGCCAAGGCTGAGAAATGGGATTCTAAGAGGTGAATGATGGCTCAAATGACAGTACAAATCGTGACACCGGATGGTCTTATTTATGATCACCATGCTGCATTTGTTTCCGTAAAGACCATTGATGGTGAGCTGGGGATTTTGCCCCGCCACATCAATACCATCGCTGTTTTAGAAGTGGATCAGGTTAAGGTGCGCCGGGTTGATGATGACAAGCATATCGACTGGATTGCGGTTAATGGCGGAATCATTGAAATTGCAGATAATGTCATTACCATTGTGGCGGACTCAGCTGAGCGTGAGCGAGATATCGACATTAGTCGGGCTGAGCGGGCTAAGCTCCGAGCTGAGCAAGAAATCGAAGAAGCACATGATAAGCATTTGATTGACCAAGAACGCCGGGCTAAGATTGCTCTGCAGCGGGCAATCAACCGGATCAATGTCGGAACAAGATTATAAGAAGCTATTTACATAGATTGATGGAAGTCATCCTTCATCTGACGAGATTTGGTTTCTTGAATACAAACTGAATACGCAAAACTGAGGCAGATCTGTCTCAGTTTTCTTTTCCAAAGAAAAAGGGTAGGACTGTTTAGTTCGTACCTGACTGGAGTCTTGTGGTATAATAAAAGTTATGGTAGAAGTTATTTTTAAATTATGCAGTCATTTGCTCTTTATTTTCTTTGCCTTTCATCTGCTGTCAACGGTTGTTGAGTGGGAGAGGTTTTTCAAGGTTAATGCCGATAATGCGATGAAGATTCGCTTTTTGATTCTCTTGTTTAGCATTGCCTTGGGCTATTTAGTCAGCCTTTTCTTTATCGGTATTTACGATATGAGCCGGGCGATTTTTAACGGTACTTTATAAGGTCATATTTTTGATTTTATGGTATGATAGTATGGATGATTTTAAAAATTTAGAGTAAGGAATCGGTATGGAAAAAATTATTATTCAAGGTGGAGATAATCGCTTGGTCGGAAAGGTCAAGATTGAAGGAGCAAAAAATGCGGTGTTGCCTCTCTTGGCAGCGACAGTCTTGGCTAGTGAAGGCCAGTCTGTTTTGAAAAATGTTCCGGTCTTATCTGATGTCTTTACCATGAACAATGTGGTCCGCGGTTTAAACACTCAGGTGGATTTTAATCAGGAAGAAAATACAGTTGTTGTGGATGCAACTCAGCCTTTGTCTGAGGAGGCACCTTACAAATACGTCAGTAAAATGCGGGCATCTATCGTTGTTTTGGGGCCAGTCCTAGCTCGTAATGGTCATGCTATGGTTTCCATGCCAGGCGGCTGTACGATTGGCAGCCGACCTATTGACTTGCACCTGAAGGGCTTAGAAGCCATGGGCGCTCAGATTACCCAAACAGCGGGTTATATCGAAGCAAAGGCAGAGCGGCTCAAGGGAGCTCACATATACATGGACTTTCCTAGTGTGGGAGCAACGCAAAACATCATGATGGCTGCAACGCTGGCTCAAGGCACCACAGTGATTGAAAATGCTGCTCGGGAGCCTGAAATCGTTGACCTAGCCCTCTTTTTAAATGAAATGGGAGCCAAGGTCAGAGGAGCGGGTACAGAGACTCTGACTATTGTCGGAGTGGATCAGCTACGCGGGGCCAAGCATAATGTGGTTCAAGACCGTATCGAAGCAGGAACTTTTATGGTTGCTGCAGCTATGACCAGCGGTGACTTGCTGATTGAGGATGCCATTTGGGAGCACAACCGTCCCCTGCTTTCCAAAATGCAGGAAATGGGAGTGGAAGTGACAGAGGAAGATGAAGGGATTCGGATTCGTTCTGATGTTTCGAAGCTGAGACCGGTTGCGGTCAAGACCCTTCCTTATCCAGGCTTCCCAACGGACATGCAGGCTCAGTTTACGGCGCTGATGGCCATGGCTAAGGGAGAGTCTACGATGATTGAGACCGTCTTTGAGAACCGTTTCCAGCATCTGGAGGAAATGCGTCGGATGGGGTTGCACTCTGATATCATGCGTGATACAGCTCGTATCTGGGGCGGTGGCAGTCTTCAGGGAGCTGAAGTCATGTCAACTGACCTTCGGGCCAGTGCGACTTTGATTTGATGGGCTTGATTGCCGAAGGCGAGACTAAGGTCAGCAAGCTGGTACACTTAGACCGAGGCTACTATAAATTCCATGAGAAATTGGCAGCCTTGGGAGCCAAAGTGAAGCGTGTAAAGGAAGAAGACGATGAGTGAAAATCTTAAATATTTAGGCCGGCAGATTGGCCTTGTTTTACTGGTTCTCTTGGTAGCCGTGATTCTCTTTTTCGTGGCTCTGATGATTGGCTATAATGTTATCGGAAACGGTAAGGGCTCTATCTGGTCACCAGAAACCTGGCAAGAATTAATCGGGAAGTTTACTGGAAACTAGCTCCTAGTCGAAAAGACTGGCTGAAATGAATCCAGTTTGCTAAGTTGAAAGAAAGAAGATGAAAAGAAAGACTAGTCAGAAAAGGAATTTTAAGAGCCTGCAAGGCTGGGCTGGACTGACTCTAGCCTTGGTTTTGGCTCTGGCTGGCTATTTCTGGGGACAGGATGGTCAGCAGCCACTTCAGAGTCCAAATTCAGAAATCAGGGTTGGGCAAGTCCAAGATCAGGGCACCCCTAGTCAGGAACTGGCTGAGAGTGTTCTGACGGATGCTGTCCGAGCTCAGCTCAAAGGCAGCATTGAATGGAATGGGGCTGGTGCTTTTATCGTGAATGGAAATAAGACGGACTTGGATGCGGGGATTTCTAGTAAGCCCTACGCTGACAATAAGACCAAGCTTGTTCAAGGGCAAACCCTTCCGACGGTGGCAAATGCCTTTTTATCCAAGTCTACCCGCCAGTACAAAAAACGAGAAGAAACTGGAAATGCCAACACTTCATGGGTACCGGCAGGCTGGCATCAACTCAAGAACCTCCCTGGTGAGTACAATCATGCTGTGGACCGAGGACATCTCTTGGCCTATTCGCTGATCGGTGGTTTGAAGGGCTTTGATGCCTCCACCAGCAATCCTGCTAATATCGCTGTGCAGACGGCTTGGTCCAACCAAGCCAATGAAACGGATTCGACAGGGCAGAATTACTATGAGACAAAGATCCGTAAGGCCCTGGATAAGAACAAGCGGGTGCGCTACCGGGTGACCTTGATTTATGCTACGGAGACGGATTTAGTGCCGGTTGGGTCACATTTAGAGGCCAAGTCCAGCGATGGCAGTCTGGAATTCAATGTCTTTATCCCGAATGTGCAAAAAGGGATTCGCCTGGACTATAATAGTGGCAGGGTCAGTCTGGATAGAGGGTCTTAATTTGATACTCAAAAATGGTTTTGCAAAGAGTATTCATTAGAATGAAAAGAAATGGTTGCAGATTTGTAGTCATTTTCTTTTATACTAATAGATAGAAAGAAGGCTAATTTTTCAGTCTTCTTTAAGAAAGCGGTGGTAAAATCAACGTTCTCTTACAATCTAGTAAAGGAGGTTGCGATGGGACTTATTTTTAAAAGCATCCGGTTCCTCATGCGTCTGATTGGGCGCGTGGTTTGGGGACTTGCCTGGTCCTTTGTCCTGAGCTTTATGGTTATTGTCGGAATTTTCTATTTTACCACTTCGACAAAACCGGGTACAGAGGGACTGACGCAGGCTGTTCAGACTGCTGTTGGCAGAGTGGATCAATTTTTAAATCACCAAGGCATTTCCACGGGGCTTCACAGCAGTGAGGAGACGCAGACGGATCAGCTGACAGATGAGCATGCAACAACAGGGGCTCGTTGGGATCAGCCAAGCGCCACGATTTATATCGATACAAACAATGAAACCTTCCGTTCAGCCTATAAGGAGGCTATTGATTCTTGGAATCAGACAGGTGCCTTCACCTTTCAAATCATCAATGACAAAGACAAGGCGGATATTGTTGCGACGGAGATGAACGATGGTAACGTCAGTGCAGCTGGTGAAGCTGAGTCGCAGACCAATCTCCTAACCAAGCGGTTTACCCATGTCACGGTTCGCCTTAATAGTTACTACCTGCTGGACAGTCGCTATGCTTATTCTCATGAGCGGATTGTCAATACAGCAGCGCACGAATTGGGCCATGCTATCGGATTAGACCATAATGAGGAGGAATCAGTAATGCAGTCAGCGGGCTCATTTTACAGTATCCAGCCGACAGATATCCAGGCTGTAAAAGACTTGTATCAATCGTAAGCCTATGTTAAATCTATTTTTTACTCGATTCGACACTTTCCAGAGCAAGTTTTTCTCTTTGTTTTTAACTCAGGAATCTTTGTCTGGCTATGGAAAAGCGGCAATGAGATTGCTAGCCAGTTAGGAGTGACAGCGGCTTGGGAAAATCATGTTCCGGCGCCCATTCAGGTCTTCTTCGGCCAGAATATTGAGGCAGTTCAGGGATTTTTTCACAATTCCGCCTTTATGTGGCTAGTCGGGTCCATGATTATCCTTCTGGTTATTCGTTTGATCAAGGGAATGATTAAATTTGTTGTCTTTGCGGTTCTGATTCTGCTGGGAATTTATCTGATTTTGCAGAATCAATCTACTCTCAATAGTTTTATGTAAGGCAGTCAGCTATGGCTGTCTTTTTTCTTTTGGGGAGCTGAGTTTGCTTTCTCTTGAATTCTGATAGCTGTGCTTCTGGAAATCTGCTATAATGGTCTTATGATTATTTTACAAGCAAGCAAGATTGAGCGCTCTTTTGCAGGGGAGCTTCTTTTTGACAATATTAACCTGCAAGTGGATGAGGGTGATCGGATTGCCCTCGTCGGTAAAAATGGAGCTGGGAAGTCAACCCTGCTCAAGATTTTGGTGGGCGAGGAAGAGCCCACTTCTGGTCAGATCAATAAAAAACGAGACTTGTCCCTGTCCTATCTGGCTCAGGACAGCCGCTTTGAGTCGGAGAATACTATCTACGACGAGATGCTGCTGGTCTTTGATAGTCTGCGTCAACAAGAGAAGCGCTTGCGGCAGATGGAGCTGCAAATGGGAGAATTGTCAGGAGAAGAATTGACTGCTCTAATGACCCAGTACGATCAGCTGTCAGAGGACTTTCGCCAGAAAGGTGGTTTTACCTACGAGGTCGATATTCGAGCGATTTGAATGGCTTCAAGTTTGACAAGTCCATGTGGCAGATGAAGATTTCTGAACTGTCAGGCGGTCAGAATACCCGTCTGGCTCTGGCTAAGATGCTTTTGGAAAAGCCAGAACTGCTGGTCCTGGACGAGCCGACCAACCATTTGGATATAGAGACCATTGCCTGGCTAGAGACTTACTTAGTCAACTACAGCGGTGCCCTGATCATCGTCAGCCACGACCGTTATTTCCTAGACAAGGTTGCGACCATCACGCTGGACTTGACCAAGCATTCCTTGGATCGCTATGTGGGCAATTACTCTAGTTTTGTGGTCCAAAAGGAGCAGAAGCTGGCCACTGAAGCCAAGAACTATGAAAAGAAACAAAAAGAAATCGCTGAACTGGAGGACTTTGTCAATCGCAATCTAGTTCGAGCTTCCACAACCAAGCGGGCTCAGTCCCGTCGCAAGCAGCTGGAAAAGATGGAGCGTTTGGACAGGCCAGAGACCGGCAGTCGCTCGGCTACTATGACCTTCAAATCGGATAAGGTTTCAGGCAATGTTGTGCTGACCTTGGAAGACGCGGCTATTGGTTACGGCGAGGAAGTCTTGTCGGAGCCGATTAACCTTGACATTCGCAAATTTAATGCGGTAGCTATTGTCGGACCAAATGGGATTGGAAAGACGACCTTGATTAAATCACTAATCGGGCAAGTACCCTTCATCAGAGGCAAGGAACAGCTGGGGGCTAATGTGGAAGTGGGCTACTATGACCAGACTCAGAGTAAACTGACTGCTAGCAATACGGTTCTTGATGAGCTATGGAATGACTTCAAGCTGACACCAGAGGTCGAGATTCGCAATCGCTTAGGCGCTTTCCTCTTCTCGGGAGACGATGTCAAGAAGTCTGTCGGCATGCTATCAGGTGGAGAGCGGGCACGTTTGCTCTAGCCAAGCTGTCTATGGAAAACAACAACTTCCTCATCCTCGACGAGCCGACCAACCACCTGGACATTGACAGCAAGGAAGTGCTGGAAAATGCTCTGATTGACTTTGACGGAACCCTGCTCTTTGTCAGCCATGACCGCTACTTTATCAATCGCGTAGCCACCCAGATTGTTGAGCTCTCTGAGACTGGTTCCACCCTTTATCTAGGTGATTATGACTACTATCTGGAGAAAAAGGCAGAGCAGGAAGCCTTGCGTGAGGAGACGGAGCAGGTTGATTCTGATAAGCCTGCCCCTGCCAATGACTATCAGCTTCAAAAGGAAAACCAGAAAGAACAGCGCCGGCTGGCCCGCCGCTTAGAACAACTGGAAGCGCAAATCGAGGACTTGGACAGTCAGATCAGTCAGCTTCAGGAAGCCATGCAGGCTACCAACGACGCCAGTGAACTCATGGAGAGCCAGCAGCAAATCGACCAGCTGACTGCCGCCCAAGAAGAAGCCATGCAAGAGTGGGAAGAACTTGCGGAGAAGGTGTAGAAGTATGCAGTTCCTGTGAGAAATGAGCTCCCCAGAGCTCAGAATGCTTAATTCACATATGAAATCAGCCAAAAAAGATTAAAAAACGAATTTTTACAGGTGGAATTTCTGATTTTGTGGCAAAAAGGAAGATTCTTCATGAAAGATTTTTTCCCCTGAGAACAAGAGACGAATTTTTTTACATATGTTCTGAGATTTTTTTTCGAGGAAAAATAAACTATTCTTCAAGCAATCTAAGTTCTTTTAAAGACAAGTCAGTCCGTCAGATTTTCTGAAAAGCTATTTTGGAGCGAAATGACTCTGTCAGATTTTCTGACGATTGCTCTGAGAGCAAATCCCGAACTTTCTATTTTCTGACGAGCTCTTTTAGCAGAATTTGCCTTTTCCAATTTTCAGCCGATAAGATTTTGACGAAAAGAGCTTCGTCTGAAAATAAAATCCGAACAAGGAGCGGTGAAGGTAGTTTTGAAAGAGCGACAAGGGGAGCGAAACAGCAATTAAAGGAATTTAAGTGATAAACAAATGGAAGATTTAGGCAAAGTTTTTCGTGATTTTCGTTTAAATGGACATTATTCTTTGAAGGAAGCGGCGGGTCAGGTTTGCTCGACTTCTCAGCTGTCTCGTTTTTGAGCTGGGTGAGTCGGACATGACCCTCTCAAAATTTTTAGATCTCTTGGACAATATTCATGTGACCCTTGAAAATTTTATGGACAAGGCAAGGAATTTCCAGCAGCATGAGCATGTGGCCATGATGGGTAAGATTATCCCTCTTTACTACTCAAATGACATCTAGGGATTTCAGGACTTGCAAGCGGAGCAGTTGGAAAAGGCCAAGGCCAGTAGCGCTCCTCTTTACTATGAGCTGAATTGGATTTTGATGCAGGGCTTGATTTGTCAGCGAGACAGCCAGTTTCGTATGAGGCAAGAGGATTTAGATAAGGTGGCTGATTATCTTTTCCAAGTGGAAGACTGGACTATGTATGAGCTGATTCTTTTTGGCAATCTCTATAGCTTCTATGATGTGGACTATGTCTACCGTCTGGGCAAGGAAGTTATGGAGCGGGAGGACTACTACAAAGAAATCGGTCGCCATAAGAGACTAGTCTTGATTTTAGCGCTCAATTGCTACCAGCATTGTTTGGAAAGCTGTTCTTTTGATATGGCTAGTTATTTTGAGGCTTACGTAGAGAAAATCATTGGCAAGGGCATCAAACTCTATGAACGCAATGTGTTCCTCTATCTCAAGGGGTTTGCGGCTTATCAGAAGGGACAGAAGAAGCAGGGAATCAAGCAAATGCAGGAAGCCATACACATCTTTGAAGTGCTGAATTTACCTGAGCAAGTCGCCTATTATCAAGAGCATTTCGATAAGTTTGTAAAAGCATAATTTCCCAAATATGGGAAAAATAAAGAACCTCCCTCCATTCCTGATACAATAGTTTCAGAAATGGAAGGAGGTATTTTTATGAATCGACAGGCAGCACAGCTGATTACACGGGCTGCTATTAATAAAATTGGGAATATGCTTTATGACTATGGAAATAGCATCTGGCTTGCTTCTTTGGGAGCTCTGGGACAGACGGTCTTGGGCATTTACCAGATATCGGAGCTAGTCACTTCCATCTTATCCAATCCTTTTGGGGGAGCCATTACGGACCGCTTTTCCAGACGTAAGGTGCTGATGGTAGCGGACTTGATTTGTGCTGGTCTTTGTCTGCTGATTTCTTTTATTTCAAATGACCAGCTCATGATTGGAGCGCTGATTTTTGCCAATGTAGTTCAGGCTATAGCCTTTGCTTTTTCTCGGCCAGCTAATAAGTCTTATATTACCGAAATTGTAGACAAGGAAGACATTGTAATCTACAATTCTCATCTGGAATTGGCCTTGCAGGTTATCAGTGTCTCAGCTCCAGTTTTGTCTTTTATTGTAATGCAGTATGCAAATCTGCGCATCACTCTTCAGCTGGATGCTCTTAGCTTCTTTCTGGCTTTTGCCTTGGTTTACTTTCTACCTAATCATGAGCCAAGCAAGCAGAAGTCTCCCATCAATCTTGGAAATATCCTGAGAGATATCAAGGAAGGGCTAGTCTATATCCGTCAGCAAAAAGAAATTTTCTTTCTGCTCTTGGTAGCATCTGCAGTAAACTTCTTCTTTGCGGCTTTTAATTATCTATTGCCTTTTACCAATCAGCTCTACGGTAAGACAGGCTCTTATGCGACCATTTTGAGTTTGGGTGCTATAGGCTCAATCATCGGAGCCATTCTAGCTAGCAAGGTTAAGGCTAGTATGGGCAACTTACTTGTAGCCCTGTTATTGACAGGTGTCGGAGTCGCAGTCATGGGTGTCTCTGCCTTGCTACCAGTTCATCCCTATTTTTCTTATTCTGGTAATCTGATCTGCGAGCTCTTTATGACTGTTTTCAACATTCATTTCTTCAGCCAGGTTCAGACCAAGGTGGACAAGCAGTATCTAGGCCGCGTTTTCTCAACGATCTACACGCTGGCAATTCTTTTCATGCCTCCTGCGACTTTTCTGATGACTCTTCTGCCGAGTGTCCACACCCTTTCCTTTCTTCTGATTGGTTTCGGAGTGATGGGATTGGCTTTGATTTCCTACCTTTATCAAAAGAAAATAGAAAAAAACTAGGCTGGATTTTCAACCTAGTTTTCTGTATGGGAATTTTTAAGTGCTTCTTTGGTTTTCTTAAGCTCTTTTTTCAGCGAGAAATTTTTCACCATGCTGATGAGAAAGGTCGTGACAGAGCCAAGGAGCACTGAGACCAAAATCAATATGATTAAGGGAAGTTTGAAGCTAAATAGGATAAAGCTAACATTGACACTCTGCATATTTGCCAAGGAAATACTGGCAACCAATAGAATGGTAATTAAAAGCAGAATATAGTGCAATTTTTCTTTCATAGTGATTCTCCTGTTTATTTATTCAAACTCTGCCTTGCTTTTGATATCTCCGTATTCTTCTGGGATTTCTTGGGCTAGGATATCTTCATAAGCCGCCAGTTCAATATCAGAGCCATACTTGTTTTTCAGAGCAGTGGTCACCAGACGGTAGGCCAGATTCGCATTGCGGGACAAGATAGGGCCATGGAAGTAGGAGCCAAAGACATTTTTATAATGAACACCCTCGCAACCATCCCCTTGATTGTTGCCATTTCCATAGACAACTTTGCCCAGAGGTTTTTCATCGTCAGAGAGGAAGGTGCGCCCTTGGTGATTTTCAAAGCCGTAGTAGGTCTCATCGAATTCTTCATTATGAATTTTAATGTCGCCGATATAGCGATTATTGGTTTGATTAAGGGTGTAATGTCCCATAATACCTAGGCCTTCGATACGTCGGCCAGAAGCTTCGATATAGTATTGGCCTAAGAGTTGGAATCCGCCGCAGATAGCTAGCACTACGCCGTTTTCATTGATAAAGCTTTCCAAAGCTTCCTTTTTAGCTGGCAAGTCACGAGCCACGATCGTTTGCTCATAGTCTTGACCTCCGCCAAAGAAGACGATGTCATAGCTGTCCTTGTCAAAGTCATCTTCTAGAGAGACGATATCGACTTCAACTCTAGCGCCTAGCTTTTCAGCCACATACTTGAGCATGAGGACATTGCCGTTGTCGCCGTAGGTATTCATGAGATTGCCATAGAGGTGGGCAATCTTTACTTCGTAGCGATAGTCCTGGTTTTCAGGAGAAGTGAGGGATCTGTATACCATTAGTTCATCTCCTTTCTGACCACTTGTCGTTCTGCCAGCAACTCGCGGAATTCCAGCATAGCAGTATAAGTTGCTAAGATATAGGCATGCTTGGTTTCTTGCTGTTCAATGGTCTTAAATACTGCTTCCAAGTCCTTGACTTCGGTAATCCGATTTGATGGATATCCCGTTACCCGCAGTCGACGAGCAATCTCAGAGTGGCGCACACCGCCAGCAATGACATGAGGGATCTCCATCTCTAAAATCCTCTCAAAATCAGCATCCCAGATCCAGCTGGTATCAATGCCGTCTGCATAGTTTGCATTGAGCAGGACGGACAAGCTAAAGTCAAAAGGTGCCAGTCCAATCATATCCAGGGCTTGAGTGGCTCCGACCGGATTTTTAATCAAGACTAAGGTACATTCCTTATCGCCGATTTTGAAAGTTTCCTGACGGCCAAAGACAGCTCGGCTCTTGTCAAAGCCAGCCTTGATAGTAGCCGGTTCGACACCAAAGAACTGAGCTACTGATACAGCGGCTAAGGCATTGTAGATATTATAAAGGCCACCAATATTAATCTGATAGTCTTGACCATCAATGGTAAAGGCAGAGCGGTTATGCTCAAGTGTTTTGAGAGCGGTTAGGCTGTAGTCAAGCTTAGGACGCTTGAAGCCGCAGTCCTCACAGATATAAGCTCCCAGATTAGCATAAGTGTTGAGCTCGTACTTTAGGATATGCTCGCACTTGGGACAGAGGATGCCCTCAGTATTGTAGTGAGCCAGTTGAGCTTGGCCTTTCTCGATGTCAAATCCATAGTAGCGGACAGGATTCTTTAGGCTGACCGAATTAAAGAGCGGGCTGTCACCATTCATCAGTACAGTCGCTTCAGGCACTTTAGCTGCAGCATCCAGAATCATTTGGTAGGTCGTATAGATCTCGCCATAGCGGTCCATCTGGTCTCGGAAAATATTGGTAAAGACGAAGAGGCTAGGCTTGATATAATCACAAATCCGAGATAGGCTGGCTTCGTCTATCTCCAGCACAGCGATATTCTTGCCAGATTTGCCTTTCTTAGCTGTCAGGAATGTTGTCGTAATCCCAGTAATCATATTGGCACCGCTGGGATTAGTCACCACTTCTCCCGAAGGCTTCCTTGAGAATACCCACTGTCAGAGCTGTAGTTAAAGTTTTACCATTGGTTCCGGTAATAACCACGACCTCATAGTTCTTTGCTAGGTTTTGCAAAATATTTTTATCAAATGTCAGGGCAACTTTCCCCGGCAGAGTCGATCCACGCCCCATTTTGCTGAGAACAAAGTGGGAGGACTTGCCTGCCAAGAGGCCCAAGGCTGTATTTATCTTCATAAGAAATATTTTATCATAAAAAAGTAAAGAAGGTTACAGAAAAATATTGACAAACGTGATATAATGGGTTGGTAAGTCTTTAAGCATTAAGACCCACTGTAAAATAAAAAGAGAGAAGTTAATTGAGTGAACTCTAATTACAAGATAAAATCAGGCTGTTACTAGATTTAATAAGTTCGATTTGTTGCTACAGCTGTTTGATTTTGCTTGTAGAGGAGTAGGAAGTCTAAGTATGAATTTTCAACAACTAACCAATCTCCAATATTGGGCCAGTTTGTTTTCTGACCCCTGGAGGATTGTAATTAATATTATTGACGTCGCTATCGTCGCGTGGATTTTGTATTATCTGATTAAGGCAATCGCTGGTACGAAGATTATGATTCTGGTCCGCGGGGTGCTCTTCTTTATCTTGGCACAGTTTTTTGCCAATATCATCGGCTTGACCACCATTTCTTGGCTGATTAATCAGGTCATCACTTACGGGGTCATTGCGGCCGTAGTGATTTTCTCGCCTGAGATTCGGGCAGGATTGGAAAAGCTGGGCCGAGCAACGGATATTTTTTCTGCGACGCCCATCAGTAACGAAGAAAAAATGGTTCAAGCCTTTGTCAAGTCTGTTGCCTATATGAGTCCGCGGAAAATCGGGGCTTTGGTGGCCATTCAGGGAACCCGCACCTTGCAGGAGTACATTGCGACAGGGATTCCCTTGGATGCAGATGTGTCCGGAGAGCTGCTAATCAACATTTTCATCCCCAATACGCCATTGCACGATGGAGCTGTCATTATAAAAAACAATAAAATTGCGGCTTCCTGTGCCTACCTGCCTCTGACAGAAAGCAGCGGTATCTCTAAGGAGTTTGGAACCCGGCACCGCGCAGCTATTGGCCTGTCTGAAGTATCCGATGCTTTTTACTTTTGTCGTTTCAGAAGAAACCGGCGGTATTTCCACTACGCACAATGGAATTTTTCAAGCATGATTTGACTTTGGATGAGTTTGAGATAGAGCTGAGAAAGGTCTTCTTATCAGAGCAGGGCAAGCCAGCAGGTTTGAAAAAAACGCTTCATGGGAGGATGGAAGAAATGAAAAAAACGTAAAAAAATTCTTTATATCATCTCTTCGTTTTTTTCTTTGCCCTAGTCCTGTTTGTCTATGCAACCTCAAGCAGTTATCAAAAACAATACTGGAGTTCGACAGGTCACATCTGAAACATATACCAATACGGTTTCCAATGTGCCGATTGATATCAAATATGACAGCGAGAATTACTTTATCAGCGGTTTCACTTCTGAAGTTTCCGTCGCTCTGACAGGCTCCAACCGGGTCAATCTAGCCAGTGAAATGCAGGAAAGCACTCGAAAATTTAGAGTCGTTGCTGATCTTTCCAAGGCTACAGAAGGCACAGTAGAGATTCCGCTAAAAGTGGAAAACCTACCGAGCGGTCTGACTGCTACAGTCACTCCGCAGAAGATTTCTGTTAAGATTGGTAAAAAGGCCAGCAAGAAGGTTGAAGTTCGCTACCTCATCACAGACAGCCAGGTGGCTGAAAATGTGTCTATCAGTGGTGTGACCTTGGAAAATAAGGAAGCTACAGTTACCAGTGACGAGGAGACCCTGTCTAAGATTGAATATGTCGTAGCTATTCTTCCGACCAATGTCATTATCACTGGCAACTACAGCGGAACAGCACCGCTGCAGGCTGTTGATGGTCAGGGAAATGTCATGCCAAGCGTGGTGACACCATTTGAAACAACTATGCGTGTCAACACTAAAACAGCAGACAGCTCAGGCTCGTCTTCCTCTAACAGTAGCTCAAATACGAGCTCATCAAATAAAAACTAAATAAAATTTTGAAAATAAACTTGGATGAAGTTGGCCTGCCTTGCTTGCAGCCTATATCCTTACATCCAGGTCTTATGAAAGGAAACTATTTATAATGGGTAAATACTTTGGAACCGATGGTGTTCGCGGAGAAGCAAATGTAGAATTAACGCCGGAATTGGCCTTTAAACTTGGCCGCTTTGGTGGTTATGTTCTGAGCCAGCACGAAAGTGAAGTGCCTCGGGTCTTTGTTGGCCGGGATACTCGAATTTCAGGAGAAATGCTGGAAAGCGCCTTGGTTGCAGGACTATTGTCCGTTGGGATTCATGTCTATAAATTGGGTGTCATTGCAACGCCTGGTGTAGCTTATCTGGTCAAGTCAGAGAAAGCCAGCGCCGGAGTCATGATTTCTGCCAGCCACAATCCAGCTTTGGATAATGGTATCAAATTCTTTGGTGGTGACGGCTATAAGCTGGATGATGAGCGTGAGTTGGGGAAATCGAAGCTTTGCTGGACGCAGCAGAAGATACCCTGCCACGTCCAAGCGCAGAAGGTTTGGGTGACTTGGTGGATTATCCAGAAGGACTGCGCAAGTACCAACAATACTTGGTATCAACCGGCTTAGAACTAGAAGGAATGCATGTAGCTTTAGATACGGCCAACGGTGCGGCTTCAACCAGTGCCCGTCAGATTTTTGCGGATCTAGGCGCACAGTTGACCATTATCGGAGAAAATCCAGATGGCCTCAATATCAATCTGAATGTTGGCTCTACACATCCAGAAGCTTTGCAGGAAGTTGTCCGTGAGTCTGGTGCCGCGATTGGTCTGGCCTTTGATGGAGATAGCGATCGCATGATTGCAGTAGATGAAAATGGCGAACTGGTAGATGGTGACAAGATTATGTACATCATCGGTAAGTACCTGTCTGAGAAAGGTGAGCTGGCGCAGAATACAATTGTTACGACCGTCATGTCCAACCTAGGCTTCCATAAGGCTTTGGAGCGTGAAGGTATTCAAAAGGCTGTGACCGCAGTCGGTGACCGCTATGTTGTAGAGGAAATGCGCAAGAATGGCTATAATCTAGGTGGCGAGCAGTCTGGACATGTTATCATCATGGACTACAATACGACAGGTGACGGTCAGCTTTCAGCTGTGCAATTGACCAAGGTCATGCAGGAAACAGGTAAGAAACTTTCTGAATTAGCTGCTGAAGTAACCATCTATCCACAGAAACTGGTCAATATCCGTGTGGAAAACAGCATGAAGGATAAGGCGATGGAAGTCCCTGCTATCAAGACGGTGATTGAGAGAATGGAAGCCGAAATGGCTGGCAATGGCCGGATTTTGGTTCGTCCGAGCGGAACAGAGCCTTTGCTGAGGGTCATGGCTGAAGCACCAACTGACGAAGAAGTAAATTATTATGTAGATACCATTGCTAATGTTGTTCGAGATGAAATTGGGATAGACTAATAAATGTAAAGAAACTGAGACATAATGTCTTGGTTTTTGGGTTTTAGTTGCATAATTAAACACTTTAAGGCAAAATGTTGCAAAAAAGACATGTAATTGGTATAATAAGCATTGAAAGGAGCATAAGATGAAAAATAAGAAAACACTTATTCTTAAAATTTTAATCTTGTTAACGGCTATTGTTACAGGTCTTGGTTTGGCTGCTAAGACACAGGCTGCTGAGGTAACAGATTATACCCAGCAAACAAGCATTACCAAAGATGGTGTGCCATTAACAAGTGACTCAACAGTTATGACCAATGAAACTCTGTCTGCAACAACTAGTTTCACATTCCCGTCATCTCAAACTATCGCTGAAGGGGACACCCTTACTTTCTCACTGCCGCAGGAATTAACCCTGATTACTCCCTTAAACTTCCTAGTATCTGATGTTGTCAATCACAAGGGAGAAGTAGTCGGAAAAGCTCAAGCGAATCCAGCGACTCAAACGGTTACGGTAACCTTTAGTAATTACTTTACTAACTACACCGAACAAAAAGAAATGTCCCTGACTTTTAATGTACGAGTTAATAACGACAAGGTGCAAAATTCAGGGCCAGTTTCCTTCAAATTTGGCCAGACAGATTTTTCTTTCCAATATGAAAAGGTAGAAGGAACTGCTGGTGAATATGAAATGAAATATGGTTACCAAGACAGTAGCGATCCAAAGATTGTCAAATGGCGCATTATCCTGAATGCAAGACAGGACATGCTTCGTAACATGGTGATTTCAGACAACTTTGGCGACGGTCTAACACTGGTACCAGGTACACTGCGAGCAGTTCGTTATGCTCCTGTAGAAGGTGGTATCCGCAATGAAGCGCACTTGCTGACTCTGCCTGTTTTGGATAACTTCACTAACAAGGCGGTTCTTACGCAAAATGCTAATGGTGATGCCAATGGCTTTACCATCAACTTTGGTGATAACTACAACTGGCCAATGTACATCGAGTACTCTACTCGCGTACCAGATGGTGTTCAAGTAGGTGATGTGGTTAACAACACCTTGTCTTGGACAGCTAAAGGCTTCCCAGAGCGTACAATTACTAAGTCCGTTCGCTTAGAAGATGGTTCTGGTAAAGGAAGCGCTCTGTTGGCAAAGACGTAATGATTAAGGCTCAGAAGAAGCTTGTTAATAAAGAGTTAGAAAAAGGTCAATTTACCTTTGGTCTCTTTGACGAAAGTGGTAACTTGCTTCAAACAGTTACCAATGAAGCAGACGGCTCTATTAACTTCAAGGCCTTGAACTATAGTGCTGCTGGTACTTACCGCTACAGCATCAAAGAAATCCCAGGAAATGATCCTAACTACGTCTATGATGACAAGGAAGCACAGCTGACAGTTACTGTAACAGATGTTAATGGTGAGCTTTTGGGATCTGTCAAGTATGACTTGGATCCAGTCTTTACAAATACTTATAGAGGTAATGATCCAGGCAAGTCAGTTCAGCCGCCAACTCCTGGCAATAACAACAATCCAAACAACAACCCAAATAATAATCCAAACAATAATCCAAATAACACTCCAGGCAATGGTAACAATACCCCTGGTAACAGTTCCGACAATCCAAAGGGTGGAACAGACAATCCAGGGAATGGAAATAACAATTCAAACAATGGTACCAATGATCCGGGTGCTGCAGGAGGCAACAAAAAAGTTCTGCCTAAGACTGGTCAAGAAACTACACTTTGGCTGTCAGTTGCAGGTTTGGCAATCTTAGTTGGCTTTGGAAGTTATGTCTTTCTTCAAAAAAAGACTAGATAAAATTCAAAGGTTTTAAGAGTTTTCTCTTAAAGCCTTTTTGCATGGTTTTCCATTTGAAAAAACGGAGCAATCGTGTTAGAATAGACCTAGTAATTTTTAAAGGATAGAGGTGTTATCGTGGCTTTTGGAGATAACGGACAACGCAAAAAAACAGGATTTGAAAAATTGACGATGCTGGTCGTGATTATCATGCTTATCGTGACAGTCGGAGCTATCTTTGCTTCCGCTCTCAGTGCAATCTTTTAATCCAAACGCTTCAGGGCGTTTTTTTAGACTAGAAAAAGAGAATAGAAAAAATGAGTATGTTTTTAGACACAGCTAAGATTCAAGTTAAGGCTGGCAATGGTGGCGATGGTATGGTGGCCTTTCGCCGTGAAAAATATGTTCCTAACGGCGGCCCTTGGGGTGGCGATGGTGGCCGTGGCGGCAATGTTGTTTTTGTTGTAGACGAGGGCCTGCGTACCCTGATGGACTTTCGTTACAATCGCCACTTCAAGGCTCAGTCTGGTGAAAAGGGCATGACCAAAGGGATGCATGGCCGAGGGGCAGAGGACTTGATTGTTCGTGTGCCTCAGGGGACGACAGTTCGTGATGCTGAGACGGGCAAGGTGCTGACGGACTTGGTAGAAAATGGTCAAGAATTTATCGTAGCGCGTGGTGGCCGAGGCGGTCGTGGAAATATTCGCTTTGCAACGCCTAAAAATCCTGCTCCAGAGATTTCTGAGAACGGAGAACCGGGTCAAGAGCGAGAGCTTCTGCTGGAGCTCAAGGTCCTAGCAGACGTTGGTCTGGTCGGATTCCCATCTGTCGGGAAATCCACTTGCTTAGTGTTATTACAGCAGCCAAGCCTAAGATTGGTGCCTATCATTTCACGACAATCGTGCCCAATCTAGGCATGGTTCGCACTCATTCTGGAGAGTCCTTTGCGGTGGCAGATCTGCCGGGTTTGATTGAGGGGGCTAGCCAAGGAGTGGGACTGGGAACCCAGTTTCTCCGTCATATTGAGCGGACACGGGTCATCCTGCATGTCATCGATATGTCAGCTAGTGAGGGACGTGACCCTTATGAGGACTATCTGGCTATCAATAAAGAGTTGGAATCCTACAATCTTCGTCTCATGGAGCGCCCGCAGATTATTGTTGCCAACAAGATGGATATGCCAGATAGCGCTGAAAATCTTAAGATATTAAAAGAGAAGTTAGCAGCTAATTATGATGAGTTTGCGGAACTACCGCAAATCTTCCCGATTTCCAGTCTGACTAAACAAGGCCTTGCGACCCTCTTAGATGCGACTGCAGAGTTACTGGATAAGACACCAGAGTTCTTGCTTTATGATGAGTCTGAAATGGAAGAAGAAGCTTACTACGGCTTTGACGAAGAAGCGCCAGCCTTTGAAATTTCTCGTGATGATGATGCGACTTGGGTGCTGTCTGGTGACAAGCTTGAGAAGCTCTTTAATATGACCAACTTTGACCGCGATGAAGCAGTCATGAAATTTGCCCGTCAGCTTCGTGGTATGGGCGTTGATGAAGCCCTTCGTGATCGCGGAGCCAAGGATGGGGATTTGGTTCGCATCGGCAAGTTTGAGTTTGAATTCGTTGACTAAGGAGGCTTGCAATGGGTGATAAACCAATATCCTTTCGCGATGAAAATGGAAACTTTGTCTCTGCAGCCGACGTCTGGAATGCAGAAAAGCTAGAAGAGCTCTTTAATAAACTCAACCCTAAGCGCAAGCTGCGTCTGGAAAGAGAAGCATTAGCGAAAGCAGAAGAGGAATAAGATAAAGCAGCTAAGCAGGAAATAATCCTAGTCAGCTGATTTTTAGCGCTAAAGATGTATTCGTTAAGGTAATTAACCTTTGTTTTAAGCAAAGATTTTAGGACTAACTGCTTTTATTCGAGGGAGAGCAGCTAGGCAGACACCTAGAACGATAAGCTTGTCTGCATAGTCAGTTAGTATTTGGACGAGGACGATACTAAGGACGGGGTTGACTCCCATTCCCCGCAGGGCTTGGACGATGAGACTGGATCCGCTGGATGTTATGCCTCCGAAGAGCAGGACAGTGATTGCAGAGGCTACTAGGGTACCCGGAAGGGCTACCAATAGGGTTTTCCAGAGAAGACTGAGCTTTAAGCTTCCTTTTTCTTTAAAAAACCAAGCTGCTGAAAGAGCGATGATGATAGCGACTGGCGAGTAGTAGAGAGAAAAGATATCGGTTGTCATCCAGCCAATGAGGGCGCTGAGAAAGGCAACGCCAGCCCCAGCAAGAGGCCCTAAAGTCAAGCTAGCCAGAATCGTTCCAAAGGTATCTAGATAGACAGGTAATTTCAGAAATAGTGCAATATTAGCTCCCACGTAGTTAAGAGCGATACAGATAGATAAGAAGCTTAGGATAAGGGGTGTTGATTTTTTCATGATAAAGTTTTCCTCATAAAAGTGATGATAGGTCTTGAGCAATCGTTTCCTTAGGCTGATTCAGGAGAATGGCTAAGAAGTCTTGGAAGAAGAGTGAGGGACTGACTTGAGTTGCAATATAGGCATTGGCTGGTTTATGATAGAAGTCATAAGCATCAACCACGGTTTGTCCAAGAGCAATGCTTTCGGTTACGACTTCAACATAGGAGTCGAAGCCCGTACAAAGATCCTCATGCAGAAAATGAGCAATAGCCAGCGGATCGTTGATGACACAGCCGATGATGTGCTCGTATTCCCAGTGGAAGTCCCAGTAGAAACGTGTGATACGGCCGACAAACTCAGCCACTTCTGGCTGCAGGAAACGCATGTACTCTAATAGATTGGGGGTGAGGACGATGGCGCGTGTGACATCCAGTCCCACCATCTCGATTTTCCGGCCTAACTTTTGATAGACAAATTGAGCGGCGTGTGGGTCACACCAGTAGTTATACTCGGCTACAGGTGAGCAGTTGCCATGAGATTTGTAGCTGCCGCCCATACTGACAAAGCGTTTGATATGTTTTCCAATTTGGGGATTTTGCTTTATTGCCATTGCTAGATTAGTCAATGGTCCTAATGTGATAAGGGAAGTGTCCTGAGCCTTTTGGAAATAGGTAGCCAGAAATTCAGAGGCTTTCTGAGGCTGGGGCTGACAATTGCTTGTTCGATTGATTCCGCTCTCGCCTAAACCATCCATACCGTGGGTATCCTGGGCTGAAACGAAATCGCGGACTAGAGGCTTGTCTGCCCCTGCATAGACTGGTATATCTAGCCGGTTCAGTTTTTCTAATATTTTAAAGGCATTTTCAACACCAAGGTCTACTGGGACATTTCCAGCAACGATGGTCAGTGCTACAACTTCTAGATCGGGATGCTGAATGGCATAGATTAGAGCTAGACTATCATCTATACCAGGGTCGCAGTCGATAATGACTTTTCTTTTCATGAGTTCTCCTTTGCCTATATAAAAATGAGGTTGAGACAATCGGTCCCAACCTCTTAACTGTCTGACTAATCGAGGAGACAGCAAAAAAACTATGCGCAAGAAATTTTATATACAATATAAAGGCACTTAGTTTTTTATTCTGGGAAGTTTTCGAACCAGTCCAAAACCGAGGTTTTGATTTCTCTGTTTTTCTATCATAAATAAAAATAAGGAAAAAGTCAATGGGAGTAAGCCTAACATGGCCACCCCCATCTTTTTATGGTATAATGAAAAAAATAAGTAGGAGAAGTGATAATTATGGCAAAAACGATTCATACAGATAAAGCACCAGCAGCGATTGGACCTTATGTTCAAGGAAAAATTGTCGGCAATCTTTTGTTTGCGAGTGGGCAGATTCCCCTGTCTCCTGAAACTGGAGAAATTGTTGGGACGACTATTGAAGAGCAGACCCAGCAGGTACTGAAATGTTTCAGCCATTTTGGAAGCCGCTGGAACAGACTTTGACCATGTAGTCAAGGCTACTTGTTTCTTGAGTGATATCAATGATTTTGTGGCCTTTAATGAAGTTTACAAAACAGCCTTTACAGAAGCATTTCCAGCTCGTTCAGCAGTCGAAGTGGCTCGCCTGCCTAAGGATGTGAAGATTGAGATTGAGGTTATTGCCGAGATTCTCTAAAAAAGGGCGGGGGAAAACAGCTTTTTGACGGATTCTATCTGATGAAAGGATTATTATGTCTGAGAAGAAAATTCAGCTTGTCATTGTGACTGGAATGAGCGGGGCGGGGAAAACCGTAGCCATCCAGTCTTTTGAAGACTTAGGTTATTTTACCATTGATAACATGCCGCCAACTCTGGTGCCGAAGTTCTTGCAGCTTGTCGAAGGGACTACTGATAATGATAAATTGGCTCTGGTTGTCGATATGCGCAGCCGTTCCTTCTTTTTGCAAATCCAGAACGTTTTGGATGAATTAGAGCAGAATGAGAACATTGATTTCAAGATTCTTTTCCTAGATGCGGCGGATAAGGAGTTAGTAGCTCGTTACAAGGAAACGCGTCGCAGCCATCCGCTGGCAGCTGATGGTCGGATTTTAGATGGGATTAAGCTGGAGCGCGAACTTTTAGCCCCTCTGAAGAATCTCAGCCAAAATGTCGTGGACACAACTGAACTGACGCCAAGGGAACTCAGAAAGACCATCTCTGAGCAATTTTCAAATCAGGCTGACATGCATAGTTTCCGCATTGAGGTCATGAGTTTTGGTTTCAAATACGGTCTGCCTTTGGATGCTGACTTGGTCTTTGATGTGCGCTTTCTGCCCAATCCCTACTATAAACCTGAGCTACGCAATCAGACAGGCTTGGACAAGGATGTCTTTGACTATGTCATGAACCACGCCGAGTCAGAAGAATTTTACAAGAACCTGCTAGGCTTGATCGAGCCCATTTTGCCGGGCTATCAGAAGGAAGGAAAGTCTATCCTGACCATTGCTGTTGGCTGTACGGGCGGTCAGCACCGTAGTGTAGCCTTTGCTCAGCGCTTAGCAGATGATTTGGCTAAATTGGCCGGTCAATGCCAGCCACCGCGACAAAAACCGTCGGAAAGAAACGGTGAACCGCTCATGAGAAAGCCACGAATTACAGTCATTGGCGGTGGAACAGGAATTTCAGTTATTTTAGACAGCCTGCGTAAAAAAGACGTAGAGATTTCAGCTATTGTCACAGTAGCAGATGATGGGGGCAGTTCTGGTGAGCTGCGGAAAAACATCCAGCAGCTAACTCCGCCAGGTGACTTGCGAAATGTCCTAGTAGCTATGTCTGACATGCCAAAATTCTATGAGAAGGTCTTCCAGTATCGTTTTGCGGAAGGAGACGGAGTTCTAGCTGGGCATCCTTTGGGCAATCTGATTATTGCCGGCATTTCCGAAATGCAGGGCTCAACTTATAATGCCATGCAGCTTCTAACCAAGTTTTTCCATACGACAGGCAAAATCTACCCTTCTAGTGACACCCCTTTAACTCTGCATGCTGTGTTTGCAGATGGGACGGAAGTTGTCGGTGAAAGCAATCTGACCAGCAAGAGCGGGATGATTGAGCGGGTCTATGTGACCAATACCTATGATGACCAGAAGCCTGCTGCCAGTAAAAAGGTGGTCGAGAGCATCTTAGAAAGCGATATGGTGGTTCTGGGACCTGGTTCTCTATTTACCTCTATTTTGCCTAATCTCGTTATTGAGGAAATTGGTCAAGCTCTTTTGGATACCAAGGCAGAAGTGGCCTATGTCTGCAATATCATGACCCAGCGCGGCGAAACAGAGCATTTTTCAGACAGCGATCACGTCCAAGTCCTGCACCGTCATTTAGGCAGGAATTTTGTAGATACAGTCTTGGTTAATATCGAACCTGTCCCTCATGAGTACATGGACAGTAACCAGTTTGACGAATATCTGGTACAGGTGGAGCATGATTTTCAGGGGTTACAAGAGCAGGTTCCGCGCGTTATTTCTTCGAATTTTCTTCGTTTGGAAAATGGCGGAGCTTTCCATGATGGTGAGTTGGTTGTTGACGAATTGATGCAGATTATACAGGTACGCAAATGAGCTTTACAGTAAAAGTAAAAGAAGAACTGCTGAGTCTGGCAAGCAGAGATAAAAATGAGCTGTCAGCCATGATCAAGATGTCTGGCAGTCTGGGCTTGGCCAGCAGTGGTTTGACCCTGTCTGTCACAACAGAAAATGCCAAGATTGCTCGCCATCTCTATGAGTTGCTGTCAGACCTTTATCAGGTCAAGTCAGAAATCCGCCACCATCAGAAGACCAATCTGCGCAAGAACCGTGTATACACAGTATTTCTGGATCAGAAAGTGGAAGAAATCCTTTCTGACCTGCACTTGGCTGATTCCTTTTTGGTATCGAGGCAGGGATTGACCAGGCCATTTTGTCAGATGACGAAGCCAGCCGAGCCTATCTTCGGGGAGCCTTTCTCTCAAATGGCAGCATGCGGGAGCCAGACTCAGGCAAATACCAGCTTGAAATCCTGTCCGTTTATCTGGATCATGCTGAGGACTTGGCTGCCTTGATGCGGCGTTTTTTGCTGGATGCCAAGACCATTGAGCGCAAGAAGGGGGCTGTTACTTATCTGCAGCGGGCTGAGGACATCATGGACTTTCTCATTGTCATTGGGGCTATGGAAGCCATGGCTGAGTTTGAGTCTCTTAAGCTCATGCGGGAAGCGCGCAATGACCTCAACCGCGCTAATAATGCGGAGACAGCGAACATTGCCCGCACAGTCACTGCCAGTATGAAAATCATCAACAATATTGTCAAAATCAGCGATAATATCGGCATTGAGAGTTTACCTGTAGACCTGCAGGAGGTGGCTCAACTTCGTATTCAGCATCCAGACTACTCCATCCAGCAGTTGGCTGATAGTCTGAGCCGGCCACTGACTAAGAGCGGCGTCAATCATCGCTTGAGAAAAATCAATAAAATCGCAGATGAATTATAAAAGCTGCTGAGCTTGAGCTCGGCAGCTGTTTTTTTATAGGCTTGTAGAATGTTTGGGCTGGACTTTTTGCTCAGGATAGATATGGTTAATGGCATTGTTGACAGCAGTAGGTGCCTCACCTAGCCCAGTCGCAATCAGGTCAATCTTCCCCTCGTAGCTGCAGCAGTCACCAGCTGCATAGATACCTGGCACAGAAGTTTCTTGCTTGCTATTGACCAAAATTTTGTGACGGTTGAGCTCCAAGCCCCAATCTTTGAGATTGCCGACAGAGGATTTAAAACCGTAGTTGACAAAGAGGTAATCCAGAGGTAGAAGATGATTTTTCCTCTCCCTTGACTTGGCTGATTTCCAAGTGGGTTATCTTGCCATTTTCGCCGACCAATCGACTCGGTATAAATGGTGTCTTAATCTCAACGCTGGAAGCCTTGAGTTCTTCCACACTATGCTCTAAAGCCCGGAAGTTGTCCCGACGGTGAACCAGACTGGTTTCTGCAATCTTTTCAAAAGCTAGCGCCCAGTCAACAGCCGAGTCGCCGCCACCCAGAATGACAACCTTTTTGCCTGCATACTGGCTGATGTTTGAAACGTGATAGTGGAGGTTGCTGTAGGCTTCAGCATCGTCTAGCTCCAAAGCTCTCGGTTTGAAGGCGCCACCTCCCATGGCGATGATGATGGTTTGGTCTGATGCTGGGCTTGAGAGGTTATGATAGAGAAGCCATCATCAGATTTAGTGATATCCAGCACTGTTTCATTGAGGCAAATCTCAGTCTGGAAAGTTTCCAGCTGCTCAATCAGACGCTGTGTCAGTTCTTCGCCACTTAGATTGGTAAAGCCCGGCACATCCAGAATCTTCTTCTCTGGATAGAGAATGGCTGGCTGACCACCCAGCTGAGGCAGGGAATCAATGATTTTAACCTTAGCTTGGCGTAGATGAGCGTAAAAAGCTGCGAATAGGCCAACTGGACCGCCACCGACAATCGTAATATCATACAGTTCAGACATAATTTTCCTCAATCTTTTTAAAATAAACTAGCATTATTGTACCACAAAAAGGGGTTGAAATGTAAGCAAATGTTTTGAAGCCAGCTTAAAAGCCCCTGTTGGGGCTTAAAATTAGATAGCAAATAAATCATTGAGGTTTTCAGCCAACGTTGGGTGGGTGAAGATTTGCTTGCTCAAGTAGGTGTAAGGAATCTTATTATCCATGGCTACAGTCAGGATATTGATAATTTCCTGAGCTCCTGCTGAGAAGATTGTTGCTCCGACGATTTCCTTGGTTTCAGTGTTGACAACAGCCTTGAAGGCTCCGCGTAAGTCAGCATTGACATGTCCGCGAGGCATAGCTGCGACTGGAATCTCCTTAACTGCAATCGGCAGTCCTTGCTCTTGGGCTTCCTTTCTGTCAATCCGATTTGAGCTAAAGGCGGTGTGATGAACATGCTGGTAGGAACGTTTTTACGGTCTTCCAGTGTGTAGCTGCCATCGCCAGCCAGATAGCTATAAAGGATACGGAAGTCATCCAGTGAGATATAAGTAAACTGCAGACCGCCATTGACATCGCCCGCTGCAAATACACCAGGTACAGATGTTTCCAAGTGCTTATCGACCTTAATCGCTCCGCGCTCTGTCAGCTCGATATCTGTATTTTCCAGCTGTAGTGGTTCAATATTGGGCTTACGGCCGGTAGCATAGAGAAGGGCATCGAAGCGGAATTCTCCAGATTCTGTCACAACTACAACTTCGTCACCATCATTTTTGATCTGTGTAGTACGTACATTTTGTAAGAGTTGGATTCCGTCTTCTTCCATGTATTGCTTAGCTAGAGCAGCGATAGAAGGCTCAACTCGAGGGAGAAAGGCAGGAGCAGCATCCAGCACAGTCACCTGACTGCCCAATTTGTTGTAGAGTCCAGCGAATTCTAGGCCGATGTTACCGCCACCCAGAACTCCCAAGCGTTTAGGAAGTTCTTTCAGGTTTTGGATACCTGTTGAATCGTAAACATTTTTAGTATCAGTCAATCCAGGAATTGGCAGGACATTGGAAACAGCACCAGTATTGATGACAATAGTTTCAGCAGTCAGTTCCTCTTTCTCATCGCCAGCTGTGATTTCGATGACTTTATTGGAAAGAAAATGAGCTTCCGCATCAATGATGTCAACACCAGCACCACTGATTGCTGCATAGTTCTTCCCGTTGAGACGGCTGGTAACAGCATTCTTTTCAGCCATGACTTGGTCGAAAGCCAGGCCTTTTTTTCAGCTGCGACGAGCAGGGTCTTGGTTGGGATGCAGGCGATATTGATACAGGTTCCCCCGTACATAGCTTTGCTTCGCTCAATCAAAGCAACTTTTTTTCCTTGAGCCGCAATTTTGGCTGCCAATGTTTTACCGGCTTTCCCAAAGCCGATGACAATTAAATCATAGGTTAACATAATTTACCTCCATTTTTCAAAAAAGATTGTATCACATCTAGTCAGAAATTGCTGATTTCTGCTACGCTTTTTTTCTTCAGTATTTTTTTAGTATTTATTTTTTTATACATAATGTCCATTTTTGAGCAAGATTTTCGCAGTTCCAGTCAGTCTGTGTTATACTAAGTTTCGTTATTTATTTTAGGAGGGTAAAATGTCTATTATTACACTGATTTTGGCAAGTTTGGTTGCCTTGGAATTTTTCTACATCCTGTACTTGGAGACCTTCGCGACGACTTCTGCAGCGACAGCTCGGGTTTTCGGTATGTCGCAAGAAGAGTTGGGGCAGCAGTCGGTCAATACTCTTTTCAAAAACCAAGGAGTATACAACGGTCTGATAGCTGTTTTGGTCTTGATTGCGGCCTTTGTACAGCCTAGTTCGTTTTGGCTGGGATTTTTTATGCTTTATATCATCTTGGTAGCTGCTTACGGTGCAGTGACCAGTGACCCCAAAATCCTGTTCAAGCAGGGAGGGCTGGCTATGCTGACCCTACTTAGTTTATTTTTCTAAATAGAGTGAGGAAAATTGATTTCCCACTCTTTTTTATATAATGATTGACTTTTTTGTTAGACAAGTGTAGAATAAAATTAGAAATAGCATTAATTTAGAAAGTGCGTGGGAACGATGAAAAAATCTATTAAACGTTTGCCAGACGGGGAATTTACTATTTTAAAGGTAATTTGGCAACTGCCTACCCCTGACGACTTCTGCCCGTATCATGGAAAAAGCTGGGACCAGACAATCACTGGAAGCCCCAGACTTTGCTGACAGTCTTGGCTCGCTTGACTGAAAAGGGATTTTTAGAAAGTGTCCGTAAGGGGCGTGAAAGGCAGTATACAGCCTTGATCTCAGAAGATGAGTATCTGGAAGTTGAGGCTTCGGATTTCTTGAAGCGTCACAGCGGCCGTTCAATGGGCGGTTTTGTCAAAACACTCTTTTCTTCTAACTCCTTTTCAGAAAATGAATTGGATGAGCTGCGCAGTCTGCTCAACCAAGGAAAGTAGGATGGAGGGATGAGCATGAAACAGTTCCTTCTTTCTTTTCTGCTGACCAGTTTGTCGACATCCATTTTGGTGCTTTTGCTTAGTCTGCTTTTTACGGCCTTTAAGACTAAGATTTCGGTCAGAGTGAAGTATTTTATTTGGTTTTTGATATTGCTGAGTTTTCTGTTTCCGTTCCGTCCCCAATTTGGCTCAGGCCTGATTCGGCTGAATACAGGATCGGTAGTTCAGACAGCAGTGACTGCCACCCAGACAAGTGGAGCTCAGGGTGCTTCTCCAGCAGTTGAAAAAGCTGCTCAGCCAAATCTGTGGGAGGCTGTTCTAGGTCTACCTTGGTTTGAAATTCTCTTTACCATCTGGCTGATTGGCTTTGTCTTTAGCATAGGAAGATACGCTTATTCTTATATTCGCTTCAGAAAGATGCTAAAGCGCTGGGGCACGGAGTTTCAGGACGAAGAAGCGATGGCTCAGCTGCGGGCTGTTCAGCAGGAGATGGGAGTTAAGGGCCGGATTCGTCTGCTCCACTATCCTATGTCCCAAAGTCCTATGCTGCTAGGTTTCAGAGATATTTTAATCGTGCTGCCAGAGTTGGACTACACAGAAGAAGAGCTGCAGCTGATTTTCAAGCATGAGCTGACTCACTATAAGCACCGCGATGTTTTAGTTAATCTTTTGGGAATTTTTGCCAAGAGTCTGCACTGGTTTAACCCGGTTGTCCGCTTTGCCTGCCGTGAAACTCAGGAAGCAGGAGAAATGTACTGTGACTATGATGTTCTGAGCAGTAGAGATACAGAGTATCGGACTTTCTACGGTGAAACGATTTTGACCATGATAGACCGCAGTAAGAAGACCCCAATTGCCCTGACGACCTGCTTTTACTCTGACAAGTTTAATCTCAAGCGTCGGATTGTCGGCATTATGGATAACCGCCTGCCTAAGAAGTTTCTGTCTGCTGCCTTTGTAGTAGCAGTTCCTCTCCTTTTGCTCTTGACTAGCTCGGTCTTTGCCTTAGAAAGCCCAGCTGCTCAACAAAGCAAGCCTGTGGCTGGACAAAAACGGCCTCAAGGACTCAGTCAGCGTCAGGCACTAGGAGTGGTCTTGAAAGAACTGTCGCTTTCTGAAAAGGATATAAAAGATTTACAAATTTCGCGTGAGAAAGACACCTATAAGATTCGCTTCTCTCACGGACAAACTGCCCATGAAACCATTGTCAATGCTAAGGATGGAAAACTGGTCAAATCCAAGCAGCATACTATTGTCGAAAAGACAGTAACGGTTGAGAAAGAAGTCAGCCCATCCTCGTCTGCTGTATCAACTCCAGCTGACAGTGGTAGCGCTGCAGGCTCAGGACATACGGGATCTACCGGATCTGCCGGTGCTGGTACAGCGACAGTCCAGACACCTGCTCAGAACAGCTCTTCTCAGACGACGGACACTGATGATCCAGATGATGATGATGATGACCATGATGACGATTAAATAAAGGATTCTGCCAGTTTAAGTTTCTTAAAAGCTTAGACTGGTAGAATTTTATTATCTTCTCAAAGGGGGATTTGGCAATCCTCCAAGAGCAGTTGGTTATCAGTTTATTTTAGGTCGATTTTACTTACAGTCTATATTTCGTTTCCTAATACCAAAAACAAACTGAAAGATTATTTATCTTTTTTCTTGACATTCACAAACGACAATTGTAGAATATATTTATAAACTACATTTGTAGAATGTTTTTGAAAAATACTGCTTGGAAAGGAGAAGAAAGCAAAGCTTATCCAGACGCTTGTAGAATGCAGAGCGGAAGCTCTATTTCTTTTAAAAGCATAAACTACATTTGTAGAATCAAAGGAGAATTCAAATGAAACAAAAGCAAATCCAAACAAACTTCCAACGAATCGAAACGAAGTATATTCTTGACCGAGCAATGCTAGCTCGTCTTGAAGCTGACATGAGGCCTCACCTCACCGCAGATGATTATGCGACATCAACCATTTCCAATGTGTATTTTGATAATGATGAGTTCCAGATGATTCAGGATTCCATTGCCAGAAAAGGCGGTCGCGAAAAGATGCGGATGCGGACTTATGCTGAGCAGCCAAATGATGATAGTCAAGTTTTCTTAGAAATCAAGAAGAAACGTGATGAAGTAGGCTTCAAATACCGTTTGGTTTCGAATCCTCTCTCTGTGACCAACTATATTGTGAACGGTGTGGCAGACCATACTATTTCTGATGATCGAGTCAAGGCAGAAGTGGAGCAGTTACAGGAGCGCTATATAGACTTGAAGCCAAAAATGGTGATTAGCTATGATCGCTACTCTATGAGAGGCTTGGAAGATAAAAAAGTCCGTGTGACAGTTGATTCCAACATCCGCTACCGTGATTATGATGTAGACTTGGCTTTAGGCCGCTATGGACTGCCCTTGCTGGATGACGACAAGGTGATTATGGAAATCAAGGTTCCTGGTCAATATCCTCAGTGGTTGGCTGATATTCTGAACAAATACGGTCTTGAAGACCAGTCCTTCTCAAAATACGGCAATGCCTACCTGAAAACTAAAGAAAGGCTGACTCAAACAGTCAAGGCCTAAGGAGGTAGTCTATGCTCAATCAGTTATTTAACAGTATCTACTCCTCTACGGAAGTCAAGATAAATCCTTTAGCATTGATTTTTTCACTAGCAACTAGTGTGGTTTTAGGAATTATATTGGCCAAGGTCTATAAGCGCCAAACCATTTATACCAAGGAATTTGTTGTCACTCTCTCCCTTTTGCCTGCCATTATTTCCATTATCATCTTCTTGGTTAATGGAAATCTGGGTACCAGTGTAGCCGTAGCAGGGACTTTCAGTTTGATTCGCTTCCGGTCGGCTGCAGGTGGCTCCAAGGAGCTCCTAGCCATCTTTATGGCGACGGCTATCGGGATTACAACAGGAATGGGCTTTGTAGCACTGGGAATTGTCTTTACTCTAGCTATTTCAGGTATCTGGATGCTCTTTGAAAAGATGAGCTTTACTTCAGTCAGTCCGACCAGACGTTATGTCCAGGTTCAGGTTCCAGCTGACTTTGACTACGAAGTACTCTTTGATGCTATCTTTGAAACGACTTGTAAATCAGCTGAACTGACCTCTCTCAAGTCGGCTGAAAAGAAGTCTATCAAGTTGGACTATGTTGTTGACTTGAATCTTGACATGAGCGACAGAGAGATCATTCAGCAGTTCCTGTTCTATGATAAGGTGCAGCACATTTCCCTTTCCAAAGCTGCTAAGAAGCGTAAAACCCTCTAAGCAAAAGAAGACCAGCTGCAGCAGAGCAGTTGGTCTTCTTGTTTGTATCATAAAAAGGAGCTACATCATACTTACAGAAAATACTTGACACTCTTTTCTATATGTGGTATGATTATATAGATTTTGGACTTGAAGGGAGTGAAAAAAATGTCAAAAACAGTAGTACGCAAGAATGAATCACTTGATGATGCACTTCGTCGTTTCAAACGTGCGGTTACTAAAGCTGGTACTCTTCAAGAAACACGCAAACGTGAATTCTATGAAAAACCTTCTGTAAAACGCAAACGCAAATCAGAAGCAGCTCGTAAACGTAAAAAATTCTAATTGAACAAAAAAGCAGACTCCGGTCTGTTTTTTGTTTTGACTCTTTGGAGAGAAGAGGATGATTGTGAGTAACAGGCAAGAAAAAAAACACTGATTTTCATCAGTGAATTCTCTTTATTTTTTCTCAGCCAACAAAGCTTTGATTTCTTGCAGGACTTCCAATTCAGTCGGTCCAGCTGGCGCTTCTTCAGCAGCTTCTTCATTCTTCTTAGCAAGACTTTGTGCTTTTTCAGCAGACTTGACGATGAAGAAGAGAACAGTACCGATTACCAAGAAGTTAATCACGGCGCTCATAAAGTTACCATAAGCGATCCCTGTTCCATTTCAATTGAGAAATTTGCTCTAAGTTAGCAGCTTTCAAAAATTGGGTTGAGGAAGAGAGGAGTGATAACATCTTCAATCAATGAAGTGACGATTGCTCCAAAGGCGTTGGCGATGATCACACCGACTGCTAAATCAATCACGTTCCCACGCAGCAAGAATTCTTTAAGATCCTTTAACATTTCATTTCCTTTCGATATTTTTAATTTGAGATACTATTATATCTTAAAATTGTAACATCTACAAGATATTTGCTTGTCAAATATTTTACATTTGCATCATTTTAGTATAAAATATAGAATGATATTCTATGATAAATTGGAGGTATTGTCTCTTGATTGATAAAGAAATCATTTCTGAAATTAAAAACAGCGTCAATATCGTCGATGTCATAGGAGAAACGGTGGCCTTGACCAAGGCCGGGCGGAATTTTCTGGGACTCTGTCCCTTTCATGGCGAAAAGACGCCCTCTTTTAACGTTGTAGAGGACAAGCAGTTTTATCACTGTTTTGGCTGCGGCAAGTCGGGCGATGTCTTCAAATTCATTGAGGATTATCGAGGCGTTTCCTTTATGGATGCTGTTCAGATTGTAGCAGAGCGGGCAGGAATTCCCTTGGCTGTAGAGACAGTGGGGAATGACCGACCGAGACAAAGCCATCCGCACCAGGCTCTTTACGATATCCATACCGAGGCAGCGAAATTTTACCATGCGGTCCTGATGACGACCAAGATGGGAGAGGAAGCAAGGGCTTATCTCTACCAGCGCGGGCTGACAGATGATGTACTCAAGCACTTTCAAATCGGGCTAGCTCCTAATGAGGGGAATTATCTTCATAAGAGTATGGCTGGTAAGTTTGATGAGAATACCATCATGAACTCGGGCCTCTTCAATCTGGCGGAGAATAATCTGGTCTATGATGCCTTTCAGAACCGGATTATGTTTCCCCTGACCAATGACAGCGGACAGGTTGTGGCCTTTTCCGGTCGGATTTGGCAAGAGGCGGCTTCAGATGGTCATCAGGCCAAGTATAAAAATAGTCGCAGCACTGCTATTTTCAATAAAAGCTACGAGCTCTATCATCTGGATAAGGCCAAGCCGGTTATCAAGAAGAGCCATGAAGTCTATCTGATGGAAGGCTTTATGGATGTGATTGCGGCTTATCGGGCAGGGATTGAAAATGCTGTAGCCTCTATGGGAACAGCTCTGACGCCTGAGCATGTCCAGCATCTGAGCAAGTATTGCAAGAAGATTATCCTGTCTTACGATGGAGATAGGGCAGGGCAGGCAGCAACTGCTAAGGCTTTGGATGAGCTGAGAGATATGACGGTGGAAATTGTTCGGATTCCTGATAATTTGGACCCCGATGAATTTCTCGCTAAAAATTCTGAGGAAGATCTGCAGCATTTGCTAAGTAAAACGCGAATAAGTAATGTGGAGTTTCTGCTGCATCATCTGAAACCAGATAATATTGAAAATCTACAGGCTCAGATTGAGTTTGTAGAGAAGATGGCGCCGATTATTGCGAAGACCAAGTCCATCACAGCTCAGAACTCCTATATATACATGCTGGCTGAGTTGCTGCCGGACTTTGACTATCAGCAGGTGGAGCAGACTGTAAATAACAGTCGGCTGGCTGAGCGATCTAGTCGCAGTCAGGAGGTGCCCACTCAGCAGTCTCAACCAGTCGTCATGCAGTTTTCGCCTTCGAACCGGCTGACTCGTCTCATGAGGGCGGAAAATCATATCTTCCACCGCATGATACATCATCCTTTGATTTTGAACCAATACAGGCTGAGAGAAGACTTTGTCTTTGACTCAGAGGACTTGCAGGTCTTGTATGAGATTTTGCTGGCGAATGGTGAGGTGACACCGCAGGATTTATCCCAGCTGCCAGATCTTGTTCAGCAGGCTTGGTACCGCGTTTTAGAAGAAGACTTGCCGGATGAGGTTTTGGAAGATGAATTGAAAGAAGTGGAAGCAACCAGAGAGCGGGAGATTTTGCGCAAGCATAATCAGTTTATTAGTAAGAAGATTCGAGAAGCCTCTCACAGCGGAGATACGGATACAGCCCTGTCTGAGCTGGAGCGCTTGATTGAGCAAAAAAGAAGAATGGAGTAGGAATGGCTACAAAACAAAAAGAAGTAACAACATTAGACGTTCAAATTGCAGAATTTATCCGCAACCACAAGCAGACAGGTGTTGCGACAGATGATGAAATCAATGACCAGTTGGTTATTCCTTTCACTTTGGATGCTGATGGGATTGAGGATTTGCTGCAGCGCATTCAGGATGCTGGCATCTCAATTACAGATAAGGAAGGAAATCCTAGCGCGCGCGTCTTAAATAACGAAGAGGAAGAAGCAGAGCTGACGGATGAAGAGCTCTTAGGCAGCAATTCAGCCAAGGTCAATGACCCAGTCCGCATGTATCTGAAAGAAATCGGGGTTGTGCCCCTTCTCAGCAATGAAGAAGAGCAGGAGCTGGCTATCTTGGTAGAGCAGGGAGACTTGGAAGCCAAGCAGCGTCTGGCTGAGGCCAACCTTCGTCTGGTTGTTTCCATTGCTAAGCGCTATGTCGGCCGTGGTATGCAGTTCCTTGACTTGATTCAGGAAGGAAATATGGGGCTGATGAAAGCCGTTGATAAGTTTGACTACACCAAAGGATTTAAGTTTTCGACTTATGCGACTTGGTGGATTCGTCAGGCCATTACCCGTGCGATTGCTGACCAAGCTCGGACCATTCGGATTCCGGTCCATATGGTGGAAACCATTAACAAGCTAGTCCGCGAGCAACGTAATCTCTTGCAGGAATTAGGTCAAGATCCCACGCCTGAGCAAATCGCTGAGCGGATGGATATGACGCCTGACAAGGTTCGTGAGATTCTTAAGATTGCTCAAGAGCCAGTGTCGCTGGAGACGCCTATCGGTGAGGAAGATGACAGTCATCTGGGAGACTTTATCGAAGATGAAGTGATTGAAATCCAGTCGACTACACAACTCGTGTCGTTCTTCGTGAGCAGCTGGATGAGGTCTTGGATACGCTGACAGACCGCGAGGAAAACGTCTTGCGTCTGCGCTTTGGTCTGGACGATGGAAAAATGCGAACACTGGAAGATGTCGGCAAGGTCTTCAATGTCACTCGCGAGCGGATCCGCCAGATTGAAGCTAAGGCCCTGCGTAAGCTCCGCCATCCAAGCCGCAGCAAACCACTCAGAGACTTTATTGAAGATTAAGAAATGAAGAGCAAGGAGGGACGGAAAGCCTTCAGTAGAAAGCGTCAAGTAGGCAATCCTAGCTGAAAGCAAAAGCCCCTCGAGCTAACTTGAAATTTCTGCTATATCTATAAGGAGGATATTGCATGTCAGAAAAAAAATACAGCCCTGAAGAAGTTGAAAAGATTAAAACACGTATTTTGGAGAGCTTGGAGCAGGTCATTGACCCAGAGCTGGGGATTGATATTGTTAATCTAGGTTTGATCTATGAAATCCGTTTTGACGAGACCAATGGGGAAACGGAAATTGATATGACCCTGACAACCATGGGATGCCCTCTGGCGGATCTTCTGACTGACCAGATCTATGATGCCATGTCAGATGTTCCAGAGGTTACAAAGACGGATGTTAAGTTGGTTTGGTACCCAGCTTGGACAGTGGAAAAGATGAGCCGCTATGCTCGGATTGCTTTGGGGATTCGCTAAGAACTGATAGTAAGTGCTGGCCTGCTGCGTGCAGGCTTTTGCTTTTTTTTTAGCAGATTCTGTTATAATGTTCCTATTGTCTTGGGGTCGTTACGGATTCGACAGGCATTATGAGGCACATTTTGCAACCCATCTAGCGGATGTAAAACGCCAGTTAAATATAACTGCAAAAAATAACAATTCTTACGCTGTAGCTGCCTAAAAACCAGCCAGCGTGACCCGATTCGGATTGCTTGTGTCTGATGACAGGTCTTATTATGAGCAAGCTACGGCAAAATCTAGTCTAGGGATTTTGCAAGAGATTGATAGACTCGCTTGACTTGGGCTTGAGCTATGTGTCAAAGTGAAGTTAAACCAATACATAGCCTATGGTTGTAGACAAATGTGTTAGCAGGTGTTTGGACGTGGGTTCGACTCCCACCGGCTCCATTATTTTAAGGTCTTTCTAAAACGTTGAGAAATCAGCGTTTTTTGCTTTTACGATGTTCAGGAAATCTTGATTTCTATCTGAAAAAGTAATACAATGATGTTAGTGACGACAAAGGAAATATTTGTATTTCTATTGGGTTGATTTCATAAGTATTAAGGGAAGTTTGATATGAGTTTTTTTAAGAATCTGTTTGGTAAGAAGCAAGAGGAAGAGAAAGTAGAAAAGGTTGAAGAAGCAGTGCTTGATGTGCCTTCTGAAGATCCTTTTCCGAGTGAGTGGGGCTCTTTCTCAACCTATATAGATGACAAGTTGGCTAGTATCCGTCTGAATCTAGCTCTTTCTGACGAGGCACCCTATCCTCTCTATACCTATGCTATGAGGCTCAAGGTAACGCTCCTCCAGTACGATGGGGAGACAGGTTTTCCATCTAGTGATGAGTTTAAAGAGCTGAATGTGATTGAGGACCGGCTTTCTGAGGCTTTAGGGCAAGTCGGTGGCATTCATACTGGTGTGATTACAACAGATGGAAATATTGAATTTTACTACTATCTGCAAGACAAGAAAAGCCATCTGGAGCCAATTGCGAACGTGATGCGCGACTTTCCAGATCGCCGCTATGACTCGGCAACCCTAGAAGACGAGGAATGGAATCAGTACTTTGACTTTCTCTATCCTAATGAATACGAGTATCAGACCATTCTTAACCAGCGGGTCTGGTACCAGCTAGAGCAGGATGGCGATGATCATAGTCAGGAGCGCGAGATTGACCATTGGGCCTATTTTGCTTCGGAGGAAGATCGAGATGGTTTCCTAAAGGATGTCGAAGAGCTGGGCTATAGCCTCGTATCTGCTGAAAAGATAGAAGATGCGGACAAACCATATCAGCTGCACGTGATTCGTATGGATACGACGGAAATCTTTGATTTGAACCAGAATGTTTGGACTTTGGTTGAATTTGTGAAAAAATTTAACGGAAACTATGGCGGTTGGGGCTGTAATGTGGTATAATGGTTAAAGTTTTGAGAAAGCTGGGCTTTCTCTTTTATGGAAGATTACTCAAGAGGCTTAAGAGGCTGTGTTGGAAACGCAGTAGGCGTGTAAAAGCGTGCGTGGGTTCGAATCCCATGTCTTCCGTTCAATTCAGAAACGCTTCGGCGTTTTTTTGCTATTCTAGACTTTTTTATAATTTTCACATAATTGTAATAAAGGATTCTGCCCCTTTTTATTAGCTTGTGATAAAATAGAACAGTATAATATTTTTTTAATAGTGATAAGATTATTATGAGGGGAATACATGTTTTTTAAACGCCAAAAAGGTAAGTATCATGAAGTAGAGCGTGTGACTCGTTTTAAGCTGATTAAATCGGGTAAGCATTGGCTGCGTGCTGCGACATCACAGTTCGGCCTTTTTAGATCAATGAAGGGGGGAGGCCTTTCATCGATCGAGCTTAAGGTAACGGAAGAACAAGTTACCGATAAGAAGAGCAGCATAGACTTTTTGAGGGGCATTGTCGCCACGGGAGCGGTGCTGGGCGGAGCTGTTTTGACAAACACAATCGTCCATGCGGAAGAAGATCTGGCTTTGGAAAAAGTCATTGACACGACAGACGTTTTAGCGACACGTGGTGAAACAGTTTTAGGAGAAGAAAGCAGTGCTACTGAAGCAGCAACTGCAACGGCAAGCTCACTTATTGGGTCAGAGTCTGTATCAGATACATCCTCAGCCAGTGCCAGTGCTTCTGTCAGTGCATCTATCTCTACCAGCATCTCAGCTTCAGAGTCAATGTCACAGTCTAGCTCTGCCTCTATCAGTGCCAGCACATCTCAGGCAGTCTCAGATTCCTTAAGTGCATCAGAGTCTCTTTCAGTGTCTTCAAGTACATCTGATTCAGTCAGTGCAAGCGCTAGTGCATCAGAGTCAGTCTCTGCCAGTCAGTCACCTATCTCTTCTACATCGGAGAGCGGGGCTTCTACAAGGAGCCAGAAACAAGCATCAGAAGCTTCTAGCCAGACAGGTCGGAGAAGAACGCGTCGGGCAGTGATTGAAGCTGGTCCTAATGTTGAATATCATGATGTAAAAGGGGACATGATTCAAAGTGTCACAACAAGTTTTGATGATACTACTCGACTTTTTGACTTGGACGATTAACCTAACACCAAGACAAGTGAAGTCTAATCTTGGTGCACTAGTATCTATAAGTGGTAATCAGGAAACTCGTACAGTAACGATAAACGGTAAAAAAATGCTGCAAATGGTGGAGTCTACAATTCAGGCGGCGCTTGGAATCTGTATACTGGTGAATCTGTTAACAATAATGTTCTCAGAATTACTACTCAAGTAAACGATACCGGTGGGGAAGTCAAACTTGGACTCCGCTTAGTAACAAGTGATAAAAAAATTACCAATACAAACCTACCGCTTGAGTTTGAACAAGTTGCTGCTACGACAAATGGAAGTTGGGATAAAGCAGGATATAACACAACGGTTGTTGAAAAAGGACACAGAAAGACCAGTTGTTGATGTTCCAAGTGAAATTACTGTTTATCGTGGTGAGTCATTTGAATATTTTTGCGACAGTAACAGATAATTCAAATGCTTTTTGATTTGGCTAAAACGGTTGTTCGCTGGTTATATAATAACCAACCTGGTAGAGGCACTGAATGGTTGCAGTATTCTGTGACTCAAGTAGGGAATCAGTTAAAAGTTAGAATTTTTTTGGTAATGTTCCAATAGACACAACAATTGGTGATTACACTCGTTATGTTGTAGCTACGGATGCCGCGGGAAATGTAAATGTAACTCGGAAAGAAATGGATGATGCTGCGAAGGTAGCTGAAGTCAATGGTCAGTTTAAACTGATTATTCGATTTAGAATTAAGACACCCTGAAAATACCGTATTTGTCAATAATCCAAATCAATTAACAGAAGTAGAAAAAAATTTAGTTCGTGAAGCTGTCAAGAAGAGCAATCCCGATTTAAGAGCTCAAGATGTTTTAAATTCCAATTACGTCACTGGTATTACTGTCTCAAACAATGGTACAACGACTATCACATATAGAGATGGTAGAAAAGACATTATTGACGGAAGTAAATTTATTGATACAAGAGATGGAAGTACTTCCAAATCTGCAAGCACCTCCGCATCCGTCAGTGCCTCTACCTCAACAATCGAATCTATTGCGGAAAGTAAGTCAGCCTCTGCTAGTGCCTCAACTTCAGCAAGCAGTTCGGCGTCTACGAGTGCTTCTGTGTCAATTAAGACCTCTGCGTCGACCAGCGCATCGGTAAGTGCTAGTACTTCGGCTTCAACGAGTGCGTCTACAAGCGCAAGTACGTCTGCGTCGACCAGCGCGTCAGTATCCGCAAGCACGTCTGCGTCAACCAGCGCGTCAGTATCTGCAAGCACCTCCGCATCCACGAGTGCGTCTGTAAGTGCAAGTACCTCGGCTTCAACGAGTGCGTCAGTATCTGCAAGCACCTCGGCTTCAACGAGTGCGTCAGTATCTGCAAGTACATCCGCTTCAACCAGCGCGTCAGTATCTGCAAGTACGTCGGCTTCAACGAGTGCATCAGTATCGGCAAGTACGTCTGCCTCAACGAGTGCGTCCGTGAGTGCAAGTGAATCAGCCTCAACGAGTGCGTCAGTAAGTGCAAGTACATCGGCCTCTACGAGCGCGTCTGTGTCTGCAAGCACGTCCGCGTCTACTAGCGCGTCAGTATCAGCCAGCACGTCCGCGTCTACAAGTGCGTCAGTAAGTGCGAGCGAATCGGCCTCTATGAGCGCGTCCGTAAGTGCAAGTACATCCGCTTCAACGAGTGCGTCAGTATCAGCTAGCACGTCTGCATCGACGAGTGCATCAGTAAGCGCCAGCACCTCAGCATCGACGAGTGCATCTATAAGTGCCAGTGAGTCCGCGTCGACGAGTGCGTCAGTATCAGCCAGCACATCCGCGTCAACGAGCGCGTCTATGTCTGCAAGCACGTCCGCGTCTACTAGCGCATCCGTGAGCGCAAGTACGTCTGCTTCAACAAGTGCGTCCGTGAGTGCAAGTGAATCAGCCTCAACGAGTGCGTCAGTAAGTGCAAGTACATCGGCCTCAACGAGTGCATCCGTGAGCGCAAGTACGTCTGCATCGACGAGTGCGTCAGTATCGGCAAGTACGTCTGCCTCAACGAGTGCGTCCGTGAGTGCAAGTGAATCAGCCTCAACGAGTGCGTCAGTAAGTGCAAGTACATCGGCCTCAACGAGTGCATCCGTGAGCGCAAGTACGTCTGCCTCAACGAGTGCGTCCGTGAGTGCAAGTGAATCAGCCTCAACGAGTGCGTCAGTATCTGCAAGTACATCCGCTTCAACCAGCGCGTCTGTATCTGCGAGCGAATCGGCTTCAACGAGTGCGTCAGTGTCAGCAAGCACCTCCGCTTCAACGAGTGCGTCAGTATCTGCAAGTACCTCCGCTTCAACCAGCGCGTCAGTATCTGCAAGTACGTCTGCTTCAACGAGTGCATCAGTGAGTGCCAGCACGTCCGCTTCAACGAGTGCGTCAGTATCTGCAAGTACGTCTGCCTCAACGAGTGCGTCCGTGAGTGCAAGTGAATCAGCCTCAACGAGTGCGTCAGTAAGTGCAAGTACATCGGCCTCAACGAGTGCATCCGTGAGCGCAAGTACATCGGCCTCAACGAGTGCATCCGTGAGCGCAAGTACGTCTGCATCGACGAGTGCGTCAGTATCGGCAAGTACGTCTGCCTCAACGAGTGCGTCCGTGAGTGCAAGTGAATCAGCCTCAACGAGTGCGTCAGTGTCAGCAAGCACCTCCGCTTCAACGAGTGCGTCAGTAAGTGCAAGTACCTCCGCGTCGACAAGTGCGTCAGTATCGGCAAGTACGTCTGCCTCAACGAGTGCGTCCGTGAGTGCAAGTGAATCAGCCTCAACGAGTGCGTCAGTGTCAGCAAGCACCTCCGCTTCAACGAGTGCGTCAGTAAGTGCAAGTACCTCCGCGTTGACAAGTGCGTCAGTATCGGCAAGTACGTCTGCCTCAACGAGTGCGTCCGTGAGTGCAAGTACATCGGCCTCAACGAGCGCGTCAGTATCAGCCAGCACGTCCGCGTCGACAAGTGTGTCAGTAAGCGCCAGCACCTCAGCATCGACGAGTGCGTCAGTAAGTGCAAGTACATCGGCCTCAACGAGTGCATCCGTGAGCGCAAGTACGTCTGCATCGACGAGTGCGTCAGTATCGGCAAGTACGTCTGCCTCAACGAGTGCGTCAGTAAGTGCAAGTACGTCTGCATCGACGAGTGCGTCAGTATCGGCAAGTACGTCTGCCTCAACGAGTGCGTCAGTAAGTGCAAGTACATCGGCCTCAACGAGTGCGTCAGTAAGTGCAAGTACATCGGCCTCAACGAGTGTATCCGTGAGTGCAAGTGAATCAGCCTCAACGAGTGCGTCAGTAAGTGCAAGTACATCGGCCTCAACGAGTGCATCCGTGAGCGCAAGTACATCGGCCTCAACGAGTGCATCCGTGAGCGCAAGTACGTCTGCATCGACGAGTGCGTCAGTATCGGCAAGTACGTCTGCCTCAACGAGTGCGTCCGTGAGTGCAAGTGAATCAGCCTCAACGAGTGCGTCAGTGTCAGCAAGCACCTCCGCTTCAACGAGTGCGTCCGTAAGTGCAAGTACCTCCGCGTCGACAAGTGCGTCAGTATCGGCAAGTACGTCTGCCTCAACGAGTGCGTCCGTGAGTGCAAGTGAATCAGCCTCAACGAGTGCGTCAGTGTCAGCAAGCACCTCCGCTTCAACGAGTGCGTCCGTAAGTGCAAGTACCTCCGCGTCGACAAGTGCGTCAGTATCGGCAAGTACGTCTGCCTCAACGAGTGCGTCCGTGAGTGCAAGTACATCGGCCTCAACGAGCGCGTCAGTATCAGCCAGCACGTCCGCGTCGACAAGTGTGTCAGTAAGCGCCAGCACCTCAGCATCGACGAGTGCGTCAGTAAGTGCAAGCACGTCCGCGTCTACGAGCGCTTCAGTTTCTGCCAGTGAGTCTGCATCGACGAGTGCGTCTGTAAGTGCGAGTGAATCCGCGTCCACGAGTGCATCGGTAAGTGCAAGCGAATCCGCGTCTACGAGTGCCTCAGTATCAGCAAGCGAGTCATCTTCAACCAGCGCCTCTGTATCTGCAAGCGAGTCATCTTCGACCAGTGCCTCAGTATCTGCGAGTGAATCTGCTTCCACGAGTGCGTCTGTAAGTGCGAGTGAATCAGCCTCCACGAGTGCCTCAGTATCTGCGAGCGAATCTGCTTCCACGAGCGCCTCTGTATCTGCAAGCGAGTCAGCTTCTACGAGTGCCTCAGTATCAGCGAGTGAATCGGCTTCCACGAGCGCGTCCGTAAGTGCAAGTGAATCCGCGTCTACGAGCGCCTCAGTATCAGCAAGCACGTCCGCGTCTACGAGCGCTTCAGTTTCTGCCAGTAAGTCTGCATCCACGAGTGCGTCAGTAAGTGCGAGTGAATCAGCGTCTACGAGTGCATCGGTAAGTGCGAGTGAATCCGCGTCCACGAGTGCGTCTGTAAGTGCCAGCGAATCCGCGTCTACGAGTGCCTCAGTATCAGCTAGCACATCTGCCTCAATGAGTGCATCTGTAAGCGCTAGTGAATCTGCCTCAACAAGTGCATCTGTAAGCGCCAGTGAATCTGCCTCTACCAGTGCGTCCATAAGAGCCAGTGAATCTGCCTCAACAAGTGCGTCTGTATCAGCGAGCGAATCCGCTTCGACCAGTGCCTCAGTGAGTGCAAGCACATCTGCCTCAACAAGTGCATCTGTAAGCGCCAGTGAGTCCGCCTCAACGAGTGCATCTGTAAGCGCCAGTGAATCTGCCTCGACAAGTGCGTCAGTATCTGCGAGCGAATCCGCCTCAACAAGTGCGTCCGTGAGTGCCAGTGAATCTGCATCCACGAGCGCGTCTGTATCAGCGAGCGAATCTGCATCCACGAGTGCGTCTGTATCAGCGAGCGAATCCGCGTCCATGAGCGCGTCTGTATCAGCGAGCGAGTCCGCTTCGACGAGTGCGTCCGTATCTACGAGTGAATCAGCCTCGACAAGTTCCTCAGTGAGTGCAAGTACTTCAGCCTCAACAAGTGCGTCTGTATCAGCGAACGAATCAGCCTTGACAAGTGCGTCCGTAAGCGCCAGTGAATCTGCCTCAACAAGTGCGTCAGTGAGTACCAGCACATCGGCTTCAACAAGTGCGTCAGTATCTGCGAGCGAATCCGCGTCCATGAGCGCGTCTGTATCAGCGAGCGAGTCCGCTTCGACAAGTGCGTCGGTATCAGCCAGCACGTCAGCTTCAACGAGCGCATTTGTAAGCGCCAGTGAATCTGCCTCAGCGAGTGCATCTGTATCTGCAAGCGAATCCGCTTCGACAAGTGCATCAGTAAGTGCAAGTACATCGGCCTCAACAAGTGCGTCTGTAAGTGCCAGCGAATCCGCTTCGACAAGTGCGTCAGTAAGTGCCAGCGAGTCCGCCTCAGCGAGCGCGTCTGTATCAGCGAGCAAGTCCGCTTCGACAAGTGCGTCAGTGAGTGCCAGCACATCTGCCTCAACGAGTGCATCCGTAAGCGCCAGTGAATCTGCCTCGACAAGTGCGTCAGTCAGCGCTAGCATGTCTGCGTCTACTAGCGCGTCAGTAAGTGCTAGCGAGTCCGCCTCAGCGAGTGCGTCTATAAGTGACTCTCAATCGACATCATTAAGCGCTAGTGTCTCAGTCTTTCATAGTCAGTCTGTATCAGCAAGTCTTTCTACGAGTCTGTTGGCTAGTCAGAGCACATCAGAAAGTCAGTCCGCTTCTGAAAGACAGTCTGAGCTGGATCTGATTTCCAGAGGTCTTTTACCTCAGACAGGGGAAACGGAGAGCAAAGCTTCCATCCTAGCTTTAGGCTTAGGAGCATTGAGCTTGAGCTTCAAGAAACGTAAAAAGAAAAGTGACTCTGAGAAGTAGTGTCAAGTAGAACTAATTAGTTTATATTTAGGCTGTTAAAAGTTCGCTTAGTTGGTAAGCTGTAGAAGTACTGAATGGAGCAAGATATGAGGAAATAACTTGATTTTCTCTAGTGTTTGTTAAAAATTCTAGACACCGTACTAGTAAAAATAAACTGAGAAAGAAATTGAAACAGGAAGTTTTGACAACTTCCTGTTTTTTTGACAATTTTGTGAGAAAAAAATTTTTTATTGAATAAGAGAAGACTAGCTAATCTAGATTTTTAAGGTAATATTTTATATAATATCAAGTATAGAAATGATGTTTTAGAGTTTATGAAATGAAAGAGTAAGGGAAGAAATGAAAACGATTGTTTTGGTTGGTGATCAGGCCTATCAGGAGCAAGTTTCGACTACAATTAAGTCGATTTTGTATTACAATAAAAATGTAAAAATCTATGTTTTCAATCAAGGATTGAGTGACGAATGGTTTCGTGATTTTAATGAGCTGGCCGAGCAGCTGGACAGTGAATTGGTCAATATCAGCTTGGACCAAGTGACGATCAGTCCAGAGTGGCTGACTCAGGACCATATCAGCTCAGCTACCTATGCTCGCTATTTTATTCCACAGTTTGTTGCTGAGGGGCGAGTCCTTTATCTGGATAGCGATCTGGTAGTCAATAGAGATTTGCAGCCTTTATTTGATATTTCTCTAGAAGGCAAGCTTGTGGCTGCGGTTGGAGATGCCGGAGATTATGGCTTTAACTCTGGCGTTCTGCTAATTGATAATCGAGCTTGGAAAGAAAGGCAGCTGCAGGAAACCTTTATCAAGGAAACGGACCGCATCATGGGCTTGGTCCAGTCTGGCCATATGGAGGCTTTTAACGGTGATCAGACGGTTTTAAATCATGTGCTGGCTCAGGACTGGCTGCCCTTGGATAAGATTTACAATCTGCAGGTAGGTCATGACTTGGTGGCCTTTTACAGCGGCTGGAATGGTCATTTTGAGCTGGATGAGGAGCCGCTGATTATTCATTATACGACCTACCGTAAGCCTTGGAATTCGAAGATCAGCTATCGCTACCGCCAGCTATGGTGGGATTTTCAGGCCTTGAGCTTGGAGAAGATTTCAGCCCATCATTGGGGAGAGTTTGAGATGCCTGACCGTTGGGAGAAGGCAGCTCTGAACTGCATGCTCCTGACAGATTTACAAGAGTTGGAGCAGATTGAGTTTTTAGCTCAGTATCTGCCTAAGGTTGATTTTCATATCGCCTGCTACACAGAGATGGGAGCTTATCTGCAATCTTTGAGTCAGTATGAGAACATCCATCTTTATCCGCAGGTTATTCATGCAGTTCTGGATGAGCTCATTGATAAGTGCCAGGTCTATTTGGATATTCACCATGGAAGCGAGCACTATCAGCTGAGCAGTCGTTTCAAGGCACTTGGAAAGCCAGTTCTGGCTTTTGACAATACTAAGAAAAAAATGAAAACGAAGACCTGGTCTATCCGCATGAAAATCCACAGGAGATAGTGGAAAAACTGCGCAGTCTGATGAAAAAAGAGAAGCCGCAAGCCTTTCGTGCTGTGGTGCTGGCAGCTAATGCTGCTTACAGTGAGCAGGTCTTAACCACCATTAAATCCATCGTCTGCCACAATCGCTTTATCAAGTTTTATGTCATCAACAGTGACTTTCCAACAGAGTGGTTTGTCAGCATGCAGAAAAAGATGGCCAAGCTAGACTGCCAAATCGTCAATGCTCGAGTGTCTCGCTTCGCTAGTGTCAAATTTTTAAAAACGGATATTAGTTATACTGTTTTTCCTGCGCTATTTTGTAGCGGATTTTGTCGAGGAAGACAAGGCTTTGTATTTGGATTGCGATATCGTTGTAACGCGGGATTTAAGCTCCTTATTTGAAACAGAACTTGGAGATGCACCACTTGCTGCGGTCAAGGATCTGGGTGGGCAAGTGTATTTTCATCAGCATATCTTTAATGCTGGGTTCTTATTAATCAATAATGCCCTTTGGAAGCGAGAAAATATTCGCCAACGTTTGATTGAACTGACCAATGAATGGCATGACAAGGTACCTTCTGGTGACCAAAGTATTCTCAATATGCTCTTTGAAAACCGTTGGCTTGAGCTGCCTTTTGCTTATAACTGCATCACGCTGCACACGACCTTTTCGGATTATGAGCCAGAAAAAGGTCTCTATCCGCCTGTGATTCACTATCTGACCGAGCGCAAGCCTTGGAAAGAGTACACCCAGTCCATCTATCGTGAGGTCTGGTGGTTCTATCAGGGACTGGATTGGTCGGATATGCAGGAGCCAGTCGGAGCCCTGACTCAAAAGATGGTGGAAGGGGAAGATGGCTCTAGTCTGTCTTGCCTAGTCTACACCTACTCTTGTGATCTGTTGCATATCAACTATTTGATTCAATCCCTGCCTGCTTGTCATTTTTACATCGCGGCACCGGTAGTGGTGGCAGAGCCAATCACGCGTCTGCTCCAGTATCCCAACGTCAGCGTCAGTTCAGATATTGCTGGTATTCCGGCTCTCTTGGATTCGCTGGAAGCCAAATCTCAGTTGTTGCTGGATATCAATGCCGGCGATGAGGTAGGGGACATTATTGCTCGCTTTAAGTCTGCTGGCAAGCCAGTCTTTGCCTTTGACAGCACAGCCCATGGTCAGCAGGAGCAGGAAGTCTTTCCAGCTGATAATCCTGAAGTCATGGTTCAGGCTATTGATAAGCTAAGTTTGGCCGAGCCTGAGGAGCAGCAGATTTCTGTACTCTCTATCGACCAATCACTGGATTATCTCCTAGAGAAAGGTGCTTCAGTGGTTCGTTTTGGAGATGGGGAGATGGATTTGATTGCAGGTCGTGGTATCCCTTATCAGGAGTACGACCCTGAGCTGTCAGCGCGCTTGAGAGAGATTATGTCTATTAAAAAGCGATGAGCATATGATGATCTGTCTGCCTGATGTCTTTAAAGGGTTAGAGCGCTACTCCATTGATGCCCAGAATTTTTTTGGAAAGCTCATCTGCAGCACCATTTGGCAGATTATCTAGAAATTTGCCGAGCACCTTGGTACGGATCGACCTTTATTTCCCGCCCTTATATTGACTTGGAAGATAAGACACCGTCTGTGGGCTATTTTGCAAAGCTCAAGCAGCTATGGCAGGACAAGGACCTCTTGATCGTAGAGGGCTTGACTTCTCGCTCTGGTGTGGGCAATGACCTCTTTGACGGGGCTAAATCCATCAAGCGGATTATCTGTCCTTCGCGCAATGCTTACAGCAAGCTGGAGGCGATTAAGCAGGCTGTTCGAGAGCATGCGGATAATCGTCTGATTTTGACCATGCTGGGTCCGACGGCCAAGGTCTTGGTCTATGATCTGGTTCAGGAAGGTTATCGAGCGCTGGATATTGGGCATATTGACTCAGAGTATGAATGGTTCCAGATGGGAGCTAGCCACAAGGTCAAGCTGTCGCACAAGCATACGGCTGAGCACAACTTTGATCAGGATATTGAGTTTAGAGACGACCAAGCTTATGACAGTCAGATTGTTGCCAATCTGGCTCAGGAATGAAGATTAGAAAAAGAATATGAAAGTTAATATTACCAATCTATACGGTATGTCTGGCCAGAGTACGGCCTTGATTGCCCAGAATGATGTGACCAAGCTAGCCAAGCAGCTGGGCTTCAATGAACTGAGTTTTTATTTTTACGATATTTACAGCGATAGCCAGTCGGAGCTCAGTCGTCGTCTGGACGGTATCATGGCTAGTGTGGGCTATGGCGATGTGGTTATCTATCAGTCGCCGACTTGGAATGGCCGGGAGTTTGACCAGGCCTTTATCAGCAAACTGAAGATTTTGCAGGCTAAGCTGATTACCTTTATCCATGATGTGCCGCCGCTGATGTTCCCGTCAAACTACTATCTGATGCCGGAGTATATCGATATGTACAATCAGTCAGATGTAGTCATCGTTCCTTCTGAGCAGATGCGGGACAAACTTCTAGCAGAGGGGCTGACTGTGGACAAGATTTTGGTCCAGCGCATGTGGGATCATCCCTATGATCTGCCCCTGCACCAGCCTCAGTTTGCACCTAAGCTGTATTTTGCCGGAAGTGTGGAGCGTTTTCCACATCTGATTAATTGGTCTTATGCTACGCCGCTGGAGATTTTTTCGCCTGAGGAAGAGTTAAATCCAGAGGCCAATGTCAGCTATCGCGGCTGGGTCAGCCGGCCAGAGTTGCTCTTGGAGCTGTCCAAGGGCGGTCTAGGCCTAGTCTGGGGTGTTGAGGAAAATCCAGCAGACGAGCCGGAATACTATGGTCTCAATATCTCTCATAAGTCTGCCACTTATCTGGCAGCTGGGATTCCGGTCATCGTCCCTTCTTACCTGTCCAATGCAGAGCTGATCCGTGAGCGCGGTCTGGGCTTTGTCGTAGACAGTCTGGAAGAGGCCAGTCGGATTGTTGAAAATCTGACTGCTGAGGAGTATCAGGCTATGGTCGAGCGGGTTAGAAAGTTCTCTTTCCTGCTCAAGGAAGGTTATTTTAGCAAGAAAGTCTTAGTAGATGCGGTGATGGAAGTCTTATCTTAGAGCCTTTCCAGCCATCGTCATGAGGAGTCAGTGTGAAGTCATTTTTTAAACCAGTCATTATCAAGAAGTTTCTATGGACCTTATTTTTCTTATTTATCTATGTCTTGGGAACCAAGCTGACCCTGCCCTTCATCGATATGAGTAAGGCAGCTGCCATGGACGGGACCTCTACGACCTTGAACTATGCGACAGCTCTGATGGGTGGGAATCTGCGCAGTATGTCGCTCTTTTCTGTCGGCCTGTCTCCTTGGATGTCCTCTATGCTGATCTGGCAGATGTTTGCTGTGTCCAAGCGCCTAGGCTTGAGTAAGCTCCCTCTGGAAGTGCAGGAAAGGCGGCGGATGCTGCTGACCTTGGTCATTGCCTTGATTCAGTCCGTGGCACTGGTTCTAAATCTGCCCCTGCAAGAAGCAGGTGGGGTGGATATGACTACGATTATGGTCTTAGATACCTTGGTCTTGATGGCTGGGACTTACTTTCTCATTTGGCTGACGGATTTGAATGCTGCTATGGGACTTGGCGGCTCCATCATGATTGTCATGGCCAGCATGATTGCCTACATTCCGCAGGATATTTGGAACTCTATTCAGGAGCTGAAGATTTCTTCACTTTGGCTGACCTTGATGCTGGTTTTCAGTCTAGTCTTTCTCTATCTGGCTGTTACAGTTGAACGGTCTAAGTACCGAATTCCAGTCAATAAGATTAATATCCATAACCGTTTCAAGAAATACTCTTATCTGGATATTCGTCTGAATCCTGCTGGTGGGATGCCGATTATGTACGCTATGACCTTGGTCAGCATTCCCCAGTATTTCCTTTTGATTATCCACTTTCTCCAGCCGGACAATCAGCTGATTGAGCAGTGGATAGAAGAGCTGTCTATGGGAAGTCCAGCTTGGTTTATCCTCTATCTGCTGACCATTTTCATCTTGGCGCTGGCCTTCGCCTTTATCAATATCAGTGGCGACCAGATTGCTGAGCGGATGCAAAAGAGTGGAGAGTATATTGAAAATGTTTATCCGGGAGGAGCAACCCGCCGGTATATCAATGGTTTGGTAACCTATTTTGCACTAGTGGGAGCTTTCTATCTTATCCTGATTTCTGGCCTGCCTATGATGGTGGTGTTAGTAGATATTAGGTATCTGCGGCTCAGTATGATTCCGGGGATTTTTTTATGATTTTTTTATCGGAATGGTCTTTTCTATTAAGGACGAGGTGGAGGCCTTTGACGCTGAATGACCGTTATCGTTCATTGTTGTAGGAGAAACTATGTATTATTTTTATTCCTTCATGGAGTGGCAGTGGGGATCGGGTTTGGCACCGGGATATTGTCCCTTGGTACCGCTCCATGCAGCGACTGGAGTTTGATGACTCTATTCATCAGATTCGGATTTTCCAAAGTGAAAATCTGCCGGTCCAGCTGCTTTTGCCTGCCTATATGCCACATGCCCGTTACCTCTTGCATCGGCAGGATATTTTTGAGACGGACTATTACTCGGTCTTTGATGAGATTCAGGGAATCCAGTCTAAAGAAATGCAGGTCTTGCAAATCAAGGATCTGGACTGGGAGCCCGACTGTGAGTTTGTTTATACGCCTTTTCTAATCATGGTCCGCAGGCAGGGACAGCTCTATGCCCATGTCGAGTTTGGAGTAGAAGGCTTTATCAGTTTCATCAAGTTTTTCAAGGATGACCAGCTGGAGAAGTTTTATATCTTTGATGATCGGGGCTTTGTCTCCAGTATCACCTACTATGAAGCAGGTCAGCCCCTTTATCAGGACTACCTGCAGCCAGATGGTGACTGGCGGATTCGTGAACATCTGAAGCCTGACGACAGTCGGGTAGAGGTCAATCCTGCTTACTTGCTGGACTTTGATAAGCTGGAGTATGAGCGGATGCCGGACTTAATCTTGGAGAAATTAGGCCACTATATCAAGCGCAATGCAGGAGCGGACAGCCGGTTTGTGCTGGCAGCGCATCCTTTATACACTCAAGCTATTCTAAACTTATTGCCCAAGAATGTTCAAATCATTCTCAGCTTTTTCCACGAGCGCAATCAGACAGTGGATTGGCCAGCTCTAGATGCAGATTTGCAGCAGGCGAATTTAGTCTTAACTGACCGTATGGATTTCAAGAAGTCTATTCACCGCTACCTGCCTGGGCAGGCTCAGAAGGTGCATTACCTGTCACCTTTTGATACCCGTCTGCAGCTGGGCAAGAGCCAACGCCGTCGTGAATCCAAGATTTTTTATCAGATTAATCTGGAAGAAGGGCTTAATGACTATGCCATCTTCAAGGTTCTCCACTATGTGGCCAAGCATCCGGATACGGAGCTGACTATCGGTGTTTACAATGCTTGGCAGGAAGGAATCCAAAAGGTGGAGACCAAGGTACAGGAGGTTATTGATGAGTATCTGAATCAATATGAATTTGTCAAGAATTACCGCCGCAGTGAGCAGGCTGAGAATGCCCTGCTGGAAAATCAGGAGCAGGATCTCCGTTTCACCATTAAAAATATCACAGACGAGCTCAGCTTGATTCAGGAGCTGGATGATACACGGTTAATCATTGACCTGAGTGAGCAGCCCAATCTCTATACACAGATTGCTGGGATTTCTGCTGGGATTCCGCAGATCAATCTGGTGGGCTCGGACTATGTGACCCATCTGCAAAATGGCTATATCTTGGATTCTATCTCTGATGTTCCGACTGCTGCAGACTATTACTTGGAAGGTTTGAAAAATTGGAACCAGGCCCTGATTTATTCTATTGAAAAAATCCATCATAATACTGGTCTGGAGCTGATTGGCCGGTGGGAGCAGTGGCTCAAGGAGGCTGAGAATGCAAAATAAGCTGAAAATCTTACAGATTGGCTCAAGCGACTGGAGCAAGGAGCTTGCCATTCCAGACAATATGGCCTGGTATTATTTCTTTCCCAACTCCAATCTAGCTATCAAAAAGGTCATGGAGATGGATAAGATTGTCAAGTTTGATGCGATTCTGGTAGACGATTTGCGTCGGATCCCAGATTTGTTTATGATTGAGCCCAAGATTATCTCTTATACGGTTTTCTATGATCAGGAACAGGAAACCCAGGAAGCGGATATTGAGTACTTCCTCAAGCGTCACTGCGCTCAGCCAACGGATATGAGCGATCGAGCTGACCTGCTCCGCAAGCTGTCCAAGGCTCTCTTTTCCGGCCAGTATGGGGATAAGATGACCCCGCTTGATATGGTGCTCAGCCCCGGATTTCGGGGCAAGATTTGCTACAATGGCTATGAAAATCTAGAGCTGGAAGGTGACTTTGGTCAGGACTTTCAGCCAATCCTGTCATGGAAATACAATATTATTGCCAACAAGTTCAATCCAGTTGAACTCTGGCTTGAATATGAAAAGTCAGGCAGCTGTGAGCTGCGGCTGCGCCTCTATAATATCCAAGAAGGATCGACTGCGGACATTGCTCGCGAGACTATTTCGCAGAAGAGGATATGCGGGAATCCATGGTTCTGGACAATGACTTTACTTCCTATCTGGGCGTCAGTCTGGAGGCTAGAGGCGAGGGACGGATTCAGGTCGGCGCTCTGCATCAGCGTCTGACCCGCTTTGAGTTTGGTAAGTATGTTCTGGGTGGAAAGATTTTTCGTGATAGTCACCGTCAGGAGATTAATTACTTCTTTTATCCGGGAGATTTGAAGCCGCCTTTGGCTGTTTATTTCTCTGGTTACCGTCGGGCGGAAGGCTTCGAGGGCTTCGGAATGATGCGGAGTCTGGGCTGTCCTTTTCTCTTGTTTTCAGATCCGCGCGTGGATGGCGGTATGTTTTATCTGGGTAGCCAGGAGCTGGAGAGCAGTATTCATAAGATTATCCAAGAGCATTTGGACTTTCTGGGCTTTACTGAGCGGGATTTGATTCTATCAGGCATGTCAATGGGGACCTATGGTGCGGTTTATTACGGTTCGGAGTTTCGTCCGCGGGCTATCGTTTTGTCCAAGCCCTTGGGAAATCTAGGCACTATTGCCCAACGTGGTCGTTTACGCCTGCCCGAGGTCTTTCCAACGGCTCTAGATGTCCTTCACCGTCACACGGGTGGCAAAGATCAGGAACATGTAGAAGAACTGAATCAACGCTACTGGCGTAAGTTTGAGAAGGCTGATTTCAGCCGGACGACCTTTGGTATCGCCTATATGAAAGAAGAGGACTATGATCCGACGGCCTATGAGGACCTGGTGGCAGCTCTTCATCTGACTGAGGCCAAGCTGATTAGCAGAGGTGTCCCTGGACGCCATAATGACGACTTAGCTGTGTCTGTGTCTTGGTTCATGAATTACTATCGAATGATATTGGAAAAGGAATTTGGGAGAAAGAAATGAAGATTCAAAAAGAAAGGGCATATACTGGGGAGAGCTGAGAGGGGTTTCGGCAGCTGGTAAAATGACTGACTTTACCTATCTCTATGGAACTACCCTTATCATTCATTCCCCTTCACATGTATTTTTTGAAAATAAACTGATGGCCTCCGGCCAGACCATCCATGAATGGTCTTCCAAATGGAACTATCAGCGAGACCGGCAGGTGCCTGCTCTCCCCTTACTCAAAAAGGGAGCTCGCTATTGCCTGTCTAGAGATATGACCACCTATCCTGAATCCAGCGTCTTTCTGAAAATCATCTTCTTTGACCGCTATGAGAAAGAAATCAGCAATCAAGTGGAGCGTTCGGAGAGTATGATCTTTACCTACCCAAACGAAGCCTATAGCTATAAGATTCAGCTGCTGAGTGCAGGAGTTGAGTCTTTAGAGTTTCATTGCCTAAACATTGACCAAATCATAGAGGAGTCTGATGATTAAAAATCATTTTCAAATTCAGCGCTTAAAGAAAATCTTAGCCAAAGTCAAAAGCTTTGAGTCAGAAATGGCTGGCTTGTCAGATGCTGAGCTGCGGAAGAAAACTCAGGAATTTAAGGAGAGACTGACCGCAGGTGAGACTTTAGACGACTTACTGCCGGAGGCTTATGCTGTGGTGCGGGAAGCGGACAAGCGGGTGCTGGGCATGTTTCCCTACGATGTGCAGGTCATGGGGGCGATTGTTCTCCATGAGGGCAATGTCGCTGAGATGGCTACAGGGGAGGGCAAGACTCTGACGGCTACCATGCCGCTCTATCTTAATGCCTTATCTGGTCAAGGAGCTATGCTGGTGACCACCAATACCTATCTGGCTCTGCGGGACGCTCAGGAAATGGGGCAGGTCTATCGTTTTCTGGGGCTGACTATTGAGGCTGCAGTGGTAGCTGATGGGTCTGGAAATTTGACGCCCAAGCAGAAGCGGCTGATTTACCAAGCGGATATTGTCTATACGACCAATAGTGCCTTGGGCTTTGACTATCTGATTGAAAATCTAGCAGAGAATAAGGATAGCCAATATCTTAGTCCTTTCAACTATGTCATCATAGACGAGATTGACTCCATCCTCTTAGACAGCGCTCAGGTACCTTTGGTTATCTCTGGTGCTCCTCGGGTTCAGTCAAACTTCTATGGTATCATGGATACCTTCATTACGACTTTGAAAGAAGAAGAGGACTACCACTACGATGACGAGAAGAATGAAGTCTGGCTGACGTCGAAAGGTATTTAGCGACAGAGTCTTTTCTTGACTTGGAGCATCTTTTCTCCAAGGAAAATCAAGAATTGGTCCGCCACCTCAATCTAGCCTTGCGGGCTCACAAGCTCTACAAGAAGGACAAGGACTATGTTGTTCGTCAGGGTGACAAAGAGGCAGAAGTTGTGCTTCTGGATCGCTCAACCGGCCGTCTGCTGGAAATGACTCGGCTTCAGGGAGGCCAGCACCAGGCTATTGAGGCCAAGGAGCATGTCAAGCTGACGGAGGAAACGCGGGCCATGGCTTCCATCACCTATCAGAATCTCTTCCGGCTCTTCCGGAAAATCTCTGGTATGACCGGGACCGGCAAGGTGGTGGAGAGCGAATTTATGGAGACTTACTCCATGTCTGTCATCAAGATCCCGACCAACCGGCCAGTGATTCGGCAGGATTTACCAGACCAGCTTTACCAAACCCTGCCAGAAAAAGTCTTTGCTTCTCTGGACGAGGTCAAGCACTACCATGCTCAAGGCAATCCACTCTTGATTTTCACCGGCTCAGTGGAGATGTCAGAGATTTACTCATCCCTACTGCTGAGAGAAGGCATCGCCCACAATCTGCTCAATGCCAACAATGCGGCGCGTGAGGCACAAATCATCGCTGAGTCTGGGCAGAAAGGTGCAGTGACGGTGGCGACATCCATGGCCGGCCGCGGTACGGATATAAAGCTTGGACCGGGTGTCGCAGATTTGGGTGGTCTCGTGGTGATTGGTACTGAGCGGATGGAGAACCAGCGGATTGACCTACAGATTCGTGGCCGTTCAGGCCGCCAAGGTGATCCGGGAATTAGTAAGTTTTTCATCTCGCTAGAGGATGACCTGCTCAGGAAGTGGGGACCAGACTGGCTCAAGAAGTTCTACAAGGACTACTCTACTGAAGAAGTTCAGAAGCATCCAGTCCAGCTGGGACAGCGCCGTTTCAGACGCTTAGTGGCTAAGGCCCAGAGAGCCAGCGAAAGCAGTGCTAAGATGTCCCGTCGGATGACGCTAGAATATGCCCAGTGCATGAAGATTCAGCGGGAGATTACCTATGCTGAGCGCAATCGCTTGATTCAAGCTGAGGAGCGGATCGATGAAGAAATCAGCTGTGTCCTCAGTCAGGTCATTCATCAGGCAGCCTATGAGCAGTCCTATGAGACACGGGCTGACCTCTATCGCTTTATCTTAGACCATTTCAGCTATCATGCTGAGCGCATTCCTTATGATTTCGATATTTATTCGCCGGAGAAAATTGCAGAGCTCTTGCAGGATATTGCCGAGCAGGAATTGCAGGCAAAGAAAGCCTATCTCAAGTCTGACAAGCTCTTTACCCATTTTTCAGCGGGTCTCCGTTCTCAAGGCTATTGATGAGAACTGGGTCGAGCAGGTGGACTATCTGCAGCAGCTCAAGACAGCCTTGAGCGGTCAGCATTTCTCTATGAAAAAAATCCTCTGGTAGAATATTATCAAGAGGCTTACGATGGCTTTGAATATATGAAGGAGCGCATGAAACAGCAGATTGTCAAGAATCTTTTGATGAGTGAATTGGCACTCAACCCTAAAGGAGAAGTCATCATGTACTTCCCGTAAGACGAGGAGAATATGACAGTATATAACATCAACTTAGGCATCGGCTGGGCCAGCAGCGGTGTGGAATACGCCCAAGCTTATCGGGCCCAGCTTCTGCGCAGGATCCAGCAGCCGGCTAAGTTTATCTTTATGGATATGATTTTGGCAGATAACATCCAGCATTTGACGGAAAATATTGGTTTTCTGGATGAGGAAGTTATCTGGCTTTATAACTATTTTACTGATATCAAAATTGCACCGACGACGGTGACGCTGAATCAGGTGCTGGCTCAAGTCGCAGGTCAGCTGGAGCGCTCGGAGAGAGAGGGAAAGATTGTCCGCTATTTCTATCCGCAGGATGATCAGTTTATCACTTGCTATCTGCGGCAGGAAGACCAGGACTTTGTGGAGCATGTGGAGTATGTCTCGCGGGGGAGATTGATTCGCAAGGATTATTTCTCCTATGTCCGCTATGCCAGTGAATACTTCGCACCCCACAATGATGCTGCAACCCTCTACCAGCGCCGTTTCTACCATGAAGACGGCAGTGTGGCCTATGACATGCTGATAGAGGATGGTCAGGAAGAGCTCTATCGCTTTCCAGATCGGATTTTCTATTCCAAGGCTGAGCTGGTTCGTTATTTTCTTCAGTGTTTGCAGCTACAGGCAGATGATGTAGTTATCTTGGATAGGGAGACAGGGATTGGTCAGGTTGTCTTTGAGGAGAGCCAGAAGGCTAAGCTAGGAGTAGTGGTCCATGCGGAGCATTTTAGTGAAAATGCCAGCAGTGACGACTACATTCTCTGGAACAATTTCTATGACTACCAGTTTACTAATGCAGATAAGGTGGACTTCTTCATCGTGGCAACAGAGGCTCAGAAAACGATTCTAGAGAAGCAGTTCCAGCATTACTCGGACAAGCAGCCCAAGATTGTCACCATACCGGTGGGGAGTCTTGACCAGTTGACTTATCCCAAAGAGCCTCGCAAGCCTTTCTCCATGATTACGGCTTCGCGTCTCGCTACGGAAAAGCATATCGATTGGCTAGTGGCGGCGACTGTCCAAGCCCAAGCCCAGCTGCCTGAGCTGACTCTGGATATTTACGGTAAGGGGGGCGAAGAGGAGAAGCTACGCCGCAGGATTGAGGAAGCAGGAGCTCAGGACTACATTCGGCTCAAAGGGCATGCAGATTTAAGTCAGATTTATGCAGGCTATGAGCTTTATCTGACGGCTTCAACCAGCGAAGGCTTTGGTCTAACGCTCATGGAAGCGGTCGGATCAGGTCTGCCCCTCATCGGCTTTGATGTCCGCTATGGCAATCAGACTTTTATCGATGATGGTAAAAATGGTTATCTGATACCGGTCAGTTCCAATCAGGTCGAGGATCAGATTATTGCTGCTTTTGTGGAGAAAATAATAGCTCTCTTTAGCCAAGGACGCCAGCAGGAGATGAGCCTACACTCTTATCGAGTGGCCGAGAATTATTTGACTAGCCGGGTTGAAGCGGCTTGGTCCCAGCTTTTAAAGGAGGTCAGAGATGATTCAGCTCTTTGATTATTACAATCAGGAAACCCAGGATCTGCATGATTCCTTCCTTGCAGCAGGCTATGACTGTCCGACCATTGTCATTGAGGCCAATGGCTTTCTGCCGGACGACATGATCTCCCCCTATACTTACTTTCTGGGGGATGAAGAGGGAGCAGACCACCCGCTCTTTTTCAATCAAGTGCCAGTGCCACCTTTCTGGGAAATCACAGGTGACCATCAGTCGGCGCGTGTCAGTGACATGGGAGAAGAAAGGGCACGGATTCATTATGCCAGTCAAGCCAAGGGCCGGCTGGTCAAGCAGGTGGATTGGCTGGATAAAAAAGGCCAGCTGCGACTGAGTGAGCGCTATAATAAGCAAGGCCGCTGCTTTGCCAAAACAGCCTATAAATCAGACCAGAAGGCTTTCAACACAACCTATTACAGCACTGATGGTCAGGAGCGTATCGTGGAAAATCACGCCACCGGTGACATCATCCTGACTCTGGACCAAGAGCCCTTGCGGATTTTTAAAAGCCGAGTGGATTTTATCCATTTCTTTTTAGAGCGGCTAGACTTTGACTTGGATCACATTCTCTTTAATTCGCTGGCTTATTCTTTCCTAGTTTCCCACAGTTTGAGAGGTAGAGCTGGGCAGGATATTCTCTTTTGGCAGGAACCTCTGTATGATGAGCTTCCGGGCAATATGCAGCTGATTCTAGAAAATAGTCAGCTGCGGGCGCAGACCATTGTCATTCCAGATTTAGCAACTTATGAAAGGCCAAGAGTCTGGCAGCGACTGACCAGCAGCAGAAGTTCCTGCATCTGGGCTATCATTATGACTTCAAGCGGGACAACTACCTACGAAAAGATGCCTTAATCTTGACCCATTCGGATCAGATTGAAGGCTTAGAGACCTTGGTTCAGTCCCTGCCGCAGCTAGTATTTCGCATTGCTGCCCTTACGGAAATGTCGCCTAAGCTCTTATCTATGCTGTCCTATAAGAATGTCGTCCTTTATCAAAATGCCAGTCTCAAGCAGATTGAGCAGCTCTACTTGGAATCAGACATTTATCTGGATATCAATCACGGCGGTCAGGTCCTGCAGGCAGTGCGCAAGGCTTTTGAGAACAATCTCTTGATTCTAGGCTTTGAGCAGACCCTGCATGACAGGCACTACATTGCCCGAGAGCATATTTTTGACAGCAGCCAGCCAGCTCAACTGGCATCAACTTTGGAAGAAGCCTTATCTGGTGTTGAGCAGATGCGATCAGCCTTGCAAGCTCAAGGCCGACATGCCAATGATGTACCTGTCAGTCTTTATCAGGAGACTCTCCAAAGCTTATTAGGAGGTCAGAATGGCTAAAAAAGATTTATTTCATAAGGATATTGAGGGGCGGTTAGATGAGCTCAAGCATGGCAAGCCTAAGAAAGAGAAGGCCAGCTTGGGAGAAAATCTCAACAAGGCTTTTGTCATCGCCTTGGGCTTGATGATCTTGATTGGCTTGATTTTTACATTGATTGGAGCCTTGAGGAAATAAAATGCAAACAATATTGATTACACTTACCATTGTAGCAGCCCTTGTCTTGATTTTGCTGGTTAGTCTTCTTCCCAGAGAGAGCCAGCAATTTTATAGAGACAGCAATACATCAATCGGCAAGTCAGGCTACTGGGAAACCCACCTCGCAAAGAAAATCCTAGTTCTTTTGGCAAGCCTTGCCCTGATTGTTCTCATGATTTTCTTCATGATTCAATCCCTCTAGCATCTGTCTAGGAAGTTACTCAGACGACTGCTAAATAAGAAAGACCCTCTATTGTCTGCAATAGAAGGAATTTTTTTATAAGCAGATTTTTATATGTAAAGGTTTTTAATTTCTGAAATCACCTTGATATTTTTTTCTGAAAAGGAGTAAACTGGATATACAAGTGATGGAGGTTTGGTATGAAATTATACGTTCAGTTGATGATTATTTTTTTATGATTTCCCTCGTTGGAGAAGGGATTTCAAGTGTTTTCCACCCTGCCTGTTCCGGGCAGTATCATAGGTCTGGTTTTGCTGTTTTTTTGGCTCTGCAGTTCAAGCTCCTACGCCTGCGTCATATCAGTATGGTTGGCAATTTTCTTTTGGCAAATATGACCATCCTTTTTCTGCCTCCTGCGGTTGGTATCATGGATAAATTTCAGGTCATCGCGCCTTATCTGCTGCCGATTATTTTGATTGTTTTAGGAGCGATTGTGCTTAATGTCTGCGTGATTGCAGTTGTGGTGCAGCTGATTAAGACTCGTTTTGAAGGAGATTATGAGGAAGGAGACGCCAGCAATGTCTGATTTATGGAGCAACCCTCTCTTTGGCCTTGCCTTATCTATCTTGGCCTATCTTTGTGGCCTATTGATTTTTCGAAGATTTCCTCATCCCTTGACAACTCCTTTGCTGATTGCAGCAGTTTTGGTCATTGCTTTTTTAAAATTAACCGGTATTTCCTACAAGGATTACTATGTCGGTGGCTCCTATTTAAACAACCTGATTGTGCCATCTACGGTTGCTTTGGGGATTCCGCTTTACAAGACTTTTCATTTGATGAAGCACCATGCACGCAGTATTTTGATTGGGACCTTTGCGGCGGTTGTAGTCAATACCAGCTTCACTGCTTTACTGGCTAAGTTTTTCGGAATGGACTTCTTTCTGGCTGTTTCTCTTTTTCCGAAATCTGTCACAACGGCCATGGCTGTCGGTATCACAGACAAGCTGCAAGGTCTTGCTACAGTGACCTTAGTGGTGGTGGTTGCGACGGGCATTCTGACCAGTGTCTTAGGACCAACGCTTCTTAAGCTTTTAAAAATCACAGACCCGGTAGCTATTGGTCTAGCTTTAGGGGGAACCGGCCATGCGGTAGGAACGGGAACCGCCTTTAAATACGGCCAGGTCGCAGGAGCTATGGCAGGACTTGCGATTGGCGTGACCGGCCTCATGTACGTTCTGGTCAGTCCCATCGTGGCAGCGATTATTCTGAAGTAAAAATAAACAAGGTTGAAACAAAACGTTTCAACCTTGTTTTGACTATTGCAGATTTAGTTTGTTTTTTATGATGGCATAGATTGTAAAATAGAAACCGAAAATTTTGACCAGTTCAAAGACGATTCGGATAACCAGTGAAAAATCCAGTACCTGGCTAAGATTTGTATAGAAGTTATCATAACTATAATCATACAGATTTAGGAAGTTTGTTGCGGAATATGGAGTAGGCAGGAATATGGATAAGACCGTCAAAACAGTCCAAATCAAAAATCCAAAGAGTACAGCCATCATAATCCGATTTTTCTTAAAGAGCTGCCCAATAGATATGACCAAATAAAAGAAGAGAATGCCAGAGATAATTTGTAAAAGATTAAGGAATCCATATTTGATAAGCCAGATCCAGATATCTGGTATGTAACTAAGGTAACTAAACAGTTCTCCTAAGGAATGACCCGCGATAGGTAGGGCGATTCCAAAAATTAGGAGACTGCCAACAAACATGGTTAGTGTACACAAGATACTCCATAAAATTGCTGAGAGGAGCTTGGATAGGAGAATCTGATGTGGTGTGACCGGAAGGGTCCAAGTCAGATAGCCTTCACGTCCAAATACATTTTTATAAAAACGCCGGATAATAATGATAGTATTAGACAGAAAGACAGCGCAGGCTGCTGAAAATATCAGTAAGAAGAGCAAGTAGAAAAAAACTAGAAATCCTAAAGTAGACGATGGATAATCACTCAGAAAATTCAGCTGTTCAGGCTTCAGAACACTGCCGGCAAATATCCCCATGACAATCGAGAGACTCAAGAAGATTGCAAAAGTGATACAGTACCATTTGTAATTAGACTTAAAATCGTATTTAAATAATTTTCCAAACATATAGTGAAGTCCTCCTAATAAAAGCGAAACTGGCTGCGGAAGAGATTATCAATGGATTGATTATACTGTTGACGAAGCTGATTAGTATTTTCATGCAGAAGAATCTGACCTTGGTTAATCAGGATTACTTCATCCAAGATTGGCTCGATATCTGCAATCAAGTGGGTGGAAATGATGACAGAAGACTGCGGTGTGCGGTTTTGGATGATAGTCTGCAGGATATAGTCACGAGCAGCCGGATCGACACCACCGATAGGCTCGTCTAGGATATAGAGTTCCGCATGGCGGCTCATGACCAGAATGAGCTGCATTTTTCCTTGTTTCCTTTTGAAAGGCTTCCGATGCGCGCTTGAGGATCGATATGAAGATCTTTTAAAAGCTGCATGGCTTTCGCGCTGTTAAAATTATCATAAAAATCTTGGAAATATTTTACAGCTTCGATTACTTTAGAGCTGTCGCTTAGATAAGTCGTATCTGGCAGATAGGAAACGATTCTTTTGGTATCAGGAGAAGGTTTGACGCCTTTGAGATAGATATGGCCAGAGGTGGGCTGCAAAAGTCCATTGATAAGCTTGATAATAGTTGTTTTGCCGCTACCATTAGGACCTAGAAGTCCAATGATTCTGCCGGGCTGTATGTTTAAGCTCACATCATACAGGGCGGGTGCGTCGCCATAATTTTTATGGACATGGTCAAGATAGACCAGAGGATACTGATTCATACATGTCTCCTTTATTTTCTTCAATTTACAATTATTATACCTTTTCCTTAGGAAAATGGCAAAGAAAGCCGGAAAGGGTGAATGGAAACTTTCTGTTCAGTCAAACTCCTATTTCCCTCATTCAGTGAATTACGGTATAATAGTTATAAGAAGAAGCAAAGCATGTTCAAGGAGAAAAATGTGGTGATACAACTTGATACCAAGACTGTTTACAGTTTTATGGATAGCTTGATCCCGATAAAGAAATATGTGCAGAAAGCCAAGGACTTAGGATACAGTCATCTGGGCATGATGGATGTGGACAATCTCTATGGAGCCTATCATTTCTTAGAGGAAGCCGAATCTGCGGGTCTGCAGCCGCTTTTAGGCTTGGATCTGAGTCTGATCAAGGCAGAGCGGGAGCTTCATCTCCGTCTGCTGGCCTTAGACAGTCAGGGCTATCGCAATCTGATGAAAGTCTCGACTCTCAAGATGATGGGACAAAAAAACTGGGAAGATTTCCAGCATCTCTTTAAGGGCTTGGCTGTGATTGTTCCTGCTTTTGACGGAGTAGCAGATCTGGATTTGGGGTTGGATTTTTACATTGGAGTTTTTCCAGCAACTCCCCAGCAGGAGTTTGGTCGACCAACCCTGCCCCTGCATACCGTCCGATATTTTGATAGGGGGGATTTGGAAACCTTGCAGATGCTCCGAGCTATTCGAGGAAATGCCAGCCTGCGGGAGATTGGCAGCCTTCCCAATCATGAGTTTTTGCTTGCGCCAGATGCTCTGGCAGGCGCTTTTAAGGAAACTTTCCCAGAGAGTTTGGCTAATCTTGAGAAGCTAGTCCGTCATGTTCACTATGATATCAATAGGGAGCTGAAACTGCCCCGCTTTAATCGGGAGCGACCAGCCGTGGAAGAGTTGCGGGAGCGCTCCGAAGCTGGCTTGAAAAAACGCGGTTTAACAGGTAAACTTTATCAGGAACGGCTGGATCAGGAGCTGGATGTCATTCATCAGATGGGCTTTGATGATTATTTCCTCATTGTCTGGGATTTGCTGCGCTTTGGTCGCAGTCAGGGTTATTATATGGGCATGGGCCGAGGATCTGCTGTTGGCAGTCTGGTGGCCTATGCTTTGGAGATTACTGGGATTGACCCAGTCAAGAATAACCTACTCTTTGAGCGCTTTCTAAATCTAGAGCGCTATACAATGCCCGATATTGATATCGATATTCCTGATGTTTACCGGCCAGAGTTTATCCGTTATGTTCGGGATCGCTATGGCAGCATGCATGCGGCTCAGATTGTAACCTACTCGACTTTCGGAGCCAAGCAGGCCATTCGCGATGTTTTCAAGCGTTTCGGTCTGCCAGAGTATGAGCTAACCAATATCACCAAGAAAATCCGCTTCGGTGATAGTCTGACCTCTGCTTATGAGAAAAATATGGGCTTTCGTCAGATTATCAACAGTAAGCTAGAATATCAAAAGGCCTTTGATATTGCTAAAAAAATTGAAGGTCATCCCCGTCAGACTTCTATCCATGCAGCCGGCGTTGTGATGAGTGACAATGACCTGACAGACCAGATACCGCTGAAATACGGTGAGGACATGTATATCACTCAATATGATGCCCACGGTGTGGAGAGCAACGGTCTGCTCAAGATGGACTTTCTGGGCTTGCGCAATCTGACCTTTGTCCAGCGGATGAAAGAAGCAACCCTGAAAAAATATGAGGTAGATGTTAAGATTGCAGAGATTGACTTGGCGGATGCAGACACTCTGAAACTCTTTGCGGCTGGTCAGACCAAGGGGATTTTCCAGTTTGAGCAGCCGGGTGCTATCAGCCTGCTCAAGCGGATTCAGCCGATTTGCTTTGAGGAAGTAGTGGCCACAACCTCTCTCAACCGTCCTGGAGCCAGCGATTATATTGACAATTTTGTCAAGAGAAAGCATGGACTGGAGCAGGTGGCGCTGATTGATGATAGTTTGGCTGATATTCTAGCTCCGACTTACGGTATCATGCTCTACCAAGAGCAGGTTATGCAGGTAGCCCAGCGTTTTGGTGGCTTTAGTCTGGGGAAAGCCGATATTTTACGAAGAGCAATGGGTAAGAAAAATGCTGCTGAAATGCATCGCATGCAGGAGGACTTTGTTGCAGGTGCTCTCAAGCTAGGGCATTCGGAATCCAAAGCCAAGGAAGTCTTTGCTATTATGGAGAAGTTTGCTGGTTATGGCTTTAACCGCAGCCACGCCTATGCCTACTCAGCTCTGGCCTTTCAGTTGGCTTACTTCAAGGCTCACTATCCAGATGTTTTCTTTGATGTCATGCTTAATTATTCTAGCAGCGACTATATCACCGATGCCTTGAGTTTTGACTTTGAGACAGCGACCCTCAGTATCAACAATATCCCCTACCATGATAAGTTTCAGGATAAGAAGATTTTTTTGGGTCTGAAATATCAAAGGCCTGCCTAGGGATTTGGCTTACTGGATTATCGAAGAGCGACAAAATGCCACCTTTACTGGGGTGGAAGACTTTATTCTGCGCCTGCCTCAGAATTACCATAAGATTCCACTGCTGACTCCTCTGATCCAGCTGGGGCTCTTTGACAGTTTTGAGAAAAATCGCCAAAAAATTCTAGCCAATCTGCCTAATCTATTTGTATTTGCGGATGAGCTGGGCAGCCTCTTCGCGGATACGACCTACTCTTGGACAGAGGCTCAGGATTTCAGCGATGCCGAAAAGTTTGAGCTGGAACAGAGCATTATCGGTGTGGGGCTTAGCGATCACCCCTTGGTTAAACTGGCCAAAGAAGCAGATCAGCCCTTTAGCTGGATTAGTGAGTTGACAGAAAATAGCAGAGCTAGGATTTTAGCTCAAGTCCAGACTGTCAAAACTATTCGGACTAAAAAGGGCGAGAACATGGCCTTCTTGCAGGTTTCAGATACGAAGAAAAAACTGGATGTTACCCTCTTTCCTGATACTTATAGACAGCTGGGTGAACGTATTAAGGAAAAGGGCATTTACTACTTGACTGGCAAGGTGCAGGAACGGGATGGCCGTTTACAGCTGGTCTTGTCAGATATAGAAGAAGCCACTACAGAACGCTTCTGGATAAAACTTGCTGGACATGAACATGATCGGGAAATATCTCAGATTTTGCAGAAATACCCCGGTAATATTCCGGTTGTCCTGCGCTATGAAGATGAGAAGCGCACCATGTCTGCACCGCATTTTCGAGTGGAGAAATCGGAGCAGCTGCAAGAGGAATTGAAGAATTATACTATGAAAACGATTTTTCGTTAAAAAATATGGAAAATAAGAGAATTTTCATGATGATTGTGGTATAATCTATAAGAATGTTAAAAAGAAAAAGGAGCAAAAAGCGAAATGAAACGTATTGCTGTTTTGACTAGTGGTGGTGATGCCCCTGGTATGAATGCTGCCATCCGTGCGGTTGTTCGTAAAGCAATTTCCGAAGGAATGGAAGTTTACGGTATTTATGATGGTTACGCTGGAATGGTAGCTGGCGAGATTTACCCACTTGATGCAACATCAGTTGGTGACATTATTTCTCGCGGTGGAACTTTCCTTCACTCTGCTCGTTACCCTGAGTTTGCCCAAGTTGAAGGGCAGCTGAAAGGAATTGAGCAGCTTAAAAAACATGGAATCGAAGGTATCGTTGTTATCGGTGGTGATGGATCTTACCACGGTGCGATGCGTCTGACAGAGCACGGCTTCCCCGCTGTTGGTGTTCCAGGAACCATTGATAATGATATCGTCGGAACAGACTTCACTATCGGTTTTGATACTGCTGTTACTACAGCTATGGATGCGATTGACAAGATTCGGGATACCTCATCCAGTCACCGCCGTACTTTCGTTATCGAAGTAATGGGTCGTAATGCTGGTGATATTGCTCTTTGGGCAGGTATTGCATCTGGTGCGGACGAAATCATCGTTCCTGAAGAAGGTTTCAAGATCGAAGAAGTTGTTGAAAGCATTAAGAATGGCTATGCCAAGGGTAAGAAGCACAACATCATCGTCTTGGCTGAGGGTGTCATGTCAGCGGATGAATTCGCTGAAAAGCTGAAAGAAGCTGGAGATATGAGCGATTTGCGTGTCACAGAGCTCGGACATATCCAGCGTGGAGGCTCACCGACTGCGCGTGACCGTGTTCTTGCATCTCGTATGGGAGCACATGCTGTTAAACTGCTTAAAGAAGGTATCGGCGGAGTTGCTGTTGGAATCCGCAATGAGCAGATGGTTGAAAGCCCAATTCTGGGAACTGCTGAAGAAGGAGCACTCTTTAGCTTGACTGCTGAAGGCAAGATTGTTGTCAATAATCCGCACAAGGCTGATCTGGACTTGGCTGATTTGAACCGCAGCATCAATATTTAATTATTATTTGTTATTCAGGCCAAGAGGCCAAATAGAAGAAGGAGTTTCATACAATCATGAATAAACGTGTAAAAATCGTTGCAACATTAGGTCCTGCGGTAGAAATCCGCGGCGGTAAAAAATTCGGTGATGACGGATATTGGGGAGAAAAGCTGGATGTTGAAGCATCAGCTCAAAACATTGCTAAGTTGATTGAAGCTGGCGCAAACACATTCCGTTTCAACTTCTCACACGGTGACCATGCTGAGCAAGGAGAGCGCATGGCAACTGTTAAGCGTGCAGAAGAAATTGCCGGCCAAAAAGTTGGTTTCCTACTTGATACAAAAGGACCAGAAATTCGTACAGAATTGTTTGAAGGCGATGCAAAAGAGTACTCTTACAAAACTGGTGAAAAAATCCGTGTTGCTACTAAGCAAGGTATCAAATCAACTCGTGAAGTAATTGCTTTGAACGTTGCCGGTGGATTGGACATCTATGATGATGTTGAAGTTGGTCGTCAAGTATTGGTTGACGATGGTAAACTTGGTCTTCGTGTTATCGCAAAAGACGCTGCTACTCGTGAATTTGAAGTAGAAGTTGAAAATGACGGCATCATTGCTAAGCAAAAAGGTGTGAACATCCCTAACACTAAGATTCCTTTCCCAGCACTTGCTGAGCGTGACAATGACGATATCCGCTTTGGTCTTGAGCAAGGAATCAACTTCATCGCGATTTCATTTGTACGTACTGCAAAAGACGTTAACGAAGTTCGTGCAATCTGTGAAGAAACTGGTAATGGACACGTTCAACTGTTCGCGAAAATCGAAAACCAACAAGGTATCGATAACTTGGACGAAATCATTGAAGCTGCCGACGGTATCATGATTGCCCGTGGTGACATGGGTATTGAAGTACCATTCGAAATGGTTCCAGTTTACCAAAAGATGATTATCACTAAGGTCAATGCAGCTGGTAAAGTGGTTATCACAGCAACTAACATGCTTGAAACCATGACAGAAAAGCCACGTGCAACTCGTTCAGAAGTATCAGACGTATTTAACGCTGTTATCGATGGAACTGACGCAACTATGCTTTCAGGTGAGTCTGCAAATGGTAAATACCCACTTGAGTCAGTAACGACAATGGCTACTATCGATAAGAATGCTCAAACCCTTCTTAACGAATATGGCCGCTTGACAACTGATAACTTTGAGCGTAACTCTAAGACTGAAGTTATGGCTTCAGCGGTTAAAGATGCTACAAACTCAATGGATATCAAGTTGGTAGTTACTCTTACTAAGACTGGTCACACAGCTCGCTTGATTTCTAAATACCGTCCAAATGCTGATATCTTGGCTATCACTTTTGACGAATTGACTCAACGTGGGCTTATGCTGAACTGGGGTGTTATTCCAGTGACTACTGAAACTCCATCTAACACAGATGATATGTTTGAAATCGCTGAAAAGATTGCAGTTGAGCAAGGCTTGGTTGAATCTGGCGATGATATCGTTATCGTTGCTGGTGTGCCGCTTGGTGAAGCAGTTCGTACCAACACAATGCGCATTCGTACAGTACGTTAATCTAAAACAACAAAAAGAACCGTTGATTGGAAAATCACCGGTTTTTTTCTTGTCTATGTGATACCACTTATCTTACTTGAGAGAAGAACAAGTTTGAGAATTGATTTTTGAAATAAAATTGTACCTTTGTCTATTTTGTCTAAAAATGATATAATGGTATAAAAGAGATGGGGGAGACGAATGTTAAAGAGAGATTTATTAAGAAATATTATTATTTTTTCAGTACTGGCAGCTATCATTATAGGGCTGAGAGTTTTTATTTATACGCCTTATCGGGTGACTGAGCAAGACAGCAATGCTTATTTGGCAAAGAATGACTTGGTCTTGGCGACGAGAAAGCAAGACATCAAGCGTGGAAACTTTGTTCTCTATGAAGTGGACGGCAAAGACTATGTCGGCCGGGTTATTGCCCTGGAAAAGGATCAAGTGACCTATATGGATGACCTCCTTTACCTGAACGGTCAGGTCATGTCGGAAGAATACATTGAGAAAATGCGCGAGAAATATTTGGCTTCAGCAGGAAGTTCAGGTTATTATACTCATGATTTCTCTATTATGGATTTGAAGGGCTCAAAGTCAGATAAAATTACTAAAGATACTTATCTGATTCTTAATGACCGACGGGAAAATACGAAGGACAGCCGAGAATTTGGGCTCATCAAAGCCAATCAAATCAAGGGAGTGGTGGAGTTCCGACTTTCACCTCTGAGTAAATTCGGATTTATCGAAACGAAGTGACCCACAGTTGCTTTGTTTTTTAAATCTTTTTAGAAAGAAAATTACTGTTTACAAAAAACAACCAGACAGTCTGTCTAGTTGTTTTTTCGTGTCTCTTGGTGAAAGATGTTTTGCCATACTTCGTGGCGGCGCCAGAGGCTGGTATGGATAACACCGTCCATTTCATAGCGGATGAGCTTGGTTTTCTGGCTGACAGAGAGCAGTTCAAAGTTTTTGATAGGTGTTTTTGAGGCTCTTTCTGCTTGAAACTCAGCCTTGTTTAGCTGTCGGCCATCTTGGGAAATATAGAGAAATTCAGCGGACAGAAGCGTATCCAGTTGGCTGCCTTGCTCTACTAACTGCTCACGCATGAGCAGGTTTGGGTAAAGAGTGTCCAGAGTCTCATCTTCGGGAATAGGAGCAGGCTCAATATGAATGTCAATGTCAAAGACTCCGAAGCGCTCCATAAGCATATCCTCAACTTGGTCCGCAATCTCATGGCTTTCAAAAACAGATAAATCTGGATTCATTTCCAAGATAATATCCAGATAGATATTACTGCCATAGGTCCGACCTCGCTGTGACTTGACCTGAGTGATTTTAGGAATTTCCAGGATAGCTTGCTTATAGTCTTGGAGCAGGCTTTCATCAAATCCGTCGGACAGGCTGAAGGAAGATTCCATAAAGATATCATAGGCCGTCTTGAGAATGAAGAAGGTAATGACAATTGCTGCCAGCTTATCAACGATTGGGAAGTTAAAGGCGCTGGCAATGATAGCGACTGAAGTGCCGATAGAAGTGACAGCGTCTGACAAGTTGTCCTTGGCTGCGGCATCCAGAGCCTTGGAGTGAGCTTTTTAGCCAGTGTTTTATTGTAAAAATAAACACCCAACATAATGATTGCCGAGATGATTCCGACCACGGCACCAACAGGGTCAATCTTAGTCTCTTGGTTGGAGATGATTTTCTGAATGGTCTCAATCAAGACATCAAATCCAACGAAAAACATGATAAAAGATGTGATGAGACTGGCCAGATCTTCTATCTTCCAGTGGCCGAAGCGATGGTCACGGTCGGCTGGTTTTCTGGCCATACGCAGGCCAATTAAAACGGCGATATTAGCCACGATATCAGAGATATTGTTGAAGCCATCGGCCGTTAGACTGGAGGACTGGAGGGTCGAGCCTGCGATAATCTTGACCGCGGAGAGAATCAGATAGGTAGCGATGGACAGGATGGCTCCTCTCTCCGCTAGTTTCAGATTGTTACTAGGATTTTTCATAACAGCCTTTCTTTCTGAGTGGGGCAGCAGAATGGAAAAGAGACTTGCGAAAAAATGTCATCTCTGGACAATTACTCTAAGTCTCATATGGGCATATTATAGCAAAAATAGGCCTGATTTTCAATTTGCATTGGGCTTAGGGTGCCTTAGATGACTTTGCCGAAAATCTAATCTAAAATCAGAAATTCCTCTTCTTTCTGGTTTAGCTTCATCAGGATTTTTGTTATAATAGTAGCATTGACTTTGAAAGAGGAAGAAAAATGCATCCTTTATTAAACGGTATGAATGACCGTCAGGCTGAGGCGGTTCAAACAACAGAAGGGCCTTTGCTGATAATGGCGGGGGCTGGTTCGGGTAAGACCCGTGTCCTGACCCATCGCATTGCCTATTTGATTGATGAAAAAATGGTCAATCCTTGGAATATCCTCGCCATTACCTTTACCAATAAGGCGGCGCGGGAGATGAGAGAACGGGCTGAAAAACTCAAAACAGAGGCTCAAGATTGCTTAATCGCAACCTTCCACTCCATGTGTGTACGCATCCTGCGGCGAGAAGCAGATCATATAGGCTACAATCGCAACTTTACTATCGTTGATCCAGGCGAACAACGGACTCTGATGAAACGGATTCTCAAAAATCTCAATCTAGTTCCTAAAAAGTGGAATGAGCGCGCCATTCTGGGGACTATTTCCAATGCTAAGAATGATCTGATTGACGAGGTGGCGTATGCGAATCTAGCTGGTGATATGTACACAGAGATTGTGGCCAAGTGCTACACGGCTTATCAAAAGGAATTGCGCCAGTCTGAGGCCATGGACTTTGACGATTTGATTATGCTGACCCTGCGCCTTTTTGACCAAAATCCTGATGTTCTGACCTACTACCAGCAACGTTACCAGTATATCCATGTGGACGAGTATCAGGATACCAACCATGCCCAGTACCAGTTGGTCAAGCTCTTGGCTTCCCGCTTTAAGAATATCTGTGTGGTCGGAGACGCTGACCAGTCTATCTATGGCTGGCGGGGAGCCGATATGCAGAATATCTTGGACTTTGAAAAGGATTATCCAGAAGCTAAGGTAGTCCTGCTTGAGGAAAATTATCGTTCTACTAAAACCATTCTTCAGGCAGCTAATGAAGTCATCCGAAACAACCGCAACCGCCGTCCCAAAAATCTCTGGACTCAAAACGAAGACGGTGAGGAAATAGTCTACTATCGGGCTAATGACGAGCAGGACGAGGCTCTCTTTGTCGCCCGAACTATTGATCAGCTGAGCCGAGAAGGATACAGTCATAAGGATTTTGCAGTTCTTTATCGGACCAATGCCCAGTCCCGTACGGTGGAAGAAGCTTTGCTCAAGTCTAATATTCCCTACACCATGGTCGGTGGAACCAAGTTCTACAGCCGCAAGGAAATACGCGATGTCATTTCTTATCTCAATCTCATCGCCAATCCTAGCGACAATATCAGCTATGAGCGCGTGGTCAATGAGCCTAAGCGTGGTGTCGGACCAGGAACGGTGGAGAAAATTCGGGCTTTTGCGTCCAGTCAGGAAATCTCTTTACTAGATGCGTCGGCCAATATCCTGCTGTCGCCAGTCAAGGGCAAGGCGGCTCAGGCGGTCTATGATTTTGCCAATATGCTTCTGGATTTGAGGGAGCGCTTGGACGACTATACAGTGACGGAGCTGGTAGAAGCTGTGTTGGAAAAGACTGGTTATGCTGCGGTCTTAGCCGCGCAAGCAACTTTGGAAAGCCAGGCTCGGATTGAAAATATCGAAGAATTCCTGTCTGTAACCAAGAACTTTGATGAAACTCCAGATAATCCTGCTGATGAATCTGGTCTTGATAAGCTCAGCCGTTTTCTCAATGACTTAGCCTTGATTGCAGACACAGATGACGGAGATACGGAGAGTTCCGAAGTGACTCTGATGACCCTCCACGCGGCCAAGGGATTGGAATTTCCGGTCGTCTTTCTGGTTGGTATGGAGGAAAATGTCTTCCCTCTGAGCCGAGCATCTGAAGATGAGGATGAATTGGAAGAAGAGCGGCGTCTGGCCTATGTCGGTATCACCCGAGCAGAGAAGATCCTTTATCTGACCAATGCCAATTCCCGTATGCTTTATGGTAAAACCAACTATAATCACCCTACTCGTTTCTTGAGAGAAATCAGCTCAGACTTGCTAGACTATCAAGGCCTGGCTCGACCGGCAAATAGCTCCTTTAAGGTCAGTTATACCAATAGCGACACCAGCAAATTCGGCCAGGGCATGAGTCTGGCTCAAGCCCTACAAGAGCGGAAACGTCAGGCGGCTCCTAATTCCATTTCTACAGGCAGTCTGCCTTTGGAAAGAGCAGTCAGAGCCAGCCATCTAAGCCAGAAGTTGCTTGGGCTATTGGAGATATTGCCCACCATAAGAAATGGGGCGATGGGACAGTTCTGGCAGTCTCTGGCAGTGGAAATAGTCAAGAGCTCAAGATTAATTTCCCAGAAGTTGGTCTGAAGAAAGTGCTGGCCAGCATAGCACCGATTGAGAAAAAGTCATGATGAGGCAGTCGATTGAAGCCTGGATCTATCATCCAGAGGATGGAGAAATCTTGCTATTGAAAGTGGAAGCTGAGAAGTTTTCCTTTTGGCAGCCTATTACTGGTGGGATTGAGAGTGGTGAGAGCCCAGAAGAGGCCTGCCTTCGTGAAATAAGAGAGGAGACAGGCTTGGTCTTAGCTTGTTCAAACCTGACGGCTCTTGGAGATTTCACAGTAAAGATTGATAAAAATCTGACCATCCACAAAAATCTCTTTCTAGTTCTGACAGAGCAGAAAGAAATCCAGATTTCTGATGAGCATGTAGGAGATCAGTGGATAGCTTTAGACAAGGTTTCGTCAGAGCTGTACTGGCCCAGCAATCAGGCGACTTTTGAGATTATATCTGAGAAGCTATAAGATATAGCTTCTCTTTATTTCTTTTGATAAGGAAATTCTATTAGTCAAGTGGAGCGTTTAGTGGTAGACTTATCACATAACTATAGTGAGGTGACCTTATGACACGTGAATTTAAATTTGAAACCCTGCAACTTCATGCTGGACAGACAGTTGACCCGACTACTAAGTCACGGGCTCTGCCTATTTACCAGACAACTTCCTATGTGTTTGATGATACTCAGGAGGGTGAAGATCTCTTTGCTCTACGCAAACCTGGCAATATCTACACTCGGATTACCAATCCGACCCTGTCTGCTTTTGAGGAACGGATTGCGGCTTTGGAGGGTGGAGTCGGAGCTCTAGCGACAGCTTCTGGTATGGCAGCTGTTACCTACACCATTCTAGCTTTGGCGCATGCTGGCGATCATGTAGTAGCAGCTTCCACCATCTACGGCGGTACCTTTAATCTGCTCAAGGAAACCCTACCTCGCTATGGCATTACCACGACTTTTGTTGATATTGAAAATCTGGCTGAAGTAGAAGCAGCCATTCAGGACAATACAAAGTTGGTTTTGATTGAAAGTTTGGGCAATCCGCTGATTAATATCCCTGACTTTGATGCTTTGGCAGAGCTGGTTCATGCTCATAAAATTCCGCTGATTTCCGACAATACCTTTGCCACTCCTTATCTTATCAATGTCTTTTCTCATGGAGTGGACATCGCGGTACATTCTGCGACTAAGTTTATCGGTGGTCACGGAACCAGCATCGGTGGTGTGATTGTGGACAGCGGTCGTTTCGACTGGGAAGCTTCTGGCAAGTTCCCGCAGTTTGTGGACCCGGACCCGAGCTATCATGATATCAGTTATACACGTGATGTTGGAGCAGCAGCCTTTGTCACTGCAGTCCGGACTCAGCTCTTGCGCGATACGGGCGCAGCCATGTCTCCCTTCAATGCCTTTCTCTTTCTGCAGGGGTTGGAAACTCTCTCTTTGCGTGTAGAACGCCATGTGTCCAATGCCGAGAAGATTGTGGAATTCTTAGCGGGACATCCTAAGGTTGAGCAGGTCAATTATCCAAAGCTTGCTGACAGTCCTTATCATGCTTTGGCAGAAAAATATTTCCCTAAAGGTGTGGGCTCCATCTTTACCTTTAATGTCAAAGGTGGGGAGAAAGAAGCTCGTAAGGTTATTGACAGCTTAGAGATTTTCTCTGACTTGGCCAATGTAGCAGATGCTAAGTCTCTGGTTGTCCATCCAGCTACAACGACTCACGGTCAGATGTCACCAGAGGCTCAGCTGGCAGCAGGCATTACACCAAACCAAATCCGTCTCTCTATTGGTCTGGAAAATGTGGATGACTTGATAGAGGATTTGAAAATCGCCTTGGAATCTATCTAGTTTTCAAGACCTCTAGACAGAGTAAATAAGAATAAAACTAGGTTTTCGCCTAGTTTTTTGTTATAATGAGAGATATTAAAAAATAGCAGGTAATCAAAATGACAATTTCAGTGATTGTTCCGTGCTTCAATGAAGAAGAGTCTATTCCTTTGTTTCATGAAGCTATGGAAGCGGTCAAATATAAAATCCGTGACCAGTTCGAATATATTTTTGTCAATGACGGATCGACGGACCGGACCTTGGCTGTTTTGCGAGAGCTCAGCAGTCGCTGTCCTGACGTGCACTATCTGTCCTTTCTCGTAATTACGGAAAAGAAGCTGCCCTCTATGCTGGTTTGCAAGAGGCGAGCGGGGAATTTGTGACGGTCATGGATGTAGATTTGCAGGATCCGCCTGAGCTCCTGATTGAGATGAAGGCCATGCTGGACACGAATCCTGAGCTGGACTGTGTGGGTACTCGTCGCACTACTCGTGAGGGAGAGCCGCCTATCCGAAGCTTCTTTGCCAATTTGTTCTACAAGTTGATTAACAAGATTAGTCAGGTAGAGATGGTAGATGGTGCGCGTGACTTCCGACTGATGCGCCGTCAGATGGTGGAAGCCATTCTGGAGGTTTCAGAGTACAATCGCTTCTCCAAGGGAATTTTTGCCTGGGTTGGCTTTAATACCGAGTACTTGGAATACAAAAATGTCGAACGAGTAGCTGGCAAGACCTCTTGGAATTTCTGGTCTCTTTTCAACTATTCTTTGGAAGGCATCGTCAATTTCTCTGATGCGCCGCTCAACATCGCCTTTTTAGGAGGTATCCTGTCTTGGATTTTAGCCTTTATCCTGATGGCAGTGATTATTATTCGCACCTTGGTTTTTGGTGACCCGACATCGGGTTGGCCGTCCCTTATGACTGTCATTCTCCTTATCGGAGGCTTCCAGCTGCTGACCATCGGCATACTGGGTAAATACATTGGTAAAATCTTTATGGAAACCAAGCATCGCCCAATCTATGTGATTAAAGAGAAGAGTAAGTGAGTCTTTGAGAGAGTTTTTAGGGCTTGAGTAGCTCATATTAGCTGAGGAGAGATTGTGAAAAAAATAAAAAAATTAATATTGTCTTATGCTTGTCTTCGTTTATTTATGCGATACAGTTTTACATCAATAATAAAATCACCCCAGTAGGAGACCAAACAGCATTTTTAGAATATGCTAAGGAATTTCATTACAATTATTTATTCTTTGGGATTGATCGTTATTTTACTTGGAGCAGTAGACTGCTCATTGAGTCAGCCACCTTATTATTTTCCGTTCACGAAAAGCTGTTTATAGCAGCAGCCTTTCTGGCAACGTTGCTTTTGGTCTATGCTTTAAGGAAGCTGACTCCTTCCTTACCTTGGCTGCCAGCTTTACTTATTTTTATATTCCTGCCAGCAACAGAATTTTTAAGTGCGGGTTCTATTCCAACCTATGTCAATTACATTTTCCCTGCTTCCTTGTTGCTTTTTGCACTTTTTTTCAGAGAATCTAAAAATATTTGGATTAATATGGCTAGCCTTTTGTGCTTTTTAGTTGCTACCATGCAAGAACAATTAGCTGTTTACGCTTTTTTGTGGCTTCTGTTTGAAACTGTCCTTGCGAAAAAAAATAAAAAACCTTTACTGGGTAATCTATGCTATTTGGCACTGAGCGCTTTAGGAATCATATCATCCAAGCTGTCTCCGGGGAATGCTCTGCGTTTGGAAAAGAACATTGTCAGTTGGTTCCCCAACTTTCCGAACTTGAATATCTTTCAAAAAGCTTGGGCTGGGCTTTCTGGAGACAGGGGATAATCTGCTTTCCACGTCCTTTGCCTTTGTGATGGTCTTCTTGCTTGTGCTCTTTGTTTATTCTCTTCATAAGAAAAATGTAACAGCCATAGCTCTGAGCGGTTTTGTTATGTTCAATATTTTTTCGCAAAAAATGGGCTGGAATACTATTTTTGGTACCTTAACAGGTATCAGTAAAGTAGCCAGAGAATCAGGGACATTTTCTTTTAATATCACGTATATGAGCGCGGTAGCTTTTTATGGCTTGCTGCTATTAATGATTCTTTACGCTTTATGGCTTGTAGTTTCTGACTGTAAAGAAAATATATGGCTGACCTATTTGTTTGTAATTGGCTTATTGGCCGCATGGTCATTTCATTATCTCCGACTCTCTACGCTTCAAGTACTCGAACTTTTTTGCCTCTGATGATAAGTCTATTCATTATTACTTGCAGATTGTTGTATCACTTATATACAGAATATCAAAAGCGGCAAGAGGATGTTCTCTAGATTATACTATTAAGTATATTTTCCGATAGGGATTCGACCAAGCAGATTTTTTCTGCTTTTTTTGTTATAATAAACTCATTGAATGTTTATGATGTGAAAGGAAAGACAAATGATTTTAATTACAGGTGCGAATGGACAGCTGGGTACAGAGCTTCGCTATCTTTTGGATGAGCGCAATGAGGAGTATGTGGCTGTTGATGTGGCGGAAATGGATATTACCAATGCCCAAATGGTGGACAAGGTCTTTGCGGAAGTCAAGCCAAGCTTGGTCTATCACTGCGCAGCCTATACCGCAGTTGATGCTGCTGAGGACGAAGGAAAAGAGCTAGACTATGCCATCAATGTGACTGGGACAGAAAATGTGGCAAAAGCTGCAGAAGCACACGGAGCAACTTTGGTCTACATCTCAACAGACTATGTCTTTGACGGACAAAAGCCTGTCGGTGAGGAGTGGGAAGTAGATGATCGGCCAGATCCGCAGACTGAGTATGGCCGTACCAAGCGCATGGGCGAGGAGCTGGTTGAGAAATATTCCAGCCGTTTCTATATTATCCGTACTGCCTGGGTCTTTGGTAACTACGGTAAAAACTTTGTCTTTACCATGCAAAATCTTGCTAAGACGCACAAAACTCTGACTGTAGTCAATGACCAGCATGGCCGTCCGACTTGGACTCGTACGCTGACTGAGTTTATGACTCATTTAGCTGAAAATCAAAAGGAATTTGGTTATTACCATCTGTCTAATGATGCGGCAGAGGACACCACTTGGTATGACTTTGCAGTGGAAATTCTCAAAGATACGGATGTGGAAGTCCAGCCGGTTGATTCTAGCAAGTTCCCTGCCAAGGCTAAGCGGCCTTTCAACTCAACTATGAGCCTGGCCAAGGCTAAGGCTACAGGCTTTGTCATTCCGACTTGGCAGGATGCCTTAAAAGAATTTTACAAGCAGGAAAAGAAGCAGTAATTGGCTATATAAAGAAGGACATAGTTGTCCTTTTTTTATTGGCTGATTAATGCCCTATTTTCACTTTTCACTAAAAATATAGTATAATGAGGGATAGAATATATTTGGAGAATAATAATGTCCTCAACATCTGATATACCAAAACCTTTAATAGAAAGAGAAGAATACAGTAATAATAAAAAGACTCTTATCAAATAAAGCTATAAAAAAACAACTATATATGGAATATGATTGGAAGCTTTTCAGCATCATTTGTTTCAGTAGTCTTGTTGCTCTTAGCATCAAGACTACTGACATCAGATGCTTCTGATATGTTTAGTATTGCCTTTGCTTTAGGACAACAGTTCTATGTGTTGGGATATTTTCAAATTCGAAATCTTCAGTCAACAGATGTAAAAGACAGATATAGTTTCGCATCATATCACAATACTAGACTTTTTACTGTTTTTTTGATGTTAGCGACTGCAGTTGCTTATATTATTTGGCAAGGATACGACTTTTTACAAAGCAAGTATAATTTTTTTCTATTAGTTTTTTTACAGAGCTATTGATGCATATTCTGATGTGTTTCAAGGTTTGTTTCAGCAGAGAAACCGTTCTGACTTAGCTGGTAAAATTCAATTTTATAGAAGTTGTTTTTGTATGCTACTTTTTGGAGGGACTATATTTGTTACTAAGTCTTTATTGTTAGCAAGTTTCGTTATTGGAATAGTCAACCTAATGTTAACAATCCCTTTAGATATTAGATATTATAGAAACTATTTTTTTGTCATGAAAGTTTATCTCCAAGGTTATTGAAAGATAGAAGAAATGTATCTGCTATTTTTGAAAAAGTAGTTTTTCCATTATTTTTTTAACGGATTCTTATTAGCTTATATTTATAATGAGCCTAAAATTAGCATTGACTTACTACTATCTGTAGGTCGTCTTCCTGCGGGGATGCAAAGAGATTTCAATATTTTTATTTATGCCAGTCTTTGTATTGTCTCTTTTTGTTTCTTGTATTGAGACCTCTAACTACTCAGCTTTCTATTTATTGGAATGAGTATAAATATGAAAAATTTTTTTAAACAGACCAATCAACTTTTTTTCTATGTATGATAATTTTTAGGAATATTGATTGTTGGTGTAGGATATTCCATAGGAACTGAGATTTTAGGTGTGGTTTATGGTGTTAATTTGCAAATCTATAAAGTTCCTTTTTTTCTATCTTATTAATAGCAGGTATTTTTAAATGTATTAGTTTTGATAATTGATATTATCATGACTATTTTTCGGGAAACAGCTTTACCTTATGGTTGCATATTTGCTGACATTTGCTGTTTCAAAATTTATTACTTTACCATTTATTCGCTCCCCAAAAATTAATGGGAGCAGCAAATTCTTTTTGCTTTCTATGTTTGTTTTTTTGCAACAAGTCTAATTATTTATGTCGTTGCTAAAAAAATCAGGAAAAAAAGAAAGATGTAAGATTTGATGAATATCTTATTTACACTAAATGATGCGTTCGTACCTCAAGTTGCAACCTGTATGTGTTCTATATTTGAGAATAATAAATTTGCTGAGAATATTACAGTATATTTAATTGGCGAGAGGATAAGCCAAGAGAATCAAAATAAATTAAAAGGATTCGCTAAAAGTTACGATAGAAAAGTTTGTATTATTTCTATAAATAATATCGCAGACTATATTGACTTTGATTTTGATACAAACGGTTGGTCTTCAATTATTTTGGCACGTCTTTTTTTAGATAAACTTCTTCCACAAGAAGTTGATAGGATCTTATATCTCGATGGAGATACACTAGTTCTAGAAGATTTAGGTTCATTTTATTATCGCGATTTAGGAGATAAGGTAATAGGTATGTGTCCTGAACCAACTGTGGATAAGTCAAGAAAGGAATTTCTAGCTTTGAAAGAGCACCCCTATCATAATTCGGGTGTCCTATTGATCGATCTAAAAAAATGGCGTAGGGAAGAGATTGGTAAAAAGGTCATAGAATTTTATCAATTTCATGAAGGAAAGCTATTCGCACCAGACCAAGATGCCTTAAATGGAGCCTTGAAAGAGCAAATTTTTACCTTGCCAATTTCCTTTAATTATTTTAATATTTATGATGTCTATCCTTATAAAACGTTGAGTGAATTAAGTAAGCCAACTAAGTTTATGTCACAGGAAGATTTTAATCATTTTCGGAAAGCACCTACAATTATTCACTATCTTGGTGAAGAGAGACCTTGGCGGAAGGGGAATAGACATAGGTTTAAAAAGGAGTACCTATATTATCTACACAAAACTCCATGGAAGGGTACACCAATGGAAGAAGGTTGGCAGCTGTATTTTGTTTGTTTTAGAATCTTTAATATTGTTATGAAGCCTTTTCCAATGCTAAGATATAAGATTATCAATTCCCTAATTCCGAGCTTTATGAAATATAGAAAAAAACAGTTGCAGAAAAACAAAAAATAATGTGATGACATGTTATAGAAAGAATAGATTAAATTAATGAAAGTTTTAATGATAATTCCTGCTTATAATGAGGAAGAAAGTATTTTTAAATACGGTTATGAGCATTGTAGAATATCGGAAGAAAGTTGATTTTGACTTAGACTACGTAGTTATCAATGATGGGTCAGTTGATAGAACCAAGCATATTTTGGACAGCCATCATCTGAATGCTATTCATTTGGTTATGAATTTAGGGATTGGCGGAGCTGTTCAGACGGGTTATAAGTATGCTCTTGAGAAGGATTATGATGTGGCCGTACAGTTTGATGGAGATGGTCAGCATGATATTGAGTCGCTGGATGCTTTGCTGGAGCCTATTCGTCGTCAGCAGGCTGATTTGGTAGTTGGTTCTCGTTTTATCGGTGACAAGTCTTCGGAATTTCAGACGACTTTATGCGGCGTTTTGGCATTACCATTATTTCAGCTTTTATTAAATTAACAACAGGCAAAAGGATTCTGGATACCACATCGGGCTATCGTTTGGCCAATCGATACATTATTCGACAATTCGCTGCGCGCTATCCTATCAAGTATCCTGAGCCAGAATCAATCGTCCATATCTTGAAGCGGAAATATAAAGTGGTGGAAGCACCGGCCAATATGTTTGAACGTGCAGGAGGAGTCTCTTCGATTACTCCGATTAAGTCCATTCGCTATATGATTGAAGTTTGCTCTTCGATCTTGATTGCTGCTTTTATGAAAGAGAGTGAATAATGTCCATTTTGTCTATTGTTATGCTGGTGGCTTCAGTCCTATTCCTGTATTTTGTCTTTCGGAATATCAATCAAAACAATATTTTATTTGAGCAAGCCTTTATGTGGATTATTATTGGCTTCGTTCTGATTGTTATTTCTATTTTTGATTGGATTCCCGTTTCGATTGCCAAATTGTTAGGTTTTGAGTTGACCTCAAACTTTGTCATGTCCTTGGCCATCTTTTTCCTGCTGGTTATTGTTTTTTTACATACTATTTCCATTTCCAAGCAAAAGGAGCAAATCAAGCAGTTAGTGCAAGAACTGTCCATCATGAAGCAAAGAATGTCCAAGTTAGAGAGTGAAAAAGATGAAAAATAACCATACCTGGGTGATTTGCGCCTATGGCGAAAGTGAATTTTTAGAAGCTTGTATCCTGTCTTTGCAAGCTCAAACCTTGCCATCAAAGATTATCTGCTATAGCTCAACACCGTTGGATTCAATTAAGCAGCTGTGCCAGAAGTACGGTATTCCTTTTTACACGAAAGAAGGCGGTGGTATCGGTAAGGACTGGAATAATGCCCTTTCCTTTGTTGAGACTTCTTATGCTACCATTGCCCACCAGGATGACTATTATGAGCCAACTTATCTAGAAGCAGTGATGCAGAAGATAGAGCAGTCTAAGGACATTCTCATTGCCTATACAGACTACTTTGAAGAGAAAAATGGAGTTAAAATTCCGGCTAATACCAATCTGAAAATCAAGACTCTCATGCTTAAAACCTTGAATCTGATGCCATCCAGTCGTTTTTGGAGAAATCGGGTTCTGGCTTTTGGCAATCCCATTTCCTGTCCGGCGGTGACTTATAACTTAGAGGCATTAAGGGATTTTCGATTTGATGAGGAAATGCGCGTGAGTCTGGATTGGTATGCTTGGTACAAGATTAGCGCCTATAAGGGTCGCTTTGCTTATATTTCTGAGAAGCTTATGTGCCACCGGATTCATGGAGAATCTGAAACAACCAAGACTATTTCAGATAATACTCGAACCAAAGAGGACTTGTTTATGTATCAGCTTTTCTGGCCCAAGTGGGTGGCTAATCTGATAAATAAAGCATATATGAAGAGTCAAGATGCTAACTCAAACTAATAGAGTTATTTACAAGGAAAGTATATGAAAGATTTAATATCTGTTGTTGTAACTTGTTACAACCATCAAGATTACATTGAGCAGTGTTTGCGCAGTATTTTTGCTCAGACCTATCAAAATATTGAGTTACTGGTATTGGATGATGGCTCCACTGATAAGGCTGCCGAGATTATCCAAGAAACTTTGGCAGATTCCCCTTTCCCGACGAGGTTTGAAAGTCATGAAAATATGGGGGTCGTCAAGACAAGAAACAAGGCTTTGCAGCAAATTCAAGGAACTTATTTTATTTTTGTGGATAGTGACGATTTTCTGGATTCGGACTATATTGAGAGCTTCTACACAAGTATGGTGCAAGAGGAGGCAGACATTGTCTATGGTGATTTGTATGATCCTGATAAAAAGGAAGTTTACCTTAAATCACGGCCATTTGACAAGCTAGCTTTCTTAACGGAGAATTATATTTCCAACTGTTCCCTCATTCGTCGTTCGGTTGCTGATGGTATTTATTATGATGAAGCTCTAAATCGTGAAAAACTGGAAGACTATGATTTCCTTTTAAACTTAATTATCAATCAAGGAGCGAAACCTGTTTATGATGCAAAAACAAAGCTGAATTATCGGGTCTTTGATAAGGAATCAATTTCTAAACGGGATTCTACGAGATATCATTACGAAATGTATCTAAAAATCTTGCGTAAGCATGTGAGACAGATACCTGATGAAATTTACCAAGCTCTGGGCCAGAACATATTTACACTGGAAGGTCGTTTGGGTGAGTTGATTCAGCATATGGATAAAGTGAACGACTATGTTCTTGAACTGCAGGAAGATCAACGGCAGTTACATAAAAATCTAGATTCCCTGAAATCCAGACTGAGAACGATAAAGGAACAGCGGGATGAGGCTATTCAGGAGCAGTTTCGTATTCGCCGATCTATTTCCTATCGACTGGGGAATGGTATGATTACGCCATTGAAACGTCTGGCTCAGATAATCAAGAATCCTCGCAGTATCAAAGCTGTTTTAAGTCGGATTAAGCAACAGCTGGTTCGTTTGAAACGCCAAGCTAAGTCTCCTAAGGCTTATTATTATCAATGGTTGCGGAACTCTCAACGAGAAAAAGCTTTAACTTCAGTTTCAAGCGACGAAAAAGTCTTAGTCTATGTCATTTTTGAATCCGAGCCACGCTTGCAGCAATATAAAGTAATCTTTTTAGAAAAGTTAGCATCTTTCGCTGATAAGACTCTCATCGTCGTTAACGGTGGACTGGCTGCAGAAGATTTAGAAATCTTAGGACAGTATGGACAAGTCTTGGTGCGGGATAATACCGGCTACGATACGGCAGCTTTTCGTGAAGGCATTCTTTCCTTAGGGAAGGAAAAGCTACAGCATTGTTCTCAGCTGATGCTCGTCAATGACACCAATATCGGCCCTATGAGTGATTTAGCGGCTGTCTTTCAAACTATGGCTGGCAGAAATCTTGACTTTTGGGGGATTTCCTATGGTGAGACTCAGGAAGATATCACTGGTTTTAACCGTTATGGTTACATTCCCAATCACCTACAGTCTTATTTTTTGGTGATTGAGCCTTTGTTGCTTCAGTCCGAAGAATTCTACGACTATTGGCAAGTACTGACTGACACGGATTCACGGGAAGAAGCTATCGGGAAGCATGAAACAACTTTTACCAAGCACTTTGCTGACTTGGGCTATCGTTACGATGCATTGGTTCACGAAAATCGGGATTCGGCTATGTATATTCATCCATTAAGGATGTTAAAGGCGGGCAGTCCTCTGATTAAGTATACTTCTTTGAAGAATTATGATGATCAGCAGTTTTTGTGGCAGGGTCTGGAAAGAGAGTCAGAGGTTCCTGATGTATTGGACTACGTTCGGGAGAAGACAGACTACCCAGTGGAGATTCTTGAGAACATCGTTCAAAAATTCAAAGATGTGCCTCGTAATCAATATATTCTCATCATTGACGGTGTAGAGAATATCATTCCGCAGTGTACGCGCTACCGTGTACTAAATAAGGCAGAGCAGCTTAGAAAGAATGGTTTTGCAGTGAAAGTGGTCAATGCGTCTAAGTTTATTCTGTCTCAGGCCCAGTATGCCAGCCATATCATTATCTACCGCGCTCCTTGGTCCGCTCAACTCCAGCTTTTATGTGATTTGGCTCGGGAGGAGCATAAGCCAGTTTATTTTGATATTGATGATTTGGTCTTTGATACCCTTTATACCGACCAGCTAAGCTATACACAAGGCTTATCTGAGAAGGAAAAGGGCAATTATGATGCTGGGGTGAAGAATTACGGAAAAATGCTGGCGGCTTGTGATGGAGCGATTACCTCCACTAATCAGTTAAAAGAGGAATTGCTCAAATACAAGGACTCCGTTCTGCTGAATCGTAATCTGGCGTCCAGCGAATTGATTGCGGTTAGCTCGCAGTTCTTGAAGGAAGACTTTGGTGCAGACGACAGAATCAAAATCGGTTATTTCTCTGGCTCCATCAGCCACAATGAAAATTTTGAGCTCATCAAGCCGGCTATCAAAGAAGTGCTGGACCACTACTCATCCGTCGAGCTTCATATTGTAGGGCACTTAGATATCCCGCATGATATGAAACAATATACGCAGCGTATTGTCGTCCATGAGTATGTGGACTGGAAGACCTTACCTCAGTTGATTGGTCAGGTTGATATTAATCTGGCTCCACTGGTTGACTCAGTCTTTAATCGGGCCAAGTCAGAAATCAAGTGGATAGAAGCAGCTCTAGTCAAGGTGCCAACGATTGCCAGTCATATCGGTGCTTTTTCTGATATGATGATTGACGGTCAGACGGGACTTTTGGCTAAAGATAGTGAATGGAAAGAAAAGCTGGAAAGTCTGATTCTTTCTGCAGATTTACGTAGAGAACTGGCAGAGAACGCCTACGCTTTTGTATTAGAAAATTGCAGTTTAGATAAAAAAGATGAAATGGTGACTTATTTTGAAAAGAAATAAAGAAGTAAAAGTCGAGAATATTTTCTTATTATTGGCAAGTATCTTTATCTTGACTTTTATGATTGCACAGCCGATTAATCGGGTGCCTGATGAGACCAATCACGCTCGTATGACATGGGAAATCTTCCATAAACCGACCAGTCGAACATATAAATGGATGGACAAAATCCCCTCCACACCGAATGTTTCGCCGGCAGAGTACAAGCAGCTGTTCTCAGAGAAGATAGATCTGGCGCAAGAAGAGTTTACCTTTGGCTTTAATCTCAAGGCTATCTCTTTCCTGCCTCAGCTGCTAGGTATGACCTTGGGAAGCTTGCTTTATCCGTCAGTAGGCTTCATCATGATGCTGGGGCGGCTCTTTAATGCTTTGGCATATATCTTCGGGGTTTATCTGCTGATTAAATACTTCAAATATGGCAAAAAAGCTCTACTTTTCCTATCTCTTTTGCCTATTATGGTCCAGCAGGCTGCTTCTCTCTCTTACGATGTGATGAACTACCTGGAAATTATGTTGGCGATTGGCTTTTTGACCAATATTGCCTACCATAAGAAATTTACCAATAGAAATCTACTAGAGCTTTTGGTAATTTCTATAGGCCTCTTTGTAACCAAACCGAATAATGTTCTTTTATTAGGATTGCTGCCTTTGTTGATTTTGAGTTTGAAGGATTCCTTGCGGTTCTGAACAAGCCTTTTGTTGCAACCAAAGCTTTTGTAGCTCGTTATCGTCCTATCTTCTATGTACTTGGCTTTTCAGCTTTCTTTCTTGCCTTGCATCTGGCATTTCGCAATCAGGGAGGGCTCTTGCACTATGGCCAAGTCTTGCTGAATACGCTCTTTAAGCAAAGTGTTAATGGCGACTTGAATACAATTTTGACAATCGGTATGTTTGGCTTTTTGGGGAATTTTACTATCCAGCTGCCGCTTTGGTTGATTTTTATCGATGTGGCAGTCTTGGCGCTTATCTTCTTGCAATCGCAGAAAGATTTTATGACCAAGGGCTACGCAGTCATGTCGCGGTATCTGTTTCTGGTTCAAGTGATTGCTGTTGTGTCGATTATGTATCTGCAGTGGACGCCTATTGTCCTCGGTAAAGGTGCCATGATATCGGTTGGTGCTCAGGGACGTTATTTTACACCTTTCTTGATCTTACTGCTACCAACTGTTGCTAATCTAGGAACCTTGGACATTAAAGACAGGGTGATGAATCGAATGATGGTTGGGACTCTGGTAGCTAACTTCTTGGTTTCCCTCTACTTGATGGTGCCCTTTTATTGGAATGTATTAGGATAAGCTATGAAAAAAAAAAGATATTATTCATTTCGCCGACTGGAACGCTAGATAATGGAGCTGAAATCTCTATTGTCAATTTGATGGAATACTTGGTCCAGACGGGCCATCAGGTTATCAATGCGATTCCGGATTATCATGTAGCCGTTCAGCAGGACTATATATCCAGCTTGGCAGCCTTGGGTATTGAGACTATAGCCTTGCCGGCAGTTAAATGGTGGTGGGGGGACGCGCCTGGTGGCCTGCCAGGTAGTCCTGAGTCTAGAGCTCGGTCTTATCAGGATAATACCTCAGCGCTCAGAAAGATACTAACGGAGCGAAAGATTGATTTGGTTATTACCAATACGGTCAATATGTTTCAAGGAGCAGTGGCAGCGGCCTGCGAGAATGTTCCGCATTTCTGGCTGGTTCATGAATTTCCTGACGGAGAGTTTGGCTACTATAAGGAAAAGCTAGATTTTATCAGTGATTATTCGCAGGAAATATTTGCAGTTAGAGGTGCCTTGCAGAGACAGTTACAGGAGCTGCTGCCAAACAGAAAAGTCTTGTCTTTTGCCCCTTTTACGAAAATTCATCCTACTAATACAGGAGAAAAGGATAGAGCCGAAAGGCGTATTGTGTCAGTCGGACGTTTGACAGAGCGGAAAAATCAATTAGAATTGATAAAAGCCTATAACCAGTTATCTCAGCCAAAACCGCCCTTAGTTCTGATCGGAGCCTGGGATGAGGAGTACAAAAAAAGATGCGATACTTATATCTCTGAACATCAGGTCAAAAATATTAGTTTCTTGGGACACAAGGACAATCCTTGGGCAGAGGTGACGGCAGCAGACCTAGCGGTATTTCCTTCTGCTATGGAAACCTTTGGTTTAGTCTATATTGAAGCGATTATGAATGGTTTTCCGACCATTTTGTCGGACAATCCTGGTCATCTATCCGCCTATGAAATCTTTGAAGAAGGTCAGCTGTATTCATCTGGCAATATTGAGGAGTTGGCTGATAAGATAAACATTGCCTTGGCAAATTTTGAGGGATTAAAAGACCAGTCGGTGGCCAATCTTGACAAAATCCAAGAGCACTACACAGTTCAGAGTGTTTACCAAAACTTATTGGATAAGATTGAAAACACTGAAATGTACCAGGTTAACTCCTTGCGTCATGTCAAATGCTTATTGGATACAAATTTACCTTCTCAACAAGCCAGCTCTTTCTTACGCAAAGTGAAAAATAAGCTATTTTCTGGTAGAAGAGGTTAAAGAAAGAAAAGGACAAGTGCAGCCGTGGCTCTACCTGTCCTTTTTGTATTATACAAACACACTAGAAAGTGGTATAATAGAATGGACTGTAAAATCTTGAATTGAGGGAAATCATGAAACATGTCTTCATCATCGGGAGTCGGGGACTTCCTGCCAAATATGGAGGATTTGAAACCTTTGTCGAAAAATTGACAGAGCATCAAATCTCTTCTCACATCCAATATCATGTGGCTTGCTTATCAGATGATGAAGCTTTTCATCATTTTGACTACAAGGGAGTCGACTGCTTTACAGTCAAGCCACCTAAGCTTGGCCCAGCCCGCGTAATTGCCTATGATATGATGGCTGTCTCCTACGCCCTCAAGTTTGCTAAGAAAGAGCAGATTGAGCAGCCTATTTTTTTACATTCTTGGAAATACGATTGGTGCTTTTTATCTTTCCTTTTTGTTCGTCGTATCCATCAGGCAGGCGGTAAATTCTTTATCAATCCTGACGGGTTGGAGTGGAAGCGGGCCAAATGGTCTAAGCCAGTCCAAGCCTATCTCAAGTATTCTGAAAAGGTCATGACCAAGCATGCAGACTTGGTTATTGCGGACAATCAAGGTATCGAAAGCTATATTCAAAAAGCTTATCCTTGGTCTAAAACGACCTGTATCGCTTATGGAACCGACCTTTATCTGTCCAATTTGACAGAAAACGAAGGCAAGGTCAGGGTCTTCTTTGAAAAGTGGGCCAGTAAGGAAAAAGACTATTACCTGATTGTCGGACGCTTCGTTCCGGAAAACAACTATGAAACCATCATTCAAGAATTCATGAAATCCAGAACCAAACGTGACTTGCTGATTATCTGCAATCATGAGGGCAATCCCTATTTTGAAGAACTCAAGCAGAAAACAGGCTTTGACCATGATTCTCGCATTAAATTTGCTGGGACGGTCTATGATCAGAATCTACTCAAATATATCCGTAACCATGCTTTTGCGTACATACATGGCCATGAGGTTGGCGGGACCAATCCGGGACTCTTGGAAGCACTAGCTCAGACAGATGCCAATCTGGTGCTAGATGTGGACTTTAACCGTAAGGTAGCAAAAGAGACGGCTCTGTACTGGCAAAAAGAACCTGGTCAGCTGGCCCAGCTGATTGACCGAGTAGATGCTCAAACTGATTTTACGGAGCTAGGTCAAGCCGCCAAAGAAAATATGAAAGAAAACTACACCTGGGAAAAAATTGTGGGTGAATACGAGGATTTATTTTTATCATGAAAGTGACCATTCTTCTGTCCACCTATAATGGGGAGCAGTTTCTGGCCGAGCAGATTAAGAGTATTCAAGAGCAGACATATAAGGGCTGGCAACTGCTGATTCGTGATGATGGCTCTACAGATGGGACGCGGGCTGTCATTGAGGACTTTTGCCGCAAGGATGACCGCATTGCCTTTATCAATCGGGGAAATCCACAAAATCTGGGTGTCATTCAGAGTTTTCATAGCCTGCTTCAATACCAAGATTCGGATTTCTATCTCTTTAGCGACCAAGATGACGTTTGGCTGCCAGACAAGATTGCCATGCAATTGGCTGAGGCAGACAAATATGATAGCAGTCAGCCCTTGCTGGTGTATACTGACTTGAAGGTCGTAGATCAAGAGCTACAGGTTGTTCACGAAAGCATGATTCGCAGTCAGTCAGATCATGCTAATACAGAACTAGTCCAAGAGTTGACGGAGAATACGGTGACGGGCGGTGTTTCTATGATAAATCGCGCCTTGGCCCAACTTTGGACTGGGAAGGAAGAGCATGAACTGCTCATGCACGACTGGTATCTGGGCTTGCTGGCTGCGGCTTTTGGAACGTTGGTCTATATTGACAAGCCGGGTGAGCTCTATCGGCAGCATTCGAATAATGTGTTGGGAGCTCGAACGCTCAGAAAACGCGTAAAAAAACTGGGTTCGTCCCCATGTTCTTTTTGCCAAATATTGGAAATTGATAAAAGACAGTCAGACTCAGGCCAGAAATTTGCTGGTCCTGCCGCTGACTGCTGAAAATAGAGAGTTAATTGAGAACTTTGTGACCATTATGGAGGTGCCTTTTAAGGAGCGCTGGCGCAGGATTCGCCAGTATGGCTATCGTAAAAACCGCACTTTCCATACCCTTGTTTTTACGAGCCTCATTCTCACAAAGTTTGCTTATAAGGAGTAATATTCATGGATTTTTTTAGTAAAAAAAATCGTATTCTTTTGAAAGAATTAATCAAGACGGATTTTAAATTACGTTATCAAGGGTCCTTAGTCGGCTATCTCTGGTCGATTTTGAAGCCATTGATGATGTTTACCATCATGTATCTGGTCTTTGTCCGCTTTTTGCGATTTGATGATGGGACACCCCACTATACAGTAGGGCTTTTGCTGGGGATGGTTTTCTGGTCTTTCTTTACCGAAGCCACCAATATGGGCATGCTTTCCATCGTCTCTCGGGGAGATTTGCTTCGTAAATTGAACTTTCCCAAGCATACCATCGTCATTTCATCGGTTCTTGGAGCAGCTATCAATTTTCTGATTAATCTGGTCGTTGTTTTTTCTCTTCGCCTTGATTAATCAGGTGGAATTCGGCTTGCATACGCTGGTGATTATTCCTCTTTTTCTGGAGGTATTGGTCTTGGCAATGGGCTGCGCCCTCATGCTGTCTTCCTTGTTTGTGAAGTATCGGGATATTGGACCGATTTGGGAAGTGGCTCTTCAAGCAGGAATGTATGCTAGTCCTATTATTTACTCTCTGACCTTTCTTTTGCAGCGGAAGCAACTCTTCGTCGCTAAAATTATGATGCTCAATCCGATTGCTCAGATACTGCAGGACATGCGCCATTTCATTGTTGCTCCTGTCAATGTCAGAGGCTGGGATATCGTGAATAACAAACTAATCGCCCTCATTCCTTACTTAATTCCTTTTTGTGGTATTGGCTCTAGGTTTGTTCTTCTTTAATAAAAAAATGCTAAGAGATTTGCGGAGATTTTATAATGTCAAATAATATTGCAGTAAAAGTCGACCATGTAAGTAAATTCTTTCGATTGCCTACTGAGGCTACTCAGAGTTTGAGAACCAGTCTGGTCAATCGCTTTAAGGGGATCAAAGGCTACAAAGAACAGCATGTTTTGAAAGATATTTCCTTTGAGGTCGAAAAAGGTGACTTCTACGGGATTGTTGGCCGCAATGGATCTGGTAAGTCCACCCTCCTGAAAATTATCTCTGAGATTTATATTCCGGAGAAGGGCAAGGTAACTATTGATGGTAAGTTGGTTTCCTTTATTGAGCTGGGTGTCGGTTTCAATCCAGAACTAACTGGCCGCGAAAATGTCTATATGAATGGTGCCATGCTGGGATTCTCAACAGAAGAAGTAGACGACATGTACGATGATATCGTGGAGTTTGCTGAGCTGGGCGAGTTTATGAATCAAAAACTCAAGAACTATTCCAGCGGTATGCAGGTGCGTTTGGCCTTTTCTGTGGCCATCAAGGCTCAGGGTGATATTCTGATTTGGACGAGGTCTTGGCTGTTGGGGACGAAGCCTTTCAGCGTAAGTGTAATGACTATTTCAAAGATCGCAAGGAGTCAGGTAAGACGACCATTCTGGTGACCCATGACATGGGAGCTGTTAAAAAATATTGTAATAAGGCCGTCTTGATTGAAAATGGCTTGGTCAAGGCTATCGGCAATCCAGATGATGTGGCCAACCAGTATAGTCTGGACAATGCGACTGAAACAAAAGCCATGAACGAGGGATTCCAGGTTGAGAATGCGGCAGTTTCTGATTTGAAGGTTAAGCTCTTGCATTCGCCTCAGATTTCACCTGAACAAGAGATTGAATTTGAAATTTCTTATCGGGTTAATCAAGACCTCCCGACTTATGTTTCCTTTTCTCTGACAGATATCGATCGAACTATCTGGCTTTACAATGATAATTCTATGGATCAGCCGACAGAGGGAGCTGGACAGAAGCGCTTGACTTACAAGTGCCATGTGACACAGATAAATAACGCTAAGTTAAAACTGCAGGTTTCAGTGCGGGATCAGGAAGAACAAATTCTAGCCTTTGCAGACTCTCAGAACAACCCAGTTATCTTAGTCAATCGTCAGGATATTAAGGATGACGATGTCTCTGCTAAGGATTCTGCCACTGGCTTAATCCAGCGTAATGGCAGTTGGAAGATTTCTCAATCATAAAGAATAAGGTAGTTTCATGGAACGAATATTACTCTATGTTCATTTCAATAAATGCAATCATATAAGCGGTCATGTCTTCTATCAATTGGAGCAGCTAAAGCCGCTTTTTCTAAGATTATTTTTATTTCAAATAGTCCTTTGAGCAATGAGGACAAATGCCGGCTGAGAGAAGATTTGGGAATTTCTGACTTGCTTAAGCGGGATAATCGAGGCTTTGATTTTGCAGCCTGGCGTGACGGTATGAACCGGCTGGGTTTTGACACTTTACAGAACTCAGACTCTCTGACTCTCATGAACGACACTTGCTTTGGTCCGCTATGGGATTTAGCGCCCATTTATCAGCGCTTTGAAGAGGATTCTCAAGTTGATTTTTGGGGAATGACTAATTTTCGCAAGACCAGGTACTTTGAAGAACACTTGCAGAGCTACTTTGTAACCTTTAAGCAGTCAGTTCTCAAAGACAAGACTTTCCGTGAATTTTGGTCTCAAGTAGAAGATTTTACTGACGTTCAAGATGTGATAGACCATTACGAGACCCAGTTTACCAAGCGCTTTGTAGAGGCAGGATTCAGATATCAAGCTCTCCTTGATACCCTTCAGGAAGAAGCAGGGGAGTTGGTTCATCCAGACTTTTCATACTATAAGCCACTTAGGATTCTGGAAGCAAAGATTCCTTTTCTAAAGGTGAAGGCTCTCACGGGCAATCCTTTTTTGGCTAGGTATTTGCTGGAAGATCTTGAAACCAACTCATCCTATCCAACTTCGCTTATTAGGGAACACCTGTTCTATCATTTTGGTCCAGACCTTCCTTGTTTGCTGCAGGACAAGTATTTGTCTCAGGCAACTTCGAACTATCGGACAGATCAGCCTGTCCTCCTGCATATTCATGTAACGGATTTTCCTATTTTTCAGCAGTATCAGGACAAGCTATTCTCTCTATCGTCTCAGTACCAGTATTTAGTGACAACAGATCAGCCAGAAGTGCTGAAACAGCTGCAGACAGCGCTAGCTCATCTGGGCAATAAAGTTCAGCTTGTCCTAAGTCAGAAATCTCATGCCTGGCTTACCATGCTGGAGCAGAAGGAAATTCTGCAAAACTATGCTTATATCGGCCATCTATCTACTCATCGATTGGTGGAGAATCAGGTAGTTTTTGACCAAGCTATGCGCTCTGATTTGATAAATATGATGGTTGATTATGCAGATGCAAGCATAGAAGCACTAGAGCAGGAGTCTGCTGTAGGACTGGTTATTCCAGATTTGCCGCGCCTAGTCAGAGACGGCTTGTTTGAGACAGAACCGCCGCGTCCAAGGCTGGCTGCTGTCTGGCAGGAAGCTGGTTTGCATAAGTCTTTTGACTTTATGATCACCCCTTCTCTGACGAGAGTCTATGGTAGCTTTGTATGGTTCAAATATTCTGCTTTGGCTAGTTTGTTCCAGATGAAGAGCTTAGAAAGCTTGCCATCCTTTGAGCAGGAGCTGTCTGATGTTTTAGAGTATTTATTGGTTTATCTAGCTTGGGAAAGTCATTATGATTTCAAGATTATGCCCTTATCTTCTCTACCCTCTTTACTGGACTGGCAGAGGAAAAAAGCAGAGTTGGCCGAGCAAAAAGAAAAATTAGGTCAGAAAAATTTATCTCAAAAGATTCGAAATCGTTTGTCCAATCTTTTAAAGAAAAAGTGAGATTCTTGGTTTACAAAAAATCTCGCTAGAGAATTTAACTATTTACCAGAAAGAAAAATGAAATTTTTACTCAACCACTATAAGCAGTTCTCATACCTGCTAATTAGTTTTTTTACTTTTAGATATAGTTGCTGTTACGACAGTCTTATTGTTGGAGGAAGGCGAAGATTTGCGGAGCTATCCAGCCTTGTGGCTGGCCTTTCTGATGTTGCTTCCTCTTTTGTTTGGCTTGGGCAAGCTTTTGTCTCAGCTCTTCAGCAAAAGATTTTTCCTATGGTCAGCTATTATTTACGCTCTTTATACAGGATTTTTCTTACTTACTGACAGTAACGCAGCATGTCAATGATTTTGAGTTCAAAGTAGATAGAGTGTTTAGCAATCATTTTTGGCAGTTTAACTCCCTGCCTGGCTTGCTTTTGATTTTCTTATTTGCGTATATTTTTATCCATTTTCCAAAGCTTAAAAAACGCTTCCCAGGTAAGTTCTTGCAGGTCACTAAGAAAAATAGAGAGGTACTGGAAAATCTGTTTCTATCCCAGCTCTTTCTATTTCTTGCTTTGATGGACGATAAGATGCCGGAATTGCTGCATCACCAAAGCTATTTAGTGAATTTCCTTGAGGAAGGCAAGTTGGATATAACGCAGAATTTTATGCTAACTCTCCTCTGCCTTATCGCACTTATCTTTATCCTGCTTTCTCTCCCCAGCTTTCTAGCTGTTAAGGGCTTGCGCGATCTCGCTCAGAATAAAGCCAGTGTTTCTGTTGCTTTGTGTTGAGTGCAGTGTTTGCCCTTGTCTTTAACTATACAATCCAAAATAGTATCCGAGGAGATGTGATTGTTTTGGATCAGTATCTTTTCACTGGAGCCAGTCTCTTTCAAATCATCGTTTTTTTCATGATTTTTATGGCTCTTTACCTGATTTTCAATCATTTTCTCCTGCCAACCATGCTGATAACAGCGCTAATAGTGGTTGCTACCATAGCCAGTAGTCTGAAATTTCAGTATCGTCAAGAGCCAATATTGCCTAGCGATATGGTCTGGCTGAGAAATCCCAAGACCCTCTTTGACTTTCTCGGAGGCAATTACGGATTTTATGCTATCTTGGGACTAGTTGCTTTAGGCGCTCTCTACTGGTATTTGCGTAAGAAAATCTTGCCAGGCAAGCTCATTACCGTTCTTAAATACCAACTTCTCTTGCTAGTCCTGCCCCTGGTCTTTTTCTTGGGAGTCATGGATATATTTGCCACTAAAAAGAATGGCAAAATAGTAGAGAATATCCCAGTTATTTCGATCTTAAATAATTACCATGACCTGACTTGGATGGGAAATACTGTCAATTCACAGCTGCGCTCCCTTTCTTTTGTCTGGTTTTCACAGATGTCGGATACAACCATGATTGAGCCACGTGGCTATTCTAAGGAAAAGATTCAAGAGATAGAAAAAAAGTATAAGAATCTTGCGGAAGATATTAACAAAGAACGCCAGAATAAAATCGAAGATCAAACGGTAATTTATCTCCTGAGTGAAAGTTTTTCTGACCCTGCTCGGGTTGGTGGCGTTACCATGTCTGAGAACCCAATTCCTTATATTCAGGAAGTTAAAACCCGCACCACCAGTGGACTTATGAAGTCAGACGGCTATGGTGGAGGAACGGCCAACATGGAATTTCAGACCCTGACTGGTTTACCTTTTTATAATCTGTCTCCATCTATTTCGGTTCTCTATACTGAAATTGTCCCAAGGATGAATAGATTCCCTTCCATTAGTGATGCTTATTCATCTAAGAATCGGACAGTAATCCATCTGGCCTCCCCTAGCAATTATGCAAGAAATGTCATTTATCAGGATTTGGGATTTGATACCTTTATTCACTATGGCACTAAAGGCCTGAAGGGTGATAATATAGGTGGTAATTACAGCGATCAAACGACTTATAATCAAGTCTTGGAGCATTTGAATGGCAAGCAGGGACAGTTTTTCTCTGTCATGACCATGCAGAACCACATGCCTTGGAGTGAGCCCAATCCTGTTTACATGTCTGCCAGCTATCCTGATTTTAGCAAGGAAGGGAACGAATCTCTTTCCAGCTATGTCAGAATGCTTTACCATACAGATCAGGCGACCAAGGAGTTTTTGGAGAAGCTTTCAAAGGTAGATAAAAAAGTAACAGTCGTCTTTTACGGTGACCATTTGCCTGGTCTCTATCCTCAGTCAGCCTTTAAAGAAAATCCAGAAAGCCAATATCTGACAGATTATTTCGTTTGGAGCAATTATGAAACTCCTAAACTCGATTATCCAAGGGTTAATTCTAGCGATTTCTCCGCTCTCTTACTGGAGCAGACCAATTCCAAAGTATCACCTTACTATGCTTTATTAACAGAAGTATTACATAAAGCCAGCGTGGATAAAAAGGAATTGGACGAAGAAGCTCAAGAAATAGCAGATGATTTGAAACTGATTGAGTATGATATGGTCAGAGGCAAGGGCTACTTGTCTGATAGCTTCTTTAAGACAGCAAAATCATAAATAAAAAAATAGAATAGGCAAGTCTACCTGTTCTATTTTTTCTTAATTTATGCTAAACTAGTAGTATGGGGGTGTGAGCATGATAAAGATTTTCGGTAAGGTTCGCTATCACTGGCAGCCAGATGTAGCTATCCTGATAATATATTGGTCTTTATCAGTCATTCCGATTTTTGTTGGCCTGGCTTTGATGTATGAAAGCTCACGAGTGCCGACTCTTGTTCTGTTTTCTTTCTTCTTGTTCATGGTTTTGCTGGGAATGGGAGTTCATCGTTATTTTACCATTTATGACGATGGAACCTTGCGAATTATCACAGCCAATCCCTTTACTCCGATAAAGGTCAAGATTTCAGATATTGAAAAAGTCGAAGTGACTAAGACGTCAATTACCTTATATTTTAAAGGGCAGAACCGCAGCCGGAGTTTTTGTATGCGCAAGTGGCCTAAGAAATATTTTGTCAATGCCCTGGCCCTTAATGAGCATTTTAAGGGTGAGGTAGAATTAGTAGATAATTTTACCCATATTGACTATTTTGAAGCATACTATGGCAGTCAGTCCAAAAAATCCTAGTCTTTCAAAAGAGCTCGGGTTGGGCAGTTTTTGATGGCTTCCACGACATCGGGATCCTCAGCGATTTCCTTTTCTAGGAGCTGGTCGTCCTGGTAAAATTTGACGATGCCATTGTCATGATAGTCAAAAAGATCTGAGTAGGTTTGACAAAGCCCACAGGCAATGCACCGTTCGGGAATGAGTGTTACTTTCATACCCATATTGTAATAAGATTTTAAGAAAAACTCAAGGAGGAAGTCATGGAAAAAGAACCATGGGAAGAAGATGTATACGATAACGGAGAAGATAAGTTGAAACGAACCAAGAAATTTAGCGCCTTGAATGCTGATCGTTTGTTGACCATATTAACCATTATTTTCTGTATTTTAGTGGTTGCGGTGGTGTGCTTCTTGACCTATCTGTCTACTGGGGGAAGTAATAGACAGACCCAAATGGAAGGTTTCTACGGCACTTCAGCAGCAAGTTCCAGCAGTGAAGCGTCTTCTACTGCAGAGCAGACAGCGGCAAATACGACAGAATCATCTGAAGGAACTCTGACTGTCCAGCCTGGTGAAGGCGAGGCTGCAATTGCGGCGCGTGCAGGTATTTCCATTGCCAAGCTGGAACAGCTTAACCCTTCTCATATGTCTACTGGTTCTTGGTATGCCAATCCAGGTGACGTTGTGAAGATTGAGTAGGAGCCAGCTATGAAACAGATTCAAATTGCGATTGACGGTCCTGCTTCCAGTGGAAATCGACTGTTGCCAAGATTATTGCCAAGGACTTTGGCTATACTTATTTAGATACAGGAGCCATGTACCGAGCTGCAACCTATCTGGCTTTGCGGCATCATCTAACAGAAGCAGATGCCACTGAAATTGTAGACTTGCTCAATAATCATTCGGTCAGTTTTGGTCGAGCGGAAGATGGCGAGCAGCTAGTCTTTGTCGGCGACGTGGATGTGACTCACCCGATTCGGGAAAATGAAGTTACCAATAATGTTTCTTGGGTATCTGCCATTCCTCAAGTCCGTGAGAAACTGGTGGCCTTGCAGCAGCAAATTGCAGCTCAGGGAGGGATTGTCATGGATGGCCGTGATATTGGAACGGTTGTCTTGCCTCAGGCTGAGCTCAAGATTTATCTGGTAGCTTCGGTTGAGGAAAGAGCTGAGCGCCGTTACAAGGAAAATCTATCTAAAGGTATTCCTGCTGACTTGGAGAAACTGAAAGAAGAAATTGCAGAGCGGGATTATAAGGATAGTCACCGCGAGGTTTCGCCATTGAGACCTGCAGACGATGCCATTCATTTTGATACCACGGGTGTTGGTATTTCTGAAGTTGTTGCATTTATCGAAGAAAAAGCGAAAAAAATAATTGACAAATAAAATGAAACTTGGTATGATAGTAGAGTTGAGAAAAGCAGAAGTGAGAGCTTCTCGCCTTGCGACTAACGTTGTCTGGCTCTACAGGATTCAGTTTCAGTAATGAAATATTATCATGTAGTGCGGGTTTGCGTTAGCAGGTCCGCACTTGTTTTTCTCTAAAAATAAAAAAAGAGGTGAAAACCATAGCAAAACAAGACTTATTCATCAATGATGAAATTCGTGTGCGTGAAGTTCGCTTGATCGGTCTTGACGGCGAACAATTAGGGTATTAAACCGCTGAGCGAAGCGCAGTCTCTTGCGGATGAAGCAAATGTTGATTTGGTCCTGATTCAGCCACAAGCTAAACCACCTGTTGCAAAAATTATGGACTATGGCAAGTTCAAATTTGAGTACCAGAAAAAACAAAAAGAACAACGCAAGAAACAAAGTGTTGTTACTGTGAAGGAAGTCCGTCTCAGTCCAACCATTGATAAGGGAGACTTTGACACTAAGCTTCGCAACGCACGCAAATTCCTTGAAAAAGGAAATAAAATAAAGGTATCTATCCGCTTCAAAGGCCGGATGATTACCCACAAAGAAATCGGGGCTAAAGTTTTAGCAGATTTTGCTGAAGCGACTCAAGATGTTGCTATCATTGAGCAAAAGCCTAAGATGGATGGACGTCAGATGTTCATGCAGATGGCGCCAATTCCTGACAAAAAATAGATTGTCAGAAAGATAGAAAAAGGAGAAAACATTATGCCAAAACAAAAAAAACACCGCGCATCAGCTAAACGTTTCAAACGTACAGGTTCTGGTGGCTTGAAACGTTTCCGTGCTTACACTTCTCACCGTTTCCACGGAAAGACTAAGAAACAACGCCGTCATCTTCGCAAAGCAGGAATGGTGCATGCAGGAGACTTCAAGCGTATCAAAGCAATGCTTACAGGTCTGAAATAAGAGCTGCTGTAACAATTATCTAGGAAATATTGGAGGAAATATAAATGGCACGTGTTAAAGGTGGCGTTGTATCACGCAAACGCCGTAAACGTATTTTTAAAATTAGCTAAAAGGTTACTATGGAGCAAAAACATATCTTGTTCCGTACTGCAAAAGAGCAAGTAATGAACTCTTACTACTATGCATACCGTGACCGTCGTCAGAAAAAACGTGACTTCCGCAAACTTTGGATCACTCGTATCAATGCGGCAGCTCGTTTGAACGGACTTTCATACTCACAATTGATGCATGGTTTGAAATTGGCTGAGATTGAAGTTAACCGTAAAATGTTGGCTGACTTGGCTGTTAACGATGCAGCAGCTTTCACAGCTCTTGCAGATGCAGCTAAAGCTAAGCTTGGTAAATAATTAAAATAAGAACTGAGGATTTCCTTGGTTCTTTTTCCATAACTCTTAATGATAAGTATGAAGAAAGAAATAGCCCGCCATGCCACTTATAGTATAGATAAAGGCTTGTTACTGATAAGACAGCTTTCATGGTAAAGCTAGTTAAAAATAGGGAATTGCGATATAATAGAAAAAACAGATACTTATGTGAATAAAAAATCAGTAGAATGGAGAAATTATGTCGGAGAATCGTTTAGCTTGGGATCAGTATTTTGCGGCTCAGGCTCTCTTAATCGCTAATCGTTCAACCTGTAAGCGAGCCAAGGTTGGCGCTGTATTGGTCAAGGATAATAAGGTTATTTCAACTGGTTACAATGGCTCGGTTTCAGGGACTGAGCACTGTATTGACCATGAGTGTCTGGTTATTGACGGTCACTGCGTGCGGACCTTGCATGCTGAGGTCAATGCCATCTTGCAAGGAGCCGAGCGGGGAGTCCCCAAGGGATTTACGGCTTATGTGACTCATTTTCCCTGTCTCAACTGTACCAAGCAACTGCTTCAGGTCGGCTGCAAACGGGTGGTCTACATCAACCAATATCGGATAGATGACTATGCTCAGTATCTCTACAAGGAGAAAGAGGTGGAATTAGTTCATCTGCCGTTGGATGATGTCAAGAAGGCTATTGCTCAGACGGATTTGGTATAGAATGAGGAGTTTATGTGAAAAGCGCATATGTATGTTATGTAGCAAAATATTCTATGAATCAAGCGTGTATTATAGAGGTTGGACATAAGCGAAATGCTATTATCTGAGGAACAATAGTGGGATAGATATCTTGCCTCTTCAGTCTAAAAAATAATTTGAAAGGATGAATCAAATGACGAATAATGAGATGAATAAAGATAATAATCAATCTATTGAGGAACAAAATATTCCTGACGTTACTATGAAGAATTCAAAAGAAACCAAGTATAGGTCAGGTCTGCTGTCATTTGCTTTTTATCTATCGATAATTTATCTTGTCTTGTTTGTTTTACTTTTCACTCTAGCAGGTCCATGGGGGATCGTCTTGTTAATTTTCCTAGCACCCAGCTTAATTTGTATTTTAATTGCGACCGTTTTAACTGGTATTGGAAAGAATAGAGGAAATAAGGGTTTACTGTATGCAGGTTCAGGACTTTACCTGATTTCTGCCTTTTTTGCAGGAGACCCAGATTGGTTTCTTTTTCAAATCGCTCCATTTGTTTTAGCAGCTCTTGTTTTGTTCGGAACTCTAATGGCTAAAGAAGTGGGGAGGTAACAGAAGAAAATTTGGTGCTAAACTATATCTTCTCTTTATGTTTTTATTTTGTTATTTAGTCTGGATAGGTTGGTTAACTTCCAAGAATGAATGGAGTTTAACAAGGTATAGTTTTAATCTATATCTTGTTCTTTTTTTAAAAAAAGGGAGTGGTATCGTAAATTATGGTATAATGAGAAAGTTATATAGTCCCGATAAGGTGGTAGGAAACTTCTATCAGTACTTTGTAACTCTATAACAATTTTTTAAGGGGGGACATTTCTATGTCAGAACGTAAACTTTTCACGTCTGAGTCTGTATCGGAGGGGCATCCTGATAAGATTGCAGACCAAATTTCCGATGCTATTTTGGATGCTGTCTTGAGTCAGGATCCAGATGCCCATGTGGCTGCTGAAACAGCAGTTTATACGGGCTCGGTTCATGTTTTTGGTGAAATTTCGACCACAGCCTATGTGGATATCAATCGTGTGGTTCGTGATACCATTGCAGAGATTGGCTACACCAATACAGAGTATGACTTTTCGGCAGAGACGGTCGGTGTGCATCCATCTTTAGTGGAGCAGTCGCCAGATATTGCTCAGGGTGTCAATGAAGCCTTGGAGGTTCGTGGGAATGCGGACCAAGATCCATTGGACTTGATTGGTGCTGGTGACCAAGGTCTCATGTTCGGATTTGCGGTGGATGAGACGCCAGAGCTCATGCCGCTTCCTATCTCGCTCAGTCACAAGCTAGTCCGTCGATTGGCAGAATTGCGTAAATCAGGAGAGATTGCCTATCTGCGTCCAGATGCTAAGTCACAGGTGACCGTTGAGTATGATGAAAATGACCAGCCAGTGCACGTGGATACGGTAGTTATTTCGACCCAGCATGACCCAGAAGTGACCAATGAAGAGATTCATCGTGATGTGATTGCAAAGGTGATTAAAGCAGTCATCCCAGCCCAGTATTTGGATGAGAAGACAAAATTTTTCATCAATCCAACCGGCCGTTTTGTAATTGGTGGTCCACAAGGCGACTCTGGCTTGACAGGACGCAAGATTATTGTGGATACTTACGGCGGTTATGCTCGTCACGGTGGCGGCGCCTTCTCTGGTAAGGATGCAACCAAGGTCGATCGCTCAGCTTCATACGCAGCTCGCTACATCGCTAAAAACATCGTTGCGGCGGGATTGGCCAAGAAAGCAGAAGTGCAGTTAGCCTATGCCATTGGTGTGGCTCAGCCGGTTTCTGTTCGGATTGATACTTTTGGCACTGGTACTGTTGCAGAAAGCAAGCTGCAGGAAGCTGTTCGTCAGATTTTTGATTTGCGTCCGGCTGGTATCATTCAAATGCTGGATCTGAAACGTCCAATCTATCGTCAGACAGCAGTTTATGGCCACATGGGTAGGACAGACATTGACCTGCCTTGGGAAAAGTTGGATAAGGTAGAGGCTTTGAAAGCAGCAGTGCAGTAAGATGACAGTTCTCAATCGTAATGGTTGAGAGCTTTTTTATATAGGTGGCTTTTACAAGGCAAGCAGTCTAGCCTTGCGCTTCTCTCAGTCTTGGTAATACTGTATTTTTTTCTGAAAGTACTGTTGAAAAAGCCATTTTCCCTGTTTCATTTTAATTTCAATTGTCTTATTTATCTAAAAGTATAGGAAATTTCCCGAATCTGTGGTATAATAAATGGCAATACCTTGAAAGAGCTTTATTTTAAACATGAAAAAAATTGTAATACATGGTGGTCGCCCCTTAAAAGGAGAGGTGACTATTAATGGTGCTAAAAACAGTGTCGTTGCCTTGATTCCGGCTGTGATTCTGGCAGATGATATTGTAACGTTGGATGGCGTTCCGGATATTTCGGATGTGGATAGTCTGATTGATATCATGATTGCCATGGGGGCTAGTGTTACTCGCTCTGAGGACAGTCTGACAATTGATCCGCGTGGTATCCAAAATGTCCCTATGCCTTATGGAAAAATCAACAGTCTAAGAGCCTCCTATTATTTCTATGGCAGCTTGCTTGGTCGCTATGGTGAAGCAACGGTAGGTCTGCCTGGTGGTTGTGACTTGGGGCCGCGTCCTATTGACTTGCATCTCAAGGCTTTTGAAGCCATGGGGGCTAAGATGACCATGGATGGCAACTACATGAACCTATCCACAGGAGGTCAGCAGCTGAAAGGCGCTAGCATTTATATGGATACGGTCAGCGTGGGCGCTACCATCAATACTATGTTGGCTGCTGTAAAGGCCAAAGGTCGGACCATTATTGAAAATGCAGCGCGGGAGCCTGAAATCATTGATGTGGCAACTCTCTTGAATAATATGGGAGCGCACATCCGTGGAGCAGGAACTGATATTATCACGATTGAGGGGGTTCCACACCTTCATGGAACTCGTCATCAAGTAATTCCAGACCGTATCGAGGCAGGGACTTATATCGCCCTTGCTGCAGCTATTGGTCAGGGAATTCAGATTAATAATGTCCTTTATGAGCATTTAGAGAGTTTTATTGCCAAACTTGAGGAAATGGGTGTTCGGATGACGGTTTCTGAAGACAGCATTTTTTTGTCGAAGAGCAGCAAAACCTGCGAGCTATAAACATCAAGACTTCCCCTTATCCAGGCTTTGCAACTGACCTACAACAGCCGATTACTCCGCTCTTGCTGACGGCTAATGGCCACGGTAAGATTACGGACACCATCTATGAGAAGCGGGTTAACCATGTGGCGGAGCTGGCTAAGATGGCAGGTAAGATTTCGACCAGCAGCGACCAGATTGTCTATGAGGGGCCAAATCAACTGCAGGGAGCTCAGGTCAAGGCGACCGATTTGCGAGCAGGAGCCGCTTTGGTTATTGCAGGTTTGATGGCTCAAGGAAAGACAGAGATTACTAATATCGAGTTTATCCTGCGTGGCTATTCTAATATTATTGAAAAATTAACAAGTCTGGGTGCAGATATCCAGTTGATAGAAGAATAAGCGTTTTTCGCTTATTTTTTGTAGAGGTAGCAGATGAATTTATGGACACATTTAGCAGCCTGTTCATTTATTGAGACGGAGCATGCTTTTTTGCGGCCCATTGTCTTTGAAGATGCAGGGGCCCTATATAAGATTGCGTCCAACCCGGAAAATACTCAGTTCATCTTTCCGACAGAAGCAAGCCTAGAGGAAAGTGAATACGTCATTGCCAATTACTTTATGAAAAATCCTCTGGGGATTTGGGCCATTTGTCACAAGGAAACGCAGGAAATGATTGGATCTATTAAGTTTGAAAAGATGGACGAGATCAAGAAAGAAGCTGAGTTAGGCTATTTTTTGCGGCAAGATTACTGGGGACAAGGGCTGATGACAGAAATTGTTCGAGAGATTGCTTTTCTATCTTTTACCCGCTTTGACTTCAAGCGTCTCAGTATTATCACTCATGCAGAGAACCTAGCTAGTCAAAAGGTGGCTCAAAAATCTGGCTTTAGTCTCTACCGGCAGTTTAAAGGGAGCGATCGGTACACGAGGAAGATGAGAGATTATCTGGAGTACCGTTATGAGAGAGGAGATTTTAATGAGTAAGCATCAGGAAATTTTAACCTATCTTGAAAATCTTCCAATCGGCAAGAGGGTCAGTGTCCGCAGTATTTCAAACTATCTGGGAGTTAGCGATGGTACGGCCTATCGAGCTATCAAGGAAGCGGAGAACCGTGGTATTGTTGAAACCAGACCTCGGAGTGGTACGGTTCGGGTTAAGTCCAAGAAAGTTGTCTTGGAGCATCTGACCTACAAGGAAATTGTTGATATTACAGGCTCAGAAGTATTGGCTGGAGAAGATGGTCTTGAAAAAGAATTTAATAAGTTTTCCATCGGAGCCATGACGGAGCAGAATATCCTGCGCTATCTGAATGAGGGAGGCCTCCTGATTGTCGGAGACCGGACGAAAATCCAGCTCTTGGCTCTGGAAAACGAGAATGCGGTGTTGGTAACTGGAGGTTTTGAAGTCAGCTCGGAAGTTCTGAAGATGGCTAATTTGCTCAATATACCTGTTCTCAGGACCAAGCACGATACCTACACTGTTGCAACCATGATTAATCGTGCCCTGTCCAATATGCAGATCAAGACCGATATATTAACAGTGGAGCAGGTCTATCGCTCCAGCCACGAGTACGGCTTCTTGCATGATACTGATACTGTTCGTGACTATTTGGACTTGGTCCGCCGCAATCGTGCCAGCCGGTTTCCGGTTATCAACCAGCAGCAGATGCTGGTGGGAGTAGTAACCATGCGAGACGCGGGGGATAAGTCTCCTCTGACAACCTTGGACAAGGTCATGACGAAAAATGTCTTTATGACAGGCTTATCTGCTAATATTGCCAATATCAGCCAGCGCATGATTGCAGAAGATTTCGAAATGATACCAGTGGTTCGCAGCAACCAGACCTTGCTGGGCGTGATTACTCGGCGGGACATTATGGAAAAAATGAGCCATTCTCAGATTTCCAGCCTGCCGACTTTCAGTGAGCAGGTGGGACAGAAGATTAGCCGTCAGGATGATTTGTTTTCCTTCACCGTTGAGCCATTTATGCTGGAGCAAAATGGTGTGCTGGCCAACGGAGTACTGACAGAAATTCTGACGAGGATTACTCAGCAGCTCATGGTCAACAGCGGCCGCAGCTTGATTATCGACCAGCTGATGATTTATTTCTTTCAGGCGGTCCAGATTGATGACCTACTGCATATCCAGCCGCGCATTATCCGTCAGACTAGGCGGACAGCCATTATTGACTTTGAGATGTATCTGGAAGCGATGCTGGTTGCCAAAGCCACAATTACAGTGAAAATTAATTAAGAAGAGGAATTTGGAGAAAGAATGATTACTTTAAAATCACAGCGTGAAATTGACTTGATGGACAAGAGTGGAGATTTTCTGGCTTCTGTCCATATTGGTTTGAGAGACTTGATTAAGCCAGGCATTGACATGTGGGACATCGAAGAGTATGTCCGCAAACGTTGTAAAGAAGACAATGCGCTGCCTCTGCAGATTGGTGTTGAAGGCTCTATCATGGACTATCCTTATGCGACTTGCTGCTCTCTTAATGACGAGGTGGCCCATGCCTTTCCTCGTCATCAGAAGCTGGTAGAAGGTGATGTCATCAGCGTTGATATGGTGGTTGGCTTGGTCGATAAGGCAGAGCTGGATGTGTCCAAGCTAGATTTTGACAATGTAGCACAGATGAAGCAGCACACAGAGAGCTTCCGGGGCGGAGTAGCAGACTCTTGCTGGACTTATGCAGTAGGGAGGATTAGCCCGGAAGCTCAGCAGCTGATGGATGTGACCAAGGAATGCCTCTACCGTGGAATTGCGGCTGCCAAAGTTGGCAATCGCATCGGAGACATTGGCGCAGCTATTCAGGAATATGCTGAAAGTCATGGCTATGGCGTTGTGCGGGATTTGGTGGGGCACGGTGTTGGCCCAACCATGCATGAGGAGCCTATGGTGCCGCATTACGGTCGAGCAGGACGCGGCTTGCGCTTGCGTGAGGGAATGGTTTTGACTATTGAGCCCATGATTAATACAGGTACTTGGGAAATTGATACGGACTTTGAGACCGGCTGGGCACATAAAAACGCTGGATGGCGGCCTGTCTTGCCAGTATGAGCATCAGTTTGTCATTACAAAAGATGGTCCTGTCATTCTGACCAGCCAGGGAGAAGAAGGGACTTATTAGAAATCAAAGGCTGGGCACTTGTCTCAGCTTTTTTGAAGGAGAAGAGAGTGAAGAAATTATTTGCCAAGATTCGCAGAAATCAGTTTTTAAGAGCATTTTTCCGCTTTTATCGGGCAGCAGATAGTGAGCTGACCAGCGTTGCAGTTGCTTATTATTGGCTGATTTCCGTTTTTCCCTTGCTCTTAATCGTGGTGAATATTTTGCCCTATTTTCACATTCCGGTGGCGGATTTTCTGACAGCTATCAAGGACATGCTGCCAGAGACTTTATATGATGTTGTAGCAAAAGTTATGCGTGAAGTGCTGACCCAGCCTTCGACTGGCATGTTGAGCTTCTCAGTCTTGTCAGCTCTTTGGACTTTTTCCAAGTCCATGAATTTCCTTCAGTTTGCCTTTAACAAAGCCTATGGGGTAGCCAAGAGCCGAGGGCTGATTTCTCATCGCGTCATGAGTTTGGTTGTCAGTATTGGTCTGCAGATTCTCTTTGCCTTGGCCCTCTTTCTGACCATGTTTGGCCATATGTCGCTTGATTTCCTCCGTACTTACTGGAAGCTGGATAACCAGCTTTATCAACACTTGCAGAATTTTACGGAGCCATTGATTTACGCCTTACTCTTTGAGGTTTTGGTTATGCTCTATTATTTTCTTCCTAATGTGAAAATTAGCAAGAAACGCTATGTTCTGCCCGGAAGCGCCTTTGTGCTCTTGACTATTCTGGCTTTGCTGAATATCTTTTCTGTCTACATGGATAATTATTTAAATCATCTAGTTGATGTTCGCTTTTTCAGTTCCATCATTATGGTTGTGATGATGTTTTGGTTTATCATGATTGCTAAAATTTTGATTATCGGCGCAGTCCTTAATGCCAGTATCCAGAGCTGCTGTGAGTCAGGGTTTAAAGTTGAAAGCACAGGCCGCTTTACTTTCACGAAGAAAGAGCAGGATGGGGAAGGTGAATTATAATATGGCATTATTTAAGAATGGTAGAACAGGATGATAAGATGAGAAGAAAAAGTAGAATTGTTTTATGGCTACTGTTAGGTGGAATATTTTCCATAATTACACTAACTGGTTGTAGGACACTGAATCCCTCGGTTCCTGAAAATCGAACTGAGGAAGAATATGTTCTGGAAAATAGCTTCAAGCCTTTCTTTAACTTTTTAGCAGCAGAAAAGAAAGATTTATCAACTGTTCAAGAATATGGCTCTTATTTATTGGAACAGGAGAATCCCTCAAGTACTTTACAACACCATAAAATAGATTTAGACAGAAAAGGCAATATATTAGAGGGAAATTATAATATTGGTTATAATGATGGGGAGCCAAATTCAACAGACAACTTTACAAACCATTACTTATAAAGCTAATGATTACCTTGATTTTTGTAAAAAGAGAAAAAAAGAATTATAATATTAAGAGTTATGTGAGTATTACTTTAACTAATAGAGGATATGTAGAATTTTCTGTGGATATCAGTATTGAAGCTGAGAATGGACAATATATTAGTGTTTTTAAATCATATTGTGTTGAAAAAAACAGAGGAACAGTAGAAAAAAATACTAGAAGATAAAACCTTTGTTAAATTCTTGCATTTTTTCAATTTAAAGAGGATTTTCCTCTTTTTTCTTTTTTTGAATAATTTTTATTGCATTTGCAACAAAAATGTGTTATAATAGTTTCAAATAAAAATCAAAGGAGGGGATATGTCAGTATTGCGGGAAATTGGGATTATCGCCCGGGCTTTGGATTCCATTGCTAATATTGAGTTCCGTGATATAGAGCTGGCACGGGGACAATATCTTTATCTGGTGCGAATCGCGGAGAATCCGGGAATCATCCAAGAGGAGCTGTCGGAGCTGCTCAAGGTGGATCGCTCAACGGTTGCTCGTTCTGTTAAAGAAGCTAGAGGCCAAGGGCTTGGTTCAGCAGAAGGCAGCCAAGGACAACAAGAAGAACAAGGAATGGTTTGTGACGGAAAAAGGGGAAAAACTTTATCCTTTTATCCTAGCGGAGAACGACTACTCTGAGGAGACATCCCTGCGGGGCTTTTCTCAGGCGGAAGTTCAAGCCTTGGAGAAAATGCTGGTACGAGTGAGTGAAAACATCACAGGTGACTGGGAAGCAGTCAAAAAAGGACAAAAAAGAAACTATTAAGATTGAAGAGGTACATCATGAAAGTTACAGTTGAACATGAATTTTGGCGAGTATTTCCGGAAGCTCAGATTAGTGTTTTAGTGGTCAAGGGGCTGGATAATAGTGTGGATGAAAGTAAGGACCCATATTTCAAATCCCTGCTGGATAAGGGAGCGAAGCGAGCTGATGACTTTATCCCAGACGAGAACTTCACTCAAAATGAAGTCATTCAGGAGTGGCGGCAGGCTTTCAGCCAATTCAAGACCAAGAAAGGAGCGCGTTCCTCTATCGAAGCTCTGCTCAAGCGGGTCAGTCAGGGGCGTGAATTTCATCCAATCAATCCTTTGGTCGATATCTACAACAGTGTCTCGCTGTCTTATGCGGTTCCATGTGGCGGTGAGGATTTGGATAAGATTGTCGGAGGTCTTCATCTAGGAAAAGCCAAGGGTGGGGAAGCCTTTTTCCCGCTGGGTGCTGAGAGTGACGCACCGGCACTTCCAGAAGAAATCATCTACTATGATGAAGAAGGGGCTGTCTGCCGTTGCCTTAACTGGCGAGAAGCCCAGCGAACTATGCTGACCGAGGAGACCAAGAATGCCATCTTGGTTATCGAGTCCATCAACGAAGAGCAGGCCGTGCGTGCTCAAGCAGCTATGATAGAGCTTCAGACTCTGATTGAGGACTATTTTGGTGTCAAAGGTGAAATCACCCATCTGACGCTTGATAATCCAAGCTTGGAAATTTAGGAATAAAAAAATCTGGATCAGAATTATCTGGTCCAGATTTGATATTTTAAGGTTGAAGTATCATAGTCAATTAGTTTTTCTTGTTTTCAAAGATAAAGACTTTACTGAAACATAGTTGAGAACAATAATAAGTACTTGAGAAAAAAGTGACTCGATAGAGTTGATAAGATTGCGGTTATTGTTGACAAATTGCCCGATAATATTAGGATAAGTATCCACTAATAATTTTGCAAGAACGATGTCTAGCAAAAGAGTGCCAGAACGCGCCAGAGCAAATTTAAAAAGTCGCTTTTGCCAACCTTTGCGCTGCTGTTTAAAGACAATGGTATCATTTGTGATAAAGGCAAAAAGAACTGCTGTGACATTAGCAGTAATAGTGGCAAATAATGTCTGTCCCGTAAGAGCGAAGATAAGAAGACGAGTGGTCATATAAACAAGGGTAGCTGCCACACCAAAGAAAAGATAGGACAGGACCTCATTGTCAAAGAATTTTTTGATTAAAGTTTTCATAAAGATAGTCTATCATATTTCTGGGATTTATGCTATACTAGTTGGGTTGCCAAATCTGTGGGGGAATCAACTAATGATGCTCCACTCATGGGGCGCAACCCTTGGCGCTTAGCTTCTTTCGCCAAGCATATTACACGCGGTAAAGCCGCTAAAGGAGAAAACATGAAACAAGAAAAACTGACAGTTCGTGATTTGGCTCAGATTGCCATTGTTGCTGCCATTTATGTAGCTCTTACGATTACGCCTCCTTTAAATGCTATTAGCTATGGTGCTTACCAGTTCAGAATTTCTGAAATGATGAACTTTATGGCCTTTTATAATCGGAAATATATCATGGGAGTGACCATTGGCTGTATGATTGCCAATCTCTATAGTTTTGGAATCGTTGATGTCTTTGTTGGCGGTGGGTCCACTTTAGTCTTCCTGTCACTAGGTGTCTATCTTTCAGTCGCTATAAGAATCAATATCTGATTAAAGGCTTGATTCGTTTGGATCATTTCTATTTTGCAGTTTTATTCTCTATTTCGATGGTGACCATTGCTGCAGAATTACATTTCTTGCAAGGCTATCCATTCCTCCTGACTTGGTTTACAACAGCCATTGGAGAATTTGCTTCCTTGATTGCTGGAGCTATCCTTATTAACCAGATTGCAAAAAATATTGATTTGACAAAATAGGCTTTTTGTGGCTCTGATGTGTGTAAATAGACAGATTTGAAACATTTGCATATTTTTTTACTTCATGGTATGCTAGAAGTGTACATTTAGACTAAGATTAGTCTCATTAAACTTCTTGGTAGGGGAGACCAAAAAAACAACGCAAGGAGGTTCTGTATGGAACAAAATGAGCAGCTTAGGGAGTATTTGATAATCAAAAAAGAGGCCTATCATTGGCTTCTTTGGTGGGGACTTGCATACCTTATTGGAGTGGCGGGTGTCATTATATTACTATATAATGATTTACCGTCCTACAATAGGTATTTTTCTATTCTCACGATTATTATGCTCCCTATTTGGTTTGTCGGGGCTTTTCCTCTATTTATGGCAAAAAATCAAATAGAAAAAGAGCACCCAGAATTTAAAGCTGTTAAGACCAAAGAGGTCGTGGTGCCTATGTCTATGCGGAAAAAGCGATATCTGATGCTTCTTCCAGCGCTCGTAGTTGTGGCTTTTGTCTTTGTGCAAAGCTATCAGTCGGGCATGGCAGAGAAAGAAAAAAAGGAAATCTACGAGATTATCCAACAGTTTCGTAATTAAGGAAGGAGAAGAGTATGGCAAGTGATGAAGAATTGAAAAGCAGGGTAGAAAACCTGAGCGGTGAAAAGAGAAAATATGAGCGGGTGCGAAATAGTATTCGGTCGCATAGTTTGAGTCATATGCGTAGTCTGGATGATATGAACAATTTTATCGATTATTGTGAAAAAATCATCGGCATTGTAGACGGTGAAGAGGGCTATCATTACATCAGCAATCTTTCTGAACATCTCAAAGAAGATGTCAAAACGATGAAAAATACCGCGACTATGTTCGTGACGCCAATCAGTCATTCGTCAATCTGCACAATCTTTTAGAATCGAAAATCAGTAGCCTTGACAGTCAGATTGATAGTGCTAAATCTGAATACAATGAAGGAAAATGGAATCCTTTCGAAAGAATGTGGTAATTAAGGAGGAGTGTGTATAAATGAATACAAATATCAATGATATTCAAGACCGTTATACGGCTGAGACGGTACAATACGAAAGTAGCAATATTGCTGCGGTGTTGGAAAATCTAAAAGCAGCCGTGACTTTGATAGAGACAACCATTCCTTCTAATATCTCCGCTATGGAAAGCAGTGAGAGCCTCTGGAGCGGAAAGGCTAAGGAGCAATATCTGGGGCTGAAGGATTTTCTCAAACAGTACCAAGGTGATTTTTCTTCTAGCGTGAAGGAGCTGAAAACGGCTGTTGAGGGGCTGGAAACCCTGCTCAATTCAACTTCCCAAGCCAATGTAAAAAAGGAGATTGACAACGGATGAAGACTTTTACTTTGGAGGCGATTTACGCCTTACACATGTTTAACGATTATTCGGATGACCTCTTCTTTCTGCCCCTGCCTAGCGAAGAGGGAAAAACTCGCTTGGAAAATCTGCACCAGGTTTTAGAAAAAGGCTACGAGGACTTGGGGAAAATGGGCTTGGTGATTGATAACGAGCCGACGGAAGAGTGCGCTTATTACGGCGCTTTTCTGGAGCGTTATCACAAGGCGATTTACCATTGTCAGGTGGACAGCAATTATTTCTGCGCGCAGGAAACCGACAGCAACAAGTGGACGACGACGGTCATCAAGCAGATTGGCGATAATCAATATGTGATTGAAACTTTGCATAGCCTGGTTTTTCTGGCGCATTTGAAAGACATTCATCCGATTTTGAAGGACTTGGAAAAGAAGCGCAAGAACTACGCTTACTACAGCTGGGAACCTTTTTCGGCTTTTCGCTTGCAGGCTTACTATGCCGACAATGAAGCCATTCGTTTGCAGACATTTCGGCGCAAGGAGCTGCTGAAAGACAGTCTCTTTTTGGAGGCACCATCGGGCTTGTATGAGTTTGATGTGGCGCATGAACGCATTCGCTCGGTGGACGGTGAGGAATTACGAGATGAGATTATCCACGATTTGAAAGTGAGGGTGTAATATGGCAGACAAAATTAGTATTGACCTAACGCAGCAGGAACAGCTTTTGCTCCATATCCGAACCATGGTCACTTCAGCAACCCAGCTGAGTACGAAATTAAAAGAAGGAGTTGACGGCTTGCCTGCGCTCACTTCAAAGGGAGAAGTGCATAATCGTATGGTTGGAAATGAGAATCAGCTGATTCGATTTGTCACGAAAGCGCAGACTTTTCAGACTTTGACCGAGGTCATATTTAAGCACACACAGACCACCTATAGCGAATTTATTGATACCGATAAGATACTGGCTATGGACATCGCCAACAGTATTTTATATAGCTCTGAGGCTTCTGCTGAGGACAAGCAGGGGATAAAAGACGATCCTAAGGGCTCTGTTGACAAGCTGAAAAAATCTATTCAAGACGAGAATGGTGAAATTCACAAGAATATGAAGGGGACCAAGTCTTCTGATATTATCATCGGTACTGGTGGAGCCTGATAGAGAGGAGTTACAATGGCTAAATATTATACGAATGAATCTGACTTTAAAGAAGGCTCTAAGACGGGTTGGTTTCACAGCAACATCAACTGCGTAAAGGACTTGCTACGCGATATTGATGAAGTGTCAAATAAGGTCAATTCTGAGGGCTTAGCTCATCTCTATGTGGCAACGGGAGAAGCGACTTTGGGGCGTGACATGCCCGTCGGTCCTTTTGAAGATGCGGAGCACCATGCTCTTCATCGCTTGGATGCCTCTAAGAAAGTCCACAAGGAAATCGTCCAAAATATTGACGGGAAATTCTTTGAGGGTTTGGATAATGCTTTGGAGAGTCTCAATAAGGTCAACGAAGGGAAAAACCAGTATAAGAGTAAGTATTTGACTTATACGAAAACCAACACGGCTTACGATGAGTACGGGACTGCGATAGAGTACACCACCACAGAGCACTACAGTATTTCGGATATTGTCAATAGCGACAAAACACCGATACCCGCTGCCAAGGAACTCTACGATGTTAAGCTCAAGCTGGCAAAAGAAGGCTTGGCGAAAATTGAGAAAGAAGATCATGAGAATTACGAAAAGCTCAAGGGATTGAGCGACCAACAACTCATGGAAGCTATGTTTCCGACGCAAGTCGGCGAGTACGAGCGGGCGCGCTCGACTTGGAAGGAAAACAACAAAGGCTGGTTGCAGTGGGTTGAAATTGGTGGTAAAATTATAGCAGTGGGTGCCATTATCGCAGGGAGCGTCCTGAGTGGCGGTACCCTAGCTCCTATCCTTATTGGAGCAGGGACAGCTTACCTGGTGGCAGATAGCGGTTATCAGTTCGTTAGCGGGGAGACCATTTCGGGGAAACGGCTGACTGACGGGGAGCGTATCTGGGCAGGTGTGGACGCAGTCTTGACGGCAGCGACCGGTGGCTTTGCGACCTATGCCAGCGTGCTTGCCAAGACAGGGAAAGCCGCAACGACGACGGTACAGACGGTCGGCAAGGTTGTCAATTATGCCGATGATGCCAATGACATCGCTCATACGGTGTCTGCAATGCAGGATGACCCCCTTGGGCGCCGCACTCCAATTTGGAATAGGGCGTGCGATTGGTCATGGAGCTACTGCTCTTGGAAATAAAGCTCGAGCAAGATTTGGCAAGGGTGGCAGTGGAGCTGATGTGGACTTGCCAAGTAGTGGGAAAGGTGTGGATCTGCCAGCGGGCAATGCAGGCTTGAAGACCCATGCGGACACAGATGTGGATCCGTCTACGCTTGGTACAGGCAAGAAGCCAAAACCAGAGATTCAGACGCCTCAACATCAAGAAATACCAAGCCCAAGCAAGAAGCCAGAGCTTGATGTGACGAAGACAAGCAAGCCTGAGATTGACCGTGCAAGCAGTCCAGAGATAACTGGTCCAAGTAAGAAGCCAGAAATTGATACCACTAAAACGGCGAAACCCGAGATTGACAATCCAAGCCGTCCAGCGGTGGATAAGACCAACAGCAAGCCGAGCGAGATTGATACAGGCAAGACGGTTAAACCGGAGGTCAGCCAAGCTCGTCCGAGCGAGGTGGCGTCACCAAACAGTCGTCCAAAGAAGTGGATGTGACCAAGAAGCCAGACATTGAAGCCAGTCGCCCAGCCGAAGTCAATCCGACCATGATTAAGCCAGAAATGGAAACCAAGGTCAAACCAGACATTGACGCAGCTGCGGCTAGTGCCAGTGCCGTTCCGAAGGTCAAGGCACAAGAACCCGACCTACCCAAAGCAGGACAACCCGAAGTCACCCCTGACGCTGGCAAGAAGGTGCAGAAGCCAGAAGAGGTGGATAATCCAAATAGCGATAAAGGAATATCACAACAGACACCTAGAGTTATCCCTGGGCAAGATGGAGTTGTAACAGGCGGTAGTTCAACTAAACTAGGTAAAAATATGATGGAAGATATGGGGCTTAGTAGGGGGCAAAAATGGACTGGTTATCAAGCCCAACACATCATTCCGGCAGATATGGCTGATCACCCTGTTATACAAAAAATGGGTATGGATTTGGATGATGCAAGTAATGGGAAATTTTTGCCTGTGCCAGATTCGGTAGATACTACAAGTGTTAGTCCATTATCAAGACATAGAGGTTATCACTCCACGTATAATGAATTTGTTCGTGCACAGTTAGATAATATTGATGTAAATCAATCTCCTGCAATGTTGCAAAAAGAGGTTAAAGAGTTACAAAGAAAATTAGGCATACTGCAAGATAAGGGTCTGCCTTTATATCCTAAATTTGGCGCAACCGCCGAACTTTGGGAAAGATTTATGAAAAATTTAGACTAATTATTGAAGGATGATTTTATGACTAATAACATGAAATTTTTAACAAATATTCTATTCTCTGAAGACATAACAAGAGCACTAGAACAAGTTCAAAGTATAAATAGCTCCGAACAACTGTTCATCTTGTTAGACAATTATAACTGGGACAGTGGTTTTGACCTTCCGCAAGCGGTACTTGACAATCCTGCTTGTACTAACGCTGTAGCGCTACTGGCATTTGATAGAGCGGACGGCTACCGTTTCCTTTTCGAGGGGTTCGGAGAATATTCCTCGCCAGTTTGGCAAGACTTTGTGACGTCTTTATATAAAGATTTATGTGAGAACAAATTTCCTGACGGAGAGCTTGGTTATTTGCCTGAACTTAGTAAAGTGCAGAAATTTAAGTTGAAAAAACAACATCCAGATTTACCGACGATATTTCTAGACGGAGTTGACGGAGAGCATGTCCGTGTAACTTTATAAAAGTAGGCTATATATCGTATTATATTTGCGAAATGGAAGAAAATAGACGATTGATTATTTTAAATGACACTTTCGGGAAAGAGGGGGCAGATGAGGAAATTGCTGGGCTTACGATTTTGGTGGACGGCACGATTAAAATCGCTTTTGACAAAATTCAAGCCATGCGTCAGTATGACAGTTATAACGAAGTCTTGCGGGATGTCATTTTTGAAGGTTTAGAAAAGATATTCACAGAAAACCGATGATTTTGGGTAAAGTTTTTAATGGTTAAAAATATATTACTAACAGGTTCATGGTACGGTGAGATAAGCTTTCTCAGTAGAAGAATTGAGAGAAAAATTAGTGCAAGTACAAGATGAAAAAGATTGTATCTTGTTAATTGCTGAATTGCTCAAAAAAGGAGATTTTTCTGTAAAAAATCTTTTGATTGACTTGATGAATACCACTAAAGACGATGCCGTGCTTAATCTGTGTATTCGCTTGTTTTGTTCAGTCTGTACTCACGAAGATTTAGAAAATCCTCAAAATTTGAATTTTTTAGCTAATGTGTCAGAGCTTGGTGCTTTAACTTTTGCTTCAAGCGCGATTAACAGTCTGTCTTATGAAGTCATCCCTTATTTGCTAGCTTTATGGGAGGATTGGGAAGATACAGATGTAGCGGTTGCTATTCGTGATAGTTTAGACTCTTATCTAGATTACTATGATGTTCTTGGTGAAGAAGCCGACCTTGATGAAGTGGGACAGTATTATTTGGATAAAGTCCAATCAGTTGATAAAGACTTTATTACTATGAAAAGGGACCGATTTTTCTTGGTGATTTAACAAAAATCATCTTCCAGCGTTTGTATATGGCGGCTAACCAAAAGGAACGTTTCGCTCTTTTTATCCAGCCAAGTCTTCTTTCAGTCTTATCTGGTTATCATTTTCCACTTGAATATGGACAGGAAGTTAGCGAGCAAGATTTACGGAAAGCTCAAGAATACGTAGACTTTCTGGCTCAAAAAGAGTGGAAAAAAAGTACAGAATATTTTTATGGCTACAACTTGTAGTAAGGTTTTAAGAGGACGGACGTCCTCTTTTTTGCAGTGGGGTAGAGTAAATGACAGATAAAATAGAATTTTTAAACAAGTATACTTTAACTTCTTCAGAAGTAGAAATTGTAACAGATAAAGCAAATATTCTAAATGCCCCAATTCCAGATTTTTGGAAAGAAGCACTTTTGTCAGATAGTTTGGAAGAAAGAAAAGAAAAAATTCATCAATATCTTGCTTTTGGGCTAGGAAGTTAAGCAATTCTGTAGTAAACTGTGTCATAGGAATAAATCTCTTTCTAGTAATGTTTCGCAACTCTACTATAACGGATTTATTCCTTTTTGTGTTTACACAACTTATTTTACACTACCCAAAGTGGATGTGTAAATATCACAGTGTGTTTACACCTAAGTATAGACGAAAAGTCATCTATAATCAATATCGAAACAGTTTGGGTGAAATATTCCACCGATTATGTAGTTATAAAGGTGTTGAAATTATTGAGGGTCACTTAATGCCAGATCATGTACATATGTTGGTAAGTATTCTACCGAGGATAAGTGTTTCTAGTTTTATGGGGTATTTAAAAGGTAAAAAGTGCTCTCATGATGTTTGATAAGCACGCCAATCTAAAAATATAAGTTTGGGAACCGACATTTTTTTGGGCGGAAGGCTATTACGTGAGTACAGTAGGACTTAATGAAGCCACAATTAAGAAATATATCCAAGAGAAGGAAAAAGCGTGATATAGCGTTGGATGAATTGAGTGAAAAAGAATATGAGGATCCCTTTAGGGATAGTGGCAAGTAATGCAAACACCTCTTTGAGAGGTTTGTTACGAGTCAAGAGCAATGAGGCTTGAACAAAGTGAAAGCCAGCGTCTTTAGGCGCTGGCTGGTGATGTGGGCTTATAGCCCTGGGACAAACCACCCGTTAGACGGGTGGTTATGATGTCCTTTTGTTTTTTAGGAAAAATTGGGAACAAATAGAGGAAGATTTTGTGTATTTGTGATAAAATAGAAGTATGAAAGAAAGAATGTCAGAATTAGTAGAATTGCTCAATCGATACGCCCATGAATATTATACGGCAGATAGGCCAAGCGTATCGGACAGCGAGTATGACAGACTCTATCGTGAGTTAGCGGAGTTAGAAGAAAAGTACCCAACCGATATCCTGCCTGACAGTCCGACGCATCGGGTGGGCGGGAAGATTTTAGAAGGATTTGAAAAATATCCACACCAGTATCCTCTCTTTAGTTTGCAGGATGCTTTTTCACGTGAAGAATTACTAGCCTTTGACCAGCGGGTTCGCAAGGAGTTTCCTCAGGTCTCTTATCTTTGTGAGCTCAAGATTGATGGGCTCTCTATTTCTCTGACCTATGAAAAAGGAATCTTGGTAGCAGGGGCGACACGGGGGGATGGCTCTGTTGGAGAAAACATCACTGAAAATCTCAAGCGGGTCAAGGATATTCCTCTGACCTTGAAAGAGCCGCTGGACATTACCGTTCGAGGAGAGTGCTACATGCCTAAGGCTTCCTTTGATGCGGTCAATCAGCTGCGGCAGGAGAACGGTGAGCCTGAGTTTGCCAATCCCCGCAATGCGGCAGCGGGAACCTTGCGCCAGTTGGACACAGCGGTTGTGGCCAAGCGCAATCTAGCAACCTTCCTTTACCAAGAGGCTAGTCCGACTCAGGTTGGCAGCCAAGAAGCCGTCTTAAACAAGCTGGCAGATTTGGGCTTTTCAGTCAATCCTACACATATTCTGGCGGATTCTATCGAAGCAGTTTGGGAGTTTATCGAAAAGATTGCTCAGGAGCGGGACAGTCTGCCTTATGAGATTGACGGTATTGTCATCAAGGTTAATGACTTGGCGGTGCAAGAGGAGCTTGGCTTTACTGTCAAGGCACCCAAGTGGGCCATTGCCTATAAGTTTCCGGCTGAGGAAAAGGAAGCCCAGCTTCTGTCTGTTGACTGGACAGTGGGTCGGACGGGAGTTGTGACTCCGACAGCTAATCTGACGCCAGTGCAGCTAGCGGGAACGACTGTCAGCCGAGCAACTTTGCACAATGTGGACTATATTGCGGAGAAGGATATTCGTCAGAAAGACACCGTTATCGTCTATAAGGCAGGAGATATTATTCCCGCTGTCTTGCGAGTGGTGGACTCCAAGCGTGTCTCAGAGGAGCATCTGGAAATACCAAGTCACTGTCCGAGCTGTGAGAGTGAGCTGGTACACTTTGAAGATGAAGTCGCTCTGCGCTGCATCAATCCGCTCTGCCCAGCTCAGATCAAGGAGGGCTTGATTCACTTTGCCAGCCGAGATGCCATGAATATTACTGGCCTGGGTCCAGCAGTGGTAGAGAAGCTCTTTGCTCAAAATCTAGTCAAGGATGTGGCTGGAATCTATCGGCTGACGGTGGAAAATTTACTAGAACTAGAGAACTTTAAGGAAAAATCAGCAAATAAATTGTATACTGCTATTCAAGCTTCCAAAGAAAACTCGGCTGAACGCCTCTTGTTCGGCTTGGGGATTCGTCATGTGGGAAGCAAGGCCAGTCGAATTTTGCTGGAGAAATTCCATGATATTCCTAAGCTGTCTCAGGCCAGCCAAGAAGAGATTGCGGCTATTAACAGCCTTGGAACTGTGATTGCCCAAAGCCTGCATACCTATTTTGAGCAGGAAGGATCTCAGATTCTTTTGAAGGAGCTGCAGGAAGCAGGTGTGAATCTAGACTATCTAGGGCGAAAGGCAGCGGCTGATGCAGCCCTATCTGGTATGACGGTTGTTCTGACTGGTAAATTACAAAAATTGACCCGCAATCAAGCCAAGGAAAAAAATTGCAGAGTTTGGGTGCCAATGTTTCCGGATCTGTTTCTAAAAAAACGGATCTGGTAGTAGCTGGCGCAGATGCCGGCAGCAAGCTGGCCAAGGCTCAGGAGTTAGGAATTGAAATTCGGGATGAAGATTGGCTTGATAGCTTATGAGGCTGAAGTATGAAGGATAAGATTAAACGAGCACGATTGATTTATAACCCGACTTCGGGACAGGAAATTATTAAGAAATATAGCGGAAGTTCTGGATGTTTTGGAGGATGTGGGCTATGAAACCAGCGCCTACCAAACCACTCCAGCGCCTCTTTCTGCTCAAAAAGAAGCTGAAAGAGCAGCAAAAGCAGGATTTGATTTGATTATTGCGGCAGGCGGCGACGGTACCATCAATGAGGTAGTTAATGGTGTGGCGAATCTGGATGAACGGCCTAAATTGGCCTTTATCCCAACTGGTACAACCAACGATTATGCGCGTGCTCTGAAGATTCCCATGGGAGACCCAGTAGCGGCAGCCCGCATTATTGAAAAGAACCAGACCATTAAGATGGATATTGGCCGGGCCTATGGTAACAAGTATTTTATAAATATTGCGGCAGCTGGAACCCTAACGGAGCTGACTTATAGCGTCCCTAGCGAGGTTAAATCTCGCCTAGGCTACTTTGCTTATGTCGCAGAAGGAGCAAAAAAACTCCCTCGCTCTAAGTTCCGCAAGGTCCGTATCAAGCACGACCACGGTGTCTTTGAAGGGAAGATTTCGCTCATGTTTGCTGCTCTGACCAACTCTATCGGTGGTTTTGAAAAGCTAGCGCCAGACACTAAATTAGATGATGGGAATTTTACCTTGATTTTGGTCAAGACAGCCAATCTCTTCGATATGCTGAGTCTGATGATGCAGGCTATCAATGGCGGTCAGCATGTCGGCGATATCAACGTAGAATACCTCAAAACAAGCAAGCTGCAGCTGGAAGTTTTAGATAAAAAAGGTCCATTTATGCTAAATTTGGATGGAGAATACGGCGGCGATACGCCTGTTGAACTGGAAGTGCTGCACGGTCATTTGGAATTTTTTGTCAATATTGATGAAATCAGTCAGACAGCCCTTTCGATAGAATAATTTTAGATAAGAGATGAAAGAACATGCTAGACTATAAAGTCTTAGTCCATTATCACAATCCTACTGGAGATTATTTCTCATATGATATGTGGCAGTGGCAAATAAACCAATGGGGAAAGGAAGCAGCCTTTTCCAAACTTGATTATTTTGGTATTCAGGGGGAATTATCATTTCAAACCTGGGAGCCCTTAGATCACGCTCATGTAATTATCAAACGTTCAGACTGGTCTAGCCAGTCCCTGTGACTATCATATTGATTTGTTACCTCCTCATCTGGTGACGGAAGTTTGGCTGATTGAGGGAGATATGCAGGTTTATTATTCTTTGCAGGCTGCAACGACGAGTCACCAGTATTCACGTCGGCGTCCGCATAACTTTGATATGGCCTTGAGAACAGACTACTTTGATGAATGCTGGGGCTATCAAGGCTGGTTGGGACACCGTCAGACGGACGGCGCACATACCTTCAAAGTTTGGGCACCGACAGCTAGGAAGGTAGAGCTGGTAGTCTATGAATCGGCTGACAATCAAGCTCCTGTTTATAAATCTTCCCAATGCAAAAAGGTGACCGATATTCCCACGACCATAAGGAAAATACCATCGGTGTCTGGTCAGTTGAAATAGCAGAAGACTTGACCGGCAAAACTTATCACTACCATGTTAGCTTTGAATACCGCAATTTTTATACTCGAGATCCCTATACCATTGCGACCAGTCCAGATGGCAAACGCTCAGCGATTCTTGGAGCGGATGAGACAGAAGTAGCCGGTTTTCAGGTCCGGCAGGGTAAAGAAGCCGTCTGGCGTTTGGACAATCCAAATCAGGCAGTGATTTATGAGATGCACATTCGAGATTTGACCAAGTCGGAGACTTCAGGCGTGGATAGTCAGCTGCGCGGGACCTTCTTGGGAGCCTGTCAAAAAGGCACTACCAATCATCAAGGGCAAAAGACAGGCTTTGACTATATCAGTGATTTAGGCATTAATGTTGTCCAGCTTCAGCCCGTGTCTGATCGTCACAAGGACTATGATGAAAATGGAGAGCTAATCTACAACTGGGGCTATGACCCGCAGAATTATCATGCTCCGGAGACGAGCTTTTCCAGCAATCCTGCTGACCCAGCGCAGGCCATCCGTGATTTGAAAACGATGATTCAGGCCTACCATGATGCGGGGATTTCTGTGACACTGGATGTTGTTTATAATCACATCTACTCGACCTATGATTCTGCTTTCCAAGCTACGGTACCGGATTATTACTATCGAATGAATCTAACGGCTCTTTCCAAAACGGAACTGGAGTGGGGAGTGAGACGGCCAGCGAGCACGAAATGTTTCGCAAGTTTATGATTGACTCTCTGCTATACTGGATAGAGGAGTTCAATGTAGACGGCTTCCGCTTCGACCTGATGGGAATTCATGACGTAAAAACGATGAATGCCATCCGTCAAGCTATGGATGAGGTGGATCCGAGAATCCTGCTCTATGGAGAAGGCTGGGATATGGGAACGGGTCTGAGACCAGAAGATAAAGCCAAGAAGGACAATGCTTATCAGTTGCCGCGGATTGGATTTTTCAATGATACAGAGCGGGATGCGGTCAAAGGAGCAGAGGTTTACGGTGGCATCAAGGCTGGTTTTGTCAGTGGTCAGGCGACGGAGGATATCGTCGCTAAGTCTATCCTTGGCAGCAGTGAGCTAGGCAGCTATCTCAGTCCTGATCAAGTTCTTAACTATGTGGAGGCTCACGATAATTTCAATCTGCATGATTTGCTTGCGGAGCTGCATACCGACGATGATGTTCTGACTCGCACCAAGCGGATTGAGCTGGCAACTGCTATGAACCTGCTCATGCAGGGCATGTCCTTCATGGAAGTTGGACAGGAATTTTCCCGCACCAAGCTCGTAGCTACGGGGGGAGGACGGCCAAGTTCTTCACAGTGATCGCGAAAGGGCTATGAACAGCTACAATGCGCCAGATGCAGTCAATCAGGTGAATTGGGATATATTGCAGGACCATCAAGAGAGCATTGATTTTATCAAAGACATTATTCGTCTTAAGACATCCTGCAAAGCCTTTTCTTATCAGACCTATGAAGATATTTATAAGCATGTCTTTGTCCAATCAGCAGAGCAGGGCAGTGGTTTGATTATCTTTGAGATTAAGGATGACAAGCATTATCAAGTCATATTTAATGCCAGCGGCCTGCCCTATTATCTGCCTAATGCAGATAAGCTGCGTCTCATAGTTGGCAATAGCCGTCATAAGAAGCCTTTCTATGTTGAAAATCTGACGGTTTCTGTTTTTGAAGTTATTCAATAAGTTATTAGCTACATGAAAAGCGGCTCTTTGTCAACCGTAGTGGGTTGATGAAAAGTTATAATCTGGAGAGGACTAAATCAGTCCTCTCCTTTTTGATATTCAAAGCGATGAGGATTCTAGTTTTAAAGTTTTCAAAGTTCCGAAATCCGAAAGCATTTCGCTCATTCCTACAGTGGTTTTACCCACTACAGAAATTATAGAGCTACTTTTTCTACCACTTACTTAGGAAATCTTACCACTTACCGAAAAGGAGTAGATTTGCTATTGTCCATTTGTTAGGATAAGGGTGCAAAGGGGAAAATACATCTTAAGGAGGATATCATGAAACCATCATTTTTGAAAAACGCTGTGGCGTTAGTAAGCTGTGGCTTGCTCGCTTTTGGAGCGGCGCAAGTCCAAGCTGATGAGCAAAAAGTTGCCGTCAGGCACACCTTATGACCAAATCGGTCAGAAAATTGAAAATTTCCACAAGGAACACGAAAAAACCAGCGCGGGACTGGCGGCAGCAGTCTTTGATAAGGACGGCCAAACCATTTACCAAAAGAACTTTGGCTATATGGACAAGGAAAAGAAGCTGGCTGTGGACGACAACTCGGTTTTTGAGTGGGGCTCTGCCACCAAATTGACCGTCTGGCTCAGCGTCATGCAGCTCTGGGAAGAAGGAAAAATTGACCTAAAAACAGATATAAAAGAGTATTTGCCCAAGGATTTCCTGAAACACCTCAAATACGACAAGCCCATTACCATGCTGGATCTGATGAACCACCAAGCGGGTTTTGATGAAACGCCGCTGAACACAGGAACAGGCAAGAGCTTGGAAGAATTACTAAAAAGCCAGCCCGCTCAAACTTATGAGCCAGGGACGGTGACATCCTATTCCAATTACAGTACAGCTCTAGCAGGCTATATCATGGAGCGCATCAGCGGACAGGACTTTGCGGATTATGTCCACGAGCATATTTTCCAGCCTTTGGGCATGAACCATACCGCTCTCTTACCTGATTTGTCGGACAATACCTATGTCCGAGACAAGCGGCAGGGTGAGAAAACCTATGATACAAACGGAAGTTTATATCTAGATAAATTGCTTCCCGCGGATATTTATCCAGCGGGGCAGGCGACAGGGACTTTTGCCGATTTCAAGCGGTTCGCGCAAGCTCTTTTGAGAAAGGAAAAGCTCTTTAAGCGCCCAGAAACCTGGAATGAACTGTATCAGACAACTTCTACATTCTCAGATAAAGCAGTCGCTAAGAATGCCCACGGCTTTTGGGTGACAGAGTATGAGATAGGCTCTATTTTAGGGCACGGCGGTCATTCTTTTGCCGGTTTTTCAACCATGATTTCGCTGGATTTCAAGTCGGGTATCGGCATGGTTACCATGGTAAATCAGAGAGAAGAAGCCACCTTTTCTTTCGGTCTGCCCGATTTAGTCTTTGGCAAGAAAAAGCAAGCCCCTAACCAGTCTCAAAAAGACTTTCAGGAGGGCATGTATCGGACTTCCCGCTCCATTCAGCAAGGCCCGACCTCTATTTCGCGCCTTACTCCTGTTTATACTTTTTATGTGAAAGATGTGATCAAAGACGGTCATCTGCTACTCAGCAACTACTGGCTTTGGCAACATCGCCAAGGACGAACAGAAGTTGAAACAACCTATAATCATTTAGAAAAGCTCTCGCTTTGGGAGGTGGTAAAGGATTATGGTTCTGTCGCTCTGCTGGGTCTCGCAGTTGTTTATGCTGTGCTTGTTCTTTTGTTAGCTGCTTTGGGTAAGGTGTATCGCTTGCTTTTTGGGAAAGAAAGTAAAAGAGCGACTCCAAGAAGTTGGAAAATTTGGCATTATGGCACTTGCGGACTGATTTTGGTTAGCCTAGTCAATCTAGCAGGTCTCGTCATCGTTGCCGTTTCGGGCAAGTACATGCCCGATTATCGCTGGCAAGCCATTCTCTTTGCCTTCTTAGCACTGATTTTTCTGGTCAATGCTGCGCTGCCCATCTTCCTGCGCTCAACCTTCCAAGTGAGCAAGGGTCGAAAAATCTTGACCTACTTGACCAGCAGCGCTTCACTTATCGTCGTTCTCAATATCCTCTACTGGAGCCTCTACCAATGGTGGGCACTTTAATAGAAAGGAAAGCTATGACCCATTCTCAAAAAATCGAAACAATGATTAAAAACGGATCCGACCAACTCTACACCGTTTGCTATCCCAATCCTGACAAGGAAACGATTATCCTGCTGCACGGTGGACCGGGAACGCCTGATGACTTTAAGCTCTTTATCCCTAAGCTCGAAAAAGATTATCAACTGATTGTCTTTCACCAGCGGGGAACGAGAAAATCGCCCTGCCTGAGTGGCGACTACAGCATGGAAGCCTACATTGCGGACATCAACACGATTGCCGACCACTTCAATGTAGATAAATTTCACCTTTTGGGACATTCCTGGGGCGGATTGTACGCGCAAATCTACGCCAGCAAAATCCCTGAGCGGGTTCTTAGTCTCTTTCTTTCCTCTCCGGGAACAGGCACGAGCAAGCAGTGGCAGCAAATGGAAAAAAAGAGATGATGAATTACAATAAAAAAATCACTGCACGACTATCGAATGGCTAAAAAAATGGGAATCTATTCTCTGCTCGGCAATCTTGGTAGTTCCAAGGCTTCGCAAGCTCTCTTTCGCCAAGTTGTCCGTAATTACAATGCCGACTATCCAGCCTTTCATGATGTGAAACTAGACATGAGCAATGTTTCAGTCCAAGCAGGCAATCAGACAAGAAAGGAAATTATGGCCTATCCTCTCTTGCCCCGACTAGAAGATCCTGCTTTTTCCTATTACCGTGACTTTCGGTGACAATGATATTTTTGGTGCTAGCATGCACTTTGTCATCAGCCGCTATCCCAGCGCTCAGGTGTTCACCATTAAAAACAGCGGCCACTTCCCATTTCTCCACAATCCAGAAGACTACTTTGCTATCTTGCACCAGCATTTTCAACCTTAGCATGAACCTCTAAAGTTTTCCAACTTTAGAGGTTTTCACTTATCTGCAACTTATCCCTTTTTTTCGGGCTCTTTGTCAACTGTAGTGGGTTGATGAAAAGTTATAATCTGGAGAGGACTGATTTAGTCCTCTCCTTTTTGATATTCAAAGCGATGAGGATTCTAGTTTTAAAGTTTTCAAAGTTCCGAAATCCGAAAGCATTTCGCTTGATGACTTTGATGAGGTTGTTAGTAGCTTCTAGTTTTGCATTTGAGTAGGGCAGTTCCAGTGCGTTCAGGATCTTGTCCTTATCTTTCAAAAAGGTCTTAAAAACAGTTTGAAAAATGGAATTTACACAAGAAATGGTATCTTCAATGAGTCCAAAGAAATGGTCAGCCTGTTGCTCTTGAAAATGAAACAGTAAGAGTTGGTAGAGTTCATAGTGTTCTCGGAGTGCTTGAGAGTAAGAGAGAAGCTTTTCCAGAATCTCTTTGTTGGTCAAATGCAACCGAAAAGTTGGACGATAAAAGCGTTTATGACTTAGTTTTCGACTATCTTGTTGGAGCAGTTTTCAGTAGCGTTTCAGTGCCTTATATTCGTGTGATTTTCGATCAAATTGATTCATGATTTGAACACGAACACGACTCATAGCACGGCTGAGATGTTGCACAATGTGAAAGCGATCAAGGACAATTTTAGCGTTTGGGAATAGTTTTCTGGCAATATCGTAGTAGGGACTAAACATGTCCATGGTAATGATTTTGACTTGGTTTCGGACCTGTCTGGAATAGCGCAGAAAGTGATTGCGAATCGTTGCTTGAGTCCACCCATCTTAAGATAGCTATAATCTTTCTGGAATCGAAATCCTGTGCAATGAAGCTCATCTCTATCTGCCGATTGAAACAGTCACTTCCCTGACTGTTTCCACATCCCAGCTCATGTGTTCTGGAAGGTAGTTGAGGTTTGCCTTGAACTTGAATTCTTTCAATTTACGAATGACGGTGGAAGTAGAGACAGCTAAGCTTTCAGCGATGGCCGTCATAGGGACTTTCTCGATTAGTTTTTGAGCGATTTTCTGCTTGACGATGGTTGCAATTTGGTGATTCTTCTTGACTAAGGAAGTCTCTGCGACCGCCATTTTCCTACAGATTTTACAGCGGAAACGTCGTTTCTTTAAGCGAATCAGCATTTTATATCCCACACACTCTAGATAGGGAATTTTTGATTCTTTCTGGAAGTCATATTTAGCCATTTGTCCTTGACAGTGGGAGCATTTAGGGGCAGGATAATCTAGCTTAGCGATGATTTCTTTATGTGTACCAGCATCTAGAACATCCAAGATAGTGATATTCTGGTCTTTTATTCCCAGTAAGTTTGTGATAAAATTTAACTGTTCCATAAGAGTCTTTCTAATGATAGTTTCATCGCTTTTCATTATAAGTCTTATGGGACTTTTTTTCTACAACAAATAGGCTCCATCATTCCTACAGTGGTTTTACCCACTACAGAAATTATAGAGCCTGAAAAGCCTTAAGTCCAATGGACTTAAGGCTTTTGCTATCTATGGATTGGCTGTGGAGCTAGAGCTGGAAGAGCTCGAGTCTTCCTGACTGCTGTCTTCGTCGCTGCTGCTGGTTTGGAACTGCTCTGGATGCAGTGCACGATAGCTTGGCGAATTAAAGAGGTCCACAGTGGAGACATTGCCTCGCTTAGAGTAAAGACTGGTTGATTGGTCGCCTTTCCTTTTCAATAGCCAACAAGGCTTTCATTGAATTAAGATAAGAGTAATCTTTAGGGTTGACCTTGCCTAAGTCATTCCCCTTGTAGAAACGAATCAAGTCGCCGGTCTGAATAGCGTCACTCATCTTCAGCTGAGTATTGGCAGCATTGCGAATCTCATCCAGCTCCTTCTTGATGGTTTCGTCAGGATTAGTAATTTCCTCACCGGTCTGGGTGTAGTAGGTCCGTCCATTGAAGCTAGTGTATTTTGGAGTGACAAAGTTATTGCTGGAGCGGAAGGCTGTGATTTGCTGATGCTGAGATGATAACATATCTTGACCGACCTGAAGGTAGTTTTTAGAGTCAATGCCCAGTAAATGCTCCAATGTTGGCAGCATATCTACTTGACCACCGTATGTATCAATTATCTTTCCTTTGTCCATGCCAGGCACCACTACCATGTATGGCACGCGCTGCATCATGGCATTGTCGTAGTTGGACCAAGTCTCAGAGGTCTTTCCTACAAGAGGGGCCAAGTTAGGATTACGGGTTTGGGAAATTCCAAAATGGTCTCCATAGAGAACGATAATAGAGTTGTCATAGAGGCCAGATTCTTTGAGATAATCAAACAAGGCCTTAACAGAAGAATCTAGATAGTTGGCAGTGGCAAAGTAGCCGTTGATGGTTTCATCCTTGGTCTTAGCCAGAGGGAAGCCAATCTCGTCACCAATCAAGCTAGTCGTGTAAGGATAGTGGTTGGAAACCGTGATATACTTAGCATAGAAAGGCTGCTGCAGGTGTTCCAGATATTTGATGGAATCTTTCAGCATAATCTTGTCGTTCAAACCATACTGGAAGGAGTTGGTATCGTCCTGCTTGGTAAAGTAAGACGCATCGAAGAAATAGTTATAACCCCATTGCTTGTAAGCAGTATTGCGGTTCCAGAAGCTTCCTGTATTTCCATGAAAAACAGCAGAGGTGTAGCCGCCGTTTTTGGAAAGAATAAAAGGTGCTGCTTGTTGGGTATTGGTACCACCGTAGTTGACCATGAAGGATCCTTGATTGAGACCGAAGAGACCAGTTTCAATCATGGTTTCAGCATCAGAAGTCTTACCAGCCTTGACCTGATTGAAGACATTAGAGAAAGCTAAAGTCGAGTTGGAGTGGTAGAGGGAGTTGAGGAAAGGTGTCACCTCGTACTCTTTCCCATCTGCCTGCAGCTTATAGTCAATCAGGAACTGCTGGAAGCTTTCCAGATGGACATAGATAACATTGCGGCCTTTGGCAATCCCGTAATATTCTGGATTAGGCTCCGCATAGTGGGATTGAATATATTCTGTTACTGGTTCCAAGTCTTTTTCAGATGCTTTGGAGCGCTCACGATTGGCAGTATATGTTTGGTTAGCACTGTAACCTAGAAAGGCTGGCAAGCCCAGAGCCCGAACGACATAATAGTTGGAAAATCCACGTGACAAGAGCTCAGGCCTGTCAATTTCAGCCAAGAATAAGTTGGCAGAGAACAGCATGGCAGACAGGGAGGTCACAGCAAAGCTGGCGCGTTTATTGAAAGGCCGGTCATCCATTCGGATGTATTTCTTAAAAAATAAGAAGGCCAAAATTGGGAAATCAATCAGATAAAGAATATCCCAAGGGCGGAAGAGCTCAAGTGCTGCTTCCCCAAGTCCAGCTGAAACGCTGCTAGAAGCCAGCATAGTATTGACTGTGACAAAGTCACTGAACTCGCGGTAGTAAATGGAGTTAGATACCAGCCAAGCAAAGAGGAGCAGATAGATTCCGAAGGCTAAGCTGTAGAATAATTTGGTTCGTTTTACATAAAGTGCTAGTCCTAGCAGCAAAAGGCTGATAGGGAAAGGGTTGATAATAGCTAAAAATACTTGATAGGCACCCTGAATATCAAGGTTAAAATCAATTGTATACGCCCACATGGTTTTTAACCAATAGAGGAACAATAAAATCAAGACAAAACCTAGTCTTGTACTCATAAAATGGAGTAAATTCTTGGTTGTTTTTTTCACAGAAAGTTACTTCCTTGTCTTATTTCCTAAAAATTTTCTCCTCTAAGTATAACATAATTTCTCTAGTTAAGGAAAAATTTGAACAATATTTGAAAGATTTTTAAATTTGAAAAAAATTGTAATTTTTTTCTGAACACCTACTATTCCTTATATGGTAGGCCTTCTAGGTATTATAAAATCATTTGTGAAATCTTTTGTTAACTCAAATGTAAAATATGCTTTGAGAATTTTCACAATCTTTGGTATAATATAATTTATGAATAAACTTACTGTTACTCAACAGGCAGAAGAAAAAAACTGAGAAAGGGCATTCTTTTATTAGATAAAAAGGATTTTGGCGCTCTCTCGCTTCAGAATCAATGTGTGGAGCTACAAAACCGTCAGGGAAATTTTTTAGGCACAGCTTATCTCTCTCCGCAGAATAAGGGAGTTGGCTGGCTGATTTCCCAGAAGAAAGTAGAGCTGAACTCGGATTTTTTTCAAGGCCTCTTTGAGCAGGCTAAGAGCAGACGTTCTACTTATTTCCATTCGTCTGACACGACAGCCTTTCGACTCTTTAATCAAGAGGGGGGATGGCTTCGGTGGCTTCACAGTGGATTTCTACAATGATTTTGCGCTTTTTTCTTGGTACAATGACTTTGTTTTTGCTATCAAGGAGCGGATTCTGACAGCCTTCGCTAAGGTTTTCCCAGAGATTCAGGGAGCTTATGAAAAGATTCGTTTCAAGGGTTTGGACTATGAATCGGCCCATCTCTACGGAGAGGAGGCTCCAGAAACCTTCACAGTCTTGGAGAACGGTGTTCGCTATCAGGTTTTTCTGAATGACGGTCTCATGACCGGTATCTTTCTGGATCAGCACGAGGTGCGTTCCAGTCTGGTAGATGGTCTGGCTGCTGGTAAAAGTTTACTCAATATGTTTTCCTATACAGCTGCTTTTTCAGTAGCAGCAGCCATGGGCGGTGCCAGTAAGACAGTATCAGTTGATTTGGCCAAGCGCAGCCGTGAGCTGTCAGAAGCACATTTTCTGGCCAATGGTCTGACATTGGATCAGCATCGCTTTCAGGTGATGGATGTCTTTGATTATTTCAAATATGCTAAGCGTCACGATCTAAGCTTTGATGTCATTGTGATAGATCCGCCTAGCTTTGCTAGAAATAAAAAGCGAACATTTTCAGTTGCTAAAGATTATCATCGTTTGGTTGCACAAGCTTTGGAAATCCTGAATCCTCGGGGGATCATGATTTTAAGTACCAATGCAGCTAATCTTTCCAAAAGTAAGTTTAAACAAGAAATTGAAAAAGGCCTTGCCGGCAGAAAGCACCGCTATCTTGCGGAGTATGGCTTGCCAGCAGACTTTGCCTATAATAAAAAAGACGGGAGCAGTAATTACCTCAAGGTATTTACAATAAAGGTGGACCAATGAAATTAGTCGTTTCTGTAATGCCCAAGAGTTTAGAAGAAGCTCAAGAAATTGATGTATCACGCTACGAAGAAGCGGATATTATTGAATGGCGGGCAGATTTTTCTGGCCAAGGATGACATTTTAAATGTTGCGCCAGCTATTTTTGAAAAATTTGCCGGACGTGAGTTGATTTTCACGCTACGGACCCGTCAGGAAGGCGGAGAAATTGAACTGTCCGATGATGAATACGTAGCTCTTATCAAGGAAGTGGCCGGTTTTTACCAGCCGGATTATATCGATTTTGAATACTTCTCTCACAAGGGAAAATTTGAAGAAATGCTAGAGTTTCCTAATCTGGTGCTGAGCTACCACAACTTCGAGGAAACGCCTGAAAATATGATGGAAATCCTGTCTGAGCTGACTTCTCTGACTCCTAAGGTGGTCAAGGTTTCTGTCATGGCTCATAATGAGCAGGATGTGCTGGACTTGATGAACTATACTCGCGGTTTCAAGACTTTAAATCCTGAGCAGGATTTTGTCACTATTTCCATGGGAAAAGTCGGCAGGATTTCACGCATTGCGGCTGATTTGACAGGTTCCAGCTGGTCTTTTGCCAGTCAGGAGATAGCGTCAGCACCTGGTCAGATTTCTCTGAGCAATATGAAGAAAATCCAGGAGATTTTGAATGAAAATTAATGGCCACACCCGCATGGCTGCTGTGGTTGCCAAGCCAATTAAGCATAGTATTTCTCCTCTTATTCACAATATGGCTTTTGAAAAGACCGGTGTCAATGGTGTCTATCTAGCTTGGGAAGTAGAAGCAAAGGATCTGCAGGCAAGTATAGAAAATATCCGCAGATACGATATGTTTGGTGTCAATCTTTCCATGCCCTACAAGCAGGAAGTGATACCTTATCTGGACGAGCTGGATGTCAGTTCCCGCCTTATCGGAGCGGTCAATACGGTTGTGAATAAAAATGGAATTTTAGTTGGTTATAACACAGATGGCAAGGGATTTTTTAAGAGCTTGCCTTCTTTTGCTATTCGGGGCAAAAAAATGACGATTTTGGGGGCAGGTGGAGCAGCGACAGCGATTATTGCTCAAGCAGCTTTGGACAATGCAGAGGAAATTTTTGTTTTCACTCGACAGGCTTCCTATGAGAAGATTGTCAGAAAGATAGCAGCTATTAGCCGCCAAACCAAGTGTCGTATCCAGGTACTAACCTTGGAAGATGCGGATAGCTTGCAGGATAAAATCAATCAATCAGACCTTCTGGTAAATGGAACCAGTCTAGGCATGGATGGCATCAGCATGCCCCTGCCTGAACAGCTTGAACTGCCTAGCCAGATTTAGTTGCAGATGTTATCTACCAACCTTTTGAAACGCCCTTTCTCAAATGGGCCAGAAATCAAAATGTCACAGCGGTCAATGGACTTGGTATGCTGCTCTATCAGGGAGCAGAAGCCTTTGAGTTTTGGACCGGCAAGACCATGCCCAGTCAGGAAATTTGGCAATGTTTAGAAGAATTGTATAAATAAGGAGGCGCTTATGAAACTGAATGTGAATCTCCCGCATCATCCCTATGATATTCTCATCGAAAAGGGGTCTTTATCTCAGGCTGGAAGTTGGCTGAGTCAGCTTTGGCAGCCTCAAAAGGTAGTCATCGTCACGGACAATCGAGTGGCTAGACTCTATGCGGAAAAGGTCAAACTGAGCTTGGAAGCGGCTGGGTTTGAGGCCTTTGTCTTTGATTTTTTGGAGGGCGAAGCCAGCAAGAACTTAAAGACGGTCAACAAAGTCTATGAGTTTTTGGTCAAGGTTGGTCTGACCCGCAGTGACGGCATTGTAGCCTTGGGAGGCGGAGTTGTCGGTGATTTGGCGGGCTTTGCCGCTTCGACCTACATGCGGGGTGTGCATTTCGTGCAGATTCCGACCAGTCTGACAGCCCAAGTGGACTCCTCTATTGGTGGTAAGACAGGTGTCAATACGCCTTGGGCCAAGAATATGGTCGGAACTTTTACCCAGCCTGACGGAGTTCTGATTGACCCTGAAGTCTTGCATACTTTGGGTCAGCGGGAACTAATCGAAGGCATGGGCGAGGTGGTCAAGTACGGCTTGATTGAGGATAAGGAACTCTGGGATGAGCTGTCAGAAATGGATGGCAGTCCAGAGTCGATTTTGGAGCATGCAGAGAGCATTATCTACCATTCCTGCGATGTCAAGCGTAAGATTGTGGTCGAGGATGAGCTGGATAATGGCGTCCGCCTCTATCTGAATTTCGGCCATACTATTGGGCATGCTATCGAAGCGACAGCGGGCTATGGAAAAGTCATGCACGGTGAAGCCGTGGCGATTGGCATGGTACAGGTTTCCCGTGTCGCTGAAAAGAAAGGCCTCATGCCAGCCGGAATCACAGAAAACATCATCCATATGTGTCAGAAGTTTGGCTTGCCGGTGGATTACCAGCCTTGGAATGAAGCTGCTCTTTATCAGGCCTTGACCCATGATAAGAAGGCTCGAGGGAATTCTATTAAACTAGTACTTGTTCCTGAGTTGGGTTCGGCTAGTATTCACCAGATTCCGCTGGAAGAGATGAAAGAATTTCTGAAGAAATAAGTGCCAGATGGAGTTTAAGAAGATTGGATAGTTTGGATAAAAATAGGCAGGTTGTCCATATCTTTCCATTCCAGAAATAGGAGAAAATGTATGAGATATTTAACAGCAGGAGAATCGCACGGACCACGCCTGACAGCCATTATTGAGGGAGTGCCGGCTGGTCTTCCTCTGACCGCTGACTATATCAATGCTGAGCTCAAGCGCCGTCAGGGTGGTTACGGTCGTGGTGCCCGCATGAAGATTGAAAGCGACCAAGTCGAGATTACGTCTGGGGTTCGTCATGGCTTGACCATGGGCGGCCCGATTACCCTTAATGTCACGAATCTGGATCATCAGAAATGGCTGGAAATTATGAATGCGGCAGATGTGGATGAAAAGAAAAAAGGGCTGCGCAAGATTACCAAACCACGCCCTGGCCATGCGGACTTGGTTGGTGGTATGAAATACCGCTTTGACGATTTACGAAATTCCCTTGAGCGCTCTTCTGCGCGTGAAACGACTATGCGTGTGGCAGTCGGAGCAGTAGCCAAGCGTTTGCTTGAAGAAATCGGTGTGGAGGTAGCCAGCCATATCGTAACCTTTGGTGGCATTGATATTGATGTACCGAATAATCTAACTGTAGCAGAAATCAAGGAAAGAGCTACCCAATCAGAGGTTTCCATTGTCAATCCCGAGCGCGAAGAAGAAATCAAGGCCTATATTGATCAGATTAAGAAAGACGGGGATACCATCGGTGGTGTCATTGAGACTGTTGTTGGCGGTGTGCCGGTCGGTCTGGGCTCCTATGTCCAATGGGACAAGAAGCTGGATGCCAAGATTGCTCAAGGAGTCGTGTCCATCAATGCTTTCAAGGGAGTCGAGTTTGGCGTGGGCTTTGAAGCCGGCCGTCTCAAGGGCAGTCAAGTCATGGATGAAATCCCTCTGGTCTGAGGAAGATGGCTTCACTCGCAGGACTAATAATCTAGGCGGCTTTGAGGGGGGGATGACCAATGGTCAGCCAATCATAGTGCGCGGGGTTATGAAGCCCATTCCAACCCTTTACAAGCCACTGATGAGCGTTGATATTGAGACCCACGAGCCTTATAAGGCAACAGTGGAGCGGAGCGATCCTACGGCTCTGCCAGCAGCGGGTGTAGTTATGGAAAGCGTGGTGGCGACAGTTTTAGCCACTGAAGTCCTAGAGAAGTTCTCTTCGGACAATCTGGAAGAACTAAAGGATGCGGTAGCTCGCCATCGGGAATTTGTCAAGAACTTTTAGAAGTAAGGAGAAGGCATGGAGAGAAAAACAGTCTATATCGCAGGTCTGGGACTGATTGGAGCTTCCTTGGCTCTGGGCATCAGGCGAGCTCATCCTGAGATAGAGATTCTTGGCTATAATCGAAGTGAAGAATCGCGCAGAGTCGCCCTGGAACGTGGAATGGTAGACCGGGTAACGGATGATTTTGCCGCCTTTGCTCCATTGGCTGATGTGATTATTCTGTCTGTGCCCATCAAGCAGACCATAGCATTTATCAAAGATCTAGCGGAGCTGGACCTGAAGGAAAATGTTATCATCTCAGATGCTGGATCGACCAAGGCAGAGATTGTGGCAGCTGCAGAAAAGTATCTGCAGAATAAGCCCGTCCGCTTTGTCGGTGCTCATCCGATGGCCGGAAGTCACAAGACTGGAGCCAAGGCAGCCCATGTCACCCTCTTTGAAAATGCCTATTATATCTTTACGCCCTCTAGCCTGACCAAGCCTGGTACGCTTGAGGAAATGAAAGACTTACTGAGTGGTCTCCAGGCCCGCTTTATCCAGGTGGACGCAGCCGAGCACGACCGAGTGACCAGTCAAATCAGTCATTTTCCGCATATCCTAGCTTCCAGCCTTATGGAGCAAGCGGCAGCTTATAGCCAGGAGCATGAGCTGACTCAGTCTTTTGCAGCCGGTGGTTTTCGAGATATGACGCGGATTGCGGAGAGCGAGCCAGGGATGTGGACCTCTATTCTCTTGACCAATCCTCAAGCTATCTTGGAGCGGCTGGAAGATTTTAAAAACCAGTTAAACAAGGTTGCCGCAGCGATTGAGGCCAAGGACGAGACAGCTATCTGGGAATTTTTCGACCGAGGACGGCAGAGCCGCAAGCAGATGGAAATTCATAAGCGTGCCGGTGTGGACAGCTTTTACGACCTCTTTATTGAGGTGCCCGACGAAGAAGATGCGATTTTGGGTATTTTGGAGCTCCTGCGGGGAATTTCAGTCGTCAATATTCGTATCAACGAGGAAAACCGAGAAGATATCAATGGTATTCTGCAAATCACCTTTAAAAATCACCAAGATTTGGAAAAATCTGCTAAAATAGTAAGAGAAAATACGGATTACCTAGTGTCCGAAGACTAATATAGATTGGAGAACTCTATGTCAAATATTTATGATTTAGCCAATGAACTGAGCAGAAATCTGCGTGATTTGCCTGAGTACAAGGCTGTCGTAGAAAGTAAGAAAGCAGTAGATGCTGATAGCGAAGCGAAGGCTATTTTTACAGATTATCTGGCTTTCCAGCAGGAGTTGCAACAGCTGGCGCAGACTGGTCAGGTACCGACTCAGGAGGTGCAGGACAAGATGACTTCCTTTGGTGAGAAGATTCAGGGCAATGCTGTTCTTTCTGAATTCTTCAATAAGCAACAGCAACTGTCCATCTATCTAGCGGACATTGAGCGTATTATCTTTGATCCAGTGCAGGATTTGCTTAAGTAAGCTAATAAAAAAGAAGAATCTGGGCTGAATACCCAGATTCTTTTTGCTTCAGCTATGATTCCAGAAATTTTAAGAATTTCTGGTCTTTTTATGATAAAATAAGAAGCAACAAAGGAAAGTACGAGGTCACCTATGAAATTATCAACCAATGTAAGAGGTCTGAAGGGCCGTATCCGCGTACCTGGAGATAAATCTATCAGCCACCGTTCCATTATTTTTGGCAGTTTGGCCCAGGGAGTTACTACTGTTCGTGACATTCTGCGAGGAGAAGATGTGCTGTCTACCATGCAGGTTTTTCGTGACTTAGGTGTGCAGATTGAGGACGATGGAAATCTAGTCAAGATTCATGGCGTAGGATTTGAAGGTTTGCAAGCACCGAAAAATAAGCTGGATATGGGCAATTCTGGAACGTCTATCCGTTTGATTTCTGGTGTTTTGGCTGGTCAGGACTTCGAAGCGGAGATGTTTGGTGACGACAGTCTATCCAAGCGGCCTATGGATCGGGTGACCATTCCTCTGCGGCAGATGGGAGTAGAGATTTCTGGTCGGACTGAGCGCGATTTACCACCGCTCAAGATGAAGGGCAGCAGGGAACTGCAGCCTATCCATTATCAGCTGCCAGTGGCTTCTGCTCAGGTTAAGTCGGCCTTGATTTTTGCTGCTTTGCAGGCTCAGGGAGAGTCGGTTATTATAGAAAAGGAAATCACCCGTAATCATACAGAAGATATGATTGCCCAGTTTGGCGGGCAAATTGAGGTTGAGGGCAAGGAAATTCGCATTCAGGGTGGTCAGGAATTCACTGCTCAGGAAGTGACGGTTCCAGGAGACATTTCCAGCGCGGCCTTCTGGCTGGTAGCTGGATTGATTGTGCCGGACTCTAAGATTGTTTTAGAGAATGTCGGCATCAATGAAACTCGTACAGGGATTTTAGATGTGATAGAGGCTATGGGTGGACGGATGACGCTGTCAGATGTCGATCCAGTAGCCAAGTCTGCTACCATCACCGTCGAGACTTCTGAGCTTAAGGGAACGGAGATTGGCGGCGAGATTATCCCGCGCTTGATTGATGAGTTGCCGATTATTGCTCTTCTTGCGACTCAGGCTCAGGGACGGACTGTCATTCGTGATGCAGAGGAGCTCAAGGTCAAAGAAACCGACCGGATCCAGGTAGTGGCAGACGCTCTCAATAGCATGGGCTCAGCTATTACCCCGACGGAAGACGGCATGATTATCGAAGGGAAAACACCTCTTCATGGTGCTCAAGTCAATACCTTTGGTGACCATCGTATTGGGATGATGACAGCTATTGCTGCTTTGTTGGCTCAAAGCGGTCAGGTAGAACTTGAACGATCTGAAGCTATTAAGACTAGCTATCCAAACTTCTTCAACGACTTGGAGGGTTTGATGCATGGCTAAGATATTGCTGGGCTTCATGGGAGCCGGAAAATCTACAGTGGCCAGAGGCTTAGCCCAAGACTTTGTCGATATGGATGAACTGCTCTGCCAGCGGTTGGGCATGTCTATCAAGGACTATTTGATCAGCATGGTGAAGCAGCCTTTCGGACTGCAGAAGCCCAGCTCTTGGCTGAGTTGATCGATACGGACTTGGTCGTCTCAACTGGCGGCGGTGTAGTCGTCAGCCCTGAAAATCGCAAATTACTGACTCAGAATGCTGACAATATCTACCTGAAAGCAGATTTTGAAACGCTCTATCAGCGGATTCAGCAGGATGCTGAGCAGGAGAGGCCCCTGTTCTTAAACCAGAACAAATCAGACTTGCAGCAGATTTTTGAGCAGCGTCAGCCCTGGTATGAGGAAGTAGCGACCCAGGTTATCGATACGAGGCTCAAAAGCCCGCAGGAAATTATTGAGGAAATTCAATGAAAATAGCATTTTTAGGTCCCAGAGGCTCCTTTTCTCACCATGTAGCCCAAGCTGCCTTTCCCAGCCAGGACTTGGTGCCTTATCAGAATATCACTGAGGTCATGAAGGCTTATGAGGCTAGGGAAGTGGATTACTCGGTTGTTCCGGTGGAAAATTCCATTGAGGGCAGTGTCCATGAGACCTTGGACTATCTCTTTCATCAGGCGGACATTCAGGCGGTGGCTGAAATCGTCCAGCCCATTAAGCAACAGCTCTTGGTGACGGATTTAGAGAAGCCAATTGAGAAAATATTTTCTCACCCGCAGGCTATTGCTCAAGGGAAAAAATACATCCGTCAGCATTATCCGCAGGCTGCCATTGAGGTGACGGCTAGTACGGCCTATGCAGCTCGTTTTGTGGCAGAACATCCTGAAAAGAATTTTGCGGCTATTGCCCCGCGCACGGCTGCAGCAGAATACGGGCTTAAAGTAGCAGCCAGCGACATTCAGGAAATGGAAGAAAATTATACCCGCTTCTGGATTCTAGGCCATGAGGTGCCTGAGCTTGAACTGGCTAAGACAGGAGACAAGCAGACATTGGCCTTGACCTTGCCGGACAATCTGCCTGGTGCCCTCTATAAGGCTTTGTCGACCTTTGCTTGGCGTGGGATTGACCTGACCAAGATTGAGAGCCGGCCTCTAAAAACGGCTTTGGGAGAGTATTTCTTCATTATTGACATTGACAACGAGCAGAAAAAATTGGCGGATTTTGCCTATCAAGAGTTGACAAGTCTTGGAATTACTTATAAAATTTTTGGTAGCTACAGTGTGTTTCTGATTCAGGACAAGTAGTAATAGATTGGAGAAGAGATGAAGAAACCAGAAAAATCTTAGCCATCATGAACAGCTCCGCTTAGATTATCTCTATAAAAATTATTATTATCTAAACGATAAAGAAAAGAAAGAATTTGACTATCTGCGTCAGAAGTCCAAGGGGATTGACAGTTCAGCCAGTGCTCCTGACCATGAAGAGCAGCCGCAAAGGCCTAGTGACGCCTATGAGCAGGAGTCTGTGGAAATGGATTCTTCTGGCCTCTTGCCCAAGTACCCTGAGCGTTCTTCTCGCAGCAGAAGAGAAAAGAAGGCGTCGGAAGCTCTGGCCGGAGCTGGTTTGGGACAAGACAAGCCTAATAAACCTCGCAAAAAAATCCGCTTGAAAAGGATTCTGCTTGGGCAGGGATTTTCCTGCTGATGGTCTTGGGGGGCATGATTTTCATGTTTGTCAAAGGCTTGACCACAGCTCATAATGGCAATTCTAAACCAGCAGAAACAGAATTTTTTGACGGTAAGGATACTAAGGACGGGGTGAATATCCTCATTCTCGGAACAGATGGCCGAGTTGGTGACGACTCAACTGAGACACGGACTGACTCTATCATGGTCTTGAATGTTGGTAATAAGGATCACAAGGTGAAATTGGTCAGCTTTATGCGTGATACCCTCATTCATATTGACGGCGTCAGCAATGAGTACACCGATCCGTCGCAGGCCGATTACTATGACCAAAAGCTCAATTCTGCCTATACGATTGGGGAGCAAAACCACAACCGCGGTGCAGACTATGTCCGCCAGATGCTCAAAGATAACTTCGATTTGGACATCAAATATTATGCACTGGTGGATTTTCAGACCTTTGCGACAGCTATTGACACCCTTTTCCCAAATGGCGTCAGCATGAATGCTCAGTTCTCAACGATTGATGGGGAGAAGGTGACTGAAGTTGAAGTGCCAGATGACCTGAATATGAAGGACGGTGTGGTACCTAACCAAACAATCAAGGTCGGTCAGCAGCAGATGGACGGTCGGACCTTGCTCAACTATGCTCGCTTCCGTAAGGATGACGAGGGCGACTTTGGCCGGACCCGCCGCCAGCAGGAAGTTTTGACGGCTGTCTTCCAGCAAGTCAAGGATCCGACCAAGCTTTTTACTGGATCAGAGGCCCTGGGTAAGGTCTTTGCCTTGACTTCAACCAATGTACCTTACAGCTTCCTTTTGACCAATGGTCTCTCTATGGCTGGAGATTCCCGCAATGGAGTTGAGCGCCTGACGATTCCGGAAAATGGCGACTGGGTGGATACCTATGACATGTATGGTGGCCAAGGGCTCTTGATTGACTTTGAAGCCTATAAAGAAAGACTGCAGCAAATGGGTCTCAGATAAGATATATGATATAATGAAAGGTAGGACGATGTCCTGCTTTTTCTTTTGGGAAATGGCAGAGCGATAAAGCAGAAAGAGAAAAATATGTTAAAAAAAAATGATATGATTGAAGTTGAAATCGTGGATCTGAGTCACGAGGGAGCTGGAGTTGCCAAGGCAGAAGGCTTGGTTTTCTTTGTGGAGAATGCCCTGCCGGGTGAACTCATCCGCATGCGTGTGCTCAAGGTCAACAAAAGAATCGGCTTTGGCAAAGTGGAGGAATTTCTCCATACTTCAGACCAGCGCAATGAAAATCTTGATATGGCCTATCTGCGTACGGGAATTGCCGACTTGGGGCATCTGAACTATCCAGCCCAGCTGGACTTCAAACGCAAACAGGTCAAGGACAGTCTTTATAAGATTGCTGGTTTGTCTGATATAGAGGTGCCGCCGACACTTGGTATGGAGCAGCCGCTGGGCTACCGCAATAAGGCTCAAGTGCCAGTCCGTCGTGTTAATGGCCAGCTGGAAACAGGATTTCCGGAAAAATTCCCATGACCTCCTGCCGATTGAAGATTTCTATATTCAGGATCTGGTCATTGACCAGGTTATCCTCTTTACACGTGATTTGCTGCGTCGTTTTGACCTCAAACCTTACGATGAGCAAGAAAAAACAGGACTCATTCGCAATCTAGTTGTTCGCCGTGGGCATTATTCAGGGGAAATCATGGTAATTCTGGTCACAACCCGACCTAAAATTTTTCGAGTGGAGCAGCTGATGGAGCGCTTGACAGAAGCCTTCCCAGCTATCAAATCCATCATGCAGAATATCAACGACCAGCCCGGCAATGCGATTTTTGGAAAAGACTGGCGAACGATTTATGGCCAAAACTACATTACCGACCAGATGCTGGGAAATGACTTCCAGATTGCTGCGCCTGCCTTTTACCAAGTTAATACCGAAATGGCAGAAAAGCTCTATCAGACAGCCATTGACTTTTCCGAACTGACTGCAGATGATGTGGTGCTTGACGCCTACTCTGGCATCGGGACTATCGGTCTATCAGTTGCCAAGCAGGTCAAGCAGGTCTATGGTGTCGAAGTGATTCCAGAAGCTGTCGAAAATAGCCAAAAGAATGCGGCAATCAACGGCATTACCAACGCCAGCTATGTCTGCGCTCCTGCTGAGGAAGCCATCCAAAACTGGCTTAAAGAGGGTATCCAAGCGGATGTCATCCTAGTCGATCCACCACGAAAAGGACTGACCGAGAGCTTCATCAAAGCCAGCGTCAGCATGGAACCCAAGAAAATCACTTATATCTCCTGCAATGTCGCTACTATGGCGCGTGATATCAAACTCTATCAAGAATTAGGATATGAGTTGAAGAAAGTCCAGCCTGTAGATTTGTTTCCTCAAACGCACCATGTCGAGTGTGTAAGCTTGTTAGTGAAACGTAGCTAATCCTCAAAAGGTTCCCCAAACCTTTTGAGTTCCGCAGACGCATCATGTTGAGTGCGTGGCTCTGCTGGTACGAGCGGAATCCTCTGAGAAGTAGAATCAGAATAGCAGTTTATATTCTTACGGAAAATCTAGAAATTTTTTTATAATAAAAATATTATGGACTGACAGAAGTTGATAACTTTTTTAGAATATTACTACAGTTAACAACTAAAAATTGTTAGTTTGGAGAATAAAATAGGATTTTAATGGGTTAATTATATTCTAGATATTGGATGGAATCACTATCGAAAAAGAAAAATGTTTCTGTTAAATTTTTTTAGATGGAACAGAGATAGAATTGTAAGAGACTGTGACTGCTTGGTTGCAGTCTTTTTGTGGCTTTAGTGGTATAATGAACGATATAAGTAAGCTGTTTGGAGGACTAAATGACTGATAGTAATGATGCGAAGAAAGTGGAAAGAGATTCTATAAAAATTGCGGTAGACAACGTAGCAAACCTTTCTGAGAAGATCAAATTGGGACAAAATATTGCAGCTATTTCTATTTTGTCTGGTACCCTTAGTAGCTTTCAATCAGCAGTAAATGCTTCCAATATTTCAGGATTCATTGCGACTTCAAATGCATTAAGTGCATCTAAATTAATGAATATAGCTAATTTTACGACTCCTTCGGCAAGTCTGACTTCATCAATTCAAATTGATAAAAGTGCTATCGATGCTATGTCAGAAGTAATTGCTTCGTACAATAAGATGTTGTCGAGTACACACTTGCAAGCAATTCAAAACATTGCAGAATCCACTAAAAAGTTAATTGCTAGCTATCAGATTGATTATTCAAAGATTTTTAGTAACATCAATGAACTTTTAAAGTCACTGCCTTCGACATACACAAATGAGGAAATTAAACAGATTATTTCTGGAGTTAAACTTTTGGCAGAAAGTGGTTGGGTTATTTATTTTCGTGATAAAAATGTTTATCAGCATATACTTGCTGAGGAATGGAATTACTTGGAGGAAGAATGGATTGAGTTACTTAGGGACAAACTAAGAGATAGGGACTTTATTATTGACTTGCAAAAGTCGGAATGTTACTCAGAACCCTTAGTAAAATCAATGGTTGAGTGCTATTTAAATCAAAATTTCTATGCAGCATACACTTTAGGCAGTTTGGCGATTGATGGCGGACTAAATAGAGTTTCCGAAAGGACTTCTTCAAGTAAGAGAATACCCGTTGGGTATAAAGCGGTTGAAGAAATTGATACTATATTTATCGAGAAGTCGTTGAGTGATGTAGGGCTAATGCATTGGTTGTATAATTTTTTCAAAGATACGAATAGATTTACACTTGATGAACCAAATAGACATATGGTGGGACATGGTCGTTGGGATAAGGAAATCGAAGAAAAAGATTTTTTGAAATTATTTAATACATTATTGTATATCTATGATGAGTATGAGAACTGGTTAGAAATCATAGATACTGTCAGATAAACAATTATGAGAGAGTTGAAATATGAAGATTAGTAAAATATTTAAATATACCTCGCTTCTTATAACGGTAGCACTGTTACTATTTTTTTGGAAAAAAATTATAGTTAGTGAAGTTATTTCTACTAATTTGAACGTTTCACAAGGAAATTTGTTGGCTTTTAACTTTTATATATTGGATAGAATTACTTTTTTTGTATTACTCATATATGATTTAGTAATTATTAAGTTATATAGCGGTATAAGCTATTATTTGTGTGAACTAGGGCAATTTGCAGTAAGAATGAAGAAGATAGGAATTGCACTTTACACAATTAGATTAAATTATTATTTGCTAAGACTAAGTAAATTATTACGTTTGGGTTGGGTAACTTATGGTAGTGGTGAAAAAAGTTCAGTCTGGAGAGGGCTATCTAAGCTCTCCTTGGCTCAGCTGTTAGTTAATATTTTTTTAGAATTATAATAAGTGTACCTATGCTCTTTGCATTTTTATCTGCTTGTTTTTCATTGGGGATATTGAAAGGAGATATTGCATACTATTTGTATAAGCTCCAAGAATTTCTAAGAGGTATTTTACAAATAAAAGTAAATATTGGTGATATCTTTTCAAGATTACCAGCCCTTGTAGCTTTGATGACGATATTACCAATAGTCTTTTTTTCTTCTATTTCTATAGCCAAAAAAACGTGATGTTCGAAAAAAATAATTGATAAGGAAAAATAGTCAATATTTTGAAGAAGTTGTCTTATTATACGAAAAAAATTATTGATTTGGATTGATAAACATATCTATCAATTATCTGAAAATTTTTGATTATGCTATTAGTTGCCAAGACTCAATTGTTGAAACATTTTTTTAAATAAGGAGATTCCTAACTATATAGCATTAGTTGGGAAGCAGTATTATATTCCCAGAGATATTGAGTCATTTAGATTTGTTGAGATAGCAGATCTGACTGAGTTACGAGAAATTATTATTAAATTATCAAGTGATAGATTAATGAAATTTACACGAATATTCTCTGTTAAACGGTTTGATATCTGGTATTTTTATTTTTGGGATTTTCATACATTGAATGCAGAAGAGAAAATCGAAAAGTCTTTCTATACTAAAAAGGGGATGACTTATAAATTAGCTAAACGCCACACTTATCAAAATGATTTTACTCAAGAGCAAATTGAGAAGAGGAGGAAAGAGGAACTTTCTCTTTTATCTTGGTCTATTTATGACGACTTGGAGTTATTATACAGGTTTAAGAGAGCAAGTGATTCATTGAGAAAATACCTTTATTCTTCACGGATGGAGCGATTGATATTAAAAGCATTAAATAAAGATAAGTGACTCCGTTCCATAGTATAATTTTAAACTTGACTGACTATATTCGTTCTATGGTGCAGGAATGCCATATCACCACATATTGAGTGTGTAGCTCTGCTGGTGAAAGCATAGGAATATTTTAGATAAAGGTTTTTTAAGCCCTTATATCCCCGTCTAGATAAAAAAAGACCATCTAAGTTGGTAAATAACTTCAGGAGGTTTATACGCTATGCTTAGATCCTATGTGACTAAAAAGTATTTATTCATCTATTTTGTAGCGATTATGATTACTTGGTTGGAGGCTGTCATTACACCAGCTTTGATTCAGTATATTGTCTCTAGTTTTACCAATCACCAGTTGCATTTGCTGTGGCAGGTCTTGATTTGGGGGATTGTGGGGAATTTGATTCTCTTTCTAGGTTTGGCGGGGAAACGCTATTACTATGCACGAGTGCTGACGGACTTCAAGTTGGGGATTAAGCAGGCTATCTTTCAGACTTTCTTATATAGCCGTCGGATAGCGGATGAAGAGGTTTTGTCCAATCTGGAAAATGATGTGAAACAGCTAGAAGATAACTATATTGAGCCGACTGTCATTATCATTTCTTCTTTGGGATTTACAACCGTTTCCATCTGTTATGCTCTCTGGACTAATTTTTATCTTGGCTTGCTCTTTATCATTTTTTATTCGATACCTGTTCTTTGTAGTAGTATAGGTTCTAAACGCTTGGATGCGATTACTAAGCAGAAGTCCATGGCTAACCAAGGCTATGTCTCTCAGGTGACCAATATGATTGCGGGTGCTCGTTCCATACGGCATTATCGGGGACAAAGCTTATTTTACAAACTGTTTTCCAAAGATTTACACAAGGCTTTAGAGCAAGAAGTCGCCTATGAAAAGCAACGGACTTTAAACAGTTTCTTTATCAATGGGATTGATGCCTTTTGCTCGGTCGCGCCTATTGTCATTGGTGGTTTCATGACCTATTATAATTACCTGTCTGCAGCCAGCTTTGTTGGGATTTACCTAGTATCGCATAATATCGGCTATCAATTTCAAGAGCTATCTTACTTTATCAATACCAGGAAGTCAGCCAAGTCTCTTTGTGATAAGTATCAAAACTTGCTGGGAGAGAAGTTGACAAAGCCTACTGTTCTTAAAGGTTCCGTCTTTCCTATCCAGCTAGAGCGAGTCAGCGTAGAGCGTGATGGTCAAGAAATCTTAGCCCCTTGTTACCTTACCATTGAGGAAGGGGAAAAGATTGCCATTATCGGAGAAAGCGGATCTGGGAAAACAACCTTACTTAACCTAATCTATGGTGAAATCAAGCCTAGTCAAGGTCGGATTCGCTACCATGGACAAGAGCTAAGCTCGGATGAACTGTATCAGGCAGGAGCCTACATTCTTCAGTCCAGCCATGTCTTTGATGGTTTGAGCCTAGAGGAAAATATCGCTCTGGGGCAAGAACTTGATTCTGTAAGGATAGAAGAGATTCTGCAGCAAACTGGTTTGAAAGCTCTCCAATGCAAAACACCCAGCAATCAAACCCTGTCCGGTGGTGAGAAGCAGAGGTTAGAAATTGCCCGTGCTCTCTATCACAATCGCCAATTTATCCTAGCTGATGAAGTTAAAGCCAATCTGGACCTTAAAAACCAAGAGAAAATCAATCAACTTCTCTTCTCTCTCCCACAAGCAATCGTAGAAGTGATTCATCACTATAGCGATGAGGACTTGGAGCGTTATGATAAGGTGATAAAATTGGAGAGATCGGTGGAGGTATAGATTTCAAAAAGGAGTGGCAGAGGCCACTCTTTTTTGTGGCTCGGAAAATAAGATGATTAGCTTTTTTTCCATTTATCATATCCAAAGTACCCTACAGCGTAAAGGAAAACAGTTTTTTCATAGTAGTTAAGCACATTGTCTAAAAGCTTTTGTATTTCAGTTATTAGGAAAGTACAATTTTTTTAAATTCTTTTTCTATCAATACTTAGAATTAAGAAATTAATGGCTAGTTTAGTAACAAATTTTTTTATTCAGGGACGAGTAGATATAGTTTTTTTAGCATCTCTTTTGTTAATAAGAAAAAGGAAGAATATTCAATTGTTCTAACACACTTGAAAGATTATTTGATTAACACTTAGTAACTCTGCTTGAGTATTTGCACATAATTATTGACAGTATCTCTTCTTTCAAAGTATATTGAATAAAAACAACAATTATGATATTCTTATTACTATAAAGAGAAACTAAAAACTATTCTAGGATATTTTATCTGAATCATGTGTAATTTATGTCGTGTTTTTTTCAGTACATAATTACTTCTTTAAGATAAGAATATTCCATGGCTAAATCTTATTTCTAATTAATTTAGAAATCATTAACAAGGAGGATATTATGTCTGAAAGAATAATACATCAAGCTGATCTTCGAGCTATCGAAAACAACTTGCGCTCTATCCATGAAGGGTTACGAGCAATTGATGACAGAGTTGATTTAGCAAACGAAAACCTTCAAACCGTGTACGATGAAATCGGTAGTTTAGCACAAGAATTTCATGATTTCGTGAATATCCAACAAAAAGCTAATAGACTTAGTCAAGCTGAAACTCGACTTGTAAAAATCCGTCAAGAAATTGAGAAGAAATACGGACATTATGATGTTGTTCGTCGTACTACCACAGGAATTTTACAAGCTGATGATTTAGGAATTGTCAAAAAAGAGACAATCAGCACCGCAACAGAAGAACTAATGATATCAACTCCAGGTTACTGGCTTGCTCCATGCTTGGTTGCATTGGCAGCATGGATAAATGATCAACCCGAGTTGGCTGAAAAAGCAGTCAAGGAAGGGATTAAACGAAACGATGAAAAAATCTCACTTTTCTTTGCCTTGATTTGTAGAAGAGCTAACAGAAAGAACGCGTGCCTTAAGTGGGCTCAACGTTATCTAGCTAATCAAGATGAAGAAAATCTCGATAGAAATTCTATAATTATCTTAGATGCTTTTGCGAGTGGACTCTTGGGAGCTGATACCGAAGGAGTCATCTCACGTCAAATGAATGAATGGCTTAGTCGACTTGAAGACAAACCTGGTTTTACTGAACGGCAAACAGAACAATGGTCCGAAGCTATTAATTTAAAAAGAAGCGAACTAGATGAAGATTTATATCCTAATCTAAGAAAATATAGTAATAGTTGGCCTGTTCTAGAGGATATTTTAGCAGGTGCTCATCTCCATGAACAAATGTTAAACTATCTAACTGATATTTTTGAGAAAAAAGGGTCTACAGAAAGTGTCAAAGAACAATTAGATGATATTTTAGACACACTTGTGACTGATTTTGATAACGAGGAATTAGATCTTCGAAAACAAGAAAAATTCGAGCAGTTTGTGGTCGACTTCGGAGGAGATGACAATCGTGCTCATCAAAATATGAATATTGAAGTGACTGCGTTTGAAACCCATAAAGATTTCACCCAGTTGCTTACTGATGCAGCAATGAAACCTGAATCTTCTCACTCGAGTATATCTACCCAAAAATTTGCACTGGCTCTTTCGCGTGATTGGGTAACAAACGCTTATAATGACGTTACTGCAAAAAATCGCATGAAGATTCCTTACGAAATTGAAATTAATGTGGATACTTTTAACGATAAATCAACAGATGGCCAAAACGAAAACGAGTTGATTGAAAAATTTAATTCTCAGATTGACTCTGAAAAAGAACAAGCTTTGTCAAACTACTTCCCAAGTTTATTTGATAAATTCCTTTTGTATGGTGGTATAGCTGTCGGAGTAATCGGTTTAATGATGATGATTTCTGGCAATGTTTTCTTAGGTTTAATAGCTATTATAGCAGGGATTTTTATGGTTCTTAAGCATAAATCAAATATTGAAAACATTGAAATAAGTCGCAAGAAAATTGAAGAACAGTACGAGAATAAAAGAGTTAATGGTGAACAAATTATAAGAGCTACTCTGGCCGAAATTGTAGACTTTAGAATTGAATTTGCAGAGAAAGATGCTGAAAGTGCTAAAGTTCTTGACTTCCTCGAACAAATAAGACCTGAACAATATGTAAACCAGTTGGCATCATCTAATAGAAAGATTAAAATTTGAAGAGGTAATTGACATGGATGAAAAATATAAAGGCGATAGTAAGCTATCATCTAATAACGCCACTCCATTTAAGAGCGTTAATACTGAAGAGGACAACACTGAAGAACCTGTGAGCGTGTTTGCTGAAGGACTCCCTTCATGGGATATTGTGCCTCCACAATTGCTAGTCAGAAGGAAACGGCAGAAATAATGAATAAACCACAAACATATGCAGAATGGATAAATGTCTTAACTATTTTTAAAAATAAAGATGATGATGAAGCTGCTTTAAAAATGATGAAATCTGGGACTATCGAATGGCAATATGGCGTAGCAGAACGTTTCTCTATAAAGTTAATTGACGCTATTAATTACCGTATGAATGTAGCTTCCGATAAGTTTCAAAATGATTTACTAAAATCCCATGGATACGAGGGAGCTATCATTCAAGCAATTCTTTCGTTGAGAAAAGAAATGGCGTTCTTAGCTGAAGCAATCAATCTTCCTGTAATTCCGGATAAAGAGCGGCAACACTACCTAAATCTCGTTATAGAACAAGCTAATAGTATGCAGAAATCTTTAGAAGAATCTGCAAAACAGGACCGAAGCGGGAAAATGTCAAGTATTATTAGAAATCATAAAATTAATTCTTTTTTTAATGAAGGTAAACAGTAAATGAGCGATATAGTAAAAAGCAAAGAACTTCTTACAAGATATTCACTTGCAAGAATCCCTTTTATTGCTATCAATACCATTGAGCCAAGTAGAACATTAGATATGTTAAAGGAAATATCTGAAGAATTACAACTTCCGTTCAATGTACATACTCTCACCAAAGGTGTGTACGATCTTAGTTCTGGTAAGAATGTTAACGATGATAAATCTGTTTATGGTGCAATAGATTACATGACGGAGCAAATGCAGAAGAAACAATACCAAACTATTGTACTGACAGAAGTTCCGGATCTTAGTAATGAAAATAGCGATTCTAAACAAATCTTAGCACTGGTCAATCTAGCCAATGAAACTGGAGGTGTTGTAATAGTTTTTACCAATACCTCTATTTGGAATCAACTTCAACGGCAAGGTATGACAGTAAAAATTGATTTACCTAACGAAGAGGAAATGTACTCAATAATTCAAGAATATATAGACGACTATCGAAATGATATCCAAATCGAATGGGATAACTCAGATATTCGAGAAGCTGCTGCTGCTCTCAATGGGGTAACTAGAATCGAGGCAGAGAACGTTATCGCTGCTTTGATTGCAAATAAGTGCATAAGAAAATCTGATTTAGATGAGATAAGATTTGCAAAAGATCGCCTATTCTCTGATATCTCCGGTCTAGAAAAAATTGTTGTGGATGACTCTGTAAAGGATGTCGGAGGACTTGAGGGATTAAGGAAGTGGCTTAATGAAAAGAAAGAACTGCTGACTCCCGAAAAGAAAGATATGTTACGTGAGAAAGGTTTGCACCCCCCTAGAGGAATACTCCTAGTAGGTGTTCCTGGATGTGGAAAATCTTTATCTGCTAAATCAATTTCTGCTAACTGGAAACTTCCATTATATCGTTTAGATTTCGCAACGGTTCAGGGAAGTTATGTAGGTCAGTCTGAACAACAACTCAAAGATGCTCTAACTACTGCTGAGAATGTATCTCCGTGTATTTTATGGATTGATGAAATAGAGAAAGGACTATCAGGGGCTACTGGTGGGGCTAATGATGGCGGTGTATCTACTCGTATGGTTGGTCAATTCTTATTCTGGATGCAAGAATGCAAAAAACAAGTTTTTGTAGTTGCAACAGCTAATGATGTATCGATGCTCCCATCAGAACTTCTCCGTCGAGGAAGATTTGATGAGCTATTCTTTGTTGATTTACCTACCACAGATGAGCGCAAAGAAATACTTGCTTTGTATTTTAAAAAATACTTAAGTCTAGAATTTGAAGGAGATTTTGCTGATAATATCATTCAAATAAGTGATGGTTTCACTGGTGCGGATTTAGAATCGACAGTTAGAGATTTAGCCTACCGAGCTATCGCTAATAATAATTTTATTCTCAATGAAGAGAATATCATGACTGCTTTCAATAATGTAGTCCCACTCTCTCAAACTAGCCCAGAAAAAATTGAGTCTATTAGAGATTGGGGGAAAGAAAGAGCTGTTCCTGCATCTGGGAAACCAATCGGTGGAGAGGGACTTGTTCATAAACAAAGTGGACCTAAAACAAGAAAGGTGCTTGTTTAATAAGTTCATTTTTTGGACACGGTAACTGTAGTCTCAGTTTCGTGTCTATTTTTTTATAATTCCCTAAAAATAAAGTTCATTTTTTTAGAGTACTATTAAAAGGAATTTTTAAATTGCAAAATATAATTTATAACACAATAAGGAGAAAAAAATAGATGCCTAAACCAATGTTAAATCCATCTCAATCCCAAAAAAACAAACACAAGTAAGCCATATTATGACTTCTAACTTAAAAACAACCACAGATAGATAAATTGAGTTTAGATAGGCTTCTAAGAAAATCACGGTCTAAAGAATATATGGATGCTATTCATCAACTAGATGTAGGAGGACATGTTCATAATCAAAAGGAAGTAAATGAAATCATTAATACAATTAAGTCGGAATTCCCAGATGTGGATATTAATGGAATTCTTCTAGGTTTTGTGGCAAAATGTTATTTAGGAGCACCTTATGAAGCTCATACCCTCGACTTAGTCGGAGAAATCATTGAGCATTATAAACGAGGAGAGACATTACCTAACGGACTCGATAAAGCCAAAAGCATAGCTATACATGGAGGATATGATTTTATCGAAGTTTATACAGATTGTTGTCGAGCAATTAGCTCAAATGGTTCCGTATCAGTAATAAAAGATTAATTGTTCTTTAAATTGATACAAAGGGAGATACAATACCAGAATTATCTGATTACATTATTATCAAGGCTTCACCTAATGTTTTTCAAAGTCAAGATCTAAACAATATTTTAACAAAACATCAGGTAGACGAAGTAATTATTACTGGCTTTAATGCTGAGTATTGTTGTCTGTTTATTGCAGTAGTTGCTATAGATAGAGGGTATAAAGTTACATATATTGAAGATGCAACTGCTAGTGTTAATAATGGAGACACATATGAAATGCCAGTATTAGATATTGTTGACTTTGTAGAGTACATATTGGATTGGTCAGGACAGGTTGAGGTTTTATATTTTGAAGAGTTCAAAAACAGAAATTAAATTTTTCTCAGACTTTGTTTACAAAAAAGAAGGAACTGCTTCTTACATAATTGGTAGGAAAAGCTTAAATCGTTATGTAGAGATTTCAAACGATACGTATAAAATTATTGAATTGATCTTAAAATTAGAGGATTTAGATTTAGTTAAGCAATGTAATAGACTGGTCTCTTTTTAATATTCTCTGCTATACCTTTTATTCCCAAACTTGAACAATGGCTTGAACAGAACCGCTTATAATGGACAGTATAAAAAAGTACACTATACTGTTCTTATAAGGAGGTTCTTTTCTTATGGCTAAAAAATGGCAAACCAGATTATAAAGCGTTTGATTGGAATTTAGCTGAACATATTACAGCATCTTTCAAAGAGCAGCCTAAGGGCTATCGCTATCATTGGCGTCAACTCCAACACCAAAAAATATCTATCGCAATCCAAAAACCATTCATCGTTATATGAGAATCTTAGGGCCCAAATCCCCCATTCACAAGAAAAAATATGACTCTTGTACACAACGTGAGATAAACGAAAAGGCAAGACACGTCCACTATAACGTGCTTGCCCGCAGGTTTGAAGCATCTCGTCCCAACCAAAAACTCGTGACAGACATTAGTTATGTCTATTACAAAAATGGACGGATGTTTCTAAGTGTCATAAAAGACTTATATGACAACTCTATTCTAGCCTATCAGCTTTCCGATTTCAATGATAATCATCTTGTTTTTGATAATTTAGATTTGGTCTTTAATGAAACATGGGATACGACACAATCTTGTATTCTCCATTCAGATCAAGGCTTTCAATATACAAACGTCCAATACTTAAGAAAATTAGATGCCTACGGCGTAACAATCTCCCACTCAGGAAGAGGAAACTGTTATGACAATGCTTGTTGTGAGAATTTCTTTTCTCATTTAAAGAGTGAGTCACTTAGCCTTCACAAACTAGAAACTAGAGATGAGTTGATCCAACAAATTAGCTGCTATATTCAGTGGTATAACTTTGATAGACCCCCAAAAAAATTAAAAGGTATGACCCCTGTGGAATTCAGGGAGTCCTACCTTCATCAATAATGTACTTTTTTTACTGTCCAGTTTAACTGGGGCTTGATAGCTTGCAATCATTTTTTTAAAATAGTATACTAGGGCTAGGCTATGGAATCGTTTGCATAAAGTTGCGATGAGTTTAAACAGTGAAATCTAGGAGATGAAAAGTATGGACTTAACAGCCATTTATCATAGACCGGAGTCGGAGTATGCCTACCTTTATAAAGAAGGTCAAGTGCATATCAGAATTAGGACTAAGAAAGAGGATATAGAGAAAATCCTTTTGCACTATGGCGATCCCTTTATTTTTTTCTTGAGGATTCTTATGAAGATGCAAAAGAGATGGTCAAGGTGACCTCTGATGCCTTATTTGATCATTGGCAAGTAGCTGTTTCTGTGCGCTTTGCTCGGCTCCAGTATCTATTTGAGCTTAAGGATAAAAAAAGGTCAAAGCGTCTTGTATGGAGATAAAGGTTTCACTGACAATAGTCCAGAAAACCTTGCTTTAGAGGGTAATGGTTTTAAACTCCCTTATATTCACAAAATTGATGGTTGCCAGGTTCCTGACTGGGTTTCAAAAACGGTCTGGTATCAGATTTTTCCAGAACGATTTGCCAATGGAAATGCTGGACTTTCACCAGAAGAAGCTCTAGATTGGGATTCGTCTATCAGACCTAAAACTACGGATTTCTTTGGTGGAGATTTACAGGGGATTATTGACCATCTGGATTATTTGCAAGAACTAGGGATTACAGGGCTCTATCTCTGTCCCATCTTTGAATCGCCAAGTAATCACAAATATAATACGACGGATTACTTTGAAATTGATCGACACTTTGGAGACAAGGAAACCTTCCGTCAACTGGTGGAGCAAGCTCATCTGCGTGGCATGAAGGTCATGCTGGACGCGGTTTTCAATCATATGGGCGATCAATCCGCTCAATGGCAGGATGTTCTCCAGCATGGTGAAAATTCAGCTTACAAAGACTGGTTCCACATTCAAGAGTTCCCAGTGACGAATGACAAGCTTGTGAATCCCAAAGAACTGCCTTATCATACCTTTGCCTTTGCCAGCTATATGCCTAAGTTGAATACGGCAAATCCTGATGTGAAAGACTTTCTCTTAAGCGTTGTGACCTATTGGATTGAACATTTTGATATTGATGCTTGGCGACTGGATGTGGCCAATGAGGTTGATCACCAATTCTGGCGAGATTTTCGGAAGGCTGTTTTGGCCAAAAAGCCTGATCTTTATATTCTTGGAGAAGTTTGGCATACTTCTCAGCCTTGGCTAAATGGCGATGAGTTTCACGCGGTCATGAACTATCCACTATCGGATAGTATCAAGGGCTACTTTTTGAGTAGGAGCAAGAAGACCAGTCAATTTATAGCTGAGATTAACAGCCAGTCCATGTACTACAAGCAGCAAATTTCTGAGGTCATGTTCAATCTCTTGGATTCGCATGATACGGAGCGCATTCTAGCGACTGCCAAAGGAGATATCCAGCTTGTCAAATCCGCACTCGCCTTTCTATTTTTACAAAGAGGAACGCCTTGTATCTATTATGGGACTGAGCTAGAATTGGGTGGAGGTATGGATCCGGATTGTAGACGGGTCATGCCTTGGGACCGGGTTTCCAATGACAATGATATGCTCAATTTTATGAAGAACTTGATTCAGCTTCGTAAGGATGTTGCGGACATTATTCAGCATGGAAAATTTAGCTTAGAAGAAATCGCTCCTGATGTGCTGGCTTTAGAATGGCAACATGATCATCAAGTAATCCGAGCTGTTTTTAATCAGTCCAAAGAGAATTATCTCTTAGACAGAGATTCAGCTGATTTGGTGAGTCGATGCCAAACTGATGACGAGAAACTTGTCATCTTACCAAAGGGATTTGTAGTTTATTGTGATGAGTCTAAAAGGTAATGGAGTAGAAATAAAGGAATCCGAACAAACAAGGTCTTAAAAATTCCTTCTTTAAAAGTGTTGGAATTTTTTCATGGTGGTTTAAGATGAAATCAAAAGGACTTCTGAAGAAAAAGTTGATTAATCTAGCTAGTGGGGAGTTGGTCGCTGTTTTAGTATTTTGGATGAATTTTTTCCTGCTTAAAAAGTGGATTTTTACTACTGAAGGCTTCATTTCTATTTCTTTCTCCTTGTTTCTCCTAACTTTTATCTTGATACAAGGTTCCGTTTTTTGGTGGATTTTAATCAAGAGGATTTCCAATCCAGGATTTGCTGAAAAGTATATGGGAAAGATTTACAAGATATTGAAGAAATTGGATTTTATTTTACTAGCTACGGGAATTTTTGTGATATTATTTAATCACGGAGAGTTTTCTACGTTTATCATTTCTTTTTCGATTTGGATGTTTGCTCTTATAGAGTGGGTAAATTACTTTCTATTGCAATTGTCATACAGCTTGAATCCTGCTGTTTTATGGAGATACATTAGAAATAGGAAATTGAAAAAGAGTAAAATAGCAAAGGAAATTGAGAAAATCTTATAAACGCTGATGATTTGCAAAATGATTTCCAAGAACCGAAAGATGCAAGGAGTTCAATCTTATGCCAAGACCGAAAACTAAAGAAGAGTTGATGCTAGCTGCTAAGGAAAACTTTGAGAAGTTACAAACACTCATTTCCAATTTATCTGATCAAGAGTTAAATACACCCTTTGATTTTTCTCGGGATGAAAAGAAGAAAGAGGCCCATTGGAGGCGAGATAAAAATGTAAGAGATGTTTTGATTCACCTCTATGAATGGCATCAGCTCTTGTTGAATTGGGTGCATTTCAATCAAAAGGGTCAAGAGCAGCCCTTTCTTCCTGCACCTTATAACTGGAAGACTTATGGAGAGTTGAATCTGGAATTTTGGCAGAAGCATCAAAAGACTTCTCTTGAAGAGGCAACTGAGATCTTTCATCAGTCCCATCAAGATGTTTTGAAGTTGGCAGACACATTTACAAACGAAGAATTATTTTCAAAAAAAGTCTATAAATGGGTCGGAGGGACTGTACTAGGCTCCTATTTTGTAAGTGCTACCTCCAGCCATTATGATTGGGCTATGAAAAAATTGAAGGCTCATCAGAAAAATTGTAAGGCAAAATAGTCTGTAGAAGACAAGAATTAGAGAGAAATAAGAATGAAAAAATACAGCAAAATAATCATGTCCTGCGCCTGCCTGTCTTTGGCTTTTGGACTGGCGGCATGCGCTAGTTCGCAGAAAAATAAACAAACAAGTCAAACTAGATCGACTTATTCAAATCTAAACAGTAAAAAGAGTGTCGAAGAAGTTAAGAGTTTGTTGGCTGCCAACTTGGATAAAGACAGTGTCGATAACTTTGTCAATCTAGTCAATGACTACAATGGACTTGTTGGTTCTACTGGATTAACGGGCGATTTCACTAAGTTTACCAAAACAGAATATGACGTAGAAAAAATCAATCCTCTATGGCAGGCAAAAAAGGGCGATTTTATCGGAACAAATTGTCGGATTAATACTTATACTTTGCTGAAAAATAGCATCGACATCCCTCAAATAGAAAAAGATGACGAACTCTTGTTCATAGATAATGATTCGATTGACAAGGGCAAGCTCTTTGATGCAAAAGATAAGGAAGATTTTAATATTCTGTTTTCAAGAGTCAAGACTGAAGCGACTCAAGATGTCAAAGTCCATGCTAAGAAGATGGAGGAATACTTCAAACAGTTCAAGTTTAATGAAAAGGCTCGAATGCTCTCTGTCATTGTTCATGACAATCTTGACGGTGATTCTCTCTTTGTAGGTCATGTCGGTGTCTTGGTTCCAGATAAAGATGGCTACTTATTTATCGAAAAGCTGACATTTGAAGAGCCTTATCAGGCAATCAAATTTGCGACCAAGGAAGATGTCTACAAATACTTGCAGACCAAATATAAGGACTACACAGGGGAAGGTTTGGCCAAGCCCTTTATCATGGACAATGATAAGTGGGTAGAGGGTAAGTAGTGTGCTTTAGTTAGCATTAAGAAAATAGAACTGGGAGATTTAGCGTATGGAATTAAAAGATTTTACAGAAAAGGAACAGGAGCAGATCAATCAAGGGCTCAGCACTGCAGAAATTTCCGATAAGGAAACTGCTAAAAAGATTTTAGCACTTGTGCCCCAAGAGTGGATTAAGAGGATTCCTTTCTTCGTGAGAGGGCATGCGACGACCAAGACCGTTGAGAGAGTTGCTAAGCAATATCCTGAACTTTATGCTGTCGCTAAGCAGCAAGGCGAACTTCCTGACAAGGAAAGAGAAGAATTGCGCGTGATTATGACAAGCATTTTTGAAGAAAAGATGAATAAGCATAAGATTAAGTAAGCTTTTTGTAGCTATATAATTGTATATTTTTGGGAAAAAAAGAATAATAGTGTTTTTTTATTATCTATATCCGATTTTTAAAATACAGATAATATAAATTTATATTTTGTTTTATACAGAAAAAAATAAAAAAATGGAGAAGAGTTTTTATATGGATTTATTTTTTTATCAATGATCACATTTGTACTTGGTTTCTTAGCAGAGAAACTATTGTATTATATAATGGCATTCTTAGGCAAGAAAATGAAGAAGAAAAAAACTAGAAACTACTCTAGAAAAATTTTTACACAAAGCCACATCAAGATATAGTAATTACTGCAAGTGGGTTTCCATATTTTTTTCATTTGATTCTATTCAAGAAAGTATCAGTAGTAACAAGAAGCTATTGCTAACAACACCTAAAGAAGTAACAATAGATGATAACTCTAACTTTTTCAAATAAAGATATCCTTAGAGATGATTTCCGTAAATTTATTTCAGAAAATGAATTAGAGACTCAATTGGAAACTATTAGAGAAGAGGTTTTTTTGCTTCTTTTTTAAAAAAGGAAAATGGCAATTACTTTAATGGTAAAATTTTAGGTGTAAATCGTCTTGATGGTCTATCTAGAACAAATGATATAAACGAAGCTCCAATATTATCAATAGACTTCTTTTGAAACAGACTACTACACACATAAAATTGTTGAAAAAAATTAATTCAAAAATTTAACTTTTTAAAAAAAGAAAGTTTAGTGAAGGACTTAAATAGTTCTTACAGCTGGTCTAGAAGTTCTTTTGGAGTAAGCTTGATTCTAATACTTCCAAAGCAAAACGAAATCATTTTGACCAAAAGATCAAGTAGAGCCTCATATACGGGTGGTAAGGAGTGGATATATGTTTCTGTTACTGAAACACTATCTGAAACGGATTTTGATGAGGAAACCCGAAGCCCGGATTTGTTAAAATGTGTATGGCGTGGTATTAGAGAAGAACTGGGACTTTCGGATAGGCAATTAAAAAAAGACACATTAAAGTTTTATGAGTCATTTTATGAAACTCATTTTAAACAAGACAATATTGTTGCATCCGTTGAAATTTCTGAAGATTTAACTTTTTCTGAGATCTATTCTTTGCTTGCAAAAGATAAATTCTTAGAGATATCAGATATTATTACTATTCCTAATGATAAAAAAAGCAATTTCTAACTTTATCGAAGATAATAGAAGTAAAATGAGAGCACAAACTATTTTTTTCTTTAGAAAGCTTCAATGCTAGAAAGTGATAAGTTTTTTAAGTCAAGTTGACTTTAACACTCTTTAAAAAAATTTCAAAAATTTAGAAAAAGTAATACCGCGAACAGATAAGAGAAGAATTGCGCGTGATTATGACAAGCATTTTTTTGAAGAAAAAGATGAATAAGCATAAAATCAGATGAACTCCTACTTTGAAAGAAGTAAGAGGCTTTTAGAAAGTCACTGGATGCAGTGGCTTTTTCATTTGTTTTTTTGGCATGACAAGGCCGGTCGCTAACGCTATTTTTGGATGATGGTTTCTAATTGGGCTTTGGGACTATTCTCCATGAGAATTATTGGCAAAAATGGTATAATGTTCCTATATTTTCTAGAGGAAAAGGCAGGCTATGAAATTACTTTATACAGATATTCGCCATTCCTTAACCAAAGTTTTGGTGGCGGAGGCCGAGAGCTTGGTGGCGACCGGTAAGCGAGTCTTTTATATTGCGCCAAATTCGCTTTCTTTGAGAAGGAGCGGGCGGTTTTGGAGTGTCTGAAGAACAAGGCTTCCTTTGCCATTACGGTGACGCGCTTTACCCAGATGGCTCGGTATTTTGTCCTCAATGATGTTCGGAAAGGACAGAGTTTGGACGATATTGGTCTGGGAATGCTGATTTATCGGACCTTGACAGAGTTAGATGATGGAGAGCTTAAGGTCTATGGCAGGATTAAGAAGGATTCCCAGTTTATCCAGCAGCTGATGGATCTTTACCATGAACTGCAGACAGCCCAGATGTCCTTTGCGGATCTGGAATTTCTTGAGGAGCCTGAGAAGCGAGAGGATCTGGTCAAGATTTTTACAGCGGTGACTGCTGCTCTGAATAAGGGCGATTTTGATTCGTCTTCTCAGATTGCTGTTTTTGCCCAGCATATTCTGGCTGGCGACACAGATGAGGAATTGGCAGATTTGGCCCTTGTTATCGATGGCTTTACTCGTTTTTCTGCCGAAGAGGAATACCTGGTCGGTCTTCTGCATCGGAAAGGTGTGGAGATTGTCATTGGGACCTATGCCAGCCAAAAAGCCTATCGAGCAGCCTTTCGTGAGGGCAATCTCTATCAGGCCAGCGTGGATTTTTTGAGAAAGCTGGCCGAGGACTATCAGGTCAAGCCTGACTATATCCCTCATGCGGAAGCAGAAGATGCCTTTGGGCAGATTTCTAAGATTTTGGAGAGTCGTTATGACTTTTCAGAATCAACGGTTAGTCTTAGTGAGTCAGACCGGTCACAGCTTCAGATTTGGGCTACTATGAACCAGAAAGAAGAGCTAGAGTATGTGGCTAAGTCCATCCGGCAGCGGGTTCATGAAGGTGTGCGCTATAAGGATATTCGTCTGCTTTTGGGAGATGTGGAAGCCTACCAGCTTCAGCTCAAGACTATTTTTGACCAATATCAGATTCCCTACTATCTGGGGCGGAGCGAGTCAATGGCCCAACATCCGCTGGTCCAGTTTGTCGAATCTTTGGAGCGGCTCAAACGCTATAATTTCCAACTGGAAGACCTGCTCAATCTCTTAAAGACGGGGCTCTATGGCGATTTGACTCAAGAAGAGCTGGATCATTTTGAGCAATATCTGCGCTTTGCGAACATTAAGGGGGCAGGCAAGCTAGCCAAGGATTTCACGGCCAATAGCCAAGGGAAATTTGACCTAGACTGTCTCAATCATATTCGTCGCCGAGTCATGACTCCGCTGCAAGACTTTTTCAAATCCCGTAGTCAGACGGCGTCTGGTCTCTTAGCTAAGTTTACGGAGTTCGTCCAAGCAGCCCGTTTGTCTGACAATTTGACGGCTCTACTACAGGGAGAAAGTCAGCAGGAGCAGGAGCGCCATGAGGAAGTCTGGAAGGCTTTCAGTCATGTCTTAGAGCAGTTTGCTCAGGTCTTTGCAGATAGCAAGGTTAAACTGGATGATTTTCTGGCCTTGGTCTTGTCAGGTATGCTTTTGTCCAACTACCGGACGGTACCGGCGACAGTAGATGTGGTCAAGGTCCAGTCTTATGACCTGATAGAGCCTCTAGCAGCTCCTTACGTCTACGCGATTGGACTGACCCAAGAGCGTTTCCCGAAAATCGCGCAAAACAAGAGTCTGCTTAGTGATGAAGACCGGGCTCGGCTCAATGATGCAACGGATTCTCAGGCGGAACTCCAGATTGCCAGCTCAGAAAATCTCAAGAAGAATCGCTATACGGCTCTGTCGCTGATGAATTCTGCTACCAAAGAGCTGGTCTTGTCTGCGCCAGCCTTGGTCAATGAAGTAGAGGACAGCATGTCAACCTATCTGCTGGAATTGACTGCAGCTCCGATTTCCTTGCCCATCATTGTCAAAAAGCCTCAGGCTTCTAGTGACGATATTGGCAGCTACCGAGCTCTGCTTTCTCAAATCATCGAGCTCTACCAAGAGGAGATTGATCGAGAGTGGACAGCGGAGGAGCAGACTTTTTGGGCGGTGGCTGTGCGGGTTCTGCGCAAGAAATTGGCAGCAGAAGGCATCAGCATTCCGCAAATCAGCAAGGAACTGAAAACGGAGTCTCTGCAACCGGAAACACTGCAAGCCCTTTATCCAAAGATCAGCCTCTCCGACTTTCTGCGTCAGCTCTAAACGAATATTTCCGGCATCAGTATGCTTATTTTCTCAAGTATGTTCTGCGTCTGCAGGAAGAGTGGACCATTCATCCAGATGCTCGCAGTCATGGGATTTTCCTTCACCGGATCTTTGAAAAGGTCCTGCAAGATGATTCGTCAGCAGATTTTGACCGGCGTTTAGCGCTGGCTATGGAAGAGACCAGCCGAGAGTCTGAGTTTGAGAACATATACAGTGAGTCAGGTCAGACCCGTTTTGCGCGCCAGCTCTTGCTAGATACGGCGCGGGCGACCGGCCGTGTGCTGGCTCATCCAACCGGGATTGAGACCATTGGTGAGGAGACTGGCTTTGGCTCTGCTTCTAAGCCTTTCCTGACCTTGGAAAATGGCAGAGCAGTGACCGTGAGCGGTAAGGTGGACCGGATTGACCGTCTGACTAAGACAGAGAGTCTGGGAGTGGTGGACTATAAGTCTGGCGATATTAAGTTCAGCTTTGAAAAGTTCTTTAATGGACTGAATTCTCAGCTGCCGACCTATCTGGCAGCGATTGAGGAGTTAGCAGACTATCAAGAGGATAAGGGGACTTTTGGCGCCATGTATTTGCAAATGACCGATCCGATTGTGGCGCTTAAAGATACCAAGACCTTGGCAGATGCAGTCAATCAGTCTATGAAGCCATTGCAGTACAAAGGACTTTTTGTGGCTGATGCTGTCAAGGAGCTTGGCCCGCTCTATGAAAAAAATAAGACCAACTTGCTGAGTCAGGAAGATTTGGACTTGCTGCTGGCCTACAATGCTTATCTCTATAAAAAAGCTGCGGAAGGCATTCTATCAGGCCATTTTGCAGTCAATCCTTATACAGAGAATGGGCGCAGCATTGCACCTTATGTGGAGCAGTTTAAGGCCATTACAGGCTTTGAAGCCAATCTACACTTGGGACAGGCACGCCAATTAGAAAAGCTGGATGCAAGCAAGTTTGATAGGCGACCGACTGGTGAGAAGTTGCGCCAGGCCTGGCTAGAAAAGATGAGGGAGGAGATGGAAAAATGAAGAGAATTCCTTTTTTAACTGCAGAAGAAATTGCTCTTAAGCAAGCCCAAGAAGCTGCTTCGGACAAGCCACAGAAAAAGACGGCAGAGCAGATTGAGGCCATCTACTCCTCTGGCCAGAATATTCTGGTCTCCGCTTCGGCCGGATCGGGTAAGACTTTTGTCATGGTCCAGCGGATTATCGACCAGATTCTTAGAGGTGTTGCTGTCAGCCAGCTCTTTATCTCGACCTTCACTGTTAAGGCGGCAGGCGAGCTAAAAGAGCGGCTGGAGAAGGAACTGGGTCAGGCCTTGAAAGAGGCTGAGAGTCCTGAACTCAAGCAACATATAGCCCAGCAATTAGCTGATCTGCCCAATGCTGACATCGGCACTATGGACGCCTTTAACCAGAAAGTACTTAGTCGCTATGGTTACCTGTTTGGTTTGGCTCCGAATTTTCGGATTCTCCAGTCTGCCAGTGAGCAGCTGATTCTGCAAAATGAAGTTTTCAGTCAAGTGTTTGACCGTTACTATGACAGCGAGCGTCAGGCTTTGTTTAGCCGTTTGGTAAAGAACTTTACTGGTAAGCGCAAGGATTTATCAGGCTTCCGGGAGCAAGTTTATCGGATTTACAGCTTTCTGCAGTCAACCAGCAGTCCTCAGCGCTGGCTGGAAGAAACCTTCCTCTATGGCTATGAGCACAGCGACTTTGCAGCAGAGAGATGTGTGTATTCGGTCAAATCAAATCAGCCCTTTGGGAGCTGGAAGCTTTCTTTTTCTGCCCATCTGGAGCATGAAGGAAGAGAATTTGCAGGTGCTAAATATCAGGAAAATGTCCAAGATGCTTTGACCGTCTTGGCAGGCCTGAATGAACTGTCCTCAATAGACGAAACCGCTCAGATTCTCAAGCAGATCGTGGCACTTTCTCAACTGTCCAATGGCCAGGCCTTTACAGCTCGGGTTGGTAAGAATGCAGACGAGCTCAAAAAAGAAATGGCCAAGGATTACAATGAAGCCAGGAAGCCTATGATTGAGCGGCTGCGAAGCTTTGACCAGCAGCTTTATCAACTGGACTTTATTGAGCAACACCAGGCTGAGTGCCTGCCTCTAGTTGAGCTTCTGCGGGATTTTGTGGCGGACTTTGCACAGGCTTACCTGGAGCGAAAGAAAGCAGAAAATGCCTTTGAATTTGGTGACATCAGCCATTTTGCTATTGAGATTTTAGAGAGATTCCCAGAGGTGCGTCGCTTTTATCAGGAACGCTACCACGAGGTCATGGTGGATGAGTATCAGGATACCAACCACACGCAGGAGCGCATGCTGGACTTGCTTGCCAGAGGGCAAAATCGCTTTATGGTGGGTGATATCAAGCAGTCTATCTACCGTTTCCGCCAAGCGGATCCGCAGATTTTTAGTGATAAGTTTAAAGCCTATCAAGAGGATAGCAGTCAGGGCAAGCTAATCGTCCTTAAGGAAAATTTCCGTAGTCATCTTGAGGTGCTGAAAGCGACCAATGATGTTTTTAAACGCCTGATGGATGAAGAAGTCGGGGAAATTGACTACAATGAAACCCACTATCTGGTGGCTGGCAATCCAGCTAAACGTGAGCCTAATCTAGCTAACCGCGCTTCCTTCTTAATCTATGAAGGCTCTAAGGAGAGTCCGGAAGAGGAGGCTGATGAAGGCTTGCCACAGGCAGTATCAGCTGGGGAAGTGGACCTAGTCATCAAGGAAATCATCCGCCTGCACAATGAAGAAGGAGTGGCTTTTAAAGATATTACGCTGCTGACAGCATCCAGAACCCGCAATGATTTGATTTTAGCTGCCTTTGAGCAGCACCAGATTCCGCTGGTACCAGATGATGGCGCCGCAAACTATCTGCAGTCAGTAGAGGTATTGGTCATGCTAGACACCCTGCGGACCATCAATAATCCTCTGAATGACTATGCCCTGACCGCCCTTCTCAAGTCTCCTATGTTTGACTTTGGTGAGGACGAGCTGGCTCGGCTATCCCTGCAGGCCAGTCAAGAGCGTTCTCAAGAAAATCTTTATGAAATTGCTCAATGCCCTTGAAGGAAGAGGTTTGAACCCTGCTTTAGTCACCCAGGAACTGCAGAAAAAGCTGCAGCATTTCCATGAGACCCTGCAAGGCTGGCGGACCTATTCCAAGACGCACTCCCTGTATGATTTGATTTGGAAGATTTACCAGGACCGTTTCTACTATGACATGGTGGGGACTCTGGCCAATGGTGCCCAGAGACAGGCCAATCTCTATGCCCTCTCTTTGCGGGCTAATGAGTATGAAAAGTCTAGCTTTAAAAGCCTGTCTCGCTTTATCGGGATGATAGACCGAATCTTAGAAAATCAGCATGATCTAGCCAGTGTGCCAGTAGCGGCGCCTAAGGACGCCGTTCGTCTCATGACCATTCATAAGAGTAAGGGGCTGGAGTTCAAGTATGTCTTCCTGCTCAATATGGACAAGGCCTTCAATCGTCAGGATAGCAGCTCTGCTATTATCCTTAGCCGAGCCAAGGGAATCGGCATCAAGTATGTAGCGGATGTATCAGTGTCTGTGGAAGACCCCTATGCGCCGAATCAGCTGCGCATTTCTATGGATACACTGCCTTATCAGCAGAATCTAGCGGAGCTGCAGTTGGCTAGTTTGTCTGAGCAGATGCGCTTGCTTTATGTGGCCATGACGCGGGCTGAAACCAAGCTCTATCTGGTCGGCAAGGGCAGTCAAGAGGCCTTGGACAAGCGTCAGTGGGGCAAGAGCCAGCAAGGGCGTTTGTCTGCCAGTCTGCGCAGCCAGCTCAGTAATTTCCAAGACTGGCTCTATGCTATTCAGGCTGTTTTTTCCGATGAGAATCTCGCCTACGAGACCCGTTTTGTTACTGATGAGGAGCTAACTGCTGAAGAGATAGGGCGAATTAATGAGCCTGTGCTCTTTCCAGCGGATGATTTGGCTGATAATCGTCAGTCGGATGATATTCGTCGGGCTCTGGATATTTTAGAAAGCGTGGACCGGCTGAATAGCCAGTACCGCTCTGCCATTGAGCTGCCTAGTGTGCGGACACCTAGTCAGATTAAGAAATTCTATGAGCCAATCATGGATACGGACGGCCTGGACATCATGGATGAGCGAGCAGCTTTTCGGCCTCAGCCTAGCTTTGAGTTGCCTGATTTTGGCAAGAAAGCCAAAGTGACTGGAGCGCAAGTCGGCAGTGCCGTTCATGAGCTCATGCAGCGGATTCCTTTGGATAGCCGTCCTAGCATGTCCGTACTTCGTTCTGTCTTGGATCAGGTTCAAGTTGATGACGCAGTCAAAAAGCAGATTCATCTGTCTAAGATTGCATCTTTCTTTGAGACGGATTTAGGACGACTCTTGATTGAGAATAGTGACAGAGTTCGTCGAGAAGCACCATTTGCCATGCTCAAGAGAGATGAGGCCAGCGGTCAGGAATTTGTTTTGCGGGGGATTTTGGATGGTTACCTGCTTTTTGAGGACCGGATAATTCTCTTTGACTACAAGACGGATAAATACAAGGATTCGTCTGAGTTGATTGCTCGCTACCGTGGCCAGCTAGACTTATATGCTCAAGCTCTCAGTCGTTCTTATGGCATTTCGCAGATTGAAAAATATCTGATTTTGCTGGGCGGGGAGCAGCTGCAAGTAGTTCAGGTGGACTGATTAGTTTGTCGTGTCTGGAAAGGAAGGAAGCCTGTGGAACAGTTAGAACGCATTCAAAAAATGGAAAAGCACCTGAATAAATATTCTCAGGTATTGGCAAGAGCCCAGGAAGCTTTAGCTGAGCTGGAGCGCTGCCAGTCAGATTATATCCAGTTGAGGGACTACTATACTAGTCAGGAATTTTTTGATGATTTAGAATTCTCGAATAGACCGGATTTCCCTGAAAATATAGCTTGCGGCGTCTTAAGCGAAGATGCTGTCTATGACCTGATGGGAGAGCATTTTGAAACAGCAATCAATCTGTTGGATTTGTCCAGTGCTATGCTGAAAGAACGTTAATTCATTTAGAAAGAAAAAAATATTTAATTTTTTTCAATTTTTCCTCTTGCTTTTTTTAATAAAAAAATTCATGTAGAATATTCAACAATAAATTGAAAGCGATGAGAGAAAAAGTCTGAGACAAGAAACAGAGAGTGCCTAATGGTGAGACGGCATGCAATCCTTAGACGACACATTCTTGAGTGCGGATGCGAAATCAGTCAGCAGTCTGAGACTAGTGTCCGACGGTTGATTGCCGTTATCAATCTGGAGTCTTGTACTCCCAGAGGGTCCTCAGGCGACTGAGGGCTGAATAAAGGTGGAACCGCGTGTCAACGTCCTTGCAAAAGTTTTTTGCGAGGGCTTTTTTTATTATATTTAAACTAGAAGATTAACCTATTTTTCCTTTACCAAAGCGGTAAAGTTCGTCTTTCATTTATTAGAAGTTTTTAAAAGATAATCAGAGTCAGATAATGGCTAGTGTGTGAAAGAGAGGTGGCAAGATGGTTAAGCTAAAAGGTCTCAGGCAGATTAATCCCTATGTAGCAGGGCAGCAGCCCAATGAGCCAGACATGATTAAGCTCAATACCAATGAAAATGCTTATGGACCAAGTCCTAAGGTGGCAGAAGCCCTACAGAGCTTTGATGTCCAGGAGTTGCGCAAGTATTCCAGTTTGGATCAGGCGGAGCTCTGTCAGGCTTTGGCGGCAAATTTGGGTGTATCGTCTGACCAGCTCATTATCGGCAATGGCAGTGACGACATCTTGTCCATGGCTTTCCTGGCCTTCTTTAACAGCGGCGAGTCGGTCTTATTTCCGGACTTGACCTATGGTTTTTACAAGGTTTGGGCGGACCTTTACCATGTGCCTTTTCGAGAAATCCCTTTGACAGATGATTTTGAGGTCCATCCGTCAGATTATTTTGGAGACAATGGCGGTATTATTCTAGCCAATCCTAATGCTCCGACGGCGATTTATCTGCCGCTGGAACAGTTGGAGGAAATTCTGGCGTCCAATCAAGATGTGGTCGTGGTGGTGGACGAGGCCTATATTCACTTTGGCGGTCAATCTGCCCTGCCTCTTCTAGAAACCTATCCCAACCTCTTTATCACACGGACCTTTTCCAAGGATGCTGCTTTGGCTGGTCTGCGGGTGGGCTACGGCATCGGTCATCCAGACTTAATAGCTGTCATGAAAGCTGTTAAGGACTCCATCAATCCTTACTCAGTGGATATGTTAGCAGAGCGTTTAGCCCTTGCGGCAGTGAAAGATTGGGATTATTATCTCGAGACCGGTAGAGCCATTCAAGAGACCCGAGATTGGTTTGCTGGGGAATTGGCTGCGCTGGATTTCCAAGTCCTGCCTAGTCAGACCAACTTTGTCTAGCCCAGCCTAGTGGAATCTCTGCAGCAGAGCTTTTCCAGAAGCTAGAGGAGCGTCGGATTTATGTGCGGTATTTTCCAAAAGCAGAACGAATCAAAGACTTTCTGCGTATCTCTATCGGACGGCGAGAGGAGATGGAAACTGTCCTAGCAGCTATCAAGGACATTTGCAGCAGCTGAGAGTTTGACTCAAAGCCAGCCAGTGTAAGAATAGAGCAAGAAAGGAAAGCAGCCTATGAATAAAATCACCCTTCCGATTGGCATGCATGACAAGCTTTTCAAGAGGGCGCGTGTAACCTACGAGATTGAGCGGAACATCAGTGATTTCCTGATGGCTCAGGGCTTCAATCGGATTGACACGCCGACTTTGGAGCATTTTGAGGTCTTCAGTGACCATGTGGAGCCCCATCATTATCATCTTTTCGATAAAAAAGGCGAGCTATTGGTGCTGCGGCCGGATGTGACCAGCCAGATTGGTCGGGTTATTGCTTCGACCAGGGTGCATACGCCGACCAAGTTTTCCTATTCAGGCAAGGTCTTTCACTATCAAGAAGAGCTGCGCGGTCTTGCCAACGAGCTCAGCCAAGCTGGTATTGAGATTATCGGTTATCCAGCTCGCGAGGCGGTGCTTGAGGCGATCAAGACAGCCAAGCAGTCGCTGGATTTGGCGCAGGTTAAGTCTTATCAGTTCGAGTTTTCCCATGCAGCAATCCTGCAGACAATCCTAGAGAGTCTGGCCTTGGATTCGAAGGAGGAGGCCCAGCTACTAGATTATATTCGCAAGAAAAATCGAACGGGGATCTTTGAATTCACCCAGACCAGATCTAGTGAATTTGATGAGTTTTTACAGGAGATGCCTTATCTGTTTGGACCTAGCCAACAGGTTTTAGCTAGGGCTAGAGAGATAGTTGACAACGAGCGGATATTGACGGCTCTAGATGATATAGAGCAGGTTCTGCAGAGCCTATCAGGCTTGCTGGAACAGACAACTATGGACTTGGGGCAGGTAGCGGCCATGCCTTACTATACTGGATTGACTTTCAAGGTCTTTGGCGACCGAGTGCCAGATGCCTTTCTATCAGGTGGTCGCTATGACCAGCTTTTCAAGCGCTTCGGGGCAGCAGAGCTGACAGCTATCGGCTGGTCCCTAGACATTGACAGTGTCTATCAGGCCATTCATGATGACCTGCCTGACGAGGGCGGAAAGGAAGGTGATGGCAGATGAGTCAGATTACCATTGCCCTGACCAAGGGGCGGATTGAGGAAGATACGGTCAAGCTCTTGACCCAGGCTGGCTTTGATATGTCCTTCATGGCAGATAAGGGGCGCAGCTTGATTTTTGAAAGCCCAGACAGTCGCTTTCGCTTTCTCTTGGTCAAAGGACCTGACGTGACAACCTATGTGCGCCATGGAGTCGCTGATTTGGGCATTGTCGGCAAGGATATTCTCTTTGAGCATCCGACCGGCTATCTGGAGCTGCTGGATCTGAACTTTGGCCTTTGTAAATTCTCACTGGCCTCAGTTCCCAGCTACGATCCTCATGATCACAAGCGCAAGCGAATTGCGACCAAGTACCCGACGGTGGCAACTGATTATTTAATCAAAAGGGGGAAGATGTGGAAATCATCTCCATCCAAGGCAGTGTGGAGATTTCACCGGTGTTGGGTCTGGCGGATGCCATTGTTGATATTGTGGAGACAGGGCATACCCTGTCAGCTAACGGCCTGCTGGTTTTTGAGGACATTTGTCGGGTGTCAGCCCGGCTCATTGCCAATCAGGCTTCCCTGAAAAATAACCCGGATATCATGCCTTTTGTGGCAAAGATTGAATCCCTAGTAGGAAGAAAAGAGGTGGCTTTTAAATGACAATTATCAAGCGTTTAAGCGGAAGTAACGAAGAAATTTCACGGATTTTATACGAAGAGCAACTGCAGCTCAGCCAGCAGAACTTAGATGTGGAAGAAGCAGTGGCTGAGATCATAGAAAGAGTCAAACAAGACGGTGACCAAGCTTTAAGAGACTATACCATGCTCTTTGATAAGGTTGAGGTGACAGATTTTGAGATTGGGCAGGAGCTGATTAATCAGGCTTTTGAGGAGATTGATTCAGAGGTCTTGACTGCCCTGAAAAATGCCCAAGCTAATATCGAATCCTACCACCGCCAGCAGTTGGAGACTGGTTTTGAGGACAGTCCCAGCGAGGGCGTTGTCCGTGGTCAGTTGATTCGGCCGATTGAGCGAGTCGGCACCTATGTACCTGGCGGCACCGCAGCCTATCCGTCCTCCGTCCTCATGAATGTTATCCCAGCCAAGATTGCCGGTGTCAAAGAAATCATCATGATTACACCGCCCCAAGAGCACTTTACCCCAGCGATTTTGGTCGCAGCTAAGCTAGCTGGTGTGGATCGGATTTTCCAAATTGGCGGAGCACAAGGTGTAGCTGCCCTGGCTTATGGAACTGAGACTATTCCCAAGGTGGATAAGATAACGGGACCTGGCAATATCTTTGTGGCTACAGCCAAGAAGATGGTTTATGGTGTCGTGGGAATTGACATGATTGCCGGACCTTCGGAGATTGGAGTCATTGCAGATTGCTCAGCCAGTCCGGTCTATGTGGCAGCTGACCTCTTGTCGCAAGCTGAGCACGACAAGCTGGCTCGGGCTATTCTGGTGACCGACTCGGAGGAGCTGGCAGACCAAGTCGAAGCAGAACTGGACAGACAGCTGAAAGAGCTGCCGCGAGAGAAAATCGCGCGTGCTTCGATTGAGAACAACGGCCGTATCATCCTTGCGCCTTCGAAGGAAGCCATGTTTGAGCTCATGAATCAGGTGGCACCGGAGCATTTGGAAATTGCCATGGACGATGCCTACAGCTATCTAGATCAGGTTGAAAATGCTGGCTCTGTCTTTCTGGGGCATTATACCAGTGAGCCGATTGGTGACTACTATGCAGGAGCCAACCACGTTTTACCGACAACCAGCACCAGCCGTTTTTCATCAGCTCTGGGAGTCTATGACTTCATCAAGCGCATCCAGTACACCCAGTACAGCCGCGCTGCTGTAGGGGCGGCTGACAAGGATATTACCAGTCTGGCCTATGCAGAAGGCCTGCAGGGACATGCCAAGGCCATCGAAGCCCGCAGACAGGAAAAATAGAAGGAGTTGCCATGAGACAAGCTGAAATCAAGCGTAAAACACAGGAGACCGATATTGAACTGGCTGTCAATCTTGACCAACAGGAGCCGGTAGCTATCGAGACCGGTGTCGGATTCTTTGACCACATGCTGACCCTTTTTGCCCGCCACAGTAGGATTTCTCTGACGGTCAAGGCTGAAGGCGACCTTTGGGTGGACAGCCACCATACGGTTGAGGATGTGGGCATCGTATTAGGACAGGCTCTGCGTCAGGCTTTGGGAGACAAGGCAGGTATCAACCGCTACGGCACTAGCTTTGTGCCCATGGATGAAACGCTAGGTATGGCCAGTCTGGACTTATCTGGCCGTTCCTATCTGGTCTTTGAGGCGGATTTTGACAATCCCAAACTTGGGACCTTTGACACCGAGTTGGTAGAGGAATTTTTCCAAGCCCTAGCCTTTAATCTGCAGATGAATCTGCACCTGAAAATCCTTCATGGCAAGAACAGCCACCATAAGGCAGAAAGCCTCTTTAAAGCGACTGGCCGAGCTCTGCGGGAGGCTATTACGATAAATCCAGAGATTCATGGAGTCAACTCCACCAAGGGCTTGCTCTAGCTTGTCCTTCTGAGTGAAAGGAGTTGATGTAGAGATGATGATTGTTATTGATTATGACGCGGGAAATACTGCCAATGTCCTCCGTGCTCTGGCTCAGGTCGGAGTAGAAGCGCGCCTGTCAGCTGATCCGCAGGAAATTTTAGCTGCCGATGGGTTGATTTTACCAGGTGTCGGTGCTTTTCCTACTGCCATGCAGGAGTTGGAAAAGCGAGGGATGGTTTCAGTTATCCAGCAGGCTGTGGCCGATGGTAAGCCTCTCTTGGGCATTTGCTTAGGCATGCAGCTCCTGCTGGAGTCTGGATTGGAGAATGGTCAAAGCTCTGGACTGGGTTTGATTCCCGGTGTTTGTCGCCGGATTCCGGACCAGGCTGGTCTGCCTGTGCCTCACATGGGCTGGAATGACTTACAGCTCCAGCAGTCGTCTGCCTTGACAGCTGGTCTCGAGGGCCAGTCAGTCTATTTCGTCCATAGCTACTATACGGATGTTTCGGAGGAGTACTTGGATGTGACGGCTGATTATGGGCTGCCTATCCCAGCCATGATTCACCGAGGATCAATCTTTGGCTGCCAGTTTCACCCAGAAAAGTCTGGTGCTGTCGGTCTCGGTATTCTAGAGAAGTTTAAGGAGTATGTCTATGAAAATACTGCCCGCTATTGATATCAAAGACGGCCAGGCCGTCCGCCTTTTTAAAGGGGATTTTAGCCAGAAGACGGTAGTCAATCCCGATGTCTTGGAGCAAGCTCAAGTTTTCAAAGAAGCTGGGGTTACCATGATTCATGTGGTTGACTTGGACGGGGCCTTAGAAGGTCGGGCGGCCAATCGAGATTTGATTGCCCAGATTAAAGTAGAAACTGGTCTAGCTATCCAAGTCGGGGGCGGCATCCGCAGTCTGGAGCAGATTGAAGATTACCTGGCGGTTGGCATTGATCGTGTCATTATTGGCTCTATGGCTGTTAAGAATCCTGAATTTGTTGAGGCTGCGCTGGAGCGCTTGGAAGCAGCAAAATCGTGATTGGCATTGATGCGAAAGAAGGTCTGGTTGCAACTGAGGGTTGGCTGGAAACCAGCAGTCAGGACTATATCAGTCTGGCGCTGGCCATGGAAAAAATCGGCATCCGTCTCTTTGTCTATACAGATGTGGACCGAGACGGGACTCTTACTGGCCCCAATATCCAGCATTATCAAAAATTGCTGGCGTCCCTCAAGCATGCTCAAGTCATTGCCTCTGGCGGCATCCAGTCAGCGGATGACTTAGAAGAGCTGAAAAAGCTAGGCTTGGCTGGTGCCATTGTAGGCAAAGCCTATTACAGTGGACGAGTTAGCCTAGAGCAGATCAAGGAAGCAGAAAGGGGCTAGCCATGCTGAAAAAACGAATCATTCCCTGTCTGGATGTCAAGGACGGCCGGGTGGTCAAGGGTATCAACTTTGTCAATCTGACTGATGTGGGCGATCCAGTTGATGCGGCCAAGGCTTACTATGAAGCCGGCTGTGATGAGTTGGTCTTTCTGGACATCACCGCCACCCATGAGGAGCGGGATACGACGGTCGAGATGGTCCGGCGCGTGGCGGAGCAGGTTTTCATTCCCTTTACCGTCGGGGGCGGCATTCGCACGGTTGAGGACATGAAGCGGATGCTTCAGGCTGGTGCGGATAAGGTTGCGGTTAATTCCTCAGCATTGGCAAATCCTCAGCTTTTAGCAGACTGCGCTGAGAAATTCGGCAACCAATGTGTGGTGCTGGCCGTGGATGCTAAGAGAGAAGCGGATGGCAGTTGGCATGTCTATCTGGCTGGTGGCCGCAAGGACAGCGGTCGCGACCTGTTAGACTGGGTTCAAGAAGCTGTCGGTCTCGGAGCGGGGGAAATTCTTCTGACCAGTATGGACAAGGACGGGACCAAGTCTGGTTTTGACTTGCCAATGCTGGAAGCCGTCTCCCAAGTGGTTTCCGTTCCCATCATCGCATCTGGTGGTGCTGGCAGTAGCCAGCATATCCTAGAAGTTTTTGAAAAGACTGCAGCGACAGGTGCCTTGGCCGCTTCAATTTTCCATTATGGTCAGGTCTCCATCGCAGAGACCAAAAAAGCCATGCTGGAAGCTGGATTGGAGGTGCGCATCTGATGACAGAAGTGAAGTTAGATTTTCAAAAGCAAGGCGGTCTTATACCTGCCATTATCCTAGACCACACTAGCAAAGAAGTGCTCATGCTGGCCTATCTCAATGAAGGAGCCTACCATCTGACCCGCACTAGCGGTCAGATGTGGTACTGGAGCCGGTCACGTCAGGAGCTTTGGCATAAGGGAGCCACCAGCGGCCACTACCAGACCGTCAAAAAAATCACAGCTGACTGCGACCTAGATACCCTGCTGATCGAGGTGGATCAGCTGGGAGCTGCCTGCCACACCGGTGCTAAATCCTGCTTTTTCCATACAATCTGGGATGAGCAAGACGGCAAAACTGACTAAAAGCTCCCTTACTTTAGTACTTGGTTAATGCAACAATAAAACCAAGAAATTAGTATCAAGCCACCAGCCCGCCATTGGAAAGAATTGCTTTTTATAGTAAAATAAGGACAGTAACAAGGAGATACTATGCTAGAAACCCTCTATCAAGAAGCCCTCAAACGTAAAAAAGAGCCTAAGGAAGGCTCCTATACCAGCTATCTCTATGACAAGGGGCTGGACAAGATTCTCAAAAAAGTCGGTGAAGAAGCAACTGAAGTAGTCATTGCGGCTAAAAACGCTGACAAGGACGAGATGGCCAATGAGACAGCTGATTTGCTCTACCATCTGGCGGTCGCTCTCGTCGAGACTGGTGTCAGTCTGAAAGAGGTAGAAGCCGTCCTCCAGGCCCGTCAGGGCAAGCAGAGCCGGATTCACGATCGACCTGAAATTGACCAATACTAAAGTGACACAAGATTTGCAGAAAGGCGGTTCAGCATGCGCGACAACCATCTTCATACCTATTTTTCCTATGATTCTGAGGCAGATTTCTGTGACTATCTGGACCATTATGAGGGCGAGATTGTCACCACTGAGCACTATGATTTGTCCAATCCCTACCCCTATGAAGCGACCTCGCCCCACGATGATGTGCCTGACTATGTGGCCTATTCAGCAAAAATAGCAGAGCTGAACCAGCAATATGGCAACCGCATCAAAAAGGGCATTGAAATTGGCTATTACGCTCCGCGTAAGGACGATATCCTATCTTTCCTAGCAGACAAGGATTATGATCTCAAGCTCCTGTCTGTCCACCACAATGGCAGTTTTGACTATCTAGAAGATCCGGTCTTGCAGCTGGATAAGATGGAGCTGATTCCCTCCTACCTGAGAAAGTTAGAAGAGGCCATTGAGGCTGTGCCAGCGGATGTACTAGCTCACTTTGACTATGGTTTCCGAAAATTTGCGCTTACCGTAGAGGAGTTAAACTTTTGAACCAGAGTTGCGACAGCTTTTTCAAAAGATGATTGACCATGGTCTGGCTTTTGAGCTCAACTGCAAGTCCATGTATCTATATGGACACGAGGAACTCTATATCTACGCTCTCTCTCTAGTCAAGGAGCTGGGCGGTCAGCGCTTTTCAGTGGGATCAGACGGCCACAAGCTGGAGCATTTCCGCTTGCAATTTGACCGAGTTGCCAAAATCTTAGCGGAGGCCGGCATAGGCGAGGAGCAGTTGATCTAGAAGGAGAAATCATGGCCGAGATTAGGCCCTTAAAACCAGAGGAAATCCCGCTCTTAGAGGAATTTCTTTACCAAGCTATTTTTATTCCATCAGGTCTAGAGCCGCTGCCCAGAAGTATCTTGAAGGAACCAGAATTAGAGATGTATATCAAGGACTTTGGTCAGCAGCCAGATGATTGGGCTTTAGCAGCAGAAGTGAACGGCCGGCTGGTCGGAGCTGTTTGGGTTCGCATCATGAAAGATTATGGCTATTATGATGACCAGACTCCCTCTTTATCCATTTCATTCCTGCCTGAGTTCAGAGGGCAAGGTCTAGGGCAGCAGTTGGTGACGGCCATGCTGGACTTGCTCAAGGCCAAAGGCTATTCAAGTGTCTCCCTTTCCGTTTCCAAAGACAATCCCGCTCTTCGCTTTTATCAAAGACTGGGCTTTGTAAAGGTTGAAGAGAGGGAAGAAGATTATTTGATGCTGTGCCGATTGAAATAAGAAAAGAAAACTCATGAAACTAGAACGTTTAATTTATATTCTACTAGCCCTTTTGAATAAGAGGCAGATAACAGCTAAAGAAATTGCTGAACGTTTTGAAATATCTACTCGTACCGTATATCGAGATATGGATACACTCAGCTTAGCTGGAATCCCTATCTACTCAGAACGCGGAGATAAGGGTGGCTTTTATATACCGGATGACTACAAGATGGACAGTAGCTTTCACAGAAGAAGAAAAGCAGTTTATCATCAATATGAGCCAAAATGTTGGCAAAATTGTTGGCCATCCAAGTTTTGGCAGTCTTGAGCATAAGTTTGCTTCTCAAGAGGCGACCGATAAGGTCAATCCATTTTATTTTGATCTCAGTTCGTGGTCTCTCAATACAAATTATTTACTTGAAATTGAGCAGGCTATACAAAGAGGGAAGAAAGTTTCCTTTTCTTATTTTTCTAAAAAACAAGAACAAAGCCAGCGAACGATTCTTCCTTGTCGTCTGATTTTTAAACTAAATGCTTGGTATGTTATCGGCTACTGTTTAGAAAAGTTAGATTTTCGTTTTTTCAAACTTAGCAGGATTCGTGATTTGCAGCAAGTAGAAGAGGCTGTCGATGTTGGAGATTACCCGCTTTTATCTCAAGAAAAGTTAGAGCTTTTTTTAAATCCATCCAAAGATAAAGTTGAAGGCAGTAAAGAAGAAGTGGAGTTGATTTTCACAGAATCTGCGCTTCCAAAAATTTATGACCACTTCACAGAAGAAGAAATCACTGTTGAGCAAACCAGAATAAAGGTATATGCTTTCAGAGCATTGACACCGGCCTTTTTCGAATTGATTTTAAGTTTTGCTCATCAAGTAAAAGTCATATCGCCAAAAAAACTGCAGGGTAAATTAATTGATTCTCTTCAAAAAAATCTTCAGCAATATGACAGACTGTAGTCATATTGCTTTTTGTATAATCTTAAATGGCTTGAAAATCTCATTGTTTGAGTGCTTGCCTAAATTATTTTGGAGGTTCCAAATGGATACAAGAAGATTAGCAGAAAGCTATTTTACCGCAGTCAATAAAGGTGGCTGGGAAGATTTCGTAGCTGAAAACTTTAATTATGGAATGTGCGACAGTCAGGAGATCAGGCAAGGGCGTGGTGTTTATCTGCAAGGTGCAGGTCAATTCTATGCTTTAAGTCAGCATCTTGAAGTGAAGAAGTTATTGGTAGAGGGACGAGAAATAGCGGCTTTAAATCGCTATCGCCTGAAGTCGCCACAAGGAAATCAACTAGAATTGGATGTCGCAGAATTTTTAAAATTTGACGAATCAGACAAATTAATTGCATCCACCATTTACTTTGATACTCATCGTTTCCAAGAGTTTATGCAAGGGAAATAGGCATGTAAAAAAGTCACTGAATGGTGGCTTTTTCAGTAACCAATGGCTTCTACAAATGCTTTATCGTATTATTTGTAAGTTTTCTTGCCAAGTGGTAAAATAAAGCCGAAATAAAATATGTTGTCCTAGAGCAATCTAATCGATTAGGAACAATGAATTTGACTGTTCTTCGTAGTCATATAAAGGAGTTGATTTTATGACTAATACTAGGCGAGCAGTGCTAGCACTGAGCTTGGGTGTTTTGTTATTGCTAGCAGCGGGAGTTCTACTGCAGGTTCATTTTTGGAGAATGATCATTTTGCTAGGTCTATTCTTTTTTGCGGAAGTATTTATCATCTGGTACTCTGGAAGTAAGTCTAAGTTGCAGATTAATGGCAGGCAAAGCCTTGACCTCTTCTGGCTTTATATCAAACGCTTGAAAATCTTTTATGTCACAATTGTGTGTCTTGCGATTCCTTTCGTTTCCTTGTCTTCCAAGCCTGCTTTCGATTTGTTTTTGTGCTTGAGCTGTTAGTATTCTTACTCTTAAGCAATTATATCTTTAGCTCTCATGGCATTCAACCGCCCAAGAAAGAGAGAACTTTTAAAGTCTAATAGATTTGTTTGCAGCAGTTGATTTGACTGCTGTTTTTTCAAAAAAGAAAAAAACCTGGATTTTTCCAGGCTTTTTAGTGAAATGTGCAGGCTTAGTGTGCTACACGTTTGCGAGCTGCTTTTTTACGGTTTTCTTCGATGAAAGCCGCTTTTTGTTCTTCAGGTTCGATGACTTTTTTCTTAACTGCATATACTGCGCCTGCCACAGCAGCAACAGTAGCTGCAACTCCTGTAAGAACGCCTTTTCCAAATCCTTTAGCCATGTGATTTCTCCTTTTCTGAACTTTTATTATTTATGTTATAATTAATAGTAACGAAAAATCAAAATTTTTTCAAGGAAAAAAGATGAAAACCAAGATAATTGTGATAGTGGGGCCTACAGCAGTTGGAAAAACGGCTCTGAGTATCGAGGTAGCCAAGCGCTTCAATGGCCAAATCATCAGCGGTGACAGTCAGCAGGTCTATCGTGGCTTGGATATTGGCACGGCCAAGATTCGTCCTGAAGAGAAAGAGGGCATTCCCCATCATCTGCTGGATGTGCGGGAGGTTGGAGAAAGCTACTCGGCCTATGATTTTGTGACTGAGGCGGCTCAGGCTATTCGCGAGATTGCGGCTCAAGGTCAGCTGCCCATCATTTGCGGCGGCACAGGGGCTCTATATCCAGAGCTTGCTTGAGGGCTACCATCTGGGCGGAACCGTCCCTCACGAGGAGATTCTGGCCTATCGGGCGCAGCTGGACAGTTGGTCAGATGAGGATTTGTTTGAAAAAAATAGCAGAGCTGGGTATCGAGATTCCCCCAGCTGAATCGACGCAGGGCTATGAGGGCGCTGGAGATTGCCCATCTGGGTGGTCAACTAGAAAACAATCAACCTGATTATGAAGCCCTGCTGATTTGCCTAGATGATGAGCGACAAAAACTTTATGAGCGAATCAATCAGAGAGTAGATCTGATGATAGAAGATGGTCTCTTAGAAGAAGTCCGTTGGCTTTTTGAGAAAGCTCCGACCAGTCAAGCCAGCAAGGGTATCGGCTACAAGGAACTTTTCCCCTACTTTGAAGGTCAGATGAACCTAGAAGAGGCAGTGGACAAGCTCAAGCAGAATACCCGTCGTTTCGCCAAGCGCCAGCTGACTTGGTTTCGCAACCGGATGTCCGTGACCTTCTATCAGGTGGGAAATTCAGACTATAAAAATAAGGTCATGGAAGACATCAAGAATTTTCTGGACAAGTAGCTGGCTGACCAAATCTTAGTAAGGATATGAGATGATAGAAACAGAGAAAAAAACAGAGCGAGTCTTTCTGGTCGGTGTGGAACTAGCAGACACGGAGAATTTTGACCTATCTATGGAGGAGCTGCAAAGTCTGGCTAAGACTGCAGGGGCTGAGGTAGTCGGCTCCTATAGCCAGAAGCGGGAAAAGTATGACAGCAAGACTTTTGTCGGTTCTGGCAAGTTAGAAGAGATCCGGCAGCTGGTTGATGCCGAGGAGATTTCGACCGTCATTGTCAATAACCGTCTGACACCTCGGCAAAATGTCAATCTGGAGGAAAGCTTGGGCGTCAAGGTCATTGACCGTATGCAGCTGATTTTGGATATTTTTGCCATGAGAGCTAGGAGTCATGAGGGCAAGCTACAGGTGCATCTGGCCCAGCTTAAGTATCTGCTTCCTCGCTTGGTTGGCCAGGGTATTATGCTCAGCCGTCAGGCAGGTGGAATAGGCTCTCGCGGTCCTGGTGAAAGCCAGCTGGAGCTCAATCGACGCAGTGTCCGCAATCAGATTCATGATATTGAGCGCCAGCTCAAAGCAGTGGAGAAAAATCGGGCTACTGTTCGTGAAAAACGGCTGGAATCCAGTATTTTCAAAATCGGCCTCATTGGCTATACCAATGCTGGAAAGTCCACTATTATGAACTGCTTGACCAGCAAGAGCCAGTATGAGGCAGACGAGCTTTTTGCGACGCTGGATGCCACGACCAAGAACATCAACCTCAGTGGCCAGCTCAATGTCACTCTGACAGACACAGTTGGCTTCATTCAGGATTTGCCTACAGAGCTAGTATCCAGCTTTAAGTCCACACTGGAAGAGAGTAAAAATGTCGATTTGCTGGTCCATGTTATTGACGCCAGCGATCCTCATCATGAGGAGCATGAAAAGACCGTTCTGGACATCATGAAAGAGCTGGACATGCTGGATATTCCCCGGCTGACTCTTTATAACAAAGCGGACAAGGCGGAGCATTTCACTCCGACCTTGACTCCTTATTCTTTGATTTCGGCTAAGGCGCACAATAGCAGGGCTCTTTTGCAGCAAGTCCTGCTGGAGCGGATGAAAGAGCTCTTTTTGCCTTTTACCATCAAGGTAGCACCGGCTAAAGCTTACAAGATTCATGATTTAGAGAAAGTCGCGATTATGGGGAATCGAGAATACATAGACGATGTCGAAACCATTTCAGGCTGGATTGCCGAGAAAAACAAATGGAAGCTGGAAGAATTTTATGATTGATTATATTGACTTGGCCCTCAAATACGGTGGTTTTACTAGCCTAGATAGGGTTTACTTAGAGCAAGTATTGGCTGGCCTGACAGAAGAGCAGAAGCTGAGCTTTATCACACCACCGCCTAGCGTTATCAATGCTTACTTTGCTGAGCTTTATCAAAAGAAAAGTCCGGAAGCCGCGACAGCCTATTTTTTAGAAATCAGTCAGGCGCTGGACTTGTGGAATCCGGAGCCTAGCTTTGTAGAAACTAAACCTTTTGTCCGACTCAATCTTTCTGGCAAGTCCTATGGATTTTGCTATGAGAGCGAGAAAGTCGGCTTGGTCTTTCCTGAAAAGCCAGAGCCGGTAACAGCTGACTTGCTCTTTGAAATCGCTCAAGTCTTTCCACAGTATTTGGTCTACGAAGAAGCAAGGAGAATAAAAATGCTACCTCTCAAAGCTGAGTCGCAAGTCGTGGACAGTCAGGCGCTGACTGCTTTGACTGATTGGGAGCAGCTAGCTGATGGCAGCCAGAGAGTTCTGGGCTACAATCAAGATGAAGTCAGTCAGCTGGCCCAAGCCTATTCTGGCAGGAAATATTACCACTCGCAGAATCGCTCTGCCATGATTTATATCATTTAGAAAGAAAAACATGCAATTACAATTTTTAGGAACCGGAGCCGGTCAGCCATCCAAGGCTCGCAATGTGTCCAGTCTCGTCCTCAAGCTTTTGGAGGAAATCAATGAAGTTTGGATGTTTGACTGCGGTGAGGGAACCCAGCACAAGATCTTGGAGACGACGATTAAACCGCGCAAAATCAGAAAGATTTTCATCACGCATCTGCATGGCGACCATATTTTTGGCTTGCCGGGCTTTCTATCCAGTCGTTCTTTTCTGGCTAATGAAGAGCAGACGGACCTAGAGATTTTTGGTCCCAAAGGCATTAAGAACTTTGTCCTGTCTAGTCTGCGCGTGTCTGGTTCTCGTCTGCCTTATCGGATTGATTTTCATGAGTTTGATGAAGATAGTCTGGGCAAGATTCTTGAAACGGACAAGTTCACAGTTTATGCGGATAAGCTGGATCACACAATTTTCTGTGTGGGCTATCGGGTGATGCAGAAAGATTTGGAAGGAACGCTAGATGCGGACAAGTTGCGGGCAGTGGGCGTTCCCTTTGGCCCCCTCTTTGGTAAAGTCAAAAATGGTCAGGATATCGTCCTAGAAGATGGTACCAAAATCATCGCAGCCGACTATATCTCAGCTCCTCGTCCGGGCAAAACTATTGCTATTCTGGGTGATACTCGGAAGACTGCTGCCAGCGTCCGTCTGGCAGTGGCAGCAGATGTGCTGGTCCATGAAGCGACCTATGGCAAGGGAGATGAAAAACTTGCCCGTAATCACGGTCATTCTACCAATATGCAAGCCGCAGAAGTAGCCAAGGAAGCTGGTGCTAAGCGCCTCCTGCTCAATCATATCAGTGCTCGCTTTTTGGCCAAGGACATCAGCCAAATGCGTCGCGATGCTAGTGCTGTCTTTGAAAAGGTTCATGTGGTCAAAGACTTGGAAGAGGTGGAGATATGATTTTACAGTCTCGGACAGTTTCGTTGAGAGGAAAATAAGATGACAGTTGAAAATCGTTTATTTGATAAAGCTGATTGGTATTTTGAGGATGCATTAACCAACTATATTTATAGTTATAACTTAGAAAATGAAGAATTAACACAAGATGATTACCGGGAGGTTCATCGTTGGGCTGCGAATCATATTGGCTTCTTCGTTACTTGGCTCATCCAGCATGATGCAAAGGAAATGATGATTCCTGATGAAGAAACATCATTTCAAAGTGTCAAAGACGAGCAAACTTTGGGTGTAGATTATGTTCTAGACTGGTGTGACGGAAAATTAGGAACAATGGATATCAAAAAGGATTTTCAGGCTTTTGTGAACGATTATTATGAACATCAGTATATGAAGGACTACTCCAAATTTGTAGTCGATGACTTGTACGACCTACCTTTGGAATTTTTAGGTAGCTGGGAGGATTATCATCTTTTTGCTCCTGTCATTGATCAAGCCTATGCTGACTATTTAGCTGGAAAAAGATTTCATTAAAACGATTAACACTTTGAAAGGGATAGAGATGCGCACCATCATCATCACAGGGGCTAGCGGTGGGCTGGCTCAGGAAATGGTTAAGCTCTTGCCACATGACCGACTGATTTTGGTCGGACGGAGCAAGGCTAAGCTGGAAAAACTATATAGAGAAAGGGAAAATCTTGACTTAGTGGAGCTTGATATCACTGACAGCTCAGCTTTGGAAAGATTTGCTGAGCGGATTGACAGTCAGTACGGCCAAGTTGATGTCCTAGTTAATAACGCTGGCTATGGGATTTTTGAAGAATTTGACAAAATCACTTCCAGTGATATCGAGGCTATGTTTGAAGTCAATACCTTTGCCCTGATGAACCTGTCTCGTATCTTTGGAACTCGCATGAAGCAGGCAGGTCAAGGACATATCGTCAATATCGTTAGTATGGCCGGCCTCATTGCAAGTAGCAAGTCTAGTCTTTATTCAGCGACCAAGTTTGCAGCGATTGGTTTCCAATGCCCTGCGTTTGGAACTCCTGCCTTTTGGGGTTTATGTCACGACGGTGAACCCAGGTCCTATTAAAACTTCCTTTTTCGATCAAGCGGATCCTGATGGTTCCTATGTAAAAGCAGTGGACAAGTATATCTTGGAGCCTGACTTTGTAGCAGGCAAAATTGTCAACTCCTTTGGCAAAAAGAAGCGGGAAATGAATCTACCAGGGATTCTCAATCTAGCTCACAAGCTTTATACCCTTTTTCCAAGAATTGCCGACAAGATGGCAGCCGATATGTTTAACTATAAGTGAGGTCTCATGACAGCTAATCTACAAGCCTACAAAGCTCATCTGCAGGCGCCTTGGGGCAAGCTTCAGTATGATATTGTTTTTGCCTTTCTAGAGTCGCTGAGGGGCCAGAAAATCCTTGATTTCGGCAGTGGTTTTGGAATTGTGGCTGATTTTCTAGCGAAAAACAACCAAGTGACCGCCATCGAGCTGAGCCCAGAAATGATTGCTGAGCGAAAGCAGAACTTTTATTATGAGCAATTGCAAGGCAGCTTGGACCTTCTGCAACAATTGCCAGATCAGTCTTTTGATGTCATCATCTGTCATAATGTCTTAGAGTATGTATCAGACCCTGCTCTTTATTTAGCAGAATTTTCCCGCCTCTTAAAAAAGGACGGCAAAATTTCTCTGGTCAAGCATCACGAAGTTGGGCGGATTATGCATACAGTGGTTTTTGAAAATGATCCAGAGAAGGCCCAGCAGCTTTTGGCGGGTCAGGAATATCAAACCCACAGCATGGGAGCTGCAAAGGTCTATCAAGTCCAAGATGTGATTTCAGGTCTCCCATTAGAAGTTGAAGATTATCAAGGACTACGAATTTTTTACGGGCTGCAATCCAATGACTACAAAACCGCCCCTGACTGGGCTGAAAAGATGCTTAAGATGGAGCTAGCAGTCTGCAACCAATCTCCTTATCGAGACATCGCTGCTTTTCAGCATGTTTGGCTAAGGAAGGATCGAGAGATTTAAAATAAGAGGATTTACATGAAATTTTTTTAAAGAAACAAAAGGATTATTTTTGCTTTATGTTACATTTATAATTGGTTGGTTTTACTAATAGGTCCTCCCTTGAGTTTTTTTGCCTTAATTCTACTTGCTTTCGGTTTTGGCCAAGCATTTAGTACAGGCCAAACTTCTTCTTTAGAGTCGGGTATACTATTAGGTTTTCTTTTTTTAGTTTTGATTGGTATTTATGGGATTTTTTTACCTTGTAATGTGGTTTAAATCACTAAGAAACTCGTTGAAAACGGGAAAATCATCTTTTTTTGCAGCTCCAATTAGTTTAGTAATGACAATGATATGTCAGCTGCCTGTTTTTATTCTTATCTGCAAGGGGTTTAACTTACTTAGTCAGTACAGATCAGAAATATTCCTAGGTCAACTTTACTCTGTGTTGACATTTTCTCTTTATCTCTATTGCCAGTATGGGAGAAAAGGTAAGAAAAGCAATAAAATTCTATATCTTTCCCAAGTTATTAATTTTTTACTAGTTTTTTTCTTTTTTAGCTTATCAAGTTTACTATCCTATATTTTTTTAAAAATAATCTAGTTTACAGATCTAAATGTTTAATAGAAAGTAGCAAGAAAGGTAGATTGTCGCCTTTCAGCATGTTTGGCTAGCCAAGTCTTAAGTTAAAGGAAAAAAGTGTTCATTTACATCTTAAACAAACCTCGTAAGGAGGAAGCTTGATGCAAGGGAGAAGTCATAGAGCCAGAGCAACCAGTCAATTATGCCCTGCTCAGCCTTTTTCAATATATCGCTTCTGTGTTTGTGATTATGGTCCATTGCCAGAGGCTTTTTGAACATGAAGCTCTACATTTTATTCAGAAGAGTATGTTTGGCCGCATGGCGGTCCCTTTCTTTTTAATTTCTTCAGCCTATTTTTTCCGATTACGCTGGAAGCGAGAGCACGGTTCTACGAAACTGACTCTGTATATCAAAGGTATTTTTAAAGGCCTATGGCTTTTGGAGTTTGGTCTATCTTCCCTATGCTTTGACTTACTTCCAATCTCTGCACTGGCCTCTCTACCTAGCTCCGCTGGCTATTCTAGCAGCGCTCTTCTACATCGGAATGAGCTACCAGCTCTGGTATATTCCTGCCTTTCTCTTAGGTTTGCTGATTGTACATTTTTTTTATATAGGAAGTTGGGTCCCAAGAAAACATTTGTTCTTTTACTAGTTCTCTACGCTTTAGGTGCTATTGAGACTTATCACGCCTATCTGGCGCCTAGTCTGCTGACAGACTGGTATGATGCCTATGCCAAGCTCTTTTTCACTAGCAGGAATGGCCTTTTCTATACGCCCATTTTTATCTATTTAGGCTACTTTCTAGCTGATTACGAGCAGATAGCCTTATTTCAGAAAAAAACGCTGGCTGTCTCTTCTGTTGGCAAGTCTTTTCCTGGCAGGCGAAGGAATACTGGTTTACATCAGGCAGGGACTGGATAAAAACTTTTTCTTTGCTCTCATTCCCTTTACGCTCTTCTTATTCAATTGGCTGTTAAAAACTCAGTGGAAGCGTGAAAAAAACTGGCGACATTTAAAAGATTTAAGTATCCTTTATTTCTTCCTCCATCCTATTTTTATTGAGTTATCTTTTTTTCTGCTCAAATCCCAGCAGCTGACCAAGTGGGAAAATGGCCGTTGGGCCTTCCTTCTGACGATTATCCTGACCCACCTGACGTCAGAGTTGGTGATTCGATGGCGAGGGAAGAAAATCATATAGAGCGTTAAGAGCAACTATCAATTTTGAATAGAATTAACTATAAAACATTTCAAAGGAGTTCCACATGCTTAAACGTCTACAACAGCAGCTGGCTTTTACCAATGAGCTGGAAAAGCTGAAAGCCACTCATCGCAACAATCGAACCTTGGACGCTTATCGTTTTGAAAATTCTGCGGAGCATAGTTGGCAGGGGGCGCTTATGGCGCTAGTCTTTCGAGAATATATCCCTGAAGAAGTTAATCTGGAAAAGGTCATGTCTATGTTACTGATTCATGATTTGGGCGAAATATATGCTGGCGATACCTTTATCTTTGACGACGTGGGCAGGAGCGATTCTTACGATAGAGAGCTGGAGTCCTTGAAAATCAGCTTGGACAAGCTACCGTCAGATCAGCAGGAATCCTTTTTAGGGCTCTGGCAGGAATTTGAAACCGGCATTAGCATAGAGGCTAAATATGCCCGAGTGCTGGACGCTCTGGTTCCTCTGCTCAATCACTTGGAAGTTGCTCAGCCCCATGACAACCCTCATGGCCTGACCAAATCGCAGGTTATTGCGAAGAAATCCTTTATCCAAGAAACCTCTGAAACTCTTTGGGAATTAGCCCAGGAAGTTATTGACCAAAGTGTTGCCAAGGGGCTTACCTAGATGAGTGAGGCTGATAGCCTTACTCGAAGATAAGAAGTTTGAGACTGGTTGAACCAGTCTTTTCATGTTATAATATTCAGACAAGATTGAACGGAGAAAGTGTTTCACTTATCATGATTAGCTCAAAATACGACTGGCAGTTTGCCACAAATTTTACAGACGAAAAATTTTTAAAAAAGGCTAAAAAAGCTGGATTAGAACCTGCCGCTGCTAGTCTCCTTTACCAAAGGGGTGTGCAGACTGAAGAAGCTTTGCAGGAATTTTTGGAGCCTAGTTTAGACCAGCTTCACGACCCTTATGACCTGCATGATATGGAGCGGGCAGTGGAGCGCATTCGAGCAGCGATTGAGAATTACGAGCAGATTTTAATCTATGGTGATTATGATGCTGATGGGATGACCTCGGCATCTATTGTCAAGGAAGCCTTGGAGCAGCTGGGGGCTGAGTGTCAGGTTTATCTGCCCAATCGCTTTACGGACGGCTATGGTCCTAATAGCAGTGTTTACAAGTATTTTATTGAAAATCAAGGCATCTCGCTCATTATTACGGTAGATAATGGAGTGGCGGGCCTTGAAGCTATCGAGCTTGCCCAGTCTCTGGGCGTGGATGTCATCGTGACGGATCACCATTCCATGCCTGAGGAGCTGCCAAATGCCTATGCGATTGTCCATCCGGAACATAGCGGAGCGGATTATCCTTTCAAGCATCTAGCTGGTTGTGGAGTGGCTTTTAAGTTGGCAACAGCCTTGCTGGAAGAAGTCCAAGTCGAACTTTTGGACTTAGTTGCCATCGGTACCATTGCCGATATGGTCAGTCTGACGGGGGAAAATCGGATCTTAGTAAAATACGGCCTTTCCGTTCTCAAAAACACCCAGCGAGTAGGACTTCAGGAACTCTTCAAAATAGCTGGTATTCAGCCTGATGAACTGGATGAAGAAACGGTTGGTTTCCCAACTTGCTCCCCGACTCAATGCCTTGGGAAGGCTGGATGATCCTAATCCAGCGATTGAGCTTTTGACTGGCTTTGATGACGAAGAAGCTCGTGACATTGCTCTCATGATCAACCAGAAAAATGACGAGCGCAAGGAAATCGTTCAGCAGATTTATGAAGAAGCACAAACTATGCTGGACCCTAAGAGACCAGTGCAGGTGCTGGCTAAGGAAGGCTGGAATCCCGGTGTACTAGGGATTGTCGCTGGTCGCTTGCTGGAAGAGCTGCACCAGCCAGTCATAGTGCTTAATATCGAGGATGGCATCGCTAAGGGCAGCGCCCGCAGTATTGAAGCGGTCAATATCTTTGAGGCCTTGGACAGCCACCGTGACCTCTTGTAGCCTTTGGTGGGCATGCTGGAGCGGCTGGAATGACCCTTGAAGCAGACAAACTAGCAGAGCTATCTGATATCCTGACAGCCTACATCTTAGACAATGATTTAGATTTGACTGGCAAAACAGTCCTGTATTTGGACGAGGAGCTGCACCTGCCAGAACTGACCCTGGATACACTCAAAAGCTTTGAAAAACTGGCGCCTTTTGGTATGGATAATAAGAAGCCGCTTTTTTACCTCAAGGATTTTAAAGTGGACAATACTCGGACTATGGGAGCTGGCAATAGCCATCTCAAGCTAAAAATTTCTCAGGGAGATGCTACTTTTGAAGTAGTAGCTTTTGGGCAAGGAAGCCTGGCGACAGAGTTTGCCCAAACCAAGAATCTGGAGCTGGCTGTCAGCCTCTCTGTCAATAAATGGAATGGACAGACCAGTATCCAGCTCATGCTGGTAGATGCTCGTGTGGACGGCGTTCAGCTTTTCAATATCCGTAGCAAAAATGCGACGCTGCCTGACAAGGTTCCAGTCTTGCGTTTCACAGAGGAGTTGCCAGATTTGACAAATAGCAGAGCGGTTGTGGTTTATGACCTGCCTGATGATTTGAAGGTCTTGAAGAAGATTCTTCAATCACAGGATTTTGAAGCGATTTACTTTAAGAATGAGATTGCCAAGCCTTACTATCTGACTGGTTATGGCAACCGTGAGCAATTTGCCAAACTCTACAAGACTATCTATCAGTTTCCCGAGTTTGATGTACGCTATAAGCTTAAGGATCTAGCAGCTTATCTGAAAATTGACCCAATTCTCTTGGTCAAAATGATTCAAATTTTTGAAGAGCTGGGCTTTGTCAGCATCAAAGAAGGCGTCATGACGGTCAATAAGGAAGCTGAAAAGAAAGAAATTGAAAACAGTCACATTTACCAAGACCTCAAGCGCCAAGTCAAGGAACAAGAACTCATGGCACTGGGCACCGTGCAGGAGATTTATGATTATTTGATGGCATCAGACTGAAAATTGTGTAGGTAATATCGTTAAAAAGTGAGTGTCTTGGATCTATGGCTCAGCATGTTAGGGAAAAGTAAGTTTCGTTCTTGGAGCTAGTAGAAGAAGTGATTATAAAGATTAACCAACTCAATCCAGGCCTCAATATGATGATCTATGAGTGGCTCAGACATGATTTTTTAGATTGAATAATAGATACCAATAATAAAGTAAGTTTTCTATTACCATTTGGATGAAAAAAAGTGATATAATAGAGAGTAAAAAAATTTTTTGAAAGAAAGTATATCATGAATTTAAAAGACTACATTGCAACAATCGAAAATTATCCAAAGGAAGGCGTGACATTCCGCGATATCAGCCCATTGATGGCAGACGGAAATGCTTATAGCTACGCTGTTCGTGAGATTGTTCAGTATGCGACAGACAAGAAGATTGACATGATCGTTGGACCGGAAGCTCGTGGCTTTATCGTGGGCTGTCCAGTTGCCTTTGAGTTAGGAATCGGCTTTGCTCCAGTCCGCAAGCTTGGTAAGCTTCCTCGTGAGGTTATCTCAGCTGACTATGAAAAAGAGTACGGTGTTGATACCCTAACCATGCATGCCGATGCTATCAAGCCAGGTCAGCGCGTTCTAATCGTAGATGATCTCCTTGCGACTGGTGGAACAGTGAAGGCAACGATTGAGATGATTGAGCGCCTTGGTGGTGTAGTAGCTGGCTGTGCCTTCCTTATTGAGCTGGATGAGCTCAAGGGTCGCGAAGTTATCGGCGATTACGACTACAAGGTTCTGATGCACTATTAATACATAGTTTCTAACTATATCTAGTTAGAGAAAAAGTATAATTGAAAACTATATCTCCTTTCAGTATAATGAAAGTACATTGGATAAACAAAGAATAGGCTGGAAAAGTATTTCCAAGCCTTTCTAACGATTGAAGGAGATATTTTCATGCCAATTAAGATTGATAAGAAACTGCCAGCTGTTGACATTTTAAGTTCTGAGAATATCTTTGTCATGGATGACGATAGGGCGGACCATCAGGATATCCGCCCTCTGAATATTCTGGTACTCAATCTCATGCCCCAGAAAATGGTGACGGAGACTCAGATACTGCGCCACTTGGCTAATACTCCGCTGCAGTTGACTATTGACTTCCTCTACATGAGCTCTCACCAGTCTAAAACGACACGTGCAGAGCATATGGAGACTTTCTATAAGACTTTTGATGAGGTTAAGAATCGCTATTTTGATGGCTTGATTATCACTGGTGCACCGGTAGAGCATCTGCCTTTTGAAGCGGTGGACTACTGGGAAGAGTTGCAGCAGGTGATTGAATGGTCCAAGACCCATGTCTTTTCGACTCTGCATATTTGCTGGGGAGCTCAGGCTGGACTTTACGCTCGCTACGGCGTGGACAAGCACCAGATGACGCGCAAATTATCGGGTGTCTATAGCCAGTCATCTGATAGCAGCAGTCTGCTTTCGTGGTTTTGACGATGAGTTTTATGCACCGCATTCCCGTCATACTGAAGTTCTGAAGGAAGATATTGTCAATCTGACCAATCTGGAAATTCTCTCATATGGTGAAGATACTGGTCTCTCTGTGCTGGCTAGCCGTGACTTGCGAGAGGTGTATAGTTTCGGTCACATGGAGTACGACCGTGATACTTTATCCAAGGAGTATTTCCGCGATTTGAAGGCAGGGAAGAATCCACATATTCCAGAGAATTATTTCAAAAACGATGATGTCCATGCGACACCGGCCTTACGCTGGAGTTCGGCTGCTGCACTCTTTTTCAGCAATTGGGTCAATTATGCTGTCTATCAGGAGACACCTTTCGACTGGGAGAGCCCTGAAAATGATGTATCGTTTTTTGCTTATCTATAAGAGGTGACATGACTTATTTATCAGCTTTTAAATCGGGTAATCTAGTAATCCCGAGTGCCTTTCTTTTACGTTTTAAGGACATCTTTGATTCCAGCGATGATTTTTTGGTCTGGCAGTTTTTCTATCTGCAAAATACGACTTCTCTGGAAGAGCTGGCGCCTAGTCAGATTGCTGAGCATATTGGTAAGACTCTGTCAGAAGTCAATCGCTCCATGTCCCATCTGACGGAGAAAGGTCTCCTGCAGTATAAGACCATTGAGCTGAATGGAGAGACAGAGGTTATCTTTGATGCTTCACCGGCTTTAGAAAAGCTGGATGAACTGCTTGCAAAAAAAAGCGGTCATCAGATTGTAGCAAAGGCACCTCAGAATGTTTTGAAAGACTTGGTGGAGACCTTCCAGCAGGAGCTGGGTCGTCTCTTGACCCCATTTGAAATTGAGGACTTGACCAAGACTGTCCAAGACGATAAAACCAATCCTGACTTGGTCAAGGCTGCCCTTCGTGAGGCTGTGTTTAATGGCAAGGCCAACTGGAAGTATATTCAGGCTATCTTGCGCAATTGGCGCAAGGAAGGCATCACTACACTTGCTCAGGTAGAAGCCAAGCGGGAAGAACGCGAAGCAGCTAATCCTCAAAATGTGACAGTTTCAGATGATTTCCTCAATGCCATGAATTTGTGGAAGGACTGACTTTATTTGATTTACAGTGGCCTGTTAGATATGACAGGCCCTTGGTTTTATAAAGAAGGAGAAAAGTATGACCTATCAATTACCAAAAGTCTGGTCTGCTGCGGACAGCGACCAAGGAAAATTTTCAGGTATCAATCAGCCTACTGCAGGCGCGCGTTTTGAGCAGAAGCTTCCTGTCGGTAAAGAACCTTTTCAGCTTTATTCACTTGGTACACCTAATGGTGTCAAGGCGACGATTATGTTGGAGGAACTTCTGGCAGCAGGTGTGACAAAGGCTGCCTATGATCTCTATAAGATCAGCATCATGGATGGCGAGCAGTTTGGCTCAGATTTTGTGAAAATCAATCCCAACTCTAAGATTCCGGCCTTGTTGGATCAGTCAGGTCATAAGCCGATTCCTGTCTTTGAGTCTGCGAATATCCTGCTCTATCTAGCAGAGAAGTTTGGAAAGCTAATTCCGTCAGATTTGGTCGGTCGGACTGAGGTGCTCAACTGGCTCTTCTGGCAGACAGGAGCTGCGCCCTTTTTGGGAGGCGGATTCGGTCATTTCTTTAACTATGCTCCAGAAAAGCTAGAATATCCCATCAACCGCTTTACGATGGAAGCCAAGCGACAGCTGGATTTATTGGACAAAGAATTGGCCAAGAAAGCTTATATCGCTGGAGATGACTACAGTATTGCTGATATTGCTATCTGGTCTTGGTATGGGCAGTTAGTACAGGATAAGCTCTATCCAGGCGCAGCTGAGTTCTTGGATGCTGCATCTTACAAACATCTATCTGCTTGGGCGGAGAAGATTGCAGCTCGTCCGGCAGTCCAGCGTGGTTTAGCTGCCGAGTATCAGGAAATCAAATAAAAAAGTGATGGGTAGGAACACCCCATCATCAAGTGGCGAGACAAAATCAGTTTATCAACAGGCTGATTTTTTTCTTTCGTTGCTTTTTTTATACCCTTAAAAATGATATACTGAATAGAAGAATGTTTAGAAAAGAGTAAGCAATGCAAAAAAAGACTATTTCCCAACGCTTGGAGCGAGTAGCTGCTTTTGTGCCGGATGGGGCTAAGCTGCTGGATGTTGGGAGCGATCACGCCTATCTGCCTATTTACCTGATTCAGCAGGGGCGGATTGAGAAGGCTCTGGCCGGTGAAGTGGTAGAGGGGCCTTTTCAGTCTGCCCAGAAAAATGTGGCAGAGCATGGGCTGACGGAGCAGATTGAGGTTCGTCTTGCCAATGGTCTGGCGGCTTTTGAAGTGGAAGATCAGATTGACACCATTGTTATCGCTGGCATGGGTGGTCGCTTGATTTCAGAGATTTTGGAAAATGGTAGAGCTAAGCTTGGATCTATTTCCCGCTTGGTTCTGCAGCCCAATAACCGAGAGGATGAGCTTCGCAGCTGGCTGGTATCTAACGGCTTTCGTTTGCTGGCTGAGGAAGTCTTAGAAGAATCTGGTAAGTTTTACGAAATCTTAGTGGCAGAAGCTGGCCAGCAAACTTTGACGGAGCAAGAAAAACGCTTTGGTCCTTTTCTGATGAAGCAACAGTCACCTGCTTTTCAGCTAAGATGGCAGAAAGAACTGAAGAAACTAGAAGGAGCTCTAGCCCATATCCCAGAAAAGAATGAGCTGGAACGCTCTGCTATGTCTCAAAAAATCGAAAGTATCAAGGAGGTGCTCCATGCTAGCAAGTGAAATCATCGCCCGTTATGAAGCCTACTGCCCGCAAGAACTGTCCATGGAGGGCGACATTTCAGGCTTGCAAATCGGGACTTTGGATAAGGAAGTGGACAAGGTTCTAGTGGCGCTGGATATTCGGGAGCAGACGGTGGCGGAGGCTATTGAGGCAGGTGCTGGGCTGATTATCGTTAAACATGCGCCTATCTTTCGCCCGCTTAAAGACCTAGTGGCGGATAAGGCGCAAAATCAAATGATTTTAGACCTCATCAAGCATGATGTTACTGTCTATGTCAGCCATACCAATATTGATGTTGTGGAGGACGGGCTCAACGACTGGTTCTGCCAGCTTTTAGAGATTGAGGAGACAAGTTTTCTCAGTCAGACAAGCCCAGAACATGGTATTGGCCGCGTGGGGAAGATTTCTCCTCAGACCTTTGGGGACTTTGCGGCTAAGGTCAAGGAAACTTTTGGACTAGATAGCTTGCGTCTGGTCGCTTATGAAGAAGCGAATCTCGAACGCGTGATTGAGCGTGTGGCTATTTGTGGCGGAAGCGGTCAGTCCTTTTATCCAGAGGCTATTGCCAAGGGAGCGCAGGTCTACATTACAGGTGATATTTACTATCATACAGCTCAGGAAATGCTGACAGAGGGGCTTTTGGCGCTGGATCCTGGACATCATATTGAGGTTCTTTTTACAGAGAAATTGAAAGAAAAGCTTGATGCATGGAAGGCAGAAGAGGGATGGGAGATTGAGATTCTGGCTAGTCAGGCTTGGACCAATCCTTTCCGACATATTTGAGAGGGAGCGACATGAAAAAAGTAGCAGTAATTGGTGCTGGGATTGTCGGATCAACAGCAGCTTACTATCTGTCCCAATCCCCGGATGTGGAAGTGACTGTCTTTGATGACGGCAAGGGGCAGGCAACCAAGGCAGCCGCTGGCATTATCAGTCCTTGGTTTTCCAAGCGTCGCAACAAGGCTTGGTACAGGATGGCGCGTTTGGGCGCTGATTTTTATCAGGACTTGATTGCGGAACTGAAAGATGCTGGAATCCAGACAGACTTTTACCAACAGACAGGTGTTTATCTGCTGAAAAAGGACGAGAGCAAGCTGCAGGAACTTTATGATTTGGCTGCTAATCGCCGGGAAGAGTCGCCCTTAATAGGGGACTTGAGTCTTCTCAGCCTTCAGGAAGCCCATGAGAAATTTCCAGACTTGCAAGGCTTTGAGCGGCTTCTTTATGCTTCCGGTGGTGCCCGTGTGGAGGGAGCACTCTTGACGGAGACGCTTGTGAAAGCAAGCAAGGCAGAGTTGGTTGAGAAAAAGGCAAGCTTGACAGTAGATGGAGAGCAACTTCTTGTGGACGGACGTAACTTTGACTGTGTGATCTTGGCTGTGGGGGCTTGGCTAGGAGAAATCTTGCAGCCACTGGGCTATGAGACAGATGTTCGACCGCAAAAGGGACAGCTACGTGATTTTAAGCTGGCTGAAAAGACGGATGACTACCCTGTGGTTATGCCTGAGGGTGAGCTGGATATCATTCCCTTTCTGGCGGGCAAGGTCAGTGTTGGTGCCAGTCATGAAAATGATCAGGACTTTGATTTGAAGGTAGATAAGAAAGTTCTGGATCAGTTGCAGCGAGAAGCGGAAACTTACTTGCCAAGGTTGTCTAAAGCAGAGATTTTAGGCGAGCGCGTGGGAACGCGGGCTTATACCAGCGACTTTGCTCCTTTCTTTGGAGCTGTTCCAGATTTGCTAAATGTCTACGCTGCCAGCGGATTAGGCTCTTCTGGTCTGACAACTGGCCCGCTTATCGGACGCCAATTGGCCCAGATGGCTTTGGGAGAAGCGGGGCTGCTGAATCCAGCTGACTATCCTATTGAACAGTATGTGAAGAAGGTACTTAAGGAAAATAAATGTTTTTAATGTTTTTTTCATTTTACTTTTACTAGTATTATCAATCTCACTTATTCTATTTACTAGACGCAAAAGTCGTTCACAACATCCTCTTGTTTTTCATAATAATGGTGAAAATCAGACACTAGTAAAGAATACCGAACATAAAATAGGTTTCAGTGTTTTAGGTTGTTTTCTATCTAGTGTGGTAATCATTGTTTTATTAGCTCTCTTTTCTATATTTCTGAATTTCACAGACATGTGGGGAGTTTTTTCGCAAGTACCAAAAGATAAAATGGAACTGGCTGTCCAAGGCTCTTATGAGCAGAGTGGCTTTGAAGGAAAGGTAAGAGTTTTAGATGCTAAGAAGAACTACACCGCTTTTGCTGGTTATTTAATCAGCGCTGAGTATTCTGAGGAGATTAATGGGAAAACGGTTAAGATTGGTGACCAAATTGAATATTACACCTCTCGGGATAAGAAACAGGGAAAAACGGATATTGACCTAAAGCTTGAAAAGGGAGACGCAATTTATCAAGCTTTCCCTAGTATCGCTTATAAAGGACTTGAGCTGAGTCCGGGTTTTAGTGAAACTATACAGACTGTAAAAGATAGCTTCACAAAGGCGGATAAGAAGAAATTACATCTAGAATCCCTTGATTTTATGATAGATAACGATGCGCCAAATATTGATGAATACGAGTCTCTTATAAAAAAGAATCGGGAAGAAGGACGGCCTTTGCAAGGCTTGTATCCAATCCCTATTTCTGATATGTTGGGAAAAGAGGCTCTTGCCATTGAAATGAAGATAACTTTGAACGTGGAGCAGGATGATGGATCTATCATTAATATTGGTCAAGACCAAAAGAATGATGATAAAATCAAACAGATTTTACAAGAACAGCTAGATTTAACTAAGCTACCAAATGCTCGCTATCTTATGGCTATTAGTGTCGGAAAAAATAGTAAACATTCTGGATTTGGTGAATATGAAGTCATTGTTCAAAATCATCAGATAGTTAGATTTTCTATCCAAAATAAATAATATTAAGTTAGAGTAAGTTTTTTTAGGTATTGCTTTAATTTACAGCTTGTAGTTGTGCAAGTGTCATGATTGAGGTTTTCTTAAAGTTACTAGTTCTATGTGAAGAAGGTTTGATATGACAGAAACTATTTTGAATTGGGTCAATATTTGTGTAAAAAAAGATGAAGAAATTCTACTGCTTAATCGCCAGCATGATAACTTTAAAGGGTGGATACAACCAGGCGGGAAGGTGGAGTTTCCAGAATCTTTTTTCGAAGCTGCAAGGCGCGAGTTAAAAGAAGAAACGGGGCTGACTGCTCTAAACTTGGAATTGAAGGGGATTTCAGGCTTCACCAATCCGAGTAAAGAAGAACGTTATGTGTATTACGATTTTCTTTGTACTGCCTTTGAGGGGCAAGTGAGGGGAAACGATCATGAAGGGGAGCCCAAATGGTGGAAGATTTCGGAACTTGGCCAAATAGATATGCAGGACGACATACGTGAACGTTTGCCTCTCTACTGGCGGAAAGGCTCTTTCGAGCGGATTCATTACTGGAATGAGGAAAAACACTGTATAGGGGAAACCAAGACGATTTTGTATGATTGATTTCAGAGGATAAGGAGAAGTTATGGACTGGTTACGATCGCAGCCTGTAGTTATGCAGGCATTCTTGGCTGGGCTTTTTACATGGGGATGTACCATTGTGGGCTCGGCTGTTGTATTTTTCTTTAAAAAGGTCAGTCGCAAGTTGCTGGATATTATGATGGGCTTTGCGGCAGGCGTCATGATTGCGGCTTCCTTTTGGTCGCTTCTGGCACCGTCTATCGAGTATGCGCAAAGCTCTTATGGTAAGCTTTCTTGGTTCCCAGCTGCAATAGGTTTTTTAGCAGGTGGTTTCTTTCTACGTCTGATTGATGCGGTGGTACCTCACTTGCACTTAAGCAAAGATATTTCGGAGGCAGAGAGTGTTCCTGAGCATAGCCGCAAGAAGCTGTCCAAGACAGCTCTGCTTTTCTTAGCCATTACCATTCACAATTTTCCAGAAGGTTTGGCAGTCGGAGTAGCCTTTGGTGCCTTGGCCGCCAATCCTAGTCCGGAAGCCTTTGTCGGCGCAATTGGCTTAGCTTTGGGAATTGGCCTGCAGAACGTCCCAGAAGGAGCGGCTCTGTCCATTCCGATTAGGACGGACGGCAAGTCTCGGCTTAAAGCCTTTTACTGGGGTTCCATGTCTGCGATTGTAGAACCAATCGGGGCTGTTCTAGGAGCGGTAGCTGTTATGGCCATGACAGCTATTCTGCCCTATGCCCTATCCTTTGCAGCGGGTGCTATGATTTTCGTGGTGGTAGAGGAACTGATACCCGATTCACAGACCAATGGCAATACAGATGTAGCGACTTTAGGTCTCATGGTGGGCTTTGTTCTCATGATGGTCTTGGATGTGGCTTTGGGCTGATGCCAACTTGGAATCAAAGAGTGGAAGAAAGCGGGATTTCCACTCTTTTTCTTTTATTTAAGGGTATTGAAAAGGATGACATCCGCTTTCAAAAATGGTAGAATAAGGAGAATACATTAAGAGAGGAAACTCATATGAAAGGTATTATTCTTGCAGGTGGTTCTGGTACACGTTTGTATCCATTAACCCGCGCTGCGTCAAAACAGCTCATGCCGGTTTATGACAAACCCATGATTTATTATCCACTGTCAACTCTTATGCTGGCTGGTATCAAGGACATCTTGATTATCTCCACTCCGACGGATTTGCCTCGTTTTGAGGATCTGCTGGGAGATGGCTCTGAGTTTGGTATCAAGCTCTCTTATGCAGAGCAGCCAAGTCCGGACGGGCTGGCACAAGCCTTTATCATTGGGGCCGATTTCATTGGAGATGACCGCGTGGCGCTGATTCTTGGGGATAATATTTACCATGGACCAGGTTTAAGCAAAATGCTTCAAAATGCTGCGGCTAAGGAAAAAGGAGCAACTGTTTTTGGCTACCATGTCAAGGATCCAGAACGCTTTGGTGTTGTAGAATTTGATGAAAATATGAATGCTATCTCCATCGAAGAAAAACCGGAACAGCCGCGTTCTAACTATGCAGTGACAGGACTGTACTTCTACGATAACGATGTTGTAGAAATTGCCAAGAACATCAAACCAAGTCCTCGCGGAGAACTGGAAATCACAGATGTCAACAAGGCATACTTGGATCGTGGTGATTTGTCTGTTGAGCTCATGGGACGTGGTTTTGCCTGGTTGGATACAGGAACTCACGAAAGTCTCTTAGAAGCCGCTCAATATATCGAAACAGTTCAGCGGATGCAGAACGTTCAGGTGGCAAATCTAGAAGAAATTGCCTATCGTATGGGCTATATCACTAAAGAGCAAGTGCATGAATTGGCGCAGCCATTGAAAAAGAATGAGTACGGTCACTATCTCTTGCGCTTGATTGGAGAAGAATAAGAAGATGACGGAACAATTTTTTGATAAGGAATTAGCAGCGCGTGAGGTTCCTGGAATTCCTGGAATGCTGGAGTTTGATATCCCTGTTCGTGGGGACAATCGAGGCTGGTTTAAGGAGAATTTCCAAAAGGAAAAAATGCTGCCGTTGGGCTTCCCTGAAAGCTTCTTCGCAGAAGGAAAACTGCAAAATAATGTCAGCTTTTCTCGTAAAAATGTCCTGCGTGGACTTCATGCAGAGCCCTGGGACAAGTACATCTCTGTTGCTGATGACGGTAAGGTGCTGGGATCTTGGGTAGACCTGCGTGAGGGTGAGACTTTTGGCAAAACCTACCAAACAGTAATCGATGCCAGCAAGGGAATTTTTGTGCCACGTGGTGTAGCAAATGGCTTCCAAGTCCTTTCCGATACGGTTTCCTATAGCTATCTGGTGAATGACTACTGGGCTTTGGAGCTCAAACCTAAGTATGCCTTTGTCAACTATGCAGACCCAGCTCTAGGCATCCAGTGGGAAAACCTAGAAGCAGCAGAAGTCTCAGAAGCAGACAAGAATCATCCATTGCTTAAGGATGTCAAACCTCTAAGAAAAGAAGATTTGTAAAAAAGAATTCTTTTCTGACGCATTAATTTATATTGAAATATATGATTTAGCTCAGCTCCTATCCGAGCGAAGCGAGTGGAAGAAATAATTGCTGCTGTGGTGTAAGTCATGTAACAAATTATTTGGTTTCTTACATGACAGGGGATTTTTGAGACATTAGGCTCAAAAATAAGCAATGAAACCGGAGGTTTGCTTGCGTCCCCACCACTTAAGGCAATTATAAAAAAGTTAAGGAATAAAAATGACTGAATACAAAAAAATTATCGTGACAGGTGGAGCTGGATTTATCGGTTCCAACTTTGTCCACTATGTTTACAATAAATTTCCAGATGTCCATATGACAGTGCTGGACAAGCTGACCTACGCGGGTAATCGTGCCAATATCGAAGAAATTTTAGGTGACCGCGTTGAGCTAGTTGTTGGGGATATTGCTGATGCAGCCTTGGTAGATAAGCTGGCTTCCGAAGCTGATGCTATCGTTCACTATGCAGCAGAAAGCCACAATGATAACTCGCTCAATGATCCGAGTCCGTTTATCCACACCAACTTTATCGGAACTTACACACTCTTGGAAGCAGCTCGTAAATATGACATTCGTTTCCACCATGTGTCAACTGACGAAGTCTATGGGGACCTGCCTTTGCGTGAAGACTTGCCAGGCCATGGAGAAGGTCCAGGTGAGAAATTTACCGCTGAAACCAAGTACAATCCAAGCTCGCCTTACTCCTCAACTAAAGCAGCTTCAGACTTGATTGTTAAAGCTTGGGTGCGCTCATTTGGTGTCAAAGCGACGATTTCTAACTGTTCAAACAACTATGGTCCTTACCAGCACATCGAGAAGTTTATTCCGCGCCAAATCACCAATATCCTGAGCGGTATCAAGCCAAAACTCTACGGTGAAGGAAAAAACGTTCGTGACTGGATTCATACCAATGATCATTCATCAGGTGTTTGGACGATTTTGACCAAGGGACAAATCGGTGAAACTTACTTGATTGGTGCTGATGGCGAGAAGAACAACAAGGAAGTTCTGGAGCTGATTCTCAAGGAAATGGGACAGCCAGCTGATGCTTATGACCATGTGACAGACCGTGCCGGCCATGACCTTCGCTATGCCATTGATGCCAGCAAGCTTCGCGATGAGCTAGGTTGGAAGCCAGAGTTCACCAACTTTGAAGCAGGTCTCAAAGAGACCATCAAGTGGTACACGGATAACCAAGACTGGTGGAAATCTGAAAAAGAAGCAGTCGAAGCCAACTATGCTAAGACTCAGGAAGTAATTAAGTAAGGATAGGCTATCTATGATGAGCCTTGAAAAACTAGCGCTATGTGATTGAGAGGCTGGGATTATCTATCCCAGCCTTTTTCTCACAGGATTGTTAGCTTTTTTTAATATGTTTGTTACAGAAAATTATGCAAAAATAGTGTAAAATAAAATAAATCCTTTCTGTGTTTTTGGCTAAAGGGATTTTCTCAAATTAAAGGAATACAAACATGAAAATGGTAAAAAGAGTAGTGGGAATTGCTTTGGTGCTGTTGCTTGCAGCAGTGCTGTTTCTGGTCCCTGCATCTGTTAATCAAAGTGAACAATTAAAAAATGTTCAAGGCAGTGCTTCCTGGATGAGTATTATTGAGCCAGCTTTGAGCAATGCCAATGTGACGGCTCAGGGAGTCAGCACAGAAGTTTCTCTCAATAGCGTCCAGCTTAATCAGGTGCTCAAGTCTTCTCTGACTGACTCTGAGAATCAGGAGCTGCTGAACAGTGTTTACAGTATTGAAGGCAATAAGCTGCGCATCCAGTATCCAGTCAAATTGCTCTTCATTGGCAGTAAGCTGGACCTAGAGGTGGATGTGACGGTGAGGGATAATGTCTTGCACATCACAATTGATAGTGCCAAGCTAGGCTCTCTTCCTATCCCTAAATCTTGGGTGACAGGCATGCTGAAGCAACAAATGCAGGCCTCTAATTCATCTATCACGACGGAGGGAGATAGTTTCCTTCTAGCTCTGCCGCAGAGTCAATTCAGCATTAATAAAATCAGCTTCCAGAACGGTGCTGCTAAAATCCAGTTCAGCATGGGTTATGGAATCTAAAAAAAAAAACTTCATTTGAGGAAGAAGTCTTCCGAATCAAATGGAGTTTTTATACTATTATTTGAGCAATAGCATTGTGAGGGAGAAAAGATGCCTATTCCTAATATCCAGCAAGAGGAGCTGATTGTTATTGATGACAATCTGCGTTTGCGGACCCTATGATGGTCAGTTTGAGCTAGCCTTGGACTGGTACCAAGATCCAGATATGATTTATATGATTGATGGCAGAAGAGAGCCCTATTCGCCGGAGCGAGTTCAAAGGATGTATGAGTATTTGGCTTCGCGAGGTGAAGTGTATTTTATTGAGGTCTGGGAGACAGAGCATTGGCTACCCATTGGGGATGTGACCTTTTGGCAAGATGATTTGCCGATTGTCATCGGAAAAGCTGACTACCGCGGGAAAGGCATTGGCAAGAAAGTTCTTTCTGCTTTGATACAGCGCGCACGGAATCTAGGCTATCAGAAACTAGCAGTTCAAGAGATTTATGATTTCAATCGGCCCTCTCGCAATTTGTTTGAGTCGCTTGGTTTCTATCCAACTCATGCTAGGGAGAGAGGTAGGTCCTATACACTTGATTTGACCTTGCCCATAGCGCAGATTCAGCCCAGTCAGTTCTATCTTTCTCAGGAAAAGCTAGACAAGATTAGTATTGATTTTGATCAACAAGAACTTGAAGCTTTACCTGTCAAGCGTATGTATGGCAAAATTTTCTTCACTGATGGACATAGCAGAGCCTTTAAGGCATATCAGGCTGGCCTTTCTCATATTCCCATCTATTATGATAGGGACGATCTTAACTGGGACTTTTATCAATACTGTGTTCAGGCTTGTCAAGAAAGAGGTATCTTCTCGATAGCTGATTTACAGAACCGCATTTTGTCCAAGGAAGACTATCAGATCCATTGGCTTGATTGGTGTAAGAGAGAAGCTGGAAAATTTGATAAGAGCTGATATTGCGAAGCTCTTGTGTTATAATAGATAGAGGGAATCAATATATTAAGTCAGAGGTGAGATGATGCTTTATGAATTTTGTGCTGAAAATGTAACCTTGTTAGAAAAGGCTATGAAGGCGGGAGCCCAACGGATTGAGCTCTGTGATAACCTGGCTGTCGGTGGTACGACGCCCAGCTATGGCGTGATTCAAGCAGCAGTTGACTTAGCCAAGCTTTATGGTGCGACTGTGATGACCATGATTCGGCCACGGGGCGGTGATTTTGTTTACACTGATCTTGAAATTGAGATTATGCTGGCAGATATCCAAAAAGCCAAGGAAGCCGGCAGTCAGGGAGTGGTTTTTGGTGTCTTGACGGAGAAGAACGAAATAGATGTTTCGAAGATGCAGCGCCTGCTAGAGGCTTGCAAGGGACTGGAAGTAGTCTTCCACATGGCTTTTGACTCAATCCCAGCTGAATACCAGTTTGGTGAAATGGACTGGCTGATTGAAAACGGTGTCCAGCGAATTTTGACCCACGGAGGACCTGCTAATGAGCCGATTGAGGAGCATTTTGCTTGGCTGGATGAGTTAATCGAGTATGCTGCTGATCGGATTGATATCATGCCGGGAGGTGGCATTGATCTGGGCAATCGTCAGCAAATTATAGACAGTCTGGCAGTTGACCAGCTGCATGGAACTAAAATTGTATTTTAAGGAGGAGAAGGGCTCTAGCGGCTCCTAATAAAATGTTGGAACTATTTGAAAAATACAAGTCTAATCCAAATAAGCTTCAGACTTACGGTTTTAAGGAGTCTGATGGAGCTTACCATTTCTCACAGAAGATTATGAAGGGCGACTTTCGCTTGGAAGTGACTATCAGAGATGGGAATCTGGACTATCAGGTCTTTGACTGTGATACTGATGACGCCTATCTGCAGGTCAAGATGGAGCAGGTGACGGGGGAGTTTGTCGGTCAGGTTCGTGAAGCTTGTCAGGCAGCTCTGCTGGCTATCCGTCAGCACTGTTTTGACGAGGTTGGCTTTCTCTATGAGCAGAGCAAGCGACTGCGGGATCATGCAGCTGAGGTTTATCAGGGGCAGATAGAGTACCTCTGGGAGAAGTCTTCCAGAAAGAGCTCGACTAAAGCAGGGGTTTTCCGCCATCAGGACAGTAAAAAAAATGGTATGGGGCTTTTCTGACCACAGACTGGTCTAAGTTTGAAGCAGAGCGAAGCGGTGCTATTGAGGTGTTGAATGTTAAGAATGACCATGTGGCAGAGCTAATTCAGAAAAAGGGGATTTATCCAGCCTTTCATATGAATAAGAAATATTGGCTCAGTCTGCCCTTGGATGATAGCCTGAGCGATCAGGAAATCTTTGATTTGCTGGCTGTAAGTTACCAGCTGACAAGTAAAAAAATAGAATCGAAGCACAGCGCTCCAATCCGCTGTGTTTCATTTTTCCTTAAAAAACAGTATAATAAAAAGACTAGTAAGAATAGGAGAAATTATGAACCTCATTAGAAAATTAGCCTGGTTTTTTAAGTTGGAAAAGCGGCGCTATATCATCGGTATCCTGGCCTTGTCCTTGGTCAGTGTCTTCAATCTGATACCGCCCAGAGTCATCGGTCAGGTTATTGACCGAATTTCTAGCAAACATCTGACTTCTCAAGAGCTGCTCTTTAATTTGCTGTTGCTGATTGCTTCAGCTTTTATCATGTACGGCCTGCGTTATGTCTGGCGTCTTTATATCTTAGGGACGTCCAATAATCTGGGTCGGATTCTGCGCTCTCGATTGTTTGAGCACTTTACTCACATGTCTCCCTCTTTTTATCAGAAATACCGTACAGGGGACTTGATGGCTCATGCGACCAACGATATCAATGCAATTGTCAGTCTGGCTGGGGGTGGAGTCATGTCAGCTGTGGATGCTTCTATTACAGCCCTGGTGACCCTGCTAACTATGTTTTTCGTTTTGGACTGGCGGCTAACCTTGATTGCCATTGTGCCCATGCCCTTCTTGTCGTGGGGTACGGGCTTGATTGGCCGAAAAAATCATGAAAGTTTTAAGGCTGCTCAAGAGGCATTTTCGGATTTGAACAATAAGGTTCAGGAGAGTGTTTCAGGGATTCGAGTGACCAAGTCCTTTGGCTATCAGGAGGCGGAGACTCAGTCTTTTGCCAAGACAAATCAAGAAGTCTACGAAAAAAATGTTTTGGCTGCCAAGTACGATTCTCTTTTTGACCCCTTGGTTTTGCTTTTTATCGGTCTTTCTTATGTTTTGACCTTGATTTTCGGTGGAATTTTTATCTCCCAAGGGCAGTTTACCATAGGAGAGTTGGTTACTTTTATCACTTATCTGGATATGCTGGTTTGGCCGCTGCAGGCTACAGGCTATCTTTTTAACATCGGCCAGCGAGGTGCTGTTTCCTATGAACGGATTGAGAAACTGCTGGCTCAGGAGTCAGATGTCAAGGAAGCTGAACAGCCTCTTTCTCATGCGGAAAATGGTCGATTGGATTATGACATTCAGAAATTTGCTTATGCAGAGGAGACTAGTTTATCGGATATTCATTTTTCCATTGAGCAGGGACAGACACTGGGAATTGTCGGTCAGACGGGCTCAGGGAAGACCACTCTTCTGCGCTTACTGCTGCGGGAGCAGGATATTCAGGAGGGGGCTATCTATCTGAATGGACATGATATCCGGGAGTACCGCCTCAAAGACTTGCGCCGTCTTATCGGCTATGTACCACAGGAACAGATGCTCTTTGCTCTGTCCATTCGGGACAATATCCGCTTTGCTAATCCCCAGCTGACAGATAGCCAGGTTCTAGCTGCCGCTCAACTATGCGGTGTGTATGAGGATATTCAGGCTATGCCAGAGGGGCTGGATACAGTTGTCGGTGAGCGGGGGTTGTCTCTGTCTGGTGGACAGAAGCAGCGCTTGGCGATGAGTCGGGCTATTATTACCAATCCTGAAATTCTGATTTTAGATGATTCCCTGTCGGCTGTTGATGCCAAGACGGAGAATCTGATTCTAGAAAATCTAAAGTCAGAGCGTGCTGGCAAGACTACCATCATCACAGCTCATCGGCTGTCAGCCTTGGTGCATGCAGACCTGATTTTGGTTATGGAAGAGGGACGAATCAAGGAGCGGGGTACTCATCAAGAGCTATTGGAGCAAGAGGGCTGGTATGCCCAGACTTATCATAATCAGCAGCTGGCAGAAAGCTTGAAGGAGGAAGATTAATATGAAAAAGAAAGCAACTTTTCATCGCCTCCTAGGCTATATGTGGCGTTACAGGATAGTGAGCAGCATGGCCTTGACCTTCATTCTGCTGACGACTCTGGTCACAACAGCATTGCCGCTTCTGGCCCGCTATTTTATTGATCAATTTATCGGCCGTAACCAAGCCTGGGCTGGCCTGCCTTTGCTGGCTCTTTACTATGGTCTTTTCCTCTTGCGGGTACTTTTTACCTTCTTGGGAAAGTATTTCTTTGCGCGTGTGGCTCAAAGTGTGGTTCGGGATTTGCGACAGGAAAGCTTTGCCAATATCCAGCGTCTGCAAATGGCTTATTTTGATAGAACGCCAGCTGGTGCTATCGTTTCCCGCCTGACCAATGATACTCAGGCAGTCGCAGATATGTTCAGTGAGATTTTTTCTAATTTTTTGATCTCCTTGCTGATTTTAGTTGTTACTTTGAGCGCCATGTTTGCCCTCAACTGGCAATTGACCTTAATGATTGCTCTCTTTTTGCCTTTGATGGCAGCCTCTATCTTGCTTTATCAGCATCTATCCAATCGTCAGCTGAAGCAGGTTCGGAATAAGCTCAGCGATTTGAATGTCAAGCTCTCTGAGAGTATCGAAGGGATGCGGATTATCCAAGCTTTTGGGCAAGAGAAGCGCTTGCTACGGGAATTTGAAGAAATTAACGGTCAGCATTTAGGCTTTACCAATCGCTATCTCAATATCAACAGTCTCTTTCTGAGGCCGGCCATGTCCCTGCTGAAAATCTTGGCTTATGGAGTGATTCTGACTTACTTTGGCTTGACTTGGCAAGTGGTGGGTATTACAGCAGGTATTATGTATGCCTTTATCCAGTATGTTAATCAGCTTTTTAATCCTTTGATTGATGTTATGCAGAATTACTCTGTTTTACAGACATCTATGGTTGCTGCGGAGCGGGTTTTTGAAATCATGGACCGCACAGACTTCGAGCCTGAGCAGGTTAATCAAGACTTGCAAATCCAAGATGGCAGCATCGAATTCAAGCATGTTTCCTTTTCTTATGATGGAAAGCGTGATGTTTTGCGAGATATCTCCTTTTCTGTCAAAAAAGGCCAGACGATTGCTTTTGTGGGTTCGACTGGCTCTGGCAAGTCCTCCATTATCAATCTTTTCCTTCGTTTTTATGAGTTTGAGCGGGGGCAGATTTTGATTGATGGACGCGATATTAAAGACTATAGTCAGGAGGAGCTACGGCGAAAGATTGGTCTTGTTTTACAGGATCCCTTCCTTTATCACGGTACCGTTGCTTCCAATATTCAGCTTTACCAAGATCAGTTGACGCGAGAAGAAATTATAGAAGCGGCTAAGTTTGTAGATGCTCATGGCTTTATCAGTCAGTTGCCTCAAGGCTACGATGCCCCTGTGACTGAGCGGGGAGCGACTTTTTCCAGCGGTCAGCGGCAGCTTCTAGCCTTTGCCAGAACCATCGCCACCAAGCCTAAGATCTTGATTTTGGATGAGGCGACAGCCAATATTGATTCGGAGACAGAAGAGCTGATTCAAGCCTCACTGAGAAAAATGCGGCAGGGCCGGACAACCATTGCCATTGCCCACCGATTGTCTACAATACAGGATGCCGATTGTATCTATGTCTTGGATAAGGGCCGCATTATCGAATCCGGCAGCCACGAAGAATTGCTAGCACAGGATGGCACCTATAAGAAAATGTACCAACTGCAGGCTGGGATGATGGAGTCTTGAAAAACCTGATTATAAATGAAAGGTGTAGAATTCCGAATGAATTCTACACCTATTTTAAATAGTCTTTTAATTTCTCTACATTTTCTTCTAAGTTATCATAAGGAAGCTTGGCATACTGGTAAGGGCAGCTAGCAAGGTAGCTCTGTTCAAAGAAGTCAAGCGGCAGGTTGCTGTGTTTGAGAGCGCTAACGGAAGAAAGTGACCTCAGGTCTAACAGAATGCCATCCTTGGTCAGATAGCTGGCTAGCGGCAGCTGAGCTTGTTCCAGTAGTATCTGGGCTTTTCTTGTTTCCTCTTCTTGAAGCTGCAGCAGCGCCAGCCTATTTTTTTCAAACATGAGACTGTCGATATAGAGTGATAGGGCCTTCTGCATGATGAGGTTGCTATCATAGTCCACTGCGCTTTTGTAAGTGATGAAGGTCTTTTGAATCTGGGGTGGAAGGAGCAGGGCGGTAATCCTCAGGGCTGGGAAAAGGCTGGTAGAAAAGGACTTGATGTAGATGACGCGCTGGCTATTGTCTAGATAATGAAAGGTTAGCTCCCGCCGGCTATCAAAGTCTGATAGGTAGTCATCTTCTACAATATAGACATCATAGAGCTGTGCCAGCCGAAGAATCTCTTCCTTTTTCCTGCCGACTGTAAGAGTGACCCAAGGGATAGTGAAAACGAGGAATAGTGTAGAAAAACTTAATCTTTCCGCTTTGAAAAATCTTCTCAAGTTCTTGCAGATTGATTCCTTGCGGAGTCCTTTCAATGGTTTCATAGGGAAGCTTTTGCGCTAGCAGAAGATCATTAATCCGATGGTAGGTTGGCTGCTCCACCAAGATATGCTCTTTTTGATTGGGAAATTCAATCTGTGAAAGGATATAGAGAGCCTGCTGGGTGCCGGAAGTCAGTACCAGCTGATCCCTAGAAGCATAGACAGCAGAGTCCAGCATTAGTCTTTGCACAGAGTGACGCAGATCCGCCAGTCCTTCCTGCTGAGGGTAGTAGTTGAAGAGATAATTTTCCCGGCCTATCAGAGTTTCATTTACACAGAGTCGGAAATCTTCATAAGCATGGTGGCGGTCATCCCTCACAGGCAAATCCAAATCCTGCTTTTCTTCCTGAGCATTCTCCAGTACATAGTAGCCGCTTTTGGGAACGGCATAGATGTACTTCTGATATTTGAGCTCAATCAGAGCCTTCTGCGCAGTATCCTTACTACAGTGATAACGCTCTGCTAGCTTGCGGACAGAAGGGATTTTCTGACCAGTAGCCAATTTTCCTTCTTTAATATCCTTGGTAATCTTATCAACGATGCGTTGGTATTTTGCTTTAACCATGAAACTGTCCCCATACAGATTTGATTTTTTCATATTGTAACTCATTTTCAGATATTTTACAATAGAGAGCAAGTAGGAGGAGTCATGAAAACAAAAACAGTCATTCTGGCCACAGATATTTCTGGCTTAGGTAAGGTTGCTGCAACAGCTGCCCTGCCGCTTTTTGCAATTTGCCAGCTAGAGGTGGCCCTCTTGCCAACCATGATTTTGTCATCTCATACAGGCGGTTTTTCAGACATCTATATGGATGATTACACGCATGGGATGCTTGCTTTTTTGAAACAATGGCAGAGCTTGGATTTCGACTTTTCAGCTCTGATAACAGGATATTTGAAATCTGACATACAGGTGGAAAATTTGCTGCGCTTTAAAAAGGAAAAAAGCTTACCCCTTATCGTGGATCCTATCATGGGAGACAAGGGGACTTTTTATCAGGGATTTTCAGATGCCCATCTAGACCATATGCGCCGCCTCTGCCAACATGCCGATTTGGTTCTGCCCAATTTGACGGAAGCCTGTTTGTTGTTAGAAGAATCCTACGAAGAGAGTTTATCAGAAGATAGATGGGAGGACTACTGCAAGCGTTTGGCTGAGTTAGGACCGAGCAAGGTCTTGTTGACTGGCTTGCCCATGAAAGAGAATCAGATTGGTGTGGCCTATTTTGATGCGGCAACAGAAGAGTTTAATCTCTTTTTCTAGTCCAGCTCTGCCCCAGCATTTTTTTGGAACAGGTGATATACTGACGACACTTGTAGCTGCGGCTTTTTGTTCAGGGGATTGACATCAAGCAAGCCCTGCCGGTGATTTTTGAAGTTTATTGAAAAGAGCTTGGTACTTAACTTTAAAGAGCAAATAGATCCAAAGAAGGGCGTTTTTTTACCAGCCCTATCTAGGAGAGCTTTTTCGCTGATTTTCAAGCCTTAATGGAGGAAAAAGATGAAGAAACAAACACTTGATTTGCAAACCTTAACCATGATTAGTTTATTTGCTGCTTTGATTTTTCTGAGCATTCAGTTTTTCAAAATTCCTGTCGGAGCTCAATTTATTCACTTTGGGAATGCACTGGTGGTAGTGGGCTGTCTGATTTTTGGCAGTAAACTCGGTTTTTTAGCAGCCGCTATCGGACTGGGAATATTTGACTTGCTAAATGGTTATGCAGCGGAAATCCCAATTATCTTGCTAGAAGCTCTTGCGGTGGCCGTGGTGATTCATTTTCTGTATGAAGGACTCTTTCAGAGAAAGGATAAACTAAGAAATATTCTTATAACAGCAGTAGCAGCTGCTTTGGTGAAGATTGTGCTCAATATTTTCAAGTACACTCTGACAGGAACACTGTTTGGCGGGAGTAGTTTACCAGCAGCCTTTTTACTGGCAGTAGCTGAGATTACTGGTACATTTGGCTCCAGTCTAGCGACAGTCATTGCTGTCCCAATCTTATATCCAATCTTTAAGCAAGTCAGAAAAGCGCACAAGCAAAGAAGTCCTCTGGAAAGCAGGGATGAATCAATAATCAGCATAAACAAAGAAACCGTCTGAAAATCCTCAGACGGTTTTTGTGTTTTTCTCTTACATAAAATAAACGATAGCAAGGTATTGCAGGGCAGAAGCCGCTAGAATGAAAAGGTGCCAAATCATGTGGAAGTAGGGCTTCTTTTGAGCATAGAAGCCGGCTCCTACAGTATAGCAGAGGCCACCAGCCAGCATGAGTCCCCAGAAGACTGGTCCGGTTTGACCGATAATCTGCGGAATGATAAAGACCACCAGCCAGCCCATAATCAGATAGAGAGCTAAGCTGAATTTTTCATTGACCTTCTTAGCGAAAATCTTATAAAGAATGCCAAAGATGGTCGTGCCCCACTGGATAGCAATGATGAGATAGCCAAACCAGTTATTCATCAGCGACAGCACGACTGGCGTGTAGCTGCCAGCGATGGCGATGTAAATCATGGAGTGGTCGATAATGCGCAAGATATACTTGTGGGTCGAGCCATAGGACATTGAATGGTAGACAGTTGAAGAGAGGAACATGAGAAAGAGGCTGATGACAAAGATAGAAGTTCCGACAGCAGCCACCAATCCGTGCCCTTCATAGCTATAAATGGCTGAGATAGGCAGCAGAATCAGCATCAGAACAGCCCCTACCGCATGGGTAACAGCGTTGGCAATTTCCTCTCCAAAGGATAGTTTTTTACTGAGTTTAAGCGCGTAGTTCAAGGTTTTCTTCCTCCTCATTTGGTACTTGGATTAGGGATAAGGTCTTCTGATAGAGTTTGACTGTCTGGCAGGCTGTGGAAATGATGGGTGCCACCTCTAGTTTATTGCCATTCATGTAGTTAACGAAGTCATCATAAAGCTCCCGCGAATCTGCTGATTTATGCAGCATATTTAAAGTAGCTGAGATTTCCTGGATAGAAAAGACCGTTTTTAAGGTTGTTATGGCAATCAAGCGTGCTACCTGACGACGTTGATATTTTTTTCTTGACCGGCTTTGGCAATATAGCCATGCTTGACGTAGTTGTTAATCATAGAAGCGGTCAGTCCCTTCTCAGCAGCTGAAATAGAAGAGCCACAGACATTGTTTACATAGAGCAGAACCTGATCCAAATATAGGTCCAGTTCTGGTAATTCGTCCCACTTGGGAAAAACTTGTTGAGCGTTCAAATCTTTATCACTTTCTTATCTAGTCTTTATAACTAGATGATAACATCTCTGTAAATAAAAGTCAAGCAAAAAATAGAATGTCCCATTGAAATTTGATATAATTTTAAAAAGAAGAAAGGGAGGTTTCAGATGAAAAAACAAACAATCTTTGATATGGCAGCCTTCCTAGGCAGTCTGATTTTTTGGTCTTGGCTCTATATGCGCTTTTTTTATGCCTACGTAGCCGTCGTCTTTTACAAGAATCAGCCAGAATGGAACCTGCTGATACCAGCTTCTATCATTCTGACTTTGACAGCTATCAGCTCACTTTTTATTCGCGGCCTCTACAGTCGGCACATTCCTCGTTGGCTGGTGCTAGTCAGTTATGCCCTCTATTTTCTCATTCTATTTTATGCCCTCTTTTTGAAAAATATCGGCAGGCAGGGCTTCAGTCTAGACCTGCAATCTTTTACCTATAATTGGATTTATGGAGATAAGCTGGTACCCACCATGAATATCATTATGTTCATTCCGCTGGGCTTTCTCTGCAAGCTATCATGGAAACATGTGGCTTATTTTACCTTGGCTATCAGTCTGGTTGAGGGGAGCCAGTATCTCTTTCATCTTGGTATTTTTGACTTGGGTGATATCTTGACTAATCTGCTAGGCTTCATCATCGGCAGCTATCTACTAGAGACAGCCTTGGGTAAATGGGTTGTCCGCCATATTCACTAAATGAAAGAAGGAAACTATGAAAATTCTTATCCCAACTGCTAAAGAGTTGAATTTAACTGCGCCATCTGCAATCCCTAATCCATTTTCAGCACAAACTCAGGCTGTGTTGGATGAGTTGGCAACCATGTCAGTAACTGACTTGGCATCATTTTATAAAATCTCCCCAGAAAGAGCGGAGGTAGAGTGGCATGCCATTCAGGCACTGCGAGAAGGAACTGCGCAGCACGCTCCAGCACTTTATCTATTTGATGGCCTTATGTACCGCCATATCAAGAGGCAGGACTATACCAAGGAGGAAAGTCAGTATATCAAGAAGCATCTTGCTATCACATCAGCGCTTTACGGTGTCATCCCAGCCCTGGAGCCCATAGTGCCCCATCGCTTGGACTTTATGATGCCACTCAAGTTAGATGGAAAGAGCCTCAAGGCATTTTGGAAAGAAGCTTATGACCAGGCTCTGGCAGAAGATGAGGTGATTTTCTCCCTTCTGTCCAGCGAGTTTGAAACAGTCTTTTCCAAGGAAATCCGCCAGCGCATGATAGGCTTCAAGTTTCTGGAAAACCGAGGCGGCAAGCTAAAAGTTCATTCGACCATTTCTAAAAAAGCGCGTGGTGAGTTTTTAACAACTCTAATAACTAACCAAGTAACAGAAGTCGAACAAATGAAGAAATTAAACTTCGCAGGCTTCACTTACCGACCTGACCTGTCTAGTGAACAAGAGTTGGTTTATGTGAAGGAAGCGTGAAAAGGAAAAATCGATTTTTGTAATATCTACGTAATATTTTTGTAATAAAATTGTTATAAAACAAATGAATTTTTCTAAGGAGTTTTAGAACTATGGGAAAAAAATCAAGTCGGATACTATTTCCGCTCAGAATGCTATCAGTGAATTGGTTGGGGTAGATACAAGTGACAAGCAAAATCAACAGGTAGAGTTTAGCTATACTACAGAGATTGCTGGGATGGAAGCAGGCCGCTAAGCATGCAATCAAATGCTGCAGGCTGTCAGTGACTTTAGCGCAGCTGTCCTGGCTCAGGCTAATAAATTTCCTGATATAGCTTATAAAATTGAAAAGCGTGATGTAGAGCAAGCGCAACGTTGGAGCAACTGATGATAAAAGATAAAAATCAAGAAAAACGTGAGCAATTACATAAGCAAATCATTCAGCTTGAGAATCAAGAAGAAGATCTTTTAGTTCTCAAAAGGCGTTATGAAGAGAAGGTAATGGATTTTCGTACAGATATTTGGACGATGAATGCCCAAATAGAAAACTTGATAGATTCCGTATCAGAGACTAGTTCTACCAATCGTAAAATATGGGAAGAAAACCAAGCCTTGCAGCAAACAATAGATAGCTACGTAGAGCAGGAGTTGGACAATGTTTCCAAACAAACAAGGAAAGTTCAGCAAAAATTAGATGAAAATCGAGAAAAATTGACGAAAGAAAGGAACTCTTTACCATGGGAGTAAAGTACAGTGCGTCAGAGTCTTCACAGCTGATGGAGGCCATGTCTAGTAATATTCAAGTGGCCAATGAGGTGACAGACCGATTGTCTCAGGGCTGTGACCACCTGATAGCCACCCTAGACTCTGGAGAACTCATGGGAGCAGCCTATACAGCAGGTAAGGGCCTCTTTTCAGAGATTATCATTCCTGCCATTAAGAAGCTACAGGCTGCAGTGGACGACATTCAAACGGAGTTAAATTCATACAGAGCTGCAGATGCTCAGGTAGCTGAGTACGGAAACCTTGATCTGGATCAGCTGAAGAAGACAAAAGAATTGAGAGAGCAGCAGCTAGCCTCTGTCAAAAAGGCTATTGAAGCTAAAGAATCATTCTTAGAGCGTATGAAGTCTATTGCTACATTTAATATCGTTTCTCACATGCAGTCTCTGGTGATTCTCTCTAGTGCAGAGTCTCAAATTGAATCACAAATCAAAGAATTGGAAGAGAAGATTGAAAAGTTGGAGTTCTTTGTCGCTCAAGTTTCTCAATATTTCAGCGATAGCTTGGAAGTCCTTCGTCTGGCTATCCAAGGAGCCAGCCAGCTAAGCCAAGTCCTAGTTGATAGTGATGGTAATCACTATGTTGATGGTGTGGACATGAGCTGGGTCAAGAAGATGACAGAGCAGAAGATTGAGAGCATAAAATATGATTCTTCTAAGAATGCTAAGTATTTGGCCAAAGAATATGGAAATACTTTGAATAGGATAGAAAAAGCGTCTACTCTTAGTGAAAAAGAAATCAGCAGTAGAAAAATTTTTAAATAAGAATTTTCCAGATCTAGACAAAGAGGTTCGGGATAACCTAATCAGTGAAATAGTAGAAGGAGTTGATAAACAGTTAGCTAACAATCCAACTGTGATCAAAAATTTACAGAAAGCTGGCCTTACCTGGGAGATGATTAAACAACTTAAGGCCTATTCACTTGGTTTAGATCGTCCAAATGTAGGCATTGGGTCAAATTTTGTAACGACAACAACTGAAGTTGTTGAGACTGCAAATGGACCTGAACTACAAACTAATTCCACTATCTTTGGTGGATTGCTTTCTAGAGGCGTTAACGCTGCTTTAGTTGCTTGGGACTATCAAAGTCAGATTGATGATGGAGCTGATATTGAGGATGCGGCTCTTAAAACGGCGGGACATTTCGGTATAGGACTGGGAGCTGGTGAAATTGGAGCTGCGATTGGAACAGCGCTTTTCCCAGGACCAGGTAGTATAGCTGGTTTTGCAACTGGTATTGTAGTAGGATCTATCATTAGTGTGGCAACTAATAAGTCTTTTGATGATGTTTATGATAAACATATAGAACCAGTTGTTGAAGATGCAAAAAATTATTTGTTAGATAATAAGAAAGAAAATTCAGGCTCTAAGGGTTACTTAGATAAAATTGGGCTTGAGCAGTAGCTTAATTTAGTTTGAATAGAAGGGTATTAAAAAATGAAGAAAACGAAATCTATGATTATCATAGGTGGCTTTTCAAGGCAGAAATATTTTTTTGACGTTAAGAGTAGAAAAATATATTCTAATAAAGTGAATGAGAGAGTTTTTTTCCTAATCTCAGGTGGTTAGTAGTAGCGATTGGAATTTTGGGAAACGCCTTTCTCGTTCAAGTAAACAATATAAAACTTGAATCCCCTATTTTAAGAGTAATTGTTTTGAGTGCGTGTCTTATTCTTATATCTTTGGTTTGTCACTTTGGATTTAAAGATGAGTATTTAGGGCAAAACGTTGAAGCATTTAATCCCAAATTATATGAACATGTAGGTTGGAAGAATTTTTTAGAAGAAGAGAGAAACCGATTATACATTCTTCTAATTACATTTGCAGTGAGTTCTTTCTTAACTGTTTTTCAAATGAGAGAATATTTGAACGCTCCTACCATGACAAACTTAATAGAAGTTATTGCCTTTTTATTTTTATATTTTATATGGTAACAGCAAAAAGCAATTTTTATGAAAAAGAATGATAGCAATAAAGGAATTGATGAAACAATAAACTAAGAGTTTTTAGCTTATAAACCATGGTTTAAGGTAATGTGTGACCAATTATTGAATGGAAGTGCTATGATTATGGACCGTTGTTACTTGGAAGAAATCAATGAATAAGAATGTATTTTTGGTTAGGTAATTTCAGAGATAAAAAAATATTTTTTTATGATAGAAAAAAACTGGACAACTATACTCTATAGATAAGAAAAGAAGAGCAAGCTCCTAATCTCACTTGGGCTATTCTGCCTGCTTCCTTTCTTTTACGAAACATTTATTCAGAAGCAACAGCACCTCAGGTTGCCAGTGTGCCTATCAGAATATTTATTTTGTGTTCGACTGTTCTCTGCGTTTTTAGTTTTGATAATATTTGTTCTAAGAAATATTAGAAAAGGAACTATGAAAAAAATTTTTAATCAGAAACTTTATTTTGACTGGCCTAATTTTTCTTTTATAACCAACAAACACAATGTAAAGGAATATTGTTTTTTTGGGACTCTACTATTTTTTTACGTCAATTAAATTTATAATTGATTATTATTTTTTTCAGGAAGCTTTATTTCTTTTATAGCTATCATTGGTTTTCTCCCAGTATCTGGGCTCTTATTATTTGGAAATAGGCCATTAGAAAAAAATTGATTATCCTTAAAAGGTTGGAAAAGCAATTGAAATGAAGGAAAAAGAATATTTAACCTATCTCTTGACCTTTCAAGGTAGAAACTATTATTTAGATCTAAAAACTAATAAAATTTATGCAAATGTTCATAGTCCACAATTCCATCTCGATCTCACGAAATATGTTCCCGCAGTGAGCATTCTGCTGCTACATGGATTTACTTCTATTTCGAATAGCCACTTGTCCTTCCTATGGAAAATAATCTTGTTAGTTTTGGGTTATGTTATTGTTGGGTATCTAGTAGAATTGCTTGCAAGGACAAGGAAAGAGCCGTCATTTAAAGAGTTTCATTTTGAAACACTACCTATAAAAGATGAGTTTTTATATATTTTTAGTCGAAATATATATGGGAAGTTTGGAATTGGCTTGATTTTTGCTGTTTTTGCCATCTATCAATCTGTTGAGTATTTAAGCAAAGGTAGCTATTTGTCTTATTTGCTAAGTGACATGGGCTTCTTGCTTGCTTATTTTGGTCTCATAAGGTCCCATTTATTCAAACAGATAAAAAGTTCTAAAAAAAGATTAAAAAAAGAAAAATACTTAGAATTCGAGAAGATTTTTTTAAAGGAGGTTTCTAATGACTGAGCTACTACCGATAGGGAGTGTTGTCCAACTTAAAAATGGACAAGTAAAAAAATTATGATTATTAACCGTTATCCTCTTTATGATAATAAGGGTGAAATTGGTTATTTAGACTATTCCGGTTGTGTATATCCTTTTGGTATGACGGATAATCAAGCTTGCTTTTTTAACCAAGAAGATATTGAAAAAAATTTGGTTTGAGGGGTATATAGATGAATCAGAAGAGAAAATGCTAGCAAAAATAGAAGATAAATTATCTCAAATTCCTTATCCTAAATATTCTTTAGCTGATTTATAATACCTGTTCCTGTCAGTAAAGCATTCTAAAAACCCCTCGCAATTATTTGCGGGGGGTTAGTGTCTTATAAGTTTTCTTTTCTTTTTATAATCTTCTCTTTTTAGTTAAGGGCTGCTAAAAGAGCATCAGCCTGTGCTGAGAGTTCAGCAAGTTTGTCTTCTGCGACAGTCAGTTGTCCAGTTCCCCATGCTTCTGGGTTGATGCCAACACCTGTAAATGGTTCCACCACATTCATACGGATGAAAGGCAGCAGGCTGCGGTAGTGCTTGAATACTTCATCTGGTGATGTGCCGTTAGCTACAGATGAAACAGTAACAACCTTAGCATTCAGAGCAGATGGGCCAGTTGGGTCTGATAGATCCAGAGCGCGTGAAGCCCAGTCCAAGAGGTTTTTCACTACTCCTGGAATAGCCCAGTTGTAGACAGGTGAGAAAATCCAGATGGCATCAGCAGCCAAAATTTCTTCACGAACCTTAGCAACAGCAGCTGGAGCAGGGATTTCGATGTCTTGGTTGAAGAATGGTACATCTTTGTAATCAAGATATGAAACTTCTGCCTTGCCAGCCAAAGCTTTTTCTGCTTGCTCAGCCAATTGGTGGTTGAAAGAACCTTGACGAAGCGAGCCGACGATGAATAATACTTTAGACATTGCATTGTCTCCTTTTTTATAAAATAAAGAGATATTTCTCTTGTTACAATATATGTTACAACATTAATTACTAGTTAGCAATTATTTAGCTCAATTTTTTGAAATTTTTTAAAATACGAATCAAATCCTGCTTATCGTCTTCTTCGAGAATGGACAGAGCTTGCTGGATATTTTTGATATGATCAGGCAGGGCGGCTTCAATTTTAGCTCTGCCTTGTTCCGTCAAGCCAATCAAAAAAGCCCGGCGGTCATTTGGGTCACAGGTGCGAACAATCCAGCCGTCGCGTTCCATATTTTTGATGACGACAGTCATGTTGCCAGAAGTAGCCAGTATACGGTCAATCAGGTCCTGAATACGCAGTTCCCCTTTGCTGTACAAGGTTTCTAAGACGGAAAACTGAGTAGGAGTCAAATCATGCTTTTTTTAAAAAAATCTGGGCTTCAATGGCACGGATGGTTCTTGCTGCCTTGTGAAAGACAATCATGGTTTTCAAATCAAGCAGAGCTTCTTTGTTTAAATCGTCTGTAATCTTCATAACAATATTTTTACCAATAAATAGTATCATATGCAAGGATATTGCTTTTAGAATTTTTGAGAATATTCTCATCAAAAAAAGATAGAAAAAAATAGGAATATTTGTAGTATAATGACGGAGTGAAATATAAAAAAATAGAAATAAAGCCAGTTTACCAATTTGGCAGTACCTTATCGGTATTTTTATCGTTCTCAGCGTTCTTGTCTTTTCATTTTTTGCTGTTTTGCAAGTATCCATGCAGCCGAGGCAGTCAGCTAAGGAAGCAAGCAGTCGCTTGGCCAAGGAATATGCAGATCTTGAGAAAGTGGATTCTTTTGCCATCTACAATGGGCAGGAATCTTACTACAGTCTGCTTGGTAAGACCAGTAAAGGTGTCAAAAAAGCTGTTTTGATTGCCAAAGATTCCAATGAGATTTGGGTCTATCGACTGGACCAAGGTGTCAGTCAGACAGAGGCGGAGAGCATTGCCAAGGAAAATGGAGCAGGAACTATTGATAAGGTGACCATGGGCTATTTTAAGGATCAGCCCATCTGGGAAGTCAAGTCGGGAGGCACCTACTACCTGATTGGTTTTGAAAGCGGACAGTTGGTCAGCAAGGAGGGACTATGAAATTATCAAATCGTGTCTTAAAAATGGAAGAAAGCGTGACTCTGGCAACAGCAGCGCGTGCTAAAACTTTGAAAGCACAGGGGCGGGATATTCTGTCTCTGACTCTGGGAGAGCCAGATTTTCCAACGCCTAAGAACATCCGAGACGCTGCTGTAGCAGCTGTTGAGGATGGGCGTGCTAGCTTTTATACAGTTACTAGCGGTCTGCCAGAGCTAAAAGAAGCAGTGGTAGAGTATTTTGCCAACTATTACGGCTATACCATCAAGCCGAATCAAGTGACGGTGGCAACCGGAGCTAAATTCTCCCTCTACACCTTCTTTATGAGTGTGCTTGATCCGGGTGATGAAGCTATCATTCCGACGCCTTATTGGGTAAGCTATGGTGACCAGATTAAGATGGCCGAGGGGACTCCTGTTTTTGTCCAAGCCACTGAGGAAAACAATTTCAAGGTGACGGTGGAACAGTTAGAAGCTGCTCGTACTGATAAGACCAAGGTCTTGGTTTTGAACTCGCCGTCCAATCCGACTGGTATGATTTATACAGCAGAGGAGCTGCTGGCGATTGGGAACTGGGCTGTAGAGCACGATATTCTGATTTGGCAGATGACATCTATGGACGTCTGGTTTATAACGGCAATAAATTTACGCCAATTTCCAGTCTTTCAGAGGAGATTCGCAAGCAGACAGTGGTCATCAATGGTGTCTCTAAGAGCTACTCCATGACAGGCTGGCGGATTGGCTACGCAGTTGGTGAGCCAGAAATTATAGCTGCCATGAGTAAGATTGCTGGTCAGACGACTTCTAACCCGACAGCAGCGGCTCAATATGCCGCTATCGAAGCTCTGACTGGTAGTCAGGAAACTGTCGAGACTATGCGTCAAGCCTTTGAAGAGCGTCTGAATACTATTTATCCTCTCTTGGCTCAGGTGCCAGGATTTGAAGTGGTCAAGCCACAAGGGGCCTTCTATCTCTTTCCAAATGTCAAGAAAGCCATGGAAATAAAGGGATATACTGATGTGACCGAGTTTACGACAGCAATTTTAGAAGAAGTTGGTGTGGCTCTGGTGACGGGAGAAGGCTTCGGTGCGCCAGAAAATGTCCGTCTTAGCTATGCGACAGATCTGGAAACACTCAAAGAAGCCGTTCAGCGCCTGCAGCATTTTATGGAGAGTAAATAGATCTCTCAATCTTAGACTGCTTTCGAAGATTTATAAACAATAGATAAGGATGGACTCAGAGTTCGTCCTTTTTAGTTCCCCTAAACTGCATTGGCAAACAATTTGATAAAGTTGTAAAAGAATATAGATTATAAACATATCAGGTTTTTTTCCAAACAATTGTTTTCTTAGATTACTTTATTAATTTATATTATAACACTTTCGAAAATTAGATATCTTTTAAAAAGATTTTTGATTTTAGCCTCTTCAAGGATAGCTATTGCAATCGCTTTATGGTAAAATATAGAACAGATGTCCAAAAGATTTGTCTTGAAATAAAGTGACATTTAGCAACCAATCTAGGAGGCAGATATGATTGATCATTTTGGGATTACAGTCAAGGATTTGGAAGCCAGCAAGCTCTTTTTATCAGCAAGCTTTAGAGCCATTGGGCTACAAGATTGCCTTTGAAATTCCTCAGGCAGTAAGTTTTGCAGAACCTCGGACTGCTCCAGCTGGAGATTTTTGGTTAAGTCAGGGGCAATCAGATGCATCTCATTTTGCCTTTCGTGCGGAGACAAGGGAGCAGGTGGATGCTTTTTATCAAGCAGGCCTTGCAGCGGGTGGTCAAGATAATGGTGCCCCAGGCATTCGTCCCCAATATCACCAGCCTTATTATGCAGCCTTTGTTTTAGATCCAGATGGTAATAATGTCGAGGCAGTTTGTCATAAAGAATAAAAAATAGAAAAGAGAAAAAACGTGTCAAAGAAAATCGTAACAATTATTGATGTGAAAAATTATGTTGGTCAAGAAGTGACCATCGGTGCTTGGGTAGCCAATAAGTCAGGTAAGGGTAAGATTGCTTTCTTGCAGCTGCGTGATGGTTCTGCCTTTTTCCAAGGGGTGGCCTTCAAGCCTAACTTTATTGAGAAATTTGGCGAAGAAGAAGGATTGGCGAAGTTTGATACGATTAAAAAGCTTAGCCAAGAAACTTCTGTCTATGTGACAGGGATTGTCAAGGAAGACGAGCGCTCAAAATTTGGCTACGAGCTGGACATTACAGATATCGAAATCATCGGTGAGTCAAATGACTATCCAATTACGCCAAAAGAACATGGGACTGACTTTCTCATGGACAACCGTCACTTGTGGCTGCGTTCTCGTAAGCAAGTGGCTATGATGCAAATCCGCAATGCCATCATCTACGCTACCTATGAATTCTTTGACAAGAATGGTTTATGAAGTTTGACAGCCCAATCTTGTCAGGAAATGCGGCAGAAGACTCAACTGAGCTCTTTGAAACAGACTACTTCGGAACTCCAGCATACTTGAGTCAGTCAGGTCAGCTTTATCTGGAAGCAGGTGCCATGGCTCTTGGTCGCGTCTTTGACTTTGGTCCTGTATTCCGTGCCGAAATCAAAAACCCGTCGTCATTTGACTGAGTTCTGGATGATGGATGCGGAGTATTCATACTTGACGCATGATGAGTCACTCGACTTGCAAGAAGCTTATGTTAAAGCTTTGATCCAAGGTGTTCTTGACCGTGCTCCTCAAGCTTTGGAAACCTTGGAACGTGATGTAGAACTCTTGAAACGCTATATCGCAGAGCCTTTCAAGCGTGTTAGCTATGATGAAGCGATTGATCTTTTGCAAGCCCATGAGAATGATGAAGATGCTGACTATGAGCATCTGGAGCATGGGGATGACTTCGGTTCACCGCATGAAACATGGATTTCAAACCACTTTGGTGTACCTACTTTTGTCGTGAACTATCCAGCAGCCATCAAGGCTTTCTACATGAAGCCTGTGAAAGGAAATCCAGATCGCGTCCTCTGTGCAGACTTGCTGGCACCTGAAGGCTACGGTGAAATCATCGGTGGTTCTATGCGTGAGGAAGACTACGATGCCCTCGTTGCTAAGATGAATGATCTTGGTATGGATACGACAGAATATGAATTCTACCTGGATCTTCGTAAGTATGGAACAGTTCCGCACGGTGGATTCGGTATCGGTATCGAGCGCATGGTAACCTTTGTAGCAGGTACCAAGCATATCCGTGAAGCCATTCCATTTCCACGTATGCTGCACCGTATTAAACCGTAAATCAATAAAAACGCCCATGTGGCGTTTTTTCAACATTGAACTATGAAATAATCCAAATTTAGAAATTTAGAGAAAGAAGAGGTAGAGGTCATGTAAACAGCAGATTAACAAGTGACAAAGGATAGAAATTAGAAAACACTTGTTAAAGGAGAAAAAATGTTTAAAAGAAGTTATCGGAAAAAAATATCGGTCTTATGGCCGGGTAGAATTTTTTTGCCTTTCTAGGCATTACTAGTTTTTTTGGATTTTATTTCTAAGTCAAAACGGCATGTCCCTTTGGCAGATTGGCCTTTTGGAAAGTATTTTTCATACGACCAGCGTTATTTGTGAAATTCCTTCTGGGATGTTGGCGGATCGCTTTTCCTACAAGACTAATCTGTATCTGAGCCGGATAGCTGGGATTGTGTCTTCTGTTCTCATGTTAGCTGGGCAGGGAAATTTTTTGGTTTATGCACTGGCTATGGTGATTAGTGCTTGGTCCTATAACTTTGATTCGGGGACAAGCGCAGCCATGGTCTATGATTCATCTGTGGAGGCCGGACTCAAGGAACGTTACTTATCCATCTCCAGCTTTATGTCTGGAGTGGCTGAAGCGACCCGGTCTTTGGGAACGGTCTGGGCTGGATTTTTTGTCCATGGACAATTGCATCTGACCTACTATATCATGATTGGAACCTCTATTATCGTTCTTTTCTTGACCTGGATGCTGAAGGAGCCAAGTGTCAAAGCAGAGAAATCAGAACGTCTGACCATAAAAAAAATTATCTGGGCTGTCAAAGAGGAGTTGCAGAGAAATCCCAGCCTTTTTATCTGGATGATTCTTTCCCAAATCATCGGAACGCTGATGTGTATGTTTTATTTTTATTATCAAAATCAATTGCCTGATTTAAAAGATTGGCAGATTTCGGTAGTCATGCTGATTGGCAGTGCTTTGAATATCTTGGCGGTCTATCTGGCGAGTGTGATTGGAAAGAAGTATTATGCCTTAAAACTCTTTCCTTCAGTAGTTCTTTTAACTGGAGTAAGCTACCTGCTGTCTTATTTTGGAACGTCAATCATCTATATTTTGATTTATCTAATCAGCAACGCCTTGTATGCACTCTTTCAGCCGATTTTTGACAATGATTTGCAAAAGCAGCTGCCAAGTGAAGTACGGGCGACCATGCTCAGTGTTTATTCTATGATGTTCAGCCTGAGCATGATTGTCATTTTCCCTGTGACAGGCTGGTTGATTGATTACTTCGGCTTCGATTGGACTTTTATAGCTCTGGGCAGCTTCTTATTTGCTGTAACTCCATTATTGCATTTGGGATTAAAGAAAATAAGCCAAAACTTACAAGAAGTATAATATCAATTTTCTCTTTCTGCTTGTCAGAAGGAGAATATTTTTTACCCTTTGAAAATTATGGTAAAATATATACAGTTTAATGGAGAAGTAGGCGGTATGAAAGATTTATTGAAATATTTCAAGGGCTATATCAGGGAGTCTTTGCTGGGGCCCTTGTTCAAGCTCTTGGAGGCCAGTTTTGAACTGTTAGTTCCGCTTTTGATTGCGGGGATTGTGGACGAGACCATTCCTAGACACGACAGCTCCCATCTCTACTGGATGGTTTTTCTTTTGATGGGTTTGGCTGCTCTGGGCGTGGTGGTAGCGGTGGTGGCCCAGTATTATTCGTCAAAGGCGGCAGTGGGCTTTACTCGTCAGATGACAGGTGACCTCTATCAAAAGATTCTGCGCCTGACCAAGGCTAGTCGGGATGAGTTGACGACTTCTAGCTTGGTGACTCGGCTGACGAGCGATACCTACCAGATTCAGACGGGCATCAATCAATTTCTTCGTCTCTTTCTACGGGCGCCCATTATCGTTTTTGGCTCCATCATCATGGCCTTTACTATCAGTCCGGTCATTACCTTGTGGTTCTTGCTCATGGTGGCAATTTTAACGGCTATTATCGTACTTATGTCTCGTCTGATGAATCCCCTCTATGCTAAGATTCGCCAGCTGACAGACCAACTGGTCAATCTGACGCGTGAGCAGCTACAGGGCATGCGGGTTATACGAGCTTTCGGTCAGACCCAACGCGAGGTTCAGATTTTTCGCAATCGCAACGAGCTCTATAAAACCTGGCAAATCAGGACTGGAGCTCTGGCTAGTCTGATTAGTCCTCTGACCTTTCTTACGGTCAATGGTACTCTGATTGCTGTTATTTGGCAGGGGAATAGCTTTATCGGCAAGAGCTTACTGACCCAGGGGATGCTAGTGGCCTTGGTTAATTATTTATTGCAGATTTTGGTGGAATTGCTCAAGCTGGCTATGTTGGTCAACTCACTCAATCAAAGCTATATCAGTGCAGGTCGTATCAGTCAGGTCTTCGAGCAAGCAGAAGAAGATGTCCTGCAGGAATTAGTGCAGGAAACAGCTCTGCCAAATCAAGCCATTAAAGTCCAGCAGGTCAGCTTTTCCTATCCAAATGCAGCTAGTCCAGCCTTGACTGGTCTGACTTTTGATTTGAAAAACGGTCAGACTTTGGGTGTTATTGGCGGGACAGGCTCAGGGAAGTCTACTCTGGTTCAGCTGCTGGCTCATCTTTATCCTGTGGCTGCTGGTCAGTTGACCATCTTTTCCCAAGGACGCAGTCCTAAAAATCTCAGAGAATGGCGGTCTTGGATTAGTCTGGTGCCTCAGAAGGCGGAGCTTTTCCAAGGAACCGTTCGCTCCAATCTGACCTTAGGATTGTCAACCAAGCCAACAGATGGAGACTTGTGGCAGGCTTTAGAGATTGCTCAGGCGGCGAACTTTGTCTCGCAGAAGGAAGGGGGCTTGGATGCGACTGTAGAGGCCTTTGGCCGGAATTTTTCTGGCGGTCAGCGTCAGCGTTTAACCATTGCCAGAGCTGTCTTGCGGAGGGCGCCTTTCTTGGTTTTAGATGAAGCGACCTCTGCTCTGGACTATCTGACAGAGGCTAGACTCTTGCAGGCTATTAAGAATGAATTGACAGAGACCAGTCTGGTCTTGATCTCTCAGCGGACCAATAGCTTGCGCTCAGCGGATCAAATTTTAGTCCTAGATAAGGGAGAACAGGTGGCTCTTGGTCGCCATGAGGAACTCTTAGTCAGCTCTGCCATTTACCGAGAAATCCATCACTCACAGCATAGTCAAGGAGAGGAGGGAAAGCATGAAGCATAAGACATCACCTAGCAGCTTGAGGCGTTTGACTCGAGACTTGCTGCAGGCACACTGGCTCTTTCTCCTAGCTAGTCTGGGAACAGTGGCTCAAGTGGCTCTTACTGTTCTTCTTCCAGTTTTAATCGGAAATGCAGTTGATAGTGTTCTTCTCCCTCAAGCGGAGCAGCATTTGATGCCGATTTTGGGCCAAATGCTGTTGGTCATCTTAGCAAATACGCTGATTCAATGGCTCAATCCTTTGCTCTATAATCAGTTGGTCTATCGTTACAGCCAGCAGCTCCGTCAAGGCGTTATCAAGAAAGTTCATTATCTGCCTTTGGCTTATCTAGATCGTCAGGGAACCGGAGACTTGGTTAGTCGAGTGACGACGGACTTGGAGCAGCTCAGCAATGGCCTGCTTATGGTTTTTAATCAGTTTTTTGTGGGTTTGCTAACAATTTTAGTGACTATCATCAGTATGGCCAGATTGGACTTTTTTCTCCTGCTTTTGGTTCTGCTTTTGACGCCCCTTTCTCTTTTCTTAGCGCGCTTTATAGCTAAAAAGAGTTTTAGCTTTTTCCAACGGCAGACACAGGCGAGAGGAGCGCAGACCCAGCTGATTGAGGAAAGTTTGACTCAAGAAAGTCTGATCCAGGCTTTTAATGCTCAGGAGCAGTTTGATACAGCTTTTACTCGCAGCAACCAAACCTATGCGGACTATTCTCAGGCGGCTATTTTCTATTCTTCGACGGTTAATCCTTCGACTCGTTTTATCAATGCCCTGATCTATGCTTTGATTGTGGGCTTTGGGGCTGTCCGAATCATTCAGGGAACAGGTTTTACGGTTGGGCAGCTGGTAACTTTTCTCAACTACGTTAACCAGTACACCAAGCCTTTCAATGATATATCATCAGTCATGTCGGAATTGCAGAGCGCTTTAGCTTGTGCGGAGAGGATTTACAGCGTTTTGGACCAAGAAGAAATAGCAGAGTCTGGTCAGGAAATCCTCCAGTCGGAAGATGTCAGAGGACAGATTAGCTTTGAGCATGTGGCTTTTGGCTATGAGCCTGGCAAAGAGCTGATTCAGGATTTGAATATAAGGATTCCAGCAGCTAGCAAGGTCGCAATTGTCGGGCCAACTGGTGCTGGTAAGTCAACCCTGATCAATCTCTTCATGCGCTTTTACAATGTAGATAGTGGTCTTATTTCGCTAGACGGTATTCCCATCAGTCATTACACTAGAGCCTCTTATCGTCAGCAGTTTGGTATGGTACTGCAAGAGACTTGGCTTAAGACGGCGACTATTCACGACAACATAGCTTTTGGCCGGCCAGACGCCAGCCGAGAAGAGGTCATTGCAGCTGCCAAGGCGGCAAATGCGCATTTCTTTATCCAGCAGCTGCCTCAGGGCTATGACACCTATCTGGCGGATGCTGGGGACTCACTTTCTCAAGGTCAGCGGCAGCTCTTGACCATTGCCCGTGTCTTCCTTTCCGTTCCTAAAATCCTAATCTTGGATGAGGCGACTTCCTCCATTGATACTCGGACAGAAGTCTTGATTCAGGAGGCTTTCAGCAAGCTCATGGTGGGACGTACTAGCTTTATCATCGCCCATCGCCTGTCCACTATTCAAAAATGCTGACATCATCCTCGTCATGGTAGATGGTGATATTGTCGAGCATGGTAATCATCAGGAGCTCATGACAGCTAGAGGCGTTTATTACCAAATGCAGACGGCGCAGGAGTAGAAGGGGAACTTTATTAAAGTTCACAGATTGATGCTAAACAAAACTAAAAGAGTTGGAATTTCCAACTCTTTTTGCTTATAGTTCAACTTCTTCCAACCCTGTTTCTGTCAGTTTATAAATCTTCTGGCAGACTTCTTTGAGAAATATCCGGTCATGGGAGACAGCGATAATGGCGCCAGGATAGGTCGCCAAAAGCTGGCGAACCTGGGGCTGAGAGGTGGGAGAGAAGTTGCGGGTTGGCTCGTCCAGCAGGAGAACATTGGGGCGGTCTAGGACTAGTTTGAGCAGGAGGAGCTTGGCTTTTTGACCGCCGGAAAGCTGCCCAATCGGGTGGCGGGCCTCGTCGCGCGTGAACTGGAGACTGGCTAGATGAGTCAGGATTTTCTCCTCCTGGGACTTGTCGCCAGAGGGATCCAGAAAGTCCAAAGGGCTGCTCTCATCAGCCAGCAAGTCACCATAATGCTGGGGCATGTAGCCTACTCGCATGTCTGTCCGCTCACGCAGGATCTTCCATATTTCCTTAAGCAGAGTCGATTTTCCTGCACCATTAGCACCAATCAGTCCGATTTTTTCCTGACCGCAGACCTCCAGAGTCAGGTTCTCCGCCAATTGTCGTTCGTCAGTTTCCAGTTTCATTCCTTCTAATTTCAGGATTCTTTTGGTCAATGGCAGAGCTTCTATGTCTGAGAAGTGAAGGCTGATGGCATCTTCCTGTGTCGGAATTTCTGTCATTTCAGCACCTGCCTTTTCGAATCGTTTGCCCTGTGAGAGGACGTTTTTCATTTTCTTAGCCACCAGTCGACCTGCAGTAGCGTCATGGGTGTTTCGTAAAGTATGCTCCACACTCTGCTTAACCCGTCGGTGTTTTTCCATGGTCTTGGCGTGTTCTTCTCGCTCTTTTCGTGCCAATTGACCTTGTTTTTCAAAGGCCTCCTGACGTTTGTGGCGGTAATTTTCATAGCCCAGACTCTTGACGCTGGTTCTAGCTTCCTGCTTCTTTTTGATTCGCTCTAGATGAACAATCTTGGTCGCAACTTGAGCGAGAAAGTGCTCGTCGTGAGAGACGAAAAGGACCGTTCTCTGGTTGTGGCTGATAAAGTTTTCCAGCCAAGTCAGAGTTTCGAGATCAAGGTCATTGGAGGGCTCATCAAGAAAGAGAATGTCCCAATCACTGGCTAGTTTCTTGATGAGTTGGACCTTGAGTTTTTCTCCTCCAGATAGGCTAGAGAGCCGCTGCTGACTGGCAAAACGCTGGCTGTCAAAGTTGAGCTCTCCAGCATAGCGGTAGAGCTTGGCATAGTCCAGTTCGGTCTCAAAATCAGCAAAGAAATAGTCATTGAGCGTCAGTTGGACATCTTCTGAAGGCAACTGCTGGGGCAGGTAGACAGCAGCAGTATAGGACTTATCAATCTGTCCGCTGTAGCTGACATAGGAGCTGACCAGTCGCTCGTCTAGCAAGAGCTTGAGCAGGGTGGACTTGCCATTGCCCTCCTCACCGATAATAGCGACCTTGTCTCCTTGATTGACTGTCAGTGACAAATCTTTGACTAACTCCTTCAGGTCTTTTAGGTGGGTAATCCTTAGATTTCTTATTTGAAGCATAGATGTCTCCTTCGTTTTATAACACAAAATACAGCCCTGCTTTATTTAGCAGAGCTGTTTTTAGTTGCACAAAGCAGACACAGGAGTGTCTAAGTAGGATTATTCGTTCATAGGCTTCCAGCTTACACTGTCATAGGAGCGACAGGATTAATCTAAAGATAAGCAAATAAAAGCTAGAAAGCACAAAAAAATGAACATCCCGCGGATATGCAGAAACATGACAAAATCTACTAAATAAAGTTTCCTTTTAAAAAAATAGACTTAATTTTTTTCATGTCTCCGTGTACCTCCGAAATAGTTCTGTCTTAAGTCTAGCAAAAGATAGTAGATTCGTCAAGCGCTTTCAAAAAAATAAAAAAATTTTTAAAAAAATTTTTTTGGAGTCAATTTTTATAAACTCTCTAAGAATATTGATTTCAAGGCTTTTTAAGTTGATTTTAATATATAATTTTTTTAATTATATAAAAAAATTTGACATATACCAGAAAAATTATATATAATCGTATTGTATATAAAAAAATTATATATATAAAATGATTATACAAATAGGCCTAAAATTTGTAAAAGATAAGAAGAGCTGGAATGGGATAGATTCCAGTCGTCATTTTAAATTGTATCTAAGGAGTAAGAAACCATGCCAAAAACTTTATTTCTCTGGCTTTTGACAGTCCTAAGCTTAGGACTGGTAAAAACGCCTCAAGCTAAGACGATGGAGCAATCCTTGAAGTCTAATACGGCGGCCATTGAGATTAGCCAAAAAATTCAGGACCATGTCAAGAAAGATGATGCGACAAGAGTGGCTGTAGAAACTGTGGCCTTTGACTAGATAGTGTAAATTATTGCATAAGAAAGGAGAAAGCTATGTTAAGAATTTTTATCCGAATGGTATACAGAAGTATCGCCTATGCGATTGTTGAAGCTAAATAGAAAGGAAATATCATGAAAAAATCATTTATTCTAATTCTTTTAACGATTATAACTCTAGGACTCTGCCGGCCGGTTACAGCCTTGGCTGAGGAGCAGAAGCTGCCGTCTGGTACGGACCGTGACAAAATCGGTCAGAAAATCGAAAGTTTTGTCAAGGAACATGAAAAGACAACAGCCGGTATGGAGACTGTTATCTTTGACAAGAATGGTACAATTTATCAAGGAAATTTCGGTTATATGGATAAAGAAAAAGGCATCAAGGCCGATGACGATAGTGTCTTTGAATGGGGATCTGCTGGGAAGCTAATGGTCTGGGTATCGGTCATGCAGCTCTGGGAAGAGGGCAAGGTTAATCTTGAAGAAGATATTCGCAATTACCTGCCTGAGGGATTTCTCAAGACCCTCCGTTATGACAAGCCCATTACTATGTTGGATCTAATGAACCATCAAGCAGGCTTTGAGGACTCTTCTCACGCTTATCTAGAAAATAAAGGGCAGAATATTGAACAAATCCTTGCGATCAATCAGCCAGCTCAAATCTATGAACCAGGCACTATGACTGGATACTCTAACTTCAGTACGGGACTGGCAGCCTATATCGTTGAGCGAATCTCCGGTCAGAGCTTTGCGGACTATGCCCGCAAGCATATCTTACAACCATTAGGTATGAACAAAACATCTCTTTTAACTGGCTATATAGATAATGATTACGTCCTTGAGAAACGGAAGGAAGAGATGACTTATGATATCAATGGTAAATCTCTAGGTGTGAATTACATGAATATCGGTCTTTACCCTGTCGGTCTTACAGCGAGTACCATGGGTGATTTTCAGAGATTTGCCCAAGCACTTTTGAAGAAGGAGAAGCTTTTCAAAAAGTCAGAAACTTGGAAGAAGCTTTTCACTGCTAGCTCTACCTATCCGGGAACAGATATGCCGCTCAATATGCACGGCTTCTGGACCCAAGAATATGGCACGACGGTTGTCGGTCATGGTGGTAATTCCTATGGTTTTTCTTCTTATATCTTGTTAGATTTGAAAAAAATGGTATTGGTATGACCATTATGACCAATCAAGGGCATGAAGAGGTCTATAATTACGATATGCCAGCTCTTGTATTTGGAGCTAAGAAAAAGACTCCGCAGGAAACTTTCGACAAATTTCCAGCAGGAAATTACCGATCAGCAAGGTATTATGAAACAGGCCCCCTGTCTTTCACTAGAATATTCCCACGTACCAGTTATGTTACAAATTCAGCTGATAATAAATTTTTGAACGGTGATTTTGCAGTAGTCAGTGAGCAAAATGGGACAGCCAAAGTAACATATGCCTATGGCGATTCTTTCAAAGTAAAAGATATAGACGTGATGAGAGATTGGGCTGTATTGATTTTCATGGTAGTAGGAGTTATCTATGCTTTACTTCAGCTTTTAGTGCGAGGCGGTCTCGATCTTTTCCGATTGGTATTCAAAAAGAATCAGTCTAAAACACCTAAAGAACTTCATATCTGGACATATCTGACTTCTATAGCAGCAGTGGGAGTTGCTGTCAATTTCTATTTCCTTTTCTTAGCTTTAGGAGCAAGTGACCCTAGCTACCTTTCTAGCTGGCGCTACATGGTCTTTGCCGGTCTGGGATTGATACTGGCCGGCTGTGCGGTCTTCCCGCTTCTGACCAAGTCAAGAAAAGGATTGAGCAAGAGCCGCCTTTTCCTGACTGTCTTGACTAGTCTATCTGCGCTGATCATCGTTGCCAATATCCTCTACTGGTCACTTTATCAGTGGTGGGGCCTTTAATAAGCGCCTCTCCATTGCACAAAGGAGTCTCTCATGAAAAAATCTATTCTAATCATTCTTTTAACCATTTTGACGCTAGGACTCTTCCGACCGGTTACAGCCTTGGCTGAGGAGCAGAAGTTGCCGTCTGGTACGGAGCGCAGCCAAATTGGTCAAAAAATCCAAGACTTTGTCAAGGAACATGAAAAGACAACAGCCGGTATGGCAACAACCATTTTTGACAAGGACGGGACTATTTACCAAGGCAGTTTTGGATATATGAACAAGGAAAAAGGCATTAAAGCCGACGACAGTAGTGTCTTTGAATGGGGCTCAGTCGGGAAACTAGCTATCTGGATCTCCGTTATGCAGCTCTGGGAAGAGGGCAAGATTGACCTTGACGAAGACATTCGCACCTATCTGCCAGAGGGATTTATGAAGACTTTGCGCTACGACAAGCCCGTTACTATGACAGACCTCATGAACCATCAGGCCGGCTTTGGCGAGTCTACCCATGCCTACAAGGAAGATAAGGGCTTGTCTATTGAGGAGATTCTGGCAGTTAATCAGCCAGAACAGTCCTACGAGCCAGGCACCATGACAGCCTACTCAAACTTTCTGCTAGTCTAGCAGCCTACATCGTCGAGCGAATATCTGGTCAGGACTTCTCAGCCTATGTCCATGAACATATCTTCCAACCACTAGGAATGAAAGACACAGCTCTATCAGCCGACTTTAAAGAAAATCCAAAGATTTACCAGAAGCGGATGGAGCAAATCTCTTATCGGGCGGACGGGACATCTATGGGAACTAGCTATTTTCATTTAGGACTTTACCCGGCAGGGAATGCCGTCTCCACTTTGGCTGACTTCCAGAAGTTTGCCCAAGCGCTTTTGAAGAAAGAAAAGCTTTTCAAGCATGCTGAGACTTGGACAACCCTTTACACAGCAACCTCGAATTATCCGGGAACGGATATGCCGCTCAATATGCACGGCTTTTGGACACGGGAGTACGGCACGACGCTTGTTGGCCATGGAGGAAACTCGACTGGCTATTCATCTTATATTCTGCTGGACTTGAAAAATGGTATAGGTATGACCATTATGACGAATCAGGATCATGAGTTGGTTTATAACTATGAAATGCCAGCCTTGGTTTTTGGACCTAAGAAAAAGACGAACTCAGCCACCTTTGACAAATTCCAGTCTGGAAATTACCGATCTGCTCGCTACTTTGCCAGTGGCCCTATGTCTATCTCCAGAATCTTGCTTTACACTCAGTTTGTGAAGAAATCCAAGGACAATCCGCTTTTGAGTCAGAATTTTTCAGTAGTCAGCGGTAGTGGAGACGAGACTAAGGTAACAGCTTCCTATGGCGATAACTTCAGAGTCAAGGATAGCGAGATTCTGAAAGACTGGTCCTTGCTTATTTCAGCGGCAGTCGGAATTGTTTTCAGTATCATTCTCTTTGTGGCACGGGGCGGACTGGATCTCTTCCGCTTGATCTTCAGAAAAGGTCAATCTAAAACACCAAAATCTCTTCGTATCTGGACTTACCTAACTTCTTTAGCTGGAGTAGGTGTGGCTATAAACTTCCTCCTCCTCTTTAACACATTTGCTACCAACAATCTGGGCTTTTTAGCTAGCTGGCGCTACATTGTCTTTGCCGGTCTGGGATTGATTCTGGCTGGCTGTGCGGTCTTCCCACTTCTGGCCAAGGCAAGAAAAGGGCTGAGTAAGAGCCGACTCTACCTGACTGCCTTGACTAGTCTATCTGCGCTGACCATCGTTGCCAATATCCTCTACTGGTCACTGTATCAGTGGTGGGCATTGTGATTATTTTCTTGTCTTTTCTGGGGGAATGGACAATCTTGTGAAGGAATATCTCATGAGGTAAATCGTTTGATTAATTCTTTTTACAATTTTAAAGTTAGTGATATTTCAACAAGAGCTGAAGTGCAAATGCTGTCTTTTATACAGAGCGCGGCTAAATGAGGCAAAAAAATCAAGGACCTTATCAGACTACAAAAAGCAAGCAGATAAAATCAAACCATTTAAAGGAGAAAATCAGATGACCAATGAAATAAGAAGCAAACCACAACCAAAACTAGTCTGGCCGTTCCTGGCCTGGAACTTCGGCTGGACTTGGGGATTTATGTTGCTAGCGATCATTCTCAAAAATCTCTGGCCGGAAAATCCATCTATACTCTATCTGGCTCTGGAAGGCCTCCTAACGAGTCTCAGTATGTTCGGACCAGTGATAGCAAGCCTAATAGTGCTGAAAATAAAAGGATTCAAAGCCATCTGTTCCTTTATCTTCTCAAGCAAGAAAGGGACTTGGCTCTATCTCCTCCTCTTCAGTGGAGGTCTGGCTGTGACTTTTGCATTAGCTTCCGGAGGAAAGCTGGTAGACGGGGCTCTGCTTTCATTTATTGGATCCTTTATTTACCTTATGACCTTGGCTGGTGGCACGGAAGAGCCTGGCTGGCGAGGCTTTCTGCAGCCGGCTTTGGAAAAGAAGTTCTCTATGCTTATCGCTTCCTTGATAACTGGACTAGCTTGGGCTTGCTGGCATATTCCTATCTGGTTTTATGACCGCTTTTATGATCGTAGTCAGAATCCCTTTCTAGTCTATATCATTGTAACTATAGTCCAGTCCATCTGGTTTGCTGCACTGCATAAGAAGACGAAATCTGTCCTTGCCTGTATGATTTTCCACGCCTTGCTAGACATTCTGATAGAAACCTTTGTCGGCATCAACCTAGCTGATAAGTTTGATTTCTCTCAGGTCAACTCCCTCTTTTACCTTGGCGGCTTGGGCATTCTGACCCTTTACAGTATTTATCTCTGGTATCGAGCGGATAAAGAAGAGAAAAACGCATGACTAAAAAATAAGAATAAGCTGATTCTAAAATTAAAAGGAGACTGTACAATTATCTGACCTTAGCTCATGTGAATCTTTGAGTCGAACAGAAAGGAAATGCTATGAAAAAATCATTTATTCTGACACTTTTAACGATTATAACTCTAGGAATCTTCCGGCCGAGCGCTGCTTTAGCTGACTCGCAGAAGTTGCCGTCTGGCACAGATCGCAGCCAAATTGGTCAGAAAATCCAAGACTTTGTCAAGGAACATGAAAAGACAACGGCCGGTATGGCAACAGCAGTCTTTGATAAAAACGGAACCATCTACAAGGGAAATTTTGGCTATATGGATAAGGAAAACAAAGTCAAAGTTGACGATGACAGTGTTTTTGAATGGGCTTCAATCACTAAACTGACGGTCTGGGTGTCGGTCATGCAGCTCTGGGAAGAGGGCAAAATCGACCTTGAAGCAGACATCAAAACTTATCTGCCAAAAGGCTTTCTCCGCAATCTTCGCTATGATAAGCCTATTACCATGCTGGATCTGATGAACCATCAGGCTGGCTTTGATGAAATGCCAGTCTACAAAAAGGGAGACAAGAGCGACTTGGAAGAGCAGTTCCGTGATTACCAGCCTATTCAGTCCTTTGAGCCGGGTACGACGACATCATACTCTAACTTCAGCACGGCTTTGGCATCTTATATCGTGGAGCGGATATCTGGGCAGAAGTATGCAGACTATGTCCATGAGCATGTTTTTGAGCCGCTGGACATGGATCGGACTGCTATCTTGCCTGACTTATCGGACAACGCTTATGTACAGGAAAAGCGCAAGGAGGATAAGGGCTATGATGACCAAGGTAAGCTCTTGGGTGATACACCATTTAAGCTCTGGATGTACCCAGTCGGAGGGGCTGTGGGGACTCTAGGAGACCTACAGAAATTCGCCCAGGCCTTGCTGGAACGTAAGACGCTTTTTCATCATCCAGAAACTTGGACCGAGCTTTACTCAACAACCTCTACTCACCCTGGTACGGATATTGTTCGTAATGCTCATGGCTTTTGGGCCAGTCACTACGGTGTTACCTTGCTGGGACACAGTGGTAATGCTGATGGCTTTTCTAGCTATCTTTACTTGGATCTGAAAAATGGCATCGGTCAAGTCATCTTAACCAATCAACTGTATGAACAAGTTTACAATGTTCAAATGCCGGAGCTGATATTTGGCAAGATGCAGACTGTCAGCGAAGCTACTAAAAAGCAGTTTAAGCCTGGCTCTTACCACTATCTGAGAAGCTATAATAGAGGTCCGCTGTCCTTCATGCTCATGATTCCTGGCGCTATTCAAAAGATTAACAAAGTCTCAGATCAGCCAGATCTGCTGAGCACTTTCTGGACTATTGACCGAAGCCAAGGTGCTGACCGCCTCGAATTTGGTGTCCTTAATGCAGAAAGGATTTCCGATCCAGTTCTCTTTAGGCATTATCTAGTCGTGTTTCTAGGAGGTTTGGCACTCGTGTTTGCTTTTGGAAATGTCTTGATTAGTTCTTTGATTGGCAGTTTCCGTCTCATCCTGCGTAAAGCAAAAAGTTCGGTACCTCGCTCTTGGAAGGTCTGGAATTACCTGACTTCTCTAGGAATGATCCTTTTTGCAGGCAATCTTATTCTACTTTTACTGGCTGCCATGAACCAGGACTACTCAATTGTTCAATCTTGGCGTTATATGGTCTTTGCAGGTCTGGGCTTGTTCTTAGCAGGCTGTGCGGTTTATCCGCTCTTTAGCAAGGCTCGAAAGGGGCTCGGAAAAGGTCGCCTCTTCCTGACAGTTCTAACTAGTCTATCTGCACTCGCTATCGTAGCCAATATTCTCTACTGGTCGCTTTACCAGTGGTGGGTGATGTGATAAGTTGCCTGTCTTCCTTTGGGAAGGCGGGCTTTGCCTGCATAATTCTGCAAAGGAGTCTCTCATGAAAAAAACAGTTATTCTCATACTTCTAGCTATTTTAATATTGGGGCTTTTTCGCCCAGCCACTGCATTGGCTGAGGAGCAGAAGTTGCCGTCTGGTACAGACCGAGACAAAATTGGCCAGAAGATTCAAGACTATGTCAAAGAGCACGAAAAGACAACAGCCGGCATGGCGACGGCAGTCTTTGACAAGGACGGTACCATTTATCAAGGCAACTTTGGATACATGGATAAGGAAAAGGGAATCAAAGCCGATGATGACAGTGTCTTTGAATGGGGATCCGTGACTAAGCTGACCGTCTGGGTCTCTGTTATGCAGCTCTGGGAGCAAGGTAAGATTGACTTAGAAGAAGATATTCGCACCTATCTGCCAGAAGGCTTTCTTAGAAATCTCCGCTATGACAAGCCCATTACTATGCTAGATCTGATGAACCATCAGTCTGGATTTGATGAAGCCCCTCTCTATATGCAAGGGGGCAAGAGTTTAGAGGATTTGCTGCTTCAATATCAGCCAGATCAGTCCTTTGAGCCGGGTACAACGACAGCTTATTCCAACTACAGTACGGGGTTAGCAGCCTATATTGTGGAGCGAATTTCTGGGCAATCTTTTGTTGATTATACCCACGAGCATATCTTCCAGCCTCTGGGCATGGAGAGAACGGCCATAGCGCAAGACTTGTCTGACAATGCTTATGTCCAAGCCAAGCGCAAGGAAGTAAAAGGATATGCGACAGATGGCAGTCTGTTAGGCGACGCTCTTTATGAAGTCGGACTGTATCCTGTTGGTCGGGCAACAGGAACATTGAGTGATTTTCAAAGATTTGCTCAGGCCCTGCTGAGTCGTAAAAATCTCTTTACTCGGTCGGAGACTTGGACGACTCTCTATTCGACGACAGCAACCTATCCTGATACAGACATCGTTCGTAATGCTCATGGCTTCTGGGCCAGTGAATTTGGCGTTACAGTGCTAGGACACGGAGGGAATACAAATGGTTTTTCCAGCTATCTCCTGCTGGATCTGAAGGATGGTATCGGCCAGGTGATCATGACCAATCAAGGCGTGGAAGAAATTTATAATGATGGCATGCCAGAATTGATTTTCGGAAAACGTCCGACAGCCAGTGCAGAGACTCAGAAAAAGTTCGAACCTGGCCACTATCAAATCCTTCGGAATTTTAACCAAGGTCCGCTTTCTTTGTATCAGCTCTTTCCAGGTAATATGCTTCATATGAAGAAGCCGTCTTCGGAGCGAATGGATCGTTCGTTTTGGACTATTTATAAAAGTGGAAATGGCAAAACGCGAATCGCTACTCCGGTCAGTGATTTCGAGAGAGTTTCTGACTGGGAAATCTGGACTAAGTTTGGGTTGATTGCTCTGGCAGCTCTAAGTGTCGTTTATGCTTTGGCTAATCTACTTGTTCGGCTTGTGCTAGTCCTTTATCGACTGGTCTTTGGCAAAGAAAAAGGCAAGCAAAATCGAGCTTGGAAATGGTGGCACATCTTGACAGCTGCAGGAGTAGTAACCTCGGCTGGCAATTTACTCTTGCTCCTACTTAGCTCAAGTGCTACGGACCTCAGTATCATCGCTCAGTGGCGTTATATGGTCTTTGCAGGTCTGGGACTGTTCTTAGCAGGCTGTGCGGTTTATCCGCTCTTTAGCAAGGCTCGAAAGAGCCTCGGAAAAGTTCGCCTCTTCCTGACAGTTCTGACTAGTCTATCTGCACTCGCTATCGTAGCCAATATTCTCTACTGGTCGCTTTACCAGTGGTGGGTGATCTAGTTTAAAAATTTTTGAAACAAGAAAAGAGCCGGCATATAAGCTGGCTCTTCGTTTGGTTTTATACATTCAGTACCTTGTCCAAGAAGTCTTTAAGACGTGGATGCTGCGGATTATCGAAGATTTGGTCAGGCTTTCCGTCTTCTAGGAATTCCCCATCAGCGGTAAAGATAACGCGGTTGGCTACCTGACGGGCAAAGCCCATCTCATGGGTCACAATCAGCATGGTCATACCTTGCTGGGCCAGATCCTTCATAACGTTGAGAACGTCGCCAACCATTTCAGGGTCAAGGGCAGAAGTAGGCTCATCAAAGAGCATGATGTCTGGATTCATGGCCAGACCTCGAGCAATTGCCACCCGCTGCTTTTGACCGCCGGATAGACTATCAGGACTGGCATCAGCCTTATCAGCCAAGCCGACCTTTTCCAAGAGCTCCATACCCAGCTTATTTGCCTCGTCTTGAGTCAAGCGCTTGTGCTCAACAGGAGCAAAGGTAATGTTTTCCAGAACGGTCATGTGCGGGAAGAGGTTGAAGTGCTGGAAGACCATACCGATATTTTCACGAACCAGATCCACATCAGTCTTCTTGTCCGTCAGATCAAAGCCGTCAACCGTGATGGTTCCGCTGGTCACTTCCTCTAGCAGGTTGAGACTGCGCAGGAAGGTTGACTTACCAGATCCAGAAGGACCGATGATGCAGACTACATCTCCCTCGTAGAATTTAGCGGTAATTCCCTTTAGGACTTCGTTTTCCCCGTAATATTTATGAAGATCGTTCACATCGATTTTTAATTTTGCCATTACTTAATCCTCTTTTCTAAGCGTTTTGCCAAGCGGGTCAAGAGCGTGATAATGATGAGATAGAGCACAGCTAGGATAGCATACATCCGGAAACTCTGATAGTTGCGGGCGATGATGTCCTTACCCGTTTTGAAGAGTTCGGCCAGTCCAATAGCTGAGACAATCGTTGTATCCTTGAGTGCGATGACAAACTGATTGACAAAGTTTGGCAGCATAATCTTGGTTGCCTGTGGCAGGATAATCTTGCGCATGGTCTTGGAGTAGGAAATCCCCAAGCTGCGGCTGGCTTCCATCTGTCCAACAGGAACGGCCTGGATACCCCCGCGGACAATTTCAGCGATATAGGCGCCGGCATTGAGAGAGAGGGCGATGGTGCCTGCAACGAAAGCATTGATTGGGCTTTGTTGACCAGTCATGGATTCGATTAGGTTAGGAATACCCCAGAAGATAAAGGCTGCCACAATCATCAGTGGAATACCACGAATGACATCGACAAAGATTTCTGCAATCCAGCGCAGCGGTTATAAGGGCTGACGCTGAACATACCAAAGATAATTCCGATGACCATAGCAATTGCAAATGAAATCAGAGCCAAAGCAATTGTCACTCCCAGACCTTTAAGAAGTTCTTGGTAGTTGTTTTGCAGCAAGCCCCAAATAGTGGACTCATCTACAGTTGATTCCTTTTCCTCGCTAGCCAGATACTTGTCTAAAATCTCTTGGTACTTGCCACTTTCTTTGAGGTTGGCCAGTCCATTGTTAAACATCTCAATCAGCTCAGGATTGCTGCCTTTTTTAACTGCGAAGGCGACTTGGCCGCTTGGTGTACCTTCGATAGGTGTTTTAAGTTTCTTGCCTTGTTTGATGGCGTATTTGACAACGGGCTCATCATCCATTACAGCTGCGACGGAGCCAGTATTGAGACTGTCATACATGGAAGCTGCATCTGAGAATGTTTTGATAGAGTAGCCGTACTTGCTCTTGTTTTCCTCAAGGAACGTCTGAGAAGCGGTACCAGTTTTGACACCGACGGTCTTGCCCTTGAGTTCCTCGTAGGACTTGATATTGCTGCTGTCCTTGACTGTCAAGATAGAGTTGGCTGTATAGTAAGGATCGGAATAGTCAAAAGTTTTCTTGCGAGCATCAGTGACAGACATGCCAGCGATAATTCCGTCAGCCTGACCGGTCTGAACGCTATTGACAGCTGCATCAAAGCCAGGGTTGGTTACTTCCACAGTAAAGCCTTGGTCTTTGGCAATAGCCTTAATCAGCTCCATGTCAATCCCAGTGTATTGGTTGCTGTCATCTTGGAAGACAAATGGAGCAAAAGATGAGTCGCTAGCAATGATGTATTTGTCTTTTGTAGGAGTAGCTTTTTGACCAGCAGGAGTAGAAGTCTCTGGAACAGCTGAGTCAGAGCTGCCTTTAGAAGCCGTCCATTTATTAATGATTTCATCCAGACTGCCGTCTTCCTTCATCTGCGCCAAAGCTTCGTTAAACTCAGTAACTAAGTGCTCATGCTTGCTGCCTTTTTTGACACCGAAAGCAAAGCTTCCAACAGCCTCACCCTTCATAGAAATTTTCAGGTTTTGGCCTTGATTGATGGCGTACTCAATGACAGGCTGATCATCCATCACTGCATCGACATCACCAGCAGAAAGGCTGTTATACATCAAGTCACCCGTGTCAAAGGTTTTGAGAGTGTAGCCGTACTTATCCTTGTTCTTCTCAAGGAAACGTTGGGCAGCCGTTCCTGTTTTGACACCGACTTTCTTCCCTTTCAGCTGTTCGTATTTGCTGATGGTGTTTGCCTTAGTCGTCGCGATAACAACCTTGGTGTCATAGTAGGTATCAGACATGGTAAAGACTTTTTCGCGCTCGCTTGTCTTGGTCATACCAGCCATGATGGCATCCGCCTGGCCAGCTTGGACTGCATTGACAGCTGCATCGAAGCCTGGGAAGCTCATGTCAATGTCCCAGCCTTTGATTTCTGCGACCTTGTTGATGATATCAACGTCAATCCCCTTGTAAGTCTGATCAGAATCTTTAAATTCAAATGGTGCGTAAGCAGTATCGGACACGATTTTGACCGTATCTGCTTGGGCTGTCGCCCCTAACGCAAAAAATGGAAATAATGTTAGCAAGACTGCTAAGAATTTTTTCTTCATTTTCTTCCTCCTTTTTAGCATTCTAGCATTATAGCAAAAAATCACTGATTAGGCAAATTTCTCTTATGTTTATGTTAGATTTTCTGACATAAAAACTCTGTATTTTTTGTAAGAAGAACCTCAACTTTTCTTTGTACTTAGAGTAAAGTCTGCTATACTGGGAATGAATGAAAGCAAGGTTAGAATGAGGTTCTTATGAAAACATCACGTATCTTGGACGGAGTCAATCAAGCTCGCTTTGTCCCTCCTTATATTTTGTCTCTTTTACTTGCTGTTATTTTTGTGCAAGGAGGACAGCAGTTAGCTTATTGGGCTTTGGAGTCAATTTCTGCTGTGCTTAGTCTTATGCTAGGTTTCTTGGGGCAAGGCGGATTCTTTGAAATCTTCTTCAATTTTGCTCTGCCTTTTCTCTTATTTGGCTTTGTATTTATGATACTGGCTCTCTTTCTTTGGGTGCGCTGGGCTGAAGGACGACCGCTCTCGACTCTGGGCTTTGTTAAAAAAGGAAGCTTGGTGGAGCTAGTCAAAGGACTGGCAGTAGGTTCTCTCCTCTTTAGTCTAGTCGCTCTGCTTATGCTGTTGAGCGGAGCTGGCTCTTTCGAATGGGGACAGCTGACGATGGGGCCTTTCCTCTATATCTTGATTTTGCTTCCGCTTTGGATGATTCAGGGCGGGGCAGAAGAGTTAGTGACACGCGCTTGGCTGCTGCCAGTTGCTGTCAAAAAGACCAACCTCCCCATCGGTTTGCTGACTTCAAGCCTGCTCTTTGCCCTCTTGCACCTAGGCAATCCAGATATTGGTATTCTCCCCATTGTCAACATTGCTTTATTTGGGCTCTTTGCAAGTCTCTATCTGCTCCGGACGGACAATGTCTGGGGGATTATAGGAATTCATGCTGCTTGGAACTTTAGCCAAGGCAATATTTACGGTTTCAGCGTTAGTGGTACTGGTGTGGACGCGGCAGTACTGAACTTTATCCCTAAGACGGACTCGAGTTGGCTGACTGGTGGAGCTTTTGGTGCTGAAGCTTCTATTTTCAGTTCGCTCATTCTCTTGCTGGCTGTCCTCTATTTGCTTCTCAAGATGAAAAAAGACGGAAGTTTGACAGAGTTAGTGGGAAAGATGTAGAAACAGTACTAACGGTTCTCTTTTGCTCAACCTAAAATAATATGCTATAATAAATTAAAATGAGGAAAGGAATAATTATATGTTTAAATCTCGTATGTTGGATGCTATCAAGCAATCGCGTTATATTCCGCCGATTTGGTTGGCTATCTTGATTGCTATAGGCTTTGTTTATGGAGGAGGAATTTTAAGTTTTGTCGGAATGTTACCAATTGGTATCATTGTCGGACTCTTGTTTGGCTTTGCAGATTCGACGATTAATCGGACAGAAGCAATGGCAGCCATTAGTCACTATACGGTCTTTTTTCAGCTAGCTGGTTTCTTTTTTATCGCTCTTACTGTCTTCCTCTGGGTTCGATATCGTGAGAAGCGTCCTTTTTCTAGTTTGGGATTCTATAAAGAAGACTGGTTCAAAAATCTCCTCAAAGGCTTCCTTATTGGAGCCGTTCAGTTTTCACTGGTTGTTGTCTTGCTCTTGGTAACGGGGACAGGCAGTCTCAAATTTGGTCAGGTTAACTTGAATGATTTTATTTTCGTCCTAGCTATCATTCCTTTCTGGATTCTTCAAGGTGGGACAGAAGAGCTAGTGACGCGTGGTTGGCTCTTTCCAGCAGTTAGCGCTAAGTCAAATATCTTCATTGGTATCTTAATTTCCAGTGCTCTATTCGGCGCATTGCACCTCTTTAACCCTGGTGTGACCATTCTTTCTATTGTCAATATCGTGCTAGACGGTATCTTTGCTTGTTTCCTTATGCTCAAGTATGACAATATGTGGATTCTAGCTGGCATGCACGGTGCTTGGAATTTTGTGCAAGGAAATATCTATGGTATTCAGGTCAGTGGTCAAGGAGCATCTACCTCTATCTTGAACTATAGCTCACAATCTTCTGTGGATTTATTGTCCGGTGGAGCTTTGGTGCTGAAGGATCTATTTTTGCCAGTATCGTCCTGATTGGCTGCATTGCCTATCTCTACTGGTCACTTAAAAAAGAAAATCGCCTGCCTCAGGAGCTGATGTTTAAGAAATAACCATTTCGCCCAGTTGAGCTGGGCGTTTTTTATGCCTTTTAACGAGATGTGTGACAAGGGACAGACGATGGTAGAAGCGTGGCAATTCTACCTACACCCAAATCCAGAGAAAATAGGGCAAATATGGTAAAATGATAGAAGAACAATTTGAGGAATAAAAGATGATTAACAGAATTACAGATAATAAATTTGAATTGGTTTCCAAGTACGAGCCTTCAGGAGATCAGCCCCAGGCTATCGAGCAGTTGGTGGATAACATCGAGGGGGGCGAGAAGGCCCAGATTCTTATGGGAGCGACTGGTACTGGTAAGACCTATACCATGAGTCAGGTTATCGCTCAGGTCAACAAGCCAACTCTGGTTATTGCCCATAATAAAACGCTGGCAGGCCAGCTTTATGGTGAGTTCAAGGAGTTCTTCCCCAATAACGCGGTGGAATACTTCGTTTCCTACTATGATTACTACCAGCCTGAGGCCTACGTGCCCTCCAGCGATACTTATATCGAAAAGGATAGCTCGGTCAATGACGAGATTGATAAGCTCCGTCACTCAGCGACATCAGCCCTCTTGGAGCGTAACGATGTGATTGTCGTGGCTTCGGTCTCTTGTATCTACGGTCTAGGTTCGCCTAAGGAATACTCTGACAGCGTGGTAAGCCTGCGTCCTGGACTAGAGATTTCCCGTGACAAGCTGCTCAATGATTTGGTAGATATCCAGTTTGAGCGCAATGACATTGACTTTCAGCGGGGGAAATTCCGGGTTCGTGGTGATGTGGTGGAGATTTTCCCAGCTTCTCGGGATGAGCATGCCTTTCGGGTGGAGTTTCGGAGATGAGATTGACCGGATTCGTGAGGTTGAAGCCTTGACAGGTCGAGTCTTGGGTGAGGTGGATCATTTGGCCATCTTCCCAGCCACTCACTTCGTGACCAATGAAGACCACATGGAGGTAGCCATTGCTAAGATTCAGGCCGAGCTGGAGGAGCAGCTGGCTATCTTTGAGAAGGAAGGCAAGCTTCTGGAAGCCCAGCGCTTGAAGCAGCGCACAGAGTATGATATCGAAATGCTGCGCGAGATGGGCTATACCAACGGCGTTGAGAACTATTCTCGCCATATGGATGGTCGAAGCGAAGGAGAGCCGCCTTATACCCTTCTGGACTTTTTCCCTGATGATTTCCTGATTATGATTGACGAGAGTCACATGACGATGGGACAGATTCGGGGTATGTACAATGGCGACCGCTCTCGTAAGGAAATGCTGGTTAATTATGGTTTCCGCTTGCCTTCTGCCTTGGACAACCGTCCGCTGCGCCGTGAAGAGTTTGAAAGCCATGTTCACCAGATTGTCTATGTATCGGCTACGCCGGGCGACTATGAAAATGAACAGACGGATACGGTTATCGAGCAAATTATCCGGCCGACAGGGCTTCTGGATCCAGAGGTGGAAGTCCGCCCAACTATGGGACAGATTGATGACCTCTTAGGTGAAATCAATGCCCGTGTTGAAAGAACGAACGTACCTTTATCACAACTCTGACCAAGAAGATGGCGGAAGACTTGACGGACTACTTCAAGGAAATGGGTGTCAAGGTCAAGTACATGCACTCGGATATCAAGACCTTGGAGCGAACCGAGATTATTCGAGACCTGCGCTTGGGTGTCTTTGATGTTCTGGTTGGGATTAACCTGCTGCGCGAGGGAATTGACGTGCCTGAGGTTAGTCTGGTTGCAATTCTTGATGCAGACAAGGAAGGTTTCCTCCGCAACGAGCGTGGCCTGATCCAGACCATCGGCCGGGCAGCCCGCAACAGCGAGGGGCATGTGATTATGTATGCAGATACTATGACCCAGTCCATGCAGCGCGCTATTGATGAAACTGCCCGCCGTCGGGCAATCCAGATGGCTTATAATGAAGAGCATGGCATTGTACCGCAGACCATCAAGAAAGAAATCCGCGACTAATTAGCGTGACCAAGGCTGCCCTGCCAGACAAGGACGAAACTGTTGAAATTGAAAGCCTCAATAAGCAAGAGCGCAAGGACATGATTAAGAAACTGGAAGGCCAAATGCAAGAAGCTGCCGGACTTCTCGACTTCGAACTGGCCGCACAGATTCGCGATATGATTCTGGAAATAAAGGCGATGGATTGAGGGATAAATATGATCTGTTTAAGAAAACTAGTGGAAGAAGATTTAATGCCTTTGTGGGAGATTGCTTATTCGCATCCTAATCCAATTTGGAAACAGTATGATGCTCCTTACTTTGATGATTATCAGTATTTTACAAATTTTGAGGAGTTTAAACTACAAAAATCAGAATATTTTCTAAATAACTCGAATCGTTTGGGAATTTTTGTAGATTGCAAACTAGTTGGAACTGTTTCACGTTATTGGGAATGCCAGAAAACAAGATGGATGGAATTAGGAATTGATATCTATGAGAGTGAATACTGGAATGCTGGCATAGGAAGAAATGCTATGTTGCAGTGGATAGATAGGACCTTCCAGGATTATTTAGAGCTAGAGCATTTGGGTTTGACGACTTGGTCAGGAAATTTTGGCATGATGAAATTGGCTGAAAAATTAAGAATGAAAAAAGAAGCTCATATTCCAAAAGTTCGTTATTATCAAGGTGTTTATTTTGACAGTATTAAATACGGTATTCTGAGAGAAGAATGGGAGGAAACAAATGGTCATCACAATCAAAGCAATGGAAACAGCTGAGGAGATAGAAGGGAAATCCCGAGTTCATTGGCAGACATGGCGTGAAGCTTATGATGAGATTTTGCCTGCGGAATTTCAAGAGCAGATGACTTTGGATAAGTGCCGATTTTATAGTCAAAAGTATCCTGAAAATACCTTAATCGCTTTGGATGATGCTAAAGTGGTTGGCTTTGTTAGCTACGGTGATTTTCGAGATTCAGCTACGATAGCGGGTGAAATTTTCGCCTTGTATGTCTTAAAAGATTATTATGGCAAAGGTGTAGGACAGCAGTTAATTCAGGCTGCTTTTGCTGCCTTGGATGGTTATCAAGAGATTGTATTATGGGTTTTAGAAGATAACAAACGTGCTATTGCCTTTTATGAAAAAATGGGTTTTGTTTTTGACGGCGAGGAAAAGGTCATTGACCTAGGAAAAGCCGTGAAAGAAAAACGGATGATTTACATTAGATACACGAACAGTTAGTCTGAAAAAATAGATATATTTTTAAGGAGCATTATATGCGTTATGCACTTTTACTCCGCGGCATTAATGTCGGCGGGAAAAACAAGGTAGTTATGGCTGATTTGAAGAAGGATTTGGCTGGGTTGGGTTTTGAAAATCCAGTTTCCTACATCAATAGCGGCAATCTTTTCTTTGATAGCGAGGAGCAGGAGGAAAGGATTCGGGAGATATTGTCGGCTTATTTTAGACAGTCTTACGATTTTCCTTTGCCTTTCGTCCTTGTCAGCTCTGCCATGCTTGAAAAAGAAACAGCAAATCTGCCTACTTGGTGGCAGGATGAAACAGCCTTTCGGCGAGATGTTCTCTTTTATCTGCCGGAGACAGATAGGGAGAGTGTTCAAGAGCTGGCAGGCAGTTGGGCGAATGACAAGGAGCAACTGCACTTTGGGCAGACGGCTTTCTTTTATAGCAATGCTGACCAAGCGGACTATCTCAAGTCCAACTACCATAAGAAACTGCTCAAATCTAGTTTTTACAAGCAACTGACTATCCGAAACGGCAAGACTTTCCAGAAGATTGTGGAGTTGGTGAATGAAAAGTAAAACCAAAAAGAAAACTAAAAACAAAAGAAAAGTAAAAGCTCAGGGAAATAAATTTAGTATTTGGTTGGAAAAACATTGGATAGTAGAAGCTTTTTTTAAATTATTTAGTCTTAATAGTTGTTGCGATTGGAGTGGGATATTTAACATTTGGTAATGAGAGTATCCCTGCTCCACTTCGTGAGTTTAAATATGTTAGCCCTTTGTATATAAATTTGGTTTTCTTGATTGTTCTTCCATATTATTCTTGGTTTGGAAGTCTAAGAGAAGAAGGCTTCAACACGTTGAAAAGGTTTTTTTCAGAAGTTTTTTTCTTTATCTTATTTAATCTTTTTTCTTCATGCCAGCGTTAACGATGTTGATTTTTGAAATATAATGAAAAAAAGAGGAAAAAAATCATGACAAAAGAAAATCTGTCTAAATTATTTTTCATTTAAAAACACTCTATCTGGCCTTGCTAACCTTTGTCATTCTTCATTTGATTTTTGTTACCTTTTGGTCTATCCTTTACTCCAGTTTTGTGGAATAGTTGGTTTTTTATTCTTTGTTTGACCTTCTTTATCCATCCTTGGATAGTCTTTTTTAGGACAAGAGATTTTCACTGGTATCACCTTATTTTTCAATTATTCAGTGGATTGGTGGCGCTTTATCTTTGGTTTTCGGCATTCTTTGCTTTGTCAATTATCTCGGATCCAGCCATTCCCATCAATATAGACTATCATATACAAGATAAAGAAATCATCATTGTCAGAGGTTTTGTGGTCCATAGTACCTATGAACATCATGAATTGATCAATCCCTTTATCATGAAGTTAGAAGTAAAATACAACGAAGATATGTTTTAATAACTTAGAAAGTGAGAAAATTTATGTCACGTGCCCAAGAAACAATTCTAACAAACATCTGCCTTGTTGAAGATGTATCGCGCGGTAAACTTCTAATGCAATATCGCTCTCCTGAGCGCTATCGTTGGTCTGGATATGCTTTTCCGGGTGGTCACATTGAGAAGGGTGAGTCTCTCCATGATTCAGTTGTCCGTGAGATTTTAGAGGAAACAGGTTTAACTATTACTCATCCGAAATTGGTTGGAGTAAAGAACTGGCATACGGATGAGGGGATTCGCTACATCGTCTTTTGTTACAAAGCGACTGAATTTTCTGGTCAGATTCATTCGACAGAAGAGGGCGAGATCTCTTGGGTAGACAAGGAAACCCTGCCACAGCTGGACTTGGCCTACGATATGTTAGAACTTCTGCGTATGATGGAAGATGAGGAACTGTCAGAATATTACTATCATGAGCGTATCGAAGGTGGTTGGCGTAAAAGTATGTACTAAAAAGACTGACTAGGTTGGGGCCTAATCAGTCTTTTTCTTGCTTGTTATTTATCCTGTAAAAATCCTAGGTGTCTCAAGGCAGATTCTACATAGTCCAAATCCTGCTGGGAGTCGGCTTGTACCAGGTGATAGTGAACTCCATCTGTCAGCTCAGATAAGGGGCGAAAGGCACAGGATGCGACCTGTTGGAGAAAATGCTGGACATCGCGGCGGCAGGTCAGCTTAGGTAAGTCTGGATTTCGCCGTAAACTGGATGCTCAATCAAAATAGTCTGTACGCGGCCGCCATTATCCACGATAGCCAGCAACTCAGCCTCAATATCCTCAGTCCCATGCTGAACCTTGAAGAGTTGATGAACAGCAGTGCTTTCTTGGCGGTCTTTATAAAGATAGCCACGGTTGGTTGAGAGGATGGGGGCACCATCAGCCCGCAAGAGGGCAATATCTTGCACGATAATCTGCCTGGTCACATGGAAATGTTCAGCCAGTGATTGACCGTTGAGGGCAGCAGATGATGTTTTCAAAAGGTTTAATAGTTCTTCTCGTCTTTGCTTGGTCATAGCTTCATTGTAAACCAAAAGTCAGGAATCTTCAAGCTCTAGTGAATCTTTTTCAGCGCTTGATAGATGAACTTAGCAATGACAAAGTCGACCATGCTATGGATGACCGTACCAAGTCCAACCAGACCAAATAAGATATAGAAAGCATTAGCAGGATAGGCAGAAGTCGTGTAAAAGAGGATGCAGACGACCACTTCACCAAAGGCATGAATCAAGGCCAGTAGGAAATTAAATATCCAAGTCTTCTTCTGGCTGTCCAGTGTGTCCGGGTGCTTTTGCAGATAAAGAGCGCCGATGCTAGCAAAGAGCAAGTGGGACAGGGCTCTAAGAGTGATGATAAAAGGAAGTCCGGACATTCCAAACCCAATAGCAGACCCAATCACGACAATCACCGTCATGAGAGGGGAAATAAACATAGCCAAAAAAATAGCGACATGGCTGGCTAAGGTGAAGGAAGCAGGCGGAATGACAATTTTAATCGGCATAACTAGTGGGATAACAATAGCTAGTGCAGTCAAAAAAGCGGTCAGTGTCATAAACTGATTTTTAGATTTTGGTTTCATAGTGACTCCTTTTTATCTGTATATACACTAGTATAGTACACTGTTTTTGCAGAAAGGTCAAGACCTGTAAAAATCCTAAAAGAGATTTGTCAAAATGCTTAAAATAGCTTATACTAGAAGGGTGTGAAAATAGGAGCAAACTAGATTTTTAGAATTTAGTTGACCTTCACATCGATTAGTGTTCTGCTGGACTTGAAAAATGAAAGAAGAGCTTAATCATATATAGAAGGCTGGTATGGGAATTTAGCAGCCTTGACTAGAAATGGAGAAGAAAATGAACAACTTACCAAACTGCCCCAAATGTAATTCAGAGTATGTCTACGAAGATGGAACGCTCTTGGTCTGTCCAGAATGCGCCTATGAGTGGAATCCGGCTGAGGTCCAAGAAGCAGAAGAAGGCCCAGTAGCGATTGATGCTAATGGCAATAAGCTGGCTGATGGAGACACAGTTACCTTGATTAAAGATCTGAAAGTCAAAGGTGCACCTAAGGATCTCAAGCAAGGAACACGCGTGAAAAATATCCGCATCGTGGAAGGCGACCATAATATTGACTGTAAGATTGACGGCTTCGGTGCGATGAAGCTCAAGTCAGAGTTTGTTAAGAAAATTTGAGGTCTCTATGAATCGTCGTTTTATCTTAATTTATCGAATTATTCTTTTTATCCTGGCCTTTTTGGGTGTGTATCTGGAAATCACTAAGTATGGCGTGGGCATGCTCATGTACTATACAGTTCTGTCCAATCTCTTGGTCCTGCTCTTTACGGGCTACCTGGTCTATCTGATGACGAGACCTGGAGATGCTTGGAAGGCACCGAAAATCTTGAGAATCAAGGGCGGGGTGACCATGTCCATCATGATTACTTGCGTCGTTTACCACCTCTTGCTGGCTCCCATTGCGACGGATTTTTACCGTTTAGAGAATTTTCTGTGTCATTATATAGTACCCTTGGCTTTTCTCCTGGATACAGTAATCTTTGACAAGTCGCGCCAGTACCGTTGGTTTGATCCGATTTCTTGGACGAGTGTGCCTTTGGTCTACATGGCCTTTGCTCTTTTTAATGGCTTCTTCTTGAAAATAAACATTCCAAGATCCAAGGACAATCCATTTCCTTACTTTTTCCTCAATGTCTTTAAGAAAGGCTGGTCTTATGTCATCCAGATGTGTCTGATTATCTTTGCAGCCTACTTAATCTTTGGCTTTGTCTTTTACGGGATAAAAGCTATCTCTTTCTCAAAGAAGAAGACTTCATAGATACAGATACATGTACTTGTAGATGAAAAACAGATTTTATCTGTTTTTTTATTTTGCTTCGATTTTTTCTTGCCAATATCAGATTTGTATGATATAGTTAACTAGTTAATGATTAACCGGTTAAACAAAAAAGGAGGAAAGAATGAAACACAATCAGAAACTGTTAGGACTAGCAGGGATCATTCTAGCTTGTAATCTTTGCTTGGCTGCTTGTCAGTCTCAGACATCTCAACAGAAAAGCAGTCAAGAGAAGGTGAAGACCAAGCAAGAAGTGAAGAAGAAAAGTAAGGCGACCAAAAAAGAACAGGTTCCTGGAATTGATAAGCCGACGGATGATGGTTTTCTTTTCAAAAGCGAGTCTCAAATTAAAGCTAGAACTAGTGAAGGTCTGATTTTAGAGCATGATGGCCATACACACTTTATTTTTTATTCTGATCTAAAGAATAGTAAATGGGCTTATCTGATACCAAAAGATGGACAAGTGCCTGCAGGCTCGACTCAGCTGGCAAATCAAATGAGCACTGCTGATGATGGTTATGTCTTTAATCCTAGAGACATTGTGTCAGAAGACCAATACGGCTATGTTGTGCGTCACGGGGATCATTTCCATTACATTTTGAAACAATCTGTGGGGAATCTTGCACAAGCACCGACCTATCGTCCAACACCTTCTAGCAATCCTACGGGACATATTTATCAGCCAACGCTTAGACCATCTGTTCCCCAGCAGCAAGGGACAACTAAACGCCAGTTTGCTGGGATTGATTATCCTACAAGTGATGGATTCTTATTTAAAGGTACCGGAGTAACTGGCAAGTTGGCTACTGGCTTGCTGGCAGATCATAATGGTCATACTCATTTCATCCCCTATGAGCAGCTGATTGCTTCACCTTGGGAGTCATTGATTCCAGCGGAACATAAAAAGCTGCTGAAGATGCCTACTATGGCCGTCAAGGGCAAGCACAGCCTTCACCAGCACCAGCTCCTGCACCTGAACCTACTCCAAGTCCATCAGACAAGGAAGAAGAAGTTGCCAAGAAAAAGGCCTATTTGGCTCAGCAATTAGGAATCGATGAAAGCCTGATTCAAGTGAGCGATACAGATAAAGGAAAGGTATTTATCTATCCGCATGGTGATCATAGCCATTCGACCTTGGTCAGTGAGATTGATACGACCAAGCCTTTTGATCCTCATGGAAATCCACACGCTCATGACGCAGTTGGTATGGCAACCTTGAAAACTCTAGGATTTGATGATGAAATCATTGAAGATATTTTACATGCTACGGCGGACAGCCCATTCCCATCAGATGAGACGGATACGGAAAAGATGAAAGCCTGGCTTGCAACTGTGAAATACTTAAATATCGGCCAGCGCAAAGATCCGCTAGAAAGAAAAGGTTTAGAACTGATGCCGAATATTGAAGTTCTGGGAATAGGCTTTACTCCGATAAAGGACATCAGACCAGTGCTGCAATTTAAACATTTGAAACAGCTGTGGATGACAAAGACAGGCGTTACCAACTATGATTTCTTAAAAGAGATTCCGACCTTGGAAGGTTTAGATATTTCCCAGAATGGTATCACAGATTTATCTTTCTTAAAGAATTATCCCAATCTCAAGACGGTCGCCGCAGCGGGGAATGACCTTACCGATATCTCACCTTTGGCGAAGCTGAAAAAAATCTGGAGTCATTGAACCTTGACTACAACAATATCTCTGATATTTCTGCTTTGACCAAGCTTTCAAAAATTAAAAAGCGGTAAGTTTAGAGCACAATCAGCTGCACGATATTTCTGCTCTGAGCCAAAAAGAAGATTTAACAAGGCTTTTCTTATCCAATAATCCAAACTTAAATCTCAATACCCTCAAAGCTTCCAAACTTGAAGAATTAACAGCTGACAATTCCAATGTTGAGAGCTTGAACTTCCTGAAGGATAGTCCAAATCTGACAACTCTAAGCCTAAATGGCAATCGTCTGACTTCGCTGGCAGGAGTTGAAGCTGCTAAGAATTTAGTAACTTTGTCCGCAAGTCAAAACAAGATTACATCTTTGGACATTCCAGCTGCCCAGTCTTCCTTGAAGAATTTAAACTTGGCTGAAAATGAGTTAAAAAACTTGGAAGGAATTAATCAGTTTAGGGCTTTAGACAATTTGGCTGTCAACAAGAATAAAATCACAACCTTGGCGCTGCAGGAATCAAATAAGACGGTGACTTATATTAATGTCAGCGACAATCACATCCCTAAAGCAGAGCTTGAATTGAATGAAAATAAAATTCCGAAAGCCTTGGCGCAGCATTTCCCAGATGTTCAGGGTGGCAGCATTGACAATAATAAGCCGGCTGATCCAAAAGAAGAAAACAAGGAAGCGCCTAAGGAAAGTGAGCCTAATAAGGCAGATGTCCAAGGGAAGCCAACATCCGATAAGCCAGCCTCAGCTCAAGCAAGCAACCAAGGAGCTTCAAATGATAGTGAGCATGCAGCTGGATCTCCTGAAGCAGAGTTAAACAATCGAGATGAGAATCTAGAAAACTCTTCTAAGCCATCACCAGAAGAAGTGCCAACTGCTGAAAAATCCTGAATTAAAAAGACGAGCCAGCTCAAGCAGAAGACAAAGAAAAATCCAAAGAATTCAAAAAGATAAGGAAAAAGAAGAGAAAGAAGCTAATCACTAATCCTTATCCAGTTGAGCAGAAAAAAATACAATTTTTTTCTTGAAATAGTTTTGAATTTGTGATATAGTATAAAAAATTAAATAATCCTTTAATTCTATCCAGAGAGATAGACAAGGAGCAAGTAAAAAGATGGGTGGAGTGTAAGCAAGTGCGTCTTGTTTTAGTTTGCCTGACTAGATTTTTCTGAAGTCTCCTTGTAATAAGGAGACTTTTTCTGTTGTTTGAGGAGGAAAGAATGAAAACAAAAGAAGTTGTCGATGACATCACCATGAATCGTGCGATTACGCGGATTACCTATGAAATCATCGAGCGCAATAAGGACTTAAATCAAGTCGTCTTGGCTGGCATTAAGACCCGTGGGGTTCACTTGGCTAACCGGATTCAGAAGCGATTGGCTCAGTTGGAGAATATTGATATTCCAGTCGCAGAGGTAGATACCAAGCCTTTCGAGATGATATAAAGGTTGAGGAAGATACGACAGTAATTCCAGTGGATATTACCGACCGTCAAGTAATCCTGATCGATGATGTTCTTTACACGGGACGAACCATTCGAGCGGCTATTGACAATCTGGTCAGTCATGGACGGCCTTCTCGGGTTGGTCTGGCTGTCTTGGTTGACCGTGGTCACCGTGAGCTGCCCATTCGAGCAGACTATGTCGGCAAGAACATTCCGACTAGCCAAACTGAGGAGATTATCGTTGAGATGACCGAAACTGACGGTCAAGATCGCGTGTTGATTATGGGGGAGTAATTAGCTAAATGAGTCAAGATGTTAAGTATGATGTGCATGATATGCCAAAGCCAGGTCTGCTTTTAGGACTATCCTTTCAGCACTTGTTCGCCATGTTTGGGGCGACAGTCTTGGTACCGATTCTGGTGGGAATTGACCCCGCGGTGGCTCTTTTTTCCAGCGGTCTGGGGACACTGGCCCATCTCACTGTTACCAAGTACAAGATTCCGGCTTACATGGGATCCAGCTTTGCTTATATCGCAGCTATGCAGATGCTGATGAAGACAGATGGTATCGGAGCGGTTGCTCAGGGAGCCATCACTGGTGGTTTGGTTTACTTTATCGTGGCACTGATTGTCAAGTTTGCTGGTAATGCTTGGATTGACAAGGTGCTTCCGCCAGTAGTGGTTGGGCCTATCATCATGGTCATCGGTCTGAGCTTGGCTGGGACAGCTGTTAGCGATGTGATGAATAAGACTGTAGCTAATGGCGAAAAGGTGTATGATTTGACCTACTTCATTATCGGTATGGTAACGCTCTTAGCAGTCATCCTCTTTAATATCTATGGTAAGAAAATTGTGGGAATCATCCCAGTCTTGCTAGGTTTGATAGTCGGCTACATCTTTAGCTTGATTCTAGGAATCGTGACTGGGCAGGAAATCGTTTCTTTTGCCAAGGTAGGAGAAGCTTCTTGGTTCCACCTTCCGCCTATGAGTCTGCCCTTCTTGGACTACGATGTGAAATTTTATCCTAGTGCGATTTTAACCATGGCGCCTATCGCCTTTGTAACCATGACAGAGCATTTCGGCCATGTTATGGTACTAAATAGCTTGACAGGAAAGGACTTCTTCAAGGATCCAGGACTGGACAAGACCTTGACTGGTGATGGTCTGGCTCAGATTATTGCAGGGTTTCGGAGCACCGCCGGTGACTAGCTACGGAGAGAATATCGGAGTCATGGCGCTCAATAAAATCTACAGCGTCTATGTCATTGCAGGTGCAGCAGTGCTGGCTATTGTCATGAGCTTTGTGGGTAAGGTCTCAGCCTTACTCCAATCCATCCCGAGCCCTGTGCTGGGTGGTATTTCCATCGCCCTCTTTGGGGTAATTGCTTCGAGCGGTCTCAAAATTCTGATCGAAGCACAGACCAACTTCGACAATAAAAAGAACCTCTTGATTGCCAGTGTCATCTTGGTATCTGGTATCGGCGGTCTGACCTTGCAGCTGTCTGGTCTGCAAATCTCAGGAGTTGCTTTGTCAACTATTCTGGGAATTGTCCTCTATCTTGTCCTGCCTGAGCCCAAGGATTGAGCTAGGCGCTAAATCATTAACTTTCGTTCAAAAATAGCTTGCTCTCAGAGCGACTTTACTTGCAGCACTCTGGAAGCCCTCATTCTTTTATAAAGGAGAATTACATCATGTCATCCAATCAAATCGCTCTTAAGAACCTTGTTTCTATGGAAACTCTGTCAAATGAAGAAGTTATGGCCTTGATTAAACGCGGAATCGAATTTAAAAATGGCGCTAAAGTCCATTATGATGAGCAGCATATCGTATCTAACCTCTTCTTTGAGCCTTCGACGCGGACCCACAAGGCCTTTGAGGTAGCAGAGTTGAAGTTGGGTTGTGATCTTCTGGACTTTGATGTCAAGACCAGCTCGGTCAATAAAGGAGAAACCTTGTATGACACTATCCTGACCATGTCTGCCCTTGGCGTTGATGTTTGTGTCATTCGCCACCCGGAAGTGGATTATTACAAAGAGCTAGTGGAAAGCCCAACCATTACGACTTCTATTGTTAACGGAGGAGACGGTTCTGGTCAGCATCCTAGCCAAAGCTTGCTGGATCTGATGACCATTTATCAAGAGTTTGGTCGCTTTGAAGGCTCAAGGTTGCGATTGCTGGTGACTTGGACCATTCGCGCGTAGCTAAGTCAAACATGCAGATTCTCAAGCGCTTGGGGGCAGAGCTCTACTTTGCAGGTCCGGAAGAATGGCGGAGCCAAGAGTTTGCGGACTATGGTAAGTTTGTCACCATTGATGAGGTGATTGAAGAAGTGGATGTCATGATGTTCCTGCGCGTGCAGCATGAGCGCCATGACTACGAGTCCATCTTTTCTAAAGAAAATTACCACAGACTGCATGGTCTGACTCAAGAGCGTTATGACCGTATGAAAGATACAGCGATTCTCATGCATCCAGCTCCAGTTAACCGCGATGTAGAAATTGCGGATCATCTGGTTGAAGCACCAAAATCACGCATCGTTGAACAAATGACCAACGGCGTCTTTGTCAGAATGGCTATTATTGAAGCTGTTCTGAATGGCCGTCAATAATCTCGGACAGTAGGCCGGGAGTGGGTGAAGCTATGTGAAGCAATCCCACTCCCTATTATTATATATGTTATGCGGATGGTCGTGGGGGCGGTCTGCATCTTGGACAGGAGGGAACAATGGCAAAGAGACTTTTAATATTAGAAAATGGCATGATTTTCGAAGGGGAAGCTTTTGGAGCTGATCTTTTTGTGACAGGCGAAATCGTCTTTAACACAGGCATGACAGGCTATCAGGAATCAATTACGGACCAGTCTTATAACGGCCAGATTCTGACCTTTACCTATCCCTTGGTTGGAAATTATGGTGTCAATCGGGACGACTATGAATCCATTCTGCCGACCTGCAAGGGAGTGGTGGTCTATGAGTATGCACGTCGTGCCAGCAACTGGCGCCAGCAATTGTCTTTGGATGAGTTCCTCAAAATCAAGAAGATACCAGGCATTTCGGGAATTGATACAAGGGCACTAACCAAGATTATCCGCCAGCATGGAACCATGCGGGCGACCATTGCCAATGCAGAGGATAGCATCGAACATCTGCAAGACCAGCTGCAGGCGACAGTTCTGCCGACTGATAACATCAAGCAGGTGTCTACCAAGCAGTCTTATCCAGCTCCAGGCACTGGTCGCAGCGTGGTATTGGTGGACTTTGGCCTCAAACACTCTATCCTGCGGGAGTTAGCCAAACGCAACTGCAGTGTGACGGTAGTACCTTATGATACCAGCGCTGAGCAAATTCTCCAGCTCAATCCTGATGGCGTCATGCTCTCAAATGGACCGGGCAATCCGGAAGATGTACCGGAGGCTCTGGACATGATTCGTGGTGTTCAGGGCAAGATTCCAATTTTCGGGATCTGTATGGGTCATCAACTCTTCTCCATGGCTAATGGTGCTAAGACGCATAAGATGAAGTTCGGCCACCGTGGTTTCAACCATGCGGTACGTGAAATTGCGACAGGCCGAGTTGACTTTACCAGTCAAAATCACGGCTATGCAGTCAGTCGTGAGGATTTGCCGGAATGCCTGATAGTGACTCATGAAGAAATCAATGATAAGTCTGTCGAAGGTGTGCGCCATCGGGATTATCCCGCCTTTTCTGTGCAGTTCCACCCAGATGCTGCGCCGGGACCGCATGATGCAGATTATCTCTTTGATGAGTTTATGGAAATGATGGATGCCCATCAGGCTTACTAGGAAGCAAGATTGAGAGGTGCACTATGCCAAAACGTAAAGATATTCAGAAAATTATGGTCATCGGTTCTGGTCCGATCGTTATCGGTCAGGCTGCGGAGTTTGACTATGCTGGGACTCAGGCTTGCTTGTCCTTGAAAGAAGAGGGCTACAGTGTTGTCTTGGTTAATTCTAATCCAGCGACCATTATGACGGACAAGGAAATTGCAGACCGAGTTTATATCGAGCCTATCACGCTGGAGTTTGTTGCACGCATTTTGCGTAAGGAGCGGCCGGATGCTCTTCTGCCTACTTTGGGCGGCCAGACTGGACTCAATATGGCCATGGAACTATCCAAGTCAGGACTTTTAGAAGAGCTGGGAGTGGAACTCTTGGGAACTAAGTTATCAGCCATTGACCAAGCAGAAGATCGAGACCTTTTCAAGCAGCTGATGGAAGAGTTAGGTCAGCCCATCCCTGAGTCAGAAATTGTCAATACAGTTGATGAAGCGCTGGAATTTGCGGCTGGTATCGGCTATCCAGTCATTGTCCGTCCGGCATTTACACTGGGAGGAACTGGCGGCGGTATCTGTAGCAACGAAGAAGAACTGCAGGAAATCGCAGAAAATGGCCTCAAACTCTCTCCAGTTACTCAGTGTCTGATCGAGCGCTCCATAGCTGGCTTTAAAGAAATCGAATACGAAGTCATGCGGGATGGTGCCGACAATGCGCTGGTCGTATGTAATATGGAAAACTTTGACCCAGTCGGTATCCACACAGGGGATTCAATCGTTTGCGCCTAGTCAGACCATCTCAGACTATGAATACCAAATGCTGCGGGACGCCAGCCTAAAGATTATTCGAGCGTTGAAGATTGAGGGCGGCTGTAATGTACAGCTGGCTCTGGACCCGCATAGCTTTAAGTACTATGTCATCGAGGTCAATCCGCGGGTTTCCCGCTCATCAGCCCTTGCCTCTAAGGCGACTGGCTATCCGATTGCCAAGCTAGCGGCGAAAATCGCGGTCGGGCTTACATTGGATGAAATCATCAATCCGGTGACAGGCTCTACTTATGCTATGTTTGAGCCAGCTCTGGACTATGTGGTAGCTAAAATTCCACGCTTTCCATTTGATAAGTTCGAACAGGGCGAACGCCGTCTGGGAACCCAGATGAAGGCGACGGGGGAAGTCATGGCTATTGGCCGCAATATTGAGGAGAGCCTGCTCAAGGCTTGCCGCTCTCTGGAAGTTGGCGTAGACCACAACGAGCTACCTGCTCTCAGTCAAGTAAGCGATGATGAGCTGATGAGGAAGATTGTCAAGGCGCAAGACGACCGACTTTTCTATATCTCAGAGGCTATTCGCCGTGGTTACAGTCCGGATGAAATTGCGGAGCTGACCAAGATTGATGTCTTTTCCTGGATAAGTTGCTCCATATTTACGAAATTGAGCAGGAACTGGCCAGTCATATCGGAGATAGCTATGTGCTTAAGAAAGCCAAGCAAAATGGCTTTGCGGATACTAAGATTGCAGCCTTGTGGGACATGACAGCCGAGCAGGTGCGTCGCATCCGGCAGGAGCAGAAGATTGTGCCGGTTTACAAGATGGTGGATACCTGTGCTGCTGAGTTCGAGTCCGCGACGCCTTATTTCTACTCTACCTATGGCTTTGAAAATGAATCAGTCAAATCCAGCAAGGAATCAGTTCTGGTACTGGGCTCAGGTCCTATTCGAATCGGACAGGGGGTCGAGTTTGACTATGCGACTGTTCATTCTGTAAAGGCTATTCAGGCAGCTGGCTATGAAGCAATTATCATGAATAGCAATCCGGAGACTGTATCGACTGACTTTTCTGTCTCAGATAAGCTCTACTTTGAGCCGCTGACTTTTGAAGATGTCATGAATGTCATTGAGCTGGAGCAGCCTAAAGGGGTTATCGTTCAGTTTGGTGGGCAGACAGCCATTAATCTGGCAGAGCCTCTGTCTAAGGCAGGTGTTAAAATTTTAGGTACTCAAGTGGCGGACTTGGATCGAGCTGAGGATCGCGATCTCTTTGAGCAAGCTCTGAAGGAGCTGGATATTCCGCAGCCGCCGGGTCAGACGGCAACTAATGAAGAGGAAGCAGTAGAGGCTGCTCGTAAGATTGGCTTCCCTGTTCTGGTGCGACCTTCCTATGTCTTGGGTGGCCGTGCCATGGAAATCGTAGAAAACGAAGCGGATCTACGCTCTTATATGCGGACAGCGGTTAAGGCCAGTCCAGACCATCCGGTTTTGGTTGATTCTTACATTGTTGGGGATGAGTGCGAGGTGGATGCCATTTCTGATGGCCGTCAGGTCTTGATTCCAGGGATTATGGAGCATATTGAGCGGGCAGGGGTTCACTCAGGGGATTCCATGGCAGCCTATCCGCCGCAAAACCTATCGCAGAAAGTCAAGGATACTATTGCAGACTATACCAAGCGCTTGGCTCTGGGACTGAACTGTATTGGTATGATGAATATTCAGTTCGTCATCAAGGATGAGCAGGTCTATGTCATTGAGGTCAATCCACGGGCCAGCCGGACTGTTCCTTTCTTGTCCAAGGTGACTGATATTCCGATGGCGCAAGTAGCGACTCGTTTGATTCTTGGGGAAACTTTGGCAGAGCTGGGCTATGAAGATGGCCTTCATCCAGAAAGTTCAATGGTTCATATCAAGGCGCCAGTCTTCTCCTTTACCAAGCTAGCGAAGGTCGACAGTCTTTTGGGACCTGAAATGAAGTCTACCGGCGAAGTCATGGGCAGTGACCGTACGCTCGAAAAATCACTCTATAAGGCTTTTGAAGCTTCTTATCTCCATCTGCCAAACTTTGGAAATGTCGTCTTTACTATTGCAAACGACAGCAAGGAAGAAGCCCTGCAGCTGGCTCAGCGTTTTGCCAATATTGGCTATGGTATCTGGGCAACCAAGGGAACAGCCTCCTATTTTTGAAAAATCATGGTCTACACGTCCGTCTGGTGGAAAAAATCGGCAGTAATGATGACAAGGACATCCCAGCCTATATCCGCAAGGGCAAGGTTCAGGCTATTATCAACACGGTCGGAACCAAGCGGACAGCTGATAAGCATGGTCAAATTATCCGTAGCTCAGCTATTGAGCACGGAGTGCCACTCTTCACAGCCTTGGACACAGCTGATGCCATGCTGAAAGTGCTGGAAAGTCGTAGTTTCACTACAGAGGCGATATAGAACGATTTTTGACTTCCAGATTGTCGTTTGCCGGTCTGAAAGTTGGAAAAGTAATCTCGCATAGCTAAGCTTGAGAAAAGCATCTGTCCAAGTTTATTCTGTCCTTGAATAGTCATAATAAATAACCTTTCAATATATTGGAATTAAAAGCAAAGTGGAAGTGGGAATGAATCCTACTTCCTTTTTTCTTTATTTTCTTAAAAAACTTGACAAAGAAGTTGACAAAGTGTATGATATTAACCAGTTAATAAACTGGTTAATAATGAGTTAAGGAGATATTATGAAACGCGCTTTAAAAATCTTAGCTGGCCTTAGCCTGCTGGCCCTGGCCTTGTGTCTCTGGGCTTGTCAGTCTCAAAAAGAATCTAGTCAATCTAGTTCATCGCGAGGATTGAGGATTGTAACCAGCTTTTATCCTATTTACTCCATGGTTAAGGCTATATCGGGCGATCTAAATGATGTGCGCATGATTCAGTCTAGCAGTGGTATTCATGATTTTGAGCCTTCAGCCAATGATGTGGCAGCCATCTATGATGCAGATGTCTTTGTCTATCACTCACGGACCTTGGAGTCCTGGGCTGGCGAACTGAATCCTAGTCTCAAGAATTCCAAGGTTCAAGTTCTTGAGGCTTCCCAGGGAATGGAGTTGGATCGAGTCGCTGGCTTGGAAGATGTCCAAGCGGGAGAGGGAGTGGATGAGAAGACGCTCTATGACCCCCATACCTGGTTGGATCCTCAGAAGGCCGCAGAGGAAGCTCAGATTATCGCTGACAAACTGTCGGAGCTGGATAGCGACCATCGGGATACTTATCAGGCCAATGCTCGAAAATTTCAAGAAGAGGCCAAAAAACTGACAGAACGCTATCAGGAGATTTTCGATAAAGTGCCCAACAAGACCTTTGTCACCCAGCATACAGCCTTTTCTTATCTAGCCAAACGCTTCGGGCTGACCCAGTTGGGCATTGCTGGTATTTCACCGGAGCAGGAGCCTAGTCCGCGTCAGCTGACAGAGATAGAAGACTTTGTCAAGGAGCATCAGGTGAAGACCATTTTTGTGGAAAGCAATGCTTCTTCCAAAGTGGCTCAAACCTTGGTCAAGGAGACAGGTGTACAAATCAAGGAGCTGAATCCTCTGGAAGCAGACCCAGCCAACCAACTATCTTATTTAGAAATTTAGAAAAGAATCTAGCTGTTTTAGCTAAAGATTTGAAAGGATAAAAGACAATCATGAAAAAGAAATATTTTCTTGCTTCAGCTGCTGTATTAGCTCTTGGTATCGGAACTTACGGTCTTATCCAATGGCAAGCTCAGCCCCGACCTCAGACCAAAGATAACAAAGTAGCCTATATTGAGGACAAGACTTCGGGCGACAAGACGGATAAAAATTTGACACCTGACCAAATCAATGATGAGGAAGGTATTGAAGCAGAGCAGATTGTCGTGAAAATCACAGATCAGGGCTATGTCACTTCCCATGGAGACCATTATCATTACTTTGACGGGAAGGTGCCTTTTGATGCCATTATCAGCGAAGAGCTGATTATCCGAGATCCTAACTACACGCTGCAGGAAGCAGATATTGTCAATGAGGTCAAGGATGGTTATATCATCAAGGTGGAGGGGAAGTATTATCTCTACCTCAAGGATGCCAAACATACCAGCAATGTCCGCTCGGTGGATGAGATTGCGAGGCAGAAGAAGCTGCATAAGTCCAAGGAAGAAGGCGATAGTGGCAAATCTTCCGCAACAAAATCAAGCAAGACTCGAGATTTCAGCCAGCCTAGCAAGTCCCTCGCTGCGGGAAAGACAGCCGCAGATCTTGCAGGAGCTTCTTACCAAGGCCAAGGGGGATATAGGACGGATGATGGTTATACGTTTAGTCCGTCTGACGTCATCGAGGATACTGGCGATGCTTTTATCGTGCCGCATGGCGGGCATTTTCACTACATTCCCAAGAGCGACCTGTCACCAGCAGAATTGGCTGCGGCTCAGAGCTACTGGAATAGCAGGAAGACCGGCGGAAGGGTGAATCCGCCTGACTTCGGCAGGCCGATAGTATCTTCCAATACATGGAATCAAAATAGTGCTATCAATCAGGGTGGACTCGTCTCAAATCCGTCTCCACAGCTGCCAAATCATTCAAAGATTGAGCAGCCAAGTCCTGGCTTAGCGGTTACTCAGCCGAATTCATCTAATCCGCTTCTGCCGTCTCAGCCATCCTTGCCAAGTCTGCTGCAGCAACTCTATGCCCTGCCTCAGTCTCAGCGCTATCATGAAGGGGACGGCGTGGTGTTTGACCCGCTGAAAATCAGCCGCCGGACAGACAAGGGGGTTGTTATACCTCATGGAGACCACCATCATTTCATTCCTTATGATAAGCTGTCAGACTTGGAAGCGAAGATTGCCCGCTTGATTCCTATTGGCTATACTTACGAGCCGCTAGGAGATCCACTGCAAGCTTTGAAGCCTCAGCTACCGGCACAGCCTGATCACGACCATGGTTTTCATGCGGAGGCTGTCGTTGGCAAGGACGACCAAGGCTACATGGTATCGCACGGAGACCATGCTCATTACTTTTACAAGAAAGACTTGACTGCTGAACAGATTCAAGCAGCGGAGCAGGCCTTGGCCAAGCAGCAACCAGTAAAACCATCAGCAGCAGTCAATGACGCTGAACGCTATTCACGCGATGCCAGCGATGAGGAAAGATTGCTTATATCTCCCAAACCTATGGCGTTCCCAAGGAGGCGGTTCGCATCTCAAATGGTTTCTTTGTCTTTAATAACCCTGACCAAGCCTATGATCCGACTCATATCCACCCCTATGCTGTTCGCAAGGAGCATGTCCGCATTCCTCTGGTAACGGGTAATGCAGAGCTGGACTTCATGAATGAACTCTACACAACAGCCTTGCGCTCAGGTCTTTCGCCTTACAGTCTGCAGGTGGAAGATGGTCAGTTTGTCATTCCTCATGGCGACCATAACCACTATATCAAAATCCAGTCCAAAGGCGCAGCAGAAGCCTTGAAAAATTGTCTGCCTCAGATTCAATCTAAGTATGAGCAGGGCGATTATGATGAGGCCGCTGTTTTGCAAAAGGTAGAAAGCCTAAAAGCGGACAGTCAGAGTCTCTATGCCGATGATCCTCTTATGCAGCGGCGGATTGAGCTTGCTTTGGGGCAGTTTGTAGAAACCATGAAGAAGCTGCCTAGCAACTCAACAGCTGGTTATCTGAGCAGTCTGGATAACTTTGATAAGCAGTTTATCCATGTGGATCAGACGGTCAAGCCAATCCAAGAGACCGAGCTAGACAAGACCTATCAAGGACTTTTGGAGAGAATGAACCGGCTTGACACGGACAGCTATGGACTGAAGAAAGCTGACTTGCTACAGCGTCTGCAAAATGCTTATGCTGGCCAGAATCAAGCTGAAATGGCAGAGCTAGGGCAAGTATTATCCGCTTTAGAAGATTATCATGATCGGACAGGCGTCACAGCGGTTGATTATATTCGCTATTTCTACCAAGCATTAGAGGATGGGCGCTTGAGCCCTGAGCTGCGCAGAAAAGCGGCTGGACTGACCTTGACTCTCTATAAGTCCCAAGCCTTTATAGAAGCGACCAATCTCCAGCAGCTTTTCCCTGCCCTCTATCAGACTAAGAAAGAGATTGCAGCAGCCCTTGCTGGCGGTCAGCCTTCTCCGTCCTCTGAAAAGACAGAGCTGGATCAGGGAGAGCCAAATCAGCCAACCTACAAAGCCATGATTTATGACTTTTTGAAGGGTATTTATGATGATTTTGGCACCTCGGATGATAGCGAGAAGAGTGCTCAAGCACTTGTCTTTCTTGGAAAAGCGCAGGAATTGCTAGGAGAAGTAAAGGATCAAAACAGCCGGGCAGACTATGCGGCTAGAATCTTAGAATTAGGCAAGGAATTAAAGAGCAGAAGCTCAGATAAGCAAGCTCTGCTGGCAGCCAGTCAGAAGCTTTTGGATCAGATGAGCCGGACCATTGCCGGACAAAAGGAAGAGCCAGCTAATACGGAAATCAGGAAGTTTATCAACAGCTTTATAATCTGCTCATGTCTATTCATCAGTATTTGGAAAAGAATCAAGGAAGTGAGCAGCAATACCAGCAGCTGGACCAGCTTTTTGATAAGCTTGGACAGAGAGCTACTGACAAGAAAGAGCTACTCAAGGAAATCTTGGCCTTCCAGCAGTCGCTCGTCCATCCTGAGGGGGCAAGCGAGTCTGATTCTCAGCATAGGGAAGATGATGACTATCACTTTAATCTGCAGGATATGGTCGGAGCGGATGAGCAAGGCTATCGAGTAGCCCATCTGGACCACGAGCATTATATCTACAAGAAAGACTTGTCAGAAGCTGAGCGTCAAGCTGCGGATGCCTATGCGGTGCAAAAAGGATTCCTGAAAGCGCCGACTGAACAGCCTACTTCAGGTCAGCCAGCAAGTAGCAGTGTTTCAGAAACTGCGCAAAGTGATAATTTACTTTCCGAATCTGCCACTAGAGAAGCAGCTCAAAACAAATCTGACAAGCCAGCAGAAGCCTCTACAGCTGCAAACCCAACTGGTCAATCAAGCTTAGCAGCGAGTTTTGGTATGTCAGAGGAAGCATTCAACCAGAAATTGCAGGAGCTTTCTCAGCTCTACGGTGTCAGCTCAGAGACTTTCAGCTATAATGCAGCAACCAGAAGCATCAGCTTTACAGGAGTTGATGGCCAACTGAAAACTGTTCAGATTAGTTAATACTACATTTTGATGTAAAACAACAATAAAACGAATGATGAAGACCAAGCCAAGTCTAATACCATCATTCGTTTTTGATTTTCACAAGCATATACTTATTTGATTGATATTGTGTTAAAATAAACAGAGAACAGCTTTGGTGGTGAGAATGTTCCGGAAAATATTCAGTTTACTGGAGAATCAACGATTAGGCATTCAGAATTAGAAGGATTAGATACTAGTTTTTATCATGAAAATGGTTATGGTAAAAAGGATCCAAAGGTATTGAAAATACATCAAAGAGAAAGTGGGGCTATATGTATTTGGAAATAATCCAAATCATACTGAGGTCACTAATTTCCAAAATGAAGTATTGAGATGGCAAAGACAGCAAGGTTTAAGATAGGAGCTTGATAGATGAGTGAAGTATTACTGCCAGGAATTTGGTATGGCGAGGTAAGCCAATTAAGTTTGGATGAATTAAAGAATAGCTTGCTTTCGGTACAAGACGAGCGTGAGTGCATACTGTTAATTGTTGAAATAATGAAAAAGGGAGATTTTTCCGTTAAAAATCTTTTAATTGATTTAATGAATCAAACAGAAGATGAAGCTGTGTTAAATTTATGTATCAGGTTATTTTGCTCAGTGTGTACAAATGATGATTTAAAAGATGTTAATAATTTTCGTTTTTTAGATTCTGTATCGGAATTTGGAGCTTTTACATTCGTTACTGGTGCAGTTGAAACAATGTCATATCAAGTTATTCCATATCTTTTGACGCTGTGGCAAGAATGGGAAGATTCTGATAATGATTTAGAAATTGCTATACAAGATGCGTTGGATTCTTTTCTCGAATATCGCTCTGTTTTATCAGAGAACGCAACGTTAGAGGAAGTAGAAAATCTATATATAGATGTAGTAAAAACTAAAAACTTAGATTGTTATTATTATAATACTTCTCTTGCTTTTCCTGGTTTATTTACACAAGAAATTATGACTGCTCTATACATCGCTGCTCAAAAGAAAGAAAAATATCATTTATATCTTCAGTCGTCACTTTTGTCTATCTATTCGGGCGAAAAAGTTCCAGTTGACACTAATGTTGTAATTTCAAGAGATGAAATTGATTTGATGATTAGTTATATTGATCGACTAATCAAAAAACATTGGGTAGAAGGCATGAAGTATTTTTATGGTTATCCTGTTGAAAACTAAAAGTATTGGATAAAACATTGTAAAATATTTTATCCCGTAAGCTTTTACTAGAGGCCGGTTCGGATTATAAGTTAAAAAATAAATCTGGTAAATCATGTCTAGATTATGCTGAAGAATATTCTTGGAGAAGTAGTCTGCTTGATATTATAAAGGAGTATGAAGATGGTAGAAATTAACAGCAAAGATATTGGCGGTTTCGTTGTTTCAAACAACATTCTTGATGGAAAAGCTATTCGATATTCCTATCGTGAAAAATCTGCTATTCCACAGTTAAATGGTTGGACACTTTTATCAATCGAAGATGGTGATGCTTACTTGTCTAATTCAAAAAATTTCTCAATCTTAGGAGCAAATAGCATTGTAAAAATTGCTCCCGTTATGCTGGAAATTTTTGAAGCTCCATACGGTACAGACTTATGCTGGCTATATGAGGAGGGTGTTCACGTAGGATTTTATGATTTGGTGAGAGATAGAGAGACTACAATCGAGGAGATCGTTAATTGAGTATCATTTGTATCTCGACTAAGTCTTTATGATGTATTGTAAGGAACTTGTTTATACACTTTTAGTTGCAGGCAAGTTCCTGTTTTTACATTAAGTGATAATCTCCAAGGTCAGGACATGATAACAGGCGATCGTCTTTAAACAGAGGATCGAATTTGGGTTGGGATAGATGCAGCTACGACTTTGACATAAATGGGATCACTAGCTTATCTGACGAAGTTTGGCACATTGGGTCCAAACTTATTGAAGAATTTGGCAACGACAGGCAAATATGCAGATGACGTGAACGATGTATCTAAAGTTGTCTATGCGGTCAAGATCCGACCTCGGCGCTTTAGAACTTAGTGTTTGGACAAGATATGGGCTTTGGTTTCGGCAAGGCGAGCGATTATATGAATGCAAAGTTTGGTCGCAGTGGTATACCAGACTTAGAGGTAGATTTGCCAGGTGGTCTCAATCAGATTGAAATGTTGATGGGGAGAGAAAAAATGAAACATTTAGAGATAATTGGAATTCGTAATATAGAATAGTGAGAGGATAGTTTATATGAGGTTTTAAATATACTGACCAAAGTGTTAAGTGGGAGAATAATGGAGAAACTATAGAAATTCACATAGAAAAATATAATATTTGCAGACTTTTGATAAAGATAAAAAAATGTTATTTTTTTATTGGAGTTGGAAAAAAATTTTATTGCATCAGATTTTTTTATTATTACTCTATAGATGGGGTGTTAATACTCCAATATCATGAGTCGACTGACATTATTTCCTGGGGCTATAATAAAAAACATGAAATAGAGATTCCTAATAAAGAATCAGTCTCTTTCTACCCCAATCAAAAACTGATTTTAGTTATTTATAGAATCTCGTCTGAACTGACTTCGGTTACCGAAATGAAAATATTGGATTTATATGGTAATCTCATTTATCAAGTTAAATCTCCTGAGGGTTATACTATGGTCTATGTCACAGATGTTCTTAGTAACCAAATAAAAGTTGTTTGCGATGCAGTTATTGAGGAGAATCGAGATTCCTACGGTCGTGATTGTTTTCATTTCCTATTAGATCTAGATACAGGAAAATGGACAAAACTTGGTTTAGCATACTAATAGAGGAGCATATAAAGTTATGATTTATGCTGAAACAGGGCACTGGCCTTTATAGTAAGGTGGATTACATCATAAGAAAAGCAAAAAAATAGGGAATAAATAATCAGTGGATATTTGGTAAAAGGCAAAGGAGATAAGAATGGAATCAATTTATGTAAGTCAAAAAGATATGTTGGAAATTTGTCAAGATGGTGATAAGTATTTCTTGCGTTATCCAACTTTTAATATTACCTGCCCAGAAGTGATTAGAGAAATTCCCAAAGAAGCTGCAGATAGTTACATGTCGGGAGAACATACTGGCAAAGAGTTGATGACTTATGCGCAATATGGTTTTTGGAAATCTAAAAAACAATATACACAAGAAGAGTCGAATAAAATTTTTATACAAAATAACCCTGACTTAATTTTCAATGATTTATCTTATAACCAAAAAATATTTTCTCCTGAAGAATTTACCCAAATCGTCACCAAAAGCCATTGTTTCAGAACTGGAACCCTAGCGAACTTGACGCAATTGGTATAGTTGATAGTCATTTAGAGCTTCTTCTGGTGGATCCAGTTGGCTGGGAGGAAGAGATAGAAGCAGTCCATCTGGAAATTCTGCAGGAAAAATTAACAATTATATCTACTTCCTCGAAAGCAAGCAGTATGTAGAACGATATGGTGATAACTTTGAAAAAAAGTCATCCGTATCACATTCCAGTATTCTCCATCAGACAATGGTTTAGCCTTCCTAGCAGCTGTACAGAAGACATTACAGAATACAGATATGAGTTTGAAGATAGAATTACCTGAGTGAGAAAAAACCACAGAAATTCCTCGTAACTTCTGTGGTTTCGTTTTTAATCTTGATAGGAAACAATGCCGATGATGGTATCGACAGCGCATTCCATGGTTTCTAGGCTGACATATTCGAAGCGACCGTGCATGTTCTCGCCGCCGGCAAAGAGGTTAGGTGTCGGGATGCCCATAAAGGAAATTTAGAGCCGTCAGTTCCGCCACGGATAGGCTCGATAATAGGCTGGATGTCAAGACTTTCCATAACTGCCTTAGCGATATGGATAGGTGTCATGTCCTTTTCAATGACCTGCTTCATGTTGTAATACTGGTCTTTGAGGGTCAAGATAACACGCTCGCTGCCCAGCTCTTGGTTCATCTTTTCAGCAATGGTCCGCATTGCAGCTTTGCGATTTTCAAAAGCCTCTGTCTCAAAGTCACGGACAATGTAGCTGGCTTGAGCTTCTTCGACTGTGCCGGTCAGGTTCATCAGGTGGTAGAAGCCTTGGTAACCCTCGGTCTTCTCTGGTCGGTCGGTTTCTGGCAGCTGGTTGTGGAAGTCAATAGCCAGCTGGAGAGCATTGACCATCTGGTCTTTAGCAGTTCCTGGATGGACATTGCGGCCTTGGAAGGTCAGCTCTGCTCCAGCAGCGCTAAAGGTCTCGTACTGGAGTTCTCCTAGAGGGCCGCCGTCTACTGTGTAGGCAAAGTCCACATCGAAGTCTTCAGCATCAAACTTATCAGCGCCGATACCGATTTCCTCATCTGGTCCGAAACCAACTCGGATTTCTCCGTGCTTGATTTCTGGATGGGCAGACAGGTATTCGATAGCAGTCATGATTTCAGCAATACCTGACTTGTCGTCTGCTCCCAAAAGAGTGGTTCCGTCAGTCGTAATCAGGGTTTGGCCCTTGTATTTATGGAGACTGGCAAAGTCAGCAGGATCTAAGTTGAAGTTAGATTGTCCCAGCGGAATCACACCGCCGTCATAATTCTCAATAACCTGCGGCTGGATGTTTTCTGCGTTGAAGTCAGCCGTATCCATGTGAGAAATAAAGCCAATCTTGCGGGTAAAGCTAGGGTCGTTGGCTGGTAGAGTTCCAATTGCAAATCCGTTGGGCAGGTAGTAGACATTTTCCAAGCCGACTCGCTTCATTTCAGGGATGAGAATATTTTTGGCAAAGTCCACCTGACTCTGGGTGCTGGGTGTAGTAGTAGATGTCTCGTCTGAGCGCGTGTTGACCTTGACATAGGTCAGGAAACGATCTAAAAGATTAGGATATTTCATAAATGCTCCTTTCATTTCATTTAAATCTATTTTAGCATATTCAAGAGAGAGTGAGAAATGTTTTTCGTTTCTTGAAGGCAAAAGCAAAATCTAGCAATTAGTTTTATATCTTGTCAAAATCTGGTAAACTATATCTATGCAAATGGAAAAAACAATCAGCAAAGCTGTGATTTTGGGGGCTTCGGGAGGTATAGGTCGTCAGCTGGCTAGAGAACTGGCTCAAAGGACAGACCAGCTGGTCTTGGTTGGCAGAGATGAAGCGAACCTCACTCAGTTGCAAGAGGACTTATCTGGAGTTAAGGCCAAGCTTTCCTACAGAGTATTGGATTTGCTGGATGCGGCTGCGGTAGACGATTTTGCTCAGCAGCTAGAGGCAGATTTACTGATCAATTGCTGCGGTGTGGCGAATTTTGGTCCAGCGCTATCTCTTTCGGAAGCTGCTGAAAATGCCCTCTGGCAGGTCAATTACCAAGCACCGATTCGGCTGATCAAAGCAAGTTGCGGAGCGCAATTGCAAGATAAGACTTGTCCAGCTTTCATCACTAGCGGCGCTTTGTCCCCATCCTTATTTGGCGGCTTACAGCGCCAGTAAGGCCGCTTTGCAGACCTACTGTCTAGCCTTGCAAGAAGAGCTGCGCCTCAAAGGCTCTGAAATGACAGTTTGTCTTTATATACTGGGACCGGTTCGGACTTCTATCTTTCCTCCAGAGCTGCAGGATGCTTTGGGTGGAAGTCAGTTGCAAATGAGCCCAGTGATAGCGGCACGGCGGATCATCAGACTCCTTCAGCAAGGCCGTTCCTATGCTATAGTGGGCAAGAGATATCGACTACTGGCTTGGCTCATGAAGCTACTTCCGCAAAGATGGATTATCCGTTTGATTGGCGCATATCTACGAAAGGGGCTTTGAACATGAAACTTATTTTTTTCCTGCTGACAGCTGCTTACCTGCTTCTCTTTATCTTGCGTTGGCTCTTGTCTTTGGCTTATTTGAAAAAAGGGCAGAGCTCTTCATCGGACTTTCAAGAGGAACTTTATACGGTGGTTCAGCCCATCCTATCTGGTGACCCTCGTTTGGAAAATGATTTATTAGCCAATCTCCAGCAGACAGAAGCAGTGGAGTTTTACTGGCTGATTGATCAGTCTGACCCAGAGGCGCAGCGAGTAACTGACAAGATTTGTCAAAATCCTTCCTATGCCCAGCGTATTCGCGTTTTTCTCATGGAGGATGTCCCTCAGGGGATTAATCCTAAGAGTTATAAGATTGAGCAGATCATAGATGAGCTGACCCGGCCATATCTGATTGTTCTCGACGACGACAGTGTCATTGATTTTTCAAAAATGGGAGAGTTGACAGATTATCTAGGTGAGAATGTTATTTTGACAGGCATTCCCTATAATCAGGAGCGGAGTAATTTTTGGTCCAAGCTAGTAGCAGCTTTTGTCAATGGCAATTCTTTTATTACCTATTTTACCATGGCAGAAGTCAAAGCCAACCACTCAATTAATGGAATGTTCTACATCCTGCCCCTTGAACTTGCTAGGGAGCAAAAACTCTTCACTGCTATAAAAGACTATCTATGTGATGATTTGGCTGTAGCTGATTTTCTGCGCAGCAAGGGAGTGGAGATTATCCAGACACGGGTGACTTGTAATGTCCGGACTACTATCAAGGATGCCAAGCAATATCTGTTGCAGATGAAACGTTGGCTGCTTTTTAGCTCTATCTATCTGAAGGAGCACTTGGACTGGAAAGTTATTATTTTAATTGCTCTGCCTAGTTTTCTGCCCCTTCCTGCCTTGCTCATTGGTTTCTTTCTTGGCTGGCCTTTTGTACTGCTGGCTTTGCTTTTGCTCTTGTTCAAGTCAATTTGGATGCTGGCTTATCGTCGTCACATTCTATCTGGTCGGCCGCATCCCGATGAGGTGCTTTACGAGGTGCTGAATGACCTAGTTTTGCCTTGGCTTTTCCTCTATGTCTTGCTCAGTCCGCGGGTGATTAACTGGCGGGGAAGGAAGATTCGAGTGACGGATGGGAAAATCCGCTATGAGTAAGATGAAGCAGTACTTGGATAAGTTGGATGCTCTGTCGCTAGATCAAACCTTGATAGAATCTAGTAAAGTCTTGCTTTTTCTCAGTGGCAGCAGTCATTTGAACTGCGCTAGTCTGACAGCAGGACAGCTTGAGTTTCTTGAGCAGATTTGTCCACCAGATTTCTCAGTGGTGGCTAGCAATTTTCCGTTTAACCAGAGATTTGAGCATGGGAGACAAACCCAAGTTTCCTTGTTAACAGCTTCCATTTCCAATATCCGTTACTATTGGCATACTCTCTACAATTCTCGCTTTCAGGAGGCTTGCAGCGGCATTTGTCTCCTTTACTAGATGCTGAGGAGGCTGTCATTATTTGCAAGAGCTCGGGGCTCAATATGCTGACCCAGTGGCTGGAGGGCTTGGGTGAGGAAAATCTGCCGATCAGACTGAGAGTGATTGCGCTGGGGCCTGTTTCACGCAGACTCCTAAATCGCAAGGATATTGACATACTGGTCATTAAGGGAAAGAAGGATGTTTACAGCAGATTTCTAGATGGCCATCCAGCTGATGTGATAGTGGATAGCAACCATTTTGATTATGAATACAGGGAAGATGTGAAAGGATTAGTTCATGACTGGATTAGAAAAAGTGATAAAGATTGATGTGATTAGTGTGCCATTTAGTGGGCACCTGCTGCCTACTTTGACCTTAGTCAAGCCTCTGCTGACGGATCCGCGTTTTCGGATTCGGGTCATCACTGGCTGCCAAAAGAAAGAGTTAGTGGAGGAAATTGGTTTTGACTGTCTGGCTCTCTTTCCAGAAAGACCGACAGTGATGGAAGACATCGCCAATACTCCGCAGCAAAGCAATCTTTTGATTGCCTATCAGCAGTTTCGAGCCAATTCTAGACTAATTCCAGAGGTTATAGACGAATTAAATCGAATTTGGCAAGAGGGCGGTAAACCGGATTTGGTCATAGCAGATTTTGTTGCTTCACCAGCAGGTCTGATTTCTGATCGCTTTGACATCCCCTGGATTACCACGATTCCGAGTCCGGTTGCGATTGAGTGCCGGACGACAACGCCGACCTATTTGGGAGGCTGGAAACCTCACCAAGGTGTCTTGTACAAATTCAGAGATGCTTTAGGCAGGCAAGTTATTCGCTGTGGAAAGAAAATGGCCTTTGCTTTAGTCCGGAAGAGTTTGGGAGACTATCAAGATTTTAAACTCTATCGGGAAGACGGCACAGAAGCTATTTACTCGTCTTACTCTATCTTGGCTTTGGGCATGAAAGAGCTGGAGTTTCGAGATGATTTTCCTAAGCATCTTCGCTGGGTTGGCTACAAATGCCTGTCCTTTGATCGTCTGCCTGAAGCACATGAGTCTTATTTTGAGACCGATAAGAAGCGGGTTTTAGTGACTTGCGGTACGCATTTGAAATGGGAGAAGGAGCGCATGGTGGAGCGAGCGAAAAAGCTGAGTCAGCTCTACCCAGATTACCTCTTTTACATCACCTTGGGAGAAGCTAGTGGCTTGGAGAATCCTCCGAAGAGACTGGCGGAAAACCTGCTGCTCTTTGACTATCTGCCTTATACAGATATTCTGGATAAGATAGATTTTGCCATTCACCATGCGGGGACGGGTATCATGATGGCCTGTATTGAGCATGAGATTCCCAGTCTCATTTTGCCGCAGGATTATGACCAGTTTGACAATGCCGTTCGTGCTGAGCTAGCCCAAGTAGGGCTGGTAGCTCGTAGAAAGACCGATACAGAAGTTCTTCGCCTTTTTAAGGAATTGACGGATCGCACGGACTGGTCTCAGTTGAAAACTCTTGCTCAGCAAAGTAAAGAATATCAGCCTACAGAGATTCTCTATCAAGAGCTAGGGCGGCTGCTTAAGGTTGATTTATAACTGGAGAATTCAACAAACTATTAAAGCATACTTCCAATATTAAAGTGTCTGAATTATTAAATTTCCCTATTCTTTTCAAGGAATAGGTTTTTTGGTCTATTCAAGTCTTTTTTAAGATGTTAAAATGAAAGTGATTACAAGAAAGTCATTGGAAAGCCAGCTTGGCTTTCTCGGTGTGACTGAAGAGGAAAGATGATGAAGAAAGCAATTCTAATGATGACTTTTGGCTCGCCAGAGGAGATTAGCTTTGAGGGAGTGGCTGAATTTTTTTCCAATATTCGCCGCGGTGTCAGGCCGCAAGACCATGAGATTCAGACCCTCTATGATAACTATGTCCTCATCGGTGGAACGCCTTTGCAGCGTATCAGTCTAGAAGAGGTAGAAAAGGTCCGTCAGCGTTTATCTGGTGAGTATGCGGTTTATTTTGCCAATAAATTCTCACGTCCTTTTATCCCTGATGTGATTAAGCAGATGGAAGAGGATGGTATTGAGGAATGTATCTGTTTGATCCTAGAGCCTCATTTTTCTTACTATTCTGTCATGGGTTATGAGAAGTTCATCCAGAGTGATTCCATCCGCTTTAATATCATTAAGGAATGGTATCAAGAAGAAGCTATTCTTGATTATTGGGCAGAGGAACTGAGAAAGATTCTTACAGAAGAGGTTAGAGAGGAGACCTTCAAGATTTTCTTCTCAGCCCACAGTGTGCCTATTCTGGCCTTGGATTTCGGAGATCCTTACATTGATCAGATCTATGACAATGCCCGTTTGATTGCTGAAAGGTTAGGTCTGACAGAAGAGGATTATCTCAATGTTTGGCAAAGTGAGAGTGACATCGGACTCCCTTGGATCAAACCTGACGTGCTGGACTACATGCGCCAGCAAGAAACACATCCGCAGCATTATATTTTTGTGCCGATTAGTTTTATCAGTGAGCATATAGAGGTCCTTTTTGACAATGACGTGGAGTGTAAGGAACTTTGCGAAGATCTGGGAGTTGCCTATCATAGACCGCCTATGCCCAATGCAGATGACCGTCTAATTGAGGCCCTGATTCAAACTATCCGCCGCCATGAGAAAGAACCTTTCAAAGAATGTTTTCCAGAAGAAGAAACCTTCGATGAATTGCAGCCGTCGAAGGAGAGCAGCCAGATTCTTGCAGAGGATGAAGAGCTGAAAATGCCAGATTTCGTCAAGAAGCTAATTGAGAAAAAAGGGCGCGAGAATGTCAAGATGCCGTATTTTGTCAAGAAAATGCTGGAGAAAGCAGGAAAGCTGCCCAAGAGTTGATTGTTCATATTCGTTGATGACTTTATAAGATTATTCTAGAAGGAGAAAACCGTGAGACTTTGGCACCAAGATTTGATTGAAACACTTCCGCGCCAGCAGCTTTTAGGCCAGCACCGAGAGTGCGCAGCCTTACGTGGACGAGGGTGGGGAAAGCCGCATGCGACGGTCAACTATGTTTTTGAGCACAGTCCTTATTGCCTCTATGCTTATCATCTCTTGATTATGGAGGAGATGCAAAAGCGGGGCTATCAGCCAGACAATCTTTGGCTGGATAAAGACTATCGTGGCAAGACTTGTCCACCTTACCAGCAGTTGCCAGCTGAGGAGCTAGAACATCCCATTTATCCGGAGCATGACGCAGCCTATCTGCAAGAATGCTTGGAAAATCTGAAAGAGAAGGGAATAGAAATTTTCTGATTTCCAAGTACCAAGACTATAGCACAAAAAAGGAAGATACAGCACTCTTCCTTTTTTGTTTCAAGTCCATGTTTTCAAAACTGCCGAATGTCTTGGTAAGTGACTGTTTCATTCTCGAAAAATGGGAAGCAATTCAAGGGCTGCTAAACTCTAAAATATGTTTGCTCCCTAAACATAGTTAGTCTAGATATTATGACTAGCTTTTTTGTATGTTATTTTGGAAAAAATACTAGTGATTTTAGGAACTTGAAATTTTTTTAAATTTCCCGAGTTGTAATTATTGAAATTACAATTCTATGTGTTATAATTTTTAGATGTAACAAAAAAAATATTACAATAAAAAAATTTGTAAATTTAAAGGAGGAACATATTATGGCAAACATTACAATTTTTTTGGACAAGGAAATATGGGACAAGCAATCGCAAGTGTATTCACTTCAGGTGGACATGAAGTTGATTTTTGTAGGTAAAGAAGGTCTTACAAAACGTGCGGGTGATATTGTTGTATTGGCTGTTCCATACGCCGCAATTGCAAGCATTCTTGAAGCTAATAAAGCATCGCTCGCTGGAAAAAAATCTTAGTAGATATTTCTAACCCTGTAAACTTTGAGAATATGGATGAATTGCTTACACCGGCTGGGAGTTCAGCAGCAGAAGAAATTGCTAAGTTAATTCCTGAAGCTCGTGTGGTCAAAGCTTTTAACACAAATTTTGCGGCGACAATAGCTGCGAAACAAGTCGCTGGTAAAGAAAAAAACAACGGTTCAATTGGCATCGGCTGACCAAGAAGCTAAGAAGATTCTTGCTGGATATATCCAAGAAGGTGGTTTAGATACGATTGATGCGGGCGAGCTCAAACGTGCCCGTGAATTAGAGGCAATGGGGTTCTTGCAAATAACACTTGCTGTACGTGAGAAAATCAACTGGACAGCTGGTTTTGCTGTTATTAAATAAAGAAAAAAATTAGCCTCAAAGCAGGCTAATTCTTAGACTGAAAACAAAATCCTCAGAAGTTTCACTTCTGGGGATTTATACTTTTACGGATTCAAAATAAACTTCTCAATAGCAGTAGCAACCCCATTTTCTTCACAGCTGTCTGTGACGGAATCGGCTAGGCTTTTGACATAGTCTGAAGCATTTCCCATGGCAACACCGAGACCTGCATATTCCAGCATTTCGATGTCGTTGTTGGCATCACCGATTGCCATGATTTCTTGAGGATTGACGTCCAATTGTTTAGCCAGTCGCTCTAGGGCAAAGGCTTTGGTCACACCAGACGGCATGGCCTCGTAAATAACTGGCTGGGAGCGAACACCACTGAAATGCTGGCAGATTTCTTGGCCAAAGTCAGCTTCAAAAGTATCTACCTGCTCTTGGCTGCCTAAAAACATGGCTTGAAACATTCTGTGTTGACCGCTGCAAGCCTCTTCAAGGCTAATCTCGGTTGGAGTAGTGAAGACCAAGCTAGCATCATTCACGACATAGGAACTGGCTTTTTCTCCGACAACGAAATAATGCTCTTCATCAAATAGAGTCAGCTGGACAGGGCTATTTCAGACAGGCTGTAGAGATAGCGAATATTCTGACCGCTCAGCTCTTGCCAGTCCACCAGACTCCAGTCGCTGGTCTGGTGTGTAGCGCAGCCATTGTCCACGATGACATATTCGTTTTCTTGTGCAAGGCCCAGCTTGTCATAATAGGGCTTGACGCCAACCAAGGGACGGCCTGTGCAGAGAACCAATTTGACTCCTTTTTCAATAGCTCGGTGCAGAGATTCGATGTGAGCCTGGGGAATTTCTTTTTTGCTGTTGAGCAAGGTGCCGTCCATATCAAGTGCAAGAATTTTAATCATAAAGTGTCTCCAAAATTATTCTGTGATAAGTATAGCATAATTTACAGAGAAAGTCCGAGTCTATAGGAAAAATCACTGGTCTTGTGTTATAATAAATAGAATACCCTAAAAGGATGAGAAAAATGAATTTAGAAGATTTGAAAAAACGTCAGGAGAAGATCCGCAATTTCTCCATCATTGCCCACATCGACCATGGGAAATCAACCTTGGCTGACCGGATTTTGGAGGCGACTGAGACGGTTTCCAGCCGGGAAATGCAGGCCCAACTCTTGGACAGCATGGACTTGGAACGGGAGCGCGGTATCACCATTAAGCTCAATGCTATCGAGCTCAATTATACTGCCAAGGACGGCGAAACCTATATCTTCCACCTCATTGATACGCCGGGACACGTGGACTTTACCTATGAGGTATCGCGGTCGCTAGCGGCCTGTGAAGGGGCTGTTTTGGTAGTGGATGCGGCTCAGGGGATTGAGGCTCAGACCTTGGCAAATGTTTATCTAGCGCTGGACAATGACTTGGAAATTCTGCCGGTTATCAATAAGATTGACCTGCCAGCTGCGGACCCAGAACGGGTGCGAGCTGAGATTGAAGATGTGATTGGGCTAGATGCTAGCGAAGCCGTATTAGCTTCTGCCAAGGCGGGTATTGGGATTGAAGAAATCCTCGAACAAATAGTAGAAAAAGTTCCAGCTCCGACTGGAAGTGTAGAAGCACCACTCAAGGCATTAATCTTTGACTCAGTCTATGATGCCTATCGTGGTGTAATCCTTCAAGTGCGAGTAATGGACGGTGTGGTCAAGCCGGGAGATACCATTCAGCTCATGAGCAATGGCAAGACCTTTGATGTAACTGAGGTTGGCATCTTTACGCCCAAGGCCATTGGCCGCGATTTCTTAGCGACAGGTGATGTTGGCTATATCGCAGCCTCTATCAAGACGGTACAGGATACCCGAGTCGGAGATACTGTAACCTTGGCTGATAATCCAGCTACAGAACCTTTGCATGGCTACAAGCAGATGAACCCGATGGTTTTCGCTGGACTTTATCCGATCGAGTCTAATAAATACAATGACTTACGTGAGGCTCTAGAAAAGCTCCAGCTAAACGATGCCAGTCTGCAGTTTGAACCTGAAACATCTCAGGCATTAGGATTTGGGTTCCGCTGTGGTTTCTTAGGCTTGCTGCACATGGACGTCATTCAGGAGCGTTTGGAGCGTGAGTTTAATATTGATTTGATTATGACGGCGCCGTCCGTTATCTATAAGGTCAATATGACAGATGGTGCCTCTCTGGATGTGTCCAATCCGAGCGAGTTTCCAGACCCGACCAAGATTGATTCCATTGAAGAGCCTTATGTCAAGGCGCAGATTATGGTACCGCAGGAATTTGTCGGAGCGGTGATGGAGTTGGCTCAGCGCAAGCGCGGTGACTTTGTGACCATGGACTATATCGATGATAATCGGGTCAATGTCATCTATCAAATCCCGCTTGCTGAAATCGTCTTTGACTTCTTTGACAAGCTCAAGTCCTCTACTCGTGGCTATGCTAGCTTTGACTACGAAATCTCCGAGTATCGCTCGTCCAAGCTGGTTAAGATGGATATTCTCCTCAATGGCGACAAGGTTGATGCTCTCAGCTTTATCGTTCACAAGGAATTTGCCTATGAGCGTGGTAAGCTGATTGTAGACAAGCTCAAGAAAATCATTCCTCGTCAACAGTTTGAAGTACCTATTCAGGCAGCTATCGGTCAGAAAATCGTGGCTCGGACAGACATCAAGGCCCTGCGTAAAAATGTCTTGGCCAAGTGTTATGGTGGTGATGTTTCTCGGAAGCGGAAACTCCTTGAAAAACAAAAGGCCGGTAAAAAACGGATGAAAGCTATCGGCTCTGTCGAAGTCCCGCAAGAAGCCTTCCTCAGCGTCCTGAGTATGGATGAGGAATAAAGTCCGGTGAACTTTAATCGCCTAAACCCTGAATTATAAATGTGAAGGAAAAACCAGTGAATGTTTTTTTCACCCGCGCGAGGAAATAGGAGAGTGAGGCAAATCTTGGATAAATCGATTATCTCAATAATAGCTATAAGTTTCTTTATTGGTCTTACAAATTTAGTCTTATACCTATTCTATCGACGGGAGAAGAATATTCAAAAAAATGTACTTCTAAAATTTCAGGTCAAGTGGTTGATTATGATAGCTGTAATGAATTGGCTATCCCTTTGCCTATTCTAGAATATCTCGTGAATGGGGAAACATACAGAAAAAAATTTGAATATGCTTATTATGTAGAAAATCCTAGGAAGAAAGAGGAAAAAGATGTCTTTGACAGGAAATATATTCTTAGCTCTGGAAAAAATTTACAGTTAAGAGAAATATTCCCAAAAGGCTCAGTCATGATGGTTTATTATAATCCTGAGAAGCCTGAAAAAGCCTTTGTAGAACGTTATGCAGGCCTTGATAGAATCTTTAGGTTGCTAATAATAATCTTTTCCATTGTTGGTTTTGTTCTTATCGCAATAGTTCTAGGAATTTCCTATTTAAGTTGATACTTATTTGAGGCTAGTTTGCTCATTATTCTGCATTTTCAGCTATGAGATGTCCTAGTCTCAAAAATTACTTCTAACCTTCCTGATGGTCTTGATCGATTTATCTCTTGTTACTTACAGTCTAATGAAAATTATAGCAATCATAAATCGTCAAATTTTAATGATGCATTTATTGTGCTTCACAAAAAAATATAGTAACAAATCAGAAAAAAATGTTCGACTACTATCAAATCCAAGTAAAAAAAGACTTACAAAAATTTGTAGGTCTTTTTCTTGAAATCCGAACATTAGGAAATCTTTTTTTGATTTTACTTGACATTTTCTGAAATAGGAATATGATAAAATGTGAACACTGCATAAGACAAATCTTGTGCGTGTTCGAAAATAATAGAGCGTTGCATCCGTAAGTCAATTTGACACGGCTCTTAAAAAACAAAAGGAGAAAGAATGAATACTTATATCCAAAAGAAAATCGCAAACATGAAGCTGACGCTTTCTGAAATGTCTGGTGGCTATAAACGAATGGTGACTAGTATGAAGAAGCTCGGCTTTTCTGGTACCTTGAAGCTTATCTGGGACGATTTGTTTGCTCATCGCAGTCTAGGTCAATGGGTTTATCTCTTGATTCTAGGGAGTTTTCCGCTCTGGCTGGAGCTGATATATGAACATCGCATCGTGGATTGGACGGGGATGATTTGCAGTCTGACCGGGATTATCTGTGTGATCTTCGTTTCTGAAGGACGGGCTAGCAATTACCTCTTTGGTTTGATCAATTCTGTGATTTACTTGATTTTGGCCTTGCAGAAAGGCTTCTATGGCGAGGTTCTGACGACTCTTTACTTTACCATCATGCAGCCGATTGGTCTTTTGGTGTGGATTTACCAAGGTCAATTCAAAAAAGAAAAGCAAGAGTTTGTTGCTCGTAAGCTAGATGCCAAAGGATGGACAAAATATCTATCACTCAGTGTGCTTTGGTGGTTGGTCTTTGGCTTGATTTATCAGTCTGTGGGTGCCAATCGTCCTTATCGTGATTCAATCACAGATGCGACAAATGGAGTAGGGCAAATCCTGATGACGGCTGTTTATCGCGAACAGTGGATTTTTTGGGCAGCGACCAATATTTTTTCTATCTACCTCTGGTGGGGTGAAAGTCTTCAGATTCAAGGGAAATATCTGATCTATTTAATCAACAGCTTGGTCGGATGGTACCAGTGGAATAAGGCCGCTAAAAAAGCATAGTCCTATAAACGGAAAAAGAAATCGGATGTGACAATGCCTCTCTTTCCTTTCGTCCTAAAAATATGGTAAACTAGTATTAGTAAAATTTATTAGATTTAAGAAGGAATGACTATGAAAAAGAAGTACTTTCTGCTCTCCCTGACTATCTTAGCCGGTCTCTCCCTGTCCTCTTGTAGCCTTATCAGGAGCTATAGCAGTCGGAAACCATCTGATTCTTCTAGTCGGGTTTCCCTGAGAGATGACAGCGATACAAGTAGTAGCAGTCGTAGAGAAAAAGATTCGTCAAAGACAACTGGTACTATGCGCGTCGGCTCTGATGATTATGGCTATATCAGTATTCCTGATAATTGGATTAAGTTTACAGACGTAGATGGTGGCGACAGTGTCCAGTATACGGATGGAAGTGGCTATAACATTGTCACGATGAACGCTTATACAAAAGAAAAAGCCAATATCGGAGAAGGTGAAGAATTCAACGCTGAAACTATTGCCCAACGGATTGCTTATCACTGGAAGGATAATAAGGAAGTCGATGATTTTTGGGGAGCAAAGAGTACCGTAGCTGGAAATGAAGCCTTTCAGATTAATGTTGTTTTAAAATCCACTCAAAATTTAACGGTTTGGGTCTTCAAACAAGGCGATAAGGTCTATATGATGTCCTTTGAAGGCGATGAAGATACTCTGTATGAGTTTATCCCCTATATCGAAGAAACTTGGAGCGTTAGCAAGGACGGTGGAAAAAGCATTTAGCAACCGCATGTGATGATTGCTCTCTAAGTTCATAAAAAGCAAATCTGGGACTGGTTCTCAGATTTTTTTGTGAGGTGGAATATGTCATATTTTTGGGTTTTGATGACATTTAAGAGCGCTCATTTTATGATATAATAAAAACAATTTGAATACAGAAAGAAAAAAATATGACTCAAGAAATCGATCTTGAAAAGTACCATCAGTTAGCTCTGCAGAAGCAGAAAGAGCACCGAAAATTTTTAGCCAGTCTCAAGAAAAAGCCACCAAAAAACCTCGATAAGATTGCCCAGCAAATCCATAATGAGGTCTTTGAGGAGATTGACTGTACAGCCTGCGCCAATTGCTGTAAGACGCTGGGACCAGACTTTAAGGAAGCCGACATTGTCCGCATTGCCAAGTATTTCAAGATGAAGCTGCCGGCTTTGAAGAGGAGTTTCTGCAGGTGGACGAAGACGGTGACAAGGTTTTCAAGGCCATGCCTTGTCCTTTTTTAGGTGGAGACAATCTCTGCTCGATCTACGATGTCCGTCCCAAGGCCTGCCGAGAGTTCCCTCATACAGACCGCAGGAAGATTCATCAGATTAATCATCTGACAATCAAAAATACCCTGACCTGTCCTGCGGCTTATCTCTTTGTTGAGAAGTTGCGGGATAGGTTGTAAAATCCACCTCTAAATCTTGTACAAAAATTCTAGGGCGGAAGTATCTTATATCTGTTAGACTATAGTTAGAATTGAACATGGCCTAAAAGCTGTGTGAAAAAGATAAAATTTTCTCGGAGCAGAAGCCCCTCCGTCAATTTTCCAATTTTCACTTTGTTTTTAACGGCCTTAGTATCTTTTATGAGGTGAAAAAGAATATGATGCATCAATTCAATCGAACCATGGAATATCTGGAAAGCAAGTTAGATGCAGAAGTAGATTTGCAGAAATTCCAGCAACTATCAGGCTATTCTTATCCTCTCTTTAGCAGGCTCTTTCCTATTCTTGCTGATATGACTCTAGCAGAATATCTACGCAATCGCAGGCTGTCAGAAGCTGTGACAGACTTGCGGGAAAGCTCTGAGAAAGTCATTGATATAGCACTGAAATACGGCTATGACTCTTCGGATGCCTTTAGCGCAGCTTTCAAGAAATTCCATGGTGCAACCCCCTCAGAAGTTAGAAATGGAAAACCTTATCGGGTCTTTCCTAGACTTCAATTATCCTTAAAGATTACAGGAGGAAAGAACATGGATATCAAGATTCAAAAGAAACCTGCTTTTACCGTGGCAGGCGTCCTATTGGAAGCTATTGACAATAGCCAGTGCCCATCTGCATGGGAGCTGCTTTATGCAAATCACAGCTTTGAAAGTCTAGAGAGTCTGGGCAGTGGCCAATCCTTTGGCGTCTGCTCGGATGTCAAAGAAGGTGAAATCATCAACTATATGGCCTCTTATGATGTGACGGATAAAGCTAAAGCAGAAGAACTAGGTCTGTCAATCAAGGAAATCGCAGAAGCTGAATATGCCATCGTACCAGTAAAGGGGGCTATACCAGCCAGTATCCACCATGCTTGGAAATATGTCTTGGAAGTCTTTCCCAGAAACTGGTTATCGCCACTCAGGAGCACCAGATTTTGAAGTTTACACCGAGGGAGACATGTCCTCTCCAGACTATCAAATGGAACTCTGGATACCAGTGGTGAAATAAAATGGTGATTGCAAGTCATTTTTTAGGTGTCGATTACAGAGGAGGAGATGCTATGCAGATGTATTTTGGGGACGTTTCTCTTTGTTATACATATTCACTTGCGATGGCGTTGCATTCGTATGGTTATGATGTTCGCCCTGAGTTTTTGGAAGCCATTATGGTGATGGGAAATGGTGCTAGTATTATAAAGGAAGATGAAAAACACCCCTTAGTTTTCTTTGATAATGGGATGCCAGATAGTTCTATCAGCCATTCTTTAAACATTCTGGGTTTTACCTATGATGAATACTATATAAAGGATTCAAATGCGGCGAATCTTCTTTCTATCAGAGAGTTCTTAAGCAAGTTCTTGCTAAGCGGCCCTGTTGTTCTTGGCCCTTTGGACATGGGTTATCTCACTTATAATCCCAATCATATCCATTTGTATGGGGTGGACCATTTTGTTTCGGTTTATGATCTAGATGATGAGTTTATCTATTTCCATGATCCAGCAGGCTTTGCTTGTATGAAAATGAGTTTCTCAGAATTTTCGAAAGCCTGGGAAGCTAAAAATATCGACTATAAAAGAGGTTCTTTCTCCATGTGGGGGAAACTTTAAAAAAATCAAATCTCCTACTTCCAAAGAAGTTTACCAGAAAACATCTATGTTGATGAACCAACGATATGAAGATGGCGAGGAGAACGTGATAGCAAGATATGCTAAGTCGGTATCGGACAATGGCTTGAATGAAGAACAAAAACATCTTCATCAATACTTTAGTTTCAGATTAGCTTCTATTAGAAATCTATACATGAGCAACTTCTTAAAAGACCACGATACGGTCAGATCTGAACTAAAAGAAAATTTAGCAAAATTGTTTGGCCAAGCTCATCTATTTTGTATCAAGGAAGATTATCAGAAACTGTCAGAAGTCTTGTATGATATTGCAGCGCTAGATAATAAATTTAGAGATTTGTGTATTCACTATAAAGAAGAGTAGAAGAAGTGGGAAAAACGAAGATGCTGTTTGGAAAATAAAAGAATGTAATGCAGCAGGATCGAAACCAGGGGCACCAGACTATCAAATAAATCTCTGGATACCGGTGGTAAAATAGATTAGAAACCAGCCGTTCATTTTTGAGCGGCTGGTTTTTTGAAGCTTGTGGTATAATGGAGCTATTACAGTTACAGAAAGGATTTCGATTTTGTCATACAAATTTCTACTATTCGAAATAAGAAGAAGTTAATTGATACAATTTAACGTAATAAAAGCCTTGAAATCAGTAGGTTTCAAGGCTTTTTTGGTGTTCTTGGGGGAGAAAGGAACTTTTTATTTGATGGTTTTCCATCTTGCCAAATTTTGAAATAATGTAATCGTTAGAAAGTATTAAATCGTTAAATAGTGTTGAGGTTAATGAACTCATACAAAAAAGCACAATAAGAATATGTCTTATTGTACCTTGCGATATTTTAAATAGTGACTCTGCCATGTGCTCTACCAATTGAGCTATGTTCGTTAGGTGATAACGGACAGTCGGACTCGAACCGACACAGACTGCTACATCAAATACTAATTGTAATACTGAAACCAATAATGTTATTTTTTCCATGTTTGTTACCTCGCATACGTTTCTTATCATGTTTTCGAATTGCATTTGGTCGAGAACAGGGACAGTTAAAAATGTTATTACGGGTAGCAGGTCATTTCCATGGCACATGGCACAATCACTATTTATTTAATTTTTATCACAAAACAAGATATTGTAAATACCTTTATACAATTAATAATGTAATTTTTCATTTTTTTCACTACAAACTTGTTTATAAGATTCTCAAAGTTCCGTCTTTTTAATTTAAATATATCTTTTTAAAAATTTACCTAGCAATTTACTGATAAGCTCGTTCCCTGAGGCGAAAAATAATATTACAATATATGAGGTTATCTATTTTTATATTATCGACTAAAATCATTTCTCTCGAGCCTCACAGAGTTAGACAGACTAATAGTCTCACAATAAAAAAGGAGAAGCTTGTTCTTTCTCGTATGGGGTAAATTTTTCTCTTCTAGACATAAAAATACCTCTTAAGTAGATTTTGGTTATTTACCATGTCTACTTAAGAGGTATCATATCAAAGATAGGTGTAAAACTCTATTTTAATTTCAACAGCAACAAGCTCCAAAAGGTTGCCACTAGGCTCAAAAGGATGAATAGGACTGTAACATTTTCTAGAAAAAGAAGACTAAGACCAAATCCTGTAGCAAGACTTACTATAAATCCTGTGAGGAATGGTTTCCCAAATGTCTTATTTTCCTTAGGGAACTATATATCTGTTTACACCAACCACAATATGTAGTATTTCGACAACATCAAAAAAGGCGACTTCCAAACTAGGAAATCGTCTTTTCTTCTGTCCTGACTATCAATAATACCTTCTTAGTTTATCCTGATTTTCTTTAAAAAATTCTTCTAGCCAGTCCATCCCATAGGCATAACTGAAGCCTTCTAGGAGAACAGAGAAATCAATGCTATCAAATCCCATTTTCTTCAAACCATCAAAGGTATTAAATGGCGAATGAAAGTGTTTATATTTGATGATTGCTCCAATATCTTTCAAATCCTGCTCTCTTGTGCTAACCATCTTCATACCCAATACGTATTCAATTGGAACAACTAAAACAGTTAAGTTTTCGAATGAATATAGGGTCTCACACAAATGTAATGGTGGCTGTCTGTTCATGTTTGCCACATTATTATTGAGCCATAGTTCTTCGTCAGTGTTCAAATTAAAGCGTTGCCCTACACGAGCAATAATTTCGTTGATTTTCTGACTTTCTTCATAAAAAGCATCTACATCTTGTGTAGCTCGCAAACCATGATACTCTAAAACATAACCACCAACACAAATAATGGTTAAATGAAGATTGGCTTGAGACAACTCTTGGTTCAAGGCTTCAAAAACAGGTTTCATCTTATCCATGTTTGTATTTCTCCATCAATTTTTGTACATTAGCTAATTTGGCAGGTTTATTTAATGAAACCACATATTCATGGGTTGGAGTATGTTCTTGAATAGCATACTTCAAACTAACCTTTTGAAAATCTGTTAGTTTTTTGGAAGTTAATAACTTTTCGACATCTTCGTCCGTCAAATAAGAATGGTCTTCAAAAATAACTTTTCGCAAATATCGAAACCAGTGACTAGCATTAAACCGTGATTGCTCTGATGCCTTTATCATATAGTCATACCAATCCATCTTGCACCTTCCTTATCTTCTTTTTCTTAAACCCTTGTCTTCTTTAGGATTGTAATTTAGAGCCTGTTGCAATTTTTAAATCAAAATTGGAAAGTTCTACTTTTTCCTCTTCAAATGGAATCTCAGGTAGCTTAAACTGAAACTTTTTGTAAAAGAAAGTATCAAATTCATCTTTATTGTCTGAAATATCTACTAAAGTATCTAACTCAGAAAGGCGAGCTTGTATGCTAATTTTTGTGACTTCTCCAAGTTTTTGATAAATCGCATAATAGGATAGGTCTTGGAAAAATTTTCGGTGTGATTTAACTACTTCCTGAGTGTAAGGGCAGTCATAATAACTAAGATATTTGGTGTAAAAATTATCAGAGAGAGAAATTTGATAATCTACTAGCTTATTATCAATTGTTTTAGAAACCGTTCGCTCCATTTCTGCATGTAGTTTATCCATGGACTAACTCCTTGTATGTTGTACGAACATCTGAAGATGCCAATAGAAGATTGAAGCGGTCGTTGTCAGCCATGCTTCGGGTATTATAACGGAAGACAAACTCATCTACATAATCTTGCAGATGTTTCTTAGACCAAGAGTGGTAGATTCCTAGCACACCACGTTTGAGACCTGCCCAAAAACCTTCAATTGTATTTGTATAGACATCCTCAATAACATATTCACGAGCACCATGATTTACAAAAGCATGGTCGTACATTTTCGCAACTTTATTATAACCTAACCATTCATCAGTGTAAAGCTGGGCAGTGTCTTTCACAAATTTTACGATTTGTTCTGTTAAAGTTTTTGTGCCTGTATCGGTTACTTTATTAGCATTCAGTTTTCCTTCTCGTGCAACCATACCAACAACTGGGATTTTATCTTTTAGGGAGCGACCTTGGGCATTTTTGACTTTTTTAGAGTTATGACGATTCTTATTTTTTCCTCCAATATAGGTTTCATCCACCTCTACAGTTCCATCTAACTCATTATTATTTTCTGAACCGAAACATCTACGAATACGCTCTAGCATAAACCAAGCTGTTTTTTGTGTAACATGAATATCTTTTGACAGTTGAAGAGAGGAAACGCCCTTTTTATGAGATGTCATTAGCCAGATAGCTATAAACCATTTTTGAAGGGAGACTTTAGTATTATCAAACATTGTACCAGTCCTAACACTAAAGTATTTACCAGTGTTTTTTTACATCTATATTTACCATTCTTGCATTTATAAACTTTAGATGTTTCATCAAAAGGACTGACTACATAGCCATTCCAACGAATTTTTTTCTAAATGTTGCTCACAATAATAGTCATTTGGAAAAAGCATTCATTAAATCACATAACGATTTAAACTCACCTAGCATCTCTCTACTCCTTTTGTATTCTAAAAATTATTATATCATTTAAAAACATAGAAGTCAATAAATTAGTGTAAAAACAGATATAATTCTTTTTCAGGAATTGCCTTTTTATGGTATAATAGTATTGTTATATAAGGAAGGAGATAAACATGACAACAATCCAATCCAATCCAATCCAATCCAATCCAATCAATCCAATCCAATCCAATCCAATCCAATCCAATCCAATCCAATCCAATCCAGCTGATTATGTAGCTATTCAGCCTTTTTGTCAACCCCTAAAACAGGCTTTTTCACGTTTTTTTGTGAGAAGGCTTTTTTTATATCAGGATTGAAAGTGAGGTAGTAAGATGAAACGTATTGAAATTATTGACATCATCGGTAAAGACTACCTCACTTCAAATATCGAAAACGAAGAATTTAGCTATCAAAAAGCACTCAAAGAAATCGGCAAAGACATTACTGATTATCAAAAAAAGTGATTATAAAAAGAAGGTATAAGGACATAGATATTCGCTTTGAAAATGGATGTTTATCTATACTTGTGGAAACAAAGACTTCATATACTAATAACGATTTTGAGCAATTAGAAGCGTATGTTAATTACGAAAAAGAACTTACAAATAATAAAAGTGGTTGCTATTCTAGCTAATACTAAAAAAATGATGATTTTTTTAATATGGACAGATGATAGTGGAACAATTGGTTCAGACAATGCTAATAAAAAAATGAGTATACCATACAGAATTTAGAGTATTATTTTTGACTTGTTTTTTCGGGACAAAAAAATAATCGACTGAAATTAGTTCAAAAACACTTACACGTTAAATGAACTTCTACATAAATATGGAATAAATGAAAAAGATTCGTAGTCAATTTGTAGGTACTTGTCTTTTATCTTTAAAGTATAGTCTTACTTTTGAAGGATTGAAACAAAACAGATAATTTCAGGAATTGAAATTATTTTTAACCAATTTGCTAGAAAAGGACTTAAACAAAGCCACAAAATTAACTATCTTAAAAAAATAATGTACTTGATTCACAAGATGTAAGAGAACTTCCAAAAGAAGACTTTTTCCATAATTTTGAGGAAAATAAAGAAGGATATATTACCATATATTAACGATAAAAATACAGCAGGGCAAGATTTGCTAAACCTTTTCTTTACTACTTTCAATAAGTATGTTGGTAAAGCAGATAAAAATCAGGCATTTACTCCTGACCATATAGTACATTTCATGTGTAAGGTCGCAGGAATAAGTAGAAATTCTGTGGTTTTAGACCCTTGTTGTGGTAGTGGAGCATTTTTAGTAAGAGCATTAACAGAAGCACTTGATGATTGTGATACAGAAGAAGAACGAAATAATGTCAAGAAGCACCAAATATATGGTATAGAATTTGAAGATACTGCTTTCGGTCTCTCGACAACCAATATGCTGATTCATGGTGATGGAAATTCAAATATTGTCAAAGGTAGTTGTTTCAATGAGGATAATTATGTTGATAAAGGTGTAAATGTTGTGTTAATGAATCCTCCTTATAACGCTCAAAGAAAACATTGTAAAAAAGAATATGTTGCTGAATGGTCTTCCAAAACAAATACCGACCCTTCTAAGGGTTTTCACTTTGTTTACGAAATAGCTGAAAAAGTCAAAACTGGAAAACTTGTTGTATTATTACCTATGCAATGTGCTATTGGTAGCCCGAAAGAGAAAGAAATCATACGCTATAAGAAAGAAATGATGAAAAAACACACGCTTGAAGCGGTATTTTCACTACCTCCTGATGTGTTTCATCCGGGGGCTAACGCTTCAGCTTGTTGTATGGTATTTAATTTAGGTGTACGGCATTCAAAAGCTAATATCAAAGAAACATTTTTTGGTTACTACAAAGATGATGGCTTCATGAAAAAGAAAAACTTAGGACGAGTTGAAAAAACGGATACATCTGGTAAAGGTGTATGGAAAGAAATAGAAAGAGAATGGTTAGAGTTGTTTTGGAATAGAACCAGTAAAATTGGAAAATCTATCGTAAAACAAGTTAATGAAACTGATGAATGGTTGGCAGAGGCATATATGGAAACTGATTATTCTGATACTCATAGTTTAGAGTTCCAGAAGTCTATAAATGAATATCGAGCTTACTCATTGCGACACCAAGACCAAGCATTGAAAACAAATGGTACAGAATTAGACACGTCTGATTGGGAGTATTTTAAGTTAGCAGGAAAAGGAGGTATATTTGATTTAGAAGGCTGTAAATGTAAAAATGCCACAGAATTACTTGAAGAAGGCTCGGATATAGAATATATAGGGGCAAAAAAATCAGACGGTGGATTTATGGAATGGGTTAAAAACGTTCCAGAACTAACAACCAAAGGGAATTGTATTGTTTTTATTTGTGATGGGCAAGGTTCGGTTGGATATACTAATTATATAGACCATGATTTTATCGGCTCTACTACACTTTCTGTTGGAAGAAATACTAATCTAAACAAATATAACGCTATGTTTATTGTAACTATTTTAGATAAAGAAAGATATAGATATTCATTCGGAAGAAAGTACAAGACAAACTTGACTAAAACAATGATTAGATTACCAGCTAAAAAAAATCCCAACGGGGAATATGAACCTGATTGGAACTTTATGGAAAACTATATCAAAAAACTACCTCATGGCAAAAAACTATAATCAAATAAAGACGATTTCCGAAAGGAAGTCGCCTTTTTTGATATTATCGGAAATACTATATCTTGTGGTTGGTGTAAACTGATATATAGTTCCCTTTCCTTATTAAACTTTTGTAGACCAAATAGACCCAAAAGGAACAATAACAGCCCTAGATAAATAAGAAACACAGCATATAAACTTGTGACTTCTTGACGATGGAACATTTCAAACGAGACTGTGATCAAGCTCAATCCAAAAAATATAGGATAGTGAAAATAGATCAGTGAATTGAGGGCTTGAACGGGTGTCTTAGTATCAAATAGTTGCTCAATCTCGGTAATGTAACTAATAAATAGCCCTACTACTATGGTAAAAACTAAAATGGATGATATGGTGATATGTTCTATCGAAAAATAGCCAGCCACTCCGCTTAGCATCTCACCAAATGTAATGATAACAAGAAGTGACAAGCGCTCCATGATATGGGGGATGTTAACAGGCGTAATCTCTCCATATTGATTTATTTGTTTATAGCTAAGAAAAATGATGGGCAATAACCATGTGGATAGGATACTAAGGCTAGCTAAGATTAAACCAACTTGTAAGGGAACAAAAAGAGAAACAAAAAGACCGAGAGAACGCAAGCCCAAAATCAGTACGAAGCGTTTAATCAATTTCTTATCAGCAGGATTTTTCTGTTGTCGATACTCTAAAACACACTGAAGCAGTAGTAACATAGAAATACCTGTAAATGAGCTGTAAAAATAGATGAAATTTCCCTGAGTATACTCTCCTGTAACAGTAGACATCGACATCAAAATCAGAATCATTTGTCCAAACATCAAAAGATTATTTTTCAAAGAGTTCTTACCAAACCGACTCGTAAAGACTGTCTGTAACATCCAAGAATTTACCATGATAATAATACCAATACTAAAGGCTAAAAATGATTGCACTGGAATGTGGCCATTGTGAATGTAATGAAGCAAGGCCGTTTCTCGACTTAATCCGTATACAAATACAAGATCATAAAATAACTCTGTCAATTCGACTTTTTTATGACTACTCAAAAGCAGATTCTCCTATTCATAACTTAATGTGACTATTATACCACATGATACAAGGAATAGAGAAAACCACGAAAAAGAGAATCTTAAAAAAATGATAAATGATGACGGGGTTCATTTCGTCTGATAGACTGACTGATATGAAAAAAATTATTAAATTTATGCACATTAATTTTACGAACACTTATCCTAGTGGCTTTATAAAAAAATTTTTCATGATTTTTTTGTATAATTTTTTTGATAATTAATAAGTAGGAACGAAAAAAATGATATATGATTCTAGGAGAAACTACAATGACTTCAATTTTTATCTCGACACTTACTTGCCCAACTTGTGGTGTGACAAGTCCATTTGAAAGGTATATAATGAAATCAATGAATTCAAGGGTTTCTGTATTTGCACCCCCTTTTGACCCCTTTGCACCCCCTAGAAAGGAATTTTGGTAAATTGTATTATAAATATCTTCTATTTGACCTTGACCATACGTTGCTGGATTTTGATACGGCAGAAGATATTGCCTTGACTCAGTTTTTGGAGGAACAGGGCGTAGCAGAGATTCAGACCTACAAAGACTATTATATTCCCATGAATAAGGGGCTTTGGCGGGATCTGGAGCAGGGGAAAATCACCAAGCCGGAGCTGGTCATCACTCGCTTTTCTCGTCTTTTTGCTCATTTTGGTATCGAGAAGGATGGAGCAGAGCTGGCCTTTCTTTATCAGCAGCACATTGCTCAGCAAGGCCAAACCTATGCGGGTGCTAGCGAGCTTTTAGACAGTCTGACCGCAGCTGATTATGAGATTTACGGAGCGACCAATGGCATCACGGCTATTCAGACCGGCCGCATGGCCAATTCCGACATTTCTCCTTATTTTAATCATATTTTTATCTCGGAAAAGATGGGGACTCAGAAGCCCGAAGCTTTGTTTTATGAAAAAATAGCAGAGCAGATACCAGATTTTGACCTGTCTCAGGCTTTGATGATTGGAGATTCTTTGACAGCAGATATTGCTGGCGCTAATAATGCTGGATTGGACTCTATCTGGTACAATCCCAAGCAGCTAGAAAATGAAAGTCTTTTTCAGCCGACCTATACCGCTTATTCTTATGACGACATTATCAGACTATTGGTTCCATAAGGAGACTGCGAATGAAAAATCTATTGTCCTTTTAAATAAAAAAGACTAATCTAAAAAATTTTTTAACTCTGTCAAGAAAAAAACTTGACAGCTGTTTTTAATCTGCTATAATAGAACATGTGCTTAATAGCTCTGCTATTTCACCAAAAGAAAAAAATAAAGAAAAGAGACCTTAATAATGGCAGTAAAAATCCGTTTGACTCGTATGGGTTCTAAGAAAAAACCTTTCTACCGTATCAATGTTGCAGACTCACGTTCACCTCGTGACGGACGTTTCATCGAAACAGTTGGTACATACAACCCACTTGTAGCTGAAAACCAAGTGACTTTGAAGGAAGACCGTATCCTTGAGTGGTTGGGTAATGGTGCACAACCTTCTGATACTGTACGCAACATCCTTTCAAAAGAAGGCGTATTGAAGAAATTCCACGATTCAAAATACTCTAAATAATAGAAGCGTAGGTTGACATATGGACACGATTGAAAATCTAATTATTGCGATAGTGAAACCTTTGATTTCACAGCCAGATGCCTTAACTATCAAGATTGAGGATACACCTGAATTTTTAGAATATCACCTGGATCTTGATCAGAGTGATGTTGGACGTGTAATCGGTCGTAAAGGTCGTACTATCTCCGCTATAAGGACGATTGTTTACTCTGTCCCAACTGAATACAAAAAAGTTCGCATCGTTATTGATGAGAAATAAGAAGAACGGGACCAGTGTGTCTCGTTTTTCTATTTCTCTTAGCGAACTGAGTGCGCAGCTCTCAAGTGAGCTTAGGGAAATTGATGCCCAGCAAAGCGTGGGTACAAGCCCCTTAATGAAATAAGCCGTTAGGCGCAGTTGAATTTAGGGGAATTGATGCAGTTCGAGCGTATGTGAGAACTAGACACTTCATTTAAGAGAAGAACGAAATGCAGGGGCGAGTTAAGGGAAACTCGAAGCCGGAGGACATATGAAGCCAGAAGATTATGCTTGGAACGCTCATGAGCGCAAGTGTTATGAGAATAGCCAAGTGATTTTACCGAGCCCATACAAGCTGAAAATCCTGGATGATGGTGAGAAGAGATTGGAATTGGAGCTTGTTTTTGGAGGAACTTCCTCAAGGGAAACTGGCTCGATGGGCTATGAAAATGGCGTCAAGCTTTATAGCTTTGATAGATGCAGAAGATGAGTCTGAAAAGCAGAAGATTTTTGACTCAGGTAAGAGCGATTTTTTTCAGGCTCGACTTGATGGTAGGGCATCTGCCTATGAACTAAGGCAGGCTGGTTTCTTGGCTAACAAACTGTCGCAGCAAGCCCAATCACAAATCGGTAAATATGCTGCGCGTGTTTTTTTGCCCAAGGAGTCGCAACAGGCCACATGCGGGGCCATGCTATTGTCGCAGCGGATTATGCCATCAAAGTCAGAAATTTGCAGAGTCCAGATGATATGCAGCGGGCTGTCAAGGAAAGAGAAAGACAGATAAGGCTAGCCTCTGCGTTTATTAGATCAGGAAAGGAAACTTTATGAAGCATTTATTTTTCACGCTTGTCACCAGCGCAAAAAGATTATCTTGTCTTTTCTTCTGGTGATATTCTGTGGCTCCTTGCTACTCAGTCTGCCTTGGGTGCAGACGGCTAGTTCCCAAGCGGGCTATCTGGATCATCTTTTTACAGCTGTCTCGATGGTCTGTGTGACAGGGCTTTTTACTCGATCGGTTGTGGATACATACAATGTCTGGGGGCAGCTCCTTTGCATGTTACTGATTCAGATTGGTGGCTTGGGCATCCTGACCTTTATCGGTTTTTTTCACCATGGAAAGTCGGAAAAAGCTCAGCCTCAAGGATCGCCGTATTCTGCGGGATAGTTTTAGTTATGGTCACAATCGTACCTTAGGTCAATTTGTCCGTTCGATTTTTTTATCACGACTTTTTAGTATCGAAGGACTGGGTGCGCTCCTTCTCATGATTCGCTTCATTCCCAAGTTTGGTCTGAGAAAAGGGATTTTTAATTCTATCTTTTTTTAGCCGTTTCTGCATTTTTGTAATGCGGGCTTTGATAATTTTTGGCAATGATAGCCTACTAGGCTTGCAGACAGATGTTTTTGGTCAATATCACCTTGGCTCTCCTCATCATTACCGGAGGACTGGGCTTTATGGTCTGGTTTGACTTGGCGACTAAATTGGGAGGAAAAACAGAAGGGGCTGCACTTTCATACTAAGGTAGTCTTGCTGCTGACTGCTGGTCTCCTCGTTTTTTTGGGACGGTCACGAGTCTCTGGACGGAGTACAATAATCCTGGAACGATTGGCAATCTTTCCTTTGGCGATAAGCTACTGGTCAGCTTTTTTTCAGACAGTCAGTATGAGGACAGCTGGCTTTTGCTTCCATTGATTATACAGCTGCTCGTCCAGTAACCCTGTTTATCTATCTGCTCCAGATGTTTCTGGGAGGGGCTCCGGGTGGTACAGCGGGCGGTCTGAAAATTACGACCTTCCTAGTTCTTTTGCTTTTTGCTCGAAAGGAAATCCTGGGCTTGCCTCATACCAATATGGGACGGAGAACGCTGTCTCCTCAGCTAGTGCAGAAGGCTTTTGGTGTGACAGTGATTTTTCAGCTGACATTTCTGCTTGGTCTTTTGGCTCTTGGGCTAGTGACCGATAGCAGTCATCGTTTTATTTACCTGATATTTGAGACTGTGTCGGCATTGGCTACAGTTGGTGTCACGGCCAATATCACTACCAGCCTCAATACAGCTGGTATGATTGTGATTATGTTGCTAATGTTTATTGGACGGGTGGGGCCGCTGACTCTTATGGTCAGTCTCAACCATTATCAACCGAAGAAGGCTGCAACCTTGCATTACAGCAAGGCGGACATTATGATTGGATAGGAGAAAAGAAATGGCAAATCAAACAGTTGGAATCCTCGGCTTGGGGATTTTTGGACAGAGTATCATTGAGGCCTTGATTTCTCAAGATGTAGAAATCATTGCGATTGATAATCACGAAGAGACAATCAATCAGTATGAAGACATGATTGCCGTTGGTGTGATCGGGGACATTACTGATATGGAGCTTTTAGAGGCGGCAGACGTTGGGTCCTGTGATACGGTCATCGTAGCGACGGGAGAAAGTCTGGAATCCAGCGTCCTAGCGGTCATGCACTGCAAGGCATTGGGCGTTAAAAATGTCATTGCCAAGGTCAAAGATGAAGTAACTCAGCAGGTGCTGGAAAAGGTGGGAGCTGATCTGGTTATTCTGCCTGAAGTGGAGGCTGGTATTTCATTGGCTAAGACTATTCTCTTGAACCATTCGATTGAGGTCTTCCAGCTGGATGACGATGTAGTAGTGGCTGAGTTTGAACTGCCTGCTAGCTGGGTCGGGAAAACGGTCCGTGAAGTAGATGCTCGCAGGCTTTATCATCTTAATATTATCGGCTACCGTCTGACAAAAAATCAGCCTTTGGAAAGCAAGTTTACTCCAGACTTTGTTTGGCCAGAAGGCGTCAGCATTATGGCTGTGACTGATAACCAGCATTTGGATAATTTACGTGAAATAGTGAGTAGCAGCTAGGATAATTCCTCTTCGGTGGGGGCCAACCGATTCTATCTAGGCATTCGGCACCTTTCTATTATATGAAGAAAAAATGGATACATAGGAGCTCTTTCAGGGCTCTTTTTTGAAACTAGTTGCAAAATTTATTATACTATAACTAGAAAAGGAGTGATTTTATGAGCTTAACCAGCCAGATCATTACAGCAGATTTTCCAGATTTGGATAAGGTAGAAGCCTTGAATAATGAAGGTTTCCCAGAAGAGGAAAGGATACCGCTCAGTGAATTTTTACGATATGAGGAACAGGAGGATGCTAATTTTTTCGCCTTTTATCATGAAAAGGAATTTGTTGGTTTTGCCTTTGCCATCTCCAACGCGCAAGCCTTTTATGTTAGTTTCTTTGCTATTATGCCCCACTTGCGCAGCCATGGCTATGGCGGTGAAATCATCGAAAAGCTGGTCAATTTCTATCAGCGAACCATGCTTTTAGAAATCGAGCGCCTAGATGAGCCGTGTGATAATCTTGAACAGCGTCAGGCTCGCTGGGATTTCTATCACAGCAAGGGTTTCCGCTCGTCGAACGCATTTCTGGAATATGAGGATCTTAGCTTTGAAATTCTTTATCGAGGGGATTCTTTTGACGAAGAATCTTTTTCGATACAAAGTCCTTGCCAGCCTTCCTCGCACTCATCCCAGTAGAAAAAGCGCTCACGATTTTTAGGTCTGCCAAATAGTTTAGCTATGATTTTGGCTATTACAGGAATGCCCGTATTTTCCAGTAGCTCAATATAGGGGCCTTGACTAAAGTATATTAAGGCATTGTTGGGTTTTTTCCTTCTGCCGTATTCGACGACAAAACCCTTTTCTTCCCATTCCTTGACCGCCTGCCGTAAGCCTTTTACCTTGTAAATCAGATGGCCGCTTCTTATCATAGTAGCCCCTCCTTTTCGTATTCTGCCTTTACCTTAGCATAGATTTTTAGGAAAAACAAGCCTTGAGATTAGCCTTCATTCACAGTGCAAGCAACTGCCTCTTCTAACACGAATCTTGGTTGAATATGAAAAAATTTTGGTATATAATTTTGGGTATTGGGGTGTCCTTATTCTGCTAGTAAAATAGCTAGCTCTCAGATAGTAGTGAGTGCCCAGATAATATTTGTAAGAATTGATTGGAAACATTATGAAAGAAAAAATAACCAAAACGAAAGTAGGACAGCTATTTGTATCTTATCAACCTGCGGAAAAGATTGCTGTATTTTTAAGCGGTGCAGGGAGTCTGCCGACCTATGAAAATTTTTGGCCAGTTATTCGGAAGTTACCTAAAAATTGGGGCTATTTAACAATAGATTACCCTAATGCTGGCCAAAGCCCACTGGGAAATCAAGAAAATTTTGTTTTGGCCGATTTGGTTCAGTCTATTTTGGAGGTTTTATCAGATTTTAAAGTCCTCCAGTATGCTGTTTGCGCGCACAGTATTAGTGGTCTTGTATCAGTTAAAGTTGCTGAATCAGAGCAGTTTTGTCAGGGACTAATCTTAATTGAGCCGACCACTTATTATGTTCTATATGGCGAATTGGCTCAGAATCCTTATCCCGAATTTTTATCCTTACAGGAGAAATTTTAGATGCTCGGTGGAGGATATGAATATCTGAAAAAAATAGGACAAGAGAGTTTTTCAGTAGCTGATTTTAAAATCTTATGGGCTAAGGCAGAAAGGAGTTCAGATAGATTAAAATCTGTACAAGAAGGATTTTAACATTATTGCAGTATCGCAAAAAGCGATTTTCAAAACTTAGATATCTCTTTTCAATTTCCGATTTTTATCCTGAGTCAGACTTATCGAGAACAAGAATATAAAGATTCCAAATTTGCTTCACAAAATACTCAGATTATTTTAGGAGGCAACCATCACTACTTACATTGGAGTCAGTCAGAAAAGATAGCTGAGTTTCTTTTGAAGTGTGATGGGCAAGAGGTATACAAACTTTAATTGGTACATTGAAAGCGTGAGTGAAGATACATGCAAAATAGCTGAGATTAAAATCTCAGCTATTTTGAACATATTTATGAGAGTTTTATCCAAGAATCTCAGCAATAGCATCTCGAATTTCCTGAACGGTTGCGGATTTGCTATGGTCACTGGTATCAAACTCAATGTATTTGCCATCAGCATCAACAGTTCCACCTACAGGCCCTTCGGATCCGTCCACAGATGTTCCGATGGCTGGTGGCAAACTTTTATCCGCATCATCAGTATCAATAACTATGATGCGAGTCTTGGACTCGAGATCATCTATCATTGGAAGAGACGATGCGGAGGTCATGTTCTGACTAGCATAATATTCTAGAAAAGCCTTGATGGTTAGATTGTCAATTTGAGCAATTTTTCATCAAGGGCTGAGAGATTTCTAGTTTCCCTCGTTTCATTTTCCATAGCTTGGCCTTTTTTGACCTGTGTCAAAGCAGTTAGACTGGCGGCTGTTGTGGCTAGAATAGCAGTAGAGAGCAGGAGTTTACTTAACTTTTTTCCCATAGTCGTCACCAACTTCTTTCTAGTTTTGCGTAAACACACTCGGGTGTTTATAGTGTTAAAGCTCTATATGTATAATTATACGTTAAACAGCAATTTTAATCAAATAAATATAGGCAAGGGAATTCCCTCTTATCTCCCTTGTACATTCCCCTATATCATGATAAAATACTAGGCAGAGTATAATATGTTGGAGTCGAGATGAATTATTTTAATGTTGGAAAAATCGTCAATACGCAAGGTTTACAAGGTGAGATGCGGGTTTTGTCAGTGACGGATTTTGCAGAAGAGCGTTTTAAAAAAGGTAATACCCTTGCCCTGTTTGACAAGAAAGATCGGTTTGTTATGGATGTAGAGATTGCCAGTCATCGCAAGGTCAAAAACTTTGATATTATCAAGTTTAAGGGCATGTACCACATCAATGACATAGAGAAATTTCGTGATTTTACTCTGAAAGTTCGAGAGGAAGATTTGACGGACTTGGAAGACGGGGAATTTTACTACCATGAAATCATCGGCCTTGAAGTCTATGAAAATGATATTCTTCTTGGTAGGATTAAGGAAATTCTGCAACCAGGAGCCAATGATGTCTGGGTTGTCAAACGTAAAGGCAAGCGTGATTTGCTGCTGCCTTATATTCCGCCAGTAGTGCTGGGGATTGACATTGAGCAAGGTCGCGTTGATGTAGAGATACCGGAAGGACTGGACGATGAAAATTGATATTTTGACTCTCTTTCCGGAGATGTTTGCTCCCTTGGAGCACTCGATTGTAGGTAAAGCGCGGGAAAAAGGCCTTTTAGAAATCAACTACCACAATTTCCGAGAGAAGGCAGAAAAATCGCGGCATGTAGATGACGAGCCATACGGCGGAGGTCAGGGTATGCTGCTACGGGCTCAACCTATTTTTGATGCCTATGATGCCATTGAAAAGAAGCAACCGCGCGTGATTTTGCTAGATCCTGCTGGTCGGACTTTTGACCAAGCCTATGCTGAGGAGTTGGCTAAGGAAGAAGAACTCATTTTCATCTGTGGCCATTACGAAGGCTATGATGAGCGGATCAAGAATTTAGTGACAGATGAGATCTCGCTTGGGGACTATGTCCTTACTGGAGGAGAATTGGCGGCCATGACCATGATTGATGCGACCGTTCGCCTGATTCCAGAGGTTATTGGCAAGGAAGCCAGTCATACAGATGACAGTTTTTCGTCTGGACTCTTGGAATATCCTCAATACACTCGTCCCTATGATTATCGCGGCATGGTCGTTCCTGAAGTCCTTATGAGCGGCCATCATGAAAAGATCCGCAAGTGGCGTCTCTATGAAAGTCTGAAAAAGACCTATCTAAGACGGCCTGACTTACTAGAACTCTATCAGATGACGGCCGAAGAAGAAGCAATGTTAGAAGAAATTCGACAAGCTCAATCGGACTGACAATCAAAGTTAACTTCTAGAAACTATCTAGGAGTTTTTTTGCTTTATATGATTGTTTTTATATTTTTTTATTTTTTTGTCACAATTTTTGTAATAAAAAAATTCTATCAAAAAGATACTTTTTTTACACTAGTTAATACTACTCTTTTGTGTTAGTATATTACCATGAGGCAAAGTGCATCATTTAAATAAATGTATGTGAGATTACCAAGGAGGAGAATGAAATTATGGAAAAGAAAATTGGCAAATCTGTTGTAGCAACCGGTATTGCGGCTACAACTATTATTTCTGGTGGACTGACTCACCAAGTTCATGCTGATGAACTGGTTGAATCAGCTACAACAGCACCTAAGCGACTGAGGTGACTGAAAAGCCAGTAACGGCAGCAGATGTGGCTGTAGCACAAGAAAATGCTGAGATTGCTAAGACAAAACTTGAAGAACAAAAGGCAGCAGTCGATAATGCCAAAAGTGAAGCAGAAACTGCAGAAGCTAGTCTAAAGGAAGCAGAAGCTACAGTTGAAGAAGCAAAAGCAAATCAAGAAGAAGCAACAGAAGAAAATATTTCCAAAGCTGATTCCAATGTAAAAACAGCTGAAGAAGAAGTTGTTTCTAAAGAAGCTATTGTTAAAGAAACAACTACTGAAGCGGAACAGGCAGATCAAGCAGTCAAAAATCAAGAGAATATTATTAAGGCTAGCCAATCTCTGGTAGATGTTGCCGAGACTGAATTAAAGCAGGCCAAAACACCACTTAACTCTGAAGAGCAAGCTGTAGCAACTGCTAAGAGTCAGCAAAGTCAAGCACAGACCGCTTTAGACAATGCAAAGACAGAGTTGACAAAGGCGGAACAAGCAGTGTCTTCTGCTCCACAAGTGCAGGCTGAAATCCAGAATAAAATCAATCAGGCAAAGGCATCTTTGAGCCAAACCAATCAAGCTATCAGCTCTCTTGAAGCGCAAATTCCGGCTACAGAGAAAGCAGCAGCAACAGCTCCTGTTGACCTTCGCAATACGACTTATTCCCAATTTTTAGAAAATGTTCGTAACAATGCGGCTAATCAAGAAATTCGTGATGCTGCTAACAATGCTCTTGCAGTTTACCAACGTGGTCAAAATGAATTTGGTATCTCAGTTAATTCTGATCCAACCAGTCCAGCTAGTCTAGAAAATAACCTTCAAGCTTTGGAGTTGGTGAAAGCGATTAATGCTTACCGTCGTAATGCCGGCTTACAAGAGTTGTTGGTTGATCCGTATGCGAATGTGGCCAGCCAGATTCAGACTATCTACTTTGAGCGCAATAACTGGCACATGGGCAAGCTGATTGGTAACGAAAATGTAGCGATTAGTTTTGACCCACAAGGAGCTGTCAATTTCTGGCACAGTGAAAAAGAACTCTATCAACAGATTGCAGCGCAATATGGACTGCCTACTGATGAAACTCAGATTGATGCTAATGCTATCTATATGAGAGTTGGGGCTGGTGTATTTGCTCAGATTGGTCACTATGTTCAGATGATGGACAATAAAGCGAATGCTATCTCAGCAGCTTATGATAAACATCCAAATCAATGGGGCACTCCTCATGGTACATCCGAAGTTGGTTTCCATCATATTAGCAACTTTGACCAACGTGTTAATAATGGTACTTTGCTGACTGTTACTGCTATGGAGCAGTTGTTGCGTGCTGGTGGCGGTCGTTCTGCAGGTTCTAACGCAAATGTTACAGCACTTAAGAATCAGTTAGCTGAACTCAAGGCTCAAAAAGTTGGTCAGGAATCAGCTATCAATATCCTAAATGCTCAATTAGTTGATGCTCAAAAGGTAGCGGCAACTCAAATTTCAGCAGTTGAAGCAGCTCGCCAGAAGGTAGCGACTGCTGAAAATAATCTAGCTTTGACCAAGCAGAATGTTGCTCTCAAGCAAGAAGCTCTTGACAGAGCAACAGCTAAGATTGCAGCAAGTTTGGCTCCTTACCAAACTAACTTGAGCAATGCTCAGGCGGCTCTAGCGGCAGCTAAGGATAAGTTGGCACAGCTTCAGTCAGCTCAAGAAGCTGCAAAAGCTAATTTGATAATTGCTCAAGAGGACTTGCTGTCTGCTCAAAAGACATTTGCAGCAGCTAAAAAGAAAGTTATTGACCTTCAAAACGCTCCACAGTTACTTGCTGAAGCAGAGCAAGAACTTGCAGCTGCGCAAGTTAATTTTGAGGCTAAACAAGCAATTCTAAATCAAGAACAGTCAATTCTTAAGGGGCTTGAAGAGGCATACAATAATCTTCAAGAGACATATGAATCCCTTCTAAATTCTTTGATTCTGTCTGATTCGATTTATACGAATGCTTTAGATACAAACTATCGTTTAGGTGAAGATAAACAGACTCTAACAGCTGTAAAAGCCGGAGCTACTGGTCCAGGTGCAGAGGATGAATCTAAGAAAGATTCAGATCCTAAGACTGCAGAAGTTCATGCGAACACTCGTGAAGTCAAAGGAGCAACTACAGGTGCTGTTCAAGCGGCAGGTGAAGGATTAATTGCTGATTTTGTTGTAAATCCTGCAGCTCAGTTAGCTAGTGTGGTTACAACTGCCGATAAGGCTCCAACCGTACCTGCTATTCTGCCAAATACTGGTTCAGAAGCAGAACGTCTTGCAATTTTTTTGGTATGGCACTTGGTGCAGCAGCCTTTTTGGGAACGAACAAGCGCCGTCGCAGAGACGAAGATTATAATTAATGAAATACAAAATGAGACTGGAATAATTTCCAGACTCATTTTTTTGTCCAAGCTAATAAGCAATCTCATATGAAAGGGATGAGGAGTTAAGTTCCACATTTTTCTAAGAAAGATAAAAAAACTTCCGATTTAAATTGTCGGAAGTTTTTTTGATATACATATTAGAGTCTATTTGACCGCTCCGCCTGTAACACCTTCTACGTAGTATTTCTGCATGAAGATGAAGAGAAGAGTGATTGGGATAGCGATGATAATCGCTCCAGATGTGAAAGGCAAGAACCATTTATTGATGGCGTCTTTATTAAGCATTTGGAAAAGTCCTAAAGCCACTGTATATTTTTCCTTGACATCGCCTAGGATGACAGAGGCAAAGATGAAGTCAACCCAAGGTCCCATGAAAGCCATAAGCGCTGTATAAACGATAATCGGTTTTGACAGCGGTAATGTAATAGTCCGGAAGATTTGGAAGCGAGTCGCTCCGTCGATCATAGCGGATTCGTCTAAAGAATATGGGATTGTATCAAAGAAACCTTTAGCAATATAGAAGCCTAGAGCTGCTCCAGCTGAATATACTAGAATCAGTGAAGTCAGGGTTTGTGTCAAATTAAGTGCTTTAAAATGTAGTAAACCGCAATCATAGACATGAAGCCTGGGAACATATTAAGAACCAGAGCCAACTTGAGGAAACGGTTTTTATGCTTGAATTTGATACGGCTTAGTGAGTAAGCCATACCCACAGTAATCAAAGTAGACAGGATACAGGTTGCTGTCGCAACAATCAGTGTATTCATAAACCACTGAACAAAAGGATATGTGTTGTTATTAAACAGTCTGATATAGTTGTCAAGTGTATAGGTTTTAGGGAAGAAGTAAGGGACTGCATTAGAGCCTTCACCACGGAAGCTAGTCAGAAAAATCCAGATAATTGGTGTAAGCCAGATGAATGCTAAAACAGCCAGTAAGACATAAATCCCTAATAAACTGAGTTTTTTTCTATTTTTCATTATTTAGCAGTTCCTTCCTTGAATGATGCGGATCTAGTATAGGCTAAGAGACTGAAGGCTGCAGAGATTGCAAAGATCAGGATACCAATAACAGATGCCAGATTGTAATCCTTGGCTGAAACGGTCAGTTTATAGAGCCAGGTAACCAAGAGGTCAGTTGAGCCTGCCTGATAGTAAGAAGAGTTAGTAGGTCCACCGCCTGTCAGGAAGTAGATAACGTTGAAGTTGTTGATGTTCCCGATAAACTGCTGGATAAGTGATGGCGCCATTATCAAGAGAATTTGAGGGAAAGTAATGCTCTTGAAGATTTGAAGCTTGCTAGCTCCATCAATTTCAGCAGCCTCGATTTGCTCGCTAGGTAGGTTCATGATAATCCCAGTCGCTACCAGCATGGTAAATGGAATACCAATCCACATATTAACCAGGATGATTGAGAACTTAGCCCAAACAGGATCACTCAGAAATGGAATTGGATTCTGGATGAGATGGAGGCTTTGCAATAGTCCATTCAAAGGCCCATTGTCATTCAGGAAATTACGCATCAAGAGCAGGGATACGAATTGCGGTACAGCAATAGTGATAACGAAGAGTGTCCGCCAAACTTTCTTGTACTTGAGGCCTTTGGTATTGAGCAAGAGAGCTAAAACGATACCGAAGAAGAAAGTAGTAGCAGTCGCAGCAACTGCCCAAATCAAGGTCCAGCCTAAAAGTGGGAAGAAGGTGCTAGCCATGCGACCTGAGAAAACATCACCGAAGCTAGAGAAGCCAACCCAGTCAAAGAGTGACTTAGGAGCAGGATGCTTATGGTCAAAGTTAGTAAAGGCCAAACAGATCATATAGATCAGAGGCAAGATGGTAAAGAGCAGTACTCCGATAAGAGGGATGCTCATTAGGCCCATGTGAAAGCGGCCGTCAGCAAGCGTCTTGAAGTCTTCAACGAAGTTAGGAATCTTCTGACCGGACTGCTTGAGAGCCATCAAGTGACGAGCACTTTTCAGATTACACCAGTAGATGTAGGCGAAGACTGCACAGAAGATAAGAGAAGCAAGTCCAAAAATCAGCATCAGCATAGAGTTGTCACCCGCTACTTGAACAGTGATTTCCAAGCCGTTAACTTTTTGATAGCCTCTCCCTGCTCTTGAGTCCCCAATGTAATCATGCCGCCAATAGCTGGTAGGATTTGGACTGCAAAAGCAATTAGGAAAGCAATTTCTGAGAAGAGGAAGAGCAGCCCCTTGATAAATTGTTTGTTTACAAGGTTGCTCAGTCCCATTACCAAAAAAGAGAGTTTGACATCCCAGGTTCCCTCTTTAAAGACCTGAACCATGGATGCATTGTCATAGGATGACTGAGTCATAGTATTCTCCTTATATTTACAAAGAAAGAAGTGAGGAGGCTGCCCTCCTCACTTCAATGCTTATTTTTATTCGTTTGAGGATTATTTAGCTGCTGCTAAATCTTTATCAAACTGTTGTAATTTTGCGAGGTATTGATCTTCACCAAATTTACCATTGTAAGCATCGCTGAGGATTGCAGCACTTTCAGTCCAGAAGACAGACATTTGGCTAAGTTTAGGCATAACTGTTGTGTAGGTATCAGAAGATCCCATTGTGATAACAGCTTGTGCCAAGGCATCTTTCTTAACATCTTCAGACTCTTGTACTTCTTTGTTAGCAGGGATGATGTGACGTCCTTCAAACTTGAATTGGTTTTCTTGGCTTTCTTTGCTAGTAAGAGCTTGAGCCAGTTTGTAGCTTGCTGCGATACGGTCAGTGTCGCCGTTTGAAGGTGTTTGGTTAACTGCGTAAAGTTTTACACCGAGGAAGGCTTTGTTGAACGTCTTGTCCACCGATATTAACAGTTGGATAAACAGAGATACCAAGGTTATCTTTACCGACAGCTTTTTCAGCTGCTGCGTAGTCCCATGGACCAGATTGGAAAGCGTCAACTGAACCATCTTCAAATTTAGCAAGAAGGTTAGAAGCATCTACGTTTACAAAACCGCTGTTATTCTTTTGAGCTGCGATGAACTTCAGAACGTTCACACCAGCTTCGTTACCCCAGTTTGTTCCGTCTACTTGCTCACCATCTTTACCAAAGAGAGTGTCGCCAACAGAAAGGAAGAGTGGAGCAGTGGCGTAGGCATTAACTTCTTTCAAGTTTCCGCCGAATTTAGCTTTAGAAGTGATGGTTTCATAAGACTTAACATCGTCAGCAGAAAGTTTTGACTTGTTATAGTAGGTTACTTGTGACTCGATACCGAATGGGAAAGCATAAGTTTTACCTTTGTACTGAGCACCAATAGCTGCTTGTTCTGTATCGTTCTTCTTGATTTCTTCTGCCATATTAGAAGGAACTTCTTGGATAGCTCCGGCTTCAACTAATTTACCAAGTTGGTCATGTGGCAGAGAGAAAACATCGGCAGCAGTACTAGCATCTTTTGTCAGATTTTCCTGAGCGTTTGGATCTTCCATTTCGACTACGTCAACCTTGTAGCCTGATTCTTTCTCGAACTTGCTAACTGTATCAGAGTAAGAATCTTTAGCACCGGTTGGTACCCAAAGTTTCAAGGTCTTGCTATCGGCTTTAGAAGAAGAGCTCTCCTTGCTGCTATTCGAGCTACAAGCTGCTAACAGCGTTCCTGCAGCCAGCAAGCTGACACTGCCTAATACCACTTTTTTTCCATGTTTTTCATTCCTATTTCCTCCCGGAATTTTTTTATTTACAATTCTATTATGCAAACCGTTTGCAATTTTTTTGTCAAGTCTTTTTTTGAAAATTTTTTTAAAAAAATATTAATTTTTTTCTAAAATTTTTTTCTATTTTTATTACTGTTTATTTAATCAAAGCCTATTAAAATGGCTGTGCAATCGCTTGCTTGATTTTTTTACTTAGAAAACGCTTTTTTTATGAAGAAAATCATGTTTCTTTTTGAAATAGATTTTTTTGGTACTTGCAAGAAGATATGAAGACAAGTTATAGTTCAGTATTACCAAAGAAAGGAATAAAACTTTTGATTTTTCTAACATTCTAACGTCTTCCTGTTGAATGCTTCCCTTTTCTGCTATAATAGACCCTATGAATAAGCTAATCCAATCAAAGCTGGAACTGTTGCCGACCAGTCCCGGCTGTTACATTCACAAAGACAAAAACGGTACCATTATCTATGTCGGAAAAGCCAAGAATCTTCGTAATCGGGTTCGTTCTTATTTCCGTGGCAGTCATGACACCAAGACTGAGGCCCTGGTTTCCGAGATTGAGGATTTTGAGTTTATTGTCACCGAGTCTAACATTGAGGCTTTGCTTCTGGAGATTAATCTAATCAAGGAAAACAAGCCTAAGTACAATATCATGCTCAAGGACGATAAGTCCTATCCATTTATCAAGATTACCAACGAAACCTATCCGCGCCTGATTATCACGCGCCAAGTCAAAAAGGACAGTGGGCTTTATTTTGGTCCCTATCCTGATGTTGGTGCGGCCAATGAAATTAAACGTCTCTTAGATCGCCTCTTTCCTTTTCGTAAGTGTACCAATCCACCTGAAAAGGTCTGCTTTTACTACCATCTAGGGCAGTGCAAGGCCCACACTATTTGCCAGGTAGACAGCCAGTATTTCAAGGACTTGGCTCAAGAGGTAGCAGCCTTTCTCAAGGGCCAGGATGACCAGATTATTGAGGATTTGCGGGGGAAAATGTCTGGCGCAGCGCAAGCTATGGAGTTTGAAAAGGCAGCAGAGTACCGCGACTTGATTCAGTCCATTGGTACGCTGCGAACCAAGCAGCGGGTCATGGCCAAGGATTTGCAGAATCGCGATGTCTTTGGCTACTATGTGGATAAGGGATGGATGTGCGTACAGGTCTTCTTTGTCCGCCAGGGCAAGCTAATTGAGCGCGATGTCAATCTTTTTCCTTATTACAATGATCCGGACGAAGATTTTCTGACCTATATCGGTCAGTTCTATCAGGAAAAATCCCACCTCAAGCCTAATGAAATTTTGATTCCAGCAGATATTGACGAAGAAGCTGTCCGAGTCCTGGTGGATACCAAGGTGCTTAAGCCCCAGCGAGGCGAAAAGAAACAGCTGGTCAATCTGGCTATCAAAAACGCCCGAGTTAGTCTCCAGCAGAAATTTGACCTCTTGGAGAAATCTATTGAAAAGACCCAAGGTGCAATTGAGAATCTAGGGCAGCTCCTTAACATTCCAACGCCTGTTCGTATTGAGTCTTTTGATAACTCCAATATCATGGGGACCAGTCCTGTATCAGCTATGGTAGTCTTTGTCAATGGTAAACCCAGCAAGAAGGATTATCGCAAATATAAGATCAAGACTGTCGTAGGACCTGATGACTACGCAAGTATGCGTGAGGTCATCAAGCGGCGCTATAGTCGGGTGATTCGAGATGGACTGACTCCGCCTGATCTGATTGTCATTGACGGTGGACAGGGCCAGGTCAATGTCGCTAAAGAAGTTATTCAGGAGCAGTTGGGATTGGATATTCCCATCGCTGGACTGCAAAAAAATGACAAGCACCAGACTCATGAATTGCTCTTTGGTGACCCTTTGCAGGTTGTAGAATTATCCCGGAATTCGCAGGAATTTTTCCTGCTTCAACGCATTCAAGATGAAGTCCACCGCTTCGCCATTACCTTCCACCGCCAGCTTCGGTCTAGGAATTCCTTCTCATCTCAGCTAGATGGCATTGAAGGCTTGGGACCAAAACGCAAGCAAAATCTCATGAAACACTTTAAATCTCTAACCAAGATTAAAGAAGCCAGTGTTGACCAAATCGTCGAAGTCGGCGTACCACGAGCAGTGGCAGAAGCAGTGCAGGAGAAGTTAAAGCCGAAAAACTCAGGAGCAGGAACAAGCACAGTTGCGAGAGGTGGCGGAGCCAGTTGTAGACATAGATTGAAAGATTAGTTTATCGGATTTTTAGAGAGTCTTATAAAATAAACTTAAATGAAAGCTTTGCAAAAAAATTGGGAAAAATTATAACTATTATAATGGAGTTGTCTTTTGGAAATGGATAATCACCAGTTGCAAGAAATATCTGATATTTTTGTATGCTGAAAGCAATGCTAAAAGCTGTATCGTATATTAATAGTCTTCAAACCGAAGACGAACTGTTTGTTTTACTTGATAATTTTAACTGGGATAATGGTTTTTGAAGTACCACAAGCAGTTATTGAACATTATAAGTGTACTCTTTCAATTGCTTTTATTAGCCTTTTATCGAGCAGATGGCATCAGGTATTTATTAGATGCAGAAGCAGCCTTTTGTAAATTCTTCATCTAAGGAGTGGGAAGAATTTGTAAAAGATGTCTATGATAGAATTATCAGAAGGAAATTTCCGGATGGTAATATCTCTTTTTCGACCCGAAATTACGAGAATTCAAAAAGTTCAAACTTAAAAAAATTAAAAACCGGCATTAAATCCAATTTTTCATTGATGGAGTTTCTGGAAAAAGATTTAAACATAGTAATTTAATTAAAAAAAATTAGAATAACCATCCAGATATTTTGGATGGTTTTCGTTTTATTATTTCAACTCAGAGGAATCTGGTAGGTAGGAACCACCAAGGTAGGTATTGCTGAGTTTTTCAAGTCTTCCGTCTTGATAGAGTTCCTTTAATGCATTATCAAATTGTTCCTTAAATGCTTTTTCTTCGCTAGAAAATATAATATAGTTGTTAGGACCGTCAGTGGAAGGAAGATCAACAACAGATAGATCCAAGCCACGCTCTTTAATAATATTTTGAACGGAAACTTTGTCAAAGATTAGGAAATCAAAGTCACCATTAGAAAGGTCAAAGATACGTTTTCCTATATCTTCTCCTGAGTACTGGATAGTGGCTGGATTTTCAGTGTGTTTTTGATTCCAATTGTTGATGAATTGGGCGTTCGATGTTCCGATATCCTCTTGAGTTGTTTTACCAGCTATTTGATCAAGAGAAGTTAAAGGATTCTTCTTATTACTAACGAGTACTAAAGGATTTTTTGAGATGGGGAGTGAGTAGAGGTATTTATCTGCTCTCTCTTTTGTGTAACTCAAGTTATTGGCTGCAGCTTGATAGTGACCGGAATCAAGTCCTGGGAAGATACTTTCCCAAGCAGTTCTTTGAAAGTGAATTTCGTAATCACTGAGCTTCTCATCAATTGCTTTAAGTACTTCAATATCGTAGCCAGTCAGGTTGCCGTTTTCCTCATAGGCGAATGGTGGGACATCGCCAGCTGTTGCAACAGTAATTGTTTTTGGGGACGAATTTTTTTGAGGTGTGCTCTGGTGACTGCAGGCGGCTAACAGTGGAAGGATGATTAGTAACAGGACGATTTTTTTCATGATTTACTCCATTCAAATTGGTATTATTTTTATAGCTTATCAGAAACTATCTTGATTATCCAATATATTTTTTTATAGCTGCAATAAGAAACCTTAATAATGAAAAAAACTTCTGCAAACTCTTACAAAAATATGATAAAATGAAGCTAGTATATTTAGAAAAGGATGCGACTTATGAAATTTCTAGAACTCAATAAAAAGCGTCATGCGACCAAGCATTTCAACGACAAACCTGTGGATCCAAAGGATGTGCGCACAGCGATTGAAATTGCAACTTTGGCACCCAGTGCTCACAATAGTCAGCCGTGGAAGTTTGTAGTAGTACGGGAGCGTAATCAGGCTCTAGCAGAGACAGCTTTCGGTGGAAATGTGGACCAGATTAAGGAAGCACCAGTGACCATTGCCCTCTTTACGGATACAGATTTGACCAAGCGGGCTCGTAAGATTGCGCGTGTGGCTGGAGTTAAGAATTTCTCTGACGAACAGCTCCAATTCTACATGCAGAATCTGCCTGCTGAGTTTGCTCGCTATAGTGAGCAGCAAAAGAGCGATTATTTATCACTTAATGCTGGTCTGGTGGCTATGAATCTTGTTCTGGCTCTGACTGACCAAGGTATCGGATCTAACATTATCTTAGGTTTCGATAAATCTAAGGTTAATGAGGTTTTGGAAATTGATGAGCGTTTTCGTCCGGAACTCTTAATTACGGTTGGTTATACTAATGAAAAACTAGAACCTAGTTATCGTTTGCCGGTTGATGAAATCATTGAGAAACGTTGATATAGTTATGTTTTTTTGATTTAATTCGTATGTACATTGATTTAAATCGAATTAGAGATTGGGGTAAAAATAATGACAATTGATTTTAAAGCAGAAGTTGAAAAACGAAGAGAAGATCTCTTAGCTGACTTGTTCAGTCTTTTAGAAATCAACTCAGAACGGGACGATTCCAAGGCAGACAAGGAACATCCTTTTGGACCTGGTCCTGTTCAAGCTCTGCATAAGTTTTTAGAAATTGCTGAACGCGATGGTTATGAAACGAAGAATGTGGACAATTATGCTGGTCACTTTACTTTTGGTGAGGGTACGGAAGAACTTGGGATTTTTGCCCACATGGATGTAGTCCCTGCCGGGAGTGGCTGGAATACAGATCCTTACAAACCTGAAATTATTGATGGTAAGCTTTATGCGCGTGGTTCCTCTGATGATAAAGGGCCAACCATGGCTTGTTACTACGGTTTGAAAATCATCAAAGACTTGGGCTTGCCAGTATCTAAGCGTGTGCGCTTTGTGGTGGGGACAGACGAGGAATCTGGTTGGCAAGATATGGATTATTACTTCAAGCATGTTGGTCTGCCTGAGCCAGACTTTGGTTTCTCGCCAGATGCTGAATTTCCAATCATTAACGGTGAAAAAGGGAATATCACAGAATATCTCCACTTTGGTAACAGTAATGATGGCAGCTTTAAACTCAAGAGCTTCACTGGAGGACTTCGTGAGAATATGGTGCCAGAATCAGCGACAGCTATTTTTACAGCAGCAGTTGATGCAGAGGTGTTGGATAAGAAATTACAAGACTTTGCTGCTGCCCATAAGGTTTCAGCTAGTCTGAAAGCAAGTGGCGACGCTCTTGAAGTGACAGTCATTGGGAAATCAGCTCATGGTTCTACACCAGAGGATGGTATCAACGGAGCAACTTATTTAGCTCTCTTCCTCAACCAATTTGACTTTGCTGGTGACGCCAAGGCTTATCTGCAAGTGGCTGCTCAAGTTCTGCACGAGGACTTTACTGGTGAGAAGTTAGGAATTGCTTATACAGATGCTAAAATGGGTGCTCTCAGCATGAATGCTGGTGTTTTCCATTTTGACAGTGCCAAGGCTGACAATACCATTGCTCTGAACATCCGTTACCCTCAAGGTACTGATCCGAAAACAATTCAGGCCGGTCTTGAAAAAGTTACTGGTGTTGTGTCTGTGAGCTTGTCTGAGCATGGGCACACTCCGCACTATGTTCCAGCAGATGATGAGTTGGTAGCAACACTTTTGAGTGTTTACGAAAAACAAACTGGTCTCAAAGGACATGAGCAAGTCATTGGTGGTGGAACCTTTGGCCGTCTTTTGAAGCGCGGTGTGGCTTTTGGGGCTATGTTCCCAGACTATGTCAACACTATGCACCAAGCCAATGAATTTACAGATGTAGAAGACCTTTTCCGTGCTGCGGCCATTTATGCGGAGGCTATCTACGAATTAATCAAATAAAAAAGAAGAACTCGTTTGGTCTTGCCAAATGAGTTTCTTTGCAAGGAGCTGCCATGCATACATTAGAAGATATTACTAAGGCCATCATGGCCGACCCAGAAAATCAAGAATTTACAAAGCAGGGAATCAAGCCGCTCTTTGCGGCACCAAAGAATGCTCGGATTAACATTGTTGGTCAAGCGCCGGGGCTGAAAACTCAAGAGGCAGGGCTTTACTGGAAAGATAAGAGCGGTGACCGGCTGAGAACATGGCTTGGTGTTGATGAAGACACGTTTTATAATTCTGGCTACTTTGCGGTTTTACCCATGGATTTTTATTTTCCGGGACATGGGAAGTCTGGAGATTTACCACCTCGTAAGGACTTTGCGGACAAATGGCATCAGCCGATTTTAGAGCTTTTGCCAGATATTGAGCTGACCATTTTGATTGGTCAGTATGCACAGAAATACTATCTGCATCAAAAAGGAAATATCAAGCTGACCGAGACAGTTCAGCATTATCAAGACTATCTGCCTGATTTTTCCCTTTGGTACACCCATCGCCCCGCAACCAAATCTGGATGGCTAAAAATCCTTGGTTTGCAGAGCAGGTTGTGCCAGACCTGCAAGCATTGGTACAAAAGATTATTCATCAATAAAGGAGAAAAACTATGGATGCTTATCAACAAGTAGCAAATAAGTTGCACGAGTTGGGAATCACCTTTGATGTGGTGGAGCACCCACCTGCATTTACGACAGAGCAAGCAGATAGCTATATTGAAGGCATGGAAGGAGTTCGGACTAAGTCCATGTTTTTGACCAACAGGAAGAAAACTCAGTATTATCTTCTGATTATGGATGACAAGAAACGATTGGATATGGATGACTTTAAAGTTAAAGTGGGAGCCGATCGGATTCGCATGGCCTCATTGGCCTCCTTGGCAGAGAAAATGAACCTACCAGCAGGAACTGTATCACCTTTTGGTCTGATCAACAATGAGGAGAAGGACATTCATATTTATTTCGATAAAGAGATCATCGACGAAGAACGCATGACTTTTCATCCTAATACCAATGAAAAGACCATCTTTGTCTCTACAACAGATTTGTTTAAATTCTTGCAAGATTTGGGCTATTCTTATCAAGTTCTGGAGCTTTAACTAGCTGTTTTGCTAAGTTAGAAGAGCGTTATCCAGCTTCTCTCTCAGGTGGTCAAACCTAGCGGATTGGGAACACTCGTTTGCTAGCGTCTTGTCCCTCTATCCTGAACTTGGTTGAAGGACGTATCCAGCAACTTGTTTCCTCTCAGGAGATTCTCCAAAAGCCAGCTGATGATTTTGTCGAAGAACTATTAGATCTTGCTGGAGTATCTGACTGATTTTTTGAAAAGTCTAAGCTTAGAATGCTAAACTTTGTAGAAAGCGAGGTGATTCTATGGAAACGATGAAAGCTATAGTCATTTACGAAGCGGGTGGTCCAGAAAAGCTTCTGCTGGAAGAAAGACCGATTCCAGAACTTCAAGAAGGCTGGACCTTGGTCAAGGTCAGAGGGTTTGGGATTAACCGCTCGGAGATCTTTACTCGTGAGGGTTTATCGCCTAGTGTCACCTTCCCTCGGATTTTAGGCATTGAGTGTGTTGGCCAAGTTGCCGAGACGACTCGAGCAGACTTAGAGGTCGACCAGAAAGTGGTTTCCATTATGGGTAAAATGGGGCGAGCTTTTGACGGTTCTTATGCTGAGTATGTCCTCTTGCCGAACGACCAAATTTATACAGTTGAGACCAATCTGACCTGGACAGAGCTGGCTGCAGTGCCAGAGACTATTATACTGCTCTAGGTTCTATGAAAAATCTGCGCATTGAGCCTAATGACAAGATTTTGGTTCGGGCTGCCACTAGCGGTGTCGGTTTGGCCTTTGCTCGTCTGGTCAAGGCACAGTTTCCAGACACACATATCGTCGGCTCGGTCAATAGCGGTTCCAAACAGTTTCTGCTCAAGCACCAAGCCTATGACGATATCATCATAGACCAGGATGGCCGACTGGAAACAGAGGAGAAGTTTGACAAAATCCTTGAGTTAGTCGGTCCGGCAACTGTCAAGGATTCTTTTGACCATATCGCAGAGGGCGGGATTATCTGTGTGACCGGCCTCTTGGGAGGTCAGTGGGAGCTGGATGGTTTCAATCCAATTGAGGAAATAAAAAATAACAGTTTTCTGACAAGTTTTCACTCTGCTCATGTGAGTCAAGATTTGATGGATGAATTATTTGACTATATTGACCGCTACCAGGTCAATGTTACACCAAGGCGTGTCTTTTCCCTAGAGCAAGTGCCCAAAGCTCATGCATTTATCGAAGGGACGGCAGGTTTTGGAAAAATTGTGATTATGAATGAATAGGAGAAAAAATGCAAAAAATTAGCGCGAAAGATTTATATGACAAATTACAGGCAGAAGAACTGCAGTTGATTGATGTTCGCGAGGTGGACGAATTTACAGCTGGACATGTCTCTGGAGCTCAGAATCTGCCTCTCAGCACCTTGCCTGAGAATTATGGAAAATTAGATAAACAAATCCCTTACCATATCATCTGTCAAAAAGGCGGCCGCTCAGCGCGTGCCTGCGAATTTTTGGAAGCCAAGGGTTACCAAGTAACTAATGTCGAAGGAGGAGTGGAAGCTTTTCCTGCTAAATTGACGATATGACAAGCGATTAAGAAGAGCAAATGCCGGAATAAATTGAATTTCCGGCCCTTTTTGTATACTATAGTAGTATAATAAATTAAGGATAGGAGAATATCTATGTCAAAAGAAGATTGGCTTAGATATTTCTAAAAAAACAAAATTCTCCCCAACTAAAGTAAGGAGAATTTGTTTAAACGCAGTTGGTTAGAACGATTTGGGATTAAGCAAGCAAACTAGTCTCAAATTTCTGACTTTTCAGGCCAAAACATTTGGTAATTCATGTTGGCTAAAAGTCGTTGAGTGGTTAATGCGAGTTCAGATCAGTCTTATTTTTTTCAATTGGAAGGTGATTATGATCATTATGAAATACAAGAAATTATTACTTCTAAGCGTAGCTGTTTTCATCCTTTCAGCTTGTTCTACGAACAGCAAGAGTAATAACAGCAGTACTGGCGGTAATCAACCTAATTCTTCTGTGTCTCAGGAAAAATCGGTTTCTAGTCAAGTAGCAGAAAACAAGGCAGGAGAAGTCAAAAATATTGACGAAAATGTTTCTTATAACGGCAGCTACTACAGTGTCAAAGGTAAATATGATGAGATTCTCGTTGTCAACAAACACTACCCTTTGTCTGCTTCCTATAACCCGGGTGAGAATGCGACTGCTAAAGCAGAATTGCTCAAACTGATTGCAGACATGCAGGCACAAGGCTATGCTATCAGCGACCAATACAGTGGTTTTCGCAGCTATGATACTCAGACCGAGCTCTATCAAAACTATGTCAATCAAGATGGCAAAGCCGCTGCGGATCGCTACTCAGCAAGACCAGGGTATAGTGAGCATCAAACTGGATTAGCATTTGATTTAATTGATATAAGCGGAAATTTAGTTGAAGAGCCTGAAGCGAGTCAATGGCTTTTAGATAATGCTTATAAATATGGCTTTGTAGTGCGTTACCCTGTTGGAAAGGAAACTTCAACAGGCTATATACCAGAAAGTTGGCATTTACGTTATGTAGGTAAAGAAGCGAAAGAAATATCTGATTCAGGTCTTACTTTAGAGGAGTATTTTCACTTTACGGGTGGTGACTACGAAAAATAATTTTTAATTTTAGTCAAGACCTGTTTAGTTGAACAGGTCTTGACTGGCTTTATAAGGTCGAAAGGAGCTCAAAAAATGAAATTCTATCAAACTAATCTTAATAATGCTTTTGTAGAAACACCAGTAGAAGAAGATGGGAGAATCATTCATCATCTTCATCTTGCTAAAGGAAAAGAAGTACCAGAACATTGTGCAGATGCCCTAGTAACAGTCGTTTGTTTATCTGGGGATGTGATCTTTTCTGCTGGAGATCATACTGTGCGACTTGTTCCAGGATCCTTTCTAACGATGGAGCCAAATGAACCACATAGTTTATTTGGAGAAAAAAAGATAGCCATATTTTTAGTTATTAAACAGTTAAAATACTAAAATATTTAAAAAAAGAGGAATCTTATAATTCCTCTTTTTTTATATAAATTTAAGAATATGTCTAATTATAGATATATCTTTAAGTATTGATTTATTTTTTTGCTATTATAAGATACTTCAAAAAAATCAGTAATATAAGGGTTTTTAGTTTTTGTTATTCAAATATGATAAATAAAAAAAGTAAAAAAATTTTTTTACACAGTGTAAACTGAATTTAAATATCATTAAATAAAAATAACATTCGGATTTAATGCTTTTTATAAATAATAAATTCTGGTGTTATAAAAAGAACAAAAAAATCCGAACCTTTTTAAAAATGACCATCATAAAAATTTTTACACAATGTCAATCAAAACTGTTGATTTAGAAAAAAATCTTGTGCTATAATTTCAAATCGAGGGTGAGATATGCATAAAAAAAGTATTTTTTTGAGCATATAATCTATTTAATATCTAAACTAAAAAAAGGGAGAAGAGATTAGAAGATTATTATGCTGGCTCAAATAAATTATTTTTTTATGAAGTTGTGCACAAAAAAATAATTTACCCCCCTAATAAAAAAGATTTTTTTGAAGCGACACTCTGTTGCTTTTTGGAGGTTTAATTCAATGGATAAAAAATTCAGATTTGTAACTAGATCTGTTTTGGCTGCTGCGGTTATTATTCCAGTTTTGGCTGCGAATAACGCACAAGCGGCTGAATACGGCTACAATAACCGTTACCAACCAGGATATAATTACTGGAATACAAATACACGTACGACTCGTACTTCTCGCAACACAAACAGAACTCGTAATAACTATAGCTACAATAACTATGGTTATAACTACAACAATTATGGTTATGGCTACAACAATTATGGCTATGGCTATGGCTACAACAATTATAACTACGGTTATAACAACTACAACTATGGTTATAACAATTATTACCCAGGTTATAACAACTGGAATTATAACTATAACAATCTTGAAAATGATGTAAATTATATTTACTGGAATGGCAATCATTACTATCGCATGAGTGACGGAACTTATCGTATCTACCGTGATGGTGCATGGAAACCTTTGACAAACAACAGTAACAATAATTCATCAACTAACAATTTGGAAAATGATCCACATTATCGTTATGAAAATGGCTACCATTACTATGTATTAGAAAATGGTGATTATTACTATTATCAAAATGGTAAGTGGGTACTTGTTAAAGATTCTGCTGACACAACAACTCCGGCACAACCAGAACAACCAACAACTCCAACTGAGCCAGCTCAGCCAGAAGTTCCTACTCCAACACCAGCTGAACCTGCTCAACCAACTCCTGCTCCTAGCGATAGACCTGCAGAGCCAACAACGCCAGCTGAACCAAAACCGGAACAACCAACAACTCCAAGTGTTGACTTGCCGGAAAATCCACCATTTAATGGTGCTGATAGCGAGTTTGATCCATTCAAACCATCAACAGAAACACCAGCTGAGCCAAAACCTGAAACACCAGCAACACCAGCTGTTCCAGCAACACCAGGTTTGGTAACAACTGATGAATCAAGTGAAAATCAAATCCCTGATTATGTTGAAAAACCAGCAGAAGGACTTGAGCACTTGGCATGGGCACCAAATGGACAAACGCCAAAATTGGTTTACCCACCAGGAAAACCAGGTGATAAAGCCCTTAAAAATGATAAAAACTACTACTTCGATGGTAGCACACATTACTACTATGTACCATCTAACTCAGACCGTACAGGTTATTCAGCATACTGGAAGTGGATTGGACAAAAATGGAAACTTCAAGGTATGACAGATCCAAATGATCCAGGTATTGATCCAAAACTTCACGAAAATACTGCTGATGATGAGTACATGTACAGTGATCAAAATTCTAGCGTGAAACTCTACTCAACAAATCTTGTGACTACAGCTAAAAGCGGGTCAAGCTCTGCCATTCAAGAATGTTGAAGAATTCAAGAAATACGTTATCGAAAAGATGAATCCTAAGTTCCTTGATAACGCAGGATGGGATGCTAAAGTTGAGTGGGAAATCGAAGATCCAGAAATCTTTGAGAAGACTAAAGACAATCCATACGCCAAGGACTATGTCTTGATTGCGAACCTTAAGAGTGGCGTTGAAGACAAGAAATACAGTGATGTAGAGTTTGGTTATGTTAAGTTTGTTTACCGTGTTGAAGCAACAAACGATACAAACTATGACTATGTTTCAAAAGCTAAAGAAGCTTTCGCTAAAATCAATGAAGAACGTAAAGCTCAAGGTTTGAAAGAGTTGACTTGGTCAGAAGATATTTATCAAAATCAAGCACTTCCAAAAGTAAATGAAATCTCACGTCAGTACGATAGCTCAGGCTTTGTTGGACGTCGTGATGAAGATGCCTCTGTTGTCGTTAAAAAATGGGCTAACAGCGGTCTGAGAGAATTGCTTCTTGATCCTAACGTAACTGAAGGTGCAGTAGCTACAGTTGTAGACGGAAACGGTGTTTACTACTGGGCATACAGCTATAAATAATATTTAATTTAAATTCCTAATAATATTGACTTAATTAACGGAAAAACACCCTTAGGAGCGGCCTAACTCCCTAGGGTGTTTTTTTATACAAAATAGTAGAAGTGTTTAATTGTAGGATAATATTTTTTTGTTATTATTTGACGGAGAAAAAAACTAGAGTATTAAAATATTATAATAATAAGAGGTTGATTTTTCGGCGATTTTTTTGTGATAAAAGGAGTGAAAATCATGAACATAAAAAAAGAAATCACTTATTAAAAAGCTTTTAATCATTTATGGAGCTCTTTCTTTCTCTTTCTTTTTTGTTGTCAGAAGTAATGCTGAAACAAATTTTGGTAGAGATTACATGATTCAACCGGGCTATCGTTATTATAACAGACGCGGCTATGGTTATGGTTATAGCTACGGTAACGGCCGTTATCTGGGATATTACAATCCTTGGTATCGTTCTGATATTTTTTATTGGAACGGCTCTTATTATTATAAGAACAAAGACGGTGACTACTATATCTATAGAAATGGCAAGTGGGAACTCTACTATCAAGATGGCTTTAACAAGCTAAAAATGATCCTCATTACCGTTATGAAAATGGCTATCACTATTATGTATTGTATGATGGCTCTTATTATTATTACCAAAACGGTCAGTGGGTTTATGTGAAGAAGGCAGAGGAACCATCTCCAACACCGACTCCAGATCCAGAACCAAGTCCAGATCCACAACCAGAACCTAAGCCTGAGCTAGATAAGCCAGAAACACCTGACTGGGCTCCGAAACCGAATATCGACTATAGCAAACTACCAAAACCTCTCTACAGACCTGATGATCCTCGGATGAAGAGTGATCATCGCTTTGTAGATGATAACGGCACCTATTATTACCGAGTCCATCTAGGAGACGAAAACCCTGATGGTATTGATGGATACTACAAGTGGATGGGCGACCGCTGGAAACTCTTTAACGGAACAGATTTAGACGATCCGGCTCTTGATCCAAATAATCATTCCAATCCAAAAGACGATGAATACAATTATGATGATAATGCATCTAGTGTTAAACTTTATTCTGAAAATGTGGTAGGAACTGGTAAAGCAGGAGAAGCGCTACCGTTTAAGAATAAAGAAGAATTTATTGATTATGTTCAGAAACAGTTGTCACCAAAAATGCTGGATAATGCAGGTTACGAATGTAAAGTAACTTATGAAATCGAAGAAGAAGATGTCTTCAAACAGGCAGTGGAACATGCTTGGGCTAGAGATTATGTTCTGACTGCTAATCTAACCAGCAGCGTTAAGGGTTATGAAAAAACGGAATTCGGCTCCATCAAATTTATCTATCGAGTTGAGAAAACAGAAGATTCTAATTTCCCAGATATAGATAAGGCCAAGGCAGCTTTTGCAGCCATTAATGCTGCTCGTAAGGAGCAAAATCTACCTGAATTAATCTGGTCTGATGATATCTACAATAATCAATCTCTCCCAACAACCAATAAATTAGCTGTTAGCTATGACAGTGATGCTGGCATTACCTTCCGTCGAGAGGATGATGCGTCAGTAGTAGCTTCTAAATGGCTTAAAAGTGGCGATCGTGAGCTATTGCTCAGCCCGGATGCTAAAGAGGGCGCTGTAGCTTGTTTACTAGCAGGAGATGGTACCTATTATTGGATATTCAACTATAAATAATTTTTATTTAGTCTAAATTATTCTTTATAATCTATCTCTTCAAAAAAGCTGGGCACCTCTACCCAGTTTTTTTCCTCTCTATCTTTACATTTTTATAAACATACTAGGATACAAAAAAAGCACCGATTGGTGCTTATGATTATTTGAGACCGTATTTTTTGTTGAAACGATCCACACGTCCATCTGCTTGAGTGAACTTTTGACGTCCAGTGTAGAATGGGTGTGAGTCTGATGAAATTTCTACACGGATCAATGGGTAAGTTTCCCCTTCGAATTCAACTGTTTCGTTTGAACGCTTAGTTGAACCACTAAGGAACTGGTAGCCGGTAGAAGTGTCCATGAAGACAACTGGGCGGTATTCTGGATGAATATCTTTTCTCATTTTACAAAAATTTCCTTTCTGCCATGGTCTCTTTGCGAGCCATAGATTAGTTACTTTGATAGTTTATCAAATTCTGATTGATTTGACAAGACTTTTAGACTAATTTCTTACTTTTTTGCCAATTCTTTCATCTCGGTGTAGATTTGCTCTATTTCTTCTTTAGAAAATGCATTGGCTCCGCTGGCTAAGGGGTGTCCTCCGCCATGATGATTTTTAGCAATACCGTTGATAGGAATAACCTTGCTGCGCATGCGGACACGGTAGTGACCATCTGGCTGCTCAACAAAGATAGCCCACAGACCGACATCTTCAATTCGTCCAGGTGCCCCGACGATGGCTGCTGTATCAGCATCGGTCAGTTGATAGGCTTGTAAAACTTCCTGAGGCAGAATGACCCGCGCAGTCCCATTTTTATCTATTTCCAACTGCTCATAGACATAGCCCTGCAGTTTAGCTACTTGGCGGCTGATAGAGTCCATTTTGCGAGACAAGGTTGATAAGTCGAAATCGTACTGGCGAAGCTTGGCAGCTACTTCGAATGTGCGGGCGCTAGTGGAAGGATAAAGGAAGCGGCCAGTGTCACCAATGATACCGGCATAGAGGAGTTCCGCAGCTTCCTTGCTCAATTCTAAGTTATTTTCAAAGGCAAAGAGAGCAATCATCTCACTGGCACTGCTAGATCTTGTATCTACCAGAGAAATATCTCCGTAAACCTCATCATCAGGATGATGATCGATTTTGATGAGGAAATCGCCTGTCGTGTAGCGTTGGTCATCAATGCGGGCTGTATTAGCAGTGTCACAGACGATGACTAGAGCCTCTCGGTAATCTTCTTCTGCAACTTGGTCCATTTGCGCCAACCACATGAGATTGGGCTCATCGTAGCCTGTCGCTTTGATTGTCTTTTCTGGGAAGTGGTACTGAAGCAGCTTTTGCAGTCCGACCTGACTGCCAAGCGCATCGGGATCTGGCCGCATATGGCGATGGATGATAATAGTATCGTATTCTTTGATCTTACTTAAAATATCATGATAAAGAGTCATAAATAACCTCGTAACTTTCTTTACCCATTGTAGCATAAGAGTTTTTATTTTTAAAATAAAAAAGATATGATATAATGAGAGCAGATTAGAATTTGGAGGAAAATATGACCTTAGCGAAAATTGTATTTGCCAGTATGACTGGAAACACCGAGGAAATTGCTGATATTGTGGCGGATAAGCTAAGAGAACTGGATGTAGAAGTTGAAGTGGACGAGTGCACCACTGTCGATGCAGAAGATTTCTTGGAAGCTGATATTGCGATTATAGCGACCTATACTTATGGTGATGGTGAGCTGCCGGATGAGATGATGGACTTCTACGAAGACTTGTCAGGATTGGATTTATCTGGCAAGGTCTATGGGGTGGTCGGTTCAGGCGATACTTTCTATGACGAATTCTGCAAGGCTGTCGATGACTTTGATGCTGCCTTTGCTGCTACAGGAGCGACGAAGGGTGCAGAAAGTGTTAAGGTGGACCTATCTGCGGAAGATGATGATATTGCACGCTTGGAAGCTTTTGCGGAAGGCTTGGTTAATAAAGTTTAAAGTGATAAATAGAGGAAACGGCTGCGGCCGTTTTTATTTTGCGAAAGTGTTATTTTCTGACAATTCTCATGATTAGGAGTATAATATAGGTAAGCGCTATCCATCAGATAAAGGAGGAGTTCCTATGAAAGAACGTGACTATGCCTTTGGCTTTCATGATGATGTCAAGCCGCTCTTTTCGACTGGTAAAGGTTTGACCGAAGAAGTTGTTCGAGAAATCTCAGAAATCAAGAATGAGCCCCAGTGGATGTTGGACTATCGTCTGCGCTCCTTGGAACTCTTTCATAAGCTGCCTATGCCCGACTTTGGCCCAGATTTGTCTGGTATTCGGTTTGATGATGTTATCTATTATCAGAAGCTAAGCGGAGATCGGGCGCGCAGTTGGGATGAAGTCCCAGAAGAGATTAAGAAAACCTTTGACCGCTTGGGAATTCCAGAAGCTGAGAAGCAGTTCCTATCTGGAGCTGTGGCTCAGTATGAATCTGAGGTGGTTTATCATAATATGAAGGAAGAGTTTGCCAAGCTGGGGATTATTTTCACCGATACGGATACGGCTGTCCAGGAATATCCGGACTTGGTCAAGCGGTATTTTGGTACTGTGATTTCAAATGCTGAGCATAAATTTTCTGCGCTTAATAGTGCAGTTTGGTCCGGCGGCACCTTTATCTATGTGCCCAAGAACGTCCAGTGCCAAGTTCCTGTTCAGACCTATTTTCGAATCAATGGCGAAAATGCCGGCCAGTTTGAGCGTTCCTTGATGATTATCGAGGAGGGCGGTTCTATACAGTATATCGAGGGCTGTACAGCACCGACATACACAAGCAATAGTCTTCATGCGGCAAATGTCGAAATCATTGTCAAAAAGGATGCCTTTTTCCGCTATACAACCATTCAAAACTGGTCGGACAATGTCTATAACCTCGTAACCGAGCGGGGGATTGTTGAGGAAGGCGGCACCTTAGAGTGGATTGATGGGAACTTAGGCAGTAAGGTCAATATGAAATATCCTTGTAGCATTCTTAATGGCCGCAATGCACGGACTTCTGTTTTATCCATGTCTTTTGCCAACTATGGTCAGCACTTGGATGCGGGTTGTAAGGTCTTTCATAATGCACCCAAGACTTCCAGTACCTTAATTTCTAAATCAGTGGCCAAGGATGGTGGAAAGACAGACTATCGTGGTCAGGTCCGCTTTGGTAAGAATAGTGCAGGCTCCAAATCTCATATCGAGTGTGATACCATTCTGATGGATGGTGAGTCCAGTTCTGACACCATTCCTTTTAATGAAATCCATAATTCCAATGTCGCGCTAGAGCATGAAGCCAAGGTTTCCAAAGTATCTGAGGACCAGCTCTACTACCTAATGAGCCGAGGAATAAGCGAAGAAGAAGCCACAGCTATGATTATCAATGGATTTATGGAACCCATTACTAAGGAACTACCAATGGAATACGCCGTCGAACTCAACCAACTCATCAACATGAGTATGGAAGGCTCAGTTGGTTAAAAAGGTCCATTGGACCTTTTTATTTAGAATTTAACTAGAAAATTTTACTATTTTTTGATATGATAGATAAAATATAAGGAGGAATGAGATGACGTTAGAAGAAATCAGACAGGAAATTGATCAAGTGGATGATGCAATCGTTGCCCTGCTGGAGCAACGCATGAATCTGGTTGGCCAAGTCGTGGCTTTAAAAAAATTAACAGGAACAGCTGTCTTGGATAGTAAAAGAGAAGATGTGATTTTTGCCAGAGTGGCGGATAAGGTTGAAAACAAAGACTACAAGGAAACTGTTATTGCGACCTTTTCTGACATTTTAAAACGTTCGCGTGAATTTCAGAATAAAAATATCTAATGAAAGAAGTACAGAACTCGATAGCTGTGGCTTTATCTGCGATGGTAGGCGGATGGCTGCGTTATCAGATAGCTCTTTTATTAGTTGTTGCTGATTCATTTCCGCTAGGTACCTTACTGGTCAATTATTTGGGAACTTTTTTGCTAGTCTATATTATCAAAGGCTATCTTAGCAGTAAAGTTAAGTCCCAGCGTCTAATTCTAGCGCTTTCGACCGGTTTTTGCGGAGGTTTGACGACTTTTTCTGGTCTTCTGCTAGACAGTATCAAACTAGCAGATTCAGGGCGTTATACGGAGCTTCTTATCTATCTAGTTTTAAGTGTAGGTGGTGGCCTTGCAATCGCCTTATGGGCTGGAAAGCAGGTGAAGGCATGATGTGGGCGATGTTAATCTGCTGTGTCGCTGGTGCTCTTGTGCGTTATGTTTTCTCCAAGGTCAATAGCAGAGCATCTCTTCCGATTGGGACTTTGGCGGCAAACCTTCTAGGTGCTTTTCTCATTGGATATTTTTATAATCATATAGAAGACAAGCAACTTTATGTGATTTTAGCAACAGGCTTCTGTGGTGGACTGACGACCTTTTCCACCTTGAATGCTGAGCTGGCAGAGCTCTTTTCGGAGCGAAAGAAATTTGTTTTCTATTTGGCTCTGACCTACATACTTGGTTTTTTTCATGATTCTTTTGGGAATTTTCATTTAAATATCTTTACATTTTTAGAAATTTTGATATAATATAGTTTGTGCCTAATGGAAGCACAAAAAACGGCTAATCCGCTGCGGTCATGAACCTTAAGATTAGTAAGATAGGAGTAGAAAAAATGAATCCATTAATCCAAAGCTTGACTGAAGGTCAACTTCGTACTGACATCCCTGCATTCCGTCCTGGTGACACTGTCCGCGTTCACGCGAAAGTTGTCGAAGGAAGTCGCGAACGTATCCAGATTTTTGAAGGTGTGGTTATCGCTCGTAAAGGTGCTGGTATCTCAGAAACTTTCACCGTTCGTAAAATCTCTAACGGTATCGGTGTTGAACGTACTTTTCCCAATCCACACTCCACGTGTTGACAAGATTGAAGTCGTTCGTTACGGTAAAGTCCGTCGTGCTAAATTGTACTACCTTCGTGCATTGCAAGGTAAGGCAGCGCGTATCAAAGAAATTCGCCGTTAATCTTAGAAAGACTCTGTCGTTGGGCAGAGTTTTTCTCTAAGTCCCCTTAGTTCAATGGATATAACAACTCCCTCCTAAGGAGTAGTTGCTGGTTCGATTCCGGCAGGGGACATTCTTAAAGCCTCACTAAGGCTTTTTTCAATACACTCATGAGAATAAGAGATGGCTTATTACTTTATTGGCGGTTGAGACGGTAAGGTTTATTTTGGACTGAGGTTTTAAAATGCCGTTCTTGATTTAAAAGCTAATCAATTAGTATAAGTAATAAATTACTGCATTTGAAAAGAGACCTAAATTTTAGGTCTCTTGTTTTTTTCTATTCCCCTAAGCAAAGTTGGTTAGGTATGCTTTATTTTTACTCTAGTTGTTTGATGATTTTGCTTTTTCTATAATCGCGTCAATATCAGCAGTTCCAGAAACTCCAAATTTTGCATAGACGTCATTAACTGGACTAGGATCAACATCAATGCTGTTGATATTTCTACCTTCTGATGTGATAGACATATATTGTCCATCAGTTCTAATCATTACCCAAAGGCCTTGCGAAGCGAATAGATAGCCATCATCTTTCTTCACGACCTTACCGATTTCAGGAAAAGTGATAAAAGCACCTTCGGAAGTAATAGAAACTTCCTTGCCATCTACTATAGTAGAGCTTGAGCTGCTGTTAGTGCTTGGAATGCTGCTGGAGTCAGAAGATGAACTGGATGACGAAGAGCTATCAGATTTACTAGATGATTTAGAACTGACCTTACTGCTAGAGGATGATTTTTTGGAAGTTTTAGCCTTATCACTTGATTGAGCTGGCTTCTTTGATTGAGATTGGGCACAAGAGGCCAAACTTAATAGACTAGCTGTTAGTAAGAATGCTTGAAAGGTTTTTTTCATGGAGAATCTCCTTTTGATATGATAGAATCATTTTATATGAATTTGAAGATCTTAGCAATAGTTTTAATTAGAGTGCAATGGAACTTGATGGAATGAGGAACAGTAGTTCAAGTGTAAGTTTGGAAATGACAGGTATTTATCGTTTCTCTATTTCCCCAAGCAGAATTGGCTGAAGAGTTGGGTGATGAGTTCGTCTGGTGCGGCGTCACCAGTGATTTCGCCGAGGATTTCCCAGGTGCGGGTCATATCGACTTGGAGAAGATCTACCGGCATACCCATTTCCAAGCCTTGGTTGACGGCTTGCAGGCTTTCTAGGGCTTTTTCAATCAAGGAGATATGGCGGGCGTTGGACAGGTAGGTGGCGTCTTGTTCAACGATACCAGCATTTTCAAAGAAGAGCTGATTGATGCGTTCTTCAATTTTATCGATATTTTGATTGTGGAGGACAGAAATCTTGATGACATCAGTTGGCAGCTGATCCAGCTCAATCTTTTCCTCAAGGTCAGTCTTGTTAAGCAGGACGATACGATTACTATCTTGACTGATTTCGAGCAACTGGCGGTCTTGGTCCGTCAAAGGCTCGCTGGCGTTTAAAACTAATAGAACCAAGTCGGCTTCCTTCAGAGCTTTTTTAGAGCGCTCAACTCCAATTTGTTCTACAAGGTCATCGGTTTCTCGAATCCCTGCGGTATCGATGAGTTTGAGCGGCACGCCCTTGATATTGACATACTCCTCAATCACATCCCGAGTCGTACCCTCGATATCAGTCACAATAGCCTTGTCCTCGCGCAGGAGATTGTTGAGCAGGCTGGACTTGCCAACATTAGGTCGGCCGATGATAGCAGTGGAAATGCCTTCGCGTAAAATCTTACCTCGTCGTGCAGTATCGAGAAGATTGCTCAGCAGAGCCTCGAACTCAGCTGTTTTTTCTCGCAAAAGCTGGGTTGTCATCTCTTCCACATCGTCGTACTCGGGATAGTCAATATTGACCTCGACCTGAGCCAGTGTGTTGAGGATTTCCTGACGAGTATTGTTGATAAGGTTGGAGAGGGAGCCATCCAGCTGCTTGACAGCATTGTTCATGGCTTTATCAGTTTTGGCGCGGATGATGTCCATAACGGCCTCAGCCTGAGTCAAATCTACGCGCCCATTGAGAAAGGCTCGCTTGGTAAACTCACCAGGCTCAGCCATTCTAGCGCCCTCGCGGATAGCCAGCTGCAGGATTTCATTCGTAACCGCAATTCCGCCGTGGGTGTTAATCTCAATGATATCTTCGCGCGTGAAGGTCTTGGGAGAGCGCATAGCACCAACCATGACCTCGTCCAAAATTTCCTGATTTTGAGGGTCAACGATATGGCCATAGTTGAGTGTGTGACTTTCTACTTTGCTTAGATTTTTCCCTTTGAAGATTTTTTGGGCAATAGCAAAGCTGTCAGTCCCGCTTAGTCTGACGATGCCGATGGCCCCTTCGCCAAGAGGCGTAGAAATCGCAGCGATTGTATCAAATTCTCTGGTAATCATACTGTATTTCCTTGTGTTTTAAAATCAATTACCCTAATTGTAACGCAAAAATCAAGGAGGAGCAAGGCTTTCGATTATCAAGCGGAAGGAATGAAATTTAAGTCCGTTAAAGAAAACACTTTCATGTTAGTGAGAATCATGATATAATAAAAGTAGTGTGATTTGAGGAGGTGCTATGGAAAATCTAAAGAAACTGGCAGGAATCAAGGCTGCTGAATTTGTCCAAAGCGGGATGATAGTTGGTCTCGGGACGGGTTCGACCGCTTATTATTTTGTCGAAGAAATTGGCCGTCGTATAAAAGAAGAAGGACTACACATTACAGCTGTTACGACTTCCAGTGTCACTAGCAAACAGGCGGAATGTTTAGGTATATCGCTCAAATCCATTGATGAAGTTGACTTTGTTGATGTGACAGTTGATGGTGCTGATGAGGTTGATTCAGCTTTTAACGGTATCAAGGGCGGTGGCGGCGCGCTTCTCATGGAGAAAGTCGTAGCAGTGCCTACAAAGCACTATATCTGGGTAGTCGATGAGAGCAAGATGGTCGAGAAGTTAGGTGCCTTCAAGCTACCAGTAGAAGTTGTTCAGTATGGTGCTGAGCAGCTCTTTCGTCGCTTTGAGCGTGCGGGCTATAACCCAGCCTTTCGTCAGAAGGACGGTCAGCGTTTTGTTACGGACATGCAGAATTTCATTATCGACTTAGATTTAGGTGTGATTGAAAATCCAGTTGAGTTTGCGCAAGAACTAGATCATGTAGTGGGCGTAGTGGAGCATGGATTGTTTAATCAAATGGTAGACAAGGTCATTGTTGCAGGAAAATCAGGTCTTCAAGTTTTAGAGGCCAATAAATAGAAAGAGGTATTTTATGCCAAAATTTAATCGTATTCACTTGGTAGTCATGGACTCAGTTGGTATCGGTGCTGCACCAGATGCCAATAACTTTGTCAATGCAGGGGTACCAGATGGTGCTTCAGATACTCTGGGACATATTTCCAAAACGGTAGGACTGAATGTACCAAACATGGCTAAGATTGGTCTGGGAAATATCGGGCGTCCTGCTCCTTTGAAGACAGTTCCTCAAGAAGAAAATCCTAGCGGCTACTATACCAAGCTGGAAGAAGTATCTCTTGGAAAAGACACGATGACAGGACACTGGGAAATCATGGGTCTCAATATTACTGAGCCTTTTGATACTTCTGGAATGGCTTCCCAGAAGAAATCCTGACTCAGATTGAAGAGTTTTCTGGTCGCAAGGTCATTCGTGAGGCTAACAAGCCATACTCTGGTACAGCAGTTATTGATGACTTTGGTCCTCGTCAGATGGAAACCGGCGAGCTGATTATCTACACCTCTGCTGATCCAGTATTGCAAATTGCGGCACACGAAGAAGTGATTCCTTTGGAAGAGCTTTATCGTATTTGTGAATTTGCTCGCTCTATTACCTTGGAACGGCCTGCGCTTCTAGGACGTATTATCGCTCGTCCTTATGTAGGTGAGCCAGGCAACTTCACTCGTACAGCCAACCGTCACGACTATGCCGTTTCTCCGTTTGAGCCAACTGTACTTGACAAGCTCAATGAAGCCGGAATTGATACTTATTCTGTTGGTAAGATAAATGACATCTTCAATGGCGCTGGAATCAATCATGATATGGGACACAATAAGTCTAACAATCATGGTGTGGATACTTTGGTCAAAGCTCTGAAAGACGAGAATTTCAAAGAAGGTTTCTCATTCACTAACCTAGTAGACTTTGATGCTCTTTATGGTCACCGCCGTGATCCACATGGCTACCGTGACTGCTTGGAAGAGTTTGATGCTCGCATCCCAGAAATCATTGAAAATATGCGTGAAGATGATTTGCTCATGATTACTGCTGACCATGGTAATGACCCGACCTATGCCGGAACGGATCACACTCGTGAGTACATTCCGCTTTTGGTCTTCGGAAAATCGCTGAGCGGTCATGGTCATATTCCTGTTGGCCACTTTGCGGACATCTCAGCTACCATTGCTGAAAACTTCGGAGTGGATAAGGCGATGATTGGTCAAAGCTTCTTGGACAAATTGGTATAAGCATTATAAGAGAGTGAGGAAAATATTTTATGACAAGCTTATCAGGAAAAATCAAAGAAACAGCAGCCTTCTTAAAAGAAAAAGGTATGACAGAACCTGAATTTGGTCTGATTTTGGGATCTGGTTTGGGAGAATTGGCTTCTGAAATCGAAAATGCCGTTAGTCTAGACTATGCGGATATTCCAAACTGGGGCCGCTCGACTGTTGTTGGCCACGCTGGGAAATTAGTCTATGGAGACTTGGCAGGGCGCAAAGTCTTGGCACTGCAAGGCCGTTTCCATTTCTATGAAGGAAATCCTTTAGACATCGTTACTTTCCCAGTGCGTGTGATGAAGGCTCTTGGTGCGACAGGTGTCATTGTGACCAATGCTGCCGGTGGTATTGGCTATGGTCCTGGTACGCTTATGGCGATCACTGACCACATCAATATGACTGGTCAAAATCCTTTGATCGGTGAAAACTTGGATGAATTTGGTCCACGTTTCCCTGATATGTCTAAATCTTACACTCCAGAATACCGTGCCATCGCTCACAAAGTTGCTGATAAGCTTGGTATCAAGCTGGATGAGGGTGTCTATATCGGTGTAACTGGACCAACTTATGAAACACCTGCAGAAATCCGTGCTTATAAGACGCTTGGAGCGGATGCAGTCGGCATGTCTACTGTTCCTGAAGTGATTGTAGCAGCACATTCTGGATTGAAAGTCCTTGGAATTTCATGCATTACAAACTTTGCTGCTGGTTTCCAAGAAGAGCTTAATCATGAGGAAGTGGTTGAAGTAACAGAACGTGTCAAGGGTGATTTCAAACGACTTCTTAAAGAAACACTCGCTGAATTGTAAAAATGTTGAAAGGCGGAGTGTCTGGGTTGGTAATTAAACCCGGAACAGCCTTTCTATCTAGCTGATAAAATCATTAAACTAAAGAAAGGTAGAGCGAGGTGTTCAGATTTGAACACAAGCGGAAAACTATCTTTCAAATAAACACAGAAAGGAAGGGCGTCTGAGTTTGAATTGAACTCGGGTTAGTCTTTCTATGAAATATTAAAAATAAGAAAGAAAGGAATTGAACCCACCCTAAAAGCGGTGGGAAAAAGATAGATGGTCTTGCGAGCATCGCTCACTGCGGCCATCTCCTATTTTCCCTTTGCTTTTGACGGGTTTGGTATCTTAACTATGTCTATTCATATTTCTGCTAAGCCAGGTGAAATTGCTGATAAAATTCTTCTTCCGGGGGATCCGCTTCGAGCTAAATTCATCGCTGAGAACTTTTTAGAAGATGCTGTTTGCTTCAATGAAGTCCGCAATATGTTCGGCTACACTGGAACTTATAAAGGCGAGCGTGTTTCTGTTATGGGAACGGGGATGGGAATGCCCTCAATCTCTATCTACGCGCGTGAGTTGATTGTTGACTACGGTGTGAAAAAGCTAATCCGTGTCGGAACAGCGGGCTCGCTGAATGCTGATGTCAATGTTCGTGAATTGGTTTTGGCGCAGGCAGCTGCAACTAACTCCAACATTATCCGTAATGACTGGCCACAGTATGATTTTCCACAAATCGCTAGCTTTGATTTACTAGATAAGGCCTATCATATCGCCAAAGATCTCGGTATGACAACCCATGTTGGGAATGTCTTGTCGTCTGATGTCTTTTACTCAAACTACTTTGAAAAGAATATTGAGCTTGGTAAATGGGGAGTTAAAGCTGTTGAAATGGAAGCGGCAGCTCTTTACTATCTGGCTGCTCAGCACCATGTAGATGCTCTGGCAATTATGACTATTTCTGACAGCTTGGTCAATCCTGAAGAGGATACAACAGCTGAAGAGCGCCAAAATACCTTTACCGATATGATGAAGGTTGGTTTGGAAACCTTGATTGCAGAAGCATGAAACTAGATGTCAAAGAAGCCATTCTCTTTGCTATTTCCCGCTATGACTATGCTTATGCTCATAAACTAGCTGAGCGAGCAGGAAGCAGTGTCCAGTCTGACTTGGTTAATCTTCTTGAGGCTTTAGCGGAGCGAAGAGAGCTCAACATCCAATCTATGATGAATCTAAAGTTGGAAATCACTGGGTCTGTCCTAGCTGATTTTCAGCTTTTTTGCCATGAAGATGAAGCGGATGAGCAGCTGGTCAATTACCTTTATGATCTGGAAGCCAAGCTGAGAAATGAGCAGCTGATTGATTTTATCCGAGCTGTCAGTCCGGCTATTTATCGGATTTTTATGCGGCTGATTCGCATGCAAATACCAGATATTGAGAGCTATATTCATAATTCGCGAGGGGCTAGTTACGACCGATGGAAGTTTGAAAAGATGCGAAATTCTGATAATCCTGACCTGCAAAATTTTCATGCGGAAAGCACGGTTAATTCTTCTAGTTTGACGGGTCTGATTTTGCAGTTGAATTTGCCCGAATCTGTCAAAGAGTCGGCACGGCAGCTAAGAGAGTTAGAAAAGTCAGTCCGCAATCCGTTGGCTCACCTTATCAAGCCTTTCGATGAGGAAGAATTGCACAGGACGACAGTTTTTTCGTCTCAACACTTTATGGAGCTTCTGGTTGATTTGGCGCAGGAGACAGGCATTGTCTACCAGAGGAAACCTTTTTACTTCGACCGAGCGAATGCGGTCGTAGAAAGTCTCTTATAAGGAGTAGCAGGATGGATAAGATTGCAAGGCTGCAAGAATTAATAGACCAAAGTCAGAATATCGTCTTTTTTGGTGGAGCGGGGGTTTCGACGGAGTCCAATATTCCGGACTTCCGCAGTTCAGATGGGATATACAGTGTCAAACTGGGACGGCACTTTACGGCAGAGCAGCTGGTTTCTCACACAATGTTTGAGCGCTATCCGCAGGAGTTTTTTGACTTTTACAAGAAGTACCTGCTCTATCCAGATGCCAAGCCCAATCCAGCTCATCTCTACTTGGTAGACTTGGAGAAGGCAGGCAAGCTCAAGGCTGTGGTGACTCAAAAATATCGATAGCTTGCATGAAATGGCCGGTTCGAAAAAGGTTCTCAAACTACATGGCAGTGCGGATAGAAATTTTTGCATTAATTGTCAGCGATTCTATGATTTGGATGGCTTTCTTGCTCTGCAGAGTACCATTCCTCACTGCTTTGACTGTGGCGGTATTGTCAAGCCAGATGTGACCCTCTATGAAGAATCGCTAGATATGGAAGTTTTCCAGCAGGCAGGTCAAGCTATCCATCAAGCGGACTTGCTGATAATCGGCGGCACATCCTTAGTCGTCTATCCCGCAGCCAGTCTCATCCAGTACTTTGCAGGTAAGCATCTGGTCGTCATCAATAAGACCAGCATCCCTCAAGACAGCCAAGCAGATCTTGTCATTGAGGGCAAGATAGGAGAAGTGTTGGGGAAGTTGAAACAATAGAAAAAACACCTGAGATAGCTTTTTCAGGTGTTTTTTGCAGTTTATTTATCAAACTGTACTTCCTCAATCAGATACTCAATGAAGCGTTCTCCCATTTTGGATAGGCTGGCTTTTTCGTGCTGGATGTAGACCAGCTCAATCGGATCATCAATGTCAAGTGGGATTGAAACGATATTATCTCCGTTGAGGTTGCTGTTGAGAATACCAGTTGCAATCGTGTAGCCGTCCAGACCGATCAAAAAGGTTAAAGAGGGTTGCGCGGTCACTGACCACGATAGATTTTTTTTATGGTGTTCCTGAGAGAGAATTTCCTCAGAAAAGTAGAAGGAGTTGTGAGTCCCTTGGTCATAGCTGAGGTAGGGGAAGTTTTCTAAGTCAGATAATTGGACCATTTTTTTCTTGGCCAGCGGATTGGACTTACTGACAAAGATATGGGGCTGAGCCGTGAAGAGATGAGTGGCAATCAGATGATTGTCATCCAGCATCTTGGATAGGACATCGCGGTTGTAGCTATTGAGGAAGAGGACGCCGATTTCACTGCGGAAGTTTTTTTACGTCGTCAATAATTTCCCAAGTCCGAGTTTCCCGCAAAAAGAGCTCGTATTTCTCCATATCGCTTTTTTTAAGCAGGGAGACAAAGGCATTGACCACAAAAGCATAGTGCTGGGCAGAAACGCTGAAAAGCTCGCGGTGGGCGACAGGGTTTTTGTATCGCTCCTCTAGAAGCTGAGTCTGCTCAACTACCTGCCGAGCATAAGAAAGAAACTCCATGCCGTCCTTGGTCAAGGTAATTCCTTTTGGATTGCGAATGAAAATCTCGATACCCATTTCATTTTCCAAATCCCGCACAGCATTAGACAAACTAGGCTGAGTAATGAAAAGCTGCTTGGCAGCTTCGTTCATACTGCCAGTCTCGACAATTTTGATAATATAGTGTAACTGTTGAATTCTCATAGGACTATTTTATCACAAACTGGGGATTTTTTCCCGGTAAATCAATGAAAGGTAGTAAGGTTTTATGATTGAATTTATTAAAATGGACAGATGGTAAACGAAATTCTATTGGATATAGTGACATTTTTAAAGTTTATTCTTATCGGAATTATAGAGAGATTTTATCAAGTCTTTTATAATGAAACAGGTTTTGCAATTTCAAGTTATTCGTGATATGATGATTTTTAGACTGTAAAAGGAGTAGTTATGAAGAGAAAAGAAGATTCTTTTGAAGATATTGCTCTTGAGTTAGAGAAGGAGACTTCTAAGTCAAAGTTCTTACCATTCGTTCTATTAGCCATTATTGGCTTTTCTATCGTTGGAGCAGTTTTTTGATGCTTTCTATATCGCAAAAGACTAAATCTAAGCAACCGGTGAGCCAGTCAAGTCAGAATATTTCACCATCAAAAAAATTAGAGGATAAGAAGACTGAAGTAAAAAAATTCGCTGAAAGTCTTACAGTTCCTCCAGAAAAAAGTGGTTCCTTTCTTTGGACGGTTGACAAGGCAGTTTCTCTACCCATGGACAAAGCTAAAGGCGGAGCGGCCTTGGAAGATGTTTTTAAAAAGAATTTGGAAAACCTGTTGAAACTGGTTCGTGGATTGATTTTTCATCAAATAATGAAATTCAAAAGCATATTCGTCTTTTTTGGAAAGAGAAGAATGGTGCTCTTGGCTATGTTTCTTTAACCTTTGCTGAATTTGATGGTGTCTATAAGCTCATTTCCAAGTACCATTCTAACCTTGCAAGTGATGAAATTAAGGTGGATCAAAATCCTAATAGAAACTTTTTATGGACACAAGAATATATAGATAGTCTTGTTATTGGTGCTAGAGAAGGTACTGACAAAGGTACGGTTTATGATGAGATTGTTTCAAATGTTGGTTTGCCGCTGTATCAGACGATTTTGGGAGAGGATAATCAACTTCAAATGCGCGTTACTTATCATAATCCTCATTCTTTGAAAAATCCAGATCAATTGAAGTCTGTTAATCTAGAATTCTATAAGCAAGAAGATGGAACATGGCGTTTGGTTTCTAAACAAAGCCAGTAAACTAAAATAAAAAAGACAGAGGAGATAATCTTGAGAAGGAGTAGCAAGAAAAAAACATGATGCTAATTCATTTAGAGCCATAAAAAAAGAACTTTATCAACAACAAAAGATAAAAAAAGAGAAGAACTTAGCATGATGGCCATACAGGAGGAGAAAAAAAGGATTAATTCGGCCTTTATTCTTCTTTGTTTGACCTTGTCATTTGCTTTGTTCTTTGGCTTCTATTATTTTTCTCAAAAGATTCCTAGAGCCAACCTTAAGTACAAATATAACAAGACAGTATCGTCGGTTAGTAGAGAAAGCTCTACTACTCAACAAGATGATGAGTCAGAAATAAATCAAGATCAAAAGGAACTGAAAAAAAGAAAAATTGTTGAGGAAGATGAAAAAAAGTTTGTTTTTAATTGGACATTAGACAATTTTTGTAGAACTCAAAAATAGCCAAAAGTCGTGGAGTGGGAAAAATAATCCGACTTTGGAAGAGGTTATTACGAAATACGGTAAGGGTTCAAATGTGAGTTTTACCGAAAATGGATTGACACTAACTTATAAGACAAGAATTGTAGATGTTCCGAGATATGGTTCATCAGGACATCCTCAGGAAATCAGTTTGGGTTTTTATGACCCCGATTCCAATGGAAAAAAGTACTATTTAATAACTAAAACGGCAGTTTACTTGGATGACATTCATAACCTACCAGCTATCAAAAATGAGTTTGTTTTTAAGTGGAAGCCAGAAGATATGGATACATTGACAGTAGGTGATAGTCAATATGGAAAAGGTGGAATGACATATCAGGAGATTGTTGCTCGATTTGGACTTCCTTCAGATAGTAATTTTTTTCTGGAAGCGATACAGATTATAGCCCGTTATCGTTGCGGGTGAATTATTTTTAATATTCATCGTCCACCTGCTGAACGAAAATTGGATAGGGTGTCTTTGATTTTCAAGAGGCAGGAGGATGGCAGCTTTCGTCTTGCAGATGCAAAGAGTGAATTTGACAAGGACTGGTAAGGCTGTGATAAGTCGGAGACATGAAAAAGTCTAATATTTTTTTATGTCTTGACAATCCTTATCTCTAACG